>BNJS01001099.1_pt1 | contig 479643 bp, 660 predicted proteins | sample 8540461 | NCBI WGS metagenome assembly BNJS01 (sample SAMD00202454, study PRJDB9452) | human saliva metagenome | isolation source: human saliva | place: Japan
ATCAAACCAGCGGATTCGTCGGCGGCGAGAGTGGCTTAAGGGCAATTTTTGAAGGCTGGCGGCGTCGAGATAATTATTTGACTTGTCACGCGGAATTGAGCAACTCCCGTTATAAAAAAATATCAAGCACCCGCTTACGACAAGCGTAACATCTTTCTATTTGTTTCACTATCCTTGAATAGTTATTCCCACCTAAATAATTTAATAGCCACAAGATAAATCGCGAAAGTCCAAGCCGCTATAATTCCAAATTGTGGCAAGACTTCCATAAAACTTGCGTGTTCGGTCATAATAAGCCTAAAAACCATCCGTGATTGGAGTTATGGGAACAAATTGAGCAACACTTCGCAACCATTCTGGAAATAGATAAAGCGGGATAAATGTGCCAGACAGAAACATCATTGGAAAAGAAATCAAATTGCTTAATGCGGAAGACTGATCTTCGTTTTTCGACCAGCCAGCAATCAATAGCCCTATTCCCACCATCATGAATGCCGATAATATAGATATAACCACAAACAACACCCAATCGCCTCGCATATTAAAGTGAAATATCAAAGCGCCAGCGACAACCATCATGATCAAACTAAGCAAGGAAATAATCGTATAGTGAATTGCTGTAGAGATAATCAACTGACCAGAAGTAAACGGCGCCGCACGTAAGCGTCGGTACGAGCCACGCTTCTTTTCAGCCGGCATTTGATTAGCTAGGCCAAAAATACCCATACTTATCAAGCTGAAAGTTAATAGCCCCGTAAATATGTAATCAAACGATTTTAATTGCTCATCACCAATCGCTTTACCAACAGCTTTAAGCGGAGCTTCAGGTTGACCCATCTGACTATTGATGTTATTGGTAATTTGGTTCATTACCGCCACTAGTGTATTACCCGCCTGCTCAGAGCCTTTGGCGTAAAGAACGTTCATCGTGCCTGTTGGAATAGGATGATTGCCATTATTTTTTATCGCACCAAAATCGCTTGGAAGTTCAATAATACCGTTAAGCTCCGACCGCTTCATTTTTTCGCGTGCGTCATTCATATCTTTAACGTCTTTAATTTTTGAGAATCAGAATCCTTCGAATTTTCTTTTGGCATTTTTTAACGAAACTTTTTGGCAAATTCCGTCTGCGAATTGTTGACAATTGCAATATTAAAACTGGTCGAATCATTACTGAAAACAGACCCGAACACTAATAGAAAAATCAGCGGAAAAAGGAAAGTGAAAAATAGCGCCATTTTATCCCGAACGAAACACTTTTGCTGAGCACGAACTTGACCGAATATTCCAATCCAATATTTTTTCATGTTAATCCCGAATTGCCTTTCCTGTTAAATCAATAAACACGTCCTCTAAGTTGGCCTGCTCGACAACTTGTTCCTTCTTAAAACCGCGCGCCAATAATTGCTGGATGAGATTATGCGGCGTATCAATTGTGATAATCTTACCGCTATCCATAATTGCCAGACGATCACACAATAATTCCGCCTCGTCCATATAATGCGTCGTCAAGAGAATCGTAATTCCCTCGTCGCGAATTTCCTTAATCAAGTCCCACAAATTTCTACGCGCCTGCGGATCAAGCCCCGTGGTCGGCTCGTCCAGAAACAACACTTTTGGATTATTTACCAATGTCGAAGCAATCGCAAAACGCTGTTTTTGACCACCAGAAAGTTGCTCGACGTAGTTCTTAGCCTTCTCCGTCAATTGAACCTTAGCGAGCAGTGCCTCGGTATCAACTGTCCGACCATATAAACTGCCAAACATTTTCAATTGTTCGCGCAAAGTTAGTTTGTCATAAAAAGCCGTCGACTGAAGCTGAATGCCAATTATATTCTTAATGTCCTTAGGTTTCTTAGCGACATCTATGCCGTCAATTGTAGCCGTACCGCCGTCAATTGACCTGAGTGCTTCCAGCATTTCCAACGTTGTTGTTTTACCCGCGCCGTTAGGACCAAGAATCCCAAATATCTCGCCCTTTTTAACTTCAAACGACACGCCGTCGACCACGTTATTTCCATCATAAGTTTTAACGAGTTTATCGACTTTTATAATTGATTCAGATTTCACCATTCAAGCTCCTTTCCAAATTATTACGAATTATAACAAGAACAAACTAGTGCTATACTTATAATATGCGCATTCAGAGAAAAAAAGCAAAACCAAAATCGAAAAAACTATTTATTATCATACCGTTTTTGATTTTGCTATTTTCGGCAGGACTATTTGGGATATATTTCTTCAATCAATCACACTCGCGACAAACGACTGCGCCATCTGACGAAAAGTATTATTTTGCCGATTCGAAATATTCTGGCATTCGCTCAAAATTTGTCACCAGAGATAACAAACGGGAAAAAGTTTCAATTGAATATCCGATCACGGAAAATGAAAAGATTAATCGCTTAATTAGCGAGTCGATCGATAAAATTGATCGCGATTTTCAAAATACGGTTTTACTGGCAACAGTTTTTGATAAGCCAATGACCGAAACAATTGGCTATCAAGTAACGCACAACACTTCAGAAGCACTGTCAATTGTCATCAATATTAAGCAAGATATGAATGGCGCACATCCAGCATCAATGACGCAATTTTGGACTTTCGACAAAAAATCTGACGAAGTTGTCAGCTTGGCTGATTTTACAGAACAGTCCGATGAAGCGGCCGAAGCAATCATATCCGCTGCCAAAAATAGCATTTCTCAGACTATCAAACAACGCCAGCAGCCAGAAATTGACCTGAACGAAATCATAAATAAAGAAGCTTTGTCTAATTTCATCATCACCAACGACGGCAATGCATTGGCTTGGCCGCTCGGTCAGGCGTCGCTACTGCCATCATCTTACGGAGAATTGACAATTACCGTACCAATTTCCTCCGTCTCTAAATATCTGCAAAACCCAACGGCGAGAAAATTCGCCAACATCCCCAAACCTGCAGAAAAACCAAAACCAGCGCCCGCAGCACCAACGCCTACCGTCGCAAATAAAACAATTGCTCTAACTTTTGACGACGGACCTGGACCATACACCGAAAAACTGTTGGACATATTGGATAAGTACGACGCCAAGGCGACATTTTTCCTAATCGGCAACAAAGTTTCAGCACGCGCCAACACGTTACGTCGTATGCAGTCGCGCGGACATCAATTAGGCAATCATTCTTGGTCGCATCCAGAGTTGAATAAGGTTTCAGCGGAGCAACTCGCTAGTGAAATTGACCAGACAAATAACGTCATAAAACAAGCCGTCGGCACCAAACCTAACACCATACGTCCGCCATACGGCGCATTTAATCGGGCGGTTTTGGAGCAATTCCGTCAACGCGGAATGTCGGCAGTTGTTTGGTCTGTCGATACGCGCGACTGGGCTGATCGTAATAGCGAAATCGTCTGCTCAAGGGCTGTCGCTGGCGCTCGCAACGGAGCTGTGATTTTAATGCACGATATTCATCAGACATCCGTGAATGCCGTTCCTTGTATTCTTGACTCACTCAAACAACAAGGATATTCATTCGTAACGGTACAAAATTTAATCGGCGATATGACACCGGGCGCCGTTTATCCGTAAACTTAATCAATCTCAAATATCTTATATTTTTGAAGTTGCACCGCGCACTAATTTGACTTTGGACGATGCGACCTTAAAATGTTTTTGCCAATAATTTAATAGCCGCCGCGTTGGCTCGACCTTCAATTGCTGGAGCTTTGACATAAACCATCAATGTGTCGTCATCATTTTTCACAACTTCCTCACGATGGCGAGAGTTTGGTTTAATATGTACGGAGATTTTCATGATTCAATAATCATTACCCTTAAAACGACATCGCCTCCAACTCCCGCGGCAAAATCTCCTGCACTTCTACCGAACCTGCTACCAAATGATAGCCGTGCAACTTTGACGGCAAATCACGCTCGACAGAACGCCAATTAACTGGGCGATTTTCATCAAAATAATCGAGCAGTTCTGCGTTCAAAAAATGGTTGCGTGGCAGATCCACCGAACCATCCTGATTGACGACCAGCGCTATCGACAGGCCAGCCGTCACACCACCTTCATTTTTAGCATACGCCGCCGTTACCAGATGAACCAGCGGCTCAAATTTCAGCACCGACTGGTCGCTCGCCTCCACCTGCGCCTGGCCGCGACGCGCTAACTGCTGATTGATTTTTGTTGTCAATTCGTCAACACTTGGCTTACCGTCGCCCGCTCGGCAATAGTCGCAACCATCTGCCGCCTCGACATATTCCAGCAGCAGATCCATATCGACGTCAGTGTCGTTAACACCATGCTGTGACAATTGCTCCACCATTTCATGCAGCGCGCCCAGCAAACTATAATCATTAGCATTTCTGGCAGCATCACCGATACGGATGATGGCGCGAGCGATAGTGATGGTTTTGTTTGTTTTGTTCATACATTCTCCTTAGCATCTTTACTCCGCTCCAAAAGCATTTGTAAGCACCCAGTAGCCAACAACGGGCGAACATAATAATTTGCGTGTGTATCAGGTGTCACAATTACCATCTCCGACCATAGTCAACGCCTGCCGCAAACTCCGCACCGGCGCCGCATATGGTATATTAATTTCTGCAAAATGCTGGCGGGCTGCAGTAATTTTAGCTCGTTCATTAGCACTCAAGTGATTATCATTAATATCATCTGAGCCTTTCGTCTCGGCAACAAAGTAAATCCGCTCATCGCCGTCAAACGCTACTGCCCAATCTGGATTATACTTACCAACCGGTGTATCAATCTTGAACCAACTTGGTAGCTTAATATAAAACTTAACGTCGGTATTGTCCTCCAGCGACTGCATGAATTCACGCTCAACTTCCGAATCAACCGCCACATAATCGTAGATGGTTTTTGCCAGGTCGGTCACTGCAACTGCCCCACTCTTCATCGCTGCATCATACAGGTATGTCTGTAATTCACTATTCTCAAACAACGTCATGTCATAATGCTCACCCGTTCTGTGATATTTAACACCGTCAACTGCTAAGCGCCGCTTCACACGATTAATCGCCCGAGCCGTCTCATCAATAACCTGCTGTGGATTAATAGCAATCTGCTCAAACATCCCCGCCTGATCAAGCACATCAAATATCACCCGGCGGGTCATTTGTGTCTGACGCTGAATATCCGCTAATAAATTCGGTATCTTAACTTCAGTTTGGCGTGCCGCATAGGCGTTAAAGCCGGTCTCGCGCACCATAAAACCGCTGTCATTATTCATCGAGTCAATCAGTGTTTTAGCATCAGCAATGTGCGGTTTGCTAATAGTGATCTGTGCTAATTCATTAGCCGACTCCGCTGCTAACTTCTCTGTATCAATTGCCACCCGGTAGGTCGTTTTATGTTTAATTTTATCCCATAATTCCTTGAAAGCCGGATCAAGCGCCCGTGATTTCTGAAAGCTGACGACTTGCCGATTATCACGATTCTTGATTCGCCCACCAAAGTGAATGCCCGTTTCTTCCTCAATTTCCATCTGGAGCTTACGACTAAACTCTGCATAACTTTCGTTGGCCACTACTGTCAGTATATTGACGCTATCATCATACACTCGTTGCCCATCGATATTAACCGGCAGACGCAGTCCTCGTCCGATTTCTTGGCGCTTTTTCATTTGGCTCGACGTTTCGTTAAGCGTACAAATTTGGAACACATTAGGATTATCCCAGCCCTCACGTAGTGCGGAGTGGCTAAAGATAAACCGCAACGGCTCGCCGGTATCCAGTAGTCTTTCCTTGTCTTTCATGATCAAGTTATACGCCGTATCATCATCCTTAGTACGACCGCCCTCGCCCTTAGTGTCACGAGAGTCTTTCCACTGACCACTCTTGTCCGCCGCAAAGTAGCCGTCATGCACCTCACTCGCCAACAAACCTTCCATCACGCCGGCATATTTTGGTTTAGACGCTACCTTGGCGTAGGCTTCTTCAAACCACTTGGCAAATTTACCTTTCTTAGCGCCATTCGCCGTATACTCACGATAATTTGCCACTTTATCGATAAAGAATAGGCTCAGCACCTTGACACCATTCCCCAGTCGGCGCTGTTTATCAAAATGATCATCAATCGTCAGTTCAATCTGCCGCTTGATAATATCATCATGTAAGCTTTCATCGCGCTGACCAACGTAAACTACCTTACCATTACTAAACTCCACGCAATTATCACCGTGATTGATCGACTCGACATAGTAGCCGGCATAGACCGAACGTCCCGTTTTTACCTCCAAATCGTCACCCGGAAACGCCTTAATGACCTTGCGTTGCAAGCCATACTCATCACTCGCATCCACCTCTATCTTGGCAAATGAGCGAGTCTTCGACTGACGCTCCAGTGACAATACATTGATATACGCATCATTATAATTATCCTCACTCTGGACACTATGTACCTCGATCTTCTTGACCAAGCCTTTGTCATAGGCATCGACCGGAGTCAGCCGATAAAGCAAATTATATAAGTGCTTGTGTGTGGCACTATAGCGCAACGTGCACAGCGGGTTAAGGCTGGTAATGGCATTCCGCCGTATGTCGGTCTCCATATTCTGCGGCTCATCGAGAATGACCACTGGGCGAGTAGCCTTGATGAAATCAAGCGGCCGACCATAGTCACTCTGCCGATTCATCACATTCTGCGCCTTAGCGAAGCTATCGATGGTAATCACCATGATCTGCAAGGTATCGTTCGTTGCAAACTCACGCGCCTGACCGGTTTTCTTACTATCCCAAACGTAGTAGTTCATCTCTGGCTTGTTGTAGAGATCGGCGAAGTGCTCCCTGGTAATCGCCAAGTTCTTCAGCACACCCTCACGAATCGCTACGCTGGGCACTACGATGATAAACTTCTTCCAGCCATAATGCTGGTGTAGCTCATGAATCGTCCGCAGGTAAACATAGGTCTTGCCGGTGCCAGTTTCCATTTCGACGGAGAAGTTGAGATCATCGCTTTTTGCATCGATGGTATCGTTTCGTTCTTGCACCGCCATAGTGTTTTTCACGATCCGCTCTTTAGTTAGCGATAGAACATTCCCTCGAGCACTCGTCGCCTCCAGGCTCAGCTGCTGCCCCTCAAGACCCAGCTCCGCCTGTCCTCCAATCACGCTGCTATCGCTCTTTGTCTGCCCAGCAAAAACATCAACCATCGCATTGATTGCGTCGAGCTGGTAGTCTAGGTTTGAATCAAAGTGAAGTTTCATGATTACAACAACTCCGTTTGATTTGGGTTGTAGTTCTCGTCTCTGTTGATCCACTCAATCTTAATCTTATCAAGCCTGCTTTCTTTATCTCGCATGGCTTTGCCTTTTATACAAACATTCCCCTTGTTCTCGGGCTTCATCAACTCGTAGATTTCTGATATCATCTCTGGCTCAACTATGCAGAGTATCTTTTGCTTTCCATAATCTTCCTGCTGTTTACGTGCTTGAAAGGCGAATTTATATTTATGCGCAAGAGAGTACGAGTCAACAAACTGTCCGATTACTTTACACTCAAAAGCTTTACTATCATCAAAGCCTTCTTCCATGCGCTCCTCAATAGAGTCTAGGTATGGATTCGAAAATGCCTCCCTATCCGACACAAAAACCTCTCCTGTTACTTCATAACCACTATCAGAGGTGAAGTATCCAACCTTTAACCTATCTTCCTTGTTTGGCTCAAGGACATACATGTCATCGAGTATGCGGCTTGTTTTTCTGTAAAAATCAATTTGGTCTTTCGGGACTATGCGAGTTTCGTTATTGAAGTTAGTAACCTTGACGACAATCTTGTTGTTTTGAAGGTAAGGCTCGGACTCACGCAAGTGTTTATTTTTGGCGAAAACCTTCAGCATTAACTGAGCACCTAGTGTTTTACCTATTTCTTTCAAAAAATCCTTTACGCCCGGCAGATTAGTGAATGCCGCAACAGTCCCGACATCTATGACAGGTTTTGCCTTATCTAGTATATCGAGTACAATCTGTAGTTCTGTGCAGTTTTTCTTTACCGCGCGCAGTTTTAGGTTAAAGTTTACTTTATTTTGCTTGTAGTCTTTTTTATAGTGTCTTTGCCACCTGTTCAGAGCAAGTAGTATTTGACCTGCTTTGCAATGTTTATCTCGCCGTTGTCGGCATTCGGGCCACTAAATGACGCGTAAAGAAAGTCTGACTTATCTTTAGTCATCTCGTCGCCCCATTATCAATATTCCATATAAAAATCGTCGCATGCAATACGAAAATTGCCTCTTCATGAGTAGGCGTTCTGCCATTGCCTTCTGTGTGTTGACCTCTGATGTCGGATACGTTAACAAGCAAATCAGTCAGAGCATTCTTCGGATTTACAATCGTATCTCCTAAATATTTCAGCATTGATGGCTTATTCTGAAATGCATGTACAAACTTCTTCAACTGAGGCTTCGGATCTTTAGGAAAATATTTCTTTCCAAGATAGCCTTCTAAGAAGTTACAGCACTTAGTCACAACTCGCTCATCGTCTGGCTTTCTGGAATAAGCCAGTTGCCACGCCTCCATAAGCAGATTGTTCTTTAGGGCATCAGCACTACTTTTCTTGATTTCATCAGGCACTCTCATTACTAAATCGTACACGCCAGTGTCATATTCCCCAGCGTCCTTTTTTACAAGACTCACTTGATATGCAGAATTACCCTGTCTTAATATATATTCAAGCTGCATGGCTTGAGACTGTTTTGTATAATTCTGCAGCCATAGTGCGATATAGTTTGCTGTCCTGTCAGAGTCGGTATAGACATACTTGAAAAAGTCCTCAAACTCTTCTGGCACTGTCTCATGAAATGTTATTTGGAGACTATTACGAAATGATTGCTTTAGATAATATCGGTTATATTTGTCTAGTACGTTTGCGTAGTCTGCCACTTCAAGAAACCAATTAAATAAAGGTTGAGCAAAGTATGCAGGAAAGTCTGAAGTTGGTGCTTTCTCAGAAAAATCATACTTTTTTGTGAATGGCTTAAACTTCATCACACCACCTCCACCTCAACACCTTGCCGTTCGGCTTGCAGGAGTAGGTTTACTTTTAGATTTATGTCGTCGCCGAAAGCTCGGTCGAGGATGATGATGGATGATGGTTTGGCGGCAAGGATGGTCGCAAATAATTCCTCCGTCATGGAGTGCGCTAGGCAAATGGCGAGCCTTTCGGACGGAATAAAGCAGAAATTATCATGCCGCTCAACCTGCGCCAGCGGTGAGATACCACGCTTGAGCAGGAGCTCGGCCAGCAAGTCGTCGTCAGTCGTACCCTCCTCCAGCGGGTCGAGGTTGGCGAGTGCCTGCTGGCGAATCTCCTCTGGATCAGAAACTAGCTCGTTCCACTGTTTGAAATTACTATCACTCACCCGATATGACCGAAAACCAAGGTCAAGCGGGACATTGCGAGAAGCAAGCTTGTCCGCATGGTCAGCCCGGATTTTGGCGCCCGCCCGACGGATGCGCTCACGAGCAATGTCAGCAATGGTGCGGTAGCCAGCTTTATAAGCCTCCGACTTCTCATCAGTCAGCTCAGGTAACTGCACGCAAATCCAGCGGCGATTGCCGCCGTCTTCGGCGTTAAGCTCAGTAACAGCATGAGCAGCGGTGCCGGACCCGGAGAAGAAGTCAAGGATAATATCGTTGTCATTAGTACACAAACTCGCTAGCTGCTTAACCAGCTTAACTGGTTTTGGATAGTCAAAATACGCAACACCGTCAAATAAATCCTTTACTTCTTTTGTTGCGTCTTGCGAGTGTCCAACATCAGTATATTTCCAAACCGTCATTGGAGTTACACCGTCTTTGACCTCTGATAAAAAGCGTTTATAGCGTGGAACACCACTGCCATTATCTCCAAACCAAACACGGTTATCGGCTATCAATTCGTTTGTACGTTCTTGCGAAAACAGCCATGATCTACCACTGGGTGGTAGAATCTTTCGCCCGCTTGGTGTTACAATCTCATAAATATTCTTCTGATTTGCTGGCCCAACTGAGAAATTATCACTTTGCCATATACCTCGTGGGTCATTATCTGGATTTTTATATCGTGCATCAGCCGCCTCATTACGCTTTAAAGACAGTTTATCCAACAAATCAATATTACGCGCGAAACAAACGATATAATCATGACTCTCCGAAAAATGATGCTTCAGATTAACTGGCGCATATGCTCGCTCCCATATAATCTGCGCTACAAAATTCTCCTCCCCAAATATCTCATTCATCATCAGGCGGAGGTTGTGGACTTCGTTGTCGTCGATCGAGACGAAGATGACGCCGTCTTGGCGAAGCAGGTTGCGTGCCAAAAAAGAGGCGTGGATACATCATGTTCAGCCAGTTGCTGTGCTTATGCCCGCCGGTATTGGTGCGCAGGCCGTCATCTCGCACAACATTACCCTCATCATCAGTGATGCCCGCCTCTGCTTCATAGCTACGGCGCGTCTGCTTGAAATCGTCGTTGTAAATGAAATCATTGCCGGTGTTGTAAGGCGGGTCGATATAGATCATCTTAACCTTGCCATAATACGCCTTGTGCAAAATCTTCAGCGCCGCCAGATTGTCGCCCTCGATAAACATATTGCCCGTCGTATCCCAATCGACAGAATTCGCCCGGTCGGGGTGGAGCGTCTGGACGGTCTTCTCCTGGATAGTGGTGAAGACGTCGCTCTTACCCTTCCAGCCGAGCCCGTAGCGCTCACCCAAATCAACCGCCTCGCCCAGGGTCGCTTGGAGCTTCTGCCAGTCGATCTTGCCTTCGGTGACCACCTCGGGGAAGAGCTGTACCAGCTTGTCAATCTGTTGTTGATGTATATTGTCGTTATAGCCGTTCATTTTATTCGCCACTCCCACCGTCTAGGCTTTCTTGCATGTATCGGTAGACCGTAGATACGATTTCTTTCACATCTTCGTTGATATTTTTATAGTACAACTTATCGTAGGCTTCGTCGCCATACTTGCGGATTGGATCGCTGATGAGAGCGTGAATAAACGACTGGGTTGCACCATCAACGCCTTTGAAATCTAATGTGACTTTTTTTCGCTGAGCTAGGGTTGGCATAATTTTGTTTACACGCAGCTCCTTAGCCTTTTCTTTATTCTCAGCAAACGAGCCGACAACTGGCTGCAAATGGATGATCATATAAAATTTGGCCTCCTGTATTTTATTCTCTTTCGTTCACGAATCGCTTCGCCGTATACGCTGCCAATATGAGACATGATTGCTTTAAACTCTGGTGTGTTATCCAGCGCGATGTCTACAGCAACTAGCGTGCCGTGAAAATCTCCCAAATCATTAGTCCGCCTACTATTGTCGCGAAACGGGTCGGCGTATAATGTAATCGATTTTTGGTCGGTCCTATTTTTCAGCAGCGTATATTCTGCCTTGCCGCTGTATATCGTAAAATAACTGCGGGTAATCTTGGCAATTGATTTAATAAAAAACAATCCGGCACCAGCATTTTCACTCGTACCACCCTCTCGCGAAGTTGTTCCTGTTATGCCCGGAGTAAGACTGTACCGTACCGCTTCCAGATCATCTTTTGGATGCCACGTCTCGTTCATGCTTTTCCAGATTCCTATACCGGTATCACAGATGGCGATACTGACTTTATTCGTTTTTTTATAGTATTGCGCGGCAACGATAGCGCCGCACTTTGCGTTAGCATGCTCTAAAACATTGCGCACCAGTTCGCCAATAATATATTTGATAACCATCGCGTCCTTTTCCGGCAGGTGCAGCAATGGTATCATTTCGGCGATAAAATAAGATTGGTCTTCGGGTGTTTTTATGACAGTTAGCGGCACAAATCGCCCAGCTGCTTCTTTTTCTTGATATGTAAATGGCGATACTGTGCTTGCTAAGTTGTAAAGCCCCATTCTATCAAGATAAATACCGGTAGCTGGGACTGTACCAATAATTTTCGTTTTATTCTTACCAACTTGCATGGCCAAAGCAGCCACCAAGGCAAGGTTAGCCGGGTGAACTGTTATCCATTTATCGTGCGTCGCAATTTCCAGCTCTTTAGGTTTAGACCAATCAATAGACCGCAAAAAGGTTTGTATATTGCGCAAGTTCCCCTGATTCGACAGAAATACCCTCATACTATAAACAGTATACCCGTAGGATACATTTCTTGTCAATATGTATCCTACGGGGAAATATACGTGATTTTATGTAATTGACTTGTACGAATGTTTTGTCAATATAATATGATCAACCAAACTAATTCCTAACAGTTCACCCGCCTGGCGTAAACGGTGCGTTACTTCCCGGTCTGCTTGACTCGCCTCCAAACTCCCGCTCGGATGATTATGTGCCACGATGATGCTGGCGGCACGATCGGCGATGGCGTCGGCGAAAACCTCGCGCGGGTGTACCAGGCTGGCCGTCAACGTATCGATAGTCACCACCCGCTTGGCAATCAAACGATTCGCACCGTCCAGTGTCAGGCAAGCAAAATATTCCTGCTTTTTGTCGCGAATGTCGGCCAGTAGCTCGACCGCCTTTTCTGGACTGTCGATGATTGGCTGGTCGCTGTCCAGCAAGTACCGCCGCGCCAGTTCCAAACTCGCCAAAATCACCGGGATTTTCGCTTCACCCAAACCAACCACGCTACGCAGATCATCATACGAAACATCACCGCCCTTTTGACGCAAAATTTTCAGCACCTCGCGCGCAATCTTGCCGACATCGGCCCGAGCATTACCGCTGCCAATAATCGCCATCAACAGCTCCAAGTCGCTCAGCCGCGCCGTACCGTAACGTGCCAACTTCTCGCGGGGACGATCAATTTTCGGCTTGTCGAGCACTTTCATAGTTTCATTATATCAGGCTTTAACCATTCATCAGCTACCAATCTTCGCGCTATCATTTCGCGCAGCCCTATTTATCGCTTACACCACGCAAAGATCACCAGCTATTCGGAATCGCTCTAGCTTGTCGGCCGCGCGCCACACACATCGCCACCACCAACACACCAACCAGCCGCGATACCAATGATGAGTCATCCGCAGCCGATTGAGTCATTGTCACCAACCCCTCTTCTGGATTTAGCGGACTATCGTCTGACCATAAACCAGATGATGGATGGGCATTCATCAGCAAATCATCACCATTCGCGACACTTTCTTCGCCATTATAGACACAATCATCCAGAATATCGTTAAGTTCTGCTTTCTCTCCCGGACAAGTTGATGTCTGATTTTATGTCACTAACATCCATAATTACACTTTCAATTTCATCATCACTGCGCAGCAAATCGCTTTTTTCCGATATTTTCACAAACTCCTCACGAAGCACGAGACATTCCTCTGGAATTTTCGTTGCCACCTCGTCCGACTCAACATCAAGTGTTGGCTCAATAATCGGTGAGGTGGAAATAATTACTTGTTCCACTGGCTCAGAGTCATCAGTTTCTTCACGCACTGTAATCGTTTCTACCGGCAGCGCAATCGTCACTGCTTCAGCAGAAGACGCTTCCGACTCTACTACTGGGGACTCCTGCCGTTCGATAAAGAAAACCGCATCTTCTTCAGCCCAAAAATCATTATCCTTACCATGACTACGCTCTATCGCCGTACCACTATAGTCAAGTTGCTCAATTGACAAGACCTGTGTATCAGTGAAAATTTGATCCGCCGCCAATATGTCAATCTCCTCGTTTGGAGGATCAACCTTAGCTTCATCAACTATTGCGGTATCAACCAGCCGCTCATTATCAACAATGTCAGTCGATTCGACAGAATTATTATAATCCGGCGTCGCATCTATATTAATCTCGTTAGATTGAATGTATATTGGTGCTTTCGTACCAGAATTGTCAATTGGTCCCGTAATCGCAGATTTATCCGCCCCTACTGCATCAAATTGTGCTGCCAAGTGCTGCTGCTCGGAAATTGACGTAAAAGCACTTTCATCATTTCTGCTGCTCGGCTCGGCTCAGACTCTACAACCTTAGCGGCAATCTTATTATCGCTAGTCGCAGGGTAAACAGTTTCATGTTCCAGCGAATTGCTATTATCATCAACGGTTTGGGTGTTCTTATCTATCACTACCGATACCGGCGCATTTTTCGTCTTTGTCGGCGCATCTAAGGACTCTGGTGCCGGCTTCTTGCTGTCATTATGCACTGCGTCAGAAATAGAATCAATAATGTGCGGCTTCATCTCCACCGAAGGACTGACCACCCCTATCTTCTCAATGCCCACATCCTCGCCCGAAGCTTCAACCGCCTGGTTAGTCGAAGTTTTATCTTCTCGTTCCTGCGGTATGAGTTTCTCAGTTGACTTATTTGTTTTAGTTGTCAAATCTATGGGCTTCGCCTCTGATACCACTGGCTCAGGTGCTTTTTTAATAATAGGCTCTTGATAATCGGTAGACTCTGAATATCCCGCCAACACCAATTCTCCGCGTCCATTTTCATCCAGACTATCGAAATCATCTGGAGCCAATAGTCTATCCAAATAGCTTTGTTTTGGTGTCATTCCAACAAATTAGGAATCGCCTCTTCATCCGCAGGATTCATATCATCAGATACATTCTCCTGTCTTTCCGACTCCTGTTTCATGACTAACGCCTGAGGTTTTACGCACTGACTAAGAAATGGGCAGCCAACACATGTCGCACATGCCGTTTGACCAATTGACACTGATACTTTCTCGGTAGAAGGTAACTCTGCTTCACCGCTAGCTACCGCCACCAAATCAAACCGACCTACACCATCAGTCACTTCTTCACCAACACTAGACGAAAAATCCTCGCTAATATTGCCATCTCTCAGCGACAAAAACACATCAAAATCATCACCATCAATTACTGTCGATGATAATTCTACTGTAGTCGTCACCCCAATCATTGCTCAAAAAAAGTCTCCGTTGAAATTTTCAATTCACTTACACCGGCGGCGGATAATTTTTGCCAAACATCTCTAACAAACGGCAAACTTCCACAGACCAAAAAATGCACATCTTCTGGCGTTTCATGAACAATTTTTTCCACATTAAATCGACCGTTAAACCAACCATCTTTTTCCTCGACTTGCTGGCGAGTACTGAACTTCTTCACTTTAATATTTGACGCCGCTAGCTCATTTCCAAAAACCATATATTCTGGCGATTTTTGGCTAAAATATAAAAACGTCGGCTGGCTAGAACTTGCCATAACGCTCCAGATTGGACTAAGTCCACAGCCCGCAGCAATTCCAACCAAAGGACTTTCTGTTTGCGGATTGAAATCGCCATAAGCGTGGCTAATTTGTAATTTATCGCCAACATTCCGTGAACATAAATAGCTAGAAAACTCACCGCCAACATTCTTCACAGTAATTGACATTAGCTCATCGTCAGGAGTAGAAGAAATGCTATAAGCCTTCCCTTCACGCACGCTACTACCATCAATAAAAACCGTAATATATTGTCCGGCAGTAAAGTCGAACGGTCGCGCAAAATATAACGTCTTCACCTCAGGGTTTTCCTGACGGACGCGCACAATTTCAACCTCTAATGAATCACGCATTCTCCAACGTACCTTTCCATTATTTTCTGAGCTTCTCTAAATTCTTCGTCAGTAAAAGTGTGGTAATTCGCAAACTTTGGACTAATTGTCGTGCCAGTGCGAAAATGTTGCAAGGCAAATCTCTTCGCGCCCTTAACCAGCTCGCCAATCTTCTCAAAATCGCCAACTTCCAATTGCTCGCGGACAATCGTCGTACGGAATTCGTGATCAATTCCCGAATCAATCATCAACCGAACATTCTCCTTGATCGCTTCCAAATCAATTGGTCGCGCCGCAATTTCAACATATTTTTCCAGTGGACCTTTTACGTCCATCGCAATAAAGTCAATCAGCGCTTCTTCAACCATTTCGCGAACTATATCTGGATGCGTGCCGTTGGTATCCAATTTAATATCAAAACCAAGTTCCTTAATCATCCGACATAACTCCGGCAAATCTTCGTTTACCGTTGGCTCACCGCCAGAAATCACCACGCCGTCCAGTCGACCAACTCGCGATTTTAGAAATATCATCACTTCATCAACTGGAATACTCGGTGCCAACCGTTCAGGTAATACCAATTCAGGATTATGGCAATAACCGCAGCGCATATTACAACCAGATAGAAACAGAGCTGCCGCGACGTGCCCTGGATAATCCACGAGCGACAGCTTCTGAATTCCACCGATTGACACTTTAAGCTGCCGCGACGGCGCTAAGTCGCTGGTGTTCGGCGGCATTGTCATAATGTTCCCTCATTTCAAATTCCGCTTGCTTGCCCTTATTCCATTGAGAAACTGGACGCAAAAAACCAACCACGCGTGAGTAAACTTCAGTCGCTTCACCACACTTTGGACATTCTGGATGTTCACCAACAATATAGCCGTGATTCTTACAAATTGAGAAGCTTGGGCTGAACGTAAAGTATGGCAATTTGTAATTTTCGCAAATCGTTTTCACCAATTTTTTCAAAGTTTGCGGATCGTCCATACGCTCACCTAAGAAGAAGTGAATCACCGTGCCGCCCGTGTACTTAGTTTGCAAATTGTCCTGAAGATCCATCAACTCAAACAAATCGTCCGTGTAATTAACCGGCAAGTGGCTAGAGTTGGTATAGAACGGACATTTAACTTCCGCGCCAATTCCATTAGCAAAATGCGCTCGATCTGGAAAGCTGGCTTTATCAAGTTGTGCCAATCGATAAGTTGTGCCTTCAGCTGGTGTTGCTTCAAGATTGTAATTATTGCCAGTTTCCTTCTGATATTCCACCAAACGGTCGCGCATAAAATCAAGCGTTTTCTCAGCAAAAGCCTTACCTTTTTCTGTGCCAATATCAACGCCTAGTAAATTAAGCGCCGCCTCGTTCGTGCCGATCAAACCGATAGTTGAAAAATGGTTTTTCCAATATTGATTGAAGCGTTGTTTAATGTTTCGCAAATAAAACTTGGTGTACGGATACAAATTAGCGTCGGTCAATCGCTCCAAAACTTTACGCTTGGTTTCCAGGCTGTCCTTTGCCATATCCATAAGTTCAGCCAATCCCTTAAAGAATTCTTTTTCGTTCTTAGATTTTAGCGCCAGTCGTGGCAAGTTTATCGTTACCACACCGACCGAACCGGTCATTGGATTTGAACCGAACAAACCGCCGCCACGATATTCCAATTGACGATTATCAATACGCAATCGACAGCACATCGAGCGCGCATCTTCTGGATCCATGTCGGAATTAATGAAGTTTGAGAAATACGGAATGCCGTATTTAGCGCTGGCTTCCCACAAACTTTCAATCACAGGATTGTCCCAATTGAAGTCCTTGGTGATATTAACCGTTGGGATTGGGAAGGTAAACACGCGACCATTAGCGTCGCCCTCAGAAAGAACTTCCAACAGCGCCTTATTCAGCATATTCATTTCTTCTTGATATTCGCCATATGTCGTGTCCTGCATTTCGCCACCAATAATCACTGGATTATCTGCCATGTGTTTTGGACATTCAAGATCAAGCGTAATGTTGGTAAACGGTGTCTGGAAACCAACACGAGTCGGCACATTGACATTAAAGACAAATTCTTGAATAGCCTGTTTTACTTCTTTATAGCTCAATTTGTCGGCACGAATAAACGGCGCTAATAGCGTGTCAAAATCAGAAAAAGCCTGCGCACCAGCCGCTTCGCCCTGTAATGTGTAAAAGAAGTTTACAACTTGACCAAGCGCTGATCGGAAATGCTTAGCTGGCTTAGAGGCAACCTTACCAGCCACACCAGTAAATCCTTCTTGTAACAAGTCAGTCAAATCCCAGCCGACACAATAAACGCTTAGCAAGTTAAGGTCGTGAATGTGCAAGTCGCCTTCTTTATGAGCTTGCCCAATCTTCGATGTATAAATTTTATCCAGCCAGTAAGTCTTCGTAATTTCCGCTGAAACATAGTTATTCAAACCCTGAAGACTGTAGCCCATATTAGAGTTTTCATTAACTTTCCAGTCCAAATTTTTCAGATATTTATCAATCAAATCAACGTGTGCATTAGAAGTAATTTCGCGCAATTTTTTATGCTGATCGCGGTAAATAATGTACGCCTTTGCAGTCTTCTTAAACTTAGAATCAATCAACGCATCCTCAACAATATCCTGAATATCTTCAACGCTTGGTAGACGCTTTTGGTTACGAGTTTCCAAAACACCCAAAACCTTGTCGGTCAATTCAACTGCTTGAGCGGCGTCAAATTCACCAGTTTCCAGTCCTGCTTTTTCAATTGCTTTTTCAATTTTTTTCCGATCAAATTTAGCAGTTCGACCATCGCGTTTTTTAATTGATTTATGCATTCCCCCTCCTTGTTTATAAAAATAGCAAACTAGCCCAACCTCTCCAGCGGGTACATGTTGCAAAAAACGTTATTTATTTTCTAAAACACCATATGTAGTGCTTAATATTAAATATACACGCGATATATAGCGTCTGTCAATGAAAGTACATTGTATTATTTACATACGAGATGCGGAAGTATTTGCTCCCTCTGATAATACCAAAACGTCGCGATGAATCAGATCGACAATTTCTGTCTGAGACAGCTGTTCACCGATTCGCTGCTCGCCTGGTACATTCAAAACATCTTGATCTTTCCACCACTGGCGCATTTCTGATTCGCCAAATTCATGAGCGTTTGGCTTGGTAGCATGGCGGCGCACCGTTTCCTCAAACGATACGTCAAAATAATAAATCAGTTTTTCACCCTGGAAATCATTCAGCAGCCGGCGCAGCATAGCGCCGTATTTTTTATTGCTCAAAATACCCTCCAAAATCACCGTATAGCCAACATTATTTCCATACATGCATATATCGTAAATCAGCTGAATCGCCGGATTGCTTTCGCTATCTTTCACGCGCAGTATTTCCCGGCGCACCACATCCTGTGACACCAACATCGTGCCGTAGCCTAGTTGACGCTGGAGCAAGCGCGCCGTGCTGGTTTTGCCGCAACCAGAATTACCGCGGAGAATGATTAGTGGATGAGAGGCTGTCACATACGCTCCAGTAAATCGTAAGCAACAGCTGCCGATAACGCCTGCATTTGACGAAGATTATCACCTGGCTTTAGTGGCGGCTTGAGGCTACGTGTAAGGAAAAATCCGACAAATGACGCAAGCATTTCCGCGTTCAACTCACCTAGCCACGGCGTTACGTCATGACCATAGCGCGCCATATCAACCAGAAATTCTGTCGCACCAGATCCCTGGGGCGCATAGGAAGCCCAGTTCCAGTCAACCAACTTCAACTCACCAGTTTGCGGATTAAATGCCAGATTATCACTACGAACATCCGAATGATTAAAGCAATCTTCCGTCTGCTTGACAAATTCTTTAGCGCGCATCGAAATATCAGTCAACTCATCGCGCTTTTCTAACAGCTCAATTATAGCCTGACAACGCCGCTGATTAATCTCCAACTGACTTGGCAATAGTTTTTGATAATTATCAATCAACCGACGACGAATATCAGCGTCAGCAATAATCTGATCAATTCCATCATCTAAGCCAAGCTCTCTCGCCACAAACGGTTGTAGTTGCAATTCTTCAATTAGCTCCTGCGGCAATTTTTATTTTTTTCCAACTCGCGAACCGCGGTTATCACCGTCGAAATATAACGTTCCGCGACAGAGTTATCCGTCGGAGGTTGCCACAACCACTCATCTGACGAAGCGTAACTGCTCGTCATTAGCACGTGACCATCATCGGCCAATTTAGTCCAATCAGCAACATATTGCGGATAAGTTTTCTGTAACAAACGTGTCACTGCATAATCTTTTTTTAGCCAGCCTAATTCCCGCTCGCCCTCATCCGACAATAAATTAGCATCAACTTCTTTAACGAAAATTGTTCGATCACCAGACGACACTAACGCTCGGCGATTAAGCGAAAAAGCCGCCACTTACTGGCGTGATCCGTAATTCAGATAAATCAACGTTTAGCTCCGCCGCCGCACACTGCAAGGCTCTGTCGGTTAATAATTTATCGTGATCTGGCAATGTTCCCATGCATAAATTATAACATCAGACAACTTAAATCCGCTTAGTAAATATCATTACTCGGTTATTACGAGTTTGGGAATTTTTTATCCATTCCCCTGCGCACGTCATCAAATTCAGACCCTCAGATACACCATCAGCTGGCCGAATAAAACTATTCATATCCACGTCAGATAATTTAACTGTTTGTTTTTTTATCACCTGATAACGTAGTATTTTACCGTCACCACGCTCGACACTAATCGTATCACCAGTATTTAGAGACTCTAGTTTATTAAAAATCCCGCCCAACGTTGTACCGGATGCATGTCCGACAATAATAGATGCGCCTAACTGACCTGGCTTAACACTGCCGGTATACCATCCAGCATCAAAGATGTTGACAGGTGACTGCATTGAACCGTCCGAATTGACGCTCATTTGCAAAACCCTAGCCTTAACCCCCAACTTCTCAATGGTGATGACTCGCGGCAAGTCCGCAGCTACTTTATACTTAGCGATCACATCATCTGAGACTTTAGTTTCATCTTTACCTTCACTACTTCTACGATCATTAGAATCATCGCTGCGTGCTGTTACTGGCGCCCCATTAACGGCGTTCTTTATCCGACTATTCAACAGCCAAGAGTCAACAAACGAATATATCGAGATTGTTAAGAGAATAACTGCAATTACACCAGGAAGCTTTTTACGAAAATTACCGCCTAAAATATTTCGCAAAGATTGCTTAATATATCTCTGCTTGCTACCCCGAAAATCACCGACAAACACAGACTCTCCATAGATATCTAGCAAGCGGGCTGCTCGAGTCAGTTTTTTATTAATTAGCGTAGGTTTCTTTGATGATTTTATACACTGCCGAGGCTGTTTTTCTTAGTTGACGCAGAATGATGAGCAATATCCGCAGTATGCTTCATATTCACACTATCAGTCACATTTACAACAATATCACTCATCAGCCTGCGTCGCGGTACGACCACTCGACCCCTAGCATTTGGCGGTGTATGTAAATTGCGTATATTTCGTTCTCCCCGTACCATATCTACCTCATTGTAGCCAACAGGCACGCTCTGCGTCAAACCGCTTATGGCGTGCCTGTCGATTTTTTTAAGCCTTTACTTCGGCTCTTTACTTCTTACTAAGACTCTTTCGTTTTGTTACGAATAGCAGAGCGGCTGCTGAAGCGACTCCAGCTATAGCCCCAATCAAATTAACAGACAATTTTTCACCACCTGTATTTGGAGCTTTTGGAGCTTTTGAGTCATTCTGTGCCGTCAGTACAACATCATTACCGTCACCGCCAACATAACTAATCTTGAAGGTTGCACCGCTTACGGTTACTTCTGCACCTTCCGGTAAGTCCTTAAACGTTCCCTGGACAGGGTTAGTGCCGTTGTTACTAATGATCGTAAAGGTATCGCCCTTCTTAATGACACCACCAGCCAAGTATGTTAAGTCTAGACTGCCCTTTAGATAAACATCGTGTGCAACAATCTGATCATAGTGATCTTTGTTTAAGATTTCTGCCTTATATACACCGGTATTCTGTAGAGCGAAGGTTTCTAATACGGTAATTTTACCTGGTGAATTACCCGGAGCAACAACACCTGATACATAAAGACTCTTTACTGTAGCGTCACCACCGAACACACCGCCTTCATCAACGCTCACATCAGAACGACTGCCATTTAGTAAAACTGTTTCACCTTTTTTAACAGTCACAAACTCATCAGGTTTGTCGCCGTCTAATTGTATTGTTTTAGCTTCATGAGCATTACCAATCTGACCATTCGGCGTGCCACTGGTATTATTTGAAGACTCAACCAGTACTGTCCCTTCATTATCTTTATGCGCAACCAGCTTACCGGGGCCGCTAAGTTTACCGGTAATCTTCAATGTGACATTTGATGCCAGCGAATACTCAACATCACCATTAAGCGTAATGTCGCCAGACAGAACCGTCGTTACGTTCGAACTAGAACCTCCAGCGAATTGACAACGTATTCCATGAGAAATCATCGAGCCATTTTCAAAAGTGATTTTACTAGAACTTGTCTCGTTGTCATAATAATCAATATCTAACTGGCCTTTATTTTTAACCAAGATACTATTAGCGCCAGCTAACGACACACTAGCATTTTCTCCGACAATTTTTTCTGCAGCTTTTATATAACCATCTATATAATTACATCCAGCATTAGCAACCTCAAAACGGTTTATTGTCGGTTTGCCATCAAATCTACCATCAAATCCATTCGATTTCAGTTTTGACAGACCAGTTACGGCGCCAGTAACATGAACAAGAGGTGTTTTGCGACTGTCTTTATTATCGATACTAGTCTTGTCACCAGTAAATTCAGCATCTGAGGTAAATCGCATCGTGTCAATTCTATAGTAGGCGCACGACTTATCATCAGGAAGGTTGTCCAGTTTTTTAACCTCTAATCCTGACAGGGCTACCGTTAAATCGTTCTGAATGTTTTCACTAGGACCTTCAACACACTTAAATACCAACTTAGAACCTTCTGTTGGTACTTGACCTTCTTTCCAGTTGCCTGCCGTTGACATTTTATGGTCACCAGCTGAGCCAGTCCACGTAAATGAAGCTGGCGCAGCACTTACCGGCGAGATGAAGCGCCACTATGCCAACAATAGCCGCCACCGACGCGGCGCCGATTATTTTAGTATAAGAAACACTCATTTTGTTTCCCTCCCATACACGTTTGTGTTTTTAATTTAATTTGTGACTTCACAATATCATTACTAAATGAGCTTTACAAGCATAATTGTATAAAAATACAACAAAAAAACTATATATTCTATCTGTTCTTTCGATAAAACCCTACTTTTTGTTCCGCATCAAATATTCCAGAACACCATATTCCTTAGCGGTCAAGTTAATCTCCTGCGAAGTCATCGTCGCCATAGGTTTGTTGTTAAATTAGCTTGTTCTCATTTATACCTTTTTCATGGTAATTATTCCTCTAATTGATGCTATTTATATAGTAAATAATGGTTCTTTAATTTTTGCTGTAAAATTGACTATTCTTATTTTATTTTTTTATTATGCTTGTTGTTATAATTGGTGTCTAACATAAATTTAAGGGGAGTGTATGTTAATAAGAAAACGCTTTTTAAATACAAAAGTTAAAATATTAACCGGCATAATGATAGCTGGATTAGTTGTCAGTGGATCACTACTTACCTTGCCAACCGTACAAGCTAAGAATACTGTTAGCGATGATTATCCACTAAATGATAGCGCCAACTGGAATCAAGAGCCTGTTTGGCGCGACGAGTTTGACGGTACATCATTGGATAGAGAGTCCTGGAATGTGCGTAGCGGCGGATGGGGTGCAAACCACGTTCAAAGTTGCTATAGAGACAGAGAGGAAAATGTCAATGTCAAAAACGGCAACCTAAATATAGTTGGACTATACAAGCCGGGCGAAAAGTGCAGTGGCAATGAAAAAAGCGGCAATTTCACCTCTGGATTCGTAGAAACGAAGGGCAAAAAATTTTGGACCTACGGATATATTGAAGCTCGTATAAAAATGCCAAATAATAAGAGTACTTGGCCGGCATTTTGGATGAGCCCTAACGAATCTACATATGGTAGTTGGCCTCGCAGTGGTGAAATTGACATCGTAGAGACTAAAGGTTCTAATTTAGATTACGCGGCAGCAGATGCTCACTGGGGAATCTCACCAGGATACAAGAAGCACGCCCAAGGTAAAAAATTGCCAGCTGGATTTAAAGACACTACTCAGTGGCACACTTACGGCGTAAAATGGACTGAAGGAAAATTGGAATATTACATTGACGGCGTAAAATTCCATACAGTCAGTAGTTTTGGATGGCCAAACGCAGCAAATACACCTTATGGTCCGTTTGACAAGTCGTTCTTTCTACGACTTAACTTAGCAATTGGCGGTGATTACATTGACGGCCAAGGTAGTAAATGGTCAAACGCCTACAATGCCCTAGCTAAATATCCAGAGTCATTCCCAGCAACTATGTCAATCGATTACGTCCGCGTATACGAAAGACGAACAGCTAAAGAAGTCAATGTACCAGACAATAACTTGCGCGCTCAACTTAATAAAAACCTGTCAACAGCGCTTAGTACTGTTCGTAAAGACGATCAAAAAATTACTGACGTAGAGCTAGAAAAATTGACAGATCTTAACCTAGACGCAGCCGACAACGCATCAGAAGCAGAAAAAATTCACGATTTAACAGGCTTAGAGGCAGCTAAAAACCTCAAGTCCTTATCTCTTAAGAACAACTCTGTCTTCGACCTAAGAGCAGTCTCTAACATCAAATCTCTAAAATCAGTAAACTTAACTATTAATCGCTAACTAGCTTAGGCGTTTACAGAAAAATTGTCATCTCATTATGGGGTGGCAATTTTTTTATTTCAACCTGAAACTCCAGCAACCAACACCTCTGTAATCATGTTGTTAAAATAGCTACATATTAAACTTTACTTTTATTCCGCTTATTGTTATAGTGGTGTTAAATATCAAAATATTGGGAGAGATAAAAAATGTTAATAAAAAAACGTTTTTTGAATACAAAGTTTAAGGCGGTAACTGGATTAATGATAGCTACAGCTATTATTAGTGGATCGATATTCACCCTGCCTATAGACAATGCCAAAAGTGCAGGAAGTCCATATCCGCCAACAGATAGTGAATATGAGAAAGTCTGGTCAGATGAATTTAATGGAGATTCACTAGATACGAACGTATGGTCTCCATACACAGGAGGCTGGAACGCTAGTGAGGTTCAGGGGTGCTATACAGGCTCCGCGGAAATATAAACGTCAGTGGAGGTAGCCTAAATCTGATCGGTCTATATAAACCAGGCGTAACCTGTAATAAGGGCAAAAATAAAGATTTTACCTCTGGATTTATAGAAACAAGAGACAAGAAAACCTGGACTTACGGATATTTTGAGGCTCGAATAAAAATGCCAAATAATAAGAGCACCTGGCCAGCATTCTGGATGAGCCCTAATGAAAAAAGATACGGCGACGGGTGGCCTATGAATGGCGAAATCGACATCGTAGAAACAAAGGGTTCTGATTTGGACTATGCTGCCGCGGATGCACACTGGGGAAAATCCATAACCAATAAGACACACAAGAACAGCCACAAATCGGACCTACCGGCAGGCTTTTCAAATACTACTGACTGGCATACGTATGGAGTAAAATGGACCGAAGGAAAGCTAGAATACTTCATTGATGGAAAAAGCTATCACACAGTTGAAGGATTTGGTCAACCAAATGCCGCAAACACACCGCACGGACCATTCGACGTACCATTCTTCCTGCGTCTTAACATGGCAATTGGCGGTACTTATATCGACGGCCCTGGTGGTAAATGGTCGAATGCCTACAATGTCGTAGCAGAAGAACCAGGCACATTCCCTGCAACTATGTCAGTCGACTACGTTCGTGTATATCAAAAGCGAGAACCTAAAGAGGTTGAAGTCAAAGACACAGAACTACGCAAGCTACTCAATGAAAAAAACTAGGAGAAAAACTTGGTACAGCTCGTGCAGAAAATCAAAAAATTACTGACGTAGAGTTGGAAAAATTGACAGATCTTAACCTAGACAACTCAAATATTACCAACCTAACTGGAATAGAAGCCGCCAAGAATCTTAAGAATTTGTCGTTAAATCACAATTCAATCTCAAACCTAAGCCCACTATCTAGCCTAACTTCCCTAAGGACTCTATCTCTAAAAGAGAACGCCATCACCGACATAAGTCCGCTAGCTGGATTAACATCCCTGACTTCTCTACATCTTGAAGATCAGCGGGCTAATGTTAAGCCTAACGACAAATCATTTGTTTCACCAATGAGAGATATCACGGGAAGTCCATTTTATATATATCACTCAGAAGATGTCATCAACGATACAGAAACTATTGGAAAAGTTCATATACTATCGCTACCAGCCAACGGAGCATCCCCTATTTTGAATGTTTCTTGGGTAAACGGGATAACCGTCATAGGAAGACTTCAAGCTGTGTTTAGCGGTACTCTGGCTATTGACACATCAGCGATCCCTAGGGCAGTACAACCACAACCACAGCCGCAGCCTCAGCCTGGAAATCCGTCAGCTGCCGCTCATAATCCAGCTAATAAGCCTCAGAATGCCGTAAGCGGACTACTTGCAAACACAGGATTTAATGTCTTCTTAGGTGTTATCGCCATCCTAGCATTAGTTGCCGCAGGACTATTCATTCTGCGCTAACCTGCAACTACATAAAATTACCACCCCGTGATGAGGTGGTAATTTTTTATTGAGAACTAGGTTTTTATTGTCGAGAGGATTGAGAAGTTGGTTGCGGTACTACGCCAGACTGTGAAGCGTCTGATGGCGGCGTGTTAGTTGTGTTATTTTGAGCTGACGGAGTTTGCCCAGCTGAAGATGAACCCGATTGATCAGATTGAGATTGAGACGTGCTGCTATTTCCGCCAGATTGTTGCCTAGATCCGCCAGGACCGCCTTGAGATTGGCTCATTCCTGGAGGACCGCCAGCTTGCCCGCCCATTTGGCTTCCGCTGGAGCCGCCAACTTGCATACCCGCAACAAATCCTAGTCCGCACAAAACCACGCCACCAATTGCTATTCCTATTGCCGCGCCGACGCTAATTGAGCGTTTTTCGTTCGAAGTGCTTTCCGAATTGTTAAAGATATTTTCTGGTGTTGTTTGAGATTCTTGGTCTAATCTTTTCATAATATTTCTCCTTTGGCTAAATTTATTTCCTATGCAGATAGTTCGTATAATGTTACATCACTACCTCCATAATTAACGACTTTACCGTTTTTCTTAATCCAATTTGTGATTTCGCTATTTCCACCGTTTGGACCACCGCCATGACCGTGCGAGCTGGCGGCGTAATATTTCAATTTGCCGTCCGCCACCAACTGCTTAAATTGTTCAAGCGTGAGTGGCGTGTCGCTGCCGTTGAATCCGCCAATTGCCATGACTGGCTGACCGCTAGTTAGCTGAATTGCCGCTGATTCATTCGCGCTATCCACCGCCACCAACCAAGTCGCACCATTTTGGTTTCGTAAAAGATATTGAACCAACGCGCTGTCTGCCTGAGATTTTTCATTATTGCTTCCCTGCATCGCTGTTGAACTTGGACCTGCCGTCGGAATACTGCCCGTATGCGTAACGTTGACGGTCGACAGAGTGTAAACAACCGGAGCGGTCATACACGCAGCCACGGAGGTGATAATTGCCAAGTTCTGAAGCCAACGTTTCGGCGTATATAGATTGACCAATAGCCCAATCATACCGATAGCCCCCAGAATGCCAACCGTCCACATTAGCCAAGTCATCGTACCAGCGTAGCTAAGAATAATTATCACAATCGCCGCCGTCACGCCGACCAGCATAGGCAAAATCCAAGCATACGATTTTCGTCTAATGTACGCGCCCCACAGAAATGGCACACCAATCCCAACCAGAGCCGCGACAGCCGGTGCCATAACCACCACGTAGTACGGATGAATCACGCCGCTAGTCATACTAAATATTACGATGTGAATGATCAGCCAAAGTATCCAGAATATAACCGCCGCTCGCCCGCGATTAGTCCGCGGAGTCTTGCGCAAAATCCATAAGAGTAGTCCGCCGCTCGCTAATGCTAAAATTAGTAGCCATGCGATGTTCGGTCCGAAATCATTATTGAATATCCTAAATACTCCCGTTTGCCCACCAAATCCAGTACCTCCAGGACCATGACCGCCACTGGGAGCGCCGCCGCCCATTCCGCCAGGACTTGCCATTGCCATACCAGTACTATTCGGAGGAGTTCCGCCACCTCCGCCGCCGTGGCTTCCTAATAGCCGACCAAATCCGTTATAGCCAAAAATCAAACTCCAAATACTATTGTCATTCGTACTACCAACCCACGGTCGATTACCAGACGGCGTCAGCCAAACAAGCACGCTCCACCATAAAGTCGACACCGTCGTAATCACACCCGCAAACATCAAATGTAGAAATCGCGTAACAATTGGCGGCTTAGCGAACGCTAGATAGACAATTACCATCGCAGGCAAAACCATCAAGCCCTGGAGCATTTTCGTGTTAAACGCTAGTCCCGTAAACAGCCCCGCCAGACCAAGCCATAAAAGCGGACGCCTACCTTCCAATGACCTGAGAAATGCGTAACCGCTGGCGGTGATCATAAAGGTCAAGATAGCGTCTGGATTATTAAATCCAAACATCAACGCCGCAACAGGAGTTAACATTAGTGTAACTGCGGAAATCATCGCACTAGCAAAGCCGAATTGCCGTTTCACTGCCGCCGCGTAATAACTATTTGCCATGCCATTATGCATCGCGCCAAACATATACAATGCAGCCCGCCGCAATCAACAGAATCGGAAGAGCCATTTTTCTCAAGCCACGAACGATTGTCCAATTCTTTATTAACTCGATGAATCATCGACCGCAGTTTTTACAATCTTCACACGACTATCAGTGTCTTCAATCCAAGTAACGGGTTGCTCGTGAATCGGCACGCCCGCGCGCTCCGTTTTAATCAAAAAGCTCTGTGTCGAAGAACCATTCATTGTCCTTAATTTTTGGCAAAAATCTCTTCGCCACGTCGCGACGAATTGCCTTAAATCCGCACTGCGCATCGCTAAATTTGGTTCGCGACGTCAATTTGATAATCTTGTTGTAACACCGTGAAATAAACTCTCGCTTAAAACCGCGGCTGGTCTTTGATTTTTTTGTCAATCGAGAACCAATCGCCACGCCAGCTTCGCCCGCCACAAGCGGCTGAATCATCGGTAGAAAATCATCCAAACTGGTGGATAAATCGACATCCATATATGTCAGGATATCCGCCTGACTGCTTTGCCAGACTTGCTTTAATGCTCGTCCGCGACCGCGTTCAGCCAACCGCACGACACGAACTGATTGATGATTTTGTGCCAAACTTTTTGCGATTTTTAAGGTGTTATCTTGGCTACCATTGTCCGCAATTGTTATCTGATAACGATATGGCAAATTTTCCATCATGTATTCGTCAAGCGTTTCAATGCTGCTTTGAAGAATTTTTTCCTCGTTCAGTACCGGCACGACTATGTCGACAAATGGATTAACTATCGCCCGAAACGGCGACGAACTAGAATCGGACGTAATAAGTCGCGACCTAGCTAATGGTTGGGGTGTGGTTATTGCTCTCATGCAAACCACTATAAACAAGCGTTCTGTAAAAATGCTTTAAGACGTATGCAAATATCTCAAAATGCCTACATGCCATCAAAGACCAATAAAATTACATCGCCATCTGCATAATTAGCACCCAGCTCTATAAACCTCATCAAACCATCTATTTGCATGACGATATCAGCCTCTCGCCTCTCTTCCGCTAACTTTCGTATCTCTGGCAATTCATTCTCTACTAGCCGAACATATGAGTAGCCGTCTACAGCGGTATGTCCATAAAGATCAATATGCGCAATCACTGGAAATCGCCGCTCAAAATCTTCAACATTCTCCACTAAACTACTAGCAAAGTTAAAAAAATATCCTTTAAGTCATTACTCTTTGGGCTGCTCTTAAAATCATCCCGTAAACATTGACTAGAAAGAAATCTAGCCCACACACCATCGCAATAAGTATTGTTCATAGTCATTATTATCTCACCTATTCCGCGTTATTAGAAATATATAACTGCAAAAACAATAAAAAGACCCCAACTATACTTGTTGAGGTCTTAAAATTCAATTTGGCTCCCTTTGGCGGACACATTTCGAACTACGTTGATGTCGTATGATGCCGATAAGCTCGAAGAAGTTAAGGTTATTTTATATCAGCAAGAAAGGAATATTAATTAACAATCTCATCGATAAAAACACGAAAAGCGAAATGGCTTATTGGATGAAACACTTTTCTTTTGTGGAAGAAGCCGACTTTGACCTATTGGACACTGGCGAGTTTACGGTAATCCAAAGAATGTCGTATAACTATGTCGAGCAATCAAAAACCGACACTAAGGTATCGGATAAAGTGATGAAACTGATATAGTGATATGATGTAGATACAAAGTGGGGTATCACCTAGAAATACTTATCCATCAACGTCTTTAGAGCGACCTTATGCTCTGTTTGTAATTCAGTATCACTCTCAACCAGTTCAACGTATTTATTCAGGAAATCTTTAGGGTTGGAAATGAGCCTCAAGTAATATTTCAAGGATTGGTATAGACCATTGATGATGACTTGGCATCCGTGTTCCTGCTCAATCTCAAATACCAACTGATTATTCTCAGATACATCGCCAGGGTTTTGCTCTTTGCCAGACAGAATGTAATAACGCTCAACCCCAAATTTATTAATCTTTTCATACGCAACTCTTACAATCTGTGGGGTTATTGGCTTATCAAGTTTGACCTCGACCGCCTCGAAAATGTGATTGTCTTTTTTCACTTCTATATCACCAGCACTCCTAGACGTTCTATCTGATGCCGTATGGCTTCCGAGGGGCAACAATGTACATCCTCTGTATCGACCCATCTCTGGGACTAAGATTGAGTAAATAGCGTAAAAAGCCAACACGGGCAACTTTGAACCGCCGTGAGTTCCGTAATTTGCAGTAAAGTGTCTTTCCAGCATATGGATGATTTCTGAGATAGATACATCGTCTGACGAAATCTTCGCAATTTCCACTTTATTGTCTTCACGGTATTTAATACCACCCCTTAATAGTTCAATTAACACATTTTCAGCATTCTGCTTTCCTCTCTGTATTTCGTGTACTATTTCTAGGAAAGATGTCTTAAGGACTTCAGGGGTAATTTTCCCGTTGAAATTAAAATCATATGGGTAATCTTGCTCCAGGCTTCTAGTAAGCCAACCGCTCTCAGCCATTGAAGGAAGGTTTTTCTCTTTAAGGAATGGGGTGATATATTTCGTGTCGAAACTTCTTCCAGAAAAACCGCCTGGTAAATCGATTTTATGGTAACGGATATCTTGGGCTGGATTTAGTGTTTTATAAAAAGCCAACGTTATCAAGACGGTATAAACACCCTTATTCACGTTGATTCTTTTTAAGGCGTAATCAAGATAGTTTTGGATTTTTGGTTGAAAGTAGATTGATTTATTTTTTGATGCCTCATTGTAATAGGTGTTTAATTTATTTTTAATATCTACGTCTGTCATAAGTTATACTGCTCCTTAATTTGTTTATAAACCGCCTCAATCATTGGGATTGCTACAGAGTTGCCAATTTGCTTGTAGCAAGAGGTCGTACTCTTACTTTTCTTAAAACTCTTTGGAAAACCTTGAAGTTTATAACACTCATCAACTGTCAATTTTCTGACGATTTTGCCATCATAAATCCAAAATCTTCCAGTAGTTTCTTGAGATGGTAACGTTGGATGAGTTCCTTCTATGTAGTATATGCGGTTCGGTTGCTTATGTACTCTAGAAAGATGCTCAGTATTTGGTCTAACACCAGCCTTCCTTATAGATTTATTGCGATATCCGCAGAATATTAAACCTGACTTCTGTTTCTTCCACAATTCCTTCGGAATAATAGTGTAATCTTTAGGGTCAAGAATTTCAAAATTGCCAGTTTTATCGAGAATATCTTTGATTAACTTCGACTCCTTTGTTTCCAGTTTCGAAAAATCAAACTCTTTCTCTTTATTTGCAATGATAATAATTCGTTCACGGTTTTGGGCGGTTCCGAAATCCTTAGCATTTAGGATTTTTCCAAGATGTCTTATAGCCAATATTGTTCAACTCTTGAAGAATTACCTTGAGTGTCCTTCCACCATCGTGATATTTTAAATGCTTAACGTTTTCAAGAAATATAACCTTCGGCTGTTTAGCCTTGGCTATTTCTAAGACGTTGAAGAATAAGGTTCCTCGTGTATCGGCAAAGCCACGCTGTTTACCAGAAATAGAAAAAGGTTGACAAGGGAAACCGCCACACAATACATCGTGGTCGGGAATAGTTTTTGGGTCGATCTTAGTGATATCGCCAGCGAATAGTGGTTGGTCGAATAATGCCTTACCAGAAGAGTATGACTCAAGTTTAAAGATATCTGGCGATGTACTCTTAAAGTTATCTTCGTAAACCTTTCTGCATTCATCGTCCCATTCGGAAACGTACACACATTCGGCTCCTTGTCTGCTTAACGCAAAATGAAAACCGCCAATGCCAGCAAAGAGGTCAATAAAAGTCGTTTTCTTGTCATTACTTTCATTTGTTTTCATTACTTATTCTTTCTTTAGTTAGATGATTTACGGATAAAGTCATCAACATCGGATTTGCGATATCGTCTGATACGTTTTACTCCAATTCTGACTGCCTGTAAGGCACCATTCTTATCCCACGCCCTAAGCGTATTTGGATGAACTTTTAACATCCGACTCACTTCTTGCAAGGTAAGATACTCAGGTAATTTTTGCTCACTTTTTCATACATTTATTATACAATAATTAATAGAACTATAGGGAAAAAGTAATGAATAATTTGAAGGATATAAAACCTAATATGGGGCATTACTGTAGATGAGTATGACAAAATTGCGAAAATGATACAGTCGGAAATGAAAGAATTAGATGCTAAGTTGATGAGCCTTACAAACAATGACAAGAGTTTTGAAATAGACCGTTCGTATCTGTTAGAACTAGCCTCAAAGACACGAAGGATATTTGAAAGTTCGAAACCAGAGAAAAAGAACAAGATTTTGAAACTATTATTTTTCGAGACCTTGAAATCAACGAAAAAGGCTCAACTGTAATCTGTTAGAGCCTTTCAATGCGTCATCAACGATGTCAAAATCTCGAAATTGGCTCCGGGGGCGGGGTTCGAACCCGCGGCCTATTGGTTAACAGCCAACCGCTCTACCGCTGAGCTACCCCGGAATATGTCTTGTATTATAGCGAGTTTTTGAATAGTTGTAAAGTTACTGACGGACAATTTCCAATGCTTTTTTTAAAATCTCCACTTCCGAGCGTGATTTTTCGTCGTCTTTTACTTCTCTCCTCTTAATTTCTTTCGCTAAATTCTGCCACCAAACTTCTTTTTCTCACTGCTCAGCGTCAAAGACCTAACTTCGCCATCCTGCTTTTCTAAAAATCCCGCAGCCACCAAATTATCAACGTGTTTTGCTACCGTCGACACCGATTTATAGCCCAAGGCGCGCATAATTTCCCGAAGCGTCGGACTGTAGCCATTGCCCTTTATAAATCCATCGATAAAATCCAACATTATTTTTTGCTTTTTCGTCAGTTTCATATCTAAAGTATACACCATACGCTATACTTAAAGTATGGCAAAAAAATACATTAACGACGTTCGATTCTGGCTATTGGCTATCGTTATTTTTGGCGGCGGCTTCGCTCTGCATCCCAGCGTCGGCTTATCAATTCTGGATTTCCCGTCACTGCGCGTAGGATTATATCAAATCGTCGCCGTAAGCCTACTGTTATTTTTCCCTGCCATTACTACTTAAAAAAACGCCAAGAATTGTTAAAAAACCGATGGCTAATCGGCGGGCTTTTGGCAATTTTTATCGCCGTCGTCATCGGCATATTTTTCGCAGAATCACACCTGCGCAGCGCGTTATATTCGTTATCGCTATTATTCTTACTCGCCGTCGGATTATCCGCTGGCTTAATTTACGGCGAATTGTCAAAATCAGAAAAACGCAAGCTCATCAGCGTCGGATTATGGAGCGGACTAGTTTTTTTGGGATTTTTAGCAATTATTCAGCTCATCGTCGCCACTTTTTGAGCCGACGGGATTTGGTACGCTTTTGCGCTGGTTGTAAAGCCGACGTTTTTGGATTTCCACGAATCAATTTATTCGCCGCCGAACCGCAATTCTTCGCCAATTCTCTGCTTCCAGCATTCTTCCTTGCGCTCTTTCAATCAAAATCTCGCTTAGCCAAATTTAGCCTATTTTTCACGACTCTCGCCATATCTTTAACATTTTCCCGTGGCGGATTTTTGGCAATTTTTATCGCCATCATAGCCTTTATTTATAATCGCTTTCGTAAAACGAATTGACGTATCTTTTATTCGTAAAAAAACTTCCAATCATCTTCGCTGGATTATTACTCGGATTCGCCTTATTGTTCTCGTCAGCCAACATTAGATACGCCAATACACCTTTTATTGCACACAATACCTTCGTCAGTATGGTTGATCAATTATCTCTCGGAAAAATCAAGATTCCGCAAAAATCCATCATCAAAAATCCATCATCAAAACCAGCCGAAAACGTTCCGCCAAGCAACAATTCCTTCCAACCTGCTGGTTTCGTTGAAGCTTCCGCCAACGACAGACTCAGCGCCAGTGACTTAGCTATAAAATCTTGGCTGTCATCATCGCGAACGTTCTTCTTCGGCGTCGGACTCGGTAATCTTGGTAATTTCATCCAAAAACACCTTCATATAAATGTCCCAGCGGACCAAACGGTCTACGTTTTTTACATATTATTGCTTAGCGGAGTGGGAATCATCGGGCTATTCGCTCTTCTAATTGCCCCGTTAATAATTATATTTCTCGCCATAAAAAATATCCGTAAAATTAAAGCTCAATTTATCTTATCTCTAACTATCGCGATGTTTGTGCATTTCTGGTTTTTTGGCAGTTTTATAAATACGATTCATTGTTTTTGCTATAATCGGCATATTTTTGTATAATTACCCCAGAGATTATGCGGAAAAAGTCTGATTTTTACTTCAAAATTGCTCTGGTCATTCTTGATATCTTAGCTTTATTAAGTGCATTTACTATTGCCTATATTTTGCGAATTTCCCTAGACCCTAGACCATTCCATATCAGCATCAATGCTATAGATTTTATTACCTCAATTTTTATGACGCTGCCGTTATGGATTGTAATGTTCTATTTCTTTGGCTTATACGACCGAGAGATTTACACACACCCATTGCGAAACTTCGGACGAATACTTTTGGCGTCAATAACTGGGATTATGATTATGATTTCCGTGGCGTTCTTCACTAACACTCCGTTATTCCCAGCCAAGCTTGTCGCGGTTTACGCCACTGGAATTGGCTTCATCTTACTAATGATTTTCCGCAGTGCCGCCAATATTGTTCGCCTGAAGCTCTTAAAGCGCGGTTTGGGCGCGCGTCGTGTTATATTAATTGGCAATTGTGACTTAACTCACGTTTTGGCTGATTTTATAGAAACTAATCCGTTAACTGGCTTTAAAATTAGCGGAATTATTGCGCAAACCCAGTTCATTCCTATTGAATTAAAAAAGCTTCGACGCTCGTCATTAGAATCGGCGCTCACCAGAGATAAAATTGACGTCATCATCCAAACCGACTCAAAAAACGTTAGCGAACATTATCAAATTGCCCAGAAACATTATCTGGATTTTTATCAAGCGCCAGAATTCGACGGAATTATGACCACCAAACACACTATTGATATCATCGACTCCGTGCCGCTAATTCACACTCATCCGACACCGTTAATGGGCTATGGGCGAATTGTTAAGCGAATTATGGATATTATCGGTGGAACAGCTGGGATTATCATCGCCTCGCCAATTATGCTTTTAGTGGCAATTGCTGTAAAAATCAGCGACCCAGCAGGACCGATTTTAATGCACGGCAAACAACAGAAACGTCTCACTCGCTACAATCGACCATTTAAGGTCTATAAATTCCGCTCGCATTACGCAAAGTTTGACGGCAAAACTGACGAAGAAGTGTTTCGAATGGTCGGTAAGCCTGAGCTAATTGAAGAATACCGCAAAAAAACGGCGATAAGCTTGATCATGATTTTCGCGTGACGCCAGTCGGTCGGTTTATTCGTCGCTTTAGCCTTGATGAATTGCCACAATTATTCAACGTCGTAAAGGGAGATATCAGCCCTAGTTGGACCGCGAGCGCTGGTGCCACACGAATTAAGCGCCTACGACAAAAAAACACGTTTTTATTGGCGGTCAAATCAGGACTCACTGGACTGGCTGTAGTTTCTGGTCGACGCAGCATCAGCTTTGAAGAACGGCGACGAATTGACTTATATTACGTTCAGAACTGGAGTCTCTGGCTGGACATCACGATTTTACTAAAAACCTGCTTGGTTATTTTCCAGAAAGATAATTAATGAGTAAGCCAAAAATTGTCATAGTTCACGATTGGATTTACGGCGGCGGAGCCGAAAAAGTCGTTTTGGAAATTCACAAATTGTACCCAGATGTGCCAATTTACACTTCTTTTTGCAGCGATGAATGGCGAGAAAGATTAGACAATAAAGTCGTTACTGGCTATTTACAGCGATGGCCATTTTCAAAAATTCGACGATTATTGCCACTTCTTAGACAGTGGTGGTTTGCTAAAGCTTGATCTTAGCAAATTTGACATTATCATCTCCAGTTCGGGAAATGGCGAGGCAAAATTCGTCCACAAATCCAGACCAGATCAACTTCATATTTGTTATTGCCACACGCCAACACATTTTTATTGGCGGCACTACGACGAATATATCAAACGACCAAGTTTCCGTCCGCAATGGCTGGCACGCCTAGGGCTTAAAAACCCTAGTTCGACCACTGAAAAAAACGAGATTTCAATGCCGCTCAGCAAGTTGATGTTTTTTTATCGCCAACTCTACGGGAATTCAGGCTGATATTGAAGAGTTTTTACCAGCGAAAAAGTACGGTTATTTTTTCCGCCAATTGACGTGTCGAGCTTTTCGCCACTCGCTAAAAATCGCAAGCAAACGTCCATCCCAAAAAAACCTCGCTGTCTAATTTGGGGGCGAATTGTGCCAATGAAACGGCTTGACATTGCTATTAAGGCTTGTCAGAAGCTTGGCTGGCAATTAGATATTATTGGAAAAGGTCCAGACGTTGATAGCCTAAAAAATATCGCCGATAAACATACTAATTTCTTAGGATTTGTCGATAATGTCACACGAGAAAAATATATTAAAAAAGCAGATTTGTTTATTTTTTGTTCACACGAAGATTTTGGAATCGCGCCAGTCGAAGCGTTGGCGTCTGGTATTCCAGTGGTTGCGTATGAAGCTGGCGGCGCGCTTGATTATATAAAACCCGAAAAACGGCTGGTTCTTTTCTGAGCAAACAGATTCTTCATTGATAGAAACCTTAGAGAAACTTCCTGGTAAAAAAGTTTCACCAACAAAAATCTCAGCCACGGCAAACGAATTTTCAGCTGCAATTTTCCATAAAGCGATAAAAAATATAGTTGATAAATCATGGAAGGAACATTATCGTGAAAATCGTAATTGACGCCCGAACATTAAGGACTAGCACTGGTCGGTACATCGAACGGCTGATTCATTATTTGCAGAAAATTGACAATAAAAACGACTATGTTATTTTACTCAAGCCAAAAGACTTCGATGGTTGGCAATCAAGCAATCCAAGATTTCAGAAAGTTATTTGCCCATATAAAGAATACACTTTTGCTGAACAAATCAGCTTTAAAAAAACAACTTGAAAAATCTCCATCCAGACTTAGTTCATTTTGCGATGGTTCAACAGCCAGTTCTATACAATTTCCAGTCCAGTTGTTACTACGATGCAAGATTTAACCACTGTTCGTTTCAAAAATCCTGATAAAAAAATCCTGTCGTTTTTCTGGATTAAGCAGCAAATTTATAAATGGGTCAATAAAAAGTCGCTAAAAAAATCTTCACATATTATTACAATTTCCAACTTCGTAAAAAATGATTTGATTAAATTCACCGGCGTAAACCCAGAGAAAATTACTGTAACTTTGGAGTCTGCAGACGAACTGCCAAAAGGCAACGAACCTGTTGATGAGCTGATTGGTAAAAAATTCATTATGTATATCGGTAGACCGACGCCACATAAAAACCTTCGACGGCTAATTGACGCTTTTTGCCTTGTTGCGGAAAAAAATATCCAGATTTAACACTGGCTTTGGCAGGTAAAAAGATAGCAATTACGCTCGCCACGAGACATATGTAAATGAGCATGGAATTAAAAACGTCGTGTTTACCGGCTTTATATCAGACGAGCAATTGCGCTGGATGTACGAAAATACAGCAGTTTATTGCTTCCCTTCGCTCAGTGAAGGATTTGGTTTGCCAGGGCTAGAAGCAATGCTACACGGCGCACCGGTCGCTTCGAGCACAGCCACTTGTCTGCCAGAAACCCACGGCGATGCCGCTCACTATTTTGATCCTTTCAGCGTCGAGGATATAGCAAAATCAATTGACGACATCTTATCTGACGACAAATTACGCAATGAACTCGTTAAGAAAGGCAAGAAACATGTTAAGACATTTTCATGGCAGCGCATGGCCGAGCAAACTTTGGCTGTATATGAAAAATATGGCCGGAAAAGCTGATATTAGCTTTCCTGCCCAGTAGCTTGATTAATTCGAGTAGACGAGTCTGCTTTATTTGAGCCGCCAACTCCATAGACCATTTTGATGTTGTACTTTTCGCAAACATCACGCTCTGGAACAACTTCCGGTGCTGATCTATCGCCACCATTTGCAAACACCAATTGACATCCCGGATATTGCCGAGCGATCATTTCTAAGGTTTCTGTAACCGGAGGATTCTCATCAATAGAAAGCATCACCTGATCCACGCCTTTTAATGCTCGCATTAAGCGGAGTCGATTTTCTTCATTAAGGATAATTTTTCCTTTTTTTAGCAATTGCTGTTTGTCGTTATTCACCACTACAATCAAATAATCACCCATTTTTGCAGCTGCCTCGATCATATCTAAATGCCCACCGTGTAATGGATTAAAATAGCCGCTAACAATTACAACTTTCATAATATCCTCCTCTATAACTTCTCTATTATACCTGATATACTATACTTATGACAAAGATGCTAGTCACGGGAGGCGCGGGATTCATTGGCTCGAATTTTTGTGCATTATACCGTAAAACACAAGCCAGAATATGAAGTCACTGTTATTGACAAATTAACATACGCCGGAAATCGTGCTAATTTGGAAACTGTAGCTGACCAAATTACATTCGTAGAGGGCGATATTTGTGACGCCAGAATTAATAGACAAATTAGTCGCTGAAAATGACATAGTTGTACACTTCGCTGCCGAAAGTCACAATGACAATTCTTTACGCAATCCCTGGCCATTTGTTGAAACAAATATAATTGGCACATATACCATTCTAGAGGCTATTCGAAAACATAATAAGAGACTACATCACATCTCAACTGATGAGGTTTTTGGTGATCTAGAGCTTGATGATCCAAATCGCTTCACGGAAGATACGCCATATAAACCATCAAGTCCCTACTCCAGTACAAAAGCTTCCAGTGATATGCTAGTTCGTGCCTGGACCCGTAGTTTTGGTATTAAAGCAACTATCTCAAATTGCTCTAATAATTACGGGCCATACCAACACATTGAAAAGTTTATTCCACGTCAAATTACGAATATCTTAAGCGATATTAAACCAAAACTTTATGGTACCGGTGAACAAGTACGCGACTGGATTCATGTTGATGACCATAACTCAGCGGTTCATTTAATCCTAGAAAAAGGCGTTCTAGGAGAAACCTACATCATTGGCGCAGATAATGATCACGTTAATAATAAGATGGTGATTGAATTGATTTGTGATCTAATGGGTAAAGGTAAAGATTGGTATGAACATGTCAACGATCGTCCAGGTCATGATATGCGCTACGCAATGGATTCCAGCAAGTTACGCCGCGAGTTAGGATGGCAACCGCAATACACAGATAATAAAACCGGCATGCACGATGGATTAATGCAAACTATTAACTGGTATCGCGAACACGAAGACTGGTGGCGCACCCAAAAAGACGCTGTTGAAGCAGCTTATGCAAAACAAGGACAATAATTATGTTTGACCCAACCGACTACAATGAACTTACAGTCACCGAATCGTCAATTCCAGGGTTGTTTGTTATTAAATTACCCGTACATGGCGACAATCGCGGCTGGTTCAAAGAGAACTATCAAAAAGAAAAAATGGAAGCCTTAGGCTTACCGTCGTTCGATATCGTACAAAACAATATCAGCTTCAATGACAAAACTGGCGCCACACGCGGTCTTCATGCTGAGCCTTGGAACAAATTCATTTCAACAGCCAATGGGCGTGTTTTTGGGGCTTGGTGTGACCTTCGTAAAGGTGAGAGTTTCGGGCGAGTATTTACCCACGAGATTAATCCGGGTACAGCAATTTTCGTTCCTAAAGGCGTAGCTAACGGTTATCAAACACTTGATGATAATGTCGCCTACACATATCTAGTTGACGCTCATTGGTTCCCGGACGCTAAATATACTTTTGTTAATTTATTTGATCCAGAATTAAAAATCAACTGGCCAATTGATAAGGATCAAGCAATTATTTCCGAAAAAGATGCCGCACATCCACTATTAAGTAATGTAATTCCTATGGAGATTTAATGGATAATAAAGCGGTATTTATTACTGGAGCTAATGGCCAACTAGGACGAGCACTACAGCGTGTTTTTCCCAATGCGACGGCGTTATCGCATCAAGATTTAGATATTACCAATAAAACCGCTGTCGACTCTTTCGATTGGCAACACGGATCGATCATTATAAACGCCGCAGCCTGGACTAACGTTGATGCAGCCGAGAAACCTGAAAACTTTCATCAAGTAGATCTTGTCAATCACCAAGCTGTACGATTTTTAGCAGAAGCAGCGACGAAACACAATCTAACTCTGGTACACGTTTCGTCTGAATATGTTTTTGATGGGTCGCGAATAATTCATTACGAAGACGAACCCTTCTCTCCACTAAATATTTACGGAAAAACCAAAGCTGACGGAGATTTAGCCGCATCTACAACAGCTAAGCATTATATAGTCCGAACCTCTTGGGTCGTCGGTGAGGGTAAAAACTTCATAAATACTATGAAAGATTTAGCGACACGCAATATAAAGCCGTCTGTAGTAAGCGATCAAATCGGCAGGTTAACTTTTACCGATACCTTAGCCTGTGGCATTAAGCATCTTTTAGACGCAAATCTACCATATGGAACTTATAATATAACCAACGAAGGTCCATTTGTCAGTTGGGCTGAAATTGCTAAAATTGTATTTGAAAAATCAGGTAAGCCAGCTTCAGATGTGCGATCAATTTCTACAGACGAATACTTCTCGAACAAACCAGATTCAGCCAAACGTCCTTTAAATAGTACTTTAAATTTAACGAAAATTGAAAAAACCGGATTTACGCCAGAAGATTGGCGAGATAAACTAAGTAAATTATTTAATTAACTTTTTTGTTTGTTAATTTTCTCATTTATTTCATCATTACTTATACTGCCTTCACCCCAATAGGCATTATCTGCTTTTTTACCGACTTTTGCTGGATCTCTAGTCCCCATTTGATTTGACAGCCAATTACTACCGAGACCAAAAGATCTTTCTTCACGCCTCATCGATTTTTGTAGCATGTCTTCAGATAAGCCAGTTCTACTTTCAATGAAAAATTAGTTTAAAATTATCCGGCATTAAATAATCAGCTAGCCACATTACCCGAGGCATGTGCGCAGTATCAGCCACAATGACCGCCGTCATCTCAGAATCAGCCAGTAACTCCATTTTCTGTTCCGTACTCATTAGACCAACTTCATCAGCACTATAACCATCCCTAACTAGTTTATTAGCCAAAATCATAGGTATACTGTTAGTAAAGTTAGTTACCGTATCTACTGAATCAGGCTCTTCATCCGTATGTACGTCTAATTCATCTATTATCTCTCTAACTTTGTCTGCACTCTTACCGGCTTTCAATAATTGATCAGCAACATTCTCCAACATCTGCTCTTTCATTAACGTTGAAGTACTGATACGCGGATATTTATTATATTCGTCTAGTAATACATCAATTAATTCAGATGATGTAGCCTTTTCGAAATCAACATTATGAGCGCTATAAATTCGCTTCAATGCTCGAGTACACACTTTCATCTCAGACAATTCCGGATTGATATCTACTTCTTCCATTATAGTTTTGATATCAAGCTGTTTTTTATCTATCAATCTTTTTAGATCTACTTCAGAAGTATGAATGACACTATCATAATCAATACCAGCAAGTTCGCCCAGAATCGGCATAGCTGTAGCCATAGCGATTGTCTTATTATTCATCCTACCTGTATGAACAACCTGAACATCCACATTTCCTGATTCTATTGCCTGTGTATACAGATCGCTGACCATTTCAGTATTAGCTATAGATTCTATTGGTAGCTTTACATTTCTATCCGGATAACCGGCTTCTGCTTCAACAACCTCTTCACCGCGAGCAATATTAATGATGACATCAGCATGAGATACGGCTTCAGATATTTCTGAACTGTATCGATTTGTAAAGTGAATATTCGGACAATCCTGTTTTAACTTCTCTGAAAAACCACGATATGGAACGTAGACAATTGAACGGTCTCTTTCTTTTCCTACATTTTCTGGATCTTTATATAACTTATTGTATACATTAGATAAATATCTTTCATAGTTATCCTGTACTGGATTTACTGTATCTTTACAGTTATACGTTTCCATTTTCATAGCCTTTGTATATTATCCTATTTACACTTTTGTCAATCAGCCAATCTATTTGCTATACTTATATCAGAAAAGTAGGAGGTTTATGAAAGGAATAATTTTAGCAGGTGGATCGGGTACGCGATTATGGCCAATTACTCAGGCCATAAGCAAGCAATTAATGCCTATTTATGACAAGCCAATGATTTATTACCCGCTTACCACATTAATGCAAGCGGGAATTCGTGACATTCTCGTAATTACCACTCCAGATGACCAAGACGGCTTCAAGAGGCTTCTTGACAACGGATCACAATGGGGTATAAATCTGGAATACGCTACTCAACCCACTCCAGATGGTCTGGCGCAAGCTTTTATTATTGGTGAAGATTTTATTGGTGACGATAAAGTAGCTCTAGTGCTAGGAGATAATATATTTTATGGAGAGCGTTTAGATGAGTCTCTGCGGGAATGCACAAATCCCGACGGAGGCACGGTTTTTGCCTACAAAGTATCCGACCCAGAAAGATATGGTGTCGTTGAATTTGACGATCAAAATCAGGCAATATCAATTGAAGAAAAACCAACTTCCCCAAAATCCCACTTCGCAGTTGTCGGCTTATATTTTTACGATAATGACGTAGTAGAGATTGCTAAAAAAACGTAAAGCCGTCAGCTCGAGGAGAATTAGAAATTACGTCCATTAATGCAGAATACTTACGTCGCGGTAAACTGCAAGTTCAAGCCTTAGACAATGGAGATGTTTGGTTGGATACAGGGACGATCGACAGTTTAACTGACGCATCCGACTTCGTTAGAGTTATCCAAAAACGAACCGGTAGGATTATTGGCAGTCCTGAAAAAAATCGCCTTTTTATAACGGTTGGATCTCTAAAGATCAGCTAAAAAAATCTATCCGAACCACTTGCTAAATCTGGATATGGTAGTTATTTTACAAGGTTAATTAATAAATAATATGAAAAAAAGTTTGTATTATCATTCCTGCTTACAATGAAGCTCCTGTTATAAAAAAATGTTATTAAAAAAATCTAAGAAAATATTTTCAGAGGCTAAAAAGAATATTCTATTGACGTCGTGCTAATCAATGACGGATCCAGAGATGATACTCTTGAGCAAGCTAAAAAAAGGCGGCGCAATAGTTATTGATCATATATTGAATTCCGGAGCTGGAGGCGCCACATTAACCGGCCTCGCATACGCTCGACAAAATAATTATGATATTGCCGCCACTATGGATGCCGACGGTCAACACGACCCAGAAGATGTTTTAACTGGAATTAAAAAAATCTCCACTTCTAATATAGATCTATTGATTGGTAGTCGACTAATTAACAGTAATGGTATGTCAAAAACAAAAATTTTAGGAAATAAAGGATTAAGCTTCATTACTTATGTTTTATTCGGGACTAATGTTACAGACTCACAATCTGGCCTACGAATCTACTCACGAAAAAGCAATCGATAATCTTGACTGGAAATCCACTGGATATGAATTTTGTTCTGAAATGATCTGGCGCGCCAAACAGTCCGGAATGAATATTGCCGAGTATCCAATTAAGGCTATTTACACCGACTATTCCCGCTCCAAAGGACAAAACAACTGGAATGCTATTAATATTGTCAAGCGATTATTTAAACAACGTTTAACGGAGTTATTTGAATGAGATATATTACTCTTGTATTACTTAACGTGCCGATTATCTTAGCGGCTCTCATTAATATAATCACCCAATTTAAGCTCCGTAGAGTCAGCGCAACACGCTTCAAACATCAACTGATTATCTGGCTAATTATTATGGTTGTATTAGTAGGATCATTTCCGCTTTATAATATTTCAATAAATCACCCACCACTCGACTCGTCAGAATTAAGTTTATTTGATATATTACAAACCACAGCAATAATTTTATTATTTTACATAATCAACAATCAGCGTCAGCGTATTGATCAAAACGAGCGAAGATTAAGAGATTTGCATCAAGAATTATCCATAAGGTTATCAAATGAAAAATAGAATAGATATAATAATTCCATATTGGGGAGAATTTTCTTTATTAAAACAGGCGGTTGACTCAGTATTGGAACAAACTAGTGATGCATGGCATCTAACTATTCTTGACGATCATTATCCAGATGAGACTGCCAAAAACTATTACAGTAAAATTAACGATAAACGCATCACATATATTAGACACTGTAAAAAAATATAGGTATTACTAACAATTTTAATTATGCAATCAAACATGCAAGTGCTCCTTTTTGTGTAATTATGGGATGTGACGATAAGCTACTGCCCAATTACGTCGAAACCGCATTAAAGAATATTAACGAAGCTGATTTTTACCAGCCTGGTGTGCAGGTAATAGATGCCAAAAAGTAATGTATATCTACCTTTGGTTGATAAGATCAAACGATTGTTACATCCTAAAAAAATCTTGCGTATTAGCAGGAGAAAAACTCGCTACGTCACTTTGTCATGGCAATTGGCTCTATTTTTCCGTCTATTGTCTGGAGAACTAGCACACTTAAAAAATATTCATTCGATCCAAGATACAAAATTCTTCAAGATGTCATTATCGAACTAACTATGATAATTGACGGAGCTTCTCTATGTTTCGATTCGACAGAAACATTTCAATATCGTAGATTTGCAGACTCATTATCTAGTAAAGAAAAGAGTAAAAACGGAATCCGATTCAACGAAGAAAAAGAAGTATACAACGATTTCGCCAATAAATTTAAGAGTATCAACTGGAATAAAGCTTCATTCGCCGCAAAAACTCGCATTACGTCACGAACTCACAGCCTATTGTCAAAACTTTGGTAGAAATATTTTATTTAGCAAACTTACGTTTGACTGCCCAGGCATATAATTTTACAACTATTGCTTGTGGCAATAATTTATAAAAGTCGCCAGTTTATGTCTTTTTTTCGCTTCTGGCATTTTTAGCGTTCTTCCATGGAGTCATATCCAAATACTTGCGCCATAATAAACCGACTGGATTATCATTTCCTACCTGCCACGGTCGACCTGTTATACCAAATTGAGAATGAATAATTTTTGGAGTATAGTAAGTCTCCATAATCTCATTATAACTATAGAAACTTTCTGGCATAAAACCATTAGCTTTAATGTATTTTTGATATCATAACCATAAAATACAGTAGAAAAATTATATTCAACGCCAACCAGTTTAATTTTTATCCTTAAAAAAGACATTACATAGATCTTGGTCGGCCACCTCATAATGATTATGTCGTAAATGTTCACGCATCTTAGAATCAATTTTGTCTTTTATCCATTTTTTATGATTAACAAGCATAATTCCGCAGTTAAAATATCCGTCTGTAGATTTTAAACCGATTGCATTCTTATGAGCATTAACCATAGTTGCGTCATACGATAACGCCAAAATATTATCCTCAAAGTCAAGTTCCAAAAGACCGTCAAGAGCGCCACTAATTACCGTATGCGGATTTATATATAAGATTCGATCCGTCTTGATATCAAGCTTTAGCGAATGCCAGCATTTTATACCAAGTTATATATAACCCTTTCCAAGCCTTAACGCCTATTTCCTTTAGTTCATCAGGATAGCCAGAAACGTCGACAAAGGTAATTGTAGCGTTTTTATAACTACCAACCATTTCGTTAAACTTATTAATACTGCCTTTTTTAAGCTTGTGTCCAAGATAAAAAATATTAATCTGTTTTAAGTGTTTATTATTTTTCCAGTAAAGATGCGATAGAAATTGCACTTACTGCTGCATAATTATCATCACTTTGATATAAAACGTTTAAAAATATCTTTATTCATAATTATTGAATCTCCTATTCATCTAATGGAAGTTGTTTAATATACTCTTTCAACATGTCAGTGTAATCAGCCGGAGCAAATCCTGTTTGACGTAATTTCACTAAATCCATATCACTATTAAGTGGTCGTGGAGCAAAACCTGGCTTATCCGCTGCATATTCATCTGTAGAAATCGGCCGTACGCGATTACGATCATATCCAGCATATTCAAATACATCAGCAGCAATCTCGTACCATGATTTTTACTGGACCATCATTGGTTACATTATATGATCCATACGCCACTTTATTGTCTAAGAAATATTTAGTAGCCCTAGCAATTTCTGAAGCGAAAGTTAACCGTCCAAATTGATCATCAACAACCTTTGGATTAATACGCATGTCTGCCAGTTTTTTCATGGTTTTTGGTATATTATGGCCATCACCGACTACCCAAGATACTCGCATAATATAATGCTTTGGCACTAAGCTGACTACTAAATCACCAGCAGCTTTGCTCTGTCCGTAAACCAATAGCGGCGCAACAACTTCATCATCTTTGTGATTCTTTTTTCGCCCATCCCAAACATAATCAGAAGAATAATGAACGATAGTTTTATTCTTCTCAATCGCAATTTTAGCTAAATTCCGTGGACCATAGGCATTAGCTAGCCAAGTTTTAGCTCTTAATTCCGAAGTCTCTGAACCATCAGAATTAACCAATGCTGCCGCATTTAAAATAACATCGTATTTAGACCAATCAAACGCATTTACTTGTGCTTCATCAGATATGTCCAACTCTTTATGAGTTAGAGCCTTAGCGTCTGGGAACATTGCGCATAAAGCCTTACCTAATTGCCCGCCCGCTCCTAAAATTATATATTTTTTACTCATACCTCACCTTATCCTCACTAAGCATTATAACATTTTTTTAGAGACCTCTTGTATATAAACAAAAGAATGATTGCTTGTAAAAAAACTAATTGTCATAAAAAAACTAGCACGCTACCCAACATAGCCAGTCTATCAATTAAATAAATAGACAGTATCACTGCCAAAATATTCGTAACGAGTAGAGTATAAAATTGACCCTTAAATCGACGTAGAATTATCAATAAATTAACATAAATTGACACAAAAAGCATTTGCTACGGCGCCAATAACCATAATAGTTAAATCTATACGAAAGTTATTTATATCAATACCAAAAACAGTATTAAGAACCCAAACTCCGATTAAATAACTCGAAACAACAAATAAAAATTCCCAATGTAAACGTTATAAAAATCTATTTTACTAACAATCTTAGTAAACTCCTTTATCTTTTTCTTTTTTCAATAATTCAGATAAATTTACAACATTAGGCTGAAGAACGAATGATATAAATAGAGTTAATAGAGTGATTGGCATCGCCATTATTCCAAAATATCCAATTTGATCATAATGATATTTATCCAAAAAAATAACGAGGTATATTCAAAGAAAAACATCGTTAAGAAAAACTACAACGAACACCTCTGCGGTTTTTCATAATTTTTCCAGCTTGCATAATATTTTTTCTTAGTTAAGCCAACACTTTCTACATGTTTCATCCATGGAATATCGTAAAAATAACCACTGCTATATTTACTATAAATATAGATAAAGCGCCATAAATAATGTTTTTTTAGTCAAAATATCAACCAGAGTAAAGAGCATGAAGCTGAAAACAGATTTCATGGTTAGAGAAATTCGCTATATATAATCTATTATGAATCTGTAATACCCCATACATCGAGTCAGCAATTGATTCCAAAATCTTAAATGACACTAAGACCATTATTAATTCTGTTTTTTTATAAGATCATATCCGCTTAATATACAAAAACTTATAGAAAAAAACCGCTACAATTAATGATGATATAAAAGCGTACTACAATATAATCACCACTAGAAAAACTCTTTTTAACATCGGACACTTGATATGTTCTGACCACCCCATAAAGATATAGCCCAAAAATACCACCGAAAGAGACATTGCGAAAGAAAAATAACCCAGAATCCCCAACTCCATTAAGACGCGTAATAACAATCAGAAGAATTGGAGAAATTGCACTCTGTAAAAATGACCCTATCGAGTTCCATATATAATCCTTCTTTTGAGCCTGCATATATTTAATAGTATAACAAGTTTGATCAATATATTATTCTAATTTATAATCTGCTTAGCATATGAAAAAAATATTGGTCCTATTTCTTATCATTTATTAAAAAAAGCCTGAAAATGTTTTTTTATATCGTTGTCTTTATTCTTTGGAGTATTATCTGCAATATTAGTGCCTTTATTATCGGTTGCAGATGAGAGTCATCACTACATGCGCTCCTACACATTATCTCAAGGAAGAATCGAGTCAGGGAAATCCTGCTCTCTACCTAAAGATATTTTTATTAAAAAGTGAAGGAAGCAGAAGCTAACAATTTTATAACTAGCTATAAAAACTTATCAATAAAAAAACGATACAGAAATCCATAAATGCAGTAGTGCTACTGGTTATCCGCCAATTATGCACTTACCTCAAAGCTATCGGCATCGGTATAGCAAATACTATACACGGATCATTGGGAATAACGATTTTATTTGGAAGATTATTTAACTTAATATTTTATTCTATCGCCCTGTATTTCATTATCAAATGGGTACGTATTGGTAAATGGGCATTCGTGGCAACTGGATTATTTCCACTAATGATACACTTGTCAGCTTCTCTTTCGGGAGATTGTATGGCAAATATAGCAATTTTTCACCGCTGTAGCTACTATATTAAACCTATTCAGCCAGAAACATCCAATGACACGCCGCCAACAATTACTTATCGTTTTCATATTCTGCTTCTCAATACTCACTAAGTCAGTTTCCATACTTTTGCTCTTCCCTTTAATATTCCTGCCAAAACACCTGTTCTCTCCTAATAAAAATAAGAAAACTCCTTTTAATGCTCCAGAAGTGGCGTCTAATTATATTCGCCTCAATATTAGCAGGACTATGTTTAATACTATGGCTCCAAATATATACTCAACCTCTGCTTACTACTGGTGCAACCCACAACCCGCTACATAGTAACCCTCTTAAGTTTATCGCTATATTGTTTAATACATATATTAATCCGCGGCTATCAGTATCTGACGATATTATCAGAGGAGTAATCGGTGCATTTTCTGCTTTTAAATATGGGCTTCCTCTTTTCGTCTTAATACCCTCATTTTCCCTCCTCTTCCTTTCTCTCCTTCATTACAATAAGAAAGACCAGGAGTTATTAGGAGAGCAGGCTGGTAAGTTGGCAGTGTATAATTTGGTAACAATTGGAATGTTTGTTTGTGCGGTGTCATATGCTATGTATACAGCGTGGGCATTGCTTCCATTTAGGTTTGGTGAAGGTGCTTATTATGCAGACGGTGTGCAAGGTAGATATTTCACAGCAACAGCAGTTATGTTAGTACCGGTAGGATTATGGCTACAGAAGTATATTAATGTGAGAACTAAGAATGAAAAAGTATTTAATTTAATTATGTTCTTTGGATTAGCCTTAATACTTAGTTTTCTATATTTTTTTGAGACAGTGTGGCGTTTTTAAATAATATCCAGTAACAATGTGCTAGAATAAAAACAGTTATGAAAAATATTGGTCCTATTTCTTATCATTTTATTAAAAAAAGCCTGAAAATGTTTTTTTATATCGTTGTCTTTATTCTTTTGGAGTATTATCTGCAATATTAGTCCCGCAATTGTCAGTCAGCGATGAAAACATGCATTATCTACGTGCTTATGGAATATCTCAAGGTCGTGTAGAGTCTGGATCACGATGTACGCTTCCTAAAGATGTAGCAAAAAGAGCTGGTTCAGTTTATGAAGGGAATTTTTCATCAGACTACTCAAAACCTATAGATCGCAGCTCTCTTAATATTGATAAATGCAGTAGCGCATCTGGTTATCCGCCAATTATGCACTTACCTCAAGCTATCGGTATCGGTATAGCAAGTTTATTTAATGGATCTACAGGCTTAACTATCTTATTCGGGCGTCTTGCTAACGTACTTTTCTATTCAATTGCCGTCTACCTCATTATCAAGTGGGTGCGTATAGGCAAATGGGCTTTTACAGCAATTGGACTTATTCCACTAATGGTTCATATGGCGTCGTCGCTATCTAGCGACTGCATGACAAATGTGGCAGTCTTTACAATTACTGCTTTTATCCTGAACCTATTCACCCAAAAGGATAAGTTATCGCATAAACAAACAATCGCTCTTATCTGTACAGGGGTATTCCTTACCCTAACCAAATCTGTAAATGCCTTACTGCTATTTCCTCTTCTGTTTTTACCAAAGCGTCTATTCTCGCCCAACAAAAACGAACGTCTACCATTTAATATCCAGAAGTGGACTATATTAGTAGTAACTGGTATCGCTGCGATTATCAGTATACTAATTTGGCAAAAAATATATGGTCAACCTCTGCTCACTACCGGAGCAGCGCACAATCCTCTACATAGTAATCCTCTTAAGTTTATTGCTATATTGTTTAATACATACATCAGCCCAACTATTGGATATACAGATGTCGTACTACGCGGTAGTGTCGGTGACTTTTCATCGTTCAAGTACCACTTACCGCTGTTTATACTTATTCCTCTGTTTTCCCTCCTCTTCCTTTCTCTCCTTCATTACAATAAGAAAGACCAGGAGTTATTAGGAGAGCAGGCTGGTAAGTTGGCAGTGTATAATTTGGTAACAATTGGAATGTTTGTTTGTGCGGTGTCATATGCTATGTATACAGCGTGGGCATTGCTTCCATTTAGGTTTGGTGAAGGTGCTTATTATGCAGACGGTGTGCAAGGTAGATATTTCACAGCAACAGCAGTTATGTTAGTACCGGTAGGATTATGGCTACAGAAGTATATTAATGTGAGAACTAAGAATGAAAAAGTATTTAATTTAATTATGTTCTTTGGATTAGCCTTAATACTTAGTTTCTATATTTTTTTGAGACAGTGTGGACATACAAATAAATTTATTTGTCGGTTATGCTTATTTGTGTTAAAATAGCATAAATATGAAAAATTACAAAGAAAAAGACTCTCAAAAAAACAAATATTAGCAACGATCATAATAATCATCGCTGTGATTTGCCTGAGTATTTTTTTGCCCTTGATAAGTTTGGTATTATTTCAATCTTTCCACAAAATACTACACCTAACATAGGCAAAAGAACCTACTGTTGAAGAAAAGAAATCTGAAAAGGATACTAATCAAAACAATAAAGAAACCTTCTTAAATACGCCAAAAGATGATAGTGATAATTCTGTAGAAAAAGTAAACCCGCTCCAGTTCCAACAGACAACTCGTCAATAGAACTTTCAACTAATAAAAGACGGTGACAACGCAGTTATCATCATAAAATTAAAAGGAACATGGCTATTCTCAAGGTAAATGTTCCCTAATGATAACTTCTAACGGCAAGAAAAATACTCAAGAAGCCCCTATTATCTATCAGCCAGAATATTCTACTTGTGCTGGATTTTTCGGTTCCTATATCATCCGTAGGAAATGGTCAATGGAATATATCTATATCAGTAACACCATTAAACGGTAAACCCTATAACTAAAAACTATAGTGAAGGAATTTTAATGACAAAGAATAAATTTTTTGTATCTATGGCTATTGTCGTCACAATTAGTCTTTGCGGCCTGCTATTTTTTACCAATAGGTCAGAAGCAGTAACTGCTAATGATTGGCGCGCAGGAAATATTGTTGACGATTTTGTTTTTACCAACTCTAATGACATGACTGTCGCTGATATACAAACGTTTCTTAATAATATAAACCCAAATTGCGATACATACGGAACCGGTCGCGCTACGGAAAGAGGAAGAGGAGATATTACTCGTGCTCAGTATGCAGCCTCTCGCGGATGGGCTGGACCGCCTTACGTTTGCCTCAAGGATTATTATGAAGTTCCTAAATACACTCCAGGAGATTATATCCCTGCTAATAATTTTAGCGGCTCAATTCCCTCAGGGGCCGTCAGCGCTGCGCAAATAATTTATGATGCTGCAAAACGTAACAATTTAAGTCCAAAAGTGATATTAGTTAAGATTGCAACTGAATCAGCCGGACCGCTAACAACCGATAATTGGCCATTACAAAGTCAATATACATATGCTATGGGGTCTCACTGTCCAGATAGCGGTCCCGGTGGTAGCGCCAGCTGTGACCGTAATTATGCAGGATTCTCTATGCAGGTTGAATCCGGAGCTCAGCTTATGCGTTGGTATATTGATAATATGGAAAAACCGTGGTGGACCTACAAAAAACCTTTTGCTACCAACTCCATATTATGGAATGTAGTCCAAAAAGGATGCGGTGCTGGTAATGTATATATATCCAGTAAAGCAACCGCTGCTTTATATACATATACACCATATCAACCAAATCAAGCCGCATTAAACAATATGTACGGCTTAGGTGATGGGTGTAGTTCTTACGGCAACCGAAACTTTTGGAGAGTATGGAGCGACTGGTTCGGATCAACACAATATAGCACTCCGTTAATTAGTTTTAAATCACACATCAGCTATTACGGATGGACAGGGCTAGTACACAACAAAGGTATAACAGGCTTTACTGGTCAAAATAAATCCATGCAAGCTTTCAGTATAGATGGCGACGTTGCATATTCTTCATACAGCGAGGAGCGTGGATGGCAACCAACTGTTTATGGCGGTATGCAGTCAGGAACAACAGAACTTAACCGCCCTATTCAGGCAATTAAAATACAACCAACAGGATCATTAGCTTCTAAATACGATATCTATTACCGAGTTCACGTGAGCTACGTTGGTTGGATGGGTTGGGCTAAAAACGGCATGCCAGCTGGTGTAACTGGTGGCCAAGGAAATAATATAGAGGCTATAGAAATCAGACTCGTTAATAAAGACTCCAACGGTCCAGAAGAATCAGGACAACCATTCAGAGATATTAGTTCGAAAGAAGATCCCGCGCCACTATCTGTTTCTATTAGTTCTCATGTGGGCATGGTTGGATGGCAGCCAACCGTTACTGATGAAATGATTAGCGGTACAGTGGGTCAGAATCATCCAATTGAAGCAGTTAAGGCTTCTGTAACTAATAAAACTGGAATAGCCGGAAGTTTACAATATTCCTCTCACATTTCTTGGATTGGGTGGCAAGAATGGAAACGCCAATGAGGTATCAGGCACAACGGGTCAATTTAAATCAATCGAAGCAATTCGCTTCATGTTGACCGGAGAATTGGCAAAAAAATATGACATTTGGTATAGAGTATACTCACAGCATGCAGGTTGGATGGGTTGGGCTAAAAATGGCATGCCAGCTGGATCTACAGGCGCATCTAGATATATAGAAGCTATACAGATTCGTGTATCTCCGAAGAATTCTCTAGTCTTATCTGGCGGAGCATTTTACAACCCAGGCAACACCCCAATTCCATATATTTACGAACTTAACTATGCTACTCATGTAAGCTACGTTGGTTGGACTAAAGACGTTGGTCAAAATTCAATCTCTGGCACCACAGGAAGATCACTTTCAGTAGAAGCGATACGCATATCTAAGTCTATCTACCAGTCAGATGGAAGTACTATTAAATTATACTGCTCATCAAAATCATCGAATGATCCTTGGTCTACGACAACACCAATGACATCCGACAAGCAGATCTGCGGAACGACAGGTCAAACCAAACCTCTGAACGGTATAAAATTATCTCTGGATGAAAATGACTCTGGTGCATATGATGTATATTACCAAGTTCATTTATCCTGGATTGGATGGCAAGAATGGAAAAAGAATGGTGAAATAGCGGGAGATAAACCTGGGTTGCATATAGAAGCTATCAGAATAAAACTTGTCGAAAAATAATATATTTAACTATATATATCTATTATCTGTTGCTCGAGATTACTCCATTGATAATCTCGAGCTGTTTTAAGCCCATTTTTTATAAGCTTATCTCGCAATTCTTTATCATCTAATATCTTTTTAACTGCAGCAACTCCCTCTTCAATATCACCCTGTTTATAGAATAGACAATTATATCCATCCTTTAGATATTCAACATTTCCTCCATTTGGAACCACTACAGATACGCCACCCGTAGCCATCATTTCAAGAGGTGGATATGAAAAGCTCTCAAGAATACTTGTTTTTATTAAGATATCACAGCTAGCATATACTTCTCCAACTTTTTCTGGAGATATTCTATTATAAAACCTATCGACTCTATACCAGTCTTTTTGGCTCTTTACGATATGATAAATAAGATATTTCAAACTTTTTCAGGATCAAGTTTATTAATAATACGAAAAGCTTCATCTGTATTTTTTGTATTCGCTTTTTGCTATCGCCCTCAACTAATATTTTTTTATTTTTTTCCGGTAAAATCGCGCTCACGATATGGATATAAACTTATATCGATACCGTTAGAAACATATCTGGATTCCTTATGAAAAATATCTTTTTAGCCACCGCTGACACCATAAAGACATGGTTATATATTGTACTCCAGATTGATCGCAATAAGAGGCGTTTGCTAAAAATCGCGGCTCTCCAGTTCCTGGCTCATAAAAATCTGTTTCAAAATTCTGTACAAAATACAGTCGATTACGAACGTTTGCTTGTTTTTTTGATTACGTCAACGGTCGACCATAAAGTAGCTACTTGTGTATCAAAAATGCTTTAATTTTTTGTCTTATGAGCAATAATAATATTAAAACCTGGTAGCTCATATCTATATTTATAACTCTTCTTGGCTATTTTCAAATTATGTTTACTGACAGCATCAATCAAAGTTACATCCCATCCGTGAGAACGTAACACATCCGCATGTTTCAAAGCTACAATTACTCCTCCTGATATATCTGTTGATGGTAAAACGAAACCTATATTTCTAGCCAACCGTTCTCGGATAAATGATGCTATATTATATCCAGTATATACCGTAGAACAATTATGAATCACCTCATTATAAGCCCTATTGGAAATAGAATCACGTAGGCTTTTGTCTGATACAAGCAAATCCATAGCCTTAAACCATTCTTTGTCAGTATTTTTTACCAATATTCCCGTAGAACCATCTTGGACTTTTTCTGAAAAAGCACCAACTTCGCTAGCTATAATAGGAACTTTTACAAGCGCGGCTTCAATCCATTTATTCTCTGACTTAGCTCGATTAAATATCGTGTCAACAAGAGGAGCTAAAGCTATACTGCATTCAGCCATGATCATTGGTAGTTCGCGCCAATCAACAAATCCTGATGTAATAATCCTATCCTTATATGGCTCAAGTATATCAGGTATATCAAGAATGCCAGCTATCTTGAGGTATACGTGTGGATATTTATCAAATATTTTTATGAGACTCGGTATTACAAGATCGAAATCTTCATTATGAGTAATACTACCACTAAAATACCCAATAATCACCTTGTCTTCATCTTTATTTACCGCCTTAATAGCCGCATTAGATCTACTAATCATTTCATCAGAAGCCACGTTACGATTTATTAGCACTTGACCCTTAATATATTTTTGTAGCTCTTCTTGTAGTTGAGTTGTTGTTGTGATCGCATGACTGCATAAAGTTAGAGTCTCACGCATCCTATTAACACCGTCGTTATATAGACGTTTATCTTCATCGCTCATTTTTTGAACATACTCAATTGAGTCAGTATATTTTTGGTCAATTACCAAATCATCTATATCAAAAACACGTTTTATTAAAAATAATTAGCTTGTTTAATAAAATTACGTACCGTATCAGTTATTGGACACCTAAAAAAATACAAATCCACGATAATATTTTAATTGATCTAATGATAACCTGTCATAAAAACGCTATCAGCTGTTAATCCTTGAGATATTAACTGCTCAATTTGATGAGCGACACGATATCTTTCTGGATGAGGTAGTGTACAACCATTAATAAATAATATATCTTTGTATTCTTTATTTTTTTCTATCAGGAAACTTCTTATAATACGCATATTTTTGCTGCACGTTTAGCAAAGCGCAGAGCGACCATCATCTTTAATTATAAGAGTACTCTTCTTTATAAGATTATTAATTCTTCGAATCATCTTTTTTTCTCCTATTATTATATATGGATTATATAACGTTCTCATCTCTTTGCTGCAAAAGCGCCGCTGCTATAGACTCACTATCCATTCTTGTTGACCTGTCAATTAGATTAAGCTTTTTTTCTCTACAAATATAATAGGAGCGTATGCTTCACCAAGATTATATTTAGATGTTAAATAAATATGCCTAGTAAACGATCGTCTATTTAACATATGTATACATTCTACTATCCTCTTATCTAAAATAGATATGAGGTTATTTATTACTTGCTCTTCGTCCATTATCTTTGGAATGACAACACCAATATCTCGCCTTAAAACATCGCCCATTGCATCTCTAAAATTTATGCAATTTATTGGTTTTTCCGAAAATATTACTATGTCAGAAGGCTCTTTATCTAAAAATATCGCCAATATTTTTTGTATTATCAAATAGTACATTGCTTAGACTAATGTCTTTATGTGTACAATACTGTAAATGCCACTGTGCGCCATACATTGGATCTTGAATTACTCTAGCTTTCACCTTGCGCAACCTAACATCATCTTCTAAGGCTTTCTTTTGAGCCTCAACAACATATGGCTTAGCATCCAAGTCCATTGCTGTAGAATTTTTATGAACACGCCAATAATATAATATTTTCGGAATATGCACGATATGATTTGGTTGCAAATTTCTCGTTATTCTTAAAAATAATTCCCAATCCTGAGTTCCATTATAATTACCGTCCTCGCACTTTAATTTTATCAATAACTCTCTTTGTATTACTGCAAAGTGCGTAATATAATTTATGGAACGTAAAAAATCACTATTCCAATCAGGCTTAAAAAATGGTTGATACTGTCTTCCGTTTTCGTCGAGCTTGATCTCATCTGTATATAAGAATTTTACGTCTGATACTTCGTTTATTTTCTCTACAACAGACAACAAAGCGTCTTTGTGCAATATATCATCATGATCTAGCAGTCCTACATATTCACCCTTGGCTTTCTCAATACCATAATTTGTTGCCCCAGCAATATGTCGATTTTTTTAAGAAAAAAACTCTTTATTTTTATATTATCTTTCGATATATTACTTATTTCATCCCTTACATCACTATTAGGAGATGCGTCGTCTACGATAATCAGTTCCCAATTCGTATATGATTGATTCTCTACTGACTGTATCATATCTCTTAAATATTCTATCGGCGTATTATACGTAGGAACGATAATAGATATGAGCGGGTTATTTCGCATCTTCTCATTATTAACAATATTTTCATTTTTACGATTCCATGCTTCGTATATTTTTCTCTGCCTTGAATCGAGATATTTCCTATACGGATACAGTAATGTCAATAAGAACATATAAATAGACTTTTTTGCCTTTTTATCTTATTTTTTTAAGGTTCTGTAGCATATTTACTTCCATTTATGATCTAACTTGGTTACGCCACCCCAACGACCACCATCGTAATCTCGCTGAACTGAAAATGAGGCCCCTCTTCTATAAAAAGATATTATATCTATGTCTCTTGCTCCAGTTAATCCAGCTTTTTATAAAATAATCACCCTCGTTAAGATTTAGTTTGACTATATATTCTGCTCTATTCTCATTCTTAATACTATATTTATCTTGATATGTATTAGGACCAAATACATATTCTCCATTTTCTCTGAATATAGCAACTCCAACGTTTTTAACTCCCTTTTGTTTCCAGGATAGCTTTATGGTAATAGATTCATTATATTCAAAAGAACTACTTTCGATACCTTTGCTATTATATATGCTTACATCAAAAGGCGCAGACGTACGGTCAAATTTATGAGTCTTAGCATGCTCTAGTTCATTGCTAATACTATATGCAGCAGCAACCATATGAGGTTTACCTTGCATCTTTATTTTACCATCCTCAAGTAATACGGCCTTATTACAAAAACGTTCCACAGCTCCCATATCATGAGTTACAAGTATTACGGTCTTTTTTTCGCGTTTTAACTTATCAAAATATGCATAACATTTTTTCTGAAAAGCTTCATCTCCAACCGCCAAAACTTCATCGAGCATTAAAATATCACCTTTAGCTTTTATAGCAATCGAAAACGCTAGACGTACTTGCATACCGCTCGAATAATTCTTCAACTTTTCCTCCATGAAATCACGCATCTCAGCAAATTCGACAATTTCATCATACATAGAGTTAACTTCTTTTCGACTGAATCCCAACAAAGCACCATTTAGATACACGTTATCTCTACCAGACAGCTCAGGATTAAAACCAACACCAAGTTCTATAAACGGAACAAGCTTTCCCTTCGTGCGAATGTCTACCTTCATTGGGTGTATAAATACCCGCTATTAATTTTAATAAGGTACTTTTTACCAGATCCATTTTTTTCCCAACTATTCCAAAGAAATCACCTTCCTTTATATTAAAAGATATTTCTTTTAACGGCGTAAAATCCCTATATCCTTTTTTTCTCAGTAAAAATCCTACTACTTTCTGTTTTAGCATTGTTACTGCTTCAATTGGAATTTTAAATGTCTTGGTTACGTTAACAATTTCAACCGCATTATTTTTTTGCCATTATTAAATATCCTCCGCAAAATATCGTGATCTTTTAGAAAAACAATAAATTCCTAATATTACCGTAACAATGATTACTATCCATGGAAAAATAATACGCCAGTCATGTATTAAATCGGTAGATCTAATAATTGACCCATCTTGATTTATTAAAGCATACCTTGCATCTTGGATTATCTGTGTAACTGGGTTCATAAATAATAGTTCTGCAGCTACACGGCTACGCTCCAAGGCCATCTGTATTGGATAAATAATTGGGGCTGCATAAAAAGCTGCTTGTAAAAAAATATTTCCCATATATAACTAGTATCGCGATACTTTACATTAAATACAGACAGCAATAAAAGCTATACCTAATGAAAATATGTATAATTCAATAATAAGCGGCACTATTAATAATGCAGTCCAGGAAAGACTTACGCCATTCAGTAGAATAAATATTAAAAACTACACCAAGATTAATAAATAAATTAATTAATGATGAAACCGTTCCTGAAATTACAATTATATATTTTTGGAAAATTTAATTTTTCTGATTAAATCTCCTCTATTTACTATAGACCCCAGCCCATTGCTTGTTGCCTCCGTAAAAAACGACCATAAAACAATACCTAATAGCATAGTCACAGGAAAATGCGGTATTCCTCTATCTAAGCGTAGTATGTGAACAAAAACTACATATAAAATAGCAAACAAGAATAATGGTTTTAATACGCTCCATACGTAACCTAAAACCGAACCCTGATATCTAAGTTTAAAATCAGTTACAATAAGTTCTCTCAATAGTATAATATTTCGACGATCTAAGAGATTTAAAGACTTCCACATCACTATACTAGTATATAATAGTTAATGTATTATGAATAGACTTGCAATTATAGTTCTTAATTGGAACGGATCCGACGACGCCATAGAGTGTGTTGATTCATTAATAAAACAAACCTTAAAACCTACTATTATTATAGTAGATAATAATAGTAGCGACAATTCTGTTACTGTATTTGAAGAATATATATCATCACATAAAAAAGAAAAGATTATTATTTTGCTCAAAAACTCAGACAATCTAGGATTCGCGGGAGGAATTAATACAGGATTAATCTACGCCCTAAAAAACGACTTTGAATATATTGGAGTACTTAATCCGGATGCGATCGCTGATAAAAACTGGTGCGAATCTCTCATTTATCAATTATCAAAATACCCAGAATGCGGAATTGCTACTGGAATTCTACAAAGACGCAATAGCAAGACTCTTGACACAACTGGAGATTTTTACACAACGTGGGGACTTCCTGGACCAAGAAACCGTGATGAGCCCATAAAAAACGCACCAACTAAGCCTGGAGAAATATTTGGTGCAACTGGCGGCGGAGCTATTTATCGTGCAAAAATCTTTGATGACATAGATATGTTTGATGAAGATTTCTTCATGTATTATGAAGATGTCGACTTAAGCTTCCGAGCGCAATTAGCCGGCTGGAAAATTCGCTTCACACCCAAGGCTATCGCTTATCATAAAGTTGGCGCTAGTAGTAAAAAAAGTCCCCGGATTAGCTGTTTATAATACTTTCAAAAACTTACCATTAGTCTTCATTAAAAAAATGTTCCGGGTAAATTATTTTTGGTATATTGGTGTACGATTTTTGCTGACATATTGGTTGATTTTTGCCAGCGCAATCTCGTCACGGTAACGGCTGGCCCGCATTCAAGGGTGCTTTTAGCATCAATTATTCACAAACCAGCAGCTTATAAAAAAACGTTTTTATATCCAAAAATCGTAAGGTTTCCGTTGACTATATTCGCAATATTATTCACGATGGACCGCTACCAAATCAAACTGGTTTATTAAAATTTAAGCATTTTTTTCAGAATAAAATAATATATTAAAATACTATGAAAATCATCACCCTTCTCATTCCTGTCTACAACGAAGAATCCGTTTTGCCACAATTATTTAAGCGCTTGGACGAATTTACAAAAAACACGCCCAATTATCAATTCGAATTTCTCTTCATAAACGACGGCAGCACCGATAAGTCTTTTTCAATCATAGCCGAGCAATCGAAAAAGATTCTCGAGATTAGCTATATAAATCTATCGCGAAACTTCGGTAAGGAAATTGCCATGATAGCTGGAATTGACCACGTAAAAAGTGACGCTCTGGTGATTATTGATGCAGATTTACAAGACCCGCCAGAGCTCATCCAGGAAATGATTTCGTATTGGGAAGATGGTTATGATGACGTCTATGCTCGCCGCAACAATCGACAAGGCGAAACCTGGCTGAAGAAGAAAACCAGCCAATGGTATTACAGAATATTGCAGAAATCGACCAACATCCCCATTCAGGTCGACACTGGAGATTTTCGCTTACTGGACCGCCGATGCATTGAGGCTTTGCAAAAATTCCGTGAATCTCAGCGCAATACAAAGGCAATTTTCAGCTGGATTGGCTATAAGAAAAAAGAGATATTTTATAATCGCGACCCCAGGTTAGCTGGTCAAACCAAATGGAATTACCGGAAACTGCTTAACTTAGCAATCGACGGAATTACCAGCTTTTACTACCGCACCGCTACGCATGGCAACTATTTTTGGATTCATTGTTTCGTTTATTGCTTTTGTTTGGATAGTCTATCTTTTAGTTCGCCCTTTGTTCGGAGTCTCCACCGGAGCTGGCTATTCTTCCTTAATGGCAGTCATCTTATTCCTCGGGGGAGTTCAGTTATTATCTCTGGGCATAATTGGCGAATATGTAGGACGGATATTTATTGAAACAAAAAAATAGACCATTATATTTTAATAGAGGAGTATCATGCAGGAAATATTAAAAAAACACGCCGATAAATTAAGATTTCTTATCGTTGGTAGTACTAATACAATACTAGATTTTGGCATACTTTTTAGCCTAACAATCTTCTTAAATATCCCAAAAGAGTTTGCTAATTTTATATCAACATTCGTTGCCTTTTTGTTCTCATTTTTTGCAAATAAAAAATACACCTTCAAGTCAACATCCCAAAACTTGAAAAAACAATTTCTTTTATTCGCGGCAGTTACATTGTTTGGTTTATGGGTAATTCAGACAATTATTATCGCTATTATTACACCGATATTTATAAACTTCGGATTAAATAAATCACTTGCCCTATTGATCAGCAAGCTAGCCGCCACGGTAGTCAGCCTCGTCTGGAATTACGTTCTATACTCCAGAATAGTCTTTAGGGATGCTAAGAACTCTTCTGACTAATAATCGAGACGTCGTTCGCGACCTTCACCTTCAGAATGCGTATCAATATCGCTATATTCACCAGCCAAGTGATGCACCGCCCAGCGATCAGCAGCATTCAAATCCACTACCTTTGACTCGCCAGTTCGACGGACTTCTTCAATCCATCCGCGCGCCTTTTCGGCAATTTTTTCAGCGTGCTGCTTTTTATAGTCCGCAATGTCCAAATTTACCCGAACAGTTGACGCTTCTTTATGACGAAGCGCCGTCGACAAAAGATTCTGAATACTACGCAATGTTTCCGCATTTCTACCAATTAAAATACTGCTTCGCTCGCTATGTGGAATTGAAGCCACAACAATTCCATCTTCGATTTTTACTGAAACTTCCAGATTCAAGTCAAAGAACGTTAGCAAATCCTCTAAAATATTTTTACAAATTCAACTGTTTCAATTTTGATCCATAAATCCTCCTTAATCCTTAGCCTTGATCCGAGTTATCCTAGCCTCTGTAGCCTTTTTAACACGTTTATCGATTTTTGTCGATGCTTTAGATTTTTGAGATGATTTTTTATCTGCAATTTCTTGCATTTCTTTAGAGTCTTGCTTGAAGATGATATAGTTCTGAGATATCCCACAGCGCTAGCTGTCGTCAAATAAAGCGCCAAAGCCGCCGGCAAATATACAATCACGAAGAACATCATTACTGGCATAAATTTCATCATTTTTCGCGTCATAATTGCATTTACTTCTGCCTGATCCGCCTCTTTTCCATCACCAGCCTCAGCTAAAATGTCACGCAACTTACGATTGCTATCAGATTGAGGAGACAATTGTTTTGAAGTTAAATATTGCAAATACGCCGCAACTGCCGCCAAAATAACCAAGCCAACAACAATACCATTCTTTGATATCGCGTGTTGCGTTAAATCTATAATTCCCAGAAAATTCTGATTAAATTGATCTGGATTATTCACTAGATTATTAGCAACCGGCAGATTTTTCATAAAATCATAAACATATTTTCCTAGATCAGCGCGGCTAGAAACGAAAATCTGCACCACTCGATACATCGCAATTAAAATTGGTAACTGAATAATCATAACACCAATTGAACCAAAGGCACTGACGTTGTGTTTTTTATAAAGCTCCACCATCGCTAAGTTGCGCATTTGTGGATTTTTTGCGTACTGTTTTTTGATCTTCACCAATTCTGGCTGCATTTTACGCATCGCCTTTGCCTGATGAAGCTGCTTCTTAATTAGCGGCCAAAGTAAAAGTCTTACAATAATCGTAAAGATAATAACACTAACACCAAAATCCGGAATTAGACTATAAATAGCCATTAACAAATTTAAAATCGGTCGAACAATAAACTCATCAAAAAAACTCATGTCTTAATTATAGCAAAAAAGCGCCTATTTATACAGTTGAGCTTGAGAGAAAAGATTCTTTATTGTCTGCTTCAAGTCTTTATACGGCATCGATAAAACTTCCGCCGAAAATATAATAACAGCCACGTCTTGGTCATTTTTCATATTAGGAAGTTCCAAGCGAATAATTTCATAAACACGTCGACGTATACGATTCCGACGCACCGCTGATTTTAAGACTTTTTTTACTAACAACAACCGCAAACCTGCTGTGATTTCGATACGGATTTTTCACATATTTTATAGTGGCTATAGACGAACGAACCGCTTGTCCATTTTTATAGACAAACTTAAGACTGCCATGACCGTGAAATCGATTACATTGTTGTAACATATTTTACAATTATATCAAAAATCCCGCCTTCATCGACGGGATAATTTTTAGCTATCAATTAAATAGCAATTTTAGCGCGGCCCTTTAGGCGGCGGCGCTTCAAAACCATCCTACCAGCCTTGGTAGAAACTCGTCGCCTCAAAAACCGTGCGTCTTTGCGCGGTGTCAGGGTGTGGTTGAAATGTTCGCTTTGGCATATCAATGAATAGTATATATTCTTTCAGTACTTTTTGCAAGTCGACAATGACTTTTTCCACTATCGACGTATATTTTTCCACAATTTTAACAGATGAGAATTTTTAATTGTGGAAAAACTCCACCCTGTTTTGAATAGTAACCTTTTCTACTCCGTTTATACTTGTGGAAAACTCCCCTTATTTGCTATAGTAAAGACAGTTAACAGAATTTGAGGGAGTAATTTTCGTGGATAGTCATGCGGTTTGGCAGGGTGTTTTAGGTGAGATTGAAGTAACTGTATCGTCTTCGTCGTTTACTGCGTGGTTTAAAAATACCAAATTGGAAATAATCTCCGACAAAGAAGTTCTTATAATTGCGCCGAATATTTTTGCCAGAACTCAACTTGAAAAGCGATTTCATCCGCAAATATTAGAGGCCTTGGCTCATAACGGCATTAATGCACCGTATATTTCTTATAACGTCGAATCTAGTAATAAAAAACCACGCGTTAATCGTGAAGTTGATAAAAGTGGACAACAAGAACCTGCAAAACCTCTGATTTTACCGTCGAGAAAATCTCATTCTAGTAATCTTAATCCCAGGTATACCTTTGATAACTTCATCGTTGGCTCAAGTAACGATTTGGCCTATGCTGCCTGCCAAGCGGTCGCCGCACATCCAGGAGAAAAATATAATCCGCTCTATCTTTACGGAGGCTCTGGACTTGGTAAAACTCACTTAATGCAAGCTGTTGGTAATGAGATAGTTAAAAAACAATCTTCGGCACGAGTGCTTTACATTACTACAGAAACGTTTGTTAATGAGTTTCTGGATTCTATTCGTTTCAAGAAAAAAGGTTTTTCTGATAAATACCGCAATGTCGATGTATTGATTGTCGATGATATGCAATTTATCGCTGGGAAAGAAAAAACTCAGGACGAATTTTTCCATACATTTAACGATCTTCATCAGAACAATAAGCAAATCATTATTAGCTCAGATAAACCGCCAAAAAGTATTCCTACTCTAACCGATCGTTTGCGTAGTCGATTTGAATGGGGTATGGCAATTGATATTCAGATGCCCGATTATGAAACTCGTTGCGCTATCGTTAAAGCAAAAGCTGAACTCAGCAACACTGAACTAGATTCCGATGTCATAGAATATCTGGCAACCAACTTTAAGACAAACATTCGCGAACTGGAAGGTGCTTTGAATCGACTGCTTGCTTATGCGGAAATGCAGAATTTCACGCCTGATTTGGCGGCGGCTGAAGGAATTTTGGGAGATATTAAACGCAATAGACCGCAACATATAACCGCCAAACAGATAATTGATAAGACGGCGCGCTATTATAATATTGATGTAAAAGATATGTGCTCATCCAGGCGAGATAAATTTATCGCGATGCCAAGACAAATTGCGATGTTCCTTCTGCGTAGCGAACTGAAAATGAGTTTTCCGAAAATTGCCCAAGAGCTTGGACGAAAAGACCACACGACCGCTATGCATTCAATTGAAAAAATCACTAAAGAAAGTCTTACTAATGTCAGTATTCGCGAGCAAATTAACGACATTAAGGATAAATTATATGTTCATTAATTGTGGAAAAGCTGTGCAGATGCTGTGTTTTTGCGGCGACTTACCAACACGCAGATCTGTGGAAAGAAAACGACAAGTCAGCAGACGGTGGAATAATACACAAATATCCACTATAAAGTCCACAAACAACACACAGAGTTTTCCACCTATTTTATCGCCACTTTACCCCTGTTTGAACACATTTTTTACCCAGTTTCCACAACACCTATTACTATTAAGACTAATTAAAAATTAAGGAGAGTATAATGAAAGTATCAGTCACCCAAGAAAAACTCGCAAAAAGCACTTAATCTAATCAAAGATATCGCATCAAGTCGCAATGAACTGCCGATATTGAATAATATTTTACTTCGCACTGACGGAGGAAGATTATTGATTGCTGGAACAAATTTGGAAATTGCTTCTACTCAATACATTGGCGCGAAAATTGAAGATCATGGATCTATTACAATCCCTGCCCGACTGGTGTCAGAATTCATTACAAACTTACCAAGCGGCCCAGTGGAGCTTGAAACTAAAAACGAACATTTACATATAACTTCAGGAAAATTCTCATCAGTTATCAACGGCGTAGTGGCTGATGAATATCCTGAGTTGCCTACAATCGATGAAAAGGCTGCCGTACAATATGAAATTGACGTTGAGGATCTTAAGAAAGCCATAGTCCAAACGAAGTTGGCTGTCAGCTCTGATGTCACGCGAGCAGTTCTTACGGGAGTTTATTGGCATAATTATGAAGGATCGCTATACTTGGCTGCTACTGATGGCTAGCAGGCTAGCAGAAAAGCGTCTGATAAAGTCGGATAATGAAGTTTCAGCGATCATTCCTGCGTCTACATTGGCAGAAGTCAGTAAAAGTGTCGGCGATGAGAAGAAAATTACGGTTCTTTTTGACGATTCTCAAGTTTGTTTTAAGACGGGAGATATGGAAATTGTTAGTCGATTGATTGACGGGAAATTCCCTGATTATCGCCAATTGATTCCAGCGACTGCCGAAACCGAGATTGTTATTAAGAAGTCTGATTTTAGTCGAGTTACGAAAATCGCGGCGTTATTTGCGCGTGAATCTGGTGGTGGAATTACAATTACCGCATCAGAGGAGAATTCTCTGCTTTCTATTCATTCGATTGCGTCTGAGCTTGGCGAGAATACCTCAGAGGCAACAGCCAAAATATCCGCAGATGGTCAAGTTACTCTCAATTCGCGCTATCTAACGGAAGTTTTGAATATTATTGACGCGGATGAAATTGTATTCTCATTTAATGGTAAATTGTCGCCGTGCGTAATTCGTGAGCAGATAAAAAATCCTGATTATACACACATCATTATGCCGCTTAAGAGCTAAATATCTCTGTAGGTGTAGCACCAGTCAGGATTCGAGCCTCTACATTGAACTGCAACTCCCGTAGACTTCTCTTTCTCTGTTGGCCAGATGTGTTTATTGACTTTGATGTCATAGTCTTCTTGATTTATTCCCTTTTCTTTTAGCTTGGTAAACGCCTCGTCAATTTGAGAGCGGTTAAAATAGTCCGTTACTGTTATACATATTCCTATAGTCTTATCTCCTTCAGATCGATATCTGTCGCATGGAAATATATAGAAATCTCTGCCGTGGATAGGTAAAGATTTGATAGCAGGATTTTTATTTTCCAATTGACGAGTAGCTTCTTTACCTTTTTTACCAGCTATACCCTCCTTGATATCGGTGTACTTGTCTTTTGCATATTCTTTTTTAGCTTCATCTGTAATAGGTTCTAAGGCGAATATGATGTTTTTCTTCTCATTTTTGCTAATATTTATTTCTGTAGTATAACTTTCAAATCCGTTAGCTGAGAAAGTAAATTTATGGTTGCCGTGCTTTACTTTAATATCTTTCCTGGATGAAATTTGCTGGTTTTTTACGTCGCCATAAGACATCGTCAAGTTGTCGGGTATGGAATATACATATATCGTGGCATCGAATTGCAGTAGATAAACTGCGTAGATTATAAGTGAAATGGATAACCCTACGAATGAAATAATAGCAATCTTAACTTTGCGATCTAATTGCATAAAAGTATTGAACATAATTATTTATTTAACCTCGCTACTACGTTAGTTGAATATCCCAATTGAGTCTGTACGCGACCAATATTTGCGTATCTAGGAGGATGATCTCCAAGAGATGCCTCTACTGCGACATTACCATCTCCTTGATCTCCGATATATATCATTGTGTGCCCGTAAGATCCCGAACCGCTGTAGACTAATATATCGCCAGGCTGAAGATCACTAGGAGATTTAGTATTTATGATAGTATATTTTGATGAATTCATTACATAATCTCTTTGGATGCTGGTGCCTGCTGGTGGGTAGTCTGGGTCGGCTCCACTGGCACGCATAACAGTAGACACATACTTTCCGCAGTCATTCATATCGCCACCGGCTTCAGGGTTGTATTTAGCACGAGCATCTATATATGCCTGTGAGGGTGTGCCGGGGTTGTCTTTATTTATCATTCCTTTTGCCGTTTCTACTATACTTCCGGCATGAACGCCGCCACTATTTGCGCAATTTGACACATTAGCTGAGCTATTTTCACTACCACCTTCTCCTGAAGGTGCCGGATCTTTGTAGTTTGGGTGACCTGATTTTGTAAAGTCGCTGTTAAATAGTTCGTAGATATTTTTAAGATAGTTTTGAGTTTCTGTTGGAGCATCAGTTAAAGGACTGGAGTCAGACGTGTGGTTTTTGAATGTTACCTCCACCCCAGTTGTAAGCACCCGCTGCATATAGAATTGTCATAGGCTCCCGCTTCCATGGACTACCAATGTCGCCTAATGGAGTATTTTTATCAGTACTCAGAGACTTAACTAGGTGTGCGGCAGAAAAAACAGCATCATAAGGGTTCATAATGTCAGCCTTACCATCCCCGTCTCCGTCTTCGGCGTGACCACTCCACGTTCCCGGCATAAATTGCATAGGACCACTAGCGCCAACCGGTGAAGATGCCCATTGAGAGTTTAGTGGTTTCCAAGTGTTTCCCTGTTCTGTTAAGTATAATGCTGCTAGAAAGTTAGGATTAACGCCGTGCTTTTCTGCTGCTGCGGAAAAAATTTTCCCCCAATCCGATGGGATATTTTTAGATAATTCGGCTGACACAGATCCTGCTGCTTCGGTACAGGCAGAACTTTTTGAACTGTATAATCGTATATTTTGAGCAGGATAATCAGCCTCCGTTAGAGCTGAGGTGTTTTGCGATAGCAATAATATTGCGATCATAGAAAATATAATAGACTTTTTCATTTTAATTAAACCTTCCTTGCATACTCCCAGTGCCACTGTTCGGGATTTATTCCACCTGGTTCAGCCCAAGCAGGATGTACATAACCGTATTTATGAGCGTTAGCCTTTAGCCAATTATACGTAGAAGATCCAAACGGACCAACTTCAATATCCACAGCAAGACCCCAACCGTGTTTTGATACGCACGGAGGAGCTGGAGCTGCTCTTGACCCTAGCTCTTTACTATATCTAATTTGCGTTGCGCAATCTCGGTATGCTTCATTAATGGTTAAGTCTGATCCGTTATCGGCTTTGTATGCTTTATTCATTTCTTCCAGGGCTGTAGCTGCTTTTTTATGCATCTTATTTTCTGGTGAAAAAGATAGAGCTTGTAAATCTGAATCTGGAATTTCACCATTACTATGACCACCCCATCCCGTTTGCTGTGCTTCTTCTAATTCAGGTTCTCCGACGGCTTCGCCGGTTGAAGATGAAGACTTTGAACTACCACTACCACCGCCAGGATCTTTGATATAGTATTTACTTTCAGTATCGCCTGCACGCTCCGCTAATATACCAGCCACTACTTCCTCTAAGGCGCAAGGATCGGAGGTTTTGTAAACAGGAACAACATATCCTGTGCTTCTATCTCTTTCCAGGCTTTTCTTTCGAGTTTCATCATACGTCTTACAAGTTTCTGCGGTATATTTGTTTGGGTCGGCATTTAGCACTTCAGGATCCGTATATCCATACCAAGGTATTCCCATAGATTTCATGACGGCTAATCTATTAGTAGCCGCTGAAGCTCGATTGTTCGGCATTAATGGCGACAATAATAAGGCTGGTGTTTTTGCTAAGAAATTAATGGCAGATTTTTTACCGATTGGCATTATAGCAAGCATTTGATTTGCTACTGAATTCCTTAAGTTTGGATCAAATATCTTTGCTAGCATTGGCTGTTGATCAAAATCTTCCTTATCTTCTTGCTCTGTTTTCGTTGCTATCATCGCCAATTCATTATCGCTCAATAATTTACCACCGATACCAGACCCAGACTCTGTTTTACCATTTTTCTAGACTATCCGCCGTTGAGACCATCTGTGCGCCAACTAAACCTTCGTAATTATTATTTCCTGGAGCGTCAATACCAACGTTTGGAATATTAAATATGTAGCTAATTGCCCATTGCACTAAGGTGCCCATTATGTCCTGTGAAAAGTCCATTACCTGCTTAATTCCAGGTAATTGAGTTACAAAGTTTACAATAGGTCCCGTTATTTGGGATGCTATATCACCAGCTACGTCAATTACAGCTCCTATAGAATTATTCCAAAAGTTAGCTACTGCGGCTAGCACTTGCCATGCTGGATTTTTGGTAAATGCTGTATAATCCTGGACAACTTTCTTTTCAGGACAAACAAGTTCGCCTGGATCTAACGTAACAACCTTCTCTTTGCCGTCAACAGTACATTTAGTTCGTATTCCGCCAGATGCTGATACGCTGTTTCCGGATAGGATCGGAAGTATGGATGATGTGATCCCGCCAGCCTGAATTTCACTGTACAGTGGTGATGATTCTGCCCCGTCAAATAAACTTGTCGCAAGCTCTAAATAGCGAATATCTTCTAAGTCTCCAGTTTTCATCATATCATTTACTACAACTGGGCTAATGCCTTCATCATAAGCAAAAGAGGCGTAGGTTTGGGCGACTTGAGCTCGTCCCATAACCTCAAGAGTACCCGAGTCTAGAAAGACCTATGAAGCCAGCAGCCATATCAATGGCTCCTACGATAGCCGAAGCAGTTGTGAATTTTTTCATTAGTTCTTTGTTTATTATTTTTGCAATAAGACCGTCGCCATTAGCTAGATTATCGGTAAGTTTGCTAAAAGTATCTTTTTTGGATTTAGCGGCTTCGTAATCCAATTTTGTTTTAGGATCGTCGGGTTTTTCCTTAAGGGCATTCTCTTTTTTTTCTACATCTCCATCTAGTTTGGTTTTAATCTTATCGAGCGTTTCTGCACAACCCTAAGGCATCTCTACCATTAATACACGATAAGACGGCGGCAAGTTTTGGTGATATTTTTGCGATGGCACGAGAAGCGAATTCAGACTTAATCTTCGCTTTAAAATCTTTCCATGCTCTAACGTGTTTTTCGGGTATAATATTAAATGATTTTACGCCATATTTATTATATAGAATACGTTTGGATATAAAGCGCATTAAATAATTACGACCGTGCACTCGTTTTATATCATTCTTAATTCTTTTTCTTATTTCCTTATGGCCAACCTCTTTTTCTATGCCTTTCATTACACTGTCAAGGTCTTTGTTAACGTTTTTGATAGTGAAATGAGAAGCCTTGCCACCTAACCCCGAACGTCCATGGGAATTTATAACTACTCTTATATTTCTGCCTTCTTTTTTAAATTCAGCGTCAAGCGTTCTCTCAAACCAAGCGGAATATTTTGTTGAAGTGAGTGAACATATTATGCCACCGCCTTTACAAAAAACTAGGTGTTCATCTCCAGGGTAGGCTTCTTTCATAACTCTCATAGCCAACCAGCGTGTGGTTATATATTGCAAACGTTCTTCTACTGAATAATGAGCAACACTTCCTATCTGTTGGTCTATATTGTCCAGCAGAGAATTTAATTTTAATGGCAGAAGAGCTGAAAAAGTGGCTGCTAAGGAAAGTAGAATACCAACTATAGCTATTATGCCTCTACTTTTTTTCGCAAGCTTTAGAGTAGATTTTAAATTGTTTCGTTTTTTGTCATTGGACGGTTCATAAAAGCCGTTGCCTGGAACGGAAGATTCTTGGTTATTAACGGCAGCGCTGGCGGAATCGTTTTGGCTAGGATTTAAGTCCGAATCTTTATTGTCAAACTGGGATTCAAGGTCATTTATGATACCTTTTTCGCGATCACTTAACTCTGACCCGCTGTCATAACCAGCCGAGATTTGATCAAACTTAGCCTGCTCAGCAGGATTTAACCTGCTGTCAGTTTCGGAATCCGTCGTGTAATCAACTCGTGCCATATTTTCTCGCTATTTTTCTACACCGCTCCGTAGCCGCCGATTGGTGAATCTGACGGTTTTATTTGTTGCGATACAGGATTTGTATTGATCAAATTATACTCGGTATCGCTAGCCTGAATCTGAATGTGAACGTGATTTTGTCCAGCAAAGAATAATCCTTGCCCAACTGGAAAATTGGCTAGTCGTTTCTGCTCTTCATCTGTCAATTTAAACACTTGCGCCAAAACGTCAACGGCGCTGGCGGACTGTTTCAAAAGCAGCTGCATTGAAGAGTTGGAAACGATTGCTCGCCCCATTTTACTTCCGACGAAGTCTTCCACGTCCTGCGTGATTGTCGTTAATCCTAATTGATATTTGCGGGCGCGCTTGGCTAATGAGAATAAGAAATTGGCAGAATCGTCATATTTCATCAATTGCCAAGCCTCGTCAACAATCAACATGCGCTTTCTCTGGTCGGTGCGCGTAATATTCCAGATGTGATTCAGAACAATATACATCGCCGTTGGCCGCAGTTCATCTTCCAAGTCGCGAATGTTAAAGACAACCATATTATTATTAATATCAATGTTACTCTGTTGTGAGAATATTCCCGCAAACGTTCCAGAGGTAAATTTGCGGAGTCGCTGAGCCAGACTTGGACCAGTTCCGCCCATGTGAAGCAAAGTGTCGTATAGGTCGGAAATTGTCGGTGGCGTAGAATTGTGTGTCAGTGGATCCGAAGTAATACCGACGCGTGCGTAGGTGTCGATTAACGCTTGATCAATATCAGCTTCTTCCGCTGGTGATAATCCTGCTACTACTTGCCCGCCGACCCCTACTCCTGCGCCGCCCAGCATTTGCCTGAGTAGTCCGTGTAATGTAACTAAGTTGGCTCGCAGTGCGTCATCTGCTTCATCAGTATCAATAACACGCGGCAAATCAAACGGATTAATTCTCGTGTCACTACTTAAGCTCAATCGAATATAACTGCCACCAACCGCGTCACATAGTTTTTGGTACTCGTTTTCTGGGTCGATAATCACAATATCAGCCCCGACCATCATACTTCTTAAAGCTTCCAATTTAACGGTAAATGATTTACCAGCACCAGACTTAGCGAACACAACCATATTGGCGTTTTCCAGAGAGAACCTGTCAAAAATCACCAAGCCATTATTATGCATATTAATTCCGTAAAGCACGCCCTTATTGTCCGTCAAATCGGCTGAAGTGAATGGAAAGCTGGTTGAAATTGCGCCAGTATTCATGTTGCGGCGAATCTGTAGTTCATCGGTCAATTGTGGAATAGAGCTATTCAATCCCTGCTCTTGCTGACTGGAAGCTACTTTTGAGAACACCAATTGCTGACCAAAAATAGTTTCAATTTTATGCTGGATGAAGTTTAGCTCGTCCAAACTGTCGGCGTAAAGCGTAATATATAAGCCGTAGCGGAAGAACTTTTCGGCACCAATCTGCAGCTGATCGCGCAATTCTTCGGCGTCTTGCAATGCCGCTTCCAAGCCTGGGTCGCGCACCTTCCCCTTTTCCATGTTTATATTCATGGTTGCTTCCAACTGAGTAACTTTTTTGCGCAGGTTATTCAGGACAATTTGCGTATCGACTGGATAAATAAACATACTAATATCCAGCACTTCATCGATGTTAATGATTGAGCTAAGCCAGCCGGTGTAGATTTGACGAGGATAGCCATAAACATACATTGTGCGGCCGTATATTTTGAGCCAAGTCGAAAATGGTCAGAATGAAGCTCAATACTACTTGGCGCGATAAAATCACGCAGAGTTCGAACACCAGTTAAGAAGGCCTGTTCGACTTCGGCTTGTTCACGAGCTCGTTGTTGAGCAGCAATATCAACGGCATCTAATTTCTTCTTTGCCATTATGACCTTCCTCCTCTCGGTGACGGACCAGTTCCCTTAGTTACGTAAGTGGTCGTAAGCTCGCTCGGGTCAATGTCCTCTAGCGATTCACGTGACGACGTGTCGGGATTATATGAAGTGTAGAACAACTCGCCCAGTTGCCTGGTATTTAATTGCCAGCTTTTTACGCCCATTTGGAATAGTCCGTTCATAACCGAATCAATGCGGTTTTTAATTTCATCTTTGGCTTTGGCGTAAGTAACTTGGTCAATTTTTGTTACGGTTGCCTCTTTTTTTCCACTGAAGAAGCTATTGAACAATCCCTTAGTCTGTTGTTTGAAGGCATTTTCCTCGCCGGCTGGATAATACGGAACGACAACATAAAAACTCTTATCCATAATATTTGCTTCTTGCGCCAGAATATCAATGAAATCCATATAATCGTCCATTAAGACGTTGAGGAGCATATTATCTTGATTGCGGCGAATTTCAGCCAACCTGTCCAGATACGGACCAATGTCCACGCGGCGTGAACGGATAAGAACTTGGATTGGAAAATATAGAGAGTTAATGAAGTTTTGATAGCTAAACTCAATTCCCTCTCTTTCGCGTGAACTCATAAGGTCGAAGTTGATTGATTCACATTCCACTACCGCCCGAAAACTGCCATCGCTCATGATGATCATATTTTCGCGCATTTCAGAGAAAAGCAGCGTATTCTGGGTGCTAATCGGTCCTTTTTGCTTCTTATTCTCAGGAGTTTTATCTGGAGACGGCGCAGTTGGATTTGGTCCCGAGCCAATTGCGCCGGGTGATTGCTGAGGGACATTAGGAAGAGCCGCATTGGTTTGCGGAACCTGCTGATAAGATTGTTGATTTTTGTAACTCTGGTTGCATAAACCCCACCTAACGTAGTGAAATCACCACTTCCTCATCTGATAATTTATTTTCTTGCTGAATTCGATTTGCCTCACGCGCAATCGTTTCAATCGAGAGGTCGCGGTTATTTGCCAGTTCTATTATAGCAGGTGACACCTCGTTTACGCTAGTTTGTGGCGTGGTTGTCGGTCGAGTTTGAACTGGAGTGCTCGCGGCAGGCCGTCCGGACACTGGATTTAATACAGATTGACGCATTGTTGGGTACGGATTCATTTGTAGCGGTGTGGCTGGAGCAGGATTATCTGGTTGAGATGATTGAGGTGGCTGCGCGGACGGCGTAGCAGATTGCCCTGTTTGCATCTTTTGGATAACTTCTTGTCGCCTACGAACATCTGACTGATTTATTAAGTGATTGATATTTTGCGCTGTAGTGCTATTTTCATCCAATATGTCGTTAGCTGCCTGCCCTTCGTTGAATAAATCGGCACGCATTGAACTATTCGGATTATTGACGCCACGAATTGACCAACCTTGACTATCTACCAAATTCGCCAAATATGACAATCTTCGCTGGACTTCGGCTTGATCGTAATTATTTCCGTAAGTCTTCTCCTCGACTTTTGGCGCGATAACTTCGACTAATCTTTCAATTCCATCAGGCTGCCATAGCCGCTTTTTTGGTTTTAGCATAAAAGAAATAACTGCTGCCAAATAAACTTCCATTGGCTGATCTTTTTTAAGCGGTAAGGCCAGCGCTCCAAAGAATAAAATTATCGGTACAGGAATTATTGCCAAAGGTAGTAAAATTGTACTCAAACCGTACGCAATAGCGATTCCGATAACAGCTATAATTAAGAACACAAATTGTCGGAAACTAAACGGTCCGAGCAGTTTGTCCTCCGCCTCGACATCTTGAGGGACTTTATACACCGACATACTGCTTATATTATATCAAAATCACAGCTATTATAGTATGTTTCGGAAAATCTCAAATTGCTCTTTGGCGGCATCTGTTACGTTTGCAGATAACCTCCTGTCGGTAAGAATTGTATTGATAACATCCTTGATATCTTGACGTTTCTTATTAGTAATAACAGATGTAGTATTTACAGCTTCTATCAACAACTTAACGGCATCAGCATCCGTAGACGCTAAGGTCTCAGGCTTGTATTTACCACCCTGTAGCCATTCAGCGAAGTGATTCATGAGGTCTCCCCTGTTATTAATATCGCCCTTCAGCATATCATCGATGAGCTTACCTCCCATAAAGGACGCCTTATTCTTTACACCGGATTCTGCTAATGCTGAAGCTGCAGAAGAATAGAATTCTGGCGGTAATTCACTAAGAAGTTCGGCAACTTCTGCTGCGGTACCGTATTTAATCTGCTCTTCAATTGCGGCTTCACGTACAAATATGTTATTACTATCCAGTACTGTTCCATCTGAAAGCGTCACGGAATTGCCTAAAGATATCTTTTGTCTTTGCCCAGAGCTCAGCTTATAATGCTTCATAATCTGATGAGCTTCATCAACAGACTTGGCGTATTCGCTACGGCTGGTTGCTATGGCTGAAGCTAAGGCTGCATTTGCACCAATCAAATTGCCATTTGCATCTTGAATACGTGCCCGCCAGCCCTCTCTCGAAGTTCCTTGCTGTTTATCAATTGCTCTGCAAATTCACTGTGCTGTTGGCGTTGAGCGTTGTTCTTGATCAGACCCGCCGTTGCAATTTCTGTTTCTAGGTCTTTAATATCATTCATGAATGCAGTTTGCTGCTGATGAGCTTTCAAATCTCGTCGAGTTGCATAGGTAGCTGACACGGTTCGTAGAGCACGATCGTACAGAGGTCTCTTCCCATACGTATCAGTTGGTGTATGACCCAGCGTAGCTTCGGTGTAGCGATTGTCATCTTGTGCGGATAACAGATCCGCACGCCTGGAAGCCTGCCTGGCCTCTAAGTCTAACTTCTTATACCTGGCTGTATCTCTAAATGAATTCTCGGCATTTTTCTGTGAAGTTTCCAGATCTTTTTTGAGTGCTCTACCTTTATGATCTGCCCAACGGCGTAAACGATTTGGGTTGAATCGCGCCATATTGGGGTTAGCCAACTTCTTGTTTTTAATGGTCTCACGACGATCTTTAGCATAGTTCTTGGTTCTGTCGTATAATCCCTTATTCTTATCATTAACAAACCCAGCAAATTTACCTAATACTCCGCCGCTAAGTTTCAGAATTATAGGCGTTAAAGCTAATGGTATAACTTGAACTACCATTCCTAAAATCTGCATTATTCCACCATTTGCTCCTGTAGCGTTTTGGATAATTATTATTCCTGCCAATTGAGCTCCACCGAACACTACAGCGAATGCTGGGAAGAACACTAACATCGTGAAGAATAAGTCTCGCCATTTCTTAAACCATTTTTCTGTGCCAGGAAGTAAATAACAAACGAAGGCTAAAGGTGAAATGATAATTAAGATTACAATTAAAGCTTGACGTGCTGCCATAATTAGAAGAACTAAGAGAAGCACTAGACCTATTCCCACTAATGCTGATAGTGCCAATGGTAGCAACTCTGCCCCCATAGCCACTGTTGCGACCACCCCACCAGCTAAAGCTCCGTTGGATAATATCATCACAATAAGTTCTGACCATGTCCAACCTACGCCCGTATTTTCTCCTACGGTGGATATTGTGTTTTTAATCCCCATGAAAGCGTCTTGGAAAGCGTAACCAGTTACGTTTGACAAGTCTAGCAATACAGCACAAAACGTGAACGATAAATTGACCAACACCGCCGCAATTACTAACCTAGGGAGCATTTTTTTAACGCCGTAATTGCTAATTCCTACAGAGGTCAATTGTGAGTAGATAATCACCAAAAACGCCACGATAAACGCCACGTTGCTGATGTTGCGCATAATGACCCACGCCAGATAAATTCCACTATTTTGGTTGGTTGTTTCTAACGGCTTAGTTTTTAAGAACTCCTGAAGTGCGCTGTACATAAAATCAATACCATCAGCTAACCAGTTGGAAACTGGACAGATAATCCAACCTATTCCCTGTACGTCACAGGAAGTGCTGGTTGAATTTTCAGATGGCGATTCAATCGAAATAGTTGAAGTGCTGGTTTGTTCGTAGGTGTTCGGTGGCGTAAATGAATAAACCGCGTAAGTCGCGGAACTTAGTGAAGATATTTCGCTTGATGGGAAATAAATAACCTTGGTTTCTTTTTTATTCTTATCTTCATTAACATAAACAAGCGAATTATCAGGTAGGTTGAATTGTTTGATCTTTTTATCATCACTTACCTTTGTATATTTTTCTTTATTATAGGTTAAATTATGGCCGCTCCATTCTGCGTCTACGGCGTAAACAGAAGTCGAGTGCGTTAAGGTATTAAGAAAAATGCCCACCAGCATCCCTGCTATCAGCAATACAAACCACTGCAGCCACTTGTTAAGAAGCTGCTTACGGGAAATTAACCACTCCATCTGAGGTTATATTAGCATTTTTGATGGAAAAAGTCAAGAGAAGGGGTCATTATGTTTATTTATTGACAAGAGCATTTTTTGTATCCTGGCTCATCATAGACCTGAGTCTATTATCTTTCAGTAGCTTAAGAGCGTCATTTCTTTTTATAGCAGAGTACTTAATGGCGTCAGCGCTCTGTTTGGCGATGGCTTCATTGGATAATTTACTTACGCCATCCTTAGTTAGGCTATTAAACTCGTCCTTTGCTGAATCGCCAACGACATTGCCTGACGAATCTTTATCCCCGAGTGAGAAGCTTGATTTACCACTCTGAAGAGCCTTAAGAAGACTAACTCCCTGCCTCAGAAACTCCAGCGTGAGACCCTTTCATTTCGGTTAATGCATTAGCCATACTTACACTATCCACTTCTCCACCATCTCTCAGGTAATCAGCCACTACGTCCGCACCATGAGCGCCTTGTCCCTTAAGTTGGTTAACGGCTGCAATCCTAGTGTACTTGTCGGCTTTTTTGTCCTTTAGGGCTGCCTCAGCATCTCCGCCGTATTGATACGTGATTGCTCGTTCAGCCTTTTTCCGTAGCGGCTTTTATCGTAGGCCTCTTGTGCTGCCCTTGCGCCATCACCAAGACCTATCTTCTTACCAATCCAGTTATTATCAAGGGCTGCTGCAGGATTCATTGCGATTCCAAGTCCTTTCCCAAGTATAGAGTTGCTTTCTCTAAGCTTCCTTGCGGCTCGTCCGTACATAGTATTGCCGGATCTTCTTTCTGCTAGCTTTCTAGCAGATCGAGATTTCCATGCGTTCTTAACATCGCTAATTCTGGATTTATTCATTACAGCATTCTTTAAGTTACCATTTGCGGCACTACTAAGTTTCCTATCTTTGCCCCGATACTACCCAGTGAACTTAAGGAGTTTTGCAATACGAAAGGAGTGGCAATGAGTGGCATAGTAGTGGCTGCTAAAGCAACCAGATGCAGAGTCTCGTCTGGATTATTCGGATCAACTGTCGCACTTGATGCTAACACTGCACCAGCTAATTTTCCCGCGCCGTACAACAAAGATATTATAGGAAATACTAATAGCAGACCCCTGAACATTTTCAACCATTTTTTAAATAAGTCTTCTGTATTAGGCAATAGCCACGCCGCGAAGGCCATAGGAGACATGGATATTAATAGTATGATACCTGCTTGTCTAACTACTAGAATAATAAATACTGTCATAATCGCCAAGAATCCAGCAGCAAGAGTGGGGATTCCAATAGCTAAGGCGGCAAATGCAGCTACTCCGCCAACACCCACTATGGTGGCAGCGATGACACTACCCCATCCTGCAGCTTCAGATGTAGTACCTATCTCTCCCGCTCCAGATTCTAAGGCGTCCTTTAATGTATGCCCTAATATATTAGATAAGTCTACAAAAATCTGACAAAGATAATAAGATAAATTAACTAGTAAAGCTCCTATTATTAAGCGAGGCAGGATTTTCTTAATGCCATAATTACTAACGCCAACATTAGAGATTTGAGAAAATATAATCCATAAGAATATTACTGCGAATATGGCGTTGGCTATATTGCGGAAAAAATCCCAACCTTGCTTTGCTCCAGAATTATCTCCACTGGAGAGTATAGCTGGTTTTATGTCTAAAAATCCAGAAATAGCACCGTAGGCTGCGTCATTAATGTTAGCTACGAATGTCATTACGGGACAGATTAGCCAGCCTAAACCTCCATCAATACCACAGGAGTTTTTTGGTTCTTCTCCGTCACCTTCCGCTGGAACTTCTATTTTAGCAGACTGACCTTGTTTACAAGCATTTATACTTGCTTCATCACCAGCATACTTTGTTCCGCAGTATTCAGAATCACCCTTATGTTCTATTCCGTCTTTACAGGCCTCTAGCTCTTTCCCCGCCAGCCCCGCGCAAGCAGTGTCTGTAGCTGACTGTTTTAGAGCTTCTTGATATTTTGGCGCTGATTCCACTAGGCGTTGATATATATTCATACACTGCCATTCAGGAATTTTTGCATCATAACTATCCTGTGGCCATTCACGGTTTCTTGATCCGTCCACATTATAACCTTGTCCGTCGCCAGGCAAATAATAGGATTTAATTAGGTTTCCATTATCATCCACATCTGGTATTTCCCAGTCTTTTGGATTGAGTCGGCGAGATTGAGGCTTGCCATCTTTTATGCAACCTTTTATCATGGACCTCGAAACCAGATATTTTATACCCGGATCGGAGTTCTCTGAGCCTTTTTTATATCCTGATATTGCAGATAATAATTCAAATATTTTTCCTTCTTTATATCCATCTGGGTGGTAAAGCTCTTCTCCTGTGCCACTTGTACAAGAATCACCTTTCGGTATGTAATCATTAGCACTTTTTTTCTCATTTGGCCCTGTGGTCTGAGAGGCTCTTTTATAGCCCATATAACAGAAAAGAGTTTCTGCAGCAGTAGCCCTCTCGACTGGCTTTATGCCAAATTTATTAACAGCTTCGCTGAGTAGTTCTTTGGAACTGCAGTCAAAAGACCCTTCAGATTCATTATATCCCTGTCCTGTAAATTCTGGAAAAGTTCCTACATACACCTTGCCAGAACTAAATATATTTCCATTATGAACATTTGGGTGATACCCCGGCCATTTAGAAAGACATTTATCTATTACGCGTGCATAAACATAGAACTTGTATTTTTCTTGAATACTGAGACCGTCGAAGTACCCAGCAGCAAATGCAGGTAAAGATGTTAATAGTGTAGAAATTGGTAATATAAATAAGGCGCTCACGCACAAATATAAAACTATATTCTTAAAGATATTTCTACGATCGTACCCACTCATAAACATAAACACCTTCATTTAATCACATATGAAGGTGTTTATGCAAGGATTAATTTTCTGGTTTATCTATTCCAGGTATCTCGTTTGGCGCTATAAGCTTACCATTTTGGATTAGAAATTTTTTGTTGAAGGAATCTTCAGTTAATACTGCGAATCCTCCTACTGTGGCAGTCGCGAATATCTCTTCATCACCGAAACTGAATCTATTATCATACCAAGCTTTATTTGCAGGTTCAAAGCCTGGCTTATCTAAATCGCTAACATCTTCTGGGAGGGCGCCGTCAGTAAACGCCCTAACTACTACATCAGTAGAGACTATTTCATCACCCTTGTTGTTGGCATGTTCTACACTAACAACCATCTGGGTTTCAGGTGTATCAACCCCTCTACGCGGATAACCTTCCGTTTTGCAGTCAGCAATATTACCCGCAACAGAGCATTTGTCTGTTTTATAAGAAGGGTCGAACGCGTAAGTAGGATACGCCCCGTCTTTTTTACCACTGTTTGTAAATTTTACGGTTAATATGAGGTTTGATGGTGTAATATTAAATAAAGGAGCATAGTTATCTTTTCCAGGTTCTAGTAAAGCCGAAAAAAGACTGTTAGCTTGACCAGTCATCGTGTCTAGTACGTGTTTTTTAAGTGCTTCCGCATCATTTGCTGATAATGGATAGTTATAAAGCTGGCTATCTTTATATATTGCTCCTGTATAAAACATAAGGTAGATACTATTTAGAGTGGCGGAGTCCATATCCTTAGCAAGGTTATCGTGAGTAGTTTTTATTAGTCCGTTCTCATAGGTGACAACTTTAGCGTTTTCATCTGGCGTAGTCTTATTTACAATATCAACAAGATCAGCTCGCCATTCACCATAGCTAACTTCTTCACCACTTTTTTCTTTTTCTAAAAGACCTCTGATGTCAGATAGATTTACGTCTTTATATTTGTCAATTATTTCTTGAGGTATGTCTTTCTCAGCCTTAGTTGTGCTGGCTTCAGGAGATGGAGTTGGGCTTAAAGTTGATGTTGGATTCTGTGTTTCCTGTGACGTAGACGTTGTAGTATCTGGAGTTGGCTTACTATAGCTTTCACTATTATTACATCCTGCTGCTCCAAGCGCGAATGCTGCCGCACCAAATAGTGCTATTATTTTTTTTGGTAGTTTTGAATCGCTTGGGTTAAATTGTTCACGATTTCGAACCATAACGCTTGGGATCCTTCCTCTGACATTGTCAGATATTTTATTATAAAAAAATTCCTTAGACCTTCCAGTCCAATTGGCGATATCATAACACAAATTGTACAAAAATGCAATAAATATGGAATATTTTCCATAAAAAAACACCCTGTCAGGGTGAAAATATCTGTGGCGCGCTCGACCGGATTCGAACCGGCGATCTCCTCCGTGACAGGGAGGCGTGATAGGCCAACTTCACTACGAGCGCATATCAATATCCCTTATATTATCAGATTACTTCTGTCTTTTCAAGGAAAATGTTTGCTTTTTTCGCTTGACTATTTTACAATTTAGGCATAAGAGAAAATTTTATGACAAAAAGAAATATTGTAATTCTGTATATTTATCGCAACAGTAATCGCAGGGAGCATTTTTATATCCAAAGTAGCTTTAGCTGCCGGTAGTTGTGGTGGCGCGGAAACCTCTGTTATTTCTTGTGAAGGCGCGGGTAGCACGGCAATTATCAACATAATCAAACAAGTTATTAAAATCTTAACCGCTGGAGTTTTGGTTGCGGCGGTTGGCGCTGTTATATATGGCGCATTCTTATATACCACTTCTGAAGGTAGTCCTGATAAGATAAAAAAAGCACGTGAAGTTTGGACGAATACTGTCATTGGGATAATAATGTTTGCGTTTATGGTGGCAATTACTAACTTTATTATTCCAGGAGGAGTTTTCGATTGATGAAGAAAATTATAATAGCAATGTCTTTAATGATTATAGGTTCGTTTGGGGCGAGTATGGCTTTCCCAAGTACTTCTTTTGCTGAAAGTAAAGATAATGAATGTGATAAAAAAGGAAAGATTTTAACATTGAAGCCGTGGTATGACGGATTGACGAAAGGTGACTGTTCTATTAAAGATATTGGTTCAGACGCTGATTCACAGGCAAATTTTATCTGGAAAATCGCGCTTAATATCGTTGATGATTTGCTGCAGCTTATTGGTTACACGACCGTTGGGTATATTATATACGGTGGGTTCTTGATGATGACCAGTAACGGTGCTCCAGATAAGGCTGCTCATGGGCGAAAGACTATTATGAGTGCCGCGATTGGTTTGGTTATTGCCCTAGCTTCTGTTGCGTTGGTTAACTTTATATCATCAAATATAGGAGTATAAAATGAGATATATGGAATTTTTTGCTGGATTGTTGGGGAGTGCTGATAGTCTTGGTGTGCCGAAGAATAATGATGTAGATATTATGAAGTTTGTTAATTTGGCATTTTGGGTGGCTGGTGTCGTAGCTGTTATTATTGTGATTATTGCTGGGATAAATTATTCCCTATCTGCTGGCGATCCAGCTAAGACTGCCAGCGCAAAGAATACTATTCTATATGCAGTCATCGGTTTGGTAATTATTGCTAACGCGATTGCTATAACAAGTTATATTATAGGAAAGGTTTAAGATGAAGATTTTTACAAAAATCCTGACGGCTGGAATACTAATGATTGGGCTTCTTGGAGTGTTCACTCCAGCGGTGTCTGCGGCTAACGGTATTAATATTTGCTCAGAGGAAAATGGAAGCAACAACTCTGTCTATTGCCAAAATAAAGATAAAGGTGAAGGTCAGGTGAACGGCATCATAAAAACTATTGTTGAAGTTCTACTTATGGCTGTTGGTGCTATTTCGATTATTATGATAGTTATTGGTGGTATTTTGTTTGCACTTTCCAGCGGTGATGCTCAGAAGGCTGCAAAAGCCAGGAGTACTGTTTTATATGCTGTCGTTGGCTTAATAGTTTCTGTATTCGCTTCGGCGATTGTCAATTTTGTGTTTGACGGGTTTAATAAGCCGCCTGCCAAACCTGATGCATCTAGTAATAATAAGGAGTAAAAATGAAAAAAATGATATTATCGGCATTAATTGTAGTTTGTTCGGTGTTTGGATTTTCAGCCATATCAGTAGCTTCTCTTCCGACAAACGTTTCCGCGCAAGCTGCTAATAGCGTCGTAAAGAAAGGTATAAAAACTGCTACTACGGCGGATATGGAAAATAAAAGCATTGCAGGTGAAGGTGGATTAATAAGTATATTGATTAATTTTCTACTGTGGGCTGTGGGTATTTTATCTGTTGCTATGATTATCTTTAGCGGATTTCGCTATATCACCTCAGCTGGAGATGCCGCAAAAACGAAGTCTGCTCAAACTGCTCTCACTTATTCGATAGTTGGTCTAATTGTGGCTGTTCTTGCATGGGTTATAGTTAAGATGATTTTGAGACAATTCGGAATTGAGGTAAAGACTAATTAGTTTTGCAAATAACAGATAAAAATGTATAATAGTAATATCATTAAACAAGGAGAAAATAACAATGAATAAATTAAAATTAATCTTGGCGGGACTACTGGTAGTACCAACTGTTGCTTTGGCTGTAGCTCCAGCTGCAAGTGCTGAAAGTGATTTTACCTTAACTAATGGTGTAAGCAGTGCAAGAGGAGAAGGTGTGAGTGAAACCGCTTCAGATCCTCAAACTTTGGTTAAGCAATTTGTAAATATATTCTTGTTTGCTGTTGGTGCATTGAGCGTTATTATGCTTATCTGGGGTGGTATTCGTTACACTACTTCAGCCGGTGATAGTAATAAGGTTCAGGCGGCTAAGAATACAGTTTGTACGCAATTGTCGGTTTGGTGGTCGCAATTTTGGCATACGCAATCGTCAATATGGTCATCGATAAGTTTAAGGGTTAATCTACCCTACTGGTAAAAAAAGAGCCTCGCTGATGAGGTTCTTTTTTTTGTGGCTAAAAAATACCGCCAACTTGTGACGGTATTTTCTGTGAAATGGTTTTTTATAGAACTTGAATCTTCTTTGCTTTTTCTTGCTTTATCTTTTCGAAAGTAATTGTCAAAACGCCATCTTTTAATTCTGCCTTAACGCCTTCTTCATTAACAGCTGTAGGCAATGCTAATGTACGACTGAATTCGCCCCAGTAGCATTCTTGGATGTGCCATTGGCGAACATCTGCTTCGTCACCGCTAGACAGTGTGCCGCTAATTGTTAAGATACCGTCAGAAATGCTTACGTCTAGGTCGTTTCGATCTACGCCGGCAGTACGAGCTTTGATAACTAGGTTGTTTTCTGTCTCAAAAACGTCAACAGCCAATTGTCCCATTGCGTCATCAGCTTCATCTTCCCAATTGTCGTCGGATCGTGTTGCTGGTGTGTTGTTGCTTCTACTATTGTCGTCGTTAAAACCAGGTAACAGATCGTCGTTATCATCGTCAATAAACGCCGCTGCCAATTCCTGTTCTGTTAGTAATGTATCATCTTGCTTTCGGGCCATAATTTCCTCCACTTTTATAATAGGCTCATTGACAAAGTCTTTATTAGTATAACTGTAATGTGCGTTATAATCAACAGAGAAAGGCTTAAAACGTAAAAATTACAATGTTTGACACGCTATTATCGATAATCGCTCCTCACCACTGTTATAAGTGCGGTAAAACGGGTGGTATTTTATGCTTAGATTGTAAAAAAATACATCACGAGTCGGAAGTATGATATGTGCGTATTATGCGGTGATTTATTGGAGAATGGCAACTTATGTAAAAAGCATAAGCTCCCCTGTGATATGATCTGGTGTTTTTCACGACGTACAGGTGTTGTCGCAAAGATTATTGATGATTATAAGTTTAACCGCGTTCAGGCGGCGGCCGATTTACTAAGCGAGTTCTTAGACGAAGCCCTGCCTGAATTGCCGTCAGGTACAGTAATCGTACCGATTCCTACAATTTCTAAGAATATTCGGCGTCGTGGATTTGATCATATCCGAAAAATTGCTATTAAACTATCTCGACGTAGAAAAATAGAGTGTTGTTCCCTGCTCCGGCGCAGAAATAACGTCACTCAGCATTTTACAAAGTCTTCCGCCCAGAGAAAACGTCAAGCAAAGGAGTTTTTTGAAATTGCGGGTAAAGTTGATAAAAATAAGCGATATATCATTATTGATGATATATTTACAACTGGTTCAACTGTGTTGGCGGCGGCAGAATGTTTGAAGAAAAATGGCGCCAAACATGTAGAAATTGCGATTATTGCCAGGCATGGGCGTCCGAAATTATGAGTGATGATAATGACTGCCGCGATGGATTTCTTGGGCGCGGTATAATTGCTCAGCTAAAATAAGACGAACTAATTGGTGTGGAAACACTAAGTTTGACAGCGACCAGACGACGTTGGATTTTTGACGCAAGTCGCTAGTAACTCCGTAAGCGCCACCGATGATGAAGACAATGTGCTTGTTGGTATGTTCGGTTATTAAGTTAGATAATTCCGGTGATGATAAGTTCTTGCCGCGCTCATCGAGCAAAATAACGAAGTCGTCCGAATTAAGGCGTGAAAAAATACGCTCAGACTCTTCCTGGCGCGCTCTGTCGCCTTCAAAGCTTGAATGTGGTAGAATAATCATTTCCGCAGCAAAAGGTGCTCGTAGGCGCTCTAAAAAACGAGAAACGCCTGGTTGAACCCAGGCTTCATTCTTTTTTCCGATCGTTATAATGGTGATTTTCATAATATCTATGGCGGAGAGAGAGGGATTCAGACCCTCGATGAGTTGCCCCATACCGCTTTTTCGAGAGCGGCCAGTTCAACCACTCCTGCACCTCTCCATAAAGCTAATGTGGTACACCCGGCAAGATTCGAACTTACGACCTCTGGCTCCGCAAGCCAGCGCTCTATCCAGCTGAGCTACGGGTGCATACAGCCAAATTGATTTGGCTATAACAAAAATATAAGGTACCTTCATTGCTATAAAGCACTGAACTTTTGTATTCTACCACATAAATATAGTCAATCAAGCTATAGCTTTATCAGCCGAATAAACTTCTCTAAGGCGTCTGGCTTAATTTCTTGCATTGGTAGACGCGCTCCAAGCATATCGACGATTCTTTCGCCCTCTGCTTCGGAAAAGTAGATAGTTAAACCTGGCGAAAATCGTTTTACTGGTAATAATAGAATAGAATGTTGGTTGTTTTCGTGAATTAATCCAAATGCGCGAAATTCGCTAAAATCGTGTAAAACATCGGCGATGTAAATGCCTTTGGGGCTAATCGCGTAGTTTATTACTTGTGGGGTTTTGTTTGATAATACAAACAAGGCTACAGCCATAATTGGTAGTAAAACTGCGAAAGTCCAGTTCTTAAACACTAAAATCGCCAAAGCCATTAGTCCTATCAACACGATGACGAAAAACACGTACCACAATTTACCGCGTTGGACTTGCACGCCTTCTGGCGCGTTCCAGGCTATTGGCTCGGTTAAATCAAGCCTGTCGGGTGATGGCGTTTCAAAGTCTTGGTTTTCTGGACTATCGTTCATGACGTTAGTATATCACGATGAGAATTAGTGAACAATTAAACGTTAGTGGTTGATCCGCCGCTTAAAGCTGCGCCAAGGATGAAGTTGATTATGGCGTAAGCAAAGACTGCGATTAGTAGACCGATGATTGCATATAAAATTGTGTTTTTGGCGTTTGTGACGGATTCTTTTTTACCGCCAGATATTACGTAGCGGAAACCGCCGAAGATTAGCATAACAACACTTAAGACGCCGACGCCGAATAGCATAATGTTGATAGCTCGTCTTACGATTGATGAATCACCGTTAGCTAAGTTGGCTGGCGTATTGTCGCCGCGTGCTGCGTTAATTCCGGCTGGCGCACCGCCCTCACCTAATGCGGAAACTGGAGCGGTTGCCAAAACTATACCGAACCCAATTGTAAGTAATCCTATTGTAATTTTAGAGACGTATTCTTTTATCATAATTCTATTATACCCTATTTACGATAAAGCTATTAATAATTACACTTCTATGGTACACTAAATAGTGAATTTGGAGGAGTACCCAAGTGGCTGAAGGGGACGGTTTGCTAAATCGTTAGTATGGAGAGATCTGTAGCGGGGGTTCGAATCCCCCCTCCTCCGCCAAGATTCAGAGATAGTACGGAAGGGTGACCGAGTGGTTGAAGGTACCGGTCTTGAAAACCGGCGTGCGGTAAAACGTACCGAGGGTTCGAATCCCTCCCCTTCCGCCAAAATAGTGCTATTGAAGTCGAAAAATAGGAGATGCATACGGGTCTCCTATTTTTTATTTCTCTTGTTTGGCTTGAATTGTACTTTTGTAACTTGCGCCAGATAGACGATCAAACATAAAACGTCGGTTAAATAACGCTACGACGATTGTAATTAATACGAATAATATAAATGCTAATAACGCAATTGCTAATAGGCAGAGAAACAGTAGCGAATTCGCTTCCTTATTAAATTCATTCGCGAGGTAAAACAAGCCTGCGGGAATGATGCGAAAATATATCGTGAGTAAGATTCCTCTGAAAATTGTGCGAATCCATTTTTTATTTTCAAATGTTAGCCCAAAATTTAATAATGCGCTACCAAAAGTTTTACCATTCAGTAGAGGAATTAGGCTAAAATAGAGGGCTAAAAATAGCGAAAACGGAAGTTGGGTTTTTGATAAGGTGTAAGGAATACGGATGATAACAGCGTCGATTATTAGAGATAAACTAACACGAATTCCAGAAACTCGTGAGCCAGCCTCAAGGGATTTTTCATCTATTTCCTCCCTGGAGGAAGTAGCCACGTCGCAAACCAACCCAGAAAGTAACCGATGCATCCGCCTATCGTGTTCTGGATGATATCATCGACGTCAGCTAATCGGTAAGGTCCTGAATAGATGAAATAAAGCCCGGATAATTGAGTTAGTTCAAAGAATAAACTTAAAATAGCTGTCAATAACAATGTCTTTTTAAGGCTACATTTGAAATAGTAGCGCAGGTAAATTCCGAACGGAATGAGCATTAAAACGTTGAAAGCAGGAATGTAAAAAGTGGGATGTTTTATCGCCGCAATCCAAGTTGAACTATCTGTTAATACTAGTGGGCTATTCTTTATAAAATCTGCGACGAATGAAAACGGAATTAAATTCAGATTTTCTGCGTAAGTTGTGTGAACGGATTCTGGATTTGGTAACGGTAAAATAACTAAGAAATATACGGTTAGTAAATACAGAATAAAGGAATAGAAAATCAAAGTCCGCAGCTTATTGACAGAGCCGTATTTTTCGATAGTTCAGCAATCATATATGGCAACGTGATAAGAAAAGCCAAAATTGGAAAAAGGATTAGTGCGACCTTAATAGAAATTAGGTATCCCATAAACTCCATTATACTAAACATTTTTCTCTGTAAAATTCAGGATGACTATTTCTATGCTGGGAAATATACTTGACAAAAAAACAAAGCTTATGCTAACATTATAACCAGTATTCTAAAAAAATAGATACAAAAAGAAAGAATAAAAATGAATTTAGTACAACAGTTTTTCACCTTTACAACTATGTTTGTCAGTTTGAATGTAGCGTTTGGTGTGCTGCTGCGACACCAACGTCGATAAAGCGTTTTTGTCATCTTGGAAAACATATAGCGTTCAAAGTGACGTTGAGGGTGAAATAAAAATGCCAGAAACAAAGCCCCATACTCATCCAGAACATGCTCAATTGTCAAATGTGTTGAAAGAAGGTTCAGCGCGACCGCGAACTACGCCTCGAAATAACGATAAGAAGCGATTGCGCCAAAAATATGCCGCTCGTGGTCAACATACTTTTGACGGATATCACCTTGACTTTGAAGGTGTTAACTAGGCTATTTTAAACTAATCACTTCCAGTTCTGAAACAAGCCGAGTAATGATTTTTTCTTGCTCGGCTAATTGCTCGCGAGTTTCCTTGACGAGGTGGGCTGGCGCCTTCTCAACGTAAGTCGGATTTTCCAGGCGCTTCTTTAATCCCGCCAATTTTTGACGTGCTTCGGCTAGGCGCATTTCCAGATTTTCCTGATGTTGATACAGAGTTTCGCTATCAATATCTAGCCACGCTTCCCTGTTCGCAGCCGCTAATCTCAGTCCGTGCGGTTGGTCGGTATGTTCAATTGCCTCAAGCCGCATCAGATGCTTAATTGTATCTTGATTGTCAGCGATAAGACTGTCGTTGCCGTATAACAATCGATATTTCTTATTCCCTGGCAATTCAGCAATCACCCAGCGACCTTCGGCAACCAAGAGTTTAAGTTGTTCAAATTGTTCGGCGGCAATCGGATCGAACTTTTCTGGAGTTGGCCAAGCTTCACGCATCAAAAATGCCGTCGGTGTAATTGAGTGTTTGCCAAATTGTTTCCGTAACGAACGGTGCAAATGGATGAGCAATTTTCAAAGAAGTTGCCAAAACCCAAGATAGCAATGGACGATTGATCGCGGTTTTAGACGATTCAATATACCAGTCAGCTACGTCGTCCCAGATGGTGTGATAAACAGTTTCTGATGCCTCTGAGAAGCGATATTGTTCTAATCGAACGGCGATGTTGTTGGCGGCGTCGTTCAATTGGCGAATAATCCAGTGATCAGCCGGAGTTTGTGGCTCTAAGTCGACAATTTGGTGATTGTCGCCAATCTGAGCTTCGACAAACCTGGCAATATTCCATAGCTTATTGCAGAAGTTGCGAGCAGCGATAACAGAGCCGCGGTTGAAGGCCTGACTTTGAGCTGGCGCTCGCCCAGAAATAACGCCCATGCGCGTTGCGTCAGATCCGAATTCCGCAACCAATTCCATCGGATTAATGACGTTGCCCTTGGATTTGGACATTTTTTGGTTGTGCTCGTCATTAACCATTCCGTGTAGATAAACTTCTTTGAACGGCAACTTCCCTGTTCGGTATAGGCTAAGCATGATCATTCGAGAAACCCATGCGCGCATAATATCCATACCAGTTTCCATCATGTCAGTTGGGAAATAATTAGCTAAATCGCCGCCAGTTAAGTAATCTGTTACGATGTATGGCCATTGACCAGATGAGAACCAGGTGTCAAAGGTATCCTCTTCCCTGATATATGTTGTGCCATTTACAACAATACTCTGCTCGTTGGTGCGAGTATCGAATATCCAATCCTTAGGGTTGTTTTCATTTACAAACGCAGGAATTGGTATTCCCCATGGAATTTGTCGTGAAATATTCCAGTCTTTCAATTGCTCAAGATATGCGATAAGTTCTTTACGCTTGGATGCTGGATAAAAAGTAATTTCTTCTTTTTTAAGCGCGTCAATTGCTGGCTGTGCGAGTGATTGTGTTTTAATAAACCACTGTTCTTTAATCATTGGCTCAATTACGCTGCCACACTTATAGCAATGTCCAACGGCGTGTTCAATTTCAGTTTCGCCGCGGCGTAGCTCTAGCGCTTCCAACGCCTCCAAAACTCGAGCGCGAGCTTCTACTGGCGTTAATCCTAAGAACTGCGCTGGCACGTTTATCATCTTCCCTTCTGGGCTGATAATTGATTCTATAGGTAAATCATGGCGTTTTGCAATTTCAAAGTCGTTCGGATCGTGTGCTGGTGTAATCTTAACCGCACCTGTGCCGTAGCTCATGTCGACGTATTCGTCCGCGATGATAGGAATTTCCTTATCGACAATCGGCAGTAAAATGCGAGTTCCAATCAATTTTTTGTATCGCTCATCGTCTGGATGAACCGCCACGGCGACGTCGCCGAGCATAGTTTCTGGGCGCGTAGTAGCTATGATAATCTCGCCAATTTTATCTAATGTCGGGTAAGCTATTTTCCACAACTTCCCTTTCTCATTCTTATGTTCTACCTCGATGTCAGCAAAGCTGGTTTGGTGTTCGGTACAGTAATTAACAATCCTCTCACCCCTGTAAACTAAATTGTCATCCCACATTTTCTTAAATGTATCGTATACGGTGTTGATGACTTTGTCGTCCAGAGTGAATGTCAAATGCTTCCATGATGCGCTAACACCTAACGCGCGCAATTGCAGCTCCATATTGCCGCGTTTTTCTTGTACAAAATTCCAAACTTGACTATACAATTGGTCACGTGAAAAATCGAAGCGACTCTTCCCTTGCTTCGTCAGTTCCCTTTCATACACAACCCAAGTTTCAAACCCAGCGTGGTCGGCGCCTGGAATAAATACAGCGTCGTCGCCCTTCATTCGGTGATAGCGAATCAGAATATCCTTCAGGTTCATATCGAGTGCGTGCCCGATATGCAGATTACCGTTCGCGTTAGGTGGCGGCATAATGATTGAATATGGCTTACCTACCCCTGTTGGCTCTAATGCATTACTGGTTTCCCATAGGGCGTAATGTTTGGTTCGTAATCGTTTGGTATGTATTGTTTAGCTAGCTGCATAAGTTATTCCATGGTTTTTTTCATGTGAAAAAAGACAAAAGAAAACAAAGTAGCTTTTCACGTGCAAAAGCCCTTATTTACGTAATCCTCTAATTTCTCCACATGTTTATATTACATCTTAATTATACCACAAATTTATGCGGCGCGATGGGTAAAAATAGGGCTATTTTCTGATCGTTTGATACGCTCGATATAGCCAATATTGAAGTGGCTTTAAGGGAAGTTCCCAGGTTGACCCAGAATAGACATCTTCGCCGCCGAACGATCGCTTAAATTTCGTAAAGCCAGCCCATGGGTGATTTTTTTGGTGCGTTTTCAGGCGCAATTCCATATAAATCGACTTTCTCCATTTGACGGTGTTTCGCATCGATTATCGCTTCGGTGAGCAGGGCAGTTCCAGTGTTAAGCTTGCGATACTCTGGTGTAGAATTCGCTGCTGCATGCGCGTAAATTCGAGTTGTTTTTGAGTCGAAAAACAGGGCAGTAGCAATTACTTTATTATCATATGTTGCGTACCAAAAAGAAGCATCTTTTGATGGCAGCAGGGAACCAGCTTGCTTATGAAAATATGAATCTGGGTGCGGCGACATACCAGTCCGTTTGGCAACTTCATGTATCAATTCTAGGAAATATTTAATATCGTCCGGGTTTGAGATTGATGAACCGTTACACCTTTTTTGTGATAATTCCTATAACAATTCCTTACGGGTTGTGTCATACTTGCTATAATTTCTTCCTCTGGCTGCTGGAGGTTGATAACATGCGTATGTTCTGGCTGTAAATGGACGTAAGTGGCTTTCTTCCAATGCTCATCAGATAACACCTTAGAAAAGGTGGGTTTAATTGGCCCGACTCTGAGGAAAGTTACGCCAAGTTTTTTACCTAGGTCAACAAGATCTTTTAACGCCAACTGTAGGCTTTTCTCATTAGTGGCAGTTGGGCCAAAAGGGCAATATAAGCGAGAATTGCCCGTGCCGTGCTCTAATATTGCGAAATATTCCCATCCTTCACCTCTGTTGTGAAAGACTTTTCGACCGAGCGATTGTTGGAATTTTTCCCAGGCTGATGATTGTAGAAAATGTTGATTCATGTTGTAATCCTCACAACGCTATATTGCTGTCATTGATAAACTTGGCTGAACTTCTAAATCGTATGGATCTGTAGGCTCGTCAATTTGAGATCTGAAATAACCGAGAGTGGCAATCATCGCGGCGTTATCTGTACAGAGTTGGATAGGGGCGTATTCGATGTCAATTGGCAAAGCTTCGCGTAATTGACGGCGCAATTCTTGATTAGCTGCGACTCCGCCAGCGATTACAACGGAGGCTGGCTGGAAATTGTCAAACGCCTTCTTGGTCTTATTTACGAGAGTTTTTATGGCTGTGTATTGGAAACTCGCCGCCATATTACGTCGTAATTCGTCATCTACGAGCGCTGGAAGCTCATGAGAGGGAAAAGTGAAGTCTTTACCGACTTCGTGCTGAACGGCCCTCAAAACGGCTGTCTTAAGCCCAGAGAAGGAGAAATCGTATTCGCCGGATAATTTGGCGATAGGCAAGTGAAACGCGTGTGGGTCGCCAAGCTCAGCAGCTTTAGCGATAGCTGGGCCGCCAGGATATGGCAAACCGATGATTTTAGCGACTTTATCAAACGCTTCGCCAACCGCGTCGTCTTGTGTTTGTCCGATAAGCTGATAATCGCCGTGATTTTTAAATAGGACAAGTTGTGAGTGTCCGCCTGAAACGATTAACGAAAGCATAGGGAATGACGGCTGCTGTTTCGGCAATGTTAGAGGTAAATTGTCGGCTTGCTTATTGATAAAATTGGCGTACACGTGAGCTTCTACGTGATGAATCTTAAAGAGCGGCTTATTGTGAATAATAGCGAGAGTTCTAGCGGCGAGAGTGCCGATTAATAGCGAGCCAATAAGCCCTGGCGCGTAAGTAACGGCGATGGCGTCGATATCATCCCAGGTGCAATTTGCGTTAGACAAAGCTTTTTTAATGACGGGATTTACAACTTCCAAGTGGCTGCGAGCGGCAATTTCTGGAATAACTCCGCCGTATTCTGCATGAATATCAATTTGAGAATTGACGACATTTTGAAAGCAAGCGTTCGCCATCTTCAACTATTGACGCCGCTGTTTCGTCGCAACTGGATTCGATTCCCAAAATTCTCATTTGTTTTTATTATAGCAAATATAAGTGGTAAAATGGGTATTATGAAAAACGAGTTGGTAAAAATTGCTAGAAAAACGCTACCTCAAGGAGCTTTGGAAAAAACCGAAAACGCCTATAGAGTTGCGCGCACGAAGATGATTAGCCTGAGATATGGCAATCCAGCTCGTGGCTTGAGAATTATCGCAGTAACAGGGACGAACGGGAAAACTACGACCGCTTGTTATATCAATGAGATCTTGAAAGAGGCTGGCTTTAAGACTGCATTATTTACGACGGCGGTGATTGAAATTGCTGGCAAGGAAAAGATAAATGATTTGAATGCGACGGTTCCGACTGTGGCAAGGCTGTTTAGCTTTTTCCAGACAGCTCAGCGTGAAGGCGTGGAATATGTGATTTTAGAGGCGACAAGTCACGCTCTGTCGCAGCATAAATTTGACGGCGTGCCAATTGAGGCGGCGGTGATGACTAATTTGACTCAAGACCATTTGGATTATCACAAAACGATGGAAGCTTACGCGGCAGCTAAGGCTAAATTATTTGAGAAAAAGCCGAAATATATCGTGCTGAATCGTGATGACGAGTGGTTTGAATATTTTGATAAGTTTACAGCTTCTGGCGAGAAAATGACTTACGGAACGAATCCGGAAGCTGAAGCTCACTTGACGCACGTTAAGTTGTATAAAAAGGGAACAGAGGTGAGTTTACTGATTGATCATCAAACTCATTTGGAGTTGGCGACTAATTTGCCTGGCGAATTTAACGTGATGAATATGTCGGCTGCGGTGTCGTTGGCGTATTTGCTGGGAATAAAAGCTAGAAGATATCCAAGAGGGCGTGGCGAACTTGGAGGCGATTCCTGGACGATTCGAGCGAGTAGAAAATAAGCTTGGAATTGATATCATTGTGGATTATGCCCACACGCCAGACGCGTTGGAAAAATTGCTAAAAACCACTCATAAAATTACCAAGGGGCGATTAACTTTGGTGTTTGGCGCATGCGGCGACAGAGATAAGACAAAGCGTCCGATTATGGGCGAGCTGGCGGCTAATTTGGCGGATAGGATTTTCCTAACTGACGAGGAGAGCTATAACGAAAATCCAGATGAAATTCGGGCAATGATTCGTCAGGGAATTGAGCGAACGAAAAAGGCTCATAAAATGACGGAAATTGCTGATCGAAAGCAGGCGATTTATCAGGCTTTGAAGTCGGCTGTTCGCGGCGATACGGTTCTGATTACGGGCATGGGTCATGAGCAGTACCGAATTGTGAATGGTAAGCGAATTCCGTGGAACGACAAGAAGGTCGTTCAGGAAATTATTTCTGAGATTGAGAAGAAGAGTCGTAAAATTTCGCTTTAATCTGTTTCCAGCTTTGTGATTGGCGAACTAATTTTTCTGCATCGCTTGGGTCGAGTAATAATTCTTTCACGGCGTCTTCAAGGTAGATGCCGCCCTGTGAGCCTTTGAATAGAATTGTCGTATCTTTAATGTCGCTATTTTTCAGGAAATTTCCAGCCTCAAGCGCCGTGTCAAAAGAGATTACTTTACAGCCATTTTTTTCAGCAATTGGCGCGAGGTATTTCTTAGCCATTTTACCGACGGTGATGAGCAATTCTAACTGTTTAGGGTCACAAATTTCACCGATTTTTTTATGCTCTAATTCGGACGTCTCGCCCAGTTCATTCATATCGCCCAATACGGCAATTTTATGATTGGCAGAGATGGAATAGAGCGTTTTTAGCGAATTTTCCATGGCAATAGGACTGGCGTTGTAAGTGTCGTCCAGTAATGTGCAGCCACGTATGCCGAGTAAAATATTCATTCTACCTGAAACTGGTTTGATTTTTGTTAAAGCCGCCGCAACTTCTTCAATATTCATTCCGCAAGCTAACCCCGCCGTCGCCGCGCCAGTGATTGAGCGGATGTTGTGCTTGCCTAATACAGAAATATTAATGTCCTGAGAAGTTTCTTCGGAGTGTTTTAGATTGACAATACAACCAGTGTCTGTAGTCTTTTTAATTTCCAGGAAAACGTCGGCGGATTCATCGCCGTAACTTATGCGATTTCCAACTATGAGATTGTGATATTTTTCATCGATATCGTGAAGGTTGAAGATGGTTTTTTTAGCGACTTGACTAATTGACAATTCCTCATGAGCTACCGTATCCATATTTTTGAAAAACTCCATATGTTCAGGTGCAACAGAGGTAATTATGGCAATGTCGGGTTGAATGTAGCGCATAAAAGTAGCCATTTCACCAGGGCAATCAATACCGCATTCTTGAATAATTATATCTGGCGATTCGGGGTTTTTTATGCTGGCGTGTGCCGCGGAGAAGACTTTTAGCCAGGCTAAGGGGGATTTGGCGTTTTTCGGTTCGTCTACACCTAAGATTTCCAGCGGTGCACTTAAGGTTGTGTTCAAATTGCCGCGACTATGGCGCACGGTGAATTTTTCTGATAGAACAGTGGCGGTTGCTGATTTTACGCTAGTTTTACCAACGCTGCCGACTATAGCAATTAGTCTGGTGTCAGGATGAGATTTAAGATATTTTTTTACATAAGATCCGAGAATTGTTTCTAAGAGATGTTTGAATAATCGCATGGAGTTATTATAACAGATTGAGGGATAGTAGGAAGAAGGGCTTGAGGTTGCATTTTTAATGATTTTATGGTATTATATCAACTATTGTATGGAGATTGCTAGAGGATCAGGAGTAGCTGAGATTGCTTGGGAGATTGTTGAATCTTCCAAATATCAAGAAAGACTGCGTGAAATTGTATTAGGAATAGGGCGAGCTGCAACCAGAGAGTTTAATCCGGAAAGTTCATATCGATTAGTGGATAGATATGTTGCGTCAGGTGTTGCGGATGATATTTTAAAAGAGAGAGGTGACACGGATAAAGCACCGGAATATAAAATACTAGAGTTGATACAAAGGATGCCTTATTGGATTTGCGCGGAAGAAAAACTTGAATCTTATAGGAATGGGGTATTTTATGAGCGCAATAATAAGATAAGAGAAAAAGAGACAGTTGTAGCTTTTAATAAGGTTGTACGAGACATAATTAGCGAAGGGCAATATACTCGCAAATCAGAACTTATATCGGATATTCAAGGCGCTATGGATTATCTTGGCTATGGCGATGAGGAAATTGAAAATGCATATAAATTCTTAACTCACGTGATCAATGGAATGCGTCATGAAATCGCCGCTGAAATAGCTTTGAAGAAAACTAAGGGGGGTGCGGGCTGTTCATGCAACTGGTATTGACTATGATCTTGCTGGAATAGATCTTATAGTTGAGTATAAGGGTAATATAATTGGTCTTGATATAAAATCAACGCCAGACTCTGCGCGGAATGCTAATAATAGCGACCGTGATGAGGGATACCACGCTAGTTGGTCTGGTTTCGATCATAGACGGGGTGACTTTGGTTTATATGGAGACAATTTAATGCCGAGTGATAACGCTGTTAAAAGGGTGTGTTCACTTTATAAGGAAGAACTTGAAGGAATATCTAGGAAAGAAGACAGCCGTCATAAAAAGAAGTAGGTCCGCTTTCCCATCCAATACGGGTGGCGCTACCTACTTCTGTGTGAATATTACCACGACCGTTGTAAAAAAATCTAGAAAGTCGAGGCGTAGGAGATAATTAGCACTCACACTTGACGAGTGCTAAATTAGTGCGTTACAATAGATACGTTGTTAACGAAATGGAGGATAACGTGAGTACACCTATTAAGCCTCTTGGCGACCGTGTTGTAGCGGTGCGTGAAGAAGCAAAGACTCAGACAGCGAGCGGAATTTACTTGCCTGATAACGCTAAAGAGAAGCCAGTAGTTGCGGAAGTTAAATCAGTTGGCGGCGATGTGAAGAACGTCAAAGTCGGTGATCGAATTGTCTATAAGGAATATTCGACTACGGATTTGAAAATTGACGGCACAGAATATTTGGTTGTTCGTGAAGAAGATATTTTAGCAACGGTTGTTGGATAAAAAGGGGAGTTTAATTATGGCAAAAAAAGTTTTTTATGATGACGATGCGCGAAATCGCGTGCTTGGTGGAGCTAAATCGCTATACGACGCAGTTAAGGTAACTTACGGTCCAAAGGGTCGCAATGTTGTGATTGCGAAGGGTTTTGGCGGTCCAACTGTTACTCATGACGGTGTAACTGTGGCTGAAGGAATTGAATTGCCAGAAAACGATGACGAAACGCTAGGGCTACAAAGTCGGTGCCGATTTAATCAAGCAGGCTGCTAAGAACTTGAACAAGCAAGCAGGCGACGGCACGACGACTGTAACGGTGTTGACGTATTCGATTTTGAAAGAGGCAAATCGATTGATTGCGGCTGGACATAATCCGATGGAACTTAGGAAAGGCATCGAGCAAGCTGGCGCAGAAATTGTTAAAGAATTGAACAAGTTGGCTGAGCCGATTGAAGGCAAGTCTGACCGCGTGGCTGAAGTTGCTACGATCTCGGCGGGAGATGCGGAAATTGGTAAATTGATCGCTGGCGTTATTGAGAAAGTTGGCAAAGACGGCGTGGTTACTGTTGAGGCTGGTCAAGGTTTGGAGCTGGAAGCTGAAGTTGTCGAAGGTTTTAGCTTGGACAAGGGTTGGGTGAGTCCGTTCTTTGTTACTGACGCGGGTCGCCAGGAAGCTGTGTACGAAAAGCCAGCAATTCTAATCACCGATAAGAAGATTTCTAGCGTGCAAGAATTCTTGCCAATGTTGGAAAAATTGGCACAAAGCGGTAAAAAGGACGTGGTTTTGATTGCTGATGAAGTTGAAGGCGAAGCATTGAGTATTTTGGTGCTAAACAAGCTGAAGGGTGTATTCAACACCGTAGCCGTTAAGGCGCCAAGTTTCAGTGATCGTCGTAAAGATGTACTTCGTGATATCGCTGTGCTGACTGGTGCTACTGTGATTTCTGAAGATCACGGATTGACATTCGAAAACGCTGGCTTGGAAGTTTTGGGTTCGGCGCGTAAGGTGATTGTTGGTAAAGACGAAACGACAATCATTGAAGGCGCGGGCAAGCCTTTCGGGTGTGAAAGAGCGAGATTGCTGAGATCAAAATCGCTTTCAGAAAATGCTTCTAGCGAATATGAGAAAGAGCAATTCGACAAGCGTGCCGCGGCATTATCTGGCAAGGTTGCGGTTATTAAAGTTGGTGGCGCGACTGAGACGGAAATTGACGAGAAGAAATTCCGCGTTGATGATGCAGTGGCGGCTACTAAGGCGGCTTTGGCTGAGGGAATTGTCGCTGGTGGTGGCGTAACTTTGGTCAATTTAGCTGGCAATCTAAAAGTTAGCGGCGCGGATAGTTTGTCGGTCGGTCGACAAATCCTAAAAGACGCTCTGAAGCAACCGTTCTTGCAGATTATGAAAAATGCTGGGTTGAATGCCGACGCGCTGCTTGCTCAAGTTGAATCTGGTAAACCTGGATTCGGCGTTAACGTTATGAAGCCAGAAGATGGTCTAATTGACGTGAAAAAGGCTGGTGTTATTGATCCGGCTCGTGTGACTAAAGAAGCTGTTCAAAATGCAGTGTCAATTGCGTCAACTGCAGCAACTATGGGCGCTTTGGTGGTTGATATTCCAGAGGCTGAAGTTGCAGCTGCTCCTGGCGGCATGCCAGGAATGGGTATGATGTAAATCTACCCCGAGCAATAAAAATCCCGCCGAAAATGGCGGGTTTTTATTTTGGAGAAATGACTTAACGAGGATTTGAGAAATAGTCGATTTCTTTAATGATATCCAGTAGAGCCTGAGCACGACGAGCTTCGTCAACAATAGCTACGGCAGCGTCGTGTGCTGGCGCGATCAAGGTTTTATCGTCAGTGGAGCGAAGAAGTAGTAGGTAAGTATCAAACTTTTCTTCTGGAGAAACATCTAGCTTGTCGACTAATGGACGCAACTCGTTCAAGGCAGTTTGCTTAATCGTATCAAGCGCAGGATCTGCAGTTGCAGTTGGAGTTGGTGCGCTGACCACTGGAGTTGGCGTAACTGGCTCTGGAGCGGCAGGCTTCGTTATGTCAGTAGCAGGCTCATCGCTCTGGTCTGTAGCGACAGGGTCTGGTGAGATGGTTGCAGGATTAATTACAGGTGAAGCTGTAGCATTTGTTTCTTCGAATTGTAAATTATTGTCTGTATCTTGTGATACACCAGCTAATACCTTAGCCAGTTCTTGGTCGTCACTGAATGATTGATTAGCTTGAGAATCCATTATAACCCACCTTATATATTAAATTGTTTAAGCTTATATATGTTACACTATAACATGAGTTAATCAAGGAGCGCAAGATGTTAGATGATATGAATGTGATAAAACAATACGATCCAGGCGACGTTTTGAGCGGCGTTTTGAATATTCCAGAACAAGCTCGATATGAAGTGTCGATTCACGAAGGTGTGAATCAGCGTCGAGATTTTAAGAATATTGTGATCGCGGGAATGGGCGGTTCGGCTTTAGCGGCTGATATGGTTCGAGTTTTGACCGCGGGCTGGTTGCATATTCCACTTGAAGTGGTGAAGGGCTATGATTTGCCGGGATTTGTGAGCGAGGAAACGTTGGTTATCGCGGTTAGTCATTCGGGCAATACTGAGGAAACTCTGAGTTGTTATCAGCAAGCATTGGAGAAGAAGGCGTGTTTGGCGGCTATGTCGACTGGTGGAGCGTTGATTGAGCGAGCGAAGAATGACAACGTAACTTACGTCCAAGTTCCAGCTGGCGCGCAGCCACGAATGTCGACGGTTTATCATCTGCGAGGATTGTTGAAATTATTACAACATTTTTGGGTGATTGATAATGATTTATATGATCAGGTGAAAAATAGTGCCGATTGGTTGGCGGTCGAAATATCTAATTGGACAGCCAAAACGCCAGAAGCTGATAATTTGGCGAAGCAGATTGCGAAATTAACAATTGGCAAGACGTTGGTTGTTTTTGGCGGTGAGTTGACTTGGCCGTTGGCGTATAAGTGGAAAATTAGCTGGAATGAATCGGCGAAGAATTTGGCGTTCTCGAATCAATATCCAGAATTTAATCATAACGAGTTTATCGGCTGGTCGTCACATCCTGTGGAGAAGCCATTTACGGTTTTTGATATTCGTAGCAATTTGGAACACGACAGAATCCGCGAACGAATGGAGCTTAGCGACCGATTGTTAAGTGGCAAGCGACCAAAGGCGCACGTATTGGAACTTCGAGGAAAGACGCTTATGGAGCAATTGCTGTGGGGCTTGGTACTGACTGACGCGGCTAGTATTTACACAGCCATTCTTAATGGAGTTAATCCTGGTCCAGTTCAGTTAATTGAAAAATTGAAAGCGGAACTTAGCTAATTTAATATCGCAGAGATTCGATTGGGTCGCGTCTGGTGGCGCGGGCTGCTGGATATACGCCAGAAATTACGCCGATGATTATTGATAGTCCAATTGATAAGACGGCTGTTTGCCAATAAATATAAGGCGTGAGTGGCAAGTATAAGCTGGCAATATAAGCTCCCGCCAAGCCTAAGCCGTAGCCCAATATTCCGCCGAGAAATCCGATAATCGCTGCCTCGATTAAGAACTGATTGATGATGTCCCAGCCCGTGGCGCCGACGGCTCGTCTGACGCCAACTTCACGCTGGCGCTCGGCGACATTGACAAGCATCACGTTCATAACGCCTATTCCACCGATTAGCAGAGAAATAATGCCGATGACAGTTAAGATTATCGAGAGAAACCTCGCGACATTAGACTTCTTTTCGTTTATCTCTTCGCCAGAAACGATTCGATAATTCTTATCGCTATCATGATTCTTCTTCAGAATATCGTCAGCCGATTTTTATGACTGAATTGAGATTTTTTTATGATCTTTGGTAGTTACGATGATTTGCTGAATTTGCGGCGTTCCTTGAGTGAATTTTTTAATCACAGACAATGGAATAATGGCGGCGTTATTAAAATTCACATCCAAATAACTGGCTGGATTTTCAATATTCTTCAACACACCAACAACAGTCAATGGTTGATTTCGGATGTAAATAACGTTTCCGATGGATCTTTCGGTGCCGAACAAATCGACCGACAATTGCTGACCGACGACAACTCCGCCGATGTCGTTAATAAATTGTCCAGTAGCAATTTGCAAATTGGCGACGTCTTTTAGCGATTCCGTACTGCCGATTAACGCGGCGTTTTGGATATCGATTTTACCTTCGCGGGCGCGCAGTTCGGCGTGCAGGAAGGCAATTGGCGCGGCTTTCGTATTGGCAATTTTTCCTATATCTCTGGCGTCCGTTTCAGTCAATGTGTTGACCGTCGTCGTGTTGTCGGATTCGGTCAGCAGATTCGGGACGGCTTTTTGATTACCAGACTTAACAATGGCGACAGGAGTGTCTGATTGATTGGAATTGTCTCCGAATAGGTGATTAAATCCGCCAGTTAAAGATAGAACCATAGTGATGCTGGCGATACCAATAGCTACGCCTACAATTGTCAAAAATGTTCGTCCGCGATTAGCTCGTAGCGCCTGAGTAGCGTTCTCAAAATGATTTTTTACTAATATTTTCACGATTTTTTCGCCCTCGATTTCTTTGAAGATTTTTGCTTCTTAGGTTTTTTTCTTCTTTTTCGTCGTCTACAATTAACTTCTTAGTGAACTTGCGCTTTTCCTTATGTTCGTCAGTGTCGATTTTTCCGTCCAACATAGTGATGACGCGACTGGCATAATGGGTCAATTCTGGGTTGTGAGTAACCATAATTATGGTGTTGCCGCGACGATGTAGGTCGGACAATTCTTCCATAATGAGATGACTCGATTTGCTATCCAAATTTCCTGTTGGCTCGTCGGCTAAGATAATTGACGGACTGTTAACCAACGCTCTGGCAATTGCTACGCGCTGAACCTGACCGCCAGATAATTGATGCGGCATGTAATATTCGCGCTGTCCCAGATGAAAAGTTTTCAGAATGCGGCTAGCTTCCTGAAGCCGTTTGACTTTTCCAAGCCCTTTATATGTTAACGGCAACGCTACGTTTTCAATTACAGTCAGGCGAGGGATAAGATTGAAATTCTGGAAAACGAAGCCGATGTGTTTAGAGCGAATTTTGGCGCGTCGTCGTGAGCTAAGATTATCAACAGCGACATCGTCCAGATAATATTCGCCCTCTGATGGCTGGTCTAATAGTCCAAGGGTGTTTAATAAAGTAGTTTTTCCGCAACCGCTTGGTCCCATAATAGCGATAAACTCGCCCTTTTTAACAGTTAAATCGACGTTATCTAAGGCGCGAATCTCAGCATCACCAAAGCCAAATTTTTGGTGACATTAACAAGCCTAATGCGTGGTGGAATAGTTTCTTTCATCTTTGACTTATTATAGAGAATGAACGTCAGTAAGTGCAACCATAAGGGGCAATAAAGTTGTGGTATAATTATCAACAAGGAAGGGTGCAGGAGTGGTTGAACTGGCACGCCTGGAACGCGTGTAACGGAGCAATCTGTTCGAGGGTTCGAATCCCTCTCCTTCCGCCAGGAGATATTTGAGGGGGTATTATGGAAATATACGAGCATCATACAGAAAAGCGTATAGAACCAAGAGAACATTATACGTACTTAATCAATATTTTGATAGACGCATATAATGCTGGTAAGCTACCAGAGATAAAAGATATTATTATCGAACCTGAATATGGGTATGTGGCGTCAATTGAGTATAATTCTGGAGAACGCAGAGTTTTATATGGACACGATCCTGGGTTTAATTCAGGAAGTGCAGAGCAATTAGCTAATGATAAGGGTTATACAAAGTTTTTGCTTAGAGAAAATGGCATAAATTGTGCAAGAGGTTCTGAATTTCTTTTACCTTGGTGGGCGGATATGCTGCGTCAATCAGACCGTCAGCAGTTTAATCACTCTATGCGTGACACAAAAGAAGCCCTTGGCTATATTGATAAATCTTTAGGATTTCCTGTCTATGTTAAACCTAGCAGAGGTTCTCAAGGAGTTGGTGTAGCTAGAGTTGAAACCGCTGAAGAACTTGATAAGCTTCTTAATCAGTATAACGAGGAGCGTGTTAAAGTAGCTGTCATTGAAGAAGAATTAAAAATGCCTGACTATCGCATATTGGTTTTTGATGGTGAGGTAGTTAATGCCTATGAGAGACGACCTTTTTCTGTTAAGGGTGATGGAGTAAGTAATTTAAAACAGCTAATTGATTTGAAACATAAGACCTTGGTAGATTCTGGTAGAGATATACATTTTGAAAGGCAGTTACCTATAATTATGAATAAATTAGGGAAAATGGGTCTGTCTATGACCGATATTATACCGGAAGGCGCAGATGTTCGTTTGATGGATATATCAAATTTATCAGCAGGAGGAACGCCAGTTGATGTCGGTGAAGTTATGCATCAGCGGTGGCGAGATCTAGCTGTCAGGGTGGCAAGAATCTTTGATTTACGAATATGTGGGGTTGATTTGGCGTGTAAGGATATTACGCAATCAGATAGCGAATACGGCGTAATAGAGGTAAACGCAACGCCTGGTGCCAAACAATTTATGGCAAGCGGTGCGGCTCAGCAGGAAAAGCTAGAAGATATTTTTGTTAAATTCTTCCGAACATTATAATGATCTACCTTGCCGCAAATTCACTCACCAAATAAAACGACCCGGTAACAACGACGTACGTATCAAGCTGTTGGGCTTTCTTGATGGCTTTTTGTGAGAGCTCTGTCTGGATTGTATTCAATCTCGACTGCAGATTTCATAACACGGCGGATGGCTTCTGGTGGTACGTTGCGGTGGTTTTTACCGTAATCGGCGCTGAACGTGGTGGCGTAAGTCAGCTGTGCCAAGTTGTCAATCATGGAGAGTGATTTCGCCAACGACAACTGCTTATTCTGCCCGAATGCTGCCACGAAAACAGGCTTTTTCTCTGGATATATTTTTCGTAATGAATCAATCAAGGCGCGGATTTTCTGGGGATTATGCGCAACATCAAATATGATGTTAACTCCATCAACATTGCGCTTCTCTAGCCGTCCGGGAATAGTGATATGCGCAGATTTTTTCAGAGCTTCTTTTGGCAGAGGCGGCTTTTTGTCTAGCGCCAGCAGCTTTTCAACGGCGCGGTACGCCAATGTCCAATTCCGCTGCTGAAAATCCGGCAGTATTTTCAGAAAATCGTCAATAATTGGCGAAGCAATAGAGAACTGTGAGTGCTGTGACTCTGTATGTTGCCGAATAATCGTTTCAATTTCAGAAGCTTGTCGGTTCATCACAACTGAATCGCTTTGATGGATAATACCAGCTTTTTCTTGGGCGATCTCTGTCAGAGTATTGCCTAATAATTCCGTATGGTCTAGTCCGATATCAGTGATGACGCGTACAGTTGGCGAACGGAAAATCACGTTGGTTGTATCTAGCCGACCGCCAATCCCAACCTCAATTATGATATAATCAACGTCTATTTTCCTAAATAGCCAAAAACTAAAAATCGTCAAAAATTCAAAATACGATAGATGCAGGCTGTGTACTGTGTAAAGATTGGCAAACGCTTGAAAATAATGCAAATATTCTTGTTCAGGCAGTGGCTGTCCGTTGATGAGCGAGCGCTCGGCGACGCTGGCAATATGCGGCGACACTAATGTACCAGTGGTATAGCCAGCCCGGTTCAGTAAACTGGTAGCATAATAAGCAGTCGAACCCTTACCGGAGGTGCCAGCGATGTGGATGGCGGGAATTTGATTTTGCGGACTACCAAGGGTTTCCAAAATATGCGCTACATATACCAGCCGATTATGTTTTTCGGGCGGATGGGCGATTAACTCGTCCAAAAAATAAGTGGCGTCGCGTATTGAGGCAAATTTCATACTGTATCTGATTATAGCAAAAATAGGTTGTAATTTTTACTAAATAGCTTGCAAAACACTAGATATAGCGGCTACAATTATTATTGTACGCTATATATATAGCGAGCCCATAAATAAACAAAAACACAAGCTACGAAGATAAGCCACCAGATGAGGTGTTGGTGGTTTGTTTTTAAGAGGGGAAATTAAGGAGGGTATGTGAAAGAAATTAACGTAGTCAAACGCGACGGAACGAAAGAACCGTTTGATGCTAATAAAATTAACACGGCTATTTTAAAGGCGTGCGAAGGTTTGCCGGACCAAATCTCTAAGGTCGTTCAAGTTGCGACTGAATTGCAATTGACATTATTTGATGGAATTACGACCGAGCAGTTGGACGAGGCGGTTATTCAAACGGTACTCCAAAAATGTTAAAGACGATCCAGATTACGATAAAATTGCGGCACGATTGCTACTAAAAACTGTCTATAAGCAGATTTTGGGCGATTATGAAACGGCGGAAGAATTGAAAAAGCTTCATGCGCGAGAATTCCCGAAGTTCGTTAAGGCGGCGGTAAAAGAAGGATTGCTAGATAAGCGTATGGCCGACGGTCGATTTGACTTGAAAAAGCTGGCGGCGGAACTTGATCCAGCGCGTGATGATTTGAGTAAATATTTGGGTGTGGTGACTAATAAAAACCGCTATGCTCTTCGCAAGCAAAACGGCTCACCAATTGAAACGCCTCAGTTTACACACATGCGAATTGCTATGGGGCTTAGTTACAACGAATCTGACCCAACAGCTGCGGCGATTGAGTTTTATAATCACATGAGCAATTTGGAATATGTTCCGGGCGGCTCAACGCGAGTTAACGCTGGCGGTTCGTTCCCACAACTTAGCAACTGCTTCTTGCTTAATGTCGATGACGATATGGAATCAATTGCTAAGGCTGTTCGCGACACGATGTGGATTGCTAAAGGTACGGGCGGAATTGGCATTGGCTTTACGAAGCTACGTGCAGCGGGCAGTCCAGTTAAAACCACCAACACTGAATCTACTGGCCCAATTCCATTTATGAAGATGATTGATACGGCGCTTTTTGCGGTTTCTCGTAAGGGGAAAAAGGCTGGTGCGGCTGCAATTTATATGGAAAACTGGCATCTGAATTTTGATCAATTTGTCGATCTTCGTCAAAACTCTGGCGACCCATATCTAAGAACCAGATTTGCGAATACCGCGGTATTTATCTCTGACGAATTTATGAAGCGAGTAGAAAAAGATCAAGATTGGTATTTGTTTGATCCAGCGGAAACTCCAGATTTGACAGAATTATATGGCGAGGCGTTTTCGGCGCGATATAAAGAATATATCAAGATGGCAGAAGCTGGAAAATTGCGAACGTTTGATAAAGTTCCAGCTCGTCAGCAATTTAAGCGCATTTTGACCAGCTTGCAGGCGACATCTCATCCGTGGCTAACTTGGAAAGACACGATTAACGTGCGAGCATTAAATAATAATACGGGCACAATTCACCTCAGTAACTTGTGTACGGAAATTACATTACCGCAAGATAAAAACAACATTGCAACGTGTAATTTGGTAAGTATCAATTTGTCGGCATTCATCGGTGAGGATAAGACTTGGGATTGGGATAGATTGAAAGAAGCGGCTCGTGCGGCGGTGCGACAATTGGACAATTTGTGCGACATCACTCAAACGCCAATTCCAGAAGCAATGCATTCGAATCAGCAAACTCGAGCAATTGGTTTGGGTATAATGGGATTTTCTGACGTGCTGGAAAAATTGGGCTATTGTTATGAATCAAAAGAATCTTACGATTTGGTTGATCAATTGACAGAGTTTATTAGTTATCACGCCATTGACCAATCGGCTGACCTGGCGAAGGAATTAGGCAGTTATCCAACATTTGCGGGTAGCGGTTGGAGTAAGGGTCTTCTTCCAATTGATACGGTTGATAAATTGTCGAAAGATCGTGGCGTGAAGGTGAAAATAGACCAAAAGACGCGACTGGACTGGGATGGTTTGCGAAAGAAGGTGAAGAAGGGAATGCGAAATGCGACTCTTATGGCAATTGCGCCGACGGCTAACATTGGTCACGTGGCAGGAACGACTCCTGGAATTGATCCGCAATTTGCGCAGATTTTCAGTCGCTCGACTTTGAATGGTAAGTTTTTGGAAGTGAACCATAATTTAGTTCGCGATTTGAAGAAACTTGGATTGTGGGACAATTTGAAAGATGAGATTTTTGCAGCTCAAGGCGATATTCAAGATATTGACGGCATTCCGCAAAACATCAAGGATGTTTATAAAACAAGCTTCCAGCTCAGTCCGTATGCGTTTATTGAAGTGGCAGCCAGGGCTCAGAAGTGGGTTGATCAAGCGATTTCTCGAAATATGTACCTGGAGACGCGAGACATTGATGAATATGTGAAGATTTATTCGGAAGCGTGGAAGCGTGGCTTGAAAACAACATACTATCTGCATGTTAAGCCGCGTCATCAGTCGGAGCAAACGACGGTTTCAGTTGATAAAATTGCAGAACAAAAAGTCCGCACAAACAGTAAAGTGCGCGGATTTGGATTTGCGAAAATTAATAAATAAAGGAGGAAATTAAGATGGGAATTTTAGGTTCAGGATTACGCGATGGATTGTCACTTCACCCAATTCGTTACCCTTGGGCATATGATCTTTATAATCAAGCAGTGGCTAACACGTGGTTTCCAAATGAAGTTCAATTAGTTCAAGATTTGGCAGATTTTGAAAAATTGTCAGATGATGAAAAGCACGCATTGAAAACGGTTATTAGTTATTTGAACCCAAACGAGTTATTGATTAATAAATCGTTGGCGTTTGGTATTTATCCATATGTGAATGCGGCGGAAGCTCAATTATATCTGTCAAAACAGATGTGGGAAGAAGCTAATCACTTCATGACATTTGAATACATTATTGAGACATTTCCGTTTGATCGCGAGGAAATTTACGCTGCGGGCTTTGGTAAAAAATCATTGGCAGATAAGGCTGACTTCCAGAATAAACATTTGGATGTGATGCTTGATCCGAATTTGGATATTTATTCGCTGGAAGGCAAGAAAGATTTTGTTAGGTCTTTGGTGGCATATAACATTGTGCTGGAGGGAATTTGGTTCTATTCAGGCTTTATGGTTGGCATGAGTTTCCGTCAGCGTAATTTATTGCGTAATGTTGGCTCACTGTTGGACTGGATTACTCGCGATGAAAATCTTCATTTGACGTTTGGTATCAATCTGCTTTTGACGATTTTGGACGAGAACCCAGAATTGCAAACGCAGGAATTTGCCGAGGAAATCCGTGGCTTGATTCTGCAGGCAGTGGAGCTTGAGAAGGCTTATAACAAAGATATGCTACCAAAGGGAATTTTGGGATTGAATGCTGATTACGTGAACCAATATGTCATGCACATGACCGACCGCCGCTTGCAAGAATTAGGTTTTGAACCTGAATACAATGTGCCAAATCCAGCTAAATGGATGGCAGCTGCCAATGATACGCTGGAATTGGTGAATTTCTTTGAAAGCACAAACACTAGTTACGAAGTTAATACCACGAAGTAATGGGAGTTGATGATATGAACGAATTAGCGAAAGAAATATTAGATACAGTCGAAGTTGGTGCGTTGGCGACGGTGAATGTTGATAGAACTCCTTTGGTGACGCCGCTGCACTTTGCACGATTGGGTGATTCTATAATTTGGATATCAGAGCCGACTGCGCGCCATTCAGAAAATGCGTTTCGAAACGGTAAGGCGGAATTTGTGGTTTGGGATGATAAAAAGCGAGCAGTTTTCTTAAAAACTAACGTGACTGAACTTCCAGAATCTGAGAAAGAGGCGGCAATGGCAGCTTATAAAGAGAAGTTGGCTGATTTTATGCCACGCTGTGAAAATCCGCAAATATACGTTGCGCCAATTGGCGAACTTGATGAAAAAACTACAACGGGCAATTGGCTGCATTTTATTGCATAAGCACTATATCTAGCGTAAAATTAGTTAAGTAACTACTAAATATAGGGGAAAATGAAAATGAACGCAAATCAGATTATTACTGATGACATGACTTTGGAAGAAAAATTAAGCGCTATTGACGCAGCTCTTAAAGCGGCGCAAGAAGCGGCTGATGATCAAGCAAAGTCGAACGGCACTGTTGCGGCACCAGTTGATCCAGCGAGTTTGACTATTTGTGACGGTTGCGAATAGAGTTTCGAGCAGCGTTTTACTATTGACAGCATAGCCAATTATGTTGTATAATTAAGAGCATCGTGAAAAAAATTGAGACTTTTTCAGGATCTGAGGCTATAAAAGAGATTAAACAGTACGCTAAAAAGGGCGCATCTGAAGGTCTGTATGATCCGAGCCCAAGAAGACTGCGCGCTCCTCTTGAATTGGTTACTGATTTGCTTTTTGGTAATGTGGGGGATGTTGTCGTTGAGGGGGCTGATAATCTTTTTAAGGCAACTAAGAAAACCGAGGAAAACAAGGGTGTTATATTTGCTACGAGTCACCTAACGGACGTTGATGTTTCGACTGTTGCTAGCGTAGTTTCTGGGTTTAGACGTATAGGCATGACAGTAGCCTCCACTAATATGGATCTTTGGCATCAGAGGATACCATATGAACTTGTTGGGATGGATAACTTTTTTCAGGTTCCGTATGGAAGAGATCCATCTGCGGAAAAAGGTGCCATTGATAATAAGTACGCGTTGCCGTTTAATGGTGACGATTACTTAGGTCTGCAAGAAAAAAATAACAGATAGTGGACTTTCTGTTATTACTGCAGCACATAACCCGATGAGCAATATTGGGATAAAAAATGACGGTGAACTGCCAGAAAAGGCGGGTAAATTAGCTCCTCATCTAAGCCTGGCGACGGGTGCTACTATAATTCCTGTACTTATGCAGGTTGAGGGTCAGAAGAGAAATCCAGACCAATTTAATGACAATGCGATACATCTAAAACAGTATTTAGGTGAAAAAACTGTGCGACTGGTATTTGGTGAGATTATTAAGCCTAGTCCTGATGAAGTTGAAGCTTATGCCAATGTTTCGCATGAAGCGTCTTACTCAAAGGCGGCTCGTGAAGAGCAGTGTCGCATATTGGAAGCGTTTGGTGGGAAGGCGATATTAGGGTATATGCGTGATAAATATGATCCGGTATTGGCTGCGTAATAAGGAGAGATAGTTAAAATGACTGCAGGAATAGATAAGTTTACCCCAACCCCAGAAGAACAAAAATTGTTCGATGAAGTCTTCCATCCAGACATCACTGAAGAGTCTGATATTGACGTAAAAGAATCAAAGCCACAGAGAGAGGGTTTTTCTCTGTCGGTTGCGCTTGGTTCTCTTAAGAAATGGATGTGTGGTAGACGAGAAAAGCGCAGCAAATCTTTTGGACTAACTAACAATTCGGCGGTAGAAAAACTTGAGACAGCTGGAGAAGAGCTGGGGCTGCCAGAAACAGACGTTCGACTTTCCTCTGGACTTAAGCTGCTGATGGGCTTAATGCATGGCAAAAAGGAAGTTGAAATAATTGGCGAAGATATCTTAATTGAAGCCGCCAAGAAAGCCAAAGAAGAAGGCAAGGGAAGTGTTATAGCACCAACACATTTCAATGGAGAAGATGTTCCTACGGCTAGTTATTTGGCGTCTCTGTTGAACAAAATTAATATTGGCGTAGCGTCGACTAATAGAGATTGGATTAAGAAGGGCGTTGGCGGAATCAACCTAGAAGCTATACAGTATCTTGCGTTTGGCGCTAAAAACTTTTTTGGTGTGCCATATGAATGGGTAGATAAAAAGAGTAAAAAACCGGTTCACTTTTCAACAGACCATTACGAAGAAGCGGCTAAATTTGTTGAGGATGGTGGGTCTTTGGTTTTGGCTGGATATTCAGCGGATGACTCAGTAGGTCGAAAGCCTCGCAGTGAAATGGGCTCTGCAGCGATTCATACGGCATTGAAATCTGGCGCAGACTTGATATTTGTTTACGTATCGTCAGAGGATAAGAAACTTACCATCAGAGTCATGGAAGATGAGGACGGTATGTTTGCGGCGTTTAGTAACTCATATAGAAAAGCATTAGAAATGGAAGGTTCTGATGCTTCTAAGCGTCTATTGTTATCATGCAAGGAGTACTTAAAAGACAGCGAAATAGGTAGGGTTATAGTAGAAGAATATAAGCGTCGATCGGACAAAAATAAAGCCAAGTAAGTGGTCGCAAGGTTCTAGTTATTGACAAAATAAAAATAATGTGATATCATTTTTACTGTATAAAAAAATTAAAACAAAAAGGAATAAAATGGCTGAAGAAAAAGATATTCACGGACTTACCGAAGGCGTATTGAGTCGAGACGATATGTCGGCGTTGACATATGTATTGCAACACGTGAAAGGATCTAGCCCAAGTTCGGCGACGAAATTAAGTCTGGAGCTGGAAGAACTTGACGAAACAGCGTAGGGATTTAGCTAGATAATAATCCACCTCTGTTGTATACTGGACAGTATGGAACAGATTATTTCTCAAGTAGTGAAGCAACTTTTTGATCAAGATATATCGATACAATTGACGCGTCCTGATCCGAAGTTTGGTGACTTTGCTACAAATGTGGCATTGCAATTGGCTAAGCCGCTAGGGAAGAATCCGCGTGAAATTGCGGAGATGATTGCTGAGAATCTGCGCAAGGAAGAAGATTTTAGCGAAGTAAGTGTGGCTGGTCCAGGCTTTATCAATGTAAAACTGAGCGATCAATCCGTTCTAAATTCTTTGAAAAAAGAGCCAACGACGAAGCGCGCCGGTCAGACAGTTGTAATTGAAACCAATTGCCCGAATCCATTTAAGGCTATGCATATCGGACACGCTTTGAATGCGATTTTGGCGGACACGATGGCTAACTTGCTGGCGGTTGATGGCGCAATTGTGCATCGAGTGAGTTATCACGGTGATGTCGGAACGCATGTTGGTAAAAGTATGTGGGCGATTTTGCGTGAGATTGACGGCGATGTAAATAAATTGAACGAAATCCCAGCCGATAAGCGAAATGAATTTATGAGTCGCATGTACGTTGAAGGTGCGCGTGCGGCGAAAGAATCTCCAGAGGCGAAGGCGGAAATTGATGAACTAGCTAAGCAATCATTCGTCCTGGATGATCCACTATATAAACAAGTTTACGAAATCTGTAAAAGTTGGAGTTTTGACGAAATTGACTCTAATGTTGGGCGGCTTGGAAACGTGCCGATTGAGCGACGTTACGTTGAGAGCGAAACTGAAGAATTGGGAAAATCTTTAATTAAAGAGAAAACTCCAGAGGTGTTTACCAAATCTGACGGCGCATACGTCTTTAAGGGTAGCAAATACGGCGCGTTCGATAATGTGTTTATTGGATCTCACGGCAATGGTCTTTACGGGGCGCATGATATGGGATTGATCCAGTTGAAATATAAGGATTATCCGAATTTGGACTTATCGATTACGGTAAACGGCGAGGAGCAAGCAGCATACTTCCGCGGCGTGATTGCGGCTAGTGAATTGTCGATCCCAGCCTTGAAAGGAAAATTGTTTAATTACGCGACTGGCTTGGTCAAATTGACAACTGGGAAAATGAGCTCGCGAACGGGTGAGGTTGTTACAATTGGTTGGCTGTTTGATGAGTTTAAGAAAGCAATTGAAAATGCTGGCGGCGAGCCAACTGACGACGTAATTGCTGGCGCACTCCGTTATCAATTCTTGAAAGTGAAGATCGGCGGCGACGTCATATTTGATATTAATGACGCGGTAAGTTTGACGGGAAATACGGGAAGTTACTTGCAATACGCCCATGCTCGAGCGCGAGGCATTTTAGCTAAATCCGATAAAGAAATTGCCTTTCCGACAGAGTTGTTTGACGAGGATAAGATGCTGGTCAGAAAATTGAGTGAGTACGTGGACGTGGTTGATCGTGCTAAGGAAAGTTTGGAGCCTCATCATATCTGTACATATTTGTTTGAATTGGCGCAGGAATTTAATCGTTACTACGAGAAAAATCAGGTTATTGGTAGCGACAAAGAGGCACATCGTGTAGGAATCGTGGCAATTTACGCCGACATTCTTAAGGCTGGACTGGCTATTTTGGGAATCGTGGCGCCAAATAAGATATAATATTCAATTATAAATAATAAATAATAAAAGGAGTTTTTATAGTTATGAAATCTTCAGAATCAACTAAAGGTTCAAAAAGTATCAGCTAAGAAATTAGCTTCGAAGAGCGTAAAAGCTGCGGCGAAAGTTGCCGCTCTTAAAGAGAAGAAAATTGTAAGTGCAGCTATAAAAGACACTCATATGGGTGGGTTTGTAAACTTTATCCGTGAACAGGGTGTTGTTGGTTTGGCCGTAGGTTTGGCAATCGGTACTGCAGCTGGCGATACGGTTAAAAAAAGTTGGTGACGGCATTTATTGATCCGTTAGTACAGTTGATTGTTGGCTCTCAACAAGGATTGCAATCAGCTTCATTCACGGTTGAAATTGCTGGACGTAGGGGTGAGTTTTTATACGGCGCGTTCGTTAGCTCGTTAATTACGTTGATAGCCGTTGCATTTGTTGTATATGCAATTGTTCACTTCTTGAAACTTGATAAATTAGATAAGAAAAAGGATTAAAACCCTAACTAATAAGCGTGCCTACTGATTCTCCGCGGGTTGCGCGGAGAATATTTCCGTCTGTAAGCAAATCACAAATTACAACTGGAATATGCTCGTCCATTGCTAGTCCAATTGCCGCCTTATCCATAACGGCAATGTTAGGATTTGTTAGGGCTTCTTGGTAAGATAAATGGTCAATTTTTACGGCGTCAGGGAATTTCATAGGATCTTTATCATAAACCCCGTCGACTTTAGTTGTTTTAACTACGGCGTCACATTGCATTTCTAGTGCTAAGTTTAAAGCTGCGGTATCAGTAGTCAGAAACGGTCTGCCAGTGCCGCACGCCACAATAACGATGCGATTTTTCTTAATATGGCTAATGGCGCGTCGGAAAGTATAGTGGTCGATAAATTGATTGACTTCAACTGTAGATAATGCGCGAGTTGGCAGCCCTGTGTCATTTAATACGTCAGCCAGCGCAATGGCATTCATAAGTGTAGAAAGCATCCCGATGTTATGAGCAGAAACAGGTTGAATTCCTTGACCGATGATTTGATTGCCGCGAACGTAATTGCCGCCGCCAACCATAATTACAATCTCAGCTCCGTCATCCAGTGCTGGTCGAATTTGTTCGGCAATCCAGCGAGCGCGTTTTGGGTCAAAGCCGCTAGCGAATTCGCCTTGAAGTTGTTCACCTGATAATTTGAGTAGGATGCGTTTTGTCATGACACTAGTGTATCATAGCGCGCTTGAAAAAAATAACATAAATGCAAAAGGGAGGCGGCAGTGTAATACGAAATTGCGATTTGCTATACAAATATTCGTTTTTTAAGTTAGACAAACTAGACAAGAAAAAGCTAAGACGCTTACGTTTGCTATTTTACTTTCTCCTATCTACAATGTGGGTATAAAGGAGAGAGTAGTGTGAAAGATGGAGTTCGGCGGCCGGGCTATTTACGTAGATCGCAAGAACCTAGCAGTAGTCATTTATTGAGTCGAAATATTGAAAGACCCAGTCAACCGTCGTATAGTTATGGTGAACCGCCCGAACAGAGGCGACAGCGTTTAAAAGAATTGCGGGAACGGTACAGTAAACTACCGGAAACTCCTTTTGCTGACTATGATCTTGGTGACAAAAACTACCTGCATATAAGCACAAAGCAGAGATATTAGACACATTATCGGAAAGTAAAATATCCTGGCTGTGCGGACCGACGGGTAGTGGTAAAACGACACAAACCGCTCAGTATGCACTGGAGCGGTTTGATCGTGTCGTGGTGTTGATGCCGCGGCGGGTTATCGTCGATAATGTTACTGAATATGTCGAGAAGAGTTTGCGTGAACAGCTTGGCGAACAATATCCTAATCACTTGGTGGGTAAGATTCACGGACGTGCCACTGAAGCGACGCCGGACACTAGGCTCTGTTTCATGACTCCAGCAACGTTTACGAAAAAGCTGGAACAATTTTCTAGCGACTGGCAAGACGAAAAGACGCTTATCCTGGTTGATGAAATACATGAAGCCAATTTGGAGATGGAATTTGCTACCGCTCTGGCGGCAAAATCGATAGAGAATACCGACAAATGGCATATGGCTTTTTCTAGTGCCACGCCTGATACAGAAGTTTCTCAGGCGATGTACGAAGATATTAATGGGTCAGAACTACCAGTCGTAACCATTAAGGGTCGGCCGCATGATATTGATATTGAAGAAGATAAGGTGAATACCGTATCTGAAGCCTACCTTGAATATGGTAAGGACTCGAAAAAATCACTAATCTTTGTTGAAGGTGTGAGGAGTATTGATGAGACCATTGCGTCAATCAAACGTCATACTCGCCATCAATCCGGGAAAATACGATTCTTCAAACTACACTCTGGTATATCAGAAGCTGCGCGCCGAGAGATTTTTACTGCCAAACCAGCAGAAGATGAGTCGTTTGTCATCGTTTCGACCTCGGCTGGACAGTCTGGTATTACCATCCCCGAGGTTGATTTGGTGCTGTCAAATGGACTGACGAAGAGTAAAGAAATTGGTGAAGAGAGCACGGAGGGGTTGCCACCTCGATTGTGTACTCAAGCAGAGCTGATGCAACAGGCGGGGCGGGGCGGTCGTGATATTGATGGCGCTAAGTTTGTATTGGCTCGTCCGATATCTTACGATAAGATTTATTTGCCAGATGAGCTGAAAGGATTTTATGATATTGCGTCCCGTGAACAGCATATTCCACCGGAGATATATCACACGAATATTGTGCGCAACGTTTTGTCGGCTATCCATCTGAATGGTGATTTTGAGGATCTGAACCGATACCTGATGCATCCTGTTGCTAGTAAAAAAGTTATTCAAGAGTCGTACGATTTGCTGGAAACCCTGGAAGCAATTGATGGAGAGGGGCAGATCACAAAAATTGGTGAGTTTATGGATAATTTGCCATTGTCGCCAGAACTGTCTCGGGCATTAGCAGAAATGATTAAGAATGGGGGAAGCTTACGTGAAGTGTTGGCATTATCGGCCATGGCAGCCTCCGTCTCGGGTGGTGGCTTTGCCGCCTGGCATCAACCAAAGGAATTGTTCCAGGAATTTGTCAGCCCCGATACAACAGATGACTTTTTTGCCGAATACGATGCTTTTTTGAAAACTAGAGAGATTTATGACGGCTGTCGTACTGACAATGACGTCTACCTGACTAATGGTATTGATCCCAATAAGGCGGATAATATTCACTATCAATTTAGTAAAATATGTCGGCGCCTGTCGGTTAATCCAAAGCGATATCGACATGGGTGAACTAAACAGCGAGGAAAAACACAATATATCGGTGGCTTTGGTGCGCGGGTTTCAGGAATTATTGTATGCCAAAACTGGTAGTCGGCGCATTGGACGAACAACGGTTAATCAATACAAGAATGTTCATACTGGCGAACGTGGTATTTCTGAGTATGAAATTAGTTCGCACAGCTTAGTGCGACGTATGGGCTCGGAGGCGTTGAAGTTGGCCCTGGCTTTACCGTGGTGGTATGATACGCGTGATGGTCGTCGATACACACTCAACACAATTTTACCAGTAACCAAGAATCAAGTTGCTCAAGCCTTGAGTAGCAGCGCTGTGTCTGAATCCCTTGGTGATAGAGTTGCTCCTAATGGTGACTTGGTTCGTGTGACGCGGCCGAAAGTCGGCTCGCTGATACTCGGTCCAGAGCGGCAGCAAAAAATCCCTGCCATAACAGATGAGCAAATCGCGCTGATAGTGGACGCAATGAAAAACAAGGCTAATAAACAAGTAAGAGTATTGTTTGATTTACAACATCAGCGAGTTATCACCAAGGGTCAATTGCATCAGGTTCTAGACGGGTCTGCGGTAAATAGTCACAATGTCCATGAGGCGGAGGCTAAGGTTTGGGCTGAAGTGCAGAATGTGTTAACGAGCGAGCAGCAAGAAGCTTTTTATGGTCAGATAAACAGATAACGAGTGTGCAATAGATAGTATGAGTAAGGCGAAAAAAATATTATGGATCGATTCTGGAGATGACTGGACTAGATCCAGTGCGTGATGAGAGGATTTCTTTGATTGACTTTTTAAATTGTTTATGCTATCAATTATGGAAAAAAATTAAGCCCGACTCCGAGTGATATAGAGGCGAAGATGCATCAACCTTGCGCCTTGCAAGTGCTTGATAGCGGCGAGCGCTGCGTAGAATTTGGAGGAATTAGCTGCCAGCTGAAATATTATGATTGCGAGCAGCCTGGCAACCCGGAAGCTCGCTGCAATGAAATATATGAATATAAATTACCTGCCGATGCTATTAAGCGGGCTAATTTGGGTTTTGGTCTAGACGAACTACCGCCATTTATTGGTGTAAAGGGTGGGGCGGCTCGTCAGGTTTTGGAGTCTCTAGTTCATAGCGACCGTTAGTTACCGCCTCCTCGCGATGTCGATTTGGTAATTTTAGAAGAAGTTATTGCTAGTGGCGATTATGATCCAGATGAGATTCGGGCGGTAGCGAGCGATCTTTCAATGCGTTTTTCGCCACGTGATGCAATGAATGGCTATGGCGCGGAGTCTGTATAGTCTACTGCCGAGTTTATGAGGCGGCATGATTTTACAATCAATCAAGTGCTCATACACAAGAACAACGGTGCTTGGAGGCTATTGGCTAGCACTCAAGCAGTGTTGGATACTGCTGAGCATATTATTAGACCGACAGTTTTTGAACACGACATTGATTATGGCTATCGAATTGGCAATAAATTAGCCCTCAAGGCAGTGAGGCTTCTGTCTGATATGCAAGTTCGGGGGATTGACTATGCAACCATCAAGAGTGTTCAATTGCCAGATGATATTTATGGTGATCCAAGGGATGATTATTTCATGCAAGCGCTACAGCTAGATAAGGCGTTAGAAGTCAGCGACGAATTGGCCGAACGCTATGTGGAAAATCTAAAGTTTTATGGAATGATACCGTATGGTTGTGAAGACATGAGTGCTATTGAGATGTATTATTATCTAGTGAATGAGACGAATTTTGTCCCGTCTGATGGCGTGCTTGAATCCCTTCGGATTGAAAGAGAAAATCGCCTGAAGCTTGGTGGTGCGGCAAAGTTTGATGACGTTGTTGAAAGGCTATTAAGACAGGTGCCAGAGCGGTTTTCTCGAGATTACTACGATGCCAAAAAGTAGTATAATAAAGATATGAAAGCAAGTTTTAAGCCGAAAAAGATTTTGTGGGTGGATTTGGAGATGACTGGACTAAATCCAGTGCGTGATGAGATTTTGGAAGTGGCGGCAATTGTGACGGATTGGAATTTTAAGGAAATTGCGACGTACGAAGGAATTGTGCGCCACGATTCGGAAAGCTGGCTAAGTTGTTGGACCGAAATGCTGGTTTTTGGAATGAGCATCCGGAAGCGCGACGCGGGCTGGAGGAGCAGAATGAATCGGGCAAGCCTTTGGCGGAAATAGAACGCGAATTGTTGGCGTTTTGCGATGAGCATTTTGCGGGTGAAACGAAGATTTTGTTAGCGGGCAATTCAATCCATCAGGATCGTCGATTTATTGACCAATGGTGGCCGACGTTGTCAAAAAAACTACATTATCGTGTGTTGGATGTGAGTGCATGGAAGGTGGTGTTTGAAGGTAAATACGGTAAGAGATTCGCCAAGCCAGAAGATCATCGAGCACTGGAAGACATCCGCGGCAGTATTATGGAACTTGAATATTATTTGAAAAAGGTAAAGGTATGACACATAAACAATTTGAAGAATTTATCCTGAGTTTGCCGGGCGTATGGCTGGATTATCCATTTGGCGAGGATGTTGCGGTATATAAGTTTGGTAAAGATAATGACGGTGCAGGGAAAATGGTGGCGTTGGTGAGGGAAGGCTCAAAGCCGCTCAGAGTAAGCCTAAAATGCGATCCGTTGTTGGCGCAGAATTTACGAGAAAAATACGAAACGGTTTTACCAGGCTATCACTTGAACAAGAAACATTGGAATACAATTATTTGTTCGGGTCAATTGACTGACGAAGAGGTCTTTGATTTGGCTAGGTTGAGCTATCGATTAGTCTCGGAAGCCTAATCTGCCTTAATAATTTGATTGATCTGCTTCTGAATATTCTCTAAATCGCCAGCAGTTTTTACTAGCCATTCGCGCATCTTTTTTGACTTGGTGGACTTGTATACCTTTTTCATCATGTTGATTGTATCTGTTATTTGCACATTCATCTCATGAGCATAGGTAATATCCAATTGCGTGTTCAGAAGAGCTTCGTCCAATTTTTTCTCTAATTTTTCCGACGGATCTAAGGCGAGGATGTCTTTCTGTTTTTCCTTATAATTGACGCCGGTTGCTTGAAGCGCTTCGCCCATTGAGGTATTCGCAGTGGTCAGCACTGCAACCAGAGAACTATTGGTGGTTTGTAAACTGGTCGAGCGGAATTTATTATTGTATTTTTTGGAAATAGTGAGTAACTTATTAACACGTGATGCAACTTGTGACGGATTAGTATTTGGCATAGAATCTTGTGAAAAAACGAATATCGCAATTAGGGTTATCAGACCAATAAAGCTTAAAATAGCGATGATGATTTTGGTTTTTTTATCAAAACCTTCCGCTGGCGGAGGTGTGGCAATTTGATTCAGATAATCGATACCTTGAGGTTGGTTGTTCAAATTGTCAGGATACATATTTCTATTTAACCACAAACAATAACAGAGGTAAAGAGTGATATAATAAAAATATGAATGATGCCAAAGAAGAAGTGCGGGCACGACTGAACATCGAGGATGTGATTGGTGAGTATGTTCAGTTGAAGCGAGCGGGGCGCAATTTGAAGGGTTTAAGTCCGTTTACCGACGAGCGAACCCCGAGTTTTATGGTTAGCCCAGAAAAAGCAGATTTGGCACGATTTTTTTCTTCTGGAAAAAGGTGGCGATATTTTTTTACGTTTGTGATGATGGTGGAAGGAGTGGATTTTCGTCAATCACTGGAACATTTGGCTCGGAAGGCGGGCGTTGATCTGACTTTGTTTTCTAACGGCGACGGACGAACAGCCAAGCGTCGCGCTAGGGCCAGGGAAGCGCTGAAGTTGGCTGCCAATTTTTATCAGCAGAATTTGGTGAAAAATTCATTAGCTCTGGATTATGTGGTTAAAAAAACGGCGATTAAATCGACAGACAATTGGTGATTTTTTTGATTGGCTATGCGCCGGAGAATGGCGACACGTTGACGAAAGCATTGGAAAAAAAGAGGATTTTCTAGGCAGGAATTGGCGGACGCTGGCTTGTCGAATCGGTTTGGTGGCGATTTGTTTCGTGGGCGAATGATGGTGGTGTTGAGTGACGGCAATGGCGAAGTTGTGGGATTTACGGGCAGAATTATTCGTGACGATCCGCGCGCGCCAAAATATCTGAACACGCCACAAACGCTGTTGTTTGATAAATCGCGGCATATTTTTGGTTTGCATCAAGCCAAGGAAGCGATTCTGAAAAAGCGATGTGGCGGTGATTGTTGAGGGCAATCTGGATGTAATTAGCAGTCATCAAGCGGGCGTCAAAAACGTGGTTGCGACTTCTGGAACAGCGATGACGACGCAACATTTGAAGTCGCTTAGTCGATTGGCGGGGCGGATTCGCTTGGCGTTTGATGGCGATCGAGCGGGGGTTAACGCGACGGGAGCGCGCTATCAATTTGGCGCAGGAAGTCGGCGTGGAGCTGGAAGTGGTGAGCTTGCCTGATGGCGTCAAAGATCCAGACGAATTGATCCAAAAAGATCCAGCGCTTTGGCAAGCGGCGATTGACCAATCTCAGCCAGCGGTGGATTGGGTGATTGCCAGATACGCGGAAATGGAGAATTTGAAGTCGGCGGAAGGCAAGCGGCGATTCTCGACTATTGCGCTGAGGATTGTCCGAGGTTTGAAAGATCCGGTGGAGCAAGAGCATTATTTGTCGGTAATTTCTGAAAAAAACTGGCGCATCAATTACCGCACTGAAGGCAAAATTGTCGAATGAAAAAGTCACTGAACACCAATTGAAAAAAAGGCGAAAATTGAGAAAGAAAAACCGACTCCGGTTCAGGATGAAACTGAGGATATGCTGGCGGGGTTGGCGGCGAGTGAAAAAAATCCGTGCGACGTTGGTTGGCGGCGGTTTCTGGCGAAATGTTGGATGATGACAATGCGCGGCAGCTGATTGGCTATTTGCGGAAGAACTCAGACGCGGATTTGGGCGAGGTTCCGCTGGACTTGCAAAAAATCGAACAGTATGTGAAAATAGTACAGTTGAAAAGTGAAAGTCGTTACGCCAATTGGGAGCAAAAAAGCTTGGACGAAGAGATGGCTCGGCTAGTCAGACAGATAACAATCAAACATCGCGAAAACAAAAAGAATCAATTATTAACGCAGCTTAGAGAGGCCGAGGCGTCGGGCGATGAGGTTTTGTCTCAGAATTTACGCCAGAGCTTAAATAATCTGATTAAGGAGAAAATGTGAGCGACGATATCACGACGAAGCCAGTAAACTTAAACGAAGATGATGATTTTGATCCAACGCTTATAGACGAAGAAGAATCGGAAGATTTGGATTCGTTGACAACTGGACAATATTTGGACGACGTGTCGGATGACTCGGTCAGGTTGTATTTACGGGAAATTGGTAAAATCCCACTACTTAGCGCTGAAGAAGAAATGGACTTGGCGCGACGAATTGTTGAAGGCGATAAAAAGGCTAAGGATAAGATGGCTGAGGCGAATATGCGTTTGGTGGTGTCAATTGCTAAGCGTTATTCTGGTCGTGGTTTGGACTTTTTGGATCTGATTCAAGAGGGAAATACTGGGCTTTTGCGTGCGGTTGAGAAGTTTGATCCGGATAAGGGCTTTAAGTTTTCGACTTATGCAACTTGGTGGATTCGCCAGGCAATTACGCGTGCGATTGCTGATCAAGCGCGAACAATTCGTATTCCAGTTCACATGGTGGAAACAATCAATAAATTGCTGCGTACTCAGCGACGAATGACACAGGAATTGAACCGTGAGCCGACAATTGAAGAATTGTCTAAAGAATTGGACATGGAGCCAGAGAAAATTGAATATGTCATTAAGATCAAGCAAGACATTTCTTCTTTGGACGCTGGTGTTGGTCGTGACGGTGAAGATGATGACTCTGTATTACAAGATTTTATCGTTGACGAAGATACGGTTTCACCAGAAGATTCCGCTTCAAATCAATTATTAAAAGAACAAGTCCAGGAAATTCTATCAAGTTTGAGCGATCGCGAGCAGAAAATTGTTCGAATGCGTTTTGGCTTGGACAATGGGAAAAAAATCACACTTTGGAAGAAGTTGGTCAGGAGTTTGCAGTTACGCGTGAACGAATCCGCCAGATTGAAGCTAAGGCGCTAGCAAAACTTCGCAAGCACAAAGACGCGAAAAAACTTTACGAATATCTGGACTAATTAACACTGTTCGGGTGATTTACAAAAAAATGGGCGTCGTGAGTTGCGGCGTCTATTTTTTTGGTGTAATTGCTCGAGGCTGCCGTCGTTAATGATGAAATAATCAGCAATAGCAATTGGTCCACCTTTTTCCAAATTCTCGATTTCTGACCAGTCGCGCTGATCAACTTCGTGCGGTTGCATTGGGCGTTCTATGCGTTTAGCCATTCGTTGATAACGGAGGTATTTTGGTGTAACAATAGCAATAACGACAACTTGCCCAGGAAATTCGTGCTTAAGGAATTTATATTCACTCCAAGTGTATAATCCGTCCAAAACGATTTTATTTTGCCCAGCGTTTATTAAATCGTGGATGTTTTTTATGACGCGTTTGATTACGAAATCTTTGCCTTCACGGCGACGAATTTCTTCGCGGAATTGTTGTTGATTGTCCCAAGTTTTTTTCAATTCCAGCCTCGTCCATGGCTTTATAAATAACGCCACCGAAGTAAATTTTTGGAAATCCTTTTTTTCTGTCAAATATTCGACAGCCGAACTTTTGCCGCTGCCCGCCAATCCAACCAGGGCGATAATTTTTGCGTATGGTTGTGTCATGTACTAATTTTAACAATTTGTTGACATTCTTCCAAATAGAGAGTATGTTTGTGATAAGTATTATGGAAACGCTTCATGGAGATACTGAAAAGTTACCTCAGGATCCACTTTCTGATTTTAGTATCTGGCGCCGTTTTATAGAATATCGTAAAGAAGTTCAATGGGGCGATATATTAGCCCAAGTTGAGGAGCTAGAATCAAATTTTGATCGTAATAAAGCATGGGAAAGATTTGTTAACGAACCGGTTATTGATCAGTATGGTCAGGTATGGATGATTTGGAAGAATCCTGACACTTCGTCACCTAATCCGAAAGATCAATATCAGATGTATAAGATACCATACGATAAAGATAAGTTTGATTATGTTTTTATAGATGATCTTTCTGTAGTTGATTTTGTGCCTACTTCTATTTCTATATTACAGGGATCGATTTATACATTTTCTGTCGGATTTGATAATTTTGGTGAGGCAGAATTATTGCATATAATAACGAGCGATAAGACAGATATAAATAAGACAAGTGAATACTGTCACCTCTTCAATTACGAAAGGGAAAAGTGGGAGATTCATAGGCGTAGGACGAAACACGATAATGACTCCTACAGTTCTATGGAAGAACTTAGAGAAATCTATGAGAGATACGGCAAATGGCAGAAAAAACAGGGCAATAATTCTTTCAATGCTGAAAAAATATTTAGGGAGAATTATGATAATTATGGGAGAATGCAACAAAAACTTGCCGAAGCGTCAATAATCAACTCCCTAACTCAACTCTCTAACGACAGTCGCTTAAATGCTACAATAGAAGTATGAAGCGTCTAGTGGTTATTGATGGAAAGTCGGTGTTTTACCGAGGTTATTATGCTATGCCGGGATTGTCGATGGCTGACGGAACTCCGACTGGTGGTGTGTATGGATTTGTAAGTTTGGCAATTGAGCTGATTAAGAAATTGGAGCCGGATTATGTAGCGGTAGCTTGGGATAAACGAGGCACGAATATTCGCAAGCGGCGGGAATTGTATCCAGAATATAAAGCTGGTCGCAAGCCAGCGCCAGATGACTTTTACCAGCAAATTCCGATTTTTACACGAGTTGCTTGGTGCATTTGGCTGGCCGCTTTATGAAATTGATGATTACGAGGCGGACGATATTATGGGCGCGTTTGCCAGGCAGGCGGAATCTCGCGGAATTGAAACGTGCTTGATAACGTCGGATTTGGACGCATTGCAATTGATATCACCAATGACCAAAGTTTACGCCATGAAAAATGGCCTAAGGAATATCGAGGAATTTACGGCGGAACATTTTGAAGAAAAATATGGAATTCGGACAGAACAATTCTTAGATTTGAAAGCGCTGAAGGGTGATTCAAGTGACAATTTACCGGGAGTGCCGGGAATTGGTGAAAAAAACGGCGGTGAAATTATTGCAAGAATATGAAACTCTGGACGGAGTTTATGAGCATTTGGATGAGCAAAAAGGCGCCTTACAAACGAAGCTGGAAAATGGTCGTGAGTCGGCATATTTGACCAAGCAAGTGGCAGAAATTTGGACGGACGCGCCGATTGAGCTGGACTGGGATGTGGCGGATGTTAATGATTGCGACTTTACGCGAGTAACGGAAATTCTGCAGAAGCTGGAGTTTAATTCGCTGATTGGACGATTGCCGCGAACGATGCGAATGGCAGAAAATGAGAAAAAAGAAGAACCGAAGTTGGATATTCCACGAATTGAAAAATTGCCCGACATGCCGATGTTTGAGTCGGAAAATATAATATATATCGATTCGTCGGAGCCTGATGTAATTTACATAAGCTCAAATCCTGAGTCGGCGTGGACGGCGAAAAATTGATGAAATTAGTCAATCTATGTGGCAATTATTGGCACAGGGAGTTGTGATCGCGGCGGACGTTAAGCAGTTATATCACGCACTGGATAATCGTGGCGTGGCGGTGCGTTTTCGCGAAGTTTGGGATGTTGGGCAGGCGGCGTTTTTGATTGATCCGCTGAAGCGTGATCGTAGTTTGAATGCGCTGTCTGGCGATTTTTCTGATGATAATTCCGCGCCTTATCAATTGGCTCGCTTGCATAAAATTTATCGTGAACAAAAAGTTTACATGTCGAACAATTCGCAAATTGCGCGTGTGGCTTACGAGTTTGATTTTCCAGTAATTTGGGCGCTATTCCAGATGGAAAAACGCGGGATGAAGTTGGACGATACACTATTAAAACAGATGGGCGATGAGCTGGCGGCGGAAGTTAGTGAGCTTGAACAACAAATGTATTCCATGGCTGGATACGAGTTTAACGCGTCTAGTCCAGCGCAACTTTCTGAGGTTTTGTTTACCAAATTGCAATTACCAACCGCGGGCATAAAAAAGGGAAAAACTGGATATTCAACAGGTCAAAAAGAGTTGGACAAATTACGTGGACAACATCCGATTATCGAGTTGATTGAGCGATATCGAGAATTGACCAAATTGATCAGCACATACATTGAGGCGTTACCAAAAATTGATGGCGACTGATGGGCGAATTCACACCACGTTTAATCAGGATGTAACCAGCACGGGGCGGCTGAGCAGTACAAATCCGAATTTACAGAATATTCCGGTGCGGACTGAATTGGGCAGGAAAATTCGCCAGGCGTTTGTTCCGAGTGATGGCAAAGTTTTTGTCGGCGCGGATTATTCGCAATTTGAGCTAAGGCTGGCGGCTGTGCTGGCGGGCGACGATAAATTGATTGAAGACTTTAATAGCGATGTCGATATTCACGCAAAAACGGCGGCGGAAACATATGGAATATCGATTGACGAAGTGAGCAAATCTCAGCGCAGAGCAGCAAAAGTGATCAATTTTGGTGTACTTTACGGAATGAGCCCGCACGGTTTGGCGGCGGCTACGGGAATGTCATTTACAGAGGCGAAAAAGTTTATTGATCATTATTTTGAGGTGCGAAAACCGATTCGTCAGTACTTGGACAAAATTTTAACTCAAGCGCGGGAACAGGGATTTGTTGAAACGTATTTCGGCAGGCGACGACCAACGCCTGATGTAAAATCGAGCAATTTTATGGTGCGATCTTCGGCGGAAAGAGCTGCGATGAATATGCCAATTCAAGGCACGGAAGCGGATTTGATGAAATTGGCAATGATTCGATTGGAGGACAAATTGTCGGGCTTGGCTGATGCGATTTTACAAGTTCATGATTCGATTTTGGTGGAATGCAAACCTGAAGACGTCCAGAAAGTTAGCGAGATTATGAAAGCGGAAATGGAAGGCGTTTGTCCAGAATTGCCGATTAAGTTGAAGGTTGATGTTGGCACGGGCGCAAATTGGGGTGAAGTGTAGAAAATATGGTATAATTACGCCATGAAATACACTCAACGACGAAATTCATTTTCTCGATTTGTACCAATTTTGCTGGTTATTGTTATCACGGTTGTGGCGGTAGCAGCGGTTATTGCGATTGGTCGAGCATTATTTGGCAAAAATGATTCAGGTCAAACAACAGATCAGAATGTTAACGTAGGGCAAGTTGCTTTGTTGTCGACGGACGTGGGAAGTGCGGTTCGATTGACGGTACGCGGGCCAATTGTAGCGAACGAGAATTTCCGCTCATATAGCATCACTATTTCGCCAGAATCTCGCGAAATGACGACGTACGAAGGATATTTGGATAAGCCAATTGCAGAGAAAAAATTGGACAATAACAACAAGGCTTATACGGAGCTGGTTTATGCGCTTGATAAGCGAAAAATGATGGAAGGCACGCCGCTAACTGAGCAGCAAAATGATTTGCGGGGGATTTGTGCTAGCGGTAAAATTTACAAGTTCGAAACTTTGAAGGACAATTCTGTTGTGAAGAGTTTGTGGACATCGGATTGTAGCGGTTCTAAAGGCTCGGCGCAAGCTAATGTAAACGAGATTTTGGATATGTTTTTGAAGCAAATTCCTGACGGCAAGAAAATGGCGGCTGGAATTGGTCTAAGTCAAGAAGAAGCTTTGTTTAAGCTGTAGGACTCGCCGAATGCCCGAGCTACCCGAAGTTGAGACAGTTCGTCGCGGTTTGGCGGATTTGCTGCCAGGTCAGGCTGTTGTGCGAGCGATGGTATTTGATTCGCCAAAAAGTTTTCCGAATTCACCCACTGACGTTCAGCAATTTTTATATGGTGCGCATGTAATGGCGGTGCGACGTCGTGCAAAAGTGCTGATGATTGATCTTGACACGCATTATTCGCTGGTGATACATCTTAAGATGACTGGGCAATTGATTTTTCGTGGGGCTAATAGTTTTGCTGGCGGTCATCCGAATGATAGTTTGATTGGTGAATTGCCTGATAGATCGACACGAGTGCAAATTGATTTTGCGGATGGTTCGCACTTGTTTTTCAATGATCAGCGTAAGTTTGGTTGGATGAAATTGATGCCGACTGATGAGATAGAAAATTTGCCATTTATGCAGAAAGTTGGGCCGGAACCGCTCGATAAAAAAACTGAGGCGGGTGACTTTATTAAGCGAATTCGTCGTCGGCAAAATTCGATGATAAAGCCGGCGTTTCTTGATCAGTCGGTGATCGCTGGGGTTGGTAATATTTATGCCGATGAAGCTTTGTGGGCTGCGAAAAATTCACCCTCAGACGCGCGTTAGGAATGTTAGTGATGACCAATTGGAAGATTTGTTTAATGAGCTGCGTCAGATTTTACAATTGAGCATTGATCAGGGAGGCTCGACGGATAAAAATTACGTTGACGCCGAAGGCAGAAAAGGCAATTATCTGTCGTTTGCGCACGTATTTCGTCGGGAAGGTCAGCCGTGCCATCGGCATCCTGATCAAGAGATTGTGAAGATGAAAGTTTCTGGACGCGGTACGCATATTTGTCCAGTTTGCCAAGTGGAGGCGAAGTGATTTACCTTTTTTACGGCGAAAACGAATTTGAAAAACGGCAGGCAATTGCTAAGCTGATCGACAATGAAAAAAAGTGGCGCGACATGATGGCGAAGATTTGACGCTGGCTGGAATGCAGGAAATAGCAATTGGGCAGACGCTGTTTATGAACTCGTCGGTGTATTTGATTTCAAAACTAGGCGAAAATTCTGAGATTTGGTCGCAGCTTCCAGATGTGAAGTTTGATGATGACAGGACGATTATTTTGGTGGAAGATAAAATTGATAAGCGAACGAAAACGTATAAGTGGCTGCAGAAAAATGCCAAAGTTCAGGAATTTTCACCGCTTAGTGATCGTCAAAAACCGCAGCTTTTAAAATGGTGCATAGCGGAGGCGAAGGTTCGCGAGTGTGAATTAACGAGTCGTCAAGCGGAAATAATTGCTGATCGTTTGGGATTTGACCAGTTGCGACTGAGTAACTTTTTGGATCAATTGGCGCTGGCGGAAAAAGTGACGGATGATTTAATTGACAACTTCATACCTTTGGCGAGGACGGAAAATGTGTTTGATTTGTTTGTTTCGGCGCTGGCGGGTGATTATAATAAGGTTCACGATATAATTAGCTATTTGGAGTCGGAAAGTGGCGTTGATGGCGCTTATCAGACAATGGGATTGCTTGCCTCGCAGGCAACCAACTTGACGGCATTGGTTTTGGCTGACGGCGACAGTAAGTTGGTGGCTTCGGATTTTTCGGCTAGTCCGTATGTTTTACGAAAATTGACGTCTTCAGCAAAAGGTGTCGATAAGAAAAAACTGAAAAGGATAAATGACGCGCTACTTCGGGCGGACTTGCAAATGAAAACAACTTCTGTAAATCCGTGGCTGCTTGTGGAGGCGGCACTGGTTGGAATTGGAAAATAAAAATACCCCAGTTAATTTTGGGGTATTTTCTAGTAATCTTTACAGATTATTTTTCAGCTTTCTTAGCAGCTGGCTTCTTTGCTGGAGCTTTTTTAGCAGCAGTTTTCTTTGCTGTTGCTGGCTTTGCAGCTGGTTTTTTAGCAGCCTCTAATGTAACACCTGCTTTTTTAGTAATTTTGCTTAATGCACTCTTTCGGCGAGCAGCGGTATTTTTCTTAATCAAGCCTTTTTTAACAGCGGTGTCGATTTCGCTTTGTGCGGCAGCAAGAGTTTTTGCGCTTGGTTCTGCAGAGAAAGCTTTAACAGCAGTCTTAATGTCTTTTTTAATGCTGATGTTTCGCTCGCGGCGCTTTAGGGTTTGTTTAGCACGCTTGATGGCGGATTTGATGATTGGCATGTTTCTCCTTTACCTCTATAGATTTGTATCGCTAATCAGGAAGAATTATACAGAAAATAGCATAAATTGTAAAGAGGCGGCTTAGATATTGACTTTATGGTGCTGCTTATGGTATAGTGATGCCAAGCGTAATTACAAAAAACAAACATAGGAAAAATCATGTCAAACGGATCAGCAAAGCAAAAAGTAATCCAGAGCATCAAGGATGTAACTAATATTTTTAGTGACGGTGAGTTCTAGTCCGTCAGTCGACGAATTGTCGGCAGCATTGGGATTGACGATTTTCCTCAATAAACTAGGGAAGCACGCTACGGCTGTGTTTAGTGGCGACATTCCGCCAGCAATTACGTTCTTGAATCCTGATAAGACGTTTGAGCAGACCGCAGATTCTTTACGTGATTTTATTATCGCCTTGGATAAAGAAAAGGCTGACCATTTGCGCTATAAAGTTGTTGATGACGCGGTGAAGATTTTTTTATTACGCCATATCGTACGACAATTACCGATAAAGACTTTGGAATTTTCACAGGGTGATTATAACGTTGAGTTGGTTCTGGCGCTAAATGTTGAAAATAGTGAAAGTATTGACACGGCTTTGACTGCGCATGGTAAGATTTTGCACGATGCTACGGTCGTGGCTATAACGGCGGGCGACGTAAAGAGTGGTCTGGGTTCCGTTGATTGGCATGAATCTAACGCCAGTGGTGTGAGTGAAATGGTTGTGGAATTGCTTGATGACCTGAAAACGCCGAAGGTAACTCTGGACGAGCAGATGGCGACGGCTTTGCTTACGGGAATTGTGGCGGTAACTGAGAGGTTCAGTAATAGCAATACGTCATCAAAGGTTATGACCACGGCCGCAGAACTTATGGCGGCTGGCGCAAATCAGCAATTGGTGGTTTCAAAGATCGCAGAGAGCGAAGTAGAGGACGAGCCGCAGAAGATTGAAAAGATCGAAGAAAATTCTCCAGAAAAAGAAGAAACTTCAGAGGATAAAACTGAAGAAGTAGAGAAAGACGAGGAAACCGTACACGCGGACGGAACTTTGTCGATTAGCCATGAAAAGAAGGGCGATGTCGATGAAGTAGCTGAACAAACAGCGAAGGAAAAGCAAGAAGAGTCTGCTAGGATTGCTGAAGAAAAATTGGCTAAAAATTGAGCCAATAAAAGAGGAGCCACAAGCCGAGGAAGAAAAGCCTAGTGAAAAAAATAGTTTCAAAGGGTGAGCTTTCTTTTGAGGAAACTCCGCTGATGGGTGGCACTCTGAACGCAACGACTACACAAGCCGCTGAGGATAAGATTAGGGAATTGGCTAGCGACCAAAAATAAAACCATTTTTAACGCACGGTAAATATGTGGGTGATAGTACGCCGTCGTTTGGTGACACCCCATTAAATGCGGCTATGGGCGCGTCTGATGAACCACCAAAGATTGATCCGTTTGCTACAACTAACGCCGCTGAGCAAAAATTGTCGACGATACCTGTTGCGCCGCAATCTGAAGAATCGATTATTTCGGCAATTACCAACGACACAAATCAATTGAATAATCCAGTAGCGCCAGCTCCGAGTCAGCCGATTGCGCCAATTGAGCCAGCAGTAACAAATCCTGAAAATAGCATTCCAGGTTTCGATTTGCCAATGCCACCAGCAATGCCAGATTTCGGCGCTTTGCCACCAATGCCGCCAGCGCCTACAGGTGTTGATGTAAATGGATTGCCACAGATTGCACCGTTGGGGGTGGCTCCTGAGCCAGTAGCCGCTCCGCAAGCTCCAGCGCCTGCGCCGATCACCGCGATGCCAACTCAGCCAGCTCAAAACGCAGACTTCAATCCAGCGCAATTCCACATTCCAGGACAATAGTTGATGGACGAAGTGATTCTCATAGACAAACCTAAGGGAATGACTAGCTTTGGGGTGGTAGCGCGCTTGCGACGAGTTTTATCTAATCAGGCGGGAAAGAAGGTGAAGGTTGGCCACACGGGTACGCTTGATCCGTTCGCTACGGGGCTAATGATTATTGTGACTGGAAAGAAATGCCGCGAAGCTGAAACTTTTACTAAGTTAGATAAGTGGTATGAGGCAGAAATTATTCTGGGCAAGAATAGTTCGACGGGCGACCCAGAAGGCGAAATTACTGATGTGTCTGATTATGAGCCGAGTCTGGAGGAAGTTCGGAAAGTGATTAGTCAATTTGTGGGAAAAATTGAGCAGACGCCGCCGATTTTTAGCGCAATAAAAATTAATGGTGAAAGAGCGTATAAATTGGCGCGCGAAGGTAAACAAGTTGAAATTCCTAAGCGTGTGATAGAAATTTACTCATTGGAGTTATTAGCATACGAATATCCCAAATTAAAGATTAGAGCTCACGTTTCAAGCGGAACTTATATCCGAACGTTGGCGGTTGATATTGGTGAGAAACTAGGGACGGGCGCGTATTGTGAAAATCTGCGTCGTACGAAAATTGCCGACTATTCTATTGACACAGCAAAGACCCTGGCGGACTTCGGAATTACTAGCTAATTGCAAAAAACAGAGAAGCTTGGTATAATTACAGAGCTATGATTAGCAAAGAAAATAAAGCGAAAGCAATTGCTTTGACTCAGGTCAATAAAAACGACGTCGGTAGCCCACAAGCTCAGGTGTCAGTTTTGACGGCTCGTATCAAAGAAGTCACGGAGCATTTGAAGGCGAATAAGCACGACTTCATGGCTCGTCGCGGCTTGATCCAAATGGTCGGTAAGCGCAAGCGTTTGCTGAAATATTTGGAGCGAACTGATTTTTGAGTCTTACAAAGCAGTTGTTGCCAAATTAGGTTTGCGTAAATAATTTACGTTAAAAACTGCTTAAATCCCCTTTGACGAAAAGGGGATTTTTGTTGTTCTGGCTATTTTTTCAATTTGGCGATAATCACATCTCGTCCGTCGTTTGCGCCACCCAAAGTACAGGAATAAAGAGTTAATTGCGGCTGATCTGTACGTTGTTCGATTTCTACGGCATCTGGTTTAACGCTTTGTTTTTCGCTGATGACGTAATTGTAACGCACGCCGTTATAGTCAATGATAATTTCATCGCCGACGGTTAATTTATCGATATTATAAAAAGGCGATTTTCTGAGCGTCTGCTGAGGAGTTAGGCCCATAATAAAACGGTGTGCAGATAAGACAAAATTGCCGCCATCTTTTGGGTTGCCGTTTTCTGGTTTACGCCACCACGCACCATGTTCCATTGTCTCGGCGCCGCCAGTACTATAAGGCAAATTTATGTCGATTTTCGGTATATAAAGGCGATTTTCGGTAATTTTATTCTCGGTTTTAGTGATGAGCTGAGTGGTGTGATTGTCTTTTGGGTTGATGTTTTGCGACAAAATAAGGGGCGTGCTGATGAGGACAAGCAAATAAACTCCGCCAAGAATCATCAAGATTGCGATTATAGTTAAGATATAGCTTTTCCAGCTTTTCTGGCGACTTTTTACTGAATCTAGCTGAAGTGACATGAGTAAATTATATCACACTCATCTGTTAATAAGGTTATGTTAAGTGCGCTCGCGGCTGGCGTTTGGGCTGAGGTTTTAGTATAATATAAGGAGCAATTTGTAACGCGGAAGTGATAGAGATGAGACGACTAAATTGCCAAGTAATTTCATCCCTGTTACTACCGCAAGAAAGGAGCTCTTTATGAGTATTATCAATCCAAGCGGCAAGGAGATTTTTAGTGTTACCACTGATTTTTTTGTGGTCGGCCGCTGACTTTAGAGGTGAATCGCGTCGGTTTTAGGACGACTGGTAGTGTTTTGGTGCGCTATGGCGATACTGTAGTTTTGGGTAGCGCTCAAGTTAGTCCGCGTCCAGTGCAATTGGATTATTTTCCATTGTCGATTGATTATGAGGAAAAATTTTATGCAGCGGGTAAGATCTCTGGCAGCCGATTTATCAAGCGCGAAGGTCGCCCAAGTGATGAAGCTGTGCTGATTGGTCGATTGATTGATCGTCCGATTCGTCCGCTTTTCCCGAAGGGCTATCGACAGGAAATCCAAGTCGTTGCAACTGTTTTGAGTATGGATCCGAGTTTCCGCCCAGATGTAATTGCGATGATCGCTGCGTCTAGTGCGTTAATGTTAACTGGTACGCCGTTTGATGGTCCAGTAGCTGGTTTGCGCGTGGGTCGAGTGAACGGCGAATTTAAGGCGTTTTTGACTCCAGAAGAGCGCGAAAAGTCGGATCTTGATTTGGTTGTGGCTGGTATTGAAAGTGGTATAACAATGGTCGAGGCTGGCGCCAAAGAAGTTTCGGAAGATGTTATTGTTGATGCGATGACATGGGCTCACCAGATGATGCAGCCAGCAATTGCCCTGCAACGCGAATTGGCAGAAAAAGTTGCGCCAGCACAGCAGGAATATGATTTAATTTTGCCAGATGAATCAATTCAGCAAACGGTTAACGCGTGGGCTGATGGGAAATTTGGTGAGAAAATCCGTCGCCCATATCCAGAGCGCAATGAGATGATTAGCGAAATTCGCGCTGAATTTCATGAGGCGATGGCGGAAAAATTGGGACTGAACGAGGAAGAATATAGCGAAGTTCGTGGCGATTACGACGAAGCGTTTACCTTGGCTTTACATAAAGATGTTCGTCGGGGAATTGTCGCTGAGCGAGTTCGTCCCGATGGTCGACAATTGACCGAGATTCGTCCGCTTAGCTCGGAAGTTGGATTCTTGCCGCGCGCTCACGGTTCCAGTTTGTTTACGCGTGGTGTGACTCAAGGAATGAACATTGTTACTTTGGCACCGCTTAGTTATTCGCAATTGATTGACACTATGGAAATTACCGACGGTGAGCGACGTTATATGCATCATTACAATGCGCCGGGCTATACGGTTGGCGAAGTTAAGCGAATGGGCAGTCCAGGTCGACGTGAAATTGGTCACGGATATTTGGCGGAACGTGCTTTGCTTCCAGTTTTGCCAACTGAAGAGGATTTTCCATACGCTATTCGCTCGGTGACGGAAATTATGAGTCAGAACGGTTCAACTTCGATGGCGGCGACTTGTTCTAGCTGCTTGGCGTTGATGGATGCTGGCGTGCCAATTTCGGCTCCAGTGAGTGGAATTGCGATGGGATTGATGATGGACGGCGATACTCCGTATGTGTTGAGCGATATTGCTGATGCTGAGGACTTTGCTGGTGATATGGACTTTAAGGTAACTGGAACTTCAAAGGGTATTACAGCTCTTCAAATGGACATGAAGGTTCATGGACTGCCGGTGGCGATTTTACGTCAAGCGATTGAGCAGAGTAAAGCAGGTCGCGCACATATTTTGGAACATATGCTTAGTGTGCTTCCAGGGCCTCGTGAATCGCTCAGCCCGTATGCGCCACGAATTGAGAAGATTAAGATTGACCCAGATAAGATTGGCGTGATTATTGGTAAGGGCGGTGAGACGATCAATAAGATTACTTCGGAAACTGGCGCTGAGATTGATATTAAGGAAGATGGTTTGATTACTGTGGCTAGCCCAGACGGCGCGTCGATTGAAAAGGCTATGAATTGGATTAAGAGTCTGGTTGAGGAGCCAGAAGTCGGCAAGATTTACGAAGGTAAAGTTGTTGGCATTAAAGATTTTGGCGCGTTTGTGAATATACTTCCTGGCATTGACGGAATGGTTCATATTTCGAAATTGGCGGAACATCGAGTTGAAAAAGTGACTGATGTCGTGAAAGAGGGCAAACTGTTCGCGTGAAAATTACTGGAATTGACGAGCGCGGTAAGATCAATTTGACGATGATTGGTTTGTAAATATATAATAGCGAAAGCGTAATTTTAGGAGGAAAATTTATGGACAATAGTAATAACAACAAACCTCAAGTGCCGCCTCAGCCGCAATTCCAGCAGGCTCCACAACAGCCTCAGGTTCAGCAGCCTCAACCACAACAACAATTCCCACAACAACCAGTCATGGGAACTCCATACCAAATGCCACCAAAAAAGAAAATGAGCAAAGGTGCCAAGTGGGGAATCATCGGCGGAATAATTGGACTAGTTGTAATTATCCTTGGTGTAGTCCTAGCTGTCTTGTTGCTAAGTGGTCCAAGTAAGGCAGATTATAAAGATCTACTTTCACAGTTTACTGGTCTTGATGTGGGAGATGCTTTTATAAGTGAGAATGGTGCTGGCGCTAAAAACACAAAAGATAAAATATATAAAGCCATCGAGAGAATTAACGATCTTAATAAGAAAATGAGTTCTCATAGAGCACTTCGCGATAAGGATGTGAAGGCAGCGTATGATAAGTATGTGGATAGTTGGAATAACGGCGCGAGAGAGTATCTAGAGTTTCTGGTTATTCTTACAGAAGACAAGACTTATGAAAAGTGCAAATCTCCTGATGTAAGTAAATACCTCCGAGAATCTAAAGAAAATTTCGAGAAGCGTCTGGATTCCGAGACAAAAGACTGTATAGATTATTTGGATAAGATGTCAAAATCTGAAAATAAGCTAGCCTCCAAATATGGTAAGGACTGGAAGAATTATTACACAGAAATGAAGCAGTATTATGTGGCAATTGTAGAATATGCTAAAAATACAAAATCAAGATCATCGCTACCAAAAGCACCAAAGACTCCAAAGACAGATTTCAATACTGACGCTGTAGAAAAATGGAAAAAGGCTATTGATGATTTTGAGAAAGTTTTTGGAAGAAAAAAAGCTAATAAATAATCTGTAGCTAAAAAAATAAAGCACTCTGAGAAATCAGGGGTGTTTTTTATTTGACTATAACTAAGCTATAGCGATATAATGACAAAAAGTATAAAAGTCAGGAGACTACTATTTATGGACGACAACAACAATAAACCACAGCCTCAAGTGCCGCCTCAGCCGCAATTCCAGCAGGCTCCACAACAGCCACAATTCCAACAGGTTCAGCAGCCTCAGCCACAACAACAATTCCCACAACAGCCAGTCGTGGGAACCCCATACCAAATGCCACCAAAAAAGAAAATGAGCAAAGGTGTCATGTGGGGAATCATCGGCGGAATAATTGGGCTAGTCGTAATTATCGTTGGTGTAGTCCTAGCCGTCTTGTTGCTAGGTGGTCCAAGCAAGGCAGATTATAAAGCTGCTGGAGAAAAGTTAAACGAGACAATTGAGATATACAATAAGGCGGCTTCGTCGCTTTCGTATATCTCCACTTCAGAAACTGAGACTTCATTGAAATCCAATCGTGATAAGCTCGCTAAAACAAAGAGCGAAATTAACGACAGATTGACCGAGATAGGTAAAATGAAGGCCGTCACTGGTGACAAAGAGGTTCGCGAAAAGTATGAGGCTCTGAAGAGCAAACTAGAAAAGTTCAATACAGCCGTAGATGCTTTTGGAGAAGTATACGAGAAGATTATGCCAGTGATAATTGAATTTTCTGACGGCAGAAATAGCTCTAACTTTTCTAGCGTAGAAAGCACAATTAAGAAGACTCGACAGAATCTTAAGAATGTTGACGCTAAGAATGAAACTAATAAAAAGTTTATTAGAGATTTACTGCCAAGCTAGAAAAAATCGAAGAAATGTTGCCGAAGGTTGCGGAGATGAAGGCTGACTATAAAAAGTATAATTCCAACTATATGAGTGAATTTTATGACAGTCTTACCGCGATTCAGAAGCCTATTAATGAATGGACATCGGGAATACAGAAGCTGGCAGAAGAGGGTGAAATTCGCGATGAATTAAATGACCTAGGAACTATATTAGCAGACAAGGTAAATAAATAGTTTTACTAAATATCAGAAGCGCCTCGTTTCTTGCGGGGCGTTTTTTGATAGAATAAATATATGGACAAGCAGGCTAAATTGGACGCATTGGCGGAAGAAATTGTAAAAGAGAAGGTTTGCTCGGATTTGGCGGATCAGGCGACGCAATTAGTTATGGGCGATGGAAATCCTGATGCTGATATCGTTTTTATTGGCGAGGCGCCGGGGAAGAATGAAGATTTGCAGGGCAAGCCGTTCGTTGGCGCTGCGGGAAAATTCCTTGATGAGATGCTAAAATCTGCCAATTTACAACGATCAGATGTATACATTACCAACATTGTTAAATATCGACCGCCGAATAATCGCGACCCACTGCCGGAGGAAAAGCGACAATTTTGGCCATATTTACTCAGGCAACTAGAAATCATCCAGCCAAAGGCTATTTTGACCTTAGGGCGGCACAGTGGCGGCGGATTTATTCCGGGATTGCAGATCAGTAAAGAACACGGTCGTCCACGTAAAGTGCGTCTGCATGAGCTTGAATTCGTAGTGATTCCGTTATATCATCCAGCCGCTGCGCTTTATAACGGCGGTATGCGTCAGACTTTAATTGACGATTTTATTCAGGCTGTGGAATTTGTGAAGAATAATAGCGGCGCTTAATTAGGCGATTGTTTGCAAAAGTTTCTCAGACGTAGTATAGTGGATAGTCGATATCTATTATATCTAAGTCGAGAAAGGATTTGTATGAGATTATCGGGAGCTGTTGAACAGGCGTGCTGCATTATGGCAATTCTGGCGGATCCGAAAAGGACGACGCCGGTAACTAATGATGCGCTGGCGGAAAAGATGATGGTTTCGCCGACGTACTTGAAGAAAATCAGTCGGAAATTGGTAATAGCAAAGCTAATAACTTCAACGCAGGGAACTGGCGGCGGATTTATTTTAGCGAGAAAAATGAACGAAGTTACGTTGCATGATGTTGTCCTTGCAATTGAAGGAGAGTCGCCATTTTTTCAGCCTCAGGGGATTGTTGAGAGAGTTTTTGAATCGCGTCCTCGTCAGGTGGAAATTGGCATGAATATGATAGAAAAGGTTTTTTCTGAAGCGCAGGAAAAGTGGAGTGAATATTTGAAAACTGTGACGCTGGAAGATGTAGCAAAGGAGGTTACACATGATTAAAAATAAGATGTTACGAGCCGAGTGGAGGCATTTGTTTGATAATAAAATATTGCTGATATCCATGGCTGTGATTTCGTTTATCCCGATTTTATATAGTGGATTTTTCCTAGGCTCAATTTGGGATCCATACGGACAAACAAAAAACTTGCCGGTGGCGTTTGTGAACGAAGATAAGGGTGCTAGCTTAAATGGCAAATCACTGAATGTCGGCGAATCTGTCGAGAAAAAACTGAAAGACAATCACGATTTGGGCTGGGAATTTGTCAGCAAACAACAAGCAGATGCAGGCGTGAATAGTGGGCATTTTTATGCAGTGGTGACTATTCCGTCCGATTTTTCGCAGAAAGCGGCGTCAATTACCAAATCCGAACCTCAGCAAGCGGTTATTAATTTTACGACCACGCCAGCGAAAAACTATATCGGTTCGCTAGTCAGTAATCAAGCTGCCGCCAAGGTTAAATCTTCGGTGTCTGAGCAAATCACTCAGGCGTACGCTAAGGGGATTTTGGAGAATTTGGACAAGCTTGGAATGGGGCTGGATACGGCAGCTAACGGCGCATCAACTTTGCACGACGGATTAGGGCGATTGCAATCTGGCACACAAGCATACGTTGGTGGCGTGAAACAGTTGGCAATAAACCAGCAATCCTTGACTGGCGGATTAGCGCAACTCAGCGACGGTTCTCGTAAATTGCAGGCGGGATTGGGGCAATTGTCGAACAATTTGCCGACAGAATCTCAATTGTCACAATTATCTGACGGCATGAAACAATTGCAATCGGGCATAAATCAATTAAACGCCAGCGTGAGTAATCCATCGCCAGCGCTCGTGGCTCAGCAAAACAAGGTAAAAACGGACGCGCAAACTTTGGCAGAAACAATGCTAGCTTCGAGATCCGACTTATTGGCGGCAGGCGGCACTTTGCAGACTTTTGGGCGCGCAAGCAGCCGCTTCTGGCAGCGATTCTACGACGATAAGTTTGCCGCAAATTAGCAATATTTCTCGAGCATTAACAAAAACTCAGATAATTAGCGCGCAGATGGAGACGCTACGTGAAGATCTTCAAGCGCTAACTCAGCAATTATTGGCGCAACAAACGCAACTTCAGGCTGGAGTTTCTGCATTGAATAACGGTGTAAATCAATTGACGCCAAACGCAATCACCGCATTTAACGGCTATAACAGCGTGCGATTCGCGAATAATCAATTGCTGGCGGGTTCGGCAAGCTTAGCAAACGGCTTAAGCGAAGCAAAATCGGGCAGTCAAAAAAATTGGCGAATGGCGCGAGTTTATTAGAAAGTCGCTCGGGCGCGTTAATTGATGGAACTTCGCAACTGGCAAACGGCGCAGATACGCTGGCGAATAAATTGGCGGATGCTTCTAATCGCATAAAAAAATTCAACCAACTGGCGCTACGACTCAGCAGCAAATTGCAAATCCAGTGAAGTCGGAAGTGACGGAAAAGGGCAATGTTCCGAACTATGGCTACGCTTTGTCGCCGTATGTTTTGTCGCTAAGTTTGTTTGTTGGGGCAATTGTTCTGAATGTTATTTATCCGATTCGCAAAACTTTTTCTGAGCAGGAAAGTGTGATTCGTTGGTGGCTATCTAAAGCTTCGGTGGCTGGCGTGGCGGCCTTTATGCAAGCAACGATTCTGATGTTGGTGATGGTGTTTTTCTTAGGACTAACTCCAGAGCATCCAGCGCATTTCATCGGGGTAATTTATCTGACGTCGTTTGCGTATATGTCGATTGTGTCGCTTTTGGTGATTGTTTTGGACAATCCAGGGCGATTCCTAGCGATGGTTCTTTTGGTGCTTCAATTGGGCTCCAGCGAAGGAACATTCCCAATCCAAACTGCCAACGGATTCTTCCAAGCAATTAATCCGCTAGTGCCGATGACTTACTCGATTCGTGCATTGCGCCAGGCTATTTCGGGCGGGCTAGATAACGCATTTTACGGCGGCAGTATGTGGGTTTTGGCTGGATTCTTGTTGGTGGCTAATTTATTGACAATCGGCTTCTTCGCTTATCGTGGCAAGCGTAAATTCGCACACACGTCGGTGGATGGCGACGATTAATTGACCTCTGTTATAAAAACATTGTTCTTTGACAAAAAATGAGCGGTTTGCTAATATAAGAGTACTAACTAGAGGAATTTACGTCAGTTTACCTCTATACCTGGTTTTTGAATTATATTGTAATAAAAAAGGAGTATAACAATATGGGTCAGCGGCGACTAGCAACACCGCAAAAAGATGACGCCAATAAGCGTCCGCAGTCAAAGAAAAGCAACAATGCAGTTTTGAATAGCACAACTACTCGTAAGGGTGAAGTTTTCCGAGCTCAGCGACGAACAAGCGAGAACGTTAATCTCAGGGCTTCACAGCACTTGATTGATATTCCAGTAAACAAATCAGTTTACAACGGATACGGCGGCGAGCAATTTAGCGCCAAAATGCAGCCAAAACCTGTTCGTGGTGGTCAGCCGAAACTTCGGATTATCCCAATTGGCGGCGTGGGCGAAATGGGAATTGGTAAGAATATGAACGCCATCGAATATGATGATGAGATTATCATCGTAGATATGGGATTTCTGTTCCCAGGCAGTGATTATCCAGGCATCAATTACATCACGCCGGATATTACTTGGCTGGAAGAGAATAAGCATAAAATTAAGGCGCACGTTTTTACGCACGGACACCTTGATCACATTGGTTCGTTCCGCCATTTTATTCATCGTATTCCAGCGCCAGTTTATGGCTCTAAGTTTACAATTGGTATGCTTGATCGAACGATGGACGATTCAGAAGTGGATTTTAAGCCGGATTATCGAGTGATGGATCCGCTGAGTCACGAAATTGTTCAAGTTTCTAAGCATTTCTCGGTCGAGTTGGTGCGAGTTAACCACTCAATTCCTGATTCTACGGCGGTGATTATTCGAACCCCAATGGGCGTGATTGTCGATTCTGGTGACTGGCGATTTGAGGAAAGTCCAGTTGACGGTCAAAAGTTTGACCTTGAGCGACTTACGGAAGTGGCTTCAAAAGAAGGCATTTTGATGTTTATGAATGAATCGACCAACTGTGAATCTGCTGGTACGCACACACATACGGAGTTTGATATTCAGTATTCTATCGGTCAGGTGATGGACAAGTTTAGCAATAGTCGAGTGATTTTAAGTTGTTTCTCGTCACAGGTGCATCGCTTGCAATTAATTTTGGAAGAGGCGCATAAGCACGGACGTAAGGTGGCGTTTGCTGGATTTTCGATGATTCAGAACCTGGAGGTGGCGCTGCGTTCGGGGACGATTAAGATTCCTAAAGACACCATCATGAAAATGGAAGATATTGTTAAATTGCCAGATAATCAAATTGCTGTAGTTTGTACTGGCTCGCAAGGTGAATTTAATGCTGTCTTAAATCGCATGGCGACGGGCGCTCATAAATATATGAAAATTAAGGGCTCAGACGTTGTAGTGTTTAGCTCAAATCCAATTCCTGGCAATGAGAAAAGCGTGGTACGAACGGTTGATGGTCTGATGCGCGAGGGTTCTGACGTCATTCAGAACGGAAAGACTCACTTGACGGGAATCGGTCCGTTGCACTTGTCGGGTCATGGATATTATGACGATCACGTCAAATTGATCAACACACTTAACCCAACTTACTACATGCCAATTCACGGTGAGTTTCATATGTTGGTGCATAATGCCAGATTGGCGGAAAAGGAATGTGGAATTCCTCGTAAGAATATTTTTGTGTGCGATGCTGGAGATATTATTGAAATTGATATCGAAAGGCAAGCAAAGAAGGCTGGGCGAATTCATGTTGGTGGCGTGATGTATGATGACACTGGCGCGGTCGTTTCTGAGGTTGTGCTGAAAGATCGCATTCACATGTCGCAAGAGGGAATGTTTGTTGTGGTGTTGACCGTACAGCGTGGCACGGGACGATTATTGACTAGCCCAGACATTATTTCTCGCGGATTTATTTACTTGCGCGACTCTGAAGAATTGATGAATATGATTCGCCAGTACTTGAAGCAAAAAGCGGCACGTAGTTTTTCTGGTAAATATGATTTAGATGTGATCAAAAAAGAAATTAAAGATGAGATTACGCATATATTGTACGATCAGACTCGCCGAACACCGATTGTCATTCCGGTGATAAATGAGGTTGGTGGCTTGAAGTCTGTTAAGTCGGCAGCTACGCCAACGCATTCTGTCGTGAAATCGCCAGCGCGTGGTAAAAAGCCTGACTCAGACGAGCCAAAGATGACTTTTTCCAACTGCTCCACGCCGCCGTTTCCCGCAGCGCCAAGTGCCGGATACTGAAGCAAATGACACAAAAGCCAGAGAGCGACAGAACGTACGCCCGTACTAGGGTTCTAGATTGATTTTACTAGTTAATTATGCTATAATACTAAGCACATTAAATTGATTTTTATATCTGTTAATAAGTATAAAATCAGTGTATAATAAAAATGATTATGGCAAAAAAACGAAAGAGCACGAAAAAATCTACACCAGCCAAGCCTCAACATAGTTTGCCGGCGGGTTTTTGGTCGCAAGTTGGCGCGGTGATGCTTATTCTTTTGTCGCTACTACTCGTCGTGTCGTGGTTTGGCGTCGGTGGTCCGGTTTTACAGTGGATTGATATGGCGACTGTAAAAACTATTGGCTATACCGCGTACGCCCCTACCGATATTACTGATTTATTTAGCGGTTGAGACTTTCCGGGCGGAAGAGAATCAGTTGCCTGTAGTAGTGAAGTTTGCGGCAGTTTTGGAAATTGTGTGGTTTTCTGGATTGTTTGGGTTAATGAAGACGGCTTCGCATCCGAATTCTGGTGGATTTGTGGGCGATATATTGAATACGGCCACACTGAAAATGGTAGATTCGGCAATTGCTGTGATTATTTATCTAGTTTTGGCGTTTATAACAGTTCTATTTATTACTCAGACGTCGCCGTTTACAGTTTTCAGTAAACTTTGGGAGATGATTAAGAGCAATACTAAGGAAGACGATAATAATCGTTCTATTATGAAGAAGGCGTCAATTGCTCAGCCGGCAGAAGAAGAGAAAAAGACCGACTTGGGAGAAATTAAGCTAAACGCTGGTGTGCCAATAATTGATACAGCCAAAGAGAAAAAGAGCTTATTAAAGAAAGTAGAGAAGCCGGAAAAGGTCAATGAAGAGCAGGCTTTTGGTGGCAACTCGTGATCCGAATTGGGAAGCGCCAAGTTTGGAATTATTAGAGAAGAATGAAAGTGGCGCTGACGCTGGAGATACACGCCAGAACGCCCAAATAATTCATGATACACTGTCTGAATTTAATATTGAGGCGGCAATGGGTGATATTAATGTCGGTCCAAAAGTTACGCAATATACCCTAAGACCGCCAAGTGGGGTTAAATTGACGCGAATTACGGCGCTGGAAACTAACATTGCGCTTAATTTGGCAGCACAAAGTTTAAGGATTGAGGCGCCAATTCCTGGTCAGCGAGCGGTTGGTATTGAGGTACCTAACCGCAAGGCTGCCGAAGTGCGACTACGAAGTACGTTGTCATCAAAACAGTGGGCTGCTGCTCGTGATCCTTTGAGCTTTGGAATAGGTAAGGACATATCTGGTCAAGTTGTTGTGGGTGAACTGGGAAAGATGCCACATTTGTTGATTGCTGGACAAACGGGTTCTGGTAAGTCTGTGATGATTAATACTTTGCTTTGTAGCTTGCTGTATCGCAATAGTCCGAGTGATATGAAGTTGATTTTGGTTGACCCGAAGCAAGTTGAAATGGCGCCATATGCTGATATTCCGCACCTTCTTACGCCAGTTATTAATGAACCAGAGAAGACCATTTCAGCCTTGAAGTGGGCGGTGAATGAGATGGAGCGACGCTACAAATTGTTGGCGGGCGAGAAAATCCGCAATATTAAGGAATACAACAAGAGGTTACAGTCGCGCGCTAAGAAGATTGCAATTGCTGACGAAAATGGCAATGTTCAGGAGCATGAAGATGGATCGATGCCATATATCGTGATTGTGGTGGACGAGATGTCTGATCTCATGATGATGGCTAAAAAGGATGTTGAGACGTTAATTGTTCGTTTGGCGCAGAAATCGCGAGCGGTTGGCATTCACTTGGTATTGGCAACGCAGCGTCCTAGCGTGAACGTGATTACTGGTTTGATTAAGGCGAACGTGCCAGCGCGAATTGCCTTTACGGTGGCTAGCCAGGTTGACAGTATAACGATTCTAGACCAATCTGGCGCTGAGAAATTATTGGGCCAAGGAGATATGCTATTTTATGTAACGAGCATGAGCAAACCAAGGCGTATTCAGGGTGCCTGGGTGACAGATGACGAGGTGAATAAAATTGCCGATCATTTGCGTATGCAGATGGCTCCGCAGTACAACGATGAAGTGGTGGCTCAGCCAGTTCAATTGGATGGCAAGGGCGGAGTCGTGATGGACTTATCTGAAGGTGGTGATGATAAGTTTAGGGATGCGGTTCGTGTGGTGGTCGAACGACGCAAGGCCTCAACGAGCATGCTACAGACACGCTTAGGAATTGGTTATCAACGAGCGGCACGAATTATTGAAGAGATGGAAGAGCGGGGAATTATTGGTCCGCAGAACGGTTCTAAGCCGCGTGATGTTTTGATTTCTAGTCCAGAAGAGCTTGAGGAATTGCTGGCGGAATAGTATAAAAGATTGACCAAACATTATGAGCGAGTATTTTCTTGGTAACTATGACTTAGCTCCTGATCAGGAGACTCTTGTCGATATAGTACAGGCGGCGGGTAAAGTTCTTGAGGAGAGGGGTGCTGAAGGCCTAGAGAATGGTCGCTATAAAATAGACGATAGTAGTGCTGCTGCGAACATTTTTACATATAAGCTATCGCCAGAAATAGTACATCATATTTTTTCAATTCCACCAGAAGCCATTCATGTTTCTTCGGACGGTCATGCGGAGGAGTGTGAAATAAGCTATTTACCAGAATCTATGTTGGAAGATGGCGCACAATGTTCTGCTGAATTAGGTTTGTACGTTACTGAGGTGGTAAGTCGTTCAGGTGTCTTACCGCCGCTTTATATAGAACATAGCTGGAATATTAGAGGTTGGAAAGGGAAATCTCTTGAGGGAGAATATAATGTCGAATATTCCGTAAATGAACAACGAATAAGTCCAAGTAATCTTGATCTAGAAAGTCTGGATTTGAGAAACCCTGAAGACACCAGAAGATTAATCACCGACATAAGAAATAATGCTCAATCCCTCAGTGTTGATGATATAGACACTATCTATAAGCTCATTGACATGATATCGCAGAATGGGGTATAATATAGGCGAATATTAACCTAAGCTTACGTGAGACAGCGTAAGCATCCGTAAATGGATTCCAGAGGAGGAAACATGAACGAATACGAACTAACTGTTCTTATTCACCCGGATTTAGAGGCTAATCTAGATTCAGCGTTGGATAAGGTACGTGGTTTAATCACTGCTAACGGTGGTGAAATTACCAAAGAAGATAACTGGGGCAAGAAAAAATTGGCCTACACAATCAAGCGTGAAGATTTTGCAGTTTACGTTTGTTTTGAGGTTAAATTGCCAGCACCAGCTTTATTGAAGATTTCAAACACGCTTAATATTACTGATGAAGTTTTGCGTTATCTATTAGTAAAAACTGATGAAAAAACTCGTCAAGCATTAAGCGAGCAAAAAGCACGCAACGAAGAATCTGATTCAAGCGAATCAAGTAAATAAGCCTAACTGCCGTAAGGTAAAAGAGGGGATAGAATATGGCACGAAGTATCAATCAAGTGATTTTGTTGGGTAGATTGACACGCGATCCAGAACAGCGAACAACTGCTTCTGGCAAGAACGTAGTTAGTTTCAGCATTGCTGTTGATCGACAATCTCAAGACGATCAGGCTGACTTTTTCAATATCACAGCCTGGGATAAACTTGGTGATTTGGTAATGCAATATCTAAGCAAAGGTCGTCGGGTTTTGATCCAAGGACGACTGCGACAGGATAGCTGGGAAGATAAGGATACAGGTAAAAGACAGAGTCGAATTGAAGTCACTGCTTCAGATGTAACGTTCTTAGATGGTCCAAGCGGCGACAATTCAGGTTCTGCAGCACCAAAGACTACTAAAAAAGAGGAAGTCGTAACGGAAATTGACGATAAGCCAATTGACTTAAGCGAAATTCCATTCTAATAAGGAGATTAAAATGGCACAATTGAAGAAAAATCCACCGATTATTTTTGACCATAAAGACGTAAAAACTTTGCAACGTTACATCAATGTTTACGGTCAAATCGAGCCAATCAGCAAGACTGGTTTGAGCGAAAAACAGCAACGAAGCTTGGCAGTAGCAATTAAGCGTGCTCGCCACTTGGCTTTGTTGCCATTTGTTACTAGCAACTAGGAACGTTTAATGCGCAATATCTCGTTGCTATTACATATTTGGCAGCGAGATATTTTATTGAAAAGGAGAAAATATGTATCAGCCAACTGATTTGAAAAAAGGCGTAGTTTGCCAAATTGACGGCAAACCATATCGAGTTGTAGAATACGGCCAAAAAGTTATGGGTCGTGGCGGTTCGATTGTTAACGTGAAATTGAAAAACCTAATTGACGGAAGTGTCATCCCAAAGACTTTCAAGGGTCAAGAGCGAATCGAAGCTGCGGAAGTAAATAATAAAACTGCGCAATATTTGTATAACGATGGCGACAAGTTCTATTTCATGGATCCGACTAGCTTTGAGCAATTTGAGCTGGCTGCGGAAATTGTGGACGACGCTAGTAAATACCTGAAAGAAGGCGATGAATTAAGCCTTCAATTCTTCGACGGTCGAGTGATTAACGTTGAACTGCCAAAGAATAAATATCTGGAAGTTACCTACACGGAAGATGTGGTTAAGGGCGATACGACTTCATCTGTGCTAAAAGACGCTACTTTGGAGACAGGCCTAGTTGTCAAAGTTCCAGCATTTATCAAGCAGGGTGATATTATTAGCGTTGACACATCGACTGGTGAATATCGCGAGCGAAAGAAATAGTCATATTTAATGAAACAGCGATTAGATAAAGCTCTGGTCGAGCGTGGTTTGGTGACAACAAGGTCTCAGGCGGATAATTTTATTCGCCTGGGCTATGTTTTTTTGAATAAGAAAATTGTCCAGAAATCAGGAACTATGGTGTCTGATGCGGACGAGATAAAGCTTGAGAAAAAGGAAACTTATGTTTCGCGAGCTGGCTTAAAACTAGCAAGCGTGGCGGAGTATTTTCATCTTAATTTTCAGGATAAAACTGTTCTGGACATTGGTTCGAGTACGGGTGGATTTACTGACTATTCGCTGCGTCACGGCGCCAAAAAGGTATTTGCTGTTGATGTCGGAACTGATCAGCTCCATCCAAGTTTGAGACCGAATCCAAAAATTGTTCTTCACGAAAAGACCGATATTCGTGATTTTTATGCAGATGAAGCAATTGATATTATTTTGGGCGATGTGTCGTTTATATCTCTGAGGGAAATTTTGCCGCACGTGGCAGAAAATTTGATGAATACAAATACGATATTGGTTGCTATGGTGAAACCTCAATTCGAAGCGGGGCGGCATCAGGTTAATAAGGGAATTATTAAAAACGATAAAGTTCGTAGACAGATTTTATCCGACTTTGAAGATTGGGCAAGGAAATATTTTGTTATTTTAGATAAAAAAGATAGTGAAGTGGCTGGCAGTAAGGGCAATCTTGAGCGATTTTTACAAATTGAAATTATCTAAACGTTAAACCGAAACTCAACAACGTCATTCTGGTTGCATAACGTAGGTTTTTCCCTCAGTGCGAATTCTTGCCGTTTTCACGAGCCTTAACTTCCGATCCTGCGGTGACTAAATCATTAAAATCGACAATTTGTGCAGCAATAAATCCGCGTTCAAAATCCGAGTGAATAACGCCCGCAGCTTGCGGGGCAGTCCAGCCCTTGTGAATCGTCCAAGCGCGAACTTCTTTTTCGCCCGCAGTTAAGTAGCTTTTGTAGTCCGAGCGTATCGTAGGCTGCATGAATAAGTTTGGCGAGTCCAGTTTCCTTGACGCCGTAGCTTTCTAATAACTCTTTGGCGTCATTTTTCAGATAAACCCTTCAATTCTTCTTCCAGTTTTGCGCAGACAAAGACGGTTTTTGCGGGACTTACGAGTTCAGTCAATTGGCTCTGTAGATCGGAATTGTTCAGTCCTTCCTCGTCAACGTTAAATGCGTAAATAACCGGCTTGGCGGTAAGAAGGTGTAGGTCGGAAATTGCCTCAAAATCCACATCAGACAGGGCGGAAATTGGTACGCCTTTTTGTAAATTGTCGATTAAAGACTGCAGATATTCAACTTTTTGACGAGCTTTTGGATTTGCTTTGGCTTCTTTTTTTGAAGTTGAGGCAGGCGTTTTTCAAGAGTTTGCAAATCAGCCAGAATCAGCTCAGTATTGATAATATCAATATCCTTTTTTGGGTCGATTGGCGCTTCGTCGTGGCGCAAAATCTTTGAATTCTCAAATGCACGAACAACGTGAATAATTGCGTCACACTCTCTGATGTTGTGAAGAAACTTATTGCCCAAACCTTCACCTTTAGACGCGCCAGCAACCAGCCCCGCAATATCAACAAAAGTTACAGTGGCTGGAATAATTTTTGCGCGTGATAAAGATCGGCTAAAAATTTGCAGGCGATTATCTGGCACGGGAACAATTCCTGTAGTTCGGCTCGATTGTCGCAAACGGATAGTTAGCCGCTAAAATATCATTATTTGTTAAGGCGTTAAAAAGTGTCGACTTGCCGACATTTGGTAAACCAACGATTCCAATAGATAAACTCATATATTTATTATATCATCTGCGGAATCTTTGATATAATTATAAGCATGAGAAGAAAATACTCATTGCCTAAGGTGGGCATGCTGGCAATAGTAGTGGCTTTGGCTATTTCGGTAACGGCTTTTTTTATCTATACGTACGCGGCGCCAAGCTCGCCAAATTGGACGATAACTGGTAAATCCTGGGTTACTAAGCAATTTAATCCAGAAGACACTACCAACTTCGGATCTAACTGGACTATTGCTCCGGGGAGGTTAAAGGATGTGAAGCCCGGAGATACAGTTGATTGGTGGCATAGTCTTTTTGTCAGCGGCGGGCCTACTGACAATGTCGTGACTGGAGTTCAGCAAGATGTGTTCGATTTAAGCTCAAATCAGCCGATGGATAATGATGTCAGTCTGAATGACAGGGGGGCTTGGCATAATGAAGCTCCTAGGTCATTTACGGCTATTCCTGAATCTAACTGGAAGGGTTGGGCATGGAAACGAATGAACAATCCAGAGGGTGTGGATTATCACACTACCACTATGGAGGCATTGAACGGAAAATCTAGATTAGAGGATGTTCGTGGTCCGCTTGGAGAAAATAAATTTATGTTTACGCGAGTTATTCGAAAAGAAGACATGGGCAAGCGTATATGTCAGCGTATATATTGGAGCAAGCGGAACTCTTTGCCGGTTTCGGGATGGGGTTATTCGCAGTATGCCTGTGTAGAGGTTCCATATGATTATAACGTAGAACCTTCGGTCAGTGTTAACTCGGATTATATTGACACAGAAAATGTTACGAAAATTGAGGGAATAAATGCCGGCTTGAATAATAAGGGCACGTCAAAAACTCAAAATTCTTCGTATGCACTTGCGCGATTTGTTGTCAGAGGGGCTGAAGTCTCGGAGCTTACGGGCAAGAGCGATGTGGTTTCATTGCCTGGTGGTACTGCTGATAGTGATTGGCCATGTGCAATTGTGCGACTGATTAAGGGACAATATAGAGATAGCTTAAATATTGATAGTGGCGCGTGTGGAAAAATTGTTCAAAACACTGGCAGTCAATTAAACACCGGTCAGACTCCAGTGGCTACAAATAAGATAGATGATCTGGATAGGGATAGGGTTAAGCTAAGTGCTAACGACAGTCTATGTTATGTGGTTATGGTAAGTAATTACAACGGTTCGGCGCCTTCGACGGATTTTAAATACGCGGTTAAGTGTATCAGATCCTCAAAAAGACCAAAGGTTCAGGTTTGGGGTGGTGATATTAAGACTGACAAAGAAGTTATTACTAGCAAGACATCAAATAATGTGAATGTTCCTGATGAGAATCTTAGTCGAATTGAGTTAGATAAGACCTCTATACGAGCAAAGGGGCTGTGGGGTACAGGTTTAGACAAAGATGGTAATAAAATTGGAGACGATGTTCACTTTAGCCCTGGCGAATACGGCTTTAAGAGGGGCAACGACGCTGATCTGCACTGGTCTATAGTTTGTGCTGAGGATCAGTATGGCGGTAATGGAAACCAGAGAGCATATAAGAAGTCTACTAAACAACCAGACTATCTTCCGAGTTGTCATGGTGATGCAACTAATCTAAAAGACGACTATCAAGCAAGGACGATTGTAACGACACAGTGGCGCGCTCCTAGTGGAGACGATGTATTGCAGGACGGTTATATTACATGTACACCCGATTCTATGTATTACGACATAGTTGGTGACGCATCGCTCGTCTATAATCCTGATTTTTGCAAGAGGGGTGTTTGGAGAACATCTGATTCTGCAAAGTGGATTGGTATAAACAGCTTTGGTCGACATACGCATTCTAATAGTAGACCAGATCCAGCATTCTTAAATTGTAATAACAATCTTCGTCCTATAGTAGAGCTTATCCCGTGTTTGGATATGTATGTCTTTAGGCTGAAAGGTATCAATTTAGGAGGGTTAAAAGATGCTAAGAGTCTGGAGATTGGTTTTAGTGGAGCTGTAGATAACCTCGTTAAGGTGAAGATTAACGGTTATGAGATGAAAACGTTAGGTAACGACAATGGATCCAGACCTGAAGGAGTTCAGTATTTTGGTTGGGGTCTTCCGGGCTATGCTGGAAATTCTCGATTTACCGCTGAGACGCAGCCAGGCACTGTTCTATATGAGAATAATAACTTCATCGATATTTATATAAAATCTAATCCGTCACATATGGGACTGCTGATCGAGGATATAACGTTGGCGTATAAGATGGCCTATACGAATCAGAATGTATATGGCTCTTGGGGTGAATATGGAATTATTGCCAATGGTAAGGCGGATTCGGCTTCGGGGGCTGGATTGTCATCGTCGTTTAATGGTCGCTCGGGCGTGACGCCGCGTGACTATAACAAGCTGACTTTTGCCAATATTCCAAAGTACGGTAATTTCAGTAGCACCAGTTCAGTTCCAGATAATTTTACTTTACCGTCAATTCGCGGGGCGAGGGGTAATATCTCTGGCAATGTAGATGTGAATAGTCTAGCTTCGGGTGAATATAACGCTGGAAATGTAACCTTAACGGGGTCAAAATTAAGCGTAGGCAAGAGTATAGTCATAAAGTCCTCGGGCGTAGTCAGGATTTCGGGTGATTTGTTATACACAGATACGAATGATGTGCGCCAATTACCACAACTAATTGTCTACGCGAAGAATATTATTATAGAGCCTTCGGTTGGGGAAGTGAATGCTTGGTTGATTACTCAGAAAGATGGATATGTTAGTACTTGTGGCGTGGTAATTAGCGATGTAGCTTGGCTGAGTGGTGTTTCTGATGTTTCTTGTGGCAAGCAATTGAAAATCAACGGGCCAATTAAAACTGGACGCTTATTCTTGCGACGAACGTACGGCGGAAAACATGCTTCATCTGCAAAGAATGATCCGAATATGCACCCTGGAACTCCAGCAGAAATCATCAATTTGAGGGCTGACACTTATATTTGGGCTTACAATAATTATCGAAACACTAGCGCGATTAGCACGATGAATGTTCGTGAACTGCCGCCAAGATATTAAAAGTTTGCAAATTAAAACGCTAATGTATATAATTATTATTAGTTATGAAATTAGCAAAAGGGTTGGGCGAATTCTTCGGACTGGACATCGATACGAATGCGGTGCGGGTGGTTCAATTGTCTCGTACTGGCACGGGATGGAGTTTGTCGCATTACGGTTATACGCCAGTTGATTCTAAGATAACGAGTGGCGACTCTCCAGAGTCTAAGCGACGCTTGGGCGAGGCTATTATGACTGCCGTTGGGCAAGCTGGAATTAAGACGTCCAATGTAGCTGTCGGCTTGCCGTCAAATAAGACGTTTTCTACCATTATTGATGTGCCAAAGGTTTCTGAGCAGGAATTGAAGGCGATGATGAAATATCAAATTGACCAATATATTCCAATGTCTTTGGATGAGGCAGAAGTTGACTGGGCTTTATTGGGTGATAGTTTGCATGCTCAGAATCAGTATGAGATTTTGCTGACAAGTACAGCGAAGTCTTACGCGGAAGAGCGTCTGGAGTTAGTTGAAAATCTTGGCTTCAATGTGATTGCCGAAGAACCGAACGCCATTGCTATGGTTCGTTCTTTATCAGCTACCGATTCTCAGGATGCGCGTTTAATTATCAATATGGGCGAAAATTCAACGGATTTGGCGGTCGTTTATAACGGGGCACCGCGACTTATCCGTATGATTCCGACCGGGCTTTCGTCTTTGGTCCGATCGGCGGTTCAGAATCTTAGTGTCCAGGAAGATCAAGCTCGTCAATTTATTTTGAAATTTGGTTTGGCGCCGGATAAATTGGATGGTCAAGTATTAAGGGCAATTGATTCAACTCTCGACAATTTTTCTTCAGAGCTGGTGAAATCTATAAAGTTTTTCCAAACTCGATATCCAAGCGTAGCAGTTTCTGGAATTTTACTATCAGGGTTTGGTTCAGCTATTCCGCAACTTGATGGATATGTGATGAACAAAACCGGAGTCCAGTCGATTACTGCAGATCCGTGGCAGCGTATTCAAGTTTCTCAGTCGGATCAACAGCAATTGGCGCCGATTGCTTCAGAATTCGCTATTGCCGTAGGTCTGGCACAAAGGAGTAATATATCATGATTGAGATAAATCTTCTCCCAAACGTTAAGCGCGAGCTATTGAAGACTCGAGCTATGCGCAATCGAGTTATTTCGATATCGTTCTTGGTGGGCGGTGCTTCGATTGCGACAGTAGTTGTTTTGGCGTTGATTTTGGGTAGTCAATTTGCAGCCGAGGCGGTTCAGGGTGGAGTTATCAAAGATAGGAACGACAAATTGATGGCGGTCGAGGATCTTAATAAAGGTTGTAACGATTCAACATCAATTAACAAAGATCAATGAGCAACATTCTGGAAAGAAGATTAATTCAAGGGTCTTTGATGTTGTAACGGCGGTTAATCCGGTTGCACCAAATAATGTTAGTTTTTCGGATATAAAAGTTAATCCTGAGTCAAAAACTATTACTCTGGAGGGTAGCGCGGTTAATGGCTATAGTGCGTTAGAGACCTTAAAGAAAACCATCTTGAATACGAAGGTCCAGACTACTGACGGTGATAAAAGCTCCGAGGTTAGTCTGACTAAGGAGATAAAAGATGGCGATACTAGTTTTGGAGAGAACTCGGAAGGTAAAAAAGTGTTGCAATTCTCATTCTCGTTTGAATACGCGGAAGAATTATTGGCGCCTGCAAATAATGGCACAGTTTCCGTATTGACGCCGACTGGTAAGGTTGATGTAACAGATTCACGTCAGGGAATTCCGGATAGCTTGTTTAAGAGTAACTCGAAAAACAGGAGAAGAAATAATGGCGACCGATAATAAAGAAGTTGCAATACGCAAGCGTCAACAGATTGATTCGTCAAAAAAGACTATGTTTATTTTTGTGGCTTCTGCGGCATTTTTGGCTGGAATTGCGCTTGTTGTGAGTATATTTTTGGTGCAGCAAATTGTATTTCATTCGAAGATTCTTCTGGAGAAGCAAAATACGATTTCTCGTCTAGATAAAAACCTGTCATCAGTTGATGAGTTGAAGAAGAATATCCGAGTTTTGGATACAAATACTGCGCTTAACTCTATAAAATCAAGTAGTGAAAGTAATGCTCTTTCAGACGGTGCTGGATGCATTGCCAGATAATGCGAATGCCGACGCTCTTGGTGCTTCGTTGAAGAATAAATTTATTGACACGACTACTGGTGTGACTATTCAAAATCTGACCGTTGCTCAATCTGGATCTGATAGTGAAAGCTCTGGGTCAACATCTGAAAATGCCGTATCATTTACTATGGAAGTGAGCGGTCCAGCTGAAAAATTGAAAGAATTGTTGACTAAGTTAGAGGCGTCTATTCGAGGTCATTGACCTGAAAGACTGTGGAAATCCAGCGAAAATGAGGATAGATTAAGCTTGGTGGTTCGAGGCGTTGCTTATTACGAGCCAGCACAAACAATACAATTAGAGAATAAGGTGGTTGCTTCGCCAGAAAAACAGACATAGCAATGGTAATATTGATCGCGGGTGTAGGTGTGGCAATCGGTTATATTGTCGCCTCTAATATCTCGTTCTTAAAAAGTCCCAGAATCTGGGCACAAAAAGTACAGACTATTCGAGAAATATCACCTGACGTCGAAAAGCCAAACCCAGCGATTTTTAATAATAATGCGATAAATCCAACTGTTGAAATATTCGTAGGTCAAGATGCAGCCAAATAGAGAAGGGGTGTAAATGGCTTTACTGACGGACGACATCCAAGATAAGTTGATCGAGCTGCTCGTAAACGAGGGGCTTATTGAGAAGTCTGTCATTGATGATGCCTTAAAGCGTGCCTCTGAGAGTGGCAAGCCGTTATTTAGTTTGCTTAGCGAAGAGGGACTGCTTGATAATGAACTAGTAGTTCATGGCGTGGCTCAAGTTTCGGGTGTGCCGTACGTCAATCTGTCGAATAGTGTTATTAGTCAGGATATTTTATCTTTATTACCGTCCGACGTTGCTGAGAGATTTATGGCTGTGCCGCTGGCCGAGGTTCAGAATCGACTAGCAGTGGCGATGATCGATGCGAATAATGTTCAAGCGGTGGACTATTTGTCGAATCGTATCCAGCGTCCAATAAAAGTATTTATGGCTTCGGAAGAGAGTGTTCGTCATGTCTTAGATCAATATAAGACTGACTTGTCGTCTGTCAATGTGGCCGCACAGGCTTCGCAGGAAGAGTCTTTGTCGGAGGCTGGCAATATTAAAACGATTGTCCAAGATTCACCGATATCACGAGCGTTATCGACAATTTTGGAATACGCGGTGAAGAGTCATGCGTCCGACGTGCATATTGAGCCATTAGAGAAGGCTTTGAAGATTCGTTGTCGTGTTGACGGTGTTTTGCGTGAGATTATGCAGCTCCCAAAGAGTATTGAGCCGGCGTTAGTTAGTCGTATTAAGATTCTTTCCAATCTGAAAATTGACGAGCATCGAATTCCTCAGGATGGTCAATTTGCGGTTAACGTCGCAGGGAAAGAAGTTGACCTTCGTATTGCTATTTCTCCTGTCGTTTGGGGCGAGCAAGTGGTTATTCGTCTGCTTGATAAGAGTGGAAGTTCTTTCAATTTGGAAGACATGGGCTACGCTGGGCGCGCATTAAGAACGATTCGTAAGGGGATTAAGCGACCAAATGGAATGATCTTGACGTCGGGTCCAACTGGTTCTGGCAAGTCAACGAGTTTGTATGCGTTGATTAAAGAGATTAAAGACGACACTGTGAATATTGTGACGCTTGAAGATCCGGTTGAGTATAAGATGGATGGCGTCAATCAGATTCAGGTGAATGCGGAGGTTGGCTTGACGTTTGCTTCTGGGCTGCGCTCAATTTTGCGTCAAGACCCAGACATTGTGATGGTTGGTGAGATTCGCGATAATGAAACAGCGAATTTGGCTATTCAGGCGGCTTTAACGGGGCACTTGGTTTTCTCGACACTTCACACAAATTCCGCCGCTGGCGTGCTGCCGCGTTTGTTGGATATGGGGATCGAGCCGTTTCTTATCGCTAGTACGGTTAATACAATTATCGGTCAGCGTTTGGTGAGGCGAGTGGCTCGCCGTCGAGATATTTATCAATCGTCACCACTGGAAACGCAGGCAATTCGCGAGGCGGTTGGTGGATTATTGCCACAAACAAGGGAGCAGGTTGCTCAATACGCGCAAGATTTGGGATATGAAAGTTTTGCCACTAGCGACGCAGACGTCGTTTGCCTTAGCAAAAGGAAAAGATAGCCGCAAACTCCTCGCGGTTATGCTGGTCGAGCTGGTTTGTATGAGGTCATGGATATTACTGAAGAGATTCAGAATTTGATTGTTAAGCGTGCGACCTCAGCGGAAATCCAGCGAATGGCACTTTCAACAGGGTATGATTACGATGCGTCAAGATGGTTATCTGAAGGCGCTGAACGGAATAACGACAATAGAAGAAGTTAATAGGGTAGCGGCGGATACCGCGTAAAAGGAGGAAACATGAATAATCAAGAATTGCGAATTGAGATTTTGCTGGAAGAAGTCGTTAAGAAGCGTGCTTCAGACCTTCATATTCAAGTTGGTTTGCCGCCAATGCTACGAATTGACGGTGCGCTTATGCCAGCCGCCGGAACTCAGCCATTGGACGAGCCTGCAGTTGAGAGGCTAGTATTCCAGATTCTTGATGAAGATCAGCGACAGATTTTGCTAAAAGATAAGGAATTCGACTTTTCGTTTGCGTTTGGTACACTGGGGCGATTCCGAGTTAATGCCTTCCATGAGCGTGGCAATTTGGCTGCAGCCCTACGTCTGATTCCAAATGAAATTAAGTCGGCGTCTGAACTGGGTATGCCACCGGTTGTTAATACATTTGCGGATTTTCCTCGCGGTTTGGTGTTGGTCACTGGTCCAACTGGTTCTGGCAAGTCAACAACTTTGGCGGCGCTGGTTGATAAGATCAATTCTGAGCGCTCACAGCATATTATTACCATTGAAGACCCTATCGAGTTTACTCACAAGTCGAAAAAATCAGTGGTAGTTCAGCGGGAAGTTCACTACGACACTTATTCGTTCTCTGCGGCTTTACGCTCGAGTCTTCGCCAAGACCCAGATGTTGTGTTGATTGGTGAGATGCGCGACCTCGAGACAATTTCAGCAGCGATTACGATTGCTGAAACTGGACACTTGGTGTTTGCGACGCTACACACGAACTCTGCCGCGCAATCGATTGACCGTATGATTGACGTGTTCCCACCGCATCAGCAGCCACAGATTCGCGCTCAGCTCAGTAATATTTTGATGGCAATTTGTTCGCAGCGACTAGTTCCAGCTATTGGTGGTGGACGAGTCGTGGCGGCAGAGGTTTTGATTGCTAATCCAGCGGTGCGCAACATTATCCGCGAAGGTAAATCTCATCAATTGGATGCTGTAATTCAGACTGGCGCTGATCAGGGAATGCAGACGATGGATCGAACTTTGGTCAATTTGGTGCAGAACGGTACGATTACGTATGAGATAGTGCTTTCGTGAATTTGCTGTCGATTTGACGGAATTCGAGAGGTTGATGAGGGGTAACAAATGAAAAATATGATTACGAAGCCGGGGATAGTGCAAGTAATAAAATCGTTAAATCAGTTGTTCAGGCTGATAGTGAAAATGCTGCCATAAAAAGCTTTTGACGTCACGAGGTTTGTGCCATTAAAAATTGAACTACAAGACGATAAAAGCAAATTTCTTTGCAAAAAGTTTTTCTGGTAGAATCACCACTAAAGATAAGGTTGTGTTTACTCGTCAGTTAGCAACTCTTATTGGTGCAGGACCACCTTTGGCGCAAAGTCTTCAGAACAGTTCAAGAGCAGACGACGAATAAGCGCATGCAGGGAAATAGTCCAGGAAATTATCTCTGACGTCGAAGGCGGTAAATCCTTTGTCTGATTCGTTCAAAAACATCCAGAAGCTTTCAATAAAGTCTACGTAGCTTTGATCTCGGCCGGTGAGACGTCAGGTACAATGGATGATTCAGCTTAGAGGCTAGCTGCTCAGCAGGAAAAAGACGCTGCTATGATGAGTAAGATTAGGGGTGCTATGATGTATCCGTCAATTGTCTTGGTAGTGATTATCTTAGTTATCGGATTTATGTTATTTACAGTTGTTCCGCAAGTTGAGGGTCTGTATCGTGACTTAAATAAGGGGTTGCCATTTGTAACTCTTATGATGATTAAAGTGGCGAACTTTTTTAGTAGTCTTTGGTGGCTTGTTATATTGGCAATGATTATCGGCGGTTATTTCCTAGCACAATATCTGAAAACTGAACAGGGAAATTAGGACTAAAGACATCTTTAAGCTTAATGTTCCAATGTTCAAAGGTATGTTCAGGAAAATGTACATGGCACGATTTGCCAGGACTGGTCAAGTTCTTTTGAGTACTGGCGTGCCGATGCTTGATATGCTTCGTATTACGTCTGATGCTGTCAATAACGTGATTATTAGCGAAAGCATACTTTGGCATCAGATAAGGTTAAAGGCGTGGCACTCTCAGCTTCTTTATCTAATGAAGATTATTTCTAGCAATGGTGCCACAGATGATTAAAATTGGTGAGCAATCAGGTAAAATTGATGAGATGATGGGTAAGACCGCTCAGGTGTACGAAGATGAGCTTGATGAGGAAATTCGCGCTTTGTCGACGGCGATAGAGCCAGTCCTGATGGTCTTTTTGGCCATAGTTGCTGGTACGATGGTCGCTGGCTATCTTGCTTCAATCCATAGCTTGGTTGGCAACATCAATATCTGCTAGACTGACTTATATTTTTAGTGTATTATAAACGTAAGCATTTTTGCGTAAATATAGGGTAAACCATAGAAAGGTGGGAAATCTAATGACAAAAAACGATAATAAAAAAGGATTTACAATCATCGAGGTTGTGTTGGTCTTGGCTATTGCTGGACTTATCTTTGCGATGGTATTTATCGCATTGCCAGCTTTGCAACGTAGCCAGCGTGACCAGTCAAGGAAGAACGACGCTTCAACAGTTGCTGCAGCTATTACCAATTGGAACGCAGCTAACCGCAACGGCGGCACATTTAACGAAGAATCTCTGCGCAAGTATGTCGACAAGCTTGATCAATACGACAAATCTTCAGAATTAAAAGTTGCTACACCTGGCGCTTCAATGTCAGTCGCTGGCAATGAAGTCAAGGTTATGCGTGGCAAGAAATGTCCTGCCAGCATGCCAGCTCCATCTGCTGACGATCCAGCAAACATAACTTTGCAAAACGGATCTTCACGCAATGCAGCAGTCGTAGTTCTACTGGAGAATAACGGTTCTCAAAAGCAATTGTATTGCCAGGATGTATAATCCATAGATAAATTACAAATCAGCCTCGGTATGGGGCTGATTTTTTTATGGGTTTTTGTTACCATAAGCAGTATGATTAAGTTTGTACTAAGTGGGATTTTTAGGGGCTATTTTAGGCAGTTTCGCCGGAGCATAAATTTGGCGCTTGCGGGACTCGTCAATTGATGGAAGATAAAAAGCCGGAGAAAAAGTTGACCAAAAGGAACTAAAGAAATTATCTCCATTGATAAAAAAAATTTCCAAAGATAGATCTCGCTGTTTATCTTGCGGGCATGAGCTTAAGTGGTACGATTTGATTCCTGTGGTAAGTTGGGTCGCTGGATTGGGACGGTGCAGATACTGCAAAGCATTTATCGGTTGGACGGAAATCTTGCTAGAACTAGTGATGGCTGGACTGTTTGTCGCGTCTATGGTTTTTTGGCCGGGATCGTTAACGAATATTTGGCAGATCGTATTGCTAGTTTTATGGTTGGCAAGTTTGGTGCTACTGGCGATTTTATTTGTCTATGACCTCAGATGGCTACTTCTTCCAGATGTAATTAATATTCCATTTATCATTCTTGGCGCTATTTTTGCGGGAATAAAAGTATGTTTATCTGGCGATTTCTCAAAAAGCTTGATGACGTTATTTGGGTCGATTGCGATTCTGAGCGGAATATATATGGTGCTATATTTATTCTCGAAATATCGTTACGTGGGAAGATGAAACTTGGATCGGTTTTGGTGATGTTAAGCTTGGACTTGGATTGGGTTTATTCTTAGGAAACTGGCTTTTTGGCGTTTGCAGCTTTTATTTATCGCAGATCTGTCAAGCGCTAACATCTTGCCATCGTGATGCGAGAAAATTGCAAGCAACTTCACGGATATGCTTCAGTCCATTGCTTATCGTAAGGTTTTGCTCGCTTGGTTCTTTATCGGCAATTTTAGGTAGGGCTTTCTTGTGTCTGTTGGCTTATGCTATAATGGAAGTGATGGGCAATAAACAAAAGTTTTCTATAATTGAAGTGATTTTGTTTGTGGCTATTTCTGGTTTGCTGACCTCTATGCTGATGGTCGGTGTAAGTATGTCAATTAATCTCATAGCAATATCGCGATTCAGTGCGATACATCTTTGTTTTGCGAAATGAGTACTCGAAGGTGGTCAATGTTGAGAACAGGCGATCTAAAATTGCTTATGGTGAAATGATGGTCGAGCTGAAACTCTACTGGCCAATCTGATTGTGTGATTGTCGGTCGCTATATTACCACTATGAGAAGGGTTCTCTGGAGGCTCAACAGTTGCTTAATCTAGCAAAACTCTCCAGTTTATGCCTATAGATCGGGTAAAAGAATTGGCGTGTGGACTTATAAACGCGGCGCTGAGTCTGATAAATATATGAATGTTGGCAAGCAAAAACAGGTTTCTAACCAAGCTGGGATAATTGCGTATATTTCTATTTTGATGTGCCGCCACCCAGAGACGGGGCAGTTGGACATTAGAACCGACACGAGCCGGTTGATGATAATTTGACTGATTCGTCAATAATAAAAATAGTGCTGGAGTTGTGCAATCTGCTGGTGAGCAACGTCAACATGAGAAATTTGTATTTATGATGATGGCTGGTTGCCGGGAGAGATTGTCTATTTTCTGACACACGCAGGCTCTGCTGATGCTGTAGTTATGGGTAATGCTACGGGAGGTTGTGCTGATGCGTAAGTTTAACAGAGGTGACACACTTGTCGAAGTGCTGCTTGGAGTAACTATTTTTAGCCTAGTTGCCGTTATTGCATTAGAAACCATGAACCGTGGGATGGCTATTGCTCAGTATTCTTTAGAGACGACGTTGGTTCGTCAACAGGTTGACGCTCAGGCTGAAATGCTAAGATATGCGCATGATATGAAAAATGACACTTGGAAGAAATTGGTAGACAATAATTCGGTGAGCGTTTCTGCCGTTAATGGCAATGAAGGAAACTTGGGTGCTGAAAAATGTCCTGATGATTTTTCTACGAAAGAGTTTGCATTGGCTGCGACGCCTTTGCTCGCTTCGAAGATTAGTATATTGAATAACCCTGGCGATTATAAACCAGCAGAGACATACGCGCGGGTTGATAGCGATACTAAAAAAACATATGGAATATCTGTTAGATTAGTTAAGCCGAGTACGGCTACTGGAAGCAGGGATAGCAATAAATATGATGCGTACATAAAAGCGTGCTGGATGCCAGTTGGCAGCAAAATGCCGGCGACTATTGGTACGATTGTGAGGTTGTATGATTCGGGATTATAAAAAAGGATTTACACTTATCGAATTGATGCTCGCAATGAGTTTTATCTCTGTTCTTTTGTTGTCGATTGCAATGGTAGGTATTCAAGCGGGAAAAATGTATAGCAGAGGAATTGTGCTTCGTGATGTTAATCAGGCGGGGCGAGATATTTCAGACACTATTCGACGTGATTTTCTTCAGGCGAATGCCGAAAAAATTGACACTACAGGCTTGAGAGTGCCGAATAATAGCAATTGGTCAACTGGTCGACTTTGTCTTGGCTCTCATTCTTATGTGTGGAACAATCCGAAGTATTTGGACGATCCTAGCCTGTTGGGCGGAAATAGCCTGTTTAAGGTTAATGGTAATCCAGTGAATTTGGTGCGCGTAGTTGATGCGGATAGTGGATTGTGTAAAAAAGATGCTTCTGGCAAATATCCGGAAACCGTCGATCTTGCGAAATCGTCCAATTTGCTCAGGGCTATCAATAGCGGCGATGGCTCAATTGGTGTACACGAAGTTACATTAGAAAAGGTTACCTCAGACAATTCAAGGGAGGCGCTGTATAAATTGACCTTTACGCTGGGGACGAGCAAGATGAGTGAAATAAGGAATTCTTCCTGTAAAGCTCCGACTGAAGATGATAGCAATTTTGAGTTCTGTGCTATAAATAAATTTGAGATGATTGTGAGGACAAATGGGTAAAAATGCGCGACAATCAGGTGCTGTATCTCTTTTTGCGGTTATATTTGGCGCGATGTTGCTGACTATTGTTACTATTGGTTTTATTAAGTTGATGATTATGGATCAGCGACAATCCTCGAATAATGATCTGTCGCAGAGTGCTTATGACGCGGCTTTGGCTGGGGTTGAAGATGCTAAGCGTGTGGTTCGTGCCGCCCAGACGGGCAATATTCAAGCGGCGGGAGTGCTGAATGGTCCAATTAATTGTAATATGGTCGCGGCATCTGGTGTTGTCGGAGGTGGCTCTTCTGGTGAAACTATTATTAAAACTGGTACAGATGCGGGTAAAAAATTTGATCAAGCGTATACTTGCGTAAAGATCACTATGAAATCTCAAGATTTTATATATAAGTCTATCGAGGAAAAATCTCAAATTGTGCCACTACGCGCAACTGGTTCATTCAATAAGATATCTATTGAATGGTATAGGCGCGATGATGAGAGTAATTTGAATGGCGCCAACGCCGCTAACACTGAAATATCCACTTCTGGGGATCTGCCGACGAAAAACAACTGGAATGCCAATTCGCCACAATTGATGCGCGTGCAGCTTATTAACCCAGGCGCCACCTTTAATTTAGCGGCTTTAGACTCAACTGGTGTCACTTCTTTCTTACGACCGAACGTTTTAAGATCAGACGTAGTAGGTCAGAATGGTACTGCTGTTTCTGGTAAGATTTCTGATCATCCACGCGCAACTGACGGTAACGAACATAATAACGGAACAAGTGTGATTTCTTGCAGCAAGACATTCAAGTTTTCTGGCGAATATTCATGTAAAGCGGTGATTGATGTTGATGAGATTCCAGCCGGTAGCGAAACTGCGTTCTTAAGGTTATTACCTATATATAAAGGTGGTAGTGTGAAGATTTCTCTTCAGAAAACCGACGGAACGATTGTCAATTTTGATGGAGTCCAGCCAATTGTCGATTCCACGGGGCGGGCAAGTGATTTATTCAGAAGAGTTGAAGCTCGATTGCAAATAGGAGATGATTTCGCATATCCTAATAATGCGGTTGAATTAAAGAATAGTCTATGCAAAGATTTCTCTGTATCTGGCGGCGGATCTGCTACCGCAGGTCGATGTAAGCCCATAAGCTAAGCTTCTGTGTCGCTATGAAATCGGTCGTGAATATCTTTCAGATGCTGGTCGGTAACGTGCGTATATACCTGTGTTGTTGATATATTGCTATGTCCCAGCATTGATTGGACTGAACGCAAGTCTGCACCGTTCATAAGTAGGTCGGTGGCAAAGCTATGGCGCATAGTGTGTGGGCTTACATGTTTTGTGATACCAGCTAATCTAGCGTATTGACCAACCATTCTCTGAATGCTGCGCGCGCTTAACCTACGGTAATCTCCGGAGGTGTTGGGAGTTGCGTGGCGTTTACTATAGCTTAAAAATAGGGCGGGTAAATTATCTGTTCTAGCTTCCAGGTATGCCGATATGTGTTCGGCAGCACTTTTCGAAATAAAAACAGGGCGATCCTTTTGTCCTTTTCCTCGCACCATAAATTCGCGCCTCTTTAGGTTTATATGATCTCGGTTTAAATTGACCAATTCTGAAACACGTAGTCCGCTGGAAAATAGCAACTCAACGATTGCTCGATCTCTCAGTCCAGATTCTGTATCGGTTGGTATTTGATCTATCATACGTAAAATCTCGTCATATTGTAAAAAAGTCACTTGTTTACGGACTACTTTGGGTAATATAATTCTGTCGGCCGCTAGACTTTTGATATTACGACGAGAAAGGTAGGTTAGCAGACCTCGTAGTGCAATAAGATGATAACTTTGGGTGATTAAGGATAATTCTTCGCCAGTGTTGTCATTTTTATAACGGTTTAGCCAAAGGCGATACTGGCGTATTAGTTCTGATGTAATTTTCTCAACATCTATATCGCCGGCAAAATCGATGAATCTCTCCAGGTATAGTTGATAATTTATGATGGTTTTTTGACTGCGTCCACCTTCAACCTCTAGGTGTTCTAAGAAATCAGTTAAGGCTTCTGACATAAACATAATATTTATTCTATCGCTAATGAATATGTTTATCAAATTATTTATTTCTGCTACTATATTAGAAAATAATAAGCAGAGGAGTATCTATGGCAGAAAGCGAAAAAAACTACTGTGGCGTTGAGAGGACATTGATCGTCTTTAAGCCTGACGCAGTTCAACGAGGTATAGTTGGGGAAATTTTACAACGTTTTGAGCGAGTTGGTCTAAAAATAGTTGGCGTAAAAATGACATCACCATCCAGAGACCATTACTATGCTCATTACGAGGACATCGGTAAATTGGCTACTCGTCGAGGCGAGGATACTTTGAATATAACACTAGATATGATGATGGATGGTCCAGTTATAGCAATGGTACTAGAGGGCGTCGAAGCTGTTGCTGTTGTTAGGAAGATTGTTGGTCCAACAGAGCCTAAGTCGGCTGATATGGGAACAATTCGCGGTGATTACTCACACATTAGTTTTGGCTATGCAGATGAGTGTCAAAAGGGAGTTCCAAATTTGATTCACGCATCTGGTGATTCAGATGAGGCTGTTCGTGAGATCGAGCACTGGTTCAAGCCGGAAGAATTGGTAAATTATCACACATTAAGTGAAAAGTTTACTCGCTAAGCTAGTCTTTCCTGAGAGTTACCGTGGTATAATGGTTGTATGCCTCGGTAGCTCAACTGGATAGAGCAGATCCGTCCTAAGGATAAGGTTGTAGGTTCGACTCCTGCCCGGGGTACCAAATATATGACAGAGCAAATTAAAGATAAGCAATTTGATGGGCAGCGTGACGGAGAGCAACTGTTGTTTGTGTTTCGTCGTCACATAATTGCTATGAGAAAAGGATTTTATCTGCTTCTAGGATCAATGACGCTTGGTTCATTGCCTTTTTTAATTTGGCAAGATAACTTGAACCTTTTATGGGTGTTTGTCGGCGGATTTATTTTTGGTCTAATGCTATTTTTCTATCATTTTTTGATGTGGTTTTACACTTACTATATTGTTACCGATCAGAGGATTCGTCAGATTACTCAACATGGATTTTTTTGGCTAAAGATGTCATTGAGTTGAAATTGTCAAAAATTCAGAACATTAGTTATAGTATTCCCGGGGTTTAGTGGAGAAATGTTTAAAGTTTGGTACAATAGTTATTCAAACTTTTGTTGGAGATCTTGTTATAAAAAACGTAGAACATCCAGATAAGATCTATAATAAATTACAAGACGCAGTGGAAATTTCGACAAAGAAGGAGGATATCAATGAAGAATCTATTGAACCGTAAAGATAAAAAACAACCAAAGGAGCTACCTAAGAGGATTACAAACGATACAGTAGCTCAGCACCGCGAGAAGGTCTTGGCAGCTGGTCGTAAGCATAAATATCCCATCCAATACACTAAACGTCGATTGGTATGGATAACGATGCTCGTTAGTGTTGTTATTCTGATTGTTTTTCATTGTCTCTTGGTTGGGCACAGTTATATGTCTGGAAAGATACAAGTGATATCGCATATAGGATAACTAAGATTTTACCTCTTCCTGTGGCTAATATTGACGGAGAAAATGCTGAGTATAGTGATTATCTTCTGTATCATCGTAGTTCATTAGCGGTATTACAGTCTCAAGGTCAGGCAGACCAAAAAGATAAAGTTAAGTTCTATCAAAACCAGTCCATAGACAAGGCATTAGAGGTGGCATATGCCAAAAAACTTGCGAGAGAAAATAATATTACGGTTGATGATAAAAAGGTTCAAGATCTTATCAAAAAACAGCAGGAATCTAGCAAGCTATCGCAGTCCGCTTATGAGTCTGTAGTGAAAGACAATCTTCATTGGTCAATGGATGAACTAAAAACTGCTATGAAATATACTCTGTTAAAACAGGAAGTATCTTTTAAGATTGATAAAACAGCTAATAATCTAGTGTCTGATATTAAGAAGAGGCTGCAAGAGGGCAAATCATTAAAGGATATTGCTACGGAAATGGGTGACAAAGTGCAGTCTGTATTTGATCTATCCGTCTCTACGGATAATTCTGACGGAGGTCTAACGAAAGCAGCTATGTCATTAACAAAGGGCAAAATCTCAGGTCCTATAAAGACTCTTTCAGGTGACGGATATTATTTTGTGACGCTTAATAATATTGAAGGCAACACCGTAAATTACTCTTATGTAAAAGTTCCATTGACTGAATTTAATAACCAGTTTAACTACTTAAAAAATAACAATAAAGTAAAATATTTCATTTCTATCGATAAATAGGCTATCTAGTTTGAAAAAACTCCTATTTTTGCTATAATTTCCTAAGGAGTTTGCCGTTGTAGCTCAGCTGGTAGAGCAGCTCATTCGTAACGAGCAGGTCGCTGGTTCAAGCCCAGTCAACGGCTCCATTTTATGAAAGACACTATAAAGAAATCGATAAAAATTGTTTTTAGCGACAGGACTGTGGCAACTCTTTTGATCGTTAACGTTGTTGTGGCTATTGTTATATCTATATTTTTAGGATCATCAATAAAACATAGCGAGGCTCAGGTTATTACGCGCTACACTACGTATGGTGATGCGAATTTTTATAGGAGCCACTGGTCTAGTCTACTTAGTTATTTTGCTTTGGCGTTTATGATAGTTTTTGGTCACTCTGCACTAAGTGTCAAGTTAATTTCACTAGAGAAACGAAGCTTGGCTATATTTCTTTTGTGGTTGACGTTGGGCATTTTAGCTATTTTAGCTATTTTAGCCTATTCTATAATTAAAATTGCATCGATAGGATAATATATGGACATTGAAATCCCACTTGGTAAACGAACAAAAAAATATCGTTTTCTTGAGATGCTTCCTGGGTTGCTAAGTTATGGCGCTATTGTCCTTCTGATTATCTTATCTATAGTAAGTCCTGTTTTAGCATCAATTTATTTGTTGACTATAATACTAATTGCTTTTGTAAAAACAATAGCTATCAGCTATAGGATAGTTAATGGTCATAATAATATGGTGAAAAGCTTCAAAAGTCGACTGGAATAAAGCGGTTATCTGATTTGGAAAGATCCGAAGGATGCGTATTCTAGACTGAGAGATAATCAATCTAAGGAGTTGTTATATCAACAACATGTAGACAACCTAAGATTTATGTCTGCTGCGGAAGATGGGTACTATCCTAAACCTAGTAATATTTACAACGCTCTTATTATGCCTGCATATAACGAGAGTATAGAAGTGATTGAGCCTGCTCTTAAATCAGTTTTAGATACAACATATGATAAGAAGCGTCTGATTGTAGTTTTTGCGTACGAAGAGCGTGGTGGTGTTGATATTGATACAACAGCTAAAATACTGAAAAAGAAATACGGTAAGTACTTTCATTCTTTCCACATTGTAAAACATCCAAAGGATCTACCAAATGAGGTAGTTGGTAAGGGTGGAAACATCACGTATGCAGGCAAGTGGCTGGAGCAATATTTACAACAGGAAGAAATAGCTTTTTCTGATGTTATTGTTACAACAATGGACTGTGATAATAAGCCGCATAAGTATTACTTTGATTATGTGACGTACGAATATATTGTTCACGAAGATAGAAAGCACTTATCGTTTCAGCCAATATGTTTGTTTACTAATAATATATGGGATGTTCCTGCACCGATGCGAGTAGTGGCAACAGGGAATTCATTTTGGAATATTATCAGCTCCATGCGCCCATATTCTTTGCGTAACTTTGCGTCACATTCGCAACCAATGAATGCTCTCGTTGAGATGAACTTTTGGAGTACGCGAACAATTGTTGAAGATGGCCACCAGTACTGGAGAAGCTATTTCTATTTTGATGGTAATTATGAAGTTGTGCCAATTTTTGTGCCGATTTATCAAGATGCAGTGCTGGCTAATAGTTATAAAAAAACATTAAAAGCTCAGTTTATCCAGCTGCGCCGTTGGAGTTATGGAGCTTCGGATGTGGCGTATGTTGGTAATAATATATTTAATAAAAATAGGACGGTAAAATTTTGGACTAGCCTAGCTAGGTTTATAAGGCTATTAGATGGTCATGTAACTCAGGCTTGTATTGCTCTAATTGTTGCTTTCGGTGGATGGGCTCCTCTTGTACTAAACAGTGAAGCCGCACGCAGTGTTGCTGCTCACCAGTTGCCGGATACTGTTAGTTTAATACAACAGGTAGCTATGATAAGTATTTTGGTATTGATTTTTGTATCGTTCAAGTTGTTGCCGCCTCGTCCAGAAAGATACAAGAAGAGTAGAAATACATTGATGGTCTTACAATGGTTCTTGATGCCTATTACTTCTATTGTATATAGCTCTTTGGCGTCATATAATGCACAGACTCATCTTTTGCTTGGTAAATATCTTGATAAGTTTGACGTGACGGAGAAGACTACCGTAGAGATGAATGATCAGAGTCGTGCTCAGAATAAGAAAAAGAAGGACGACCACGACGCCTCTTTCTCTGAGAGATTATAAGATTATGTTGTGCTGCGTATTGCAGTGCGGCTATTTGGTCGAAAATTCTGTAATGTTGAGTGGGTTATTTCGGCGATGTGTTGAGATGATATCGCGGGTTTGTTTTGTAGATGTATTAATTTATCTTGTATAGTATTGGCCAAGTCATAGCTATATGAGCCTGCTAATTTTTCGTTATGATTAAAACTTTCGCGCAATACTAAGTATCAGTTTTCCTATAGAAAAATTATTTTTCTTGCCATCTTGTGATGTGACAACGAGGGAAATCGCAGGCTTTTCGTAGGTTGTAAAAGAATAACCGCATTGGTCGCATATATGTCTACGCCAGGTTATTGGGTATTTTTTATTTTGACGAGAATTTGTTACGTGGGTTTTTTCGTGAAAACATTTTATGCATATCATATCAATATATTGACATACAACTATAAAAAAATCCAGTGGAAAAGTGCTGTGTAAAATAAAAATCGCCTCATTATAGAGGCGACTACTTTGTAAATCTGGGAACTTAATTAAGTATAGATCTTTCTTCGTTGATCTTCTTGTTATATTCGTAGTGAATTTTTGCCTTGCTCAATAAAGAACAGTGTTGTGGCTTTTTTGTGCCTAAACTAGGTGAGTCATGTTTACTCATGCTCTAAATTCTAACATACTTATCAAATAAAGTCAAGGTCTGTATGGCAAACGTGTAGGTTTGGTTATTTTTTTATTGCTATTACGACTATTAAAAAAAAAGCCCTCGTCAGTAACTGATCGACGAGGCTTATACAATCGTCGCATCTGGTGGGCAATAGAGGATTCGAACCTCTCACCTCTTCAACGTCAATGAAGCGCTCTAGCCAAATGAGCTAATCGCCCAGATATAATAATATTATCATAACAGATGTCTACTATCAAGGAGCGTGGTATAATATTGGTATGAGTGAAGAAGAACTAAAATCTATGAGACACAGCCTGGCGCATATTATGGCGCAGGCTATTCAGCATTTATGGCCTCAGGCGAAATTTGGCGTGGGACCGGCTATCGATAATGGTTTTTATTATGATATTTATCTTGACAACGGGACAATTTCTGAAGCTGATCTTCCGAAGATAGAAGAGGAGATGCGAAAGATCGTAGCGGCTGATTATCCGTTTGAGAGGCGCGATGTGTCGGTAGAAGAGGCTATTGATTGGGCTATAAGTGGAGATCAGTCATTTAAAATGGAACTACTGAATGACCTCAAAAGATCCGGTACTACCGTTGCTAGCGAATTGGCTGGAGAAAAAATGGGATCTGTGTCTGATGGCGATAGTAAAGTCGAGACTGTTTCTTTGTATTCTCAGGGTGATTACACTGATTTGTGTAGAGGTGGACATGTGGATAGTACTGGAAAAGTTGGCGCATTTAAACTTACTAAGACGGCTGGAGCATATTGGCGAGGCAATGAGAATAATCCACAAATGCAGCGAATATATGGTGTAGCGTTTGCTACGCAGGAAGAGCTGGATGAATATCTGAATAGATTGGAAATTGCAAAACAGCGAGATCATCGCAAAGTTAGGCAAGGAGCTTGATCTATATACGACCTCTCCTCTGGTAGGGATTGGTTTACCTTTGTTTACTCCTCGCGGTACGATTTTACGAGATATAGTGGCTCGATATTCGAACCAGCTGAGACAGAAGTTTGGCTTTGAAAAGGTCTGGACTCCTCATATTACGAAAAAGGATTTATATGAAACATCAGGGTCATTGGGCTAAGTTTGGAGAAGAGCTATTTTTAGTTAAAAGCCAAGAAACTAGTGATGAGATGGCTCTTAAGCCCATGAACTGTCCGCATCATACGCAAATTTTTGCCTCACGACCGCGAAGTTATCGTGACATGCCAGTAAGATACTTGGAGACGACAACAGATTATCGTGACGAAAAAACTGGTGAGCTAGGGCGGATTGAAATCGTGTGCGCTCATTAACGCAGGATGATAGTCATATATTTTGTCGTACTGATCAGATTGAAGGCGAGATTAATAATTTGCTATCTGCTGCTCGTGAGCTGTATGGCTCAATCAATATGAAGCTCAGGGTTAGATTAAGCTATCGTGACGAGTCTGATTCGTATTTAGGCGACCTTAGTCTATGGGATTCCGCACAGAACCAGTTAAAGTCTGCTGTTGAGAAAGTAGGTTTGGATTATTTTGAGCAAGAGGGTGAGGCGGCATTTTATGGTCCAAAGATTGACTTTATGGCAACAGATGCAATCGGCCGTGAACATCAAGTTGCAACTGTGCAGCTAGATTTCGTGCAGCCACAAAGGTTTGGTTTGGAATATGCGGATGCTGATGGCGATTTTACAACACCAGTTATGATTCACTGTGCCTTATTGGGTTCAATTGAGCGATTCTTAAGTGTGTTTATAGAGCATACTGGCGGATGGTTTCCGTTTTGGGCGGCTCCAGAACAGGTTCGTATTTTGACGATTAACGACACAGTGTTAGAATATGTTGATAAAATAACAACTATATTATCAGACATTACCCTCATGAGAGCCAGTTAGATATAATGATGTAAGATTTACAATAGATTCTAGAAATGAATCATTAGGTAAGAAGATTAGGGAGGCTACCTCTATGAAGATACCTGTTCAACTTATCGTAGGACCAAAGGATATGGAAGCTAACGAGGTTAGTGTTCGCACGCAATCTGGCGAAGAAAAAATATCGTTGGAGCAGCTTGCTGAGTATATAAAATCTTTGTAGGGTTGAGCTAATTGGATAGGTTTATAAAATTAGATAACGGCGTTGATGAAGGTCGCCTACCACTAATTGTAATTGTTGGTCCTACTGCTAGTGGCAAAACATCATTAGCTATACAATTAGCAAAGAAGTATAGAGGAGAGATAATTTGCGCTGACAGTAGGACTGTCTATCGTGGTATGAATATCGGGACAGCTAAGCCTTCTTTGGGTGAGCAGCAAGGAGTGTCTCATTGGGGTCTTGACTTAGTAGATCCAGGAGATTCTTTCAGTGTATCGCAATTTAAGGACTATGCCTGTCAAAAGATTAAAGAAATCCGAAGTCGAGGAAATATTCCATTTCTTGTTGGTGGAACAGGGTTGTATATTGATTCTGTTATATTTGATTTTCAGTTTGGAGCTAAATACAGCAAAGAAAAGAGAGCCAACTTACAAGAAATGACGATATCTGAACTTCAGCAATACTGTGCTAATCACGATGTAGTCTTGCCGGAGAATAGTAAAAATAAAAGATATCTAATTAGGGCTATTGAGCGAGCCGATAAAAAGCCGTCTGGACTGGAGGCTCCATTGAATAATACTATCGTTGTCGGAATTACTACAGATAAACAACTATTAAAACAGAGGATTACAGATAGAGCAAAAAAAATGTTCAAGGATGGTGTTGTAGAAGAAACAATAGGATTAGCTAATAATACCGGGTGGTGTAATGAGGCTATGACGGGTAATGTTTATCCTATTATTAAGAAATTAATCGAGAAAGAAATAGACGAAGATCAGGCTATTCGGGAGTTTATTGTTAGTGATGTAAACTTAGTGAAAACGTCAGTTGACGTGGTTTAGAGCGAAACCCATTTATTGAATGGGGAGATGTCCATTCGTGTGAACAATATTTATCTCGAGTATTAGATAGTAAGTAAAAAATATGTTACAATTATAGTACAATGATTGATTCATTATTTGGTTCAAAAAAACTAGGGTAAAATTATTGCATCTTTTTCTGAATAATCCAGAAAAAGTCATTTTTATGTGAGGGAAATTACTAGGATGATCGATGAGCAGATAAACTCCGTCCGTCGAGAGCTAGCTAATATGGTATCTGTAGGTATAGTACAGCAAGATGCTATTGATAATAAACTGTACTATAGCGTAAATGAAGACTATCCTTACATTAAGCCGCTTGCAGCTATATTCTCAGATAAAAATGCAGAAGACGGTACGGGTGCTGCGAACAGCGTTTCCTGGAAAGATTCTTTAGGGAGAATGAGAGGTTTAAGATTGGCTATTATTTCGGGGAAATTAGTAGTCGGACCAAGCTCTGCTGTTGATTTGCTATTGGTCGGCGATGATATGTCTGCCGTAACTATAAAAAAATCTTGTTAAAAAAATCGAAAAAGATAGAAAAAAATAGAAATAAATTATGCCGTAATATCTTATGATGATTTCTACTATAGGATGAGTGTCAAAGATAGGTTTATAATGGATATCGTAAGAAATAAGCACTCTGTATTAGTAGATACGGAAAATATAATGAGAAAGGAGTAGGTATGTTTGAAATAGAGTATAAAGGAGCAAATGCTGTTATTATTACCACAAAGAAACTTCGTGTGGTATTTGATCCGAATTTAGAGATTGTCGGAGGAAAAAATGTTTCTGTGAATAATGACGTAGAAGTGGTTACAGAGGATCGGTTTGCTGTTGTGGATTCTACACCAAGACTGCTATTTTCTGGGTCCAGGTGAATATGAAGTCGGAGACATCTCATTGCTAGGAATTCCAGCGCGCCGACATATCGACACCGCAGATGATGTTAAAAAATCTACAATATATAAAATTACGATTGGTGAAGCTAAGGGAGTGGTTGTTGGTAATATTGAGAATAAACTAACTGATGATCAGCTTGAGAATATAGGTGTTGTTGATTTTGCAATATTACCTGTCGGTGGAAATGGATATACATTAGACGCAATGGGGGCAACTTCAATAATTCGTCAATTGGATCCTAAGGTGGTGATTCCAGTACATTACAATGACGCTACTTTGCATTATGAAGTTTCCACAGGATGGTGTGGATGAGTTTGTAAAAAACCTAGGAGCTCCAGTTGTTGAGGCTGGTCCAAAAGTGGAAGCTAAAGAAAATAACGGATCTGCCAGATAATTTAACGGTTGTTCAAATATCGAAAAGTTAGAGTCTTCTCATTGAATTAAAAATAACTCCGATAATACAATCGGAGTTATTTTATTAAAATTTGATTTAGCGATTACTTATCAGCAGTTGCGCCCAAAATACCTTTTTTCTTCAGGGTGCGAATAGCTTTTGTGCTTAAAGTCATGGTAATTTTTTGACCGTCAACAACAAAAGTCTTCTTCTGAAGGTTTGGTTTGAAAACGCGCTTAGTGCGGCGCAGGGAGAAGCTGACGTTGTTGCCATACTGCTTGCCTTTGCCTGTTAAATCACATCGTGATGCCATTTCCACTCTCTTTACTTTATTATTAATAACAATCCTTATTATTGTAGCGGCATTTGTGTAATTAGTCAAGATCGTGTATTGATGCTATAATAACACTTATGATTTTAGAAATAATAATAGTTTTGATTGTTATATTATTGTCTATGACTATTCACGAGGCTATGCACGCTTTTATGGGGTATGCATTGGGCGATAATACTGCAAAAGAAGAGGGGAGATTGACGCTTAATCCCATAAGACATATCGATCCTGTGATGACTATTTTGCTTCCTTTGATTATGGTGAGTACTGCATGCTCCAGTTTTTGGAGGAGCTAAACCTGTTCCATTTAATCCAAATAGAGTCCGTTTTGGCGATTGGGGGGCGGCTCTTGTTGCTCTTTCTGGCCCAATTACTAATTTAATAATCGCCTTTATTGCGTTTGGCGTCGGAGTGTTTAGTGGCGTTATTAATAATGCTGGGACAGTACAGTCTACGATATTTGGACTGATTATTTCTACTGCTGTATCGGTGAATCTGGGTTTTTTTGTTTTTAATATGCTACCAATTCCGCCTCTGGACGGATCTAGAATATTATACGCCGTAGCGCCAGATAGCATCAGGGGCGTTATGCAGAAAATTGAGCAGAACGGCATTCTTCTAGTGATGATTATAGTTGTGCTGTTTTCTGATGTAATTGGGCAGGTTATGTCGGGCTGTATTCAGGCAATTTTGCGTGTATTTATGAACATATTTGGTGTATAATAGTGGTATACCCTGGATTTATCCGTGGGCGCGTATGATTTTCCTAACATCATACAATAGGGAGCTTTAATGATTTATTGTCGTGGCAATAAGTTGCGAGCACCCACCTTGCATTTATGCGGGGAATATCTAGCGCCCACAGACAAGTCTAGGGTTTAGTGCTATAATATATCATGTAGTCTGTTAGGCAATCGCTTAAGTTATACTTAAGAGGAAAGTCCGGGCAGCGAAGGATACGACAGTCGTTAACGGCGACCGGAGGCAACTCTAGGGAAAGTGCCACAGAAACGAAACTACCTTCGTATTTTATATACGAGGGAAAAGGTGAAACGAGTGGGGTAAGAGCCCACAGTCGTCTATGGCGACATAGACGAGAGGTAAACCCTGTTGGCTGCAAGGAGATTTGCAAATAGGATTATCCGTCCGCAGATCGATAACCGCTTGATTTGTTTGGCAACAAGCAAACTAGATAGATGATTGCCCTAGACAGAACCCGGCTTATAGGCAGACTATGAATAAAACACCCTGCATAATGTCAGGGTGTTTTATATTGGTAGATTTGTCCTACTATAGACTCGCTTTTACTATTTCAGCGAAAGCTTTTGGCTCGTTAACTGCCAATTCTGCTAATATTTTTCTATCAATCTCAATGTTTTTAGATTTCATAGAAGCTATAAGCTTGCCGTAAGTTGTGCCTTCTTGTCGAGCGGCTGCATTGATTCGGGTAATCCATAGACCGCGTAGATCGCGCTTCTTGTTTCGGCGATCGCGGTAGGCGTACTGCAGAGCTCTAATAACACCTTGTTTTGCAAGACGAAAACTTCTGGTGCGATTATGCTGCATTCCCTCAGCTGCTTTTAAGATTTTTTTGTGCTTAGCGCGTGCGGCAACTCCTCGTTTTACTCGCATAACTATACTCCCATTGCTCGACGGGCGTTCTTGGCCATCGAACCAGTTACTGTTGCTGTTGTGTTGATTGCGCGCTTACGACTTTTTGACTTTTTAGCCAACAAGTGGCCGCCAAATGCGCGCTGGCGGGTCAATTTTCCGGTGCTGGTCAGCTTGATACGCTTCGCAGTGCCTTTGTGGGTCTTTAGCTTTGGCATTATTTACTCCTTATTACTACGCTCAGATTGCGACCAGCCATCTGAGGTTTTTGCTCTAATATTGCATCCTCACTAAGGTGCTCCATGATTTTGTCGATCAATTCGTAGCCGATCTCTTTATGGGCCATTTCGCGACCTTTGTAGACCACTTGTATACGAACTTTATGTCCGCCCTCTAAAAATTTACGGATCTTCTTCAGCTTAACCTCTAGGTCTCCAGCTCCTATCTTTAGACCAAAGCGCATCTGCTTTAGGTCTCCAGATTTGGCTTGGCGCCGATTCTTCTGTTGATCCTTCATTTTTTGGTACTGGTACTTACCCCAGTCAATGATTTTAGCAACTGGCGGATTGGCTCCCGGTGATATTTCAACTAGGTCAAGATTCATGTCGTTGGCCTTACTTAAAGCCTCTTTAAGGGACATGATTCCTAGCTGCTCGCCATCAGGACCAATTATCCGCAGTTCTCTTGCACGGATTGCTCCGTTGATACGGATTGATTTATTAATCTCTGGCTCTCCTTTTTGAAGCAATTTTAGATTAACTCAGTTGCTATTGTAACAGAGATGTTTGTTATTTTCAAGGATAATAATTAACCTATGTTAATCTGTCTGTATTGTAGGCTTTCTGCTATATGTGGAATTTCTATGGATGCGGATCCTTCTAAATCTGCGATAGTGCGAGAAACTTTTATAACCTTAAAGTAGCTGCGAGTGCTTAAATCTAGTTTTTTGGCTGCGTTCGTCAAGAAGGTTTTTGCAGATTCTGAGATTGATGTAATTTTATCAACGTTACTACTTGGAATGTCATTGTTGTATTTGTAACTACACTTATATCTGTCTCTCTGAATAGAGTAGGCTTTATGTATCTCAGATAAAAATGTCTCTTGTTGTGATTTTGTCGACATTTTATTATTTAATAATTTTTCATGGGGGAACTCGTGAAACTGATACCGTTAGGTCTATTCGATCGAGTAGCGGTCCCGATAATCTTTTTTGGTAATTTAGAATCTGATTTTGTGAGCATATGCAAGTTTTTTCTGGATCTCCAAGAAATCCACAAGGACAAGGATTCATTGTGGCTACTAATAAGAAATTGGCAGGGAAGTTGAATTTACCATTTGCACGACTGACGGTAATTTCGTGATCCTCTAAGGGTTGACGAAGTGATTCAAGCACAGTGCGTGGATATTCGAGTAACTCATCAAGAAATAGGACACCCCTATGAGCCAAACTGATTTCTCCCGGCTGCACTTTCGATCCTCCGCCAATAATAGAGGCTCTACTTGCGGTGTGGTGCGGCGACCTGAATGGTCTATCTACTATGGGATTATTTATTATAGTGTGTTCTCCAAGACTGTGAAGTTTTGTCACCTCTACTATCTCATCCTCTGATAGGGCTGGTAATAGATTCTTCAAAGATTTTGCTAACATAGTTTTTCCTGATCCCGGAGGGCCAGACAATAAAATGTTATGTCTTCCGGCAACGGCTATCTGAATAGCTCTCTTTGCTTGCTCTTGTCCGTAGATGTCGTCGATGGTTGGAGCGTTTTTATGATTGAGAGATGTATTTTTTATTGATGATCTGTCTATTGGCTTAATAATCTTTTCTTTTTTGAGATGTAAGAAGAGTGATTTTAGGTTTTCTACTGGAAATACATCAACTCCAGTCACTAGCGCCGCTTGTTTGGCGTTTTGGGCTGGCACGTATACTGATTTAATTTTTTGGTTTTTAGCTACTTCGGCTGTAATGATTGCTGATCGTATTGGACGTAGGCTGCCGTCTAGCGCTAATTCACCTGCAAAAACCGCATCGTTTATGTCGCCTTGGTTGAGCGTGCCACTGATGCATAAAATAGATAAGGCGATGGGGAGATCAAAGTGAGATCCGTCTTTTGGTAACTCTGCCGGTGCTAAGTTGATGATTATTTTTCCTTTCGGAAAATCTAGGGAAGAGTTTTTTATTGCACTACGTACCCGATCTCTGGACTCATCGATGGCCTTATTACCCATTCCGACGATTTGTAGACTAGGAAGCCCTTTTGACATATCTCCCTCAACTTCGATGATTTGTCCACTAAATCCGTAGGGTGTAGCTGAAATAACTCTACTAATCATGAATCTATTAAAACATAAGCATGTAGATTTTTGAATGAGATAGAGATATAATATGAATCGATATGTGGGGCTGATATAGCTTTAGACAATTGGACCTTATCATGACATTCTGCGAGCCGACGATACGCGTAACGTATATTTTTTTAGATGCAAACTTTGTTGCAAAAGCAAAGTCATTCGTAGCGAGCGCTTTCGCTCCTAAGATGGCCTTTGCGCCAATCGCTGCCTAATTTTTAGCGATCATCCTTGTATTGTGGCAACAGTCAATATCTAAGGGTGTTATATCTATGTTGCTTGCTATATATTTGGAAGTAGCGGATATGTAGGACTTTTACTACGTAACGGAACTCGGTTTTCTTGGTTTATTTTAAATCCGAGTAGCGTTATTAAATAAATTTAGATAAGCCTATGCTCGTAGACGAATGTTGTGATACCAGTTGGACCCGGGGGCAGTACCCGGCAGCTCCACCAGATAGATTAGATTAAAAAGTCAGCCTTATCGCTGGCTTTATTTATGTTAAAGAGTAGAATTTATCTTTTAATATAGAAAAAAACAACCACCTGCGAGTAGTGGTTGTTTTCAAAAAAGTGGAGTTTTACAATTTCTTTTTATTTTTGGCTTCTGTATAACTTTTTTATTCAGAAGCTACCCCTATAATAAGCTATATAAATGCTTATGTCAACAATATTTTTTTGTAAAAAGTTGAGTAAAAAAATACCACACATTTTATAATCTTCTTTCTAATTTTTGCAGCTGTTTTTTTCTAATGACTTTTTACTATGAAGTTATATGTCAGAGACTGGCGTTTGTTTGATGGTCTTTTTTTATGTATATCACAAATTAAATTGCCGTACATTTTTCTAGGACTCTTTTTAACTGAAACGTAAAGGATGGCTCTGTGTACTATGAATAAACTTTATGCTTTTTGTTTTTGTAATTTTTTAATTAAAGACTGCTATAGCATCTTTGATATATAGGATTTAATATGCATACTGATGCTTGTATGTTCTTGTAATAATATAAAAAAATAATTTTTGTTAAGTTTGCTATAGTGCGACAATGAAAGTGAACAGAGTTTTATAAATCGGGTAGTAGAGACTACTATTTTATCGCGGTTTTGAGTACTAGACGTTAGTCTGATATTGACTGTACGAACCTATTTTTGTGGCAATGTTTGGATGACAGGCAACCATAGGTTAGTCGTGTAATTGGGCGGTCGCTAAATCGACGATATCTTCATTGAATGGTGTGCAATCTGTGCTAGATAATACTTAAAAATGACAAGCTTGTTGTAAAATACACAGATAGCCATAAAGCGATAAGAGAATAATTAACAGATGATAATTTTAACAACATTAAAAAATAGGTGAAAATTACAATACTTTTTGACCGAGTAATAGTTGACATCTAAATAGGGCTATGCTAGTATAAGGGTAAGCTTTTAGAAAAACAAAAAAGCAAAAATACATTAACAATAAATTTTATATAAAGCCACATTTTGCGTATAAATCGACGGACAGTTGGCTGCATGATTTTTATAATGACGCAGCCAATGCTCCGCCTTTACAATATTTCGCAAATTGTAAAAGCGTTGAGCGCGCGGTTAGTACCGCATACATCCAGTTAATCCTCGTTAAAGAACTAGCGATGAAAGTCCTGGATGTATGCAGAGGAACACTGCAAGGATGCTCCTTAATTAAGGAGCGGTCAAATCGCCTCGAGCGGTAATAGGCAAGTAGCACCCGCGCCTAATAGTTATTTTTTATCGGCGGATGGTTTGTGTCTATATGCTATAGTATTATCGCTCAGGCTTCTTGTGTATAGTATGATGTGAGTATGGGGATGAAGATAATTAGTTTTATAGCGTTGGTTGCATTGATTTTGACTGCGGTTATTTTGAATGCAACAAACCCGAGTTCTGCTGGTCCGTTTGGGATTTTAGCGTTTTTTGTATGTTTGTATGTACTATTTATCTGTCTAACTTATGTAGTATTTTTAACATCGGAGCGAATAGCTGCGAAATTTTTTAATTTCAAGAATAGTCGCAATGAATCTAAGTATAAGACGTATTATTATTCTACTGTAATCTCTCTTGCTCCAGTTATTTATGTGGGTATGCAATCGATGGGAGATGTTGGGATTTTTGAGATATTATTACTTGGTGTGTTTGAGTTGCTGGCGTGTTTTTTTATACATAAAAGATACTAATCCCGTCCTGAATGTAGTCGTGTATTTTAAGTAGTTACGTGGTACAATATATTTATGAATCCCGAACTGCCACAAGTTAATAGGACCCCTGAGGTGCAGCCACAAAATATAGGTGGCGGTGAGTATAATGTAGAAAATACATCATTAAATCCTGAAGTTGGAAGAGAGTCCGAGCAGTCTCTTGGTGCTAGGGTTGAGCAATATAACAATATCCCCTGTGGCTTTGCCTGTTGATAATACTACAACAGTTCCTTTATCTCAATCTCAAAACGACGATCAAAGTGCGAAGCAGTCAGGGGTAGTAGCTGATGATGATACTCCTCTGGTGGCAGCGGATGAAGACTTGATAGAAAGAGAATGGGTGGATAAAGTTAAAAAGATTATAGCTTTAACAAAAGATAATCCATATGAGAGGAATAGAGTTATTGCACAGCTGCAGGCTGATTATTTAAAAAAACGATATAATAAGACTTTAGGTCAAAATGACGACGGTAATAAGTAGGGTTTTATATGGGTGCGGGTCCTTTGATAGTTAGTTTTATAGCGATTGTTATTATAGCCGCTGGTTCTGCGGTAGCTTTTGTGTTGTATCGTAACATGCTGAGAGAAGCCAAAAATTATGAACGAGGCTTGAAGATGGTGCCGTTGCTTATACATTTGCCTCCGACAAGTGAGGACGTTAATAGCTCAAATCGAGATGAGCGAGATTTAACTGAAGAGGTGCTGTCGCAAGCCCAGGTGATGTACAACATTATCTCAAGTACGGCAACTAAAGGATTCAAAAGTAAAGTCTACGGCCAACGTCATATATCGTTTGAGATTGTTGCGCATGGTGGATTAGTTCACTATTACGCGGTTGTTCCGCTAGTGCTAGTTGATGTTATTCGTCAAGCTGTAGCGGCGGCATATCCTTCTGCTCGGCTAGAAGAGGTATCTGATACTAATATATTCAGCAAGGTTGGCAAGATGAGCGGAACCATCGGCGGCGAATTCACCCTGAAAAAATCCTTTGTTTATCCAATATCGACTTATCAGGAGTCGAAAAGAGATGCTTCCAGGGCGTTATTAAATGCTTTGTCTTCGGCATCTAAAGAAGATGGAATAGGTGTACAATTTTTACTGCGTCCGGCGTATGACGGTTGGTCTAAGGCTTCAGAGTCTCATATTGACGGTATGAAGAAGAATAAGGGCAAGAAGAAGGGTTTCGGTGGTGTTGCTCCTATGGATATTATGGAGGCTCTGTGGAAACCGCCAGAGAATAATGAAAAAGACGGCGGCTCTAATTCTGAGGACAAGCAGCTAACGTCTTTAGAGCAGGCGGAAGTGGATGCTATCAGCGAAAAAGCTCGCTATCCTGCGTATGAAGTTTTAGTGCGTGTTGTAATTTCGTCAAACACTGCGGCGCGCTCTCAAGTGTTGTTAAAAAATATAATAGCAGCCTTCTCGTTGTTTGACTCACCGCGCAATAATGGGTTTAAGTTCTCTTTAACTAGGAATGTTGAGGAAATGACAACAGCATATATTATGAGGTTCTTTCCCTCAGGAAACTCGTAGTAATATTCTCAACAGTGTAGAAATGGCAACGTTATTTCATTTGCCTGGAGCTAACGCGATCCCGACTTCACAAGTTAAGCGACAGATGTCCAAGCAGGTTGATGGACCAACAGATGTTTTGGATGAGGGTTTGCTGATTGGGTATAACGAATTTCGAGGAGTCAAAAAAAGCCTATTCGAATCGGGACAAAAGACCGCCGCCGCCACGTATATATTATTGGTCAAACAGGCGTTGGTAAGTCCGTCTTGCAGGAAAATATGGCTTATCAGGATATGATGGATGGTCGAGGATTCGCCTTTATTGATCCGCACGGTGATTTGGTTGAGTCATTGTTAGGTAAGGTTCCAAAAGAGCGCGTTGAGGATATTATCTACTTTAATCCTGCCGACATGACCAATCCAATTGGTCTGAATATGTTTGAGTTTGACACTCCAGACCAAAAAGACTTTTTGGTTCAAGAGGCGATTAATATGCTGTATGGTCTTTACGATCCAGGTCATACAGGGAATTGTTGGTCCTCGTTTGGAGCATATTTTTAGGAACTGCGCCTTGCTGTTGATGTCGGATCCTGCTGGTGGAACGTTTATTGACGTGCCGAAGTGTCTTATTGATCCTGAATTTGTAAAAAGCAAGCTTAAGTATGTAAAAGATCAGCAAGTTATTGATTTCTGGACAAAGGAATTTCCTGCGTCACAGAGGTCAAATGAGGCAGGTGAGGTTATTTCATGGGTTGTATCAAAGTTTGGTCCATTTATTTCCAACGATGCAATGCGCAATATCATTGGTCAGACGAAATCTGGATTTAATTTGCGTGAAATTATGGATAATAATAAGATTTTGCTAGTTAACTTTGTCGAAAGGTAAGATGGGTGAGCTTAACTCTAAGCTTTTGGGTATTATCTTTGTGATGAAGTTTCAGGCAGCAGCGATGTCTCGGGCGGATATTCCAGAGGATCAGCGAGTTGATTTTTCATTGTATGTTGACGAGTTTCCAGAACTTCGCCACTGACAGCTTTGAATCTATTTTGTCTGAGGCTCGTAAGTATAAATTGAGTCTTATTATGGGTAACCAGTTTATGACTCAGTTAACAGATAAGATACGAGAAGCTATTATTGGTAACGTCGGTACGGTTATTTCTGGGACGTATCGGTGTGACTGACGCCGAATTGATGGTTAAGAAGTTTCAGCCGACTTTTGATGTCGATGACTTGGCTAAATTGCCAAACTTCCAATCTATAACTTCTGTAATGATTAATAATGTGCCGTCTGCGCCGTTTAGTATGAATTGGATTCCTCCGATGGGGCAAGTTAATAATCAGCTGAGAGACGCGTTAGTAAGGCTATCTGCTGCTAAATATGGTAGGCCACGAGCTGTTGTTGAGAAGGAGATATTTGACAGGATTAGAGGTAGTGTGCAGCCGAAGACGAGTCCTTCTCAATTAGCGCCTTCTGTTGGTCAAAAATCGTCGGGCGGTGGGTCATCGTTCTTAGATGAATGGCTAGCGAAGAGGCAACAACTAGGAGGAAAGCCCGCTTCTAACTCAACCGTAAGACCAGCAAATTCGCAAACTCCACAGACTTCCTCACAAATACAGAATCCGCAAGGTCGCCCAGAGGTGGTTAATAATGCGCCTTCTAATATAAATAGCGTAAATGCTACGGCTTCTAATCTTGATAGCAAACAGCAAAGTCAACCTTCTGCGATAGATAGTGCTGTCGCCAATAAGCCAAATATGTCTATGACTACAAATAATAGCCCTGTCTCCTCTGTAAATGTAAAACCGAGCCAACCTGTAGTTAAGAATCGGCTCGATTTACGCAATGGTGATGACGACGATAGTGAAGTGATGATTAGCTTGAGATAAGATTCAACATCTATCTAGCTATTTTTCCTGTTGTTGATAAACCCTACTCGAGCATATTCAATAACAGCGCCGATAGACCAGCCAGCTACAAACAGGATAATAGTTTCTGATCCTGATAATAGATATCCGTATCGTTTTGGCGATAAAATACACAACGACAGAAGCTATTGCGCCTAAGGCGCCAGAGATGATTAAGTTAGGGCGGGCAACAGTATTGCCAATTGCGTCACTAGTCTTTTCGACGACTGGATTATGAATGACCTTACTGAAAGCCCTGGATGGAGCTGATAGTTGGTCTTGTACATTTTCCAAAGTCTTCTTATACGAAGCTTCAATATCTTTTTTTGTAAGAGGCTTATCTTCTTTTATCTCTTTAGATTCTTTTTTTGTTCTTGCCGCTTTTCTTGGCGGGCGGCAATTTCCATAGCCTCATGTTTAATACTATTTTCATTTTCGACATTTGATTTTTCTTTTTCAGCCGCCTCTTTCAGAGATCTTTCGATTTCAGTAGCTTTTTCTCTGCTTAAATCTGCTAATTCTCTGGTATCTACAGCATTCTCTACGGTAGACTTTAATTTTTCACTCATTTTTCACCTCCTATAAAGTTCCTGCGGACATGTCTCGCCGAATGATTCTAACTTCTTTATTTAATTGACGTGATCGAGCGTAGAAGTATACGACCACGGCTGCAATAATTCCTGCGAACATCATATTCTCGCTGGCGCCAGTTTTTGGTAATTGCGAAGTGGTTTGTTCAATAACTTTCGGTGCAGGGCAGTCAATTTTTGTACTGACAGTATTGCCAAATGTGTTATCAATCCTACAATCATAAGACATTGGATTACTTTTACCGCTAGCCATTGCTGGGATGTTGTTCTTTATTTGGATAGTAAAGCTGCGCTTCTGGGTTTCTCCTGGCTTGATCTTGATAGGGTTCCATACTAGAACTTTTGCGTTGCTGCTGCCCGCGCTAGCACCTTTATCATCTGTCAATGTTCCGCCGCCAGCGTCGAATATGTCTGCATATTCTAATAGGTCGCTGACTTGATCTTTGAATGTAAATTCTTCCTCTTTAAGACCTTTGTTTTTTACCGAAAGAGTGTAGGTAATTCGATCTCCAGATTTTGCAACCGTAGTTGTTGCGTCGGCGTTATTCTGGGTGAGATTAACTGCGGTTTTTGTCTGCACGAACGAGGCAGAACATCGACTATCGTTAATCCATATAGTAGAGTCGCCTGGACATGGTTGGCATTGAGGATCGTCCTTTAATAATTTAGGGTTTTGAGGACACCTTGCTGGCTCTGGTATAGTAAATGTCTTTACGCAGGCGTCTGAGGTCTTGTCGCCTAGCGAGCTTTTTACTGTTAGAACAACTTTGTATGATCCCGGTGTTTTCTCTGTATAAGATACAATCTTATCGTTGCTTTCTATAGTTTTAACTAGGGTGTTTCCTCGATAAATACTGTATACATATTTTTGAATTGTAGCACCGTTGGCTGCACTTGCGTTGGCTGTAAGTTGGTAAGTGTCTCCATTATTCTTTATGTCTAGAGCGTTACACGTGGCTACTGGCTGTGGTGGAGTGGAGCAGTTTGGGTATGTGCCAACTTGACCCAGTTCGGACATTGATGGCTCGGTGGTGCGATTTTTAAGATTAAGTTGCCACAGTTAAGCATGATTGCAAACCATCCGGTTCCAGCTGAATATCCAACAAATGCTCTGTATGAGAAGTTGCCCCAGAGGTTGTGAGGTCGATAGTAGAAAGTGCGAGCCCCTCCTTGAGATGTGCGCACTACATATGAACCTTCACCTCTTGATGGTCCAAAATGAGGCGTAAGTCCCCAAGAATAAGTTCCCATGTTACTGTTCAATGTCTGAAGATTTCCTGTTGCAGCTACTAGATCTGAGCGGCTAATACCAAGATGATCGTAGAGGTCGTGAATATTATTTGTGTTCGCGTCATAATGAGCCATCAGTTGCTGGCCACTAGAAATTCCGCCGTAAATTAGGTCGCTGGAATCTGCTGCGTTGGCTGATTCTGGCGGTGAAAAAACAGTGAAAGATTGCACAATAAGCGCTAGGGCAGTTAAGATAAGCCCGATCTTTCGAGTAGCTTCTTCCTTACGTAAGCGTTTCGCATAAAAGCCCAAATTGTGGATCATTGAAGGGCTATATGGTAGGCGCGAGATAATTTTTTTGAACATTTTGACCTCTTTTATTTTTGTTGTTATATAACTTTAATCTAACTTTAACATAAGCATGCTGAAAAAGTAAATAGTTTGAGAATATATCTATTTTGATGTATAATAAGGTTGTTGAAAAGAGCTGATAATTCAGATAATAGTGAGGGAGATATGGCTAAACAAACAAATGAACAATCTTATGATGGCTCACAAATCCAGGTCCTAGAGGGTCTTGAGCCGGTTCGTAAGCGTCCAGGAATGTACATCGGTAGTACGGGGTATGAGGGCGTACATCACTTGATTAAGGAAATCGCCGATAACTCAATTGACGAGGCAATCGCTGGTTATGCTACAAAGGTCGAAGTAACTTTGTTAAAGGATGGTGGTGTTCGAGTATCTGATGACGGTCGTGGTATTCCTGTCGATAAGCATCCAAAGACGGGTAAGAGTACGCTAGAGACGGTATTAACAATCTTACACGCCGGTGGTAAGTTTGGCGGCGGCGGCTATAAGGTCTCGTCTGGACTTCATGGTGTTGGCTCGAGTGTTGTGAATGCATTGTCTACTCGGATGATTGCTGAAGTCAGGAAGAACGGTAAAATCTATCGCCAAGAATACGCAACAGGCGTGCCTCAGACAGAATTAGAGGTAGTTGGAAAGTCTGATGGTTCTGGCACGACAATTACTTTCTATCCAGACCCAACCATCTTTAAGGAGACGGTTAATTTTGACTATAAATGGGTTGTTAATTATCTTCGTCATCAGGCGTACCTTACGAAAAGGTATTCACACGTCGGTTATTGATGAGCGAACTGGCGAACGAAAAGCTTTCTACTTTGAGGGCGGTATTCAGAGTTATGTAAAAAACCTGAATATTGGCAAGGATGTTTTATCGGACGATATATTTTACGTCGAGAAGCAGGTTGAAGATTGTATGGTGGAAATTGCGGTTCAGTATAACGACACTTACGCTGAAGTGGTAAAGCCATTTGCCAATAACGTCTTAACTCCTGATGGTGGTACTCATTTGGTTGGTTTTCGAACAGCTCTCACGCGTGTAATTAATGACTATGCTCGCAAAAATAGCTTACTGAAAGAAAAAGAAGATAATCTGACTGGTGATGACATTCGCGAAGGTTTGACGGCAGTTATTTTGGTGAAGTTGCCAGATCCTCAGTTTGAAGGTCAGACCAAGAATAAACTTGGTAATCCAGAGATGCGCCGCTATGTTGATCAGGTAATGAGCGAATATTTTGCGTATTACTTGGAGGAAAATCCAGCTACAGCTAAGAAGGTTGTCGGCAAGGCTACATTGGCGGCACGAGCTCGTAAGGCAGCAAGGGCTGCGCGCGACAACGTTATCCGTAAGGGAGCATTTGAAGGCTTAAACTTGCCATCTAAATTGACGGATTGCTCATCTCGTAACCGAAAAGATTGTGAATTATTTATTGTCGAGGGTAATTCTGCTGCGGGTTCAGCTAAGGATGGTCGCGATTCAACTATTCAGGCTGTTCTTCCTCTTCGCGGTAAGGTGTTGAATACTGAGCGCGCAAGGTTTGATAAGATGTTTGCTAATGCTGAAATTGTTTCCTTGATTAAGGCTATGGGTGTTGGAATTGGCGACCAATTTGATATCAGTGGTATTCGTTACGACAAGATTATATTTATGACAGATGCCGACGTTGACGGTGCGCACATTTCTACACTTTTGATGACATTCTTCTTCCGATACATGTCTGAAGTGATTGAAGCGGGTCACGTATATTTGGCGAAGCCGCCTCTGTTTGGGCTGAGTAGAGGAACTGGCAGTAATCGTAAGATAGATTACGTCTATGATGAAGTAGCCCTCGAACAAAAATTGAACGAAAAGATTAATGAGCGCAAGGCTGCTGGTGTAAAGATTGATGAAAATGCTGAGAAATTTAAGCAGGCGGGCTACACGGCGCAGCAACGATTTAAGGGTCTTGGTGAGATGGATGCTGCTCAATTATGGGAAACTACTATGAATCCAGAAAATCGAACACTAGTGAAGGTTAATATTGAGGACGCAGAACGGGCAGACGCGATATTTACGAAGCTTATGGGTGATAGCGTAGAATTGAGGAAAAATTTTATTCAAACAAATGCCGCTAAGGTTAATGTGGAAGATTTGGACTTTTAAGGAGGAGATATGGCGGACAACGATAATAAAAATATAGTAGAATCAGAAATTCCGAACGAAGAGCCAGAAGTTCGCGGTATTGAAAAGTCGACAGTTGAGCGTGTTATGGAAGACTCCTTCCTTAAATACTCCATGTCGGTTATTATTGACCGTGCTTTGCCGGACGTTCGTGACGGGCTGAAGCCTGTTAATCGTCGTATTTTGTATGCGATGAATAAGAATGGTTGGCGCGCTCCTCACGCTACAGTGAAGTCAGCAAAAATTGTCGGTGAAGTTATGGGTAACTACCACCCGCACGGTGACTCATCAATTTATGATGCCATGGTAAACTTGGCTCAACCTTGGAAGATGCGGTATACGCTGGTTGAAGGTCAGGGTAACTTCGGTTCTATGGACGGTGATGAGCCAGCGGCTTCTCGTTATACTGAGGCGCGAATGGATAAAATTGGCGGCGAGCTGCTATCTGACATCGACAAAGAAACCGTTGATTTTCGTGATAACTTCGACGGAACAGAGAAAGAGCCAGTAGTTTTGCCGTCAGCCGTTCCAAATATTCTGTTGAATGGTCAGATGGGTATTGCTGTTGGTATGGCAACGAATATTCCACCACATAACCTTGGCGAGGTGGTTGACGCTACAGTTGCTCAAATAGATAATCCTGAAATTACACTAGACGAACTATTGACGCACATTAAGGGTCCTGATTTTCCGACAGGTGCGGAAGTTTATGGTGGTGCGCCAATGCGTCAGGCATATGAAACTGGACGTGGTTCAGTTACGATTCGTGCGGTTGCGTCGATTGAAGAACGTAAAAATGGTCGTTACAGTATTATAATCACCGAAGTTCCGTATGGTATGAGTAAGGAAGGTTTTGTTGATAAGGTTCGAGAACTTGTCCTTGCCAAAAAAATAACGCATATTGCCGATGCGCGAGATGAAAGTGCTCGCGGTAAGGTTCGAGTTGTCGTTGAATTGAAGAAAGACGCTTATCCAAAGAAGATTCTTAATCAATTGTATAAATTGACTGGATTACAAACATCATTCCATTATAATGTCCTGGCTTTGGTCAATGGTATTCAGCCTAAGGTCATGGGCTTGAAAGAGATTTTGTCGGAATTCATTAAGCATCGTCAAGGCGTTATTCGACGTAGGACTGAGTTTGAACTTCGCAAAGCTAAGGAACGAGCTCATATATTGGAAGGTCTGAAAATTGCGCTTGATCATATTGACGAGGTGATTAAGACAATTCGCGAAAGTTATGACGATGCCGACAAGCGCTTGATGGAGAGATTTGGTCTGTCGGAAATTCAAGCGGCCGCAATTTTGACAATGCAACTACGACGATTGCAGGGATTGGAGCGCGACAAGATTGAAGAAGAATTGAAGCAGCTTCACGAACTGATTAAGAAGCTGGAAGCAATTTTGGCTGACGAGAACGAGATTTTGCGTGTCGTTAAGGAAGAGCTGCTTGCTATGAAAGAAAAGTATGGTGATGATAGGCGCAGTAAGATTATTAATCACGAATTAGGGAAATTCTCTGATGAGGAATTGATTCCAGAGGAAGAGTCGGTAATTCTACTTACAAGCGAAAATTACATCAAGCGAACCTTAGTAAGTGATTATCGTAGGCAAAATCGTGGCGGTAAAGGCAAGCGTGGTATGACGACTAAGGAAGAAGATGTTATTGATCAAGTCGTTCAGGCAAGTTCGCACGATTATCTGCTATTCTTCACTAATATGGGTAGGATTTTCCGCTTGAAGGCTTACGAAGTGCCAGCTGCCAGCCTAAGCGCGAAAGGTGTTGCTGCGGTTAACTTATTGCAACTTCAGCCAGAAGAGAAGATAACGGCAATTATCAAGCACGAAAAGAACGCTAACGAAGACGGATATCTGTTCATGGCGACAAAGAAGGGTACAGTTAAGAAGACTCCTGTGAAAGATTATGCCAATGTCCGTACGAATGGATTGATTGCTATTAAATTGGATGAAGGCGATGAACTGCGCTGGATAAAGAGGACGACTGGCGAAAATGACGTGATTATATCTACGTCTGCAGGACAAGCTATTCGCTTTAACGAGAAAGATACGCGCCCAATGGGCAGATCAGCTCGTGGTGTCCGTGGCGTCAGATTGCGTCCAAATGACTCTGTTGTTGGTATGGATATCGTTACGGGTGACGACCAAACCTTGCTGGTGGTTAGTGAAAAAGGCTTCGGTAAACGTACAAAGGTGTCGAATTTCCCAAGTCATAAACGTGGCGGAGTCGGTATAAAAGCCGCGGTTGTAACTGCAAAAACTGGTCCGATTATCTCTGTACAGACTATTGACCCGGAAATAACAGAGGCGTTATTGGTTTCTCAGAATGGTCAAACTATCCGCCTGGGCTTGAGTGATATTAAGCTACTCGGAAGGACGACTCAGGGTGTGACGATTATGCGTCTATCTGATGGCGACGCTGTTTCGTCAATCGGCTTGATGGCGGATCGCCCGCAGGATGAGGGTAATTAGTAGTGAAGGTCTTGATAGTTCCAGTAGTCGCATGGGCGATATCCCAAGGGTTGAAGCAAGTGTTTCATCTCATGGGGCGTAATCGTCGAGTATTCAGTGGTGATACGAACCCAAAAATACTTCTATCTGGAGGTATGCCAAGCGCTCATAGCGCAATTGTCGTGTCATTGGCGGTATTTCTGGGGCTACAAGACGGCTGGGGCAGTTCTGTATTTGGACTAGCTACTTGGCTGGCTATTATAGTAATGTATGACGCTATGATGGTCCGTTATTCGTCCGGAATGCAGGGTGAAACGCTTAATAAGTTAATTTCGGAGCAGGGTAGCAAGTTGAAAAAACTTCGCGTTGCTCATGGTCACACCCCTGTAGAAGTGGCGGCTGGGGCGGCTATTGGTGTGGTTGTAGCTGCCGTTGTATTTTTCGCAACAAAATAATTGTAAAAATCTATTGACCTAGGCAATTATATACTGTAAGATTAGTAACAAGTCTGGTTGCTGGAGTGCGAGTTAAGCAACGATTTACAATCTGTAAAGCGAGGTAAATCATACTTCAGTCTGACTTAAGATGAACTTTAACAATTTGATTGTGCAATATCATCGTCAGTTTATATTTTTGTAGAGCCTTAATACTTTGATACAAAGTAGATTTTAACGGAGAGTTTGATCCTGGCTCAGGATGAATGCTGGCGGCGTGCCTAACACATGCAAGTCGAGCGGCAGCGAGTTTTACACTGAATTCTGGAAGCTTCTGGGTAATATAGAAGATCTATTCAAGAATTTTGTGTAAAATGTCGGCGAGCGGCGGACGGCTGAGTAACGCGTAGGAATTTGCCCCAAAGTGAGGAATAACTGCCCGAAAGGGTAGCTAATGCCGCATATGGTCTTCGGATTAAAGCCTTCGGGCGCTTTGGGAGAAGCCTGCGTTGGATTAGGTAGTTGGTAGGGTAATGGCCTACCAAGCCGACGATCCATAGCTGGTCTGAGAGGATGATCAGCCAGACTGGAACTGAGACACGGTCCAGACTCCTACGGGAGGCAGCAGTGAGGAATCTTCCACAATGGGCGAAAGCCTGATGGAGCAACGCCGCGTGAAGGATGAAGGCCTTCGGGTTGTAAACTTCTTTTATGAGTGAAGAATATGACGGTAACTCATGAATAAGCACCGGCTAACTACGTGCCAGCAGCCGCGGTCATACGTAGGGTGCAAGCATTATCCGGAGTGACTGGGCGTAAAGAGTTGCGTAGGCGGTTTAATAAGTGAATAGTGAAACCTGGTGGCTCAACCATACAGACTATTATTCAAACTGTTAAACTCGAGAATGGTAGAGGTAACTGGAATTTCTAGTGTAGGAGTGAAATCCGTAGATATTAGAAGGAACACCGATGGCGTAGGCAGGTTACTGGGCCATTTCTGACGCTAAGGCACGAAAGCGTGGGGAGCGAACCGGATTAGATACCCGGGTAGTCCACGCCGTAAACGATGGATACTAGCTGTTGGAGGTATCGACCCCTTCAGTAGCGAAGCTAACGCGTTAAGTATCCCGCCTGTGGAGTACGGCCGCAAGGCTAAAACATAAAGGAATTGACGGGGACCCGCACAAGCGGTGGATTATGTTCTTTAATTCGATGATAACCGAAGAACCTTACCAGGGCTTGACATCCAGGGAAGGTCTGCGAAAGTAGACTGTGCCTTTTGGAACCCTGTGACAGGTGATGCATGGCCGTCGTCAGCTCGTGTCGTGAGATGTTAGGTTAAGTCCTTCAACGAGCGCAACCCTTGTGAATAGTTGTATTTTTCTATTCAGACTGCCCCGGTAACGGGGAGGAAGGAGGGGATGATGTCAGGTCAGTATTTCCCTTACGTCCTGGGCTAGAAACGTAATACAATGGCTAGTACAATGCGCAGCGAAGCCGCGAGGTGAAGCAAATCGCATCAAAGCTAGTCCCAGTTCGGATTGTAGGCTGAAACTCGCCTGCATGAAGTCGGAATCGCTAGTAATCGCAAATCAGCAAGTTGCGGTGAATACGTTCCCGGGTCTTGTACACACCGCCCGTCAAACCATGAAAGTGACCAACACCCGAAGTCCGATTCGTCGGCCTAAGGTGGGGGGCATGATTGGGGTTAAGTCGTAACAAGGTATCCGTACCGGAAGGTGCGGATGGATTACCTCCTTTCTAGGGAGTAACGATGCCAGTCTGTCGAGCAATCACAGATTGAGCTAGGTCGGTCTCGTAAATGTGTCGAGCTTACATATTTACAATAGTCCTCTCGAGGACGAGACAAAAGTTCAAAACCTTTCTCTACGATAAACCGATTGATGAATTGCACAATCAAGTTGTTAAACGAGAAAAGTCCCTCTATGAGGGGCTTTTTTATATGGTATATTTAATCAAATCTGATATTTTTGGTAGAATTGTGATTATAAAAAAATAGCCAATAATGTTTTGGCTATTTATGTTTTTTTGTAGGCGCCTATTATAGTCCGCCGCCAAAAAGGGAGTTTAGTAGCCAGTTTAATGGGATAGTGTGCAGGCTGAGCATAATAGCGAATCCTACTCCACATGTAACAAGTCCCCAAAATTTGAAACGGTCATAGCTACTTACGCCGCTTCCCAGATTGTCGGCTAATTTTTGATGGAAAATAACGACGATTCCACCGGCAATTAAGACTAAAATCCCAAAAAATAATGAGCCAAAACTAAATTGATATAACATATTATTAATTATACACTTGTCAGAATTAAAAAGATACTGTACAATTAAAAAGTCTTGGCAATTTATGGGGACATAGCTCAGTTGGCTAGAGCACCTGCTTTGCAAGCAGGGGGTCCAGGGTTCGAGTCCCTGTGTCTCCACCATATGGGGTGAAGTGGGCTTACGTCCACAACACTCCACCAAGACGAATGAGGGCGATTAGCTCAGCTGGTTAGAGCGCGTCACTGATAATGACGAGGTCGGAGGTTCAAGTCCCTCATCGCCCACCATATTTTTTAATATGGGCGCTTAGCTCAGTTGGCTAGAGCATCTCGTTTACACCGAGAGGGTCGGGGGTTCGAGTCCCTCAGCGCCCACCAATCATAGATAGTCAGGATTATCGCCGAGCAGGCGATTTTTTATTTGCAAGTAACCTTGCTTAATAAAACATAGATAGTTATACTCTTAGAATATGTATAAGCGTATTATCAAGCCGATATTATTTTTGTTAACACCAGACTAAAAATGAATAGGATTTGTGATTTACCCTCTTTTATAGTTACAGGAGCTTCGGCGTCTGGTAAAACTACGCTTATAGAACAGGCTGTTGCCGACGGCTATTCGTATATACCCACACATACGACAAGATTACCTCGGTCAGGTGAGGTGCCGGGTGTTCACAGTGTTTTTTTCTCAGAGAAGAGTAGTTTGAGAGCAACTTTCGTGAAGGATTATACATAGAGGACTCTTTGGAATTTGCCTATATGCCAGGAATTGGTATATACTATGGCTATCCGCGTAAACAAATGGATTTATTGAAGAAGAACGGTTTTTGCTCTTCTCCGGTATCAACCCAAATTGCAAGAAGAGTATTTTATATGTGCGGTTGCGATGTAAATTGGGTTCATCTAGAATGTGACGATAAAGATAGCTGCAGCAAGCTTGTGTCATAAAGTAAAACAACTAAGGAGAGGGTGATGAGCGAAGTTTATGAAAACCAAAAAACATTAAGACAATTGAGATCTCAGATTGAAGACCTGAAGCCAGTTGATGGTGAAAAATTTTATTTTATAAATAGTTATCCACACTCTGATATGGGAAAGGGTACTCTGATAGCTCAGTTGCTAAATATTGTTGAAGGTTCTGACGCTATGAAATTTGACGGACTCCTCAATACTGACGACTACGGTATTCATGCTCGGTCGGGCATAGATGATTTTGCGGTTTATTCACAGTTCAATCCTGGTAAGAAATGGTCAACAGAGCATTATCTCATTGGAGGTGATTTATGGCGTGACTTCTTAAACGAGTTTGGGGCTGCCGAGAACCATCTTCAAATAAATCCTCACCTCTCTGTGTATCTTGAGCTGCGTATTCTTCGTATCTGGAATCAAATAGGTCGACCGAAACATTTCTTTATAGAAATGGGAGGTACATTGTTAGATCCAGAGGTTTGCCCTATTTTTGTCCCGTTGTTGCAAAGATGGAGTGAACGCACGCCGAATAACGTTAGGATAGTGTTGCTGTCCGAGCTGGCTTATAATGGCATCCATATAAAAACGAAAACTATTCAGGATGCAGTAAAAATGCTGCGAAGCCAGCAACTTAATCCGTGGCTAGTTGTAGCTAGGGATGTAAAGGATATTGAAGACGTTAAATTTGACGATAGATTGGAATTTGAAAGGATTATTTCGAACAAGATCTTTGATTCAACTGGGGTACGTCTCCTGAGGGTGATTTCTGTACCATTCTTTAATGATTTGACAAAGTATACAAAATATATGAAAGAGCGCTTTTTACCTTTGATTGTGCCGGTTGATAATAAAGATATACTTATTGCTACGGGAAATACCTCAAAATTTGATGATTTTAGGATATATATAGGCGATAAATATAGTATTCGTATGCCGCAGACTTCTGAGAAGATTCAAATACCAGAAGGAGTCACATCAATAGAGGATAATGCAATAGCAAAGGCAAGAGCCTATTCGGTTAAAACTGGCCAAATAGCCATAGGGGACGATACGGGCTTTTTTATCAAAGAGTTGTATGGTGAGCCTGGTGTTGCCCTGCGCAGATGGGGTGGTGAATTGCCAGAGGAGGTATCTCAAGAGGAGTTCTGGAGATTTTTTCAGAAGAAGACAGAAAACCTCAAGAACTACGATGCGTACTTTGATCAGTGCATAGCCATCGTTACTCCATCAGGTGATTACAAAGTTATTCACAATAAGACAGAAGGGTATCTGAACAGGGAGAAATTGAAACTTCCGTACAACGGTAGCGCTTACCCAATTGGGGCTGCTTTTGAAGCCTCGGTGAGGGCAAAAACCTGGGATGAAATGACTGATAAAGAAAAGCGTGAATTTGACTCATGGATAATTGTAGAGTTGAAGAAATTTATAGACCGTGAATTGTCAAAATAATAACTATCGCGTAATAGTTGATCTTAACGCTATAGTTCATAATGTTAAGAACATCGAAAAATCATATCAGTAGGGAGTTTCTTTACCTTAGACAGAATTGTATCTATAGCTAACGGGTGTGATAAGTCGGTGCGAATTCAGGTTAAATTAGAAGTTCAGAGCGGAAGAGATGGGTTTTGCCTTGGTGACGAAGGAGAATTAAAAAGCAGACTTAGATCGGTAAGAGCTATGAAAAACGTACGGAGTTTGTTTTAGAGGTCTGCATTTAATGTATAATAGTATAGTAGAGATGTATAAAAACATTATCAAGCCAATATTATTCCTACTAACACCAGACTTTACTCATAAGTTAACTATTTTTTGCGGTCGTTTGGCGCAAGCATTCCCTCCTGTTAGGTGGGCTATTAGTAAATTATGGAGCTTCCAGGACAAGTCGTTACAGCAGGAAATTGATGGAGTTGTATTTAATAACCCAATAGGCTTGTCAGCGGGATTTGATAAAAACGTACAACTGTCGCCCTTAATGGAAGACGTTGGATTTGGCTTTGCTTCTGGCGGATCTGTAACTATGGAGCCGAGAAGAGGAAATCCTCGACCATGGTTTCATCGATTGCCGAACACCAAATCTGTAGTTGTGTACGCTGGTATGCCAAATTATGGATTAGAGAAGATTAGTGGCTACATTGAATTAAATAGACCTAAAGTTAAATCAATGCCGACTGTTGTGTCTGTGGCTGTTATTGCTGATAAATCCACGAAAGACAAATTTGGGCCAGTCGTTCCGGAAGAATATATAATTCGGGACGTAAAAAAAGCGGTTAGTTATATCGTAGAAAACAGCTTGGCTAGTGTTATAGAGATTAATATTTCTTGTCCGAATGCTGGCAAGGAGCCGTTTATCTATGCCGATACGCTAGAGACTTTATTGAGCGAATTAGATTCTGTAAGGAGAAATGTTCATTTTTGGGTTAAAATGCCACATTCGTATGATCTGAAGCAATTCGACTCGCTATTAAAGGTTATTGTTGAGCATAATATTCAGGGCGTAACGGTTGCTAATTTAATAAAGGATCGCGAGAAGGTAGATCTTAAAGATCCTTTGACTGATGATATTAGGGGTGGATTAAGCGGCGAACCTACTCGCGCACATAGCTTAGAATTGATTAAGCATACATATAAAAACTATGGAGATAAACTGACTATTATTGGTGTTGGCGGAGTTTTTTCGGCCGAAGATGCATACGCTAAGATTAAAGCGGGCGCTAGTCTAGTTGGGCTTATCACTGGGCTGTTTTTCGAAGGTCCGCAGTTAATTGGGCGAATAAATCGCGAGCTGTCTCAGCTGCTAAAAAATGACGGTTTTTCTAGTATTTCTGAGGCGATTGGCGCTGATTTTAATAAAAAGCAAAAAAAGTCGAAAAAACTTTGAAAAAACCCTTGCAAAAGAATATCAGCTGCTGTATAGTTAATTACTAGTTAAGCGAATGTTCAAACGAACCTCTGGCAATACACTGCAAAACGTGCGAGGGCAGTGAGAAAACATCTGAGTGTAGATAGATTTGTCAATTTATTGACTTGTCAATTGTGCACTCAAATGTGTGAGGCACTGATCATTAACAATTTGAGAGTAAAAGAAATTGAGTTTTTAATTGACGGTAGTAGTAATTGCAAAGTAGCAACTACTAGTTAAGTCAATGCATAAAAAGGTACTCAAGGGCGCTAAATGGATGCCTAGACGTATATTACCGATGAAGGACGTGGAAGACTGCGATAAGCTTCGGGAAGCTGTCAACAAGCTTTGATCCGGAGATTTCCGAATGGGGAAACCCAGCATGAGTCATGTCATGTTGCCACTTGCTGAACACATAGGCAAGCGAGCGGGAACCATCTGAACTGAAACATCTTAGTAGGATGAGGAAGAGAAAGTAAATAACGATTGCGAAAGTAGTGGCGAGCGAAATCGCAACAGCCCAAACCTTTTTAAGTTTTTTTGCCTATTAATTTAGGCAAATAAGTTGATAGACGAATACTTATAAAGGGGTTGTGATATTACATATGACCAAGTCAGAGAATTTGATTCATTCAAATAATCTGATTTGCGATAACTGGCTATCAACAGTTAGTAAGGTAAGAAATCGGCGTGGTTAGTAGAATAGTTTGAATGACTAGCCAAAGAACGTGAAAGCCGTGTATATGAAAACGACGCTGACCTTATGTATGTTTTATCGAGTAGGACGGGGCACGAGAAACCCTGTTTGAATCTGGCTGGACCACCAGCCAAGGCTAAATATAATATACGATCGATAGTGAACTAGTACAGTGATGGAAAGGTGAAAAGAACCCCGGGAGGGGAGTGAAATAGATCCTGAAATTTAGTGCCTACAAGGAGTCGGAGCCGGCTTGTCCGGTGACGGCGTGCTTTTTGTAGAACGATCCAGCGAGTTAATTTTTACAGCGAGGTTAAGTCAATTGACGGAGCCACAGTGAAAGCGAGCCTGAATAGGGCGAATAAGTTGTAAGGATTAGACCCGAAACCGGGTGACCTAACCATGAGCAGGTTGAAGCCACTGTAACAGGTGGTGGAGGACCGAACCAGGATACGCAGCAAAGTGTTTGGATGACTTGTGGTTAGCGGTGAAATGCCAATCGAACTCGGAGATAGCTGGTTCTCCTCGAAATAGCTTTAGGGCTAGCGTCGTGTTAGTAGCACATGGGGGTAGAGCTCTGTAAAGGACTGGGGCGGGCAACTGTACCCACCCTTAACAAACTACGAATACCATGTGTGTAATCACGGCAGTTAGAACATCGGTGCTAAGATCGGTGCTCAAAAGGGAAACAGCCCAGACCATCATCTAAGGTCCCTAAATTAACGTTCAGTGGGAAACAAGGTGAGATTTCTTAAACAGCTAGGATGTTGGCTTAGAAGCAGCCATTCATTTAAAGAGTGCGTAACAGCTCACTAGTCAAGAGATCTTGCGTGGAAAATGTAACGGGGCTAAAACGTTATACCGAAGATATGGATGTCAGATTTATCTGGCGTGGTAGAGGAGCGTTCCTATCAGCAGTGAAGTCGAATCGGAAGGTTCGGTGGAGCGGTAGGAAGTGAGAATGCTGGAATGAGTAACCATAAGAGAGGTGAGAATCCTCTCGGCCGTAAGAGCAAGGTTTCCTGAGCCATGGTAATCATCTCAGGGTTAGTCGGGCCTAAGCCGAGGCGCAGAGCGTAGGCGATGGACATCAGGTTAATATTCCTGAACCGGTTAAGTTTTGTACACTGTTCACGGGGAAGTAATCGAAGCGGATTCATGGTTTATCCGTCCAACCGAGCGGGAACGCAAAGGGAGTGAAAGTGATTCTTCGGAGTCGCGATTTTGGTGAAAGCCCTGGCTAGAAAAGCAGGTGTACGCGTGGACTTAGCCGCCCGTACCGCAAACCAACACAGGTGCTCGAGTCGAGTAGACTCAGGCTTACGAGCGAACCTTCGCTAAGGAACTCGGCAATACAGCGACCGTAACTTCGGGATAAGGTCTGCCCCCACTTCGGTGGATATCAGCCGCGTTCACTCAGTGAATATTAGGTTAAAGAGTACATTTTTAATCACAAAACGAATTTTCTGAGATAGAGCAAACGAATTGTTCTTTTGAACGCGAATCTCTGACGTCTAACGATGTGGGGGCCGCAGCAAAAGAGCCCACGGAACTGTTTATCAAAAACACAGGTCTCTGCTAACACGAAAGTGGATGTATAGGGGCTGACTCCTGCCCAATGCTGGAAGGTTAAGGGGAGCGCTTCACGGTGCGAACTGAAGCCCTAGTCAATGGCGGCGGTAACTATAACCGTCCTAAGGTAGCGAAATTCCTTGTCAGGTAAGTTCTGACCCGCACGAATGGAGTAATCATGTGGGCACTGTCTCAGCGAAGGACTCGGTGAAAGTGCATTGGCGGTAAAGATGCCGTCTGTCCGTACCAGGACGAAAAGACCCCATGGAGCTTTACTACAGCTTTACATTGAATATGGTTTCAACATGTGTAGCATAGGTGGGAGACTTTGAAGCAGATACGCCAGTATTTGTGGAGTCACCAAGTGAAATACCACCCTTGTTGTGATTGTGTTCTCACGCTGACCGTTATCCGGTTAGCGGACCGTGTATGGTGGGTAGTTTAACTGGGGCGGTTGCCTCCTAAAGAGTAGCGGAGGCGTTCAAAGGTTGGCTAACTTCGGATGGAAATCGAAGTGATAGTGTATGCGCATAAGCCAGCTTGACTGTGAGGAGTACATTCCAATCAGAGACGAAAGTCGGAGCAAGTGATCCGCTGTACGTACATTTGTACATGAATGTGGGATCGACAGCGCAAACGGATAAAAGTTACCCTGGGGATAACAGGCTTATAGCGCCCAATAGTTCACATAGACGGCGCTGTTTGGCACCTCGATGTCGGCTCATCACATCCTGGAGGGGGAGCACCTTCCAAGGGTTCGGCTGTTCGCCGATTAAAGTGGTACGCGAGCTGGGTTCAGAACGTCGTGAGACAGTTCGGTTTATATCCGGTATGGACGATAGGAAACTTGAGAGGATCTACCCCTAGTACGAGAGGACCGGGGCGGACGCACCTCTGGTGTATCGATTGTGGCCACCTGCTGCATTGTCGAGTAGCTATGTGCGGACTAGATAAGCGCTGAAAGCATATTAAGCGCGAAACTAACCTCAAGATAAGGTTTCCCTATGAGGACACAGAAAGACTATCTGTTTGATAGGCGCAAGGTGGAAGTACAGTAATGTATGGAGCTGAAAGCGTACTAATAGTCCCATTGCCTTTTTATGTCCTTGTCCGTGGAGTTTATGCTTGCATAAACATTGCGGATAAGGTAGACTTAACTAGTAATTGGTGCTTTTCAAAAGTACCAGTCAATTAAAAATCAATTCCGTGCTGATGTTGGACATCGAAGAAAGGGGTTTGGCCCACCGTGGAGTATATACGGAACCAAGCGTCGTAACCCCCTCCTTCGGTGCCCATGGCGAGGAGGAAACACCTGTTCTCATTCCGAACACAGAAGTTAAGCTCCCCAGCGGCGATTATACTGCGAAAGTGGGAAACTAGCACGGTGCCGAATTATAAGAAAGCCATCCTAATAGGGTGGCTTTCTTCTTTGTCTTAAAACGTTTGTGGTATGTTTTGGTGGGTGATAGAATATAAGTATGTGTATAGTGTGCAGGGTGGCTACTGGCGGTATGGCGATTGCTGTTGCCCTAACGCCAACGGTTAATATAACGGCACCCAATGAGAATAAGAGTGATGCGAAGAAGGCGATTAGTGCTAAAATTTTCTCTGAAATAAAATCTCCCTCTTCTTTATCAGGCTTTAAAGCGCCAGATATTCAGATTCCAGATTGGCACTCCGCATCTCAATCGTCAAAAAAATCAAATTCTGGGGTGAAAAAAGAAGTCACATACACAATATCAACAAAGGGTAATGTCCGATCAAACTTGTCTAAATTCTCGAAACAGGTAAATGAAACCTTAAACGACAATCGAGGTTGGGCGCGTATGGGAATTGTTTTTAAAGAGGTGAAAGAGGGTGGAAGTTTCAATTTAGTTCTGTCGCAAGCCGAATTGATGTCGTCGTTTTCGTCAGGTTGTGACGCGGATTGGAGTTGTCGAGTCGGGTCTTCTGTCATTATCAATGATAATCGATGGTCTGGCGCAACTACAGCGTGGAATAAGGCGGGTGGTGATATTCGTAATTATCGACATATGGTAATCAATCATGAAGTTGGACATTGGTTGGGGCATGGGCATTTGAATTGTTCTGGAGCTAATAATCCAGCGGCGGTTATGCAGCAGCAGTCAATTGATTTACAGGGGTGTGTTTTTAATCCTTGGCCGCTTGATAGTGAACTGTGGTCGACTACGCTGGGGATAGAGCTATGAAATTGATAAAAAATCACCATACACTTAAATTAGCTATTGTCATAAGTTGTATAACGCTGATAATGATATTGGCGTATGGATTCATGAGTTGGAAATCTTGGGAAAATGTTCAAAGTGTAACAAAAAACACTAATGAAGCAGAGAGTTCGCTGTTTATTAGTTTGCAAAAAGACAAATTATCTACTGAAAAATTGAACGAATATTTGGCTGATTTAAAAAATAAACGCCAAAGCTGCGATGTGGTATTTTTTATATCTTGGCAGAAGAACATTAATGCTAGATTTAAAAAGTATTCAGAAGAATGTAATAAATCAGTAGAGAAGATGAACCGAACTATACAGAGTATAGAGAAGATTGTCAGCTTTATGGAATTTGATAAGGAGTTGAGCGGTGAAATACGTGCGGTGTCAGATGAGTTATCGAACACCAGGCAAAATGACTTTATTACTATGGAGAAAATATGGACTAGTGCAAAGAAGAGGTTGGAATCCAGAGAAGACGAGGTTGACTTACGTAAGTTAGCGATGAAGAGGATAGATGCTATTTTATTGGCTGTGCGCGATTTGAAGTCGGCTGACGAAAAGAAAGACGGCGACCAGTTTACTATAGTCAGGGATAAATTTACTGTGGCTATTAACGCTTGGATTGGTTTGCAAAATGAACTGACACAAGAATCTCAGCTTAGAATAGACAACCTACTAAGAGAGTTTTAGGATAAATCTACAATAAAAAATAGCCCTCTGTATGGTGGGCTATTTTTCTTCTCGAATCTCGCAGAAAACGAGAATTTTTTTGTGGTGGAACTCATAATTTCTAAAGCTCCAACAGGTGCCGTCAATAACTGACTTTATTAGTATAGCTAACGCGTCAGTAAAATGCAATATTTTATTCACAATAAAAAACTACTTATGTAAATATTGACAAAGCGTTAGTTATATGCTAGCATATAAACACAACACATATCATGTGTGATATATAAAGGTGAGGGTTTCCATTTGAATTTATGTGGAAATCTTTTTTAAAAATGGAGGAAAACCTTCCTATGGCAGGAACAAAGGCTGGCGGCTTAAAGGCTGCTCAAAAAAATCTAGCTCGCGATCCAGATTTTTTTACGCAAAAATCGGACGTAAGGGTGGTAAAAATGGTCGAACTGGTGGCTTTGCTGCAAATCCAGCTTTGGCTCGTATCGCTGGTGCTAAGGGCGGACGCATTTCACGCCGTACTAAGAAAACAGTACAAAAAATTGCAGAATAAGACCGCTCCAATCTCTTAAAATTAGCCTCCGTATGAGAGGCTTATTTTATTTGATATCTTTTAAGTTGGCAGGATTTTGCTTGATTTACGCGCCATTCTGAGTGGCAATTAATACACTTGTAAGACGAGGAAGTGGCTTGTAGTCCAACTGCGCCACACTGAGGGCAAAGACTACGTTTATGTAGCCAGTCCCTGTAGCTATCTAAAGAATCTTGAATATTATCGTCGTCCATACTGAGTGTTAAATCGTATTTTGGCGCCAAAGTATCAACGGCATACTCCCAGGCAGATCTTTCCATTTCGATTAACTGGATATCATATTGATAATTTTTATGGCCAAGTTTAGCATGGGCGATTTCGTGTAAAAGTTGCACTAAGTCTTCTTGTGAATCTAATTTTTCGTAATAGACTGTTTGTGAATTGGGGTTCCAGGAAAATACTTCACCCTCCTTGAATTGCAGTTCTGGAAAATCGTGTTCAATTTGAGGCAAGCTGACTGATGGCATTGTCGTAGCATCCGTATAATACAATTTCTTCTGGGTTAGGGGCGCTGATTATTTTTGGTACCGATATAGCGGCGGGTAAGTTTTCTGCCAGAAGACCGCTTAAAATATCTGAAAAATAGGATGTGAATACTCCCACGCTCCCGCCAATAACAACGACATCTGGTTGCGTAAAGGCGATGAGGGGTTGCAACCCAGCTTTTATCCTATTGGCGACCTCTTCCCAGACTTCCAGGGGTGTGTCTGATGATAATTCGCCAAAAATTCTCTGTAAAACTCTACCCGCAGCAATCTCTTCCCAAGTGGTAATCTTGCCATTGTAATTTAAGGACATATGTCCACCTTCGCAATCGCTAAGCTCTTTATGCAGATTCCCATTCAGGATTAGGGAAGTGCCAACGCCGGTTCCTAAGGTGATGTATAGACCGCATCTGGGAGTTTTGGGCAATCTGAGCATACTTGCCAGTCCTGCCATATTGGCGTCATTTGCGATGAATATTGGTATATTAGGAAAGTATCGGGAAAGCAGCTCGCGGATAGGTTGATTTTTCCAACCGAGATTTTGACACCACACTGCCATGCCGTCTTTGACTACTCCTGGCAGGGCTATGGAAATTGCGTCAATTGGCTTATCATTCGTAATCAGGTGAATTTGATCGGCGACGCGTTGAATATATTGGTCTACGTTTTTAGGGGTGGGGAATTTAATGATATGCTTAGGATTTTTTTCCTCGTCAAAGCTGGCTACTAATGTTTTGGTCCCACCTGTGTCAACCGTAATAATCATATATTTATTATATCACCAGCTTTACTTATAAGAGGTCATTATGATATAATAAAGAAAATTTGAGTGGAGATATAATATGAAGCGAGTAAATCAGGCTGGATCAATTGGAGTTTTTTTGTAGTAGTAGGCGCTATTTTTAGTGGCTATATCTTTGGCTGTTCTTTATGGAATTAGGCAGAATAATTTGTCGCAAGATGGGTCACCAATTTCTAGCGATTTGGTAGCATCAGATAATAGCAATAAGAATTCACAAAACAACAGTACATCTCAGCAGTCTGCAGATCAAAAAACGAATGGTCAGTCGGGTGGAAGAGGTGAGGCGCGAACCGACGTGAAGACTGAAGAGTCGAAAAAGACAACTCCTACACCTGAATCTTCTCAGTCTCAACAATCACCATCATCTACAACGCCAGCTCCTTCTAAGCAGTCTGATAAAGGATTGCCAAAAACTGGACCAGAAGATGTAGCTGTTTCTGCAGTGGCTTTTGGTATTTTGGCGTTTTTAACGGTGGCTTATCAGCGATCTCGCTATCTGATCTAGCTTTGACTTCTATCTATCTGTTGTGATATAATTGTGATAATCTGTGGGGATATTTTTATTGTGTCCCTGAAGAATAATATCAATTTTAAGGAAGGGGTCTTTAGAAGACTTATGGCAGATGCCAAAATTACAATGGATGACCTGCTGGCTCAAGCAGGCGATAGTGTTAAACAACTTACTGTTGGCGAAACAGTTGACGGTACTGTTCTATCAGTAAAGAAGCACGAAATTTTAATTGATTTAGGACCTTTGGGCGTTGGCTTGGTTCCACGCCGCGAAGTTAGCCTTTCAAAGAACTACAATGTTGGCGATTCAGTAATTGCTAGCGTAATTGATACCGAATTGGAAGACGGTTATTCGCTACTTTCATTGCGCAAGGCTGCGAAAGATCGTGGTTGGGATGAAGTTATGGCTAAATTGGAATCTGGTGAAATCATCACCGTTGTGCCATACGACGCTAACCGCGGTGGACTATTAGTTGAATACGAAGGTATTCGCGGATTCTTGCCAGTATCGCAATTGTCAGCTGAACACTATCCTCGCGTAGGTTCTAGCGACAAGGACGAAATCTTGCAACGATTGAACAGCTTTGGTAAAGAAGGACATTAAAGCGCGAATCTTGGATGCTGACCGAAAAGCTAACAAATTGATCTTCTCTGAAAAAGAGGCGGTTAAAGAAGGCTTGGCAGAGCGATTCCAGAAGTTGGCAATTGGTGATACAGTTACAGGTGTTGTTACGGGTGTTGTTGACTTTGGTGTATTCGTTAACGTTGAAGGTATTGAAGGTTTGATTCACATCTCAGAAATTAGCTGGGAGCGTGTTAATAACCCATCTGACTACGTAAAGGTTGGTCAAACTATCGAAGCTAAGATTATTGCAATCGACAAAGAGCGCTTGAGCTTGAGTATGAAGCAATTGACCAAAGATCCATGGTTGGATGAAGTTGAGCAATTTAAGCCTGGTGAAAAAGTTGAGGGAACTGTAACTCGAATTACTCCATTTGGTGCATTCGTACAGTTGAGTCCAGCGGTTGAAGCTTTGGTCCACGTGTCAGAGCTTGGCGGTGACGGTACTGATCCTGAAAAAGTATTTACATTGAACGAGCGTAAAGAATTTACAGTTTTGGATATCGATAAGGAAAATCGTAAGATTTCTCTTTCACTCGGCAAATCATCAAAGAAAAATAATACAAATCCCCTGAAGCGTAGCTACGCCCAGAGGTGAGAGGAGCTTATTATGGCAGAAAAAATCGTCAATATTGCGGATTCGGTAACGGTTGGCGAGTTGGCCGAAACTCTGGGATTGTCAGTAACTACGCTGATTGGTGAATTGTTTAAGAACGGAATCGCTGCGACAATTAATCAGCGACTAGATTTTGAGACTGCACAGATTATTGTTGAAGAATTGGGGCTGGATGTGCAGCTGAAACGGAAGACGGTTTCAGCAGAAATCCATCACCATGCGCACAAATTGTCAGATAAGGCAGTTCCTCGTCCGCCAATTGTGGCTGTGATGGGGCATGTTGACCATGGTAAAACGAGTTTACTAGACGCGATTCTTGATAAGAAAACAGCGGCTAGTGAAGCCGGAGGAATTACTCAGCATATTAGCGCTTATCAAGCTCAGCGCAACGGACGAACTATCACTTTACTAGATACTCCAGGTCACGAGGCTTTTGCGGCGCTGAGGCAGCACGGAGCTACACTGACCGATGTGGTGATTATCGTGGTGGCAGCAGATGATGGAGTTAAACCTCAGACTGTTGAAGCTATTCGATTTGCCAGGTCAGCTAACGCTAAAATTGTGGTGGCAATTAATAAGATTGATAAAGAGGCGGCTAATCCGCAACTGGTAAAGACTCAATTGGCATCTGAGCATGGTTTGAACCCTGAAGAATGGGGTGGCGACACTGTGATGGTTGAGGTTAGCGCAAAAACTGGTCAAAACTTAGATAAGCTTTTGGATATGGTTTTATTGGTGGCGGATATGGAAGATTTGCGCGCAGATGAAGATGTTCCGGCTGAAGGTTTGGTTATTGAGGCGCACATGGAAACTGGTCGTGGCGCCGTAGTTGGTTTGTTGGTGGAGAATGGTCATTTGAGACCTGGTCATTATCTGGTTGCTGGGACGGCTTACGGGCGAGTCCGAACGCTTCAAGATTTTCGCGGTAAAGCCGTTAAAGATGCCGGTCCAAGTATGCCAGTGAACATGACCGGATTTAAGGAATTGCCACAATTCGGTGATGGATTTGAGATTGCTAAGAGTGAAAAAGAAGCTCGCAATTTGGCGCAAAAGGCTAAAATTGAACAGGAGAAAATGGCAGCCACAACCAATGTTACTGGTGCAGATATTCTTAAGATGATGAATCGAAAGCTTGATGTGGAAGAATTTAACGTAATCGTTAAGGCTGACGTTCAGGGTTCGGTAACGTCTGTGGTTGATAGCTTTGAAGCTGATTGATACAAATGGCGAAGTTGAGCTTCATGTTGTCGGAACTGGCGTTGGCAATATTTCCGAGAACGATATTCATTTGGCGGTTGGCGAAAATACGGTGATTTATGGCTTTTAATGTCGATTTGCCACCAGCAGTTAAGCGATTAGCAGCGCGTGAACACGTGGAAGTGCGGATTTTTAAGGTAATTTATGAACTGTTGGATGACGCTAAGGCTTCAATGGAGGCTTTGTTGGCGCCAGAAATCGTTGAAACTGAAATTGGTGAGTTGGAAATTAAGGGTGTGTTTAGGACGATGCGCGAAGAAGTGATCGCTGGTGGCGAAGTGAAGCGCGGTAAAGTCGCTAAGGACTTGCTGGCGCGCGTAAAACGTGGCGGAGAGCAAATTGCTGAAGTGGAAGTTTCTTCCGTGCAACGTCAGCAACAAGAGGCAAAAGAGGTCTTTGAAGGTGAAATGTGTGGATTGAGCCTCAGGACGAAGAAAAAGATTACCTTAGAAATTGGCGACAAATTGGAGTTCTTTACTAGGGAATTAGTAAAGAAGACACTGGGGTAGACTGTCCTAAGTATTGACTTTTTTATGTATTTATGATAGTATCTTAGATATACATAAGTTTATTGCCATTCTGCGTGCAGAAGGCGAAAGGAAACCACCACAAAATGAGCAAAACACCCGAAGGACGTCCAGGCGTCGAAAACAATTCCGAGAAGCCGTCTGCGCTTAGAAGAATGGGTCAGGGCTGCAGCGAAAAGCGGCAAAAAAAAGACTTGGGAGACAATGATTGGCAGGGATTCTGGCGAGCAGGCTAAAAATACATCCGACACAATCGCTCCTGAGGCTCCTGTAGAATCGGGCGACACTAGTCCAATTGCTATGTCTGAGGAACAATTGGAAGGTCTGAGAAATACTCCTGAATATCCTGTTTATCCTAAATCTTCTCTCCCTAAATTTGTCACTAAACCAGACGGTCGTCAATATCCTGTTTATCCTGAACCTTCTTTCCCTGAATTTGTCACTACGCCAGACGGTAATCGATCTCCTGTAGAATCAGGCAATACACCTGCTGCTCTAATCGAGCCGCCTAAACCTACACCTGCTGCTCTAATCGAGCCGCCTGAACCTACACCTGATGAACTAGATAGAATTAAGTGGAACGACTATATGAGGGATGCGGCTGCTAAACGTTTTGTTCTTGTTCATCCGACGACTGAAGAGGATCTAAGGAAACTTGAGAGTTTTGGGGTAGATATTTACTCAAGATATAGTCCAGAAGTGGTTTCTAGATATAAAGATGAAAACGTAATAGACAAAGATATGTTTAGCACGACGATCCCTAACGTGGATAAACCAAAGAAGGATGATAATCCAGAAGGCTTAACACCGTACGAACAGGCTATGCGAGCTAAATATCTTGGTGATGAGTATGATGATGCTGAAAAAACCGAGATGAGCGTAGAAGAACATAAAGCTGCCGCTAACCTTAAAATCGCTAGGGAGAGGTTTGCTAAGGCCAGTATCGCCGTTGAATCACACTTCTTTAAGAAGTTCTTTGGTGGAAAGAAGCGCCAAGCTGAATTAGAAGCTGCTGCCGAACAGTTGAAACAGAGCGAATTGGAATACATGCGTCTTAAGTTTGCTGATAAAATCGAAGCAGTAAACAGGATCCAGAAAAGCAGGCTGAATTAGCAGCGGAAATGGGTCAAGCGGCGTTTGCAAGTATGCAAGAAACCTCAAGAACGACGACAGATAAGTATGACAGCATGCTCGATGATCGTGGTAAATTTAAGAAAGCTGCAGCTAAAGTTGGTAAATGGTTTAATAAGGGTGGTAAGATTGCTCAGTGGCTGAAGTTGGGTGGTGCTGGTTTTGTGGGCGGTGCTATAGTAGGGTCTGTTGCTACATGGCCTATTACGACGGCTGTCGGTATTGTAACGGAATTAGGAGTTGCTGGAGCAACAAAACAAGCTGTTCTGGAAGAGCATCGTGGCGAAGATCGCATAGCTGCTGATGACGACCGCCTTGAAACTATAGATCCTTCATTTAAGGATACTGTGGCCAAAATGAAAATTGACGATGTTATGGAGCATGCAGTCAATGTATCAGTTGACAATCTTAAGGACGTGAGTATAGAGAGGCAAGATGATTTGCGTAAGCGAATGCGTCGGGCAATGGGTAGGTTTGGCATCGGCTTTGCTCTGGGCGGCTTTGCTGGTAAATATGTTGGCGACTGGGCCAACTCTGCACACGCTACTGGGGCTGAGAGTAATACCACTACACCTTCACAATCTGGTGGTGATCAAGTACCCCAGTCTAGCGGCGCATCTTCTGTGGATAACTCTGTTGACAAAATCGTAAATAGTGTTAATCCAGATACGTCGAATTTCAATTCTTACGACTATCCTTGGGACTGGGCTGCTGAGAAGTTTGGCGACGCAAACGCAATGGATCAACTTCATAACTTGGCTGACAAGGCTGCGGCTAACGGTCATACCGTAAAGTGGTTTAATAACGGCAAAATAACATGGGTGGAAGTCGACGGATCTAGTGCTACTGAGCACGTGTTGGGTGTATTGAGTAGATACGTTTAATAGATAAAATATAAAAATAAACAAGGAGATAAAAAATGTTTGAAATTACTGACGAATTCTTAGCACAGGCTGGTTTTGGATCATTGCCTGCGGATAAAAAAGAGCAGATGAGGGAAGACGTCGCTAACAGTGTCCAGGATAAGATTACAAGGAAGATCTTACTGGCTGTTGGCGAAGCGAAGCTGGATGAGTTTATGGAATTACTGGATGGCGACGATGCTTCTGCGGTATTGAATTGGTGCGCAAGTAACGGCGTTAATTTAACGGAAATTGTTCAAACCTCGATGAATGAGACTATGGTCGAGCTGCAAAAATTATACAATGGCGCGCTGAATATGATGCGTGGATAGTAATATTAAACAGTTACTGGTATAATTTAACTTAATCATATAGACGAAAGAAAAGGAGGACTATGTTCCAACTGAATGAAGAATTTCTTAAAGAATTGGGGCTGGATCAGCTGCCAGAAGATCAGCAAAAATCGTTGTTGCAACATATTTATAGCGAACTAGAGCTTCGAGTTGGCGAACGATTAAGCCAGGGAATGAGCGATGCTCAGCTGGAGGAGTTTGCGGGAATTATCGATAAAACTCCAGGCGCTGTGGATGATTTTCTGATGAAACACGCACCTAATTATCAACAGGAACCAATGTTGCAGAAAATGTCACAAGCTTCAGGTTTGCCAGTTGACGATCCGCGTCTGAAGGATGAATTTGCAGCTACTAAGTGGCTAGAGGTCAATCGACCAGATTATCGTGATGTTGTGGCTGCAGTGATGGCTGATTTGAAAAAGGAAATTATAGCGAATAAAGATGCTATTTTGGGTTCAGTCCAAGCGTAATTTTATACGGATGATAAAATAACCCCTCTTATGTGGGGTTATTTTTTTATTTGTAGCCTCTTAGATAATCTTCAGCGGTCATTGTTTTTCCGCTGGGCGCGATGAGCTCGTCGATAATTAAATAGTTGTCGTCGGCGAATTTTTTATCAAGATGGGAACTCGGAGTTTTGTCGCAATGAGATTTCGTGATAATGATATCTCGATCGTCAATTGTCATTCGGCTACGCGGAAACCCGAGGTGTGCGCGGACGTGGGCTTCAGCCTCGGCGGCGGTCATACGTTCCGTATCGAGCCATGAGTTATCCTTGTTTAATAATTGGCAATATGAAGCTTGAGAATCGTCCTGTGGTGTTGGTTGAAGACTCCTATTGATGATGTTTGGCAGGTTTTTTATTAGCAGAGAAGTGCCATCGTAAAATAATTTGTCGTACAGCTCGAACTTTGTTTCTTTTCCAGTGAGGGATTGTCGAGTTTGGATGTATATGGGGCCGTCATCCATTTTACTATCAAGTTGCATTATTGATACGCCAGTTTCGGTATCTCTATTGGCTATAGCTGATTCGATAGGCGAAGGTCCTCGATATTTTGGCAGTAGAGAAGGGTGAACATTGATAATTCCTGGTGTAAATAAGTCGATAATTGACTGGGGAATGATTTTTCCGTACGCAACCAAAACTCCCGTTACTGGCTGAAGCTGTTTTATGTAGTCGGTAATTTCACTGACTTTGCTTGGCTGCAAAACTGGAATATTGTGAGACTTAGCGAATGTTTTTACTGGAGGTTCAGTAAGTTTGTGCCCGCGACCGCGCTTGGTGTCGGGCTTGGTGATAACGCAAACAACGTTAAATCCCTCTTCAGCGAGAGCTTCTAAGGTAATTAGGCTGTAATTTTCAGTCCCAAAGAATACTATTTTTGGCGATGTCTTTGTCATAATCTAGCGGTTGCAACTCGCCTTTCTCATCGAGCGTATAAAAAGCGTCTTTCTTGTCCTTAATATGGTCTATAAAAACTAATCCATTACAGTGGTCTATCTCGTGCTGCAATACGCGCGCCAAAAATCCTTCGGCTTTAATTCGCACTTCTTCGCCGTCTAAATTCATGGCTTTTACGCGAATTTTATTGTAGCGAGGAACTTTTCCATAAATGCTTTTAACGCTTAAGCATCCTTCAAAGTCTTCAACAACTTTCGCCTTCATATTTCACGATTTCTGGATTGATAAGAGTGATGAAATCGCGAGTTGATTTTTCTTTCAAAGTCGGCTCGAACAATCACGACACGCTCTAATTTGTCGACTTGCACGGCAGCCAGGGCAGCGCTAATTTCGTGAGGTCTAGAGTCCTCCCAATCCAGCGCGGCTGCGGTCATTTCGCCTGCCAGTTTTATAACATCATTAGTAACAACGTGGATTTTCGATGATTTTTGGCGAAGATGTGGGTTTGGTAATGTGATAATATCGTCTTTTGTCATTGCTATAATTATACCAGAAATTACAGTAGACTTACAGGGTCAAGCTCGTACTGCCAGTGTGATGATGGCAGGAGATTCAAGACGTCAAGAAGCTCTTGTCGTTTGGGACTTTTTACTACGATTTGCCATCGATATGTATCGCGGACGCGCTCATAAAAAGCTGGTGTTGGTCCAAAAACTTCAATGTTATCAAAATTGGATTTTAATAGTTCGGACAATTTTTTAGCGTTTCTTATGGCGGCAACTTCGGTTTTATAAACGCAAGTTAGTTTTAATAAGTAGGTGAAAGGCGGAAAGTTGGTTTTTTGTCGCTGAGATATGGTTCTTTGATAAAATTCTGTATAGTTTTGAGAGAGTCCGTTTGTGATAGACGGGTGATTTGGTTGATATGACTGGACGACGACTTCCGTTGGTGTGCTTGACCTGCCGACGCGGCCGACGACTTGGGCGAGCAATTGAAATGTTCGTTCGGGTGATGAATAGTCAGGGAGAGAAAGTCCGGTGTCAGCCTGAATGACCCCGACGACTGTTAAGTGCGGCAAATCTAATCCTTTGGCGATAACTTGCGTGCCGATAATTATATCTATTTCGCCATTTTTCAGTTCATCATAACGCTCGTTCACGGTAGCCTTCAAATCGGTGTCTTTATCAAATCGAGCAATTTTTTTGTTCGGGAATAACCTCTGTAATTCGTCTTCAATTCGCTTAGTTCCGATACCTTTATGAATGATGTCGGCGTTTTTACATTCAGGGCAACTAGTAGGAACTTTGGTCGAAAAACCGCAAATGTGACATGACAATTTATGACTATCTGCATGCAGAGTGAGCGGAATAAAACAGCGTGGGCAGCCAGCCTGCCAGCCGCAGTTATCGCATAATGTGATTGATGCCGTGCCGCGCCGATTGTGAAAAATAAGAACTTGCTCGTTTTTTGATAGAGCTGTGTTTATAGATTTCAAGAGTGGGTCGGAGAGGAATTGATGTTGAGTAAAATTGTTGCGCTTTGTCATATCGACCAGCGTCACGTTGGGGCGAACGGTGTCTGGTCTTGCTGGTTTTGTCATTGTAATGATTGGCGTGTTTGACTTTTTTGCAATGTAATAGTCGGCGACCGCTGGAGTGGCGCTACCTAGAATTAGCTTGCCGCGATGTTGATTCGTAAGAACTGAGGCGACGCGGAGGGCTGAATATCGAGGGGATTGCTCCTGCTTGAAGCTCGGTTCGTGACACTCGTCAATTACCACAAGTCCAAGTTGTTGCACGGGCGCAAAAAGGGCAGATCGTGGACCGATGATTACTACTGGATCATTTGAGCTGATGACTCTTTTCCAGATTGCATATCGTTGAGCTTCGGTTTGTTTGGAATGGGTAACTATGACATTTGGTAGGTGAGCGGAAAACTCAGCAACCAGTTGTGAGGTTAGGGCAATTTCGGGGACTAAAATTATCGCTGATCGCTCTTCTTCTAAGGCTTGTTTGACTGCTTCTATGTACACTAGCGTTTTTTTCCTGAACCAGTTACGCCGTGTAAAAGTACTGTTCCGGAATGGAGATTTTCGATAGCCTGGAGGGCTGCTTTTTGCTCATCAGTGAATACATTTTTTGTTCGATTTTCTGCTAGACTAACTGGGGTGGACTGGTTAATTGAGCGACGTTTTTTGGATAATCCGCTAGGTAAAATTGTTTGCCAGACGGTCGCTTGGTGTGTAGCGTAATATTTGTTCATCCATATAGCAGTCTGGACGAGTTCGATTGGCAAGGGATATTCTTCAACGATTTTACTGATTGGCTTGACTTCAAATCTGGTTGGCGAACTTCTTGTAAAACTACGCCAATAGCATTGATTTTGCCGATTTCTATAGCAACAATCATTCCGGTCGGCAGTCTTTCCTCTGAAGAATACGTAAACGAACTTGCGTCGGCGCGGACGATTCTTGTTGGCGAAACCAAATAGTAATGCATGTTCATATTATATCGCGAAAAAAATGCTAAAATAAGCATATGTATTTTGAGAGTCGTTCGCAGGCTGGGGCAATTCTGGCTGATCAAGTACTGGAAAAGTATCGCTATGAAAACTGCGCAGTAGTTGCAATTGGTGAAGGTGGCGTGTTGATCGGCGAGCAAATTGCAGTGAAGCTTCACTGTGTCCTCATGATGTTGTTGAGCGAGGGGATTGAGATTCCTGGGGAAAGTTTAAGCATCGGGGCGATGTCACAGTCTGGGCAATTTACGTATAATAGTCAATTTTCTGACGGCGAAATTAATGAATATACTAGTGAATTTCACGGTTATCTGGAAGAGAAAAAGCGCGAGGCTCATCAGAAAATGAATAGACTTTTGGGCGATGGTGGAATCATCGATAAGGATATGCTGAAGGATCGGGTGGTGATTTTAGCGAGTGATGGTTTTGGTGATGATTTGTCGGTTTTGGACGTGGCTTTGAGTTTTCTGAAGTCTGTTCGGATTGAGAAATTGGTGATTGCGGTGCCGTTTTGTGGTGTGGCGGCGGTGGATAAATTGCATATGACAGTTGATGAAATGCATATTTTTGGATGTGAAGGAGAATTTTATGGGATTGAATCATTATTATGAAGATAATACATTGCCATCCAAAGAGGAAACGATAGCGAAAATTAACCAGGTTATTTTGAATTGGAAGTAAAAAACTTGTCGGGTGTTGTAAAATTGTGATAAACTTTAATTAAGAAAGATGCGTTAGGGAGGTTATGTTAGACGTTTTTATTACATCTAGGGTGCGGCGAAATTGTAGTAGTATACGCTAAGTATCCTGATTTTCACACACATGTTCGCGGATTAGCAAAGCTAATTAAGGAAGATCCTGGAAATATTCAACGAGAATTGAAGCGACTGGAAAAGGTTGGATTTTTGCAGAGTGAAAAGCAAGGTAACTCACGTACGTATTTCACTAATAAACAATTCCCAATTTTTAAGGAATTGCAAAGTATGGTGATTAAATCTCAGCAATATTCAGCGCGATCAAAGCGTGGCATGGCTGATAAAGACTAATGACATTATTTGAGAAAATTTTAGCAGCTCGGGGTTTAACTACGCGTGCGGCGCGTGAGGAATTTTTGCATCCGAATTACGCGTCAGTAAAACATGATCCATTTTTATTGCCAGATATGAGAAAAGCGGTGGACCGCTTGAAAAAGGCGCACACTGAGGGTGAGAAAATTGTTATTTACGGCGATTATGATATTGACGGGCTGAGCGCAACGGCAATTTTACTGGATGCGTTTGGTAAGTTTGGCTTTAAGGAAGTTGGTGCATTTATTCCGAATCGGTTTGTTGAGGGTTACGGAATGACGATGGGCGCTGTTGATAAGGTACGGAATATGGGTGCGGATTTAATTGTTACGGTTGATACGGGAAGTTTATGCCATGCGGAAATTGAATACGCGTCGAGTTTGGGGATTGATACTGTGGTGACCGATCATCATAATGTTGCTGAGACTCCACCGCCGAGTGTTGCCGCGGTTAATCCTAAGTTTCCTGGTCATAAATATCCGTTCCGCGATTTGTGTGGTGCGGGTGTGGCGTTTAAATTAGTTCAGGCTCTACAAACTGAACTGGACGGGCTGCCGGATGGCTACGAGAAGTGGCTATTGGATCTGGTGGCGCTGGGGACGGTTTGCGACATAGTTACACTAGCGGACGAAAATAGGGCGAATGTCTATTGGGGTTTGGAGGTTTTGAAAAAGCAGAAGCGTCCTGGTTTGAAGGCGTTGATGTCGGTGGCGGGAATTGAGCCGGAGAAGGTTAATGCTAGGCATTTGGGATTTGGTCTGGGTCCGCGAATGAATGCGGCAGGCAGGTTGGAAACGGCGCAATATGCTCTGGATATGCTGACGGCGAGTGATGGGCTGGAGGCGCTGGAAGCTAGCGAAAAGCTGGAAGAATTGAACATTAAGCGTCGCAGTATTCAGGAGGAGATTTTTGACGAAGCTTGCCAGCAGGCGGACAATATGACTGATGATCGAGTTTTGGTGGTGAATAGTGGCAATTGGAATCACGGAGTTATCGGTATTGTGGCGTCAAAGTTGGTTGAGAAATATAAGAAGCCAGTTTTTATAATTGGCGAACGTGGCGATGAGGCTACTGGTTCGGCGCGAAGTTTTGGCGATTTTTCCGCGGCCGATGCGGTTCGTGCGGCTGACGACATCATTATTAAAGGTGGCGGTCACGGAGCGGCGGCTGGCGTGACGTTGGCGACTGAGAGAATTGATGATTTTAGGCGACGAGTGAATGAGTTTTACGATTCGCTGCAATTAAAGAATCAGGAATTATATTTGTTGCCGAGAGCTGACGTTGAGATTGACAATTTTTCGGAAATTAATGAGGAGCTGATTGATAATTTGGCAAAGATGGAGCCGTTTGGCAATGGGAATGCGGAGCCTATATTGAAAATAACTGAAGCGACGGTTTTAAATGTGAGGAGAATGGGTGCGGATGGGCAACACGCGAAATTGACCTTACGTGATAAAAATGACGTTGCGCTGCAAATGCTGGCTTTTAATGCACCAGAAGAATTTTTCCGTGAAGTGGGCGACGAAGTATCTGCTTGGTTCCAGCCGACTGTAAATGAATGGCAGGGGATAAAGTCAGTTGAAGGGCGATTGCTGCATATTTCCGAGGTGTAGGTATTGCATCATTTTCTTTTATATTATATAATATTACCACTTTATTAATTTATTTGGAGTGAAGTTCTTGTGAAATCGGAAACACTTTGGGTGCCGTCACCTAAACCTACAGATTATGACTTTAAGAATGGTCTACAGGTCGCCAAGATTGATAGTGGCTTGAGACAGGGAAAGACTATACAACTTGCTACGCAGGAAGATATGCGTCGCTTGGCTGAGGAATCTTACAATTCAAACCACATGAATAAGACTGTTGAACAACTGAAAGATCCGCGCTATATTCGTGTATTTAGTGGACTAGGTAGAGTTGGGCTTGAAGTCGCGATATTTGGTAATGAAAATGCGAATAAGATTCAGGCTGTTTGTATGGATGGGGAGGAAATTTCCGTCATCCAAACGCAATTCGAGAAGCTGCCGTTCTGGCGTGCGAGAATCCGGATAAGGCTATTATGGTTGTGAATATGCCGGGAGTGGGTAATTCTGGGATGCTGCCCGAGTCTGTTCGTGAGGAGATACGAAAGACTGGTAGCTACGGCAGCTTAGGGGAATATGTTGGTCCAGTAATTGACCATGTCGCGAAAGATTTCGACGAGGTTAGTGTTGGTGGGCATTCTTTGGGTGGTCGTGTTGCGACGTCGTCAGTTGCTCACATGGAATCTAAGGTTAATAAGCTACGACTATTCGATCCGGTGGGATCGCGTAAAATGGGGATTGTTGCTTTGGGGGCAAATTTCATAGGAGAAGAAGGCGTGGAATTGATGCGTTACGGCAAGGAATCATTGAGTCCAAGCGCAAAAGAACTGGGCTTGGAGTTCTTGCAGAGAGAAGATCCTAAAGTTATTGAGGAGGTTGGTAAACTCTCAGGAGAGTCAAGTGTCGAGTTTGCTCCACCGAAACAAGGTTGGCGCCAGCAATTCCTTACTGATCCTTTCGCCTTAAGTAATGATGGCTTATTAGAAGATTTATTGAAAGCCGCGCCAAATGTCCGAAACAATATTATTATATTTGTACCCGAAGGTAGTCATTTGACTAATATGCGTGACATGGCTCGCATTGTCGGCATTGTGAATGGTGAGCTAAGTCGACAAGTGCTGAAGTCGGACTATATGGAATTTTAAACAACCACACTCACAATGTCATGAACGACCCTACTGTGTTAGCGATTGTGTATGGCGCTGACACTAAAGATCTCGCCTTGTCCGCCTAAAGCTTGCAGGGCGATTATTACATTTGGCTTAGACGTAATAGTTGCATTACTTGTAGAGTAGATGTATTGTTATAGTGTATTAATATTTTTGGGTGGGAGAATTTTTTGGGAGGTTTGGTATATATGGAGTTTTCTAATAGCGGCAGAGGGGGAAATTATATATCAGAAAGATACACATACTAGCCTGGGGAGGGTAGCGCTAAAGTTACTGACTAATTATCACGAAGATACACGCTCGGAGCTGCCTGGCAAAGCCTTAGCGGATCTTAAAGAAGAGTATGATGACGTAGCGGGTAAACATAAGGAATTCGCTGAACATTTGAATGAAGCTTCTAGCTTGAGTTCTTTAGTAGCAGCTGCTGGTCACTTAATTTCCCTAAAGGACGTAATGTATGAGATAAATAATGGCGTTCAATTGTCTTTATCCAGTGATGCGAATGGAGAAGTTCCTGGCGATTCGGCTTTGCCAGAAAATATTCCTTGTGACCTTGCCAAAGTTAAAATTTCTGAAAATGATGATGGTACGTATACTGCCAAGATCCCTGTTACAGAACACAGATTTGACTGTAATAGGCATATACGGGCTGATGTGACCACTTATACTATTACGTTTACTCCTGATGGTGAGGTATTAAATCTCACGTCAAAGAAGGTGAAGGGATAATCTAGTTGGCAAATACTTTCTCATCTGTTATAATGTTTGCAGTATGGTACAAGTAACACGTAAAGATCAGAAGGAAGCGAACGAAAATATCATTCGTCGTTTCAACCGCAGGGTTTTGCAAAGCGGTGTTTTGGCTCGCGCTAAGAGCGTTATGCGTTTTGAAAAACCAATTTCAAAGACCGAGCGTCGTAAAAAAGCTATTATTCGCCGCGAGCGACGAGCTGAAAAAACGGCAAAAATGCGCCTAGGGGTGCGTTAATGTCTGCGCTAAAAGAGCGCATTACTAGTGAAATGAAAGCCGCTCTATTGAGCGGCGATCGTTTTCGTGGTGATGTTTTGCGTAATCTAAAGGCAGCAATCTTAAACGAAGAAGTTTCTTTGGGCAAGCGAGAAGACGGCTTGGATGATGCTGAAATTGAAAAAGTCGTTGCTCGAGAAATGAAAAAGCGCGTCGAAAGTGCGGATTTATATCGAAAGAACGACCGTGCGGAGTTGGCAGAACCTGAAGAGAAAGAAGCGGAAATTTTACGAGAATTTTTGCCAGAGCAACTTGGCGAGGCGGAAATCTCGAAGATTGTAGAAGAAGTTATTGCGGGTATGGACGATGTTTCAATTCAGAAAATGGGACAAGTTATTGGCGCGGTAAAAAGTAAGGCTGGCAATGCTGCGGATGGCGCGTTGGTGGCAAAAATTGTTAAAGAAAAACTCACAAAATAGGAGGAAAAAATGATTGTATTTTTTGGGCCGGCGGGTGCTGGTAAAAGTGTGCAGGGGCAAATTTTAGCAGCGCGTCACGGTTGGCGTTGGCTTAGTGCCGGACAGTTGTTGCGCGATACTCACGATGGCGAATTGATTCATCGTATGCAATCTGGCGAACTGGTGCCGATGGAAACTATCAACGGTTTGATGGGCGAGGCTCTTAATAAAGCTAAGGATATTAATGGCGTAATTCTGGATGGTTATCCAAGGCAATTGGAACAGGCTAAATGGCTGATCGAGTCGCGTTCACATCACGGAAAAGATGTTAAGTTGGTGATTGTGCTGGAAGTTCCGCGTGACGAAATTCTGGAACGTTTGAGGGTTCGTGGTCGAGTTGACGACACGCCTGAAGCAATCGACAAACGACTCAGTATTTATCGAGGTGAAATTTACCCAATTCTGGATTATCTAAATGAAAACGGTGTTCCAATTGTACATATGAGCGGCGTTGGAACTGTCGGGCAAGTTCATGATGAAATCGAGAGAGAGCTGGTCAGTCGCGGTATTGTTGAGGGTGTAAAATGAGCCAATTGATCACCGGAGAAAAAACGCCGCAACAGATGAAAGATATGCGCGAGTGTGGCAAGATGCTTGCAACAATTTATGATGAATTGAAAAAATCCGTAACGGCTGGAATGAGTGAGCTGGACGCTAATGATTTTGTAGCAAAGCGAATTAAAGATTTTGGCGCAGAGGCGACTTATCTTACGGACGAAGTGAAGTTCCCGGGAGTGATTTGTATATCGACGAACGAGCAATTGGTGCATTCTTTTCCCGACTGAATATGTTTTTGAGAAGGGTGATGTTGTCAGCTTCGATTTAGTGATTGGCTATCGTGGAATGAAGACGGATAGCGCTTTTACTATGGTTGTCGATGAAGAACCTAAGGGCGCGAAGAAACATTTATTGCACGCGACTGAACAGAGTTTGTATGCGGGAATTGACGCGATAACTGGCGATGGAACGCGAGTTGGTGATATTTCAGCGGGAGTGGAAGCTGTGTTGAAGAAGGCTAAACTTGGTATAATCCGTGAACTGGTTGGTCATGGCGTGGGGCTGAGCATGCATATGGAGCCAGAAATTCCGAATTACGGCAGGCGAGGAACTGGTCCGATGTTGCACGCTGGCGACACAATTGCAATTGAACCGATGGCGAGCTTGGGCGGTGAGAAAATTATTACTGACAGCGACGGCTGGACAATTAGTATGAAAGACGGCAGTCTGGGTGCGCATTTTGAGCATACGGTATTGATTACCGAAACTGGCGCTGAGATTCTGACAAAGCTTTAGGCTAATTCGCTTGCCAAATTATAGGCATAACCTGTATAATGGAGCTTATGCAGGAGCAATCTCGATATGTGGTAGGAATTGATATTGGCACAAAAAACGTGCGCTGTGTCGTTGGTTATATTGACGCAGAAAATGGTGCGCCAAAAATTGTTGGCGTCGGTGAAGCGCCGAATAGCGGAATGCGAAAGGGAACCGTAACGAATTTGAGCGGCCCAGCCGAAGCTATTGATAAGGCCCTGGAGCCAGCCGAGCGAATGAGCGGTCATCAGATTAACGCAGCCACATTGAGTATTAACGGATCTCATTTATTGAGTACAAAAGCCGACGGAATGATTACTGTTGGAACCGTTAATAATGAAGTTACTCATGATGATATATTGAGATTGGAAGAGGTGGCTACGACTGGAAAAGTGCCACAGAATAGAGAAATTTTAGATATTATTGCACACGCATATAGGCTGGATGGTCAGGATAATATTAAAGATCCAATTGGTATGACTGGCGCGCGTCTGGAAATTAGGGCGAATGTCGTGTCTGGTTTGGTTCCACACATTACTAATTTACAGAAGTCGGCGGAAATGGCTAAGGTTGAGGCCGTGTCTGTTGTTCCGTCGGTTTTGGCGGCAGCTCAATCCGTTCTTACGGAAAGTCAGCGTGAAAATGGCGTTGCGGTGATTGATTTTGGTGCGGCAACTACAGGAATTGCTATTTACGAAGAGGGCGATTTGCAACATCTGGCGGTTATCCCAATGGGCGGTCAGAATGTAACGAACGATTTGGCTATTGGACTCAGGACGGATCCGGAAATTGCGGAAGTTGTGAAATTGGCACATGCGAGATTTGGCGGCGAGGCTCTGGGTGAAGTTGAGACGAAGGTTGAAAAGCAGACATACAAGTTCAACCAAGAAGAAATTGACGAGATTGTTCAAGCGCGATATGAAGAGATCTTTGAGGCAATTGCTAAAGAGCTGAAGCGAGCTGGACGATTAGGAAAGCTACCGAGCGGCGTTGTGTTGGTTGGTGGTGCGGCGAAAGTCAAAGGTATGGTGGAGTTCACAAAAGATCAATTGAGCGTGGCGGCACGCTTGGGTGTTCCGGCTGGCTATAGCGGAGTTAGCGATGAAGTGAAAGGCGCGGAATTTTCGGCTGCGGTTGGTCTGATGTTGATCGACTCTATGGGTATTTCGCAGCAGGTAAAACCGATAGTTGGCGCAAATGATGTCACTAAAAAAAAGCTGGCGGTTTACTTAAAAAAATATTTTCGCTAGATTTAAATAAATGATATACTTTATGTAAGGATTAAGAGAGGGGATATATGCCGCAAATACAACCAAGTGAAGTTCAAACATTTGCCAGCATAAAAGTCGTCGGTGTCGGCGGCGCTGGTGGCTCAGCTATTAACCGAATGAAAGATGCCGGTCTGACTGGCGTTCAATTTATCGCTATGAATACGGACGCTCAGGCGTTGCACAATTCGAAGGCTGACATAAAGATTCATCTTGGTCGTGACGCAACTAATGGTTTGGGTGCGGGCGCCGACCCTACTGTTGGTGAGGCTGCAGCTAATGAATCTCGTGATGAAATTAGGGAAGCGCTAGAAGGCGCGGATATGGTATTCGTAACAATTGGTGCTGGTGGTGGAACTGGTTCTGGTGCTGGTTATGTTGTGGCAGAAGTGGCGCGTGAACTAGGCATTTTGGTGGTTGGCGTGGCAACTCGACCGTTTAGCTTTGAGGGTGAAAAGCGTCGAGTTAACGCGGATTGGGCGATTTCTCACTTGGGTCGTGAAGTTGATACCTTGATTACTATTCCAAATGACAGATTATTGCAAACGATTGATCGCCGAACGCCGCTGCTGGAAACATTTAAGATTGCTGATGATGTTTTGAGGCAGGGCGTTCAAGGTATTTCTGAACTGATTACTGAGCATGGTTTGATTAACCTTGACTTTGCCGATGTTAAGGCGATTATGAGTAATGCTGGTTCAGCATTGATGGGAATTGGGCGAGCAAGCGGTGATGACCGAGCGGTTCAGGCGGCACAACAAGCTATTGAAAGTCCTCTAATTGAGGTGTCGATTGATGGCGCCAAAGGTGTGCTATTCAATGTAACTGGCGGCTACGATATGAGTATGGCGGAAATCCAGGAAGCCGCAGAAATTATTACTAGCGCTGTTAGTCCCGAACGCCAACATTATTTTTGGTGCGACTTTGAAGCCGGAAATGGAAGACGAGTTGGTTATTACGGTGATTGCGACAGGATTTGATAGCGATACATTCCGCCAGCAGGAAGTTAGCTTGACTGTGGGTGACGATACAAAACCTGCCGAAACAGAAGTTGATGACGAAATGGTTAAAAATATTGACCTAGAGTTGGATAAGGAAGAATCTGCCGAAAGTTTTGCGGCTGAGCCAGAGACTAATATTTGGGAAAATCCAACCGTTGAAGCTGACGATGATGAGGATGATACGCCGGCATTTCTGAGGCGACGAAAGAAGAACAAGGAGTAGATAAAATGGTGTTTAATATCGGCAATAGTCGCGTTATTGAATCACGCGAAGTTTCTGATGGTGCCGCAATTCGACGTCGCAGAGAAACTCCAGATGGCAAGCGATTTACTACATATGAGCGAGTTGAAAAACCAAACCTGGCGGTGATAAAGAAAAATGGTGATCGTGAGCTGTTTGACCGAGTGAAATTGGCGAATTCGACGCGCCGTTCGGTCGGAAAATTCTTTAAGTCTGACGAGGAAGTGGATAATATCATCACGGCGGTTGAAGACTCTTTATATGCGTTGGGCGAATCGGAAGTTACGTCAAAACAGATTGGTGATCAAGTTTTGGACGAATTAGAAAAACGTAATGAAGTGGCGTATGTTCGTTTTGCTAGCGTTTTTTATGAGTTTAAGACGTTGGACGATTTTGTGGAGATTTTAGCGAAGCGACGCAGTAAGGGTGAGCGGGAATTGTAATGCGAGTAGTTGTGATTTATCGTTCGGAAAGCGATTATGCGCGCCAAGTTGCAGACTTTTTGCGTGATTTTAGCCGACAAACTGGTCATGTTTTAGAGGAGATGAGTCCTGATTCTGCAGAAGGTAATAATTTTTGCGAAGTGTATGATATTGTGGAATATCCAACAATTATCGCGCTGAGCGACAGTGGTCAATTGCAAAATCTTTGGCGTGGCTTGCCGCTACCAACAATTAGCGAAGTGAGTTTTTATGTTTAATAAAATCAAAAACTGGTTATTTCACGAAGATTTGAAAAAGCAAAATTTGGCGGCGTTTGTAATGCTTGTCGGTAGTGGGCTGGGGTTATTGGCATCATTTGTGTTGTCTATTGAAGCCTTGGAATTAGCAAAAAACTCTCACGCTGTATTAAGTTGCGATTTTAGCTCGGCTCTAAGCTGTTCAGCGGTGGCGAATCATTGGTCGGCGGCTGTTTTAGGATTTCCCAAACAGTTTCATCGGCGTGATGACTTTGCCTGTTATGGTAACAATTGCAGTGGCGTTGTTGGCGGGAGCAAAGTTTCCGAAGTGGTTTATGCAGGCGGCGCAGGCTGGTGCTATCATCGGAATGATATTTGCTATTTGGATGTTTTATATGAGCTACATTGAAATTGGTGTGCTTTGTCCATGGTGCTTAACGCTGGACCTTGGTATGTTGATGATTATGTTCGGTTTGACGCGTTACAATATTCTACAGAAAAATATTTCTTGTCGATATATGCAGAAGATTGTTGGCGGCGGATATGATGCGCTTGCCGTGGTGTCGCTGGTTGTCGCGGTAATTGTCGCGATAATCACCAAATTCGGCAGTCAATTGTTCTAATTTTGCTTGCTTTATTTAAAGTGCTTATGGTATATTTGTGATGTATATTTATGCTCAATTTATACCACCACTATGGAACATAATAGAACGTTATCGATAATAAAAGACCGTAAAGCCGAGAAATTTTTTATCCTTGGCGGTTTTATTGTCGTTAGCGTAGCTTTAGGATTTATGTTTTTGAGTTCTCAGCAAAGTCGTGCGACTATTCCTAGTGGTGGCAAGCAGGTTGAAGTGGGACAAGTTTCTTATCGATTATACGAATCGTCCAATAGTATTAATCCAGGCAGTCCGTTGGCAAATACCAACACCGTTGCCACATTACCAAAAGTCGGCGCTGATTTTCGTCTGCGGGTGGGGCTGCAGAATAAGAGTCCATATTTTAAAAAATTAGCTGAGTTCGGAAGCGGGAATGAGCATAACTGCGCCATTATGTCGGATGACAGTGTTTATTGTTGGGGTAATGGTCAGTATGGAGTTCTTGGTACTAATTCAACTGATTCATCAACAACCCCAGTGCCTGTATATACACAAGACGTACTCAACGGGAAAACCATCAAACAGATTACCACTGGCTATTATCACACTTGTGTAATCGCTTCTGACGATAAAGATTATTGCTGGGGCTATGGTACGCATGGAAGACTAGGGAATGGTGGCATAACTCAGCTCAACGCTCCATATCCAGTCAGAGAGACCGCGACTACAGTCATCTCTCAGATTGCTGCGGGTAATGAACATACTTGTTCGCTTAACTCGGAGGGAAAATTGAACTGTTGGGGTAAAGGTATAAATGGAGAATTAGGTCGTGACGTATTCCTACCTTCATACACGCCAACAGCGGTTAATATGAGTAACTTTGGGGACGGAATCGGTTAAACAGGTTGTTGCAGGAGATAAATTTACGTGCGCTTCGACGGTTGAAGGTACGGCATTCTGCTGGGGGTATAATGATAAGGGGAGGACTGGAGTAGGACTTGCTACTGGTAAAACTCAATATCCTACTGCAGTCAAAGGTCTTAATGGAAAAAAAGTTGAGTCAATATCTGCTGGTGATTCACATGCCTGTGCTGTTATTTCTGGTGGTCAAGAAGTGTATTGTTGGGGAAAAAATTTCAAGGGTCAGTTGGGTAATACAGCATTTGGCTATAGAAATATTGCTTCAAAAGTTCCTTTTGGTAGTACTATCCTTTCTGGAGGAAAGACTGTTAAAAATATTTACGCTGGCGGCGAATTTACGTGTATAGTATTAAACACTGGCGAAATTTATTGTTGGGGTGATAATTCTAATGGTCAAATGGGTAGTGGGACTGCTACAGGACATTTGCCCTCTCCCGTAAAAGTGAATGTCCCATTTACGAGTTCTGGTGAAACTTCCATGTATGTAGGTAAAGACTTTTTATGCGCTTTACGTACGGGCGAGATGTATTGTTGGGGTAATAATAACAAGGGGCAGGTAGGGAATGGCCAGTCGAGTAATAGTCCTGTCACGCGCCCTACGCTAATTGCGCCTCCAGGAGGGGCTGTTGAATCTGCGTCAATGAAGCTGCGCGTCGAATACGCTAAAAAGGCAGCGCGGCAACTTGTTCGGCGGTAAGTAGTTCAGATTGGCAAGTCGTGACTGGAGTATCAAAACTTGCTTATTCTGTGAGCGGTCCCGCTGACGGCACTAATATCAATAGTAACTCGACTGATCCAGAACTGCCGGCAGGAGCTATCGCTTCTCGACCTCAAAGTCTGGTGAGAAAAAGCGGAGTGGCTGGAGCGTTCACGAATGCGCAAAAAATATCTGCTGGCGAAGTGGGCGTGTGGGATTTGGCGCTTGTCGATAAAGGGCTCGACAGGAATGAAAATTATTGCGTCCGCGTAGCAACCGACACGACTGTCGCTCCTGGATCTAGTATTGATAGCTACACAATGTATCCAGAATTTAAGACCGCCCCTGGGTCGTTAGACATTCGTTTTAGGGATAATGCTGGCGCTACAATTACAGATACTGGTACGAGGTTTGATAACTCAATTATGAGCAATAGCAGCGTAGCCACCAGCGCTCTCTTGTCCAACTCAAGCTCGAAGCAAATTGAAGTGACGAATACACAGACCATCTCTGGGTGGAGTGTTGTGTTGTCGGCATCTGACGGCGCGACCGCCAAATGGAAGCGAACTGCTGGTACGGAATCGTATATGTTCAACGGCACTAATGGCGATCAGGGATTTCTGTCTGTCAATTTTGGCACATCATCTGTCTTAGCTTCGGGTAGTTCATTGAGCGGGTCAACTTGCCAAACATCAGGAATATCAAAGGGTGTTGATGTTCAATTTAAGGTAGGGACTGCTACGGCTAACGGCGTTACATTGATGAGCAGTAGCGGGTCAACTGGTCAATTGGGGTGCGCATTTTTGCTACAAAACGTTCGATTAAACCAGACTATTCCAGCATATCAAAAACCAGGAACTTATGAATTGCCAATGACATTAACGGTAACAGCGCAATAGGGTTGAGTATGAAAAATAGAGTAAAAAAATTATTCATTGTCATAACATTACTAGCTACTTTGAGCAGCCCTTATTCGGCATTTGCGAACTCGTCGGCTAATTCTAATTTGTCGCAAGTGATTACTGATTGCGCTCGCGATTCTCTGGAAACAGGTAGCCAGATGAATGAGTCAATTTGTCCGATTTTTCCGCCAAAATTCTCTAAGTTTGATTTGGTAAATGGGAAAGATCTGCTGGTGTATGGCGTTTATGACGCGGTTCATACGGTAGCTAATCCTGCGACGGGTCAGCACGATTTGAAGGTTGAGTTTGGTGGTAGGACTTTTGTTTTGGGGCGGGATAGCGAGCTTAAAGTTAACGGAAATATATGGGTGTTGGATTTTTCAAATTGGCAGAATAATCATCCAGGCGACAATTTTATGCCACCAGCTCCAGAACACACCTATAACGGTCGCGTTACGACTAAACTGAAAGCTAATGCGACATCTGCGGAAGTAGTCCGGTTTGCTGATTTTTCATTTACGACTCCGAAAAAGACCGTGGAAAAGACCATTGAAGATGTTATTAGTATTCCGAAGATTGTTAAAGAGATAAGTAAGGCTTTGGCTAATACGGGAATTAATTTATGGATGATTATGGCTGCTGGTATTGGTGTAATTGTTGCGGCGTTCATTATGTTATTTATTGTTAAAAAACAGAAAAAGAGGGATAAATGAAAAAATAAGCATAATAAGTTATAATGTAATAAATTAAATCAATTAAGTAAGGAGAAAAAATGAAAAAGTTAACACTATTGATCGTTGCGAGCGTAGGTGTGATTGGTCTATTAGGATTGTATAATATGGCGAATTCCTCTGTTGCCAATGCCGCAACTACCGCCAATTCTAAAGCTATCTCAGACAATTAATCCTGGAGTTTTGAGTACTGATATCCGTGACTCAACGAATTCCTTAGTTAATAATCCAACATTCGCTATGGGCGCTACGACAGTGTCATCCTCATTAGGATCGGGAACTGGTGTTTTTGGGGATAACGACAATCGAATTTATGTCGAAAACCCAGGTGCCGCAGATAATGGCTGGACGTTGACACTAAACGTAGTAACCCCAGGAACTGGTGTTTGGTCTGCAGGCGGCGGAAAGCAGTATAAATACAATGGAACCATTAACGAAGGTCGCCTAACAGTTAATCCATCTGGCGGTACAGTTACCCCTGTAATTGGTGCAGCTGCAGGTATTACCAAGGGTGCTTCTACGACCTTTTCTGGTACTAGTCCTGTAACACTAATGAGCGCTTCGGCGACTGCTAGTAAAATATGGGCTGGATATATAACTAATACCTCATTAGCCCAAACCATCCCAGCTGGTCAGGCAGCAGGTACATACGTATTGCCAATGGTTCAGACAATCACAGCTCTTTAGCAGACTTAAATTATTAAGCGAGAATAGACATTCTGATGAGTGTCTATTCTTTTATGTGTGACATTGATATAATAAGCATAATAGGTTTTTAAGGAGGGGTATGAAGAATTTATTGTGGAGTAAGGTTATTGGAGTGGCGGTGCTTGCAGGGCTGATTTTGCCTGTGGCGGTGTCTGCTAATGGTATTGGTGGTCGACCAGCAAATCCTGATCCGAATAATCCCAGGACAAGCTCAATTTTCATCTATAATCTTTCTGGTGGCGCTTCGAAATCTGACCAATTGTATGTTCAAAACGGGTCCGATAAAGAAGAAACGATTGAAGTTTATTCGGTCGATGGTACGGTTACGACGACTGGCGATATGACTTGCAAGGAGAAGTCAGAGGACAAAGTTGGTGCGGGCAAATGGGTTTCTGTCTCTAAGAAAGAGGTGACTCTTGGTGCGAACGAGAACACGCTTGTTGATTTTACGGTAAATGTTCCAAGCAAAGCAGATGTTGGCGAGCATAATGCATGCATGGTTGTTCAGCGGAAGGTTAATCAGGCGTCAAATAATGCTGGCGGCATTCAAGTTCAGACTCGTCAGGCTATCCGTATGGCAATAACCGTTCCTGGTGATATTCACCGCGACGTGACGATTGAGAAGTTTAATGTTAAGAATTCTAACAGTAGTCAATTGTATGAAATTGACTTAAAAAATTCTGGCAATGTGTCGGCTGATGTTGACGTAAAGCTGGTCGTGAAAGACCCGATGGGGAATGTTGTTTATAAAAACGGTGGCGTGAATGCGATGATTGCGAATGAAACGCGGCAGTTTAATTATGATAGCAATTTGGCGCCGTTTTGGGGTGGAAAATATAAAGTAGAGTTGTCGATTTCCTATAAAAAGAAGGCTGGCGAGTGGGGAATTAGTCAGGACCAAAAATGAGCTAATCACAAAAACCGCCGAGCCAAAAGAATTGTTCTTCTGGCCATCAACTACAGTGTTAATGATGATTGGCGGTGGAATACTTTTGTTCATTATTTTGATAGTGATAATTGTCATAAAATCAAAGCGGAACAAAAAAACTGTTCAATTTAAAAAAACGTTGAGTTTATAAAAAAAGTGATAGAATAGTTATATGAAGAAAAGTTCTCTGATTAGAGCGTTTTTGAGCATTGTAATCGTGGCGCTCGGCGGGGTTTTGCTGTTGAAGAACCTCGATATTATCAACATTAGCTGGGATATTTTCTGGGGTACGGTTTGGGCTGCAGGATTTGTATTGTCTGGGCTGGTGAATATATTCAATTATCGAAATAGAACGTCATGGATTTGGGGATTATTGCTGGTTGCGATTGGCGTTCTGATTGGCTTCAATTCTTACGGAATAGTTGACGTTAGTATCTGGAAGGTATTCTGGCCTGTAGTTTTGATTGCTGCTGGTTTGGCAATGATGTTTAATACTAGCCTAAGGGTGTTAAGCGTTCTAAAAAGCTGAACAAAGACAACGCAGGTAATGAGAAAATTGCTTGTTTTTGGGGTGAAGAAGACGCCGTAAAAGGTGATTATACTGGCGGTTCGTTGGTTGCGATATTTGGTGGCGTGGATTTGGATTTGCGTCAAGCAAAGATTAAAGACGGTTCTGTGATTGAAATTTTTACATTTTGCGGTGGCGTTAACATTACTTTGCCAGACGATGTGATTGTCGAGAACGAAGTGCGTGGATTTTTGGGCGGAACTGATGATAAAACTCTACCTAAAGATTCTGCCAAAAAGACTCTACATCTGAAGGGCGAGTGCATTTTAGGCGGTCTGGAAATTAAATAAAGTTCTTGGGATTTTGATGAAAACGCGCTACAATAACAGTAGGGCGTTTTCGCGTATGTTGAATTGGCGTGAAATGAGCGGTTATCAGCCGTGAAGTCTGCGGGAAGAAATTGACATAAAGTCGAGATTAGAACCTGCCGTGAGCTTGCGTAAATAGCAAATAAAGAGCTGAAAGAATCACTTCTTTTGGAATCGAGATGGTACCGTCCGTATAAAACACCTAAGCGGATTCTCGAAGTCAAAAGAGGTGATTTTTAATTTAGGAGAATTATGACAAAAACAGCATATTATCCACCAGAATACATAAAAAATAAATTTAATTGTGCATATTGTAAGGTATTTGCGCACCAAACATGGATCGGTAATTTGCGCGGCGAACTAGTTAATGTGATAGCTCTCAATTCACCTAATAATCCTAGCGAGGAGCTCTCGCCGCCAGGTCTATTTGCCGCATCAAAATGTGCATATTGTAATAAATGGTCTATCTGGATTGAAGAGTCTTTAGTTTATCCAGTGCAAATTATAGTAGAAGATCCGAACGACGATATGCCAGATGAGGTTAAAGAGTTATATATAGAGTCTGCTCAAGTTTTGCCTACTTCACCGCGCGCGGCTGCAGTACTACTAAGGTTTGGGCTGCAGATACTTCTCGGCGCCGTGGGGGGTGGTGGCAAAAATATAGATAATAATATAAAAAAAATAGTTGAGTCGGGTGTTGACCGTGAAACACAAAGGGCTCTAGATACTCTAAGGGTGTTTGGTAATAGTGGAGCTCACCCTGAGGAGATTAAGCTTGATGAAAATCCTGACCTGGTGTATAAAATGTATGAGCTAATGAACATTGTTACCGAAAGACTCATTACTCGGAAGAATAAGATAGATGAATTATATGACATTTTTGCCAGAGAAAAGAAAGATCATATTAAATCACGAGATAGTAAAAATAAGAATAAGAATAAGAATAAGGAGAAATTATAATGAAATTCAAACACGGAACACGTCGTCGAGCTGCAGAATATGAGAAAGATTGGGTGCAACGATGGAAAGACGATGACACATTTAACAAGTCGATCGCGCAGCGTCCTGCTGATAATTCTTGGGTTTTTTATGACGGTCCTCCGTTTTTGACGGGAACGCCACACCACGGACATTTGTTGGTTAGCACAGTGAAGGATACGATGGGACGATTTCACACGATGAAAGGTCAGCGAGTTGAGCGCCGTTGGGGCTGGGATTGTCACGGACTGCCAGCAGAGGTTTACGTCGAAAAACGCTAGGCATTTCTAATAAAAAAAGAGATTGGCACGAAAAATTAGCGTTTCGGATTATGTCAAGGAATGTCGAGCGGCTATGGTTCGAACTGGCACCGAATGGGAAGATACGATTGAGCGAATTGGTCGTTGGGTCGAGTTTAAGGGCGCTTATAAAACCATGGATAATAATTACATGGAATCTGTTTGGTGGGCGTTCAAGAGACTTTTACGAAGAAGGCAAAATCTACGAAGGCGAAAAGATTTTGGTCTATTGCACAAAGGATGCGACACCAATCTCTAAGAGTGAAGTGGCTATGGAAAATAGTTATCAAATAGACACTGATCCGAGCTTATTCGTCTACTTTAAGCTGGAGGATGAGGATGAATATTTGCTTGCGTGGACGACAACGCCGTGGACTTTGCCAGCAAATATGGTCTTGGCGGTGAATCAAGATGTTGATTATTCTTTGGTGACGTACGGCGATAAAAAGTTTTACGTTGCGAGCGACCGTGTTGAGAAAGTTATGACTGATGAAAAGCATCAGCCGCTGGAATATTCAATTGTTAAGACGATTAAAGGTTCTGAATTGGTAGGTAAAAGATTCGAGCCGCTATTCGAAAATCGCGGTCCGGCTGCGCATAAGATTCTTCACGCCGATTTTGTGACGACTGAAGACGGTACGGGAATTGTTCATATTGCCCCAGCTTATGGTGAGGACGATTATGAATTGTGCCGAAAAAATGACGTACCAGTACTATCGTTGGTTGACGGTGATGGAAATTACACAGAAGGTAGATGGCTGGGTCGCAACATTTGGGAGGCGAATAAGGAAATAGCGAAGACTTTATTAGAAGAAGGTCGGGCGCTGAAAATTGAATATATTCGTCACGAATATCCGCATTGTCATCGATGCGGCACGAAATTGATGTACCGTGCTCACCCAAGTTGGTTTATGGATATTCAGAGCCAGAAAAAGGAAATGTTGGAGGCGAACGAGCAGACAAGCTGGACGCCAGACAATCTGAGGACTGGACGATTTCACAATATCATCGAGCAGGCGCCGGATTGGAATTTGAGCCGCGACCGTTACTGGGCAACACCAATTCCAGTGTGGAAGGGTGTGAAAAATGATGGCACGGAAGTGGTGAAGGTGATTGGTAGCTTTGCGGAATTTGAAGAAGTTACGGGCCGCAAGTTGGACGATTATCACTTGCCACAAGTTATGGACGTTACGTTTGAGTGCGACGGCGCAGATATGCATCATATTGGTAAGGTTTTGGACTGCTGGTTTGAGTCTGGCTCGATGCCATTCGCTCAGTTCCATTATCCATTTGAGAACAAGGCAAAAATTTGAAGCAAGTTTTTCCTGCCGATTTCATCATTGAGGCGATTGATCAGACGCGCGGTTGGTTCTATAGCTTAACGGCAGTGAATGTGGCTTTGTTTGGTAAATCTCCGTGGAAGAATTTGATTTGTACCGGATTTATCAATGCCGCCGACGGTAAAAAAATGAGCAAGAAGCTGAAGAATTATACCGATCCGATGGAACTTATGAATAAGACTTCGGCCGATAGTTTCCGATTCTTGATGCTTTCAAGTCCGCTAACAAATGGCGAAAACTTTGCCTTTGGCGGATAAGGACGTGATGGACGTGGCGCGTAAGCTTGGCATGATTTGGAATATGTACGATTTCTTTACGATGTACGCTGAAGTTGATGGCTGGGAGTTTAACGGCGATTTGTCAGATCCGCTTCACGATTTAACAAATCCGTTGGATATTTGGATTGTGTCGAGGTTGCATCAATTGATAACAGAGGTCGAGCGAGGTCTTAATAACTATAATCTACAGGACGCAACCAAGCCGATCTTGCCATTCTTAGACGACGCAAGTAACTGGTATGTTCGACGCAGCCGCCGCCGCTTTTGGAAATCTGAAGATGATGGCGATAAAAATGACGCTTACCGCACACTCCATTACGTTTTGGTGCGACTCAGTTATATGTTAGCGCCGTTTACGCCATTCTTAGCGGAAGAATTGTACCATAATTTGACGGGCGATAACGAGTCGATTCATCTTAAAGATTGGTTGCCAGCTGGTGAAATAGATAGTTCAATGCTACGCGACATGGATGCACTGCGTACTGCGGTGAATGACGGCTTGTCGAAGCGCGCATCGGAGGGAATTAAGGTGCGTCAGCCGTTGGCATCTGTGAAACTTATCAACACTATTTCTCAGGATACGCCAGCGGAAGTTGCGCAGTTCTTGGTTGATATCGCTAAGGATGAATTGAACGTGAAATCGGTTGAAATTGTTACAGATTCAGAGTCTGAGCCAGCGCAACCGAGCGTTGTTTATGACTTAACAATCACTCCTGAATTAAAGCGTGAAGGTTTGATGCGTGAAATCGTTCGTCACGTCCAAAGCGCACGCAAGCAGGCTGGTTTACAGATAGATGATCGAATTGTACTGAGCATTTCAGTGACGATTCTGAAAATATCTCAAGCTGTTGACGCTTTCGCTGACGTCATTAAAAGCTGAAACGCTTGCTGTGGAGTTGAATTCTGCGGTCAATGAATCAGAAAAATATGACGTCAAAATCGAGGGTAAATTGGTAGAAATTTCCCTGGAAAAAGCTTAAAAAACCAAGTTATAACGTCTATGCTTGCAAAAGTCAAGGGCAGCTAGTATAACAAGTTCATAGCATAATAATTTGAAAGGATAAGCTATGACTAACTTAATTAAGGTTGGAGCTATCGCTGCATTGGCTACCGTTGGCGTAATATTCGGCAACGTAACCGCATCTGCATTAGAAGCTAATCCGCCAGCTGCACCAAAAATAACAATTTCCACCGCTCAGTATAAAGGTGAGAAAAACACAATTAAGTTCGAAGGGGTTGCTAACGACCACTATCGATTTGTAATAACTAGCGGCGCAAATAAGATTCAGTTGAGAAGTTCTATCCGTCAAGAATTGATGCAGGGCAGTGAGTTGTCAATTGAGGATTTGGTGAAGAAGCATTACCCAAGTTCTCCCAGTCCAATCCCATATGGCACTCCTATTTCAATTGACACATACTGGTTCGATAAAGAAGGCAATTACGATAACTCATTACATCAAACTGTCGCATTGACTGTCGGTAGTAATCTGACAAAGGTTGTGAAGTTGAATCAGACATCGGCAACATTGAAAAACCCAGAAAGCTTGTCAGAGGCTCCTGTCGCTCCAAATCCAGCTAATCCAGCTACTCCAGAAAACCCAGTAAATCCTGAAACTCCAGCTGAATCAGAAAATGTTAATGTAACAACTACTCCAGTTCTAGTAGAATCAACCCCAGCTTCAGTTTCTTCTCCTCGCAAAGAAACTAAGCCTGCTGAGACTTTGGCCGAAACTGGTGTAAGTGTATATTCAGTTATCGCTGCCGCAGTTACAGTGATTACCGCTGGCGGTGCTGCAATCATTAAGCGATAGTAATCTTGTAGATTCTCATAAGAATTTCAGTAAAAATATCCTCCTCTTAGCGGGGAGGATATCCTATTGACTTTTAATCGTACTTATGCTAATATATCATTGTTAATTGATAAAAATAAAAAGTTATGCAAAATTTATTCAACAAATTATTTGGTAGTAAAATAGGGTTTTCACCAATCGATCCGCTGGCGGACGGGCTTGCTGAAGAAATTATTAAAGAGCAGCGGGAGCCGCAGGCGATTCGTCTGGATGCCGACGATATAGAGGATATTCGCAAGTTTTGGTCTCGTGCGGATGGCGATTTTGACAGATAATAGTGTATAATTAGCTCATGTTAATTGAGTCTTTAATGTTTTTTGCTCGAGCCGGCGGAGGTGGGTCGGGCTCTTCTGGGGGATCTTTAATTTTGATGCTACCCGCAGCTGTATCGGGTGGTGTGGCAGGCTTTGTAAAAAGGAAGACTAGATCAAAAATAGCAGGCTTCTTGGTGGGTGTTGCTGTTGGACTAGTTTTTAGCTTACTGTATTTAGCCGATTTAATGTGGTTCATATGCGCAGTTATTTCTACTTTCGTGGGGGCTGCTATCTCTGTATTTGTTGATAAGCTCAAAGCATTTCGCCAAAATAGCGAGGCGGCTACGAATACAGTTCGCCAAGCTTCTTCTATTGATTCGTTATGGCAGCCAGATAATCTTACTAATTACGCCAAGCAAGTTTTCGAGAGGTTTCAGTATGATTGGAGCAATTTGGACTATGAATCAATCCGTAAATATACAACACAGCGTTACTCTAATCACATAGGTCTGATAATGCAGGCTTTACGTCAAATGGGTCGTAGGAATATCGTCGATAACGTGCGGATAAATGAGGCTATTTGCTGACGCACATGACGATGCTAATAATCAAAGCGATAGGGTGAGTGTAGCATTTTTAGCGGAAGCAGACGATAGGCTAGAGGAGGTTGCTACAGGTAAGAAAATCCGAAGCACTAACGAAGAATTTGCGGAGAAGTGGAACTTTGTTCGTAAAGGTAACGAATGGAAGTTGGATGGCATAAATCAGCCGACGGAAGATGTAGGCACGTTGATTGGTTCACTCAACAAGTTTGCCGAAGATAACGGCATGTATTTTAGTCTGGATTGGGGTAGGCTACTTCTTCCGAAGGGTGGTAACTTATTTTTGCCGCGCTATTTTAGCTCTGCTGATGTAAATAATCACGTTATTGGTATTTGGGATGGTGGCATTCTTGTTCAGCTTTATACTTGTGTGCTTAAAAACGGCAACGGATTTACAGATGAAGGTAAAAATAAGGATGAAGTTAATTACCTTATTGGTCAGATTATGCTGCCTAAATCTTACGGTGGAATTTTGGTCGACAGGGATGATAATAGCATTTTTAGGAAGCGGATAATATCGCCAATTGGCTATAAAAAAGTCGAAATGGAGTGGGGTGATTTTAATAAACGCTATACTATTTTTGCCACAAACGAAGATCAGGCGGCGAGCTTTGAGCTATTAAATCCGAGTTTTATGGCGTGGCTGTATGACCAGGATATAAAAGCTAATATTGAAGTGATGGACAATATAGTTATTCTATATGCCCGGGTTTCTTCTGATGAAAAACGCTATGCGGAAATGTTGGAGATTTTAAGAAGAGCTCACAAAGAGCTGAAAATGTAGGAGGTACTATGATTACTAAAGCTATTATTCCGGTCGCTGGTTGGGGCACGCGAATGTTGCCGATTACCAAATCTATTGAAAAATGTATGCTGCCGGTCGGTACAAGGCCAGTGATTGATTATATCGTGCAAGACGTCGTGCGAGCGGGCGTGAAGGATATTTACTTTGTGGTGGGTGAACAGAGTACGCAGGTGCAGAGCTATTATCGATCGAATATTCAATTGAACGATTATTTGCGTCGAGCGGGCAAACAGGATAAGCTTCCCCTGGTGGCGCCACTTCGCGACGTCCGAATACATTTTTTAACTCAGCCGGGAACTGGTGGTTACGGCACAAGCATTCCAGTTGGTCTGGCGAGCGAATTTATTGAACAGGGCGAGTCGGCCTTTGTGATTATGGGCGATCAATTCTTTTGGCGTGGCGACGGCGGTTCTAACGCGGCAGATTTGGCGGAGCTAGTGGAATCACGTGGATTGTCGGCTGGGCTATTGGGAAATCCTGTCGAAGAGGAATTTATTCCGCAAACAGGGATTATTGAAACTGACGATCAGGGCAATTTTGTGCGAATAATTGAAAAGCCGAAACTGGAAGAGGCTCCGAGTAACCTCAGTAATTCAAGCTTTTACGTACTGAACAAAGAGATTTTTGAGTTGGCGCGAACCTTGCCAGCAAACCCTAAGAGGGGCGAGTTTGAGTTAACGGACGCGATTAATGCGTATATCGATGGCGGCGGCGTGATTGCTGTTGGTGAGGCTAAGGGCGAATATATGGAATGCGGCTCACCGAGTGGTTGGCTGAAGGCGAATAACGCTATGGCGAAAAATGCTACTCGCTAACTGTACTTGATTTTATTGCTAGTTTTTGATAGAATCATTAGAGTTAATTCATAATAATTAAGGAACGAAATGAAAGCAGTCGTAAAAATCTCTGGCAAACAATATCTTGTCAGCGAAAAAGAGTCCCTCTTGGTGGATCTCCTCCCTGAAGGCACAAAAGAACTCACTCTCGACGCACTTTTAGTGATTGATGGTGATAAAATTAAGGTTGGTACGCCAACTGTAAAAGGCTCTAGCGTTAAGGCTAAAGTCGTAGAAGCCGAAGTTAAAGGTGATAAACTTCGCGTTATTCGCTACAAGAGTAAGAAGCGTGTTCACAAAGAAACTGGTCATCGCCAGAAATACACGAAGATTGAAGTCACGTCAATCAAATAATCCAAAGAGCCGCTTTTGTAAAAGAAGCGGTTTTTTGATGTCTGTTATTTATGTTCTGCTCATGCTATAATTAAGGCAGGTAAAAAGGGGAACGAATGACAAAAATCATTGCGGTGACAAATCAAAAAGGTGGCGTCGGCAAAACAACGACGTCAATTAACGTAGCATATTTTTTGGCAAAAGCTGGCAAGAAAACGTTGTTGGTGGATTTTGATCCGCAGGGCAATGCCACTAGTGGACTTGGAATAGATAAGCAGAATTTGGGCGCAACAATATCAGAGGTGATTATGCGACAAATTGACCTAGCGAATATTATATTGCCAACGGAATATAAAAACTTATCAATCGCTCCAGCTACACCTCATTTGGCGAATACGGAAGTGGAATTGGCACAGGCGCAGGGAAGGTTTGTTCGCTTACGAGAAGCTTTACAGAAGGCGACGGATTACGATTATATTATTATTGATAGCCCGCCGAGCTTGAGTTTGTTGACGGTCAACGGTATGATTGCTGCTAATTATGTATTGCTCCCAGTTCAGGCGGAATTTTACGCTCTGGAAGGGTTGGGGCAGCTTTTGGAAAGTATGAAATTGATAAAGAAGGGTCTTAATCCACCTCTGGAATTATTGGGTGTTTTACTGACGATGATGGATTCCAGGACTACATTATCCGGGCAGGTTCACGCTGAGGTTAAAAAATATTTTCCAGATAAGATTTTTAAGAATAGCATTCCTAGAAACATTCGCTTGGCTGAAGCCCCTAGCCATGGCGCGCCAGTTGGTGTGTACGATCGTTTTTCAAAAGGTTCTCGGGCTTATAAGGCACTGACGAAAGAAATTATAGAGAGGGTGGAGCGATGAAAAAAGGTTTAGGTAGAGGTTTTGGGTCGTTGATTCCAACCAATTTGATTGATGAAACGTTTGATCCAACCGCACAACAGGATGTAAAAGTTTCTCATTTGAGAGATATTGCTATTGACCAAGTCGTCCCAGATCCTGATCAGCCGCGTCGCTTTTTTGATGAAAATGCTTTGAATGAGTTGACGGAATCGGTGCGCGAGCATGGCGTAGTTCAGCCAATTGTCGTGACACCAAAAGGCGATAAATATCTGATAGTGGCGGGCGAGCGACGTTGGCGGGCGGCGAATAGGGCGAATTTAACAGAGGTACCATGCATCGTCAGGAGTATGAGCGATCAAAATCGCCTGGAGATTTCTTTGATTGAAAACTTGCAACGGCATGATTTGAATGCGCTTGAAACTGCGACCGCTTATCAAAAATTGCGCGACCAATTCAATATGACACTGGAGGAAATTGGCAAGCGTTTGGGTGGCAAATCTATAAGTGCGGTCAGCAATACATTGAGGCTACTAAAATTACCGAAGTCTGTGCAGCAGGCGTTGTTTGAGGGCGATTAAAATGAAGGGCAGGCAAGACCTCTAATTGGTTTACCTGATGACGCCGCGGAAAAACATTATGGAGCGAGCTATTCGCGAGGAGTGGTCTGCGCGACGGATTGAGCAAGTTGTTACTTTGTGGAAGCAGGCGAAGGCTAGTCCAATTGAGAACAAACGCCGCCCAGCAGATATGCCTCACGCGGATGCTATTGAAAGCCTTTCAAAGCGATTCGGCACAGGGTGTGAAAATTCGTACAAACGGTCGTGGAGCTGGTCAGATTAGTATCAAGTTTAAGGATAATCTTGAATTTGAACGAATAAGAGAATTACTCGAAAAATAATTTTTATTAGAACGAGCGAATTTTATTGAATGGGAATATTCGTAGACTAACTGGCCCAACTATGTCATAGAGGGGGATCGGTCCCATGCAGTTTCGAGAGTCGCAAGAATAGCTTCCTTGGCGGTGATCGCCCATAACGAATATCGTGCCTTCTGGTACGGTCGTATCGACATCTCCAGAAGTAGGCTGTCCTGGCTCATTTTTATTGACTGAGGTGTCAGGGTTAAATCCGTCGGGATTTTCTGTGTTGTAAACAGTTACAGTGCCGTTTTTCACAGTAACTCGCTCACCGGCAAAGGCAATTACGCGCTTAACAATGTACTCATCTTTGCCTGTCGAGGCGTTAAAATTCGGATTCTTAAACACAATTACTTGTCCGCGCTTTGGGACATAATTTTTATTTTGCAATTTTGAGCTAGTGACGGGCAATCGATTGACGATCAGACGATCGCCAGTGTACATAGTTGTTTCCATACTGGCACCCTCAACATTGAAAGTTTGAAATACAAAAGTGTTCAATAAAAGTGTACCAATCATCACACCAACAACGAAAATGACCATTCCCAGGCCATCTTGTAATTTTGGATGACGATCCATAAAAGTAGCGTCCATTGTTTCAATTATAAGCGTTTTGTGTGTTATAATCAATAGATATGAAACCACGCAAACAGTCGATGGACGGATTTGTCGCCAAGCGACCACAGCGAACTTCGTTGGGGGAAATTACTAGCAAAAAAACGACTACGCTCGGGCATCCTCGTAGTAACGAAGACAACCTGCAAGTGTCGAATAATGCAACAAGGAATATTCAGCAACCAACTTCTGCTAATAAATTAAAGCAGAATATTAGTGAATCGTTGGCGGCGATTGATGAAAATACCAAGCCTTCTCATCGGCAGGAGCGTAAGCAGAAGCGTAAGAAAAAGTTAATTACCAGGATTATTCTTGCGGTTATAGGAATTATTATTGCAATTGTGGCAGGCTGGCTGCTATTAAAAATTATGGCAGACGATGAATTCGGTGTTCCATAATGGCGGAATCTTAGGATTATTTTTCGCAGCAGAAGCTGAAAGAGGATGCTTATGGTCGAAGCAATGTGCTGATTTTAGGTACAACAGATGACGATCCAGACCATCCAGGTGCGACATTGACCGACTCAATGATGATTCTTAGCGTCAATCAGACAAAGAAGGATGCGTATATGTTCAGCATTCCACGTGACTTGTATGTAAAATTTGGCATGGCGTGTAACTCTGGCTACGCTGGTAAAATCAATGAATATTTTGGTTGCGTGAATAACGGAGATAGCGCACAGGCAGAAGCTGAACGAATGGATAAAACTAAGAAATTCATCGGCGATATATTCTGGTATGGATATTCAATACGTGGCACATATTAATACTGCGGTGATTCGTGATGCTGTCAATGCGGTCGGCGGAGTTACCGTTGACGTACAGAGTCGTGATCCGCGGGGAATCCTTGATCCAAGTATGGACTGGATGTGTCGAGCGAAGGAGTTGAATTATCAGCAACGTCGCGAACGATGCCCAACGGGTCACTATATGCAATTAACTAACGGCAAGCACGAAATGGACGGCGAAAAAGCGATGTGGTTCTCTCGAGCGCGTGGTTTGGTGGCTCCAACTTACGGATTGGAACAATCCAACTTTGACCGAGAGAAAAACCAGCAATTGGTACTTATGGCACTGAAAAACAAAGCTACTTCCACGGGAACGCTAACTGACTTTGGTAAGGTGACGTCTCTGATGGATGCCATGGGCAAAAACTTGCGCACAAACATTGACACGAAAGAAATCCGCACAATTATGAACCTTGGCTCAGAGATAAAAGAATCTGATATTCACAGATTGAGTTTTGTGGAGGAAAGCAACGTACTTATGACTACTGGCACGGCGGGTGGTGCAAGTATAGTCCAGCCAGCTGCGGGATTGTATGATTATGACGACATTCGCGCTTATATAAAGTCTGAGATTTACGCAACGCCGTTATCTAAGGAAAAAGCCACAGTTGCTGTCTTGAATGGTTCCGGCGTGGCTGGTGCAGCGCAGAAAGAAGCGGACAAATTGACAGAATTAGGAATGAAAGTTGTTCATGTCGGCAATTCTCCAGGTAATGAAAAGCTAGGGAAGACTCAAGTTTATCAATTGCCGGCTGGTAAAGAAAAAACTGCCACAAAAGATAAATTTAAGGAGTTGTACGGCTCGGTTTCATCAGATTCCTCGAAGTATAATTTGAATGTTGATGCGCAATTTATCGTTGTTGTGGGAACTGGCTCATAATTTGGTATAATAGAGTAAGTTATGGAGTTACTGAAAACTGTTAAACGAAGAACGTTTTGGAGCGAGTTGGTTTACTATGTCTTAAATATTGGCTTGGTGGCGGCATTGCTTGTTATTGCTCAAGCATTTCAGACCCCATTTCCAGCGTTAGCGCTTGTTGTGCTGAGTAAATGGCGCATAATTGCTGTTCGTCCGCGTTTTTGGTGGGCAAACATTCAGGCTAACTTGGTTGACTTAACGGTCGGAATTGGCGTTGTTGGTTTGATGTATCTACCTACGTCGGTGTTTTATTTCCGCGTAGCTTTGGCTGTATTATATGCGATTTGGCTAGTCGTGATTAAGCCGATGTCTAAGCGCTGGCAGGTTGCTATGCAGTCGTTAATCGCTATCTTCGTCGGCGTAACTGCGTTGATGGTGGTGTCGTACGAGTGGCCGGTTTCTGTGGTTGTTATTCTGATGTTCTTGATTGGTTATAGTTCTGCGCGCCACTTCCTACACAGTTATGATGAAGAACAGACGGTTTTACTTTCGGCAATCTGGGGACTCATCTTTGCTGAGCTGGGTTGGCTGTCGTATTATTGGACTTACAGTTACGGAAAGTCATTATTTGGCGGCGTTTCACAGGTTACGATAATCTTATTGCTATTCTCGCTCGTCGCCAGTAAAGCTTACCAATCTTACAACAAGCACAAAGCTATTCGATTTTCAGACATATCCGCTCCGGTGATTCTTACTGTCGGAATTATCTTAGTGATGCTAGTGTTCTTAAATTCTGTAGTAATTTAATCTTTAGCACTAGTAAGACGCAGGACTAGGATGTAATTGAGAACTCTCTTTTACAAAACCATTTTTCACGGCTTCGTCAATTATTCTATTGTGTTGCTGAGGATCTGCCTCGATAAACAACAAACCTTCTGAGGTGAGACATCGTGGTGCTTGTGAGATCAATTGCAATATCAATTTCAATCCTTCGTCTTCGGCGAAAAGCGCAATATCTGGTTCGTATTGGAGTTCTGGAGATACGTCCCAATTCTTATCGACATAAGGTAAATTAGCAAAGATGTAGTCGACTGGTTTGAGCTGACCATTAAGTAATGATTGCTGTTGAATATGGACGTCCGCATTTAAGGCGCTCGCATTTTTTTCTGCAATGTTTAAGGCTGGTTTGCTGATATCGGATAAGATTACTGACAAGTTGCTTCTCTCTAATTTGGCAGTAATTCCCAGACAGCCAGACCCTGTGCCAACGTCAATTAAAACTTTTTCGGCAATTTCACTGGCGGTCAGTTCTAAGAACAATGAAATTAGATCTTCGGATTCAGGGCGGGGAATTAAAACAGAGGGAGATACAGTAAATTTACGCCCGTAAAATTCTTTATAGCCCAGAATATAAGCGATTGGTACGCGGTCTAATCTTAGGTCTAGTCTGGCATTTGCGATATCAAATCTTCTGGGGTCAATTTCTTCGTCCAGGTGAGCGTGTAGGTAAGTGCGGTTTTTTCGTAAAGTGTTGGCTAATATCAATTCGGCGTCTAATCTGGCGGACGGGATGTTTGCCGTTTTTAAGGATTTTGTGGCAATTTTTAGCCATTCAGAGATAATCATATTGCTAATTATAACATATATCTATGGAATGTAAAAAGCGAGGGAAGATAGTTGACATTGACAAATAAAGAAAAAGATAGTACTATAAAGATATATTATTAAGCGGAAGAAAAGGATTATATTAGATAATATGACAAAAAAGTATGAGCTTCCTATCGCTAACGTGGTTATGGGAATAGGTCTTGAAGTGGGGGCTGATTATGGATGGAATAAGACTAAAGAGACTCCAGTTGCAACGGTGGAGAGTGATACTGATGTGTTGTTGAGCCAACGAGAGGAAGAGCGTCGAGAGATGACTCCCGAGGAGCAGAAGGCAGCTGATGAAGCGGCGATTAAGAGTTTATATGGAAATATAAACGGCGCGCTAGCGACGAATCTCTAAGTCTTGACGACCGTGATAAGTGGAGTGAGGCTGCACTTGATTTAGAGTTTAGGAATCCAGACCTCTTTAATGATTAGCATTCTGAGCTTTCAGCTCACGCTCATATCTCTGTAGATTTTCAATCAAATCGTCGATATCCCCGTTCATTGCAGCGGGGATATTGCTGCGGCTGTAGTGAATGCGGTGGTCGGTGATTCGGTCTTGAGGGAAGTTATATGTTCGGATTTTTTCCGAGCGGTCGCCAGTTCCAACTAACGAGCGTCGCTCAGCACTTAATTTGGCGTTTTCCTCGTCAATTTTCATCTGTAACAATCGCGAACGAAGCACGCTCATGGCTTTTTCGCGGTTTTTAATTTGCGATTTTTCGTCTTGGTTTGTAACTATCATTCCAGTCGGCAAGTGGGTGATTCGCACTGCTGAATCTGTCGTGTTCACACTTTGACCGCCGTGTCCACTGGAGCGGTAAATGTCAACTCGCAAATCGTTCGGGTTTATCTCAATGTCAGCCTCTTCTGCTTCTGGCAAAACTGCCACCGTTACAGTTGAAGTGTGGACGCGACCTTGGCTTTCAGTTACTGGAACTCGTTGAACTCGGTGTACGCCACCTTCGAACTTCAATTTAGAGTATGGCGCGTCACCCTTGATCATGAAAATAACTTCTTTATAGCCGCCAGAATCGTTGGCTGATTCGCTAATTAGTTCTACTTTATAGCCGTTAGATTCGCACCAACGTAAATACATGCGGTATAGTTCCGCCGCAAACAATGACGCTTCATCACCGCCAGCTCCAGCGCGGATTTCCATGATGATATTTTTCTCGTCGTTGGGGTCTTTCGGGGTAAGTAGGATGAATAATTCTTCTTCTAATTCGGTCAATCGAGCTTCGGTTTCAGTAATCTCAAGTTTTGCCAGGGCAGCCAGCTCGCCACCTTCGTTTGCTAATTCCTTGGCTTCTACTAAGTTTTTTTCCAGGTTTTCTCGCTCTTCGCCTTTGGAGATAAGCGTTTCTAATTCTGAAAATCGTTTGTTTTTTACCGTAAAATCTGGTGAGCTGTAAGCATCAGGTTGCGCTAAAAAATTGCTCAAATCAGCTCGTTCACTTTTCAGAGAATCCATATCTAAAGAAATCTTTGCCATATCTATAAAATTATATCATACATTGACAAATGTTTATCGGTATTGTATTATATGGTGATAATGAAAGAATGCAAGGTTGATTCGCGTGATTTGGTTTACGAAAATACTGATAAGTTGGCGCTTTGCGATGTCGGAAAGTCGCCTAAACTGGTGCAGTGTATTGAAGACCTTCCAGAGGGTATCCCAGCAAACGATCCGAGAGTTGATTTGATTGTGAAGAGTTTGTTTAGTATTGACGACGCTCATCCAATAGAGGAGCCAGTTTCACTACGCGATTTAAATAAATTAATTAAAGATAATATTGCCGGTGAAACGAAAATATCTATATATGAGGGTGAGTGGCCCGACATGAGAGCGATTTCGGGATCTGATATTCCGTTGCCGGTTGAGTTATTTGTGGCTGCACCGATGATTAAAGATTGGCGAGAAGGGCGAGTGTCGGAATCGAAAGGTGGAAAAAGTAGCCGCGATATTATTAGACAATACGCAGAAATGGATCCGAAAACTAGCCCTCCAATACGAAGTGTAGATGTTGTCATAGACTCTGACGGCGGAGTATTTTTGGCTTTGCAAGGTGACGGCGCTCACCGCTTATGCGCTGCAAAGGTGCGGGGAGACTGTGAAATATTATGTCGCGAGATAAGTATTGTCAGATTGAACTAACGTAAAATAAAACCGCCCAGTGATTTGAGCGGTTTTTGAATTGTCGGACTAGCTTGTCAGATTATTTAGTCTTTTTGTCTGATTTTGGAGAATCAGTTTTAGCTGCTTTTTTAGCGTTAGCTTTCTTTGCTTTGTTTGCCAAAGCTGCTTTACGAGCTTCAGCGGCTGCTTGACGAGCCTTAAAGCGATCAACACGACCTTCGGTGTCGATAATCTTTTCCTCACCAGTAAAGAATGGGTGTGAAGCTGATGAAATGTGAACCTTAACTAATGGATATTCGTTGCCGTCTTCCCATTTGATAGTTTCGGTTGTTTGCGCTGTTGACTGAGTCAAGAACGCGAAGCCCGCTTGTTCGTCGCTAAATACGACAGGGCGATAGTTCTGTGGGTGAATACTGCTTTTCATAACTGTTCAATTGTACATAATTTATCGGAAAATGTCAAAAGTTCGTAACCTTAACTTTGCTATTTTGGCGAAATTATGACATAATATAGGTATGATTGAGTTACCGACTAGTCCTGATGCTTTGAGTGAGTTAAGTCCAGTGGCGCCGCCAAAGTTATTATCGCAGGCTCAAGACGCTAGTCGAGATAATCTTATGGTCTATGTAAAAGCGGATAATTATCTGGGCACGGAAACGAGCGATCCTTCATTTATGGAAAGTCGATGTGAAACGACTGAATACGAAGCGATAAATGATTTTGTGCAATTTATAGAGACGACAAAGCATTATTTACCTGATTACATGGAGGATTGCGCTAAAGAATTAATAGTTGAATTGGCGTTTTTGGGCATGCCGGAACTAAATTTCGCAGCAAATGCGTTAGCAAAAAGATTGAGGCATCATTTGGAGGTTGATAATAAGCCAGTCTATATTGACGTAGGAAATTCGCTAAGTCAGTATCGTGCTAAAAACGAGATGAAAAGTAGCCAGTATATTTTAAGTCTGGTCTTATCTAAATTTCCAGACGATGAATTCGAAGAATATGAAGGTAGACTGAAAGTGTATGGTGGTAGAGGTAAGATTGACAAGAGTTCTAAGATTTTATTTCTTGATGATTGGATTGTTAGCGGTGATCAGGTAAAAGAACGAATTGCAGGATTTGAAGTAGATAATGACCCTGAGGATCATGAGGCAAGTGTTTTGGTTATGGCGGCTAGTGGAGATTATCTTGATGGCGGCATAAGTGCGTACTCTCAGTATGGAGGAACGATATATCCTGTAGAGGCTTACTACAGACTCAAGAATAGTCCTGATGCTGGGGGTATGAGCAGGGTAACGGGTATACATTCTTCGACCGATAACACATTTGGCTATGAAGTTGATGGTATAGCGTACTGTGCTATCGAAAGAGGAATTCTCAAAGGAGAGGGAATTGGCGAGCTAAGCCTGCCGGCATTGGCAAATATAGTGCGACCGTATCGAAATGGTGAAGATTTTGATGGTTTATCGCGATTTAGACAATTGCTAGAGAAAGAGTAATATTTGCAGATTTATTGACTATTTGGTATAATTGCCAGGTAACTAATTTTAATGACACAATCCGTTTCACACTCCAAATCGTGGGCGGATGAGGCAAAAGGAGAAGAGAATGTCTGTAAAGGTAGACATCAAGGCTTTGCTGGAGTCAGGTGTTCATTTTGGACACAAAACCAGCCGCTGGCACCCAAAGATGGCGCCATATATTCACAGTAAGCGTCAGGATAGTCACATTATTGACTTGACTAAGACCGTTGAAGCTTGGATAAGGCTTTGCCGGAATTGACAAAGATTGCTGCATCGGGCCGCAAGGTTTTGTTCGTTGGTACTAAAAAGCAAGCTAAAGACGTTGTTCGTGAAGCAGCTGAAAAAATCAACCAGCCATACGTAGTTGAGCGCTGGATTGGTGGTATGCTGACTAACGGCTCAACTATTGCTCAGCAAATTAAGAAACTGAAGAATCTTGAAAAGCGAATGGCTTCAGGTGATTTGGAAAAGCGTTATAACAAGCTTGAAGTGCAGCGTTTCCAAGAGGAAATAGACAGCTTGAATATGAAATATGGCGGCATCAAGGATTTGATGGGTAAGCCAGGCGCTGTTGTTGTGGTTGACGCATTGACCGACGCAAATGCAGTTCGTGAGGCTCAAACTTTGGGCGTTCCAGTATTTGCAATTGTTGATACCAACGTTAACCCAACGGGAATTGATTACGTAATTCCAGGTAACGACGACGCTGTTAAGGGTATTCAATTGCTATTAGACTACTTCACCGCAGCTGTTGCTGAAGGCGCAGGTAGCGTAAAGGTTGAAGAAAAACCAGCTAAAAAAGAGGAGAAATAGGATGGGCGTTTCTGTTGACGATATCAAAAAATTGCGTGAATTGACCGGCGTAGGCTTGACTGACGCTAAAAAAGCTTTGGTTGAAGCTGAGGGCGATTTCGATAAAGCTTTGGAAGCTATGCGCAAAAAAGGCTTGACGAAAGCTGAAAAGAAGGGCGATCGTGAAGCTCGTGAAGGTTTGATTGAAAGTTATGTTCACTCTGGCCGAATCGGCGTTATCGTTGAGGTAAACTGCGAAACAGACTTCGTGGCTCGACTTGACGACTTTAAGGCGTTGGCGCACGAAATTGCTATGCAAATCGCAGCGATGAGCCCAAAGTATGTTTCTGAAGCTGACATTCCAGCAGAGGAAATGGAGCGCGTTAAAGCTGAGCTTATGGCGAGCGAATCTTTGGCAAGCAAGCCTGAAGAAATGCGCGAAAAGATCGTTGAAGGCCAATTGAAGAAGCATTTTGCTGAGCAGGTTCTTATGAGTCAGGCGTACATCTTGGACGATTCTAAGACTGTTGAGCAACACGTTAAAGAAGCAATTGCGAAATTAGGCGAGAACATCGTTATTCGTCAATTCAAGCGAATTGAGCTGGGCGTAAGCGAATAGATTTTCACGCAGAGAAGAAGTCGGCCGTAGCGATGCGGTCGATTTTTTATTTTGTCAATATTTACCACAAGCATATTGACAATATCGCAAATATGTGCTAGTATGGTTACATATCAAAAATGATAGTAAAAGCAAGGAATGAAAGACATGAGCGAAACGTTAGGCAAAAATACAGATAATTCTCCGGAAGGAGATTCTGCACAAGGCTCTTCTCCGGAAGTTACATCTATGTATCCACAGAAGAAAACGCGTGATGAGCGTATTGCTGACGGTCAGGAGATAGTTGCTGCGCTGAAGAATAAGGCTAAAGAAGGTCTTGGTCGCGTATGGAAGGGTTTGAAAGATAGTTTTTATATTGGCGTGAGTCGGGGTTCTGAATTACCTGGACAGATTGCTGAAGGAGCTGGACGCGCTAAGGAAAATATAGGCAATACTTTGTCTGAAGCAAAGAATAAGGCTGCGGAATTGTTTGCGGGCGGGTCGTGAGTTTATCCTCCAGAAAGCCTCAGAAGCCCGTACACGAAAAGAAGAAAGGCAAAAAGCTCGTCAAGAACGCAAGGAAGCTCGGGCTAAGGCTAAAGAACGGCGCGAGTTGGATAGGCAGAAATATAACGAAGCGCGAGAGCAGGATAAGGCAGACAATGAGGCTGACAAGTCGACAATTGATAGCAATAAAGAGACTGTAAAAAAACTCTAAGCAAGAGCAAAAAAAGAGGCTGCCGCCAAGTTGGAAGAAGCAGAAAAAGATACGACGAGAAGCGGAAGAGAAAGCTAAGAAAGCTGCCGCTGAGTATGACGCCGCAAAGAAGGCATTTGAAGCTGATCAAACGAATGAGAAGTTGCGCCTGGAGGCTGATAAAAAGCATGGTCTGGCTGAGGCTGCCGCAGCGGAGTTGAATCTTGCTGAATTTAATGTTAGTGAGCAGAAGAGTAAGATTGATTCTGCCGAGGAAGAAATTGATAAGGCTAAGAGTGAAATAGATAAAAGCTAAGGAAGCCATGAAGGAGCGTGCAGAAAAAAAGCCCGGGAACGTAAAAACGCCCGACGACAGGCTCGCAGAGAGGCTTTCGGCGACAAATGGGAATCTGCCAAAGATAAACTGGCGCGAGTTGCCGGCAAGGGCGCGAACTGGATGATGAATCTTGGTAGAAATGCTGTTGCGGGAGCTGGTAGGGCTGTCGGTAGGGCTGCTAGGGCGATCGCCAATAAACTTGACCCAGTTGAGGTAAATAGCGAATCAAGCAACGATAAATAAGCATAATTGATAATAAAACATAAAAAGGATATTATAAAATCATGAATAACGACCAAACCCAATTAAACATTCGAGTAACAATAGTCACCAAGGCGCAGCTGAATTCAATCGGCATCAATCTACCAGAAGATCAGATGCAAGCGCTGATTCAGCACGTAGAAGATACGATCAATAGCCAAATTGGCGAAGAAATCGTTGAATCTCTGGATGATGATCAGCTGAAAGAATTGGTGCAGATGCAGGACAATGACGTGCCAGCTGAAGAAATTGACGCATGGATTCGTGAGCGAGTTCCAGAATATGATGAGATCATTGAAGATAACGTGGCGATTGTTCTGGGCGAATTAGCTGATAACTCTGATGCGATTCAAGCATAAATAAGCCTAGGAAAAATAAATCCGCCTTCACGTGAGAGGGCGGATTTTTTATTGTGGAAATTATTGAGCAACCGTCTTTTTGGTGGCGCGCATCTGTCGTGGTGACGATAAATTGGTGATTTTGGATCGTCTCCCTGAAGAAGTTTTTTTCGCGAGTGGCGTCTAATTCAGAAAAAACGTCGTCCAGTAGAATTAGCGGTCGAGATTGGCTAACTTCCGTTTGAAGTTCTAGCTCTAATAATTTGAACGCCAACATAATTGTTCGCATTTCGCCGCGTGAAGCAACTTTAATGGCGGGCTGATTATGGAGGAAAATTGTGAAATCTTCGCGATGCGGGCCAGCAGAAGTAAATCCTGTGACTATTTCATATTCGCGGGATTTTCCTAAGCGATTAAGTAGGGCTTGGTCGTAATTTTCCAGAGGTACAATAGCGCCGTATTCAATGGACAGTTGCGTATCTTTTCCCGCCAAAGATTCGTATAAATTTTTTATGCGGGGCTCGTTTATTTGGAGAAACTTGGCTCGTTTTTGGGCAATGTTGGTTGCATATTGGACAAATTTTATGTCCCAAGCAAATAGGTTGTCGCGCCAAATTGATGAGTCTTCTTGGTGGGATTTTAAGAGTTCGTTGCGCTGTAAAAGGGTGCGATTGAAAGCTCTTAAATCCGTGTCGTATTTGGGGTCAAGTCGGGCAATTAAGCCATCCAGAAAGTCGCGTCGTCGGGACGGTGAGGAGGAAATTAATCTTAGTTCGCTTGGCTCAAACAAAACGACAGGCAAGCGGTTTTTTCTGGTTAAGACCTTTGATTTATTGTCATTGATGATGAATTCTTTGTTGATTTTTCCGGAAATTGAATCAAGCTTAATACGCCGCTCGCCGAAATCTCCCTCTAGGTGAACAATTGTTTGCGGAGCGTTCAGCGTCATACAATCGCTAAGGCTGCCACGAAAACTACTGCCGCGCAGCGCCACATAAACCGCCTCGAGCAGATTCGTCTTGCCGGTGCCATTTGGCCCAACGATTACCGTACCAGAATTGCTAAAAGTCGCTTCGTGCAGATGATAAGACCGGAAATTGTATAGCTTAATCTTAGAAATCACTCTGTTATTATAGCACGGGGCGTAAGGCAAAATTAGCAGACAAGACGCTTGAAGTTTGATATAATAACGGATAGATAAATTGGAGGAAATATGTTCGACACAAACCCTTACGAAGAAAAAATGAATGCAGCGTTTAGCTTTTTTCAAGATGAATTGAAGAAGGTGCGAACGGGCAGAGCGCACGCTGGAATGCTCGACGGTGTTATGGTTGAGGCTTACGGCTCAAAAATGCCGCTTAATCAGGTTGCAAACGTAACCGCTCCAGAGGCACAAATGTTGCTAGTTACGCCATTTGACCCGAGTAATATTACAGCAATTTCTTCTGCAATTCGTGATAACCAAAGCCTAGGCTTTAATCCGTCTGACGATGGGCGAGTGGTTCGCGTTCCAGTTCCAGCTTTGACTGAAGAGCGCCGCCACCAACTAGTAAAACAGGTTAGCGAGAAGGTTGAGGAAGCTCGAATTGCGATGCGTAATATTCGCCAAGACGCTCTTAAGGACGCTAAGCGAATGAAGGATAATAAAGAGCTGAGCGAAGACGATTTGAAGCGCGTAGAGAAAGAAATTGACAGCTTAATGAGTAAGATGCAGGCGCAAATTGACGAGGCGTTTAAGGCGAAAGAAAAGGACGTCTTAACAGTTTAATGAGCGAAACTTTTGCCGACAAAGTGAAGGCATTGGATTTGCCGTTGGATCAAATTATTGTTATTGGTAGCGGGATTTTGGATCAATTGGGGATTCGTCCAGCTAGTGATATTGATCTTGCGGCGAGTTCTGATTTGATGAAAAAAAGCTCTCTGAGGAAAGTGGCGATTGGCTTAAAAAGTTTGACGATAATCAGCGTTTTTATTTTGTAAAAGATGATGGTTCGGCTGAAGTTTGGGACGGCTGGGAGTTTGGCGGGCAGGCTGTTAGTTATGGCGAGCTGTTGAGCCAATCGGTGGAATATGACGGCGTAAGGTTCGTCAATTTAGAGTTTTTATCTCGATGGAAAAAATGGCGCAGTCGCGAAAAAGATGTTCAAGATGTGAAATTAATTGATGAATGGAGGGCGAATAATGAGTGAAGATGCTAATTTGCCGCGGCATATCGGGTTTATTGTTGATGGAAATCGGCGATGGGCAAAAGCAGCACGGTCTGCCGACATACGAAGGACATCTGGCGGGATATAACGCGCTAAAAAGACGTGGCGCTGGAGGTTCTTCATCGAGGCGTGAAATACGCGAGTGCTTATGTTTTTAGTACGGAAAACTGGAAACGGTCAGAGGAAGAAGTCCGACATTTGATGAAATTGCTATTGAACATACTAAAGGCTGATCTTCCGATATTTATTGAAAACGAGGTTCGCTTGAGGGTTGTTGGATCCAGGGAAGGCTTGTCGGATCAATTGATCAAAGCGATTGACGAGGCTGAGGAGAAAACTGCCGATCTGAAAAATGGAGAACTGGTTTTATGCTTGAATTATGGCGGACATTTGGAGATTACTGATGCGGTTAAAAAAATTGTTCAATCTGGAATTTCTACTGAGGAAATTACACCTGAGTTGATTGCTCAAAATATATACGCGCCAGAGGTGCCGCCGTGTGATTTGATTGTTAGAACTTCTAGCGAGCAGCGGCTCAGCAACTTTATGTTATGGCGATCAGCGTACAGCGAGCTGATGTTTATTGAGAAGAATTGGCCAGACATGACGGTGGACGACGTGTCGGTGATTTTAGAGGAATATGCTAATCGGAATAGGCGGTTTGGAAAATGATTGTTTGGGGAGTACTTTTAGGGCTATTTGTTCTCATTTTGTTGGTGGTTTTGCATGAATTAGGTCATGCTATTGTCGCCAAGAGAAACGGCGTCAAGGTTGAGGAGTTCGGAGTCGGATTTCCGCCAGCCGCAAAAAAATGGAAAGTAAAGCGAAGTTTCTTGGGTGAGGACGTAACGTTTAGTCTGAATTGGCTGCCGCTTGGTGGGTTTGTTAGATTGAAAGGTGAATACGATTCCGCGAAAGGCGAGGGCACGTACGGCGGTTCGACGTTTTGGGTGAAGACGAAAATCTTGCTGGCTGGCGTCGTGATGAACTGGATGACTGCGATTGTTTTGTTCACGATTCTTGCGATAATTGGTATGCCGAAAATCCTGTCGAACCAAGTCCAATTGCCATTTGATACAGAGGTTAGGCGTTCGCCGGTGGTGATAGCGAAAGTTACGCCAGGTTCGCCTGCCGATAAAGCCGGACTTAAGATTAATGATCAATTGGTGCAAATAAATAATCAACCGCTTACGGAGGCGGAAAAATTACCAGTTATAACTAAGCAAAGTTCTGGCAAGAAAGTCAGGGTTGAATATAGGCGTGACGGCAAAGAGTCATCTGTTGACGTTCAGTTGAATGATGAAAAGTCCGCGAAGGGAAGCGGATATCTGGGTGTTATTCCGGGGCAGACGGAGAAAATGTATAGTACGTGGTCGGCGCCTATTGTGGGCGTGGCGACTACTGGGCAATTGTCATATGAAACGATTAAAGGCGTTGGCGTACTGTTGGTGAAAAACCGTACACGGATCAATCGGGCAAATATTCGGTTCCGCAGAATCAAAAAGAATCTGCACGCACTGACTTGGCCTCTGTAGGCGAGAGTGTAGCAGGACCAATCGGCATACTGGGAGTATTATTCCCGTCAGTCGTTAATTCTGGAATTGAGCAAATCATTTTCGTAGCGGCGTTAATTTCACTGACGCTGGCTGTAATGAATATTTTACCGATCCCAGCGCTTGATGGCGGTCGCTGGTTCACGATGACAATTTTCCGCTTATTTAAGAAAGATTTAACAAAAGAACGTGAAGAAAATATTCAGGCAACTGGTATGTTAATTCTATTAATCTTAACAATTTTAGTGACGATCAGTGATGTTGGAAAACTCTTCTAAGAAATTAAAAAACCGCAAATGGTGGCTGATTTTGGCGCTTCCAGCTTGGGTTTATGGCGTATTTTTGGCGGTGGAAGTTGTTGTTTCATTGGCGGTCGGTGTTTTGGTAAAAATTGGCGTACCGCTCAGTTCTGTGAATCCAGTTATTTTTAATACGGTGCTTTCGGTTGTCGTATATATTTTGTCGCTAATTGTCGTGATTGGTGTTCCGTTTTTGGTTAAGAAGCGTCGAACAACTTTGAGCAATTTGGGCGTGAATGATTGGCCGACTTTTTTGGAAATATTCATTTCTCCGTTTGCTTTTGTGGCGTACTTTTTACTAACGATGGTTGCAATGAGCATTGCCAGTGGTGTTTTCTCGGTGGATATACAGCAAAAGCAGGCCATACCGTTCAGTCAGAGCATGCTGGCGACTCATTGGCAATTTATCATGGCGTTTGTTGTGTTGGTGGTGCTGGCGCCGATTGTTGAGGAACTTTTGTATCGCGGATATCTTTATGGCAAGTTACGCAATTCTTTCTCGATTTGGCTATCAATTATCGTAACGAGCATAGCGTTTGGCGCGGCACATCTTTGGGTTGGTCCAGATTCACCATTGCAATGGGCGGTGGCAGTTGATACATTTACTTTAAGCTTGGTTATGTGTGCGACCAGAGAATACACTGGCGCAATTTGGGTGCCGATTATGATGCATATGGCGAAAAACGGAATAGCTTTTTATTTCTTGTTTATCAATACGGGCGCAATTAATCAGACGGAATCGTTATTGCCATTTATATTTATGTAAAGGAGAAAAATATGCGAATGACACAACTTTTTACTAGAACTTTGAAACAGGCGCCAGCTGGCGAGGTTGCGCGAAATGCTCAGCTTTTGATTCGTGCTGGCTACGTGCATAAAACGATGGCAGGCGTTTATTCGTTTTTGCCGTTGGGTTTGAGGGTTCTTGAGAATATTAAGCAAATTGTTCGCGAGGAAATGGACAAAGTTAATAGCCAGGAATTGGTGATGAGTACTTTGCAGCGAAAGGAATTGTGGCAAGAAACTGGTCGCTGGAGTGATGAATTGGTCGACGTTTGGTTTAAGTCTAAATTGCAAGACGGCACGGATATAGGCTTTGGTTGGACGCACGAGGAGCCGATTGTTGATCTTCTTCGCAATTACTTAAAGAGCTACAAAGATTTGCCAATTAGCGTTTATCAATTCCAGAATAAATTGCGAAATGAGCTTCGCGCTAAGAGTGGAATTATGCGTGGTCGTGAATTTGTGATGAAGGATATGTATTCGATTCACGATAGTAAAGAGAGTTTGGATAGTTATTACAATTCAGTCATTGAGGCGTATAAGCGTTGCTATGATCGATTTGGAATTGGCGACGAAACGTATGTGACATTTGCTTCTGGCGGCGCTTTTACGAAGTTTAGTCATGAGTTTCAGACGATTTGCGATGCTGGTGAGGATTATATTTATTTGCATCGCGGTAAAAAAATATCGCTGTTAATGAAGAAGTTTCTGGATGAGGCAATTGAGGAGCTCGGCGTCGATCGTAGTGAGTTAGAAAAAGTGAAAACTGCCGAAGTTGGCAATATCTTTAATTTCGGCACGCAGAAATCCGAAGAAATGAAGTTAGTGTTTACCGACGCCGAAGGTAAAGAGCGATACGCTTATATGGGAAGTTATGGCATTGGAATTACGCGAGTTATGGGCGTGATTGTTGAGAAGTTTGCTGACGATAAAGGTTTGGTTTGGCCGGAAAATATTGCGCCGTTTAAGGTTCATATTGTGGCAATTGGTGAAAAAGGACAAGAGTTGGCGGGCAAGTTTTATGACGAGCTAGCTAACAGTGGCGTCGATGTGCTACTTGATGATCGCGACGAGCGTCCAGGCGTGAAATTTGCTGATGCTGAGCTAATGGGATTGCCGTGGCGGATAACGATTGGTGATCGAGCGATTGACGGTGATGGCTTGTTTGAATTGACGGAACGAGCAACTGGCGAAACGCGAAAAATGGATTATCAGCAATTGATGGATTTTTGCTTGAGTCGATAGGTTAAAATCACGCAGACCGACAAGTAGGGTAATCAGCAATTGATGGATTTTTGCCTTAGTCGATAGGGCTGATTATATTGACATAATAAATAGCGATTGATATACTCAGATAGACTTAATCAAGACTAATTAAAAACACTATATTTAGTGTAGATCGTAAGACTAATACCACTACATACAGTAGAGGAGGAAATTTTTATGAAAAAAACTTATCAAATTACAGAAGCTGGGAAGGCTGATTTAGAAAAAGAATTGGCAGAGTTGAAAGGGCGACGTGGCGAGATTGCTGAAAAAATTGCGGCAGCGCGAGATTTTGGCGACTTGAGTGAAAACGCGGAATATGACGCTGCACGCGAAGAGCAAGGTTTGGTGGAAACGCGAATTTTGGAAATTGAAGATATTCTGCAGAACGCCGAAATTATTAAATCCAGCGGCAGTTCAAGTGTTGGCTTGGGCAGTACAGTTGAATTGCAGTGCCCAGAGAAAACTGTGACTTATACGGTTGTCGGTCCAGTTGAAGCCGATCCGTTGGCTGGACGAATCTCAGATCAGTCGCCAATTGGTAAAGAATTGATTGGTAAGAAAATTGGTGATGAAGTAACGATTAAAACGCCAAAAGCCGAAATTACTTACATTATTAAGTCGATATCTTAAGTCTGGCGAGATCTGTCGCGTATAATGTGCTATAATTATCTCTGTTATGGCTACACTTCAAGATTATCGAAATGAACGACTACGAAAACTGGAAACATTACGTCAATTAGGCGTTGAACCATATCCAGCAAAATCAGAACGAACTCACACTTGTGCTGAGGTTTTGTCTAAGTATGATGAGCTAGCTGGTAAGGAAGTTGTTGTTGCGGGTCGTGTGGCGTCTATTCGCAGTTTTGGCAAATTGGCGTTTATTAAATTACGCGATCAATCTGGTGATGTGCAGCTTTATCTGCAGCGTGATGACGTGGCGGAATTAGATGCTGCGCGCGGTGTGCTTGGAATGAAGCAACTTAAATTGCTGGATACGGGCGATTTTATTGAGGCGAAGGGCGTGATGACCACCACACAAACGGGCGAAATCCGTTGGTGTACGCGAGATCAGACTATTGACTAAATCGTTGAGACCAATGCCAGAAAAATTAGAAAATAAGGAGGAGCGCTTGCGTCGACGTTATGTTGATATGAACGTCAATCCTGAAGTTCGCGAGCGATTCATTCGCCGAAGTAAGTTTTGGCAAGCAACGCGAGATTATTTGAATAGTCATGGGTTTATCGAGATTAATGTTCCTGTTTTGGAGCACACAACTGGCGGTGCGGACGCTAACCCATTTGTGACGCATATGGATGCGCTGGGCGATCAGCAGTTTTATTTGCGAATTAGCCACGAATTACCATTGAAGCGATTGATTGGCGCTGGATTTGAGAAAGTTTATGACCTCGGTCCGCGTTTTCGTAATGAAAATTACTCGGACGAGCATTTGCCGGAGCATATTGCTATGGAATGGTATGCGGCTTACTGGGACTGGAAGCAGGGAATGCGTTTCATGGAGTCGATGTATAAAGATGTGCTTCAGAAGACTTTTGGCACTCTGCAATTCCAATTGGGCAAATTCAACGTCGATATGAGCGGCGAGTGGGAAGTTTGGGATTATGCTGAGGTTATTCGCAAGCATTACGGAATCGATGTTTATAACACGACGATTGAAGAAGTTGCCGCTAAGCTGAAAGAGTATAATTTGGAAGTTGAAAAAACTGACTCTATTCCACGCAGTATTGATAAATTATGGAAGAATATTCGTAAAGACGTTGCTGGTCCGGTTTGGTTGGTGAATACGCCGAAGTTTATTAGTCCGTTGTCAAAGACTAATCCGGAAAATCCAGAGACGGTGGAGCGTTTTTCAGCCTGTGATCGCTGGTTCGGAATTGGGCAATGGATTCTCCGAGCTGAATGATCCGATTGACCAGTTAAATCGTTTCCTTGAGCAGCAGCAAATGCGTGACGCTGGTGATGAGGAGGCGATGATGCTTGATATTGATTACGTTGAGATGTTGGAATATGGAATGCCGCCGGCTTGTGGCTGGGGCTATTCTGAAAGGGTATTCTGGATTTTTCGAGGGCGTTACAGCGCGTGAAGGTGTGCCGTTCCCGCAGCTTAAGAGTGAAATTGACGAAACAGCTCGGGCGATTTATCCGCAAGTCAACTTGTAATTTTGCTATAATTAAAGCATGAAACGTTTTCTTTTGGGGCTACTAACTGTTGGGTTATTGCTGGTTGGGTCTGGCAAAATGGCGTTTGCGGCACGCTCGACGGATAATTTTACTATTACAAAATTTGATGCGGAATATTCACTGAGTCGCGACTCTGATAATCGATCAAAATTGGAAGCTACTTGGCGAATTACGGCTAATTTTTCCACCGAACCAAAATCGGGGAATCGCGCCAGTTTTTCGTTAGAAGTACGATGACCACTCGACGAATTTTTCATTGCAATCTGTAACTGATGAAAATGGTGCGTCGCTCGAATATTCTTGGAATGACGACGAGTTGAGAATTGGCAACAAAAACACTTACGTAGAAGGTGAGAAAACTTACATTATTAAGTTTACACAGCGTGACGTAACTAAGAATTACAGTAATACGGGGCGTGATGAATTCTATTGGGATGTGATCGGCGATGAATGGCGCGTACCGATGGAAAATGTGCAAATTTCCGTGAAGCTTGATGAGTCTTTGGTTACGGCAAGGCAAGGGAAAGCTTTTTGTTATGTCGGTAGTCGAGGTTCGACGACGCAATGCGACTTGAGCGAAGATTGAGAACCAAATTACTGCGAAAATAGACAAGTTGGGTCGTCGACAGGGCATAACCGTGGCGGTTGGATTTAAGAGCGGGACTTTTTCTGGATATCAAGAAACGCTAATGGAGAAGTTGATTGGAATTTGGCATTTGATGCAGATTTTGGCTTATACAATCGCGACACCTTTGGCGATTTTTCTAATAATTCGATATAGGCGGTTGGTTGGCAGAGATAAGGAATTAAAACCGATTCCACCAGAATACTTGCCGCCAGAGGATATTAGTGTTTTGATGTCGACATATGTTTTGAAAAAAATACGATCTATTCAAGGTTAAAGGTCTGCCGAAGGTCGCGCAATTATTAGATCTGGCGGTTCGGCATTATATTAAAATTTATGAAGTGAAAAAATCTTCGCTGTTTAGCGGTGCGCAATATGAGATTGAAATTATTAAAGATTTGCAAGAACTTAAAGCCGAGGAAATTGAAATTGTCCAGGATATGTTCGACAGTTCATCTATTCCAAAAGCCAGGTCAACGCCTAAATCTGAAAAATCTTCAAAATAATATAAAATACATGACGCGAACGCGTGACGATGATAAGAATCTGGAGACGCTAGCCAGAGAGAAATATGGTTTATGCGAGCAAAAATCCAGAGGTGAAGCGAATAATGAGAGGGTGGTTTAAGCGAGTTCTTGTGTTGGCTGTTTTGTTTTTGTCGCCGATGCTCCTTGTTATGTCAATTATACTTGCTTTCGCGTCCAGAGGTTGGTCGCTGACTGATGACGGTTTAAGTTTGAGGCGATATTTGGAAGGATTGAAAATGTATATCGGCGTGGCTGAAGCTGAGCGATTGAATATTCTACAAAGTCCTGAAGGCACGGAAAAAGTAGTTGTTGATGTGAATGACGAAAAGCAACTTGTTAAATTATACGAAAGAGTTTTGCCTTACGCTGTGTTGTTTGGGCAAGAGAAAAATTGGAGTAAGCAAATGGGCAAATATTACGAGCAAGTTGGCGAGGCGCCAGATTGGTACGTTGGGCAAGGCGCATTCAATGCCGTGGCGTTTTCGTCTGGACTGAGCGGTTTATCGACGGCGGCTGGTCATGCTAGTGATTATTCTTCAACTTCTGGTGGTTCGTCTGGTGGTGGATTCGCTGGTGGCGGCGGAGGTGGCGGCGGAGGCGGCGGCTGGTAGAATTTGATATAATTAAAGATATGGATTTTTTTATTGGAGTTATTTTTCTGGCAGGCTGTTTTTAGCTGCGATTCAGAGTAGAGGTTGTAATTATGTCTGATATTTTTATTATGGCTGGCGGCGGCTGTGCTATTGGCACTTTCTGGGCTATTTTCCGGTCTGAATATTGGTTTAATGATGGCGCGACCAGACGATCTGAAGCGAAAGGCCAGGCAGGGCGACAAAATTGCGGCGCGAGTGTATCGATACCGAAAGGACGGTTATTATTTGATTTTTTGTATTTTGCTTGGCAACGTCGGCGTGAATACCGCGATGTCGATTTTTGCTTGGCAATATGACGAAATGGCGTGGTTGGCGGCTTTGATTGCGACGCTTCTCATCACGATGTTTGGCGAGATTTTTGCCACAGGCGATTTTCTCGCAGCGTGGATATAGATTTGTGCGATATTTCTTTTGGTTGCTTGATGTGATTTACGTGCTATTTTGGCCGCTTGCTCAGCCGATGTCGAAATTATTGAATCGCTGGCTGGGTAAGGAGATGCCGCAATTATATTCTCATCAGGAGCTGGAGGAAATCATTCACGAGCACGCCGTCAGGTCGGACAGTCCGGTTGATTATGACGAAAGCCGAATTGCGGCAGGTGCGTTGCAGTTTAGTAAAAAGACGGCTGGCGATTTAGTTACGCCGATGAGCGAGGTTTTTGTTGTGGATTTGGATGACGAGCTGGACGCTACACTTTTGGCGCAAATAAAGCACGCTGGGCATTCGCGAATTCCAGTTCAATCTGACGGGGAATTGGTCGGAGTTTTATACGTGAAGGATGTCGTTGGACGAGATTTGCCGTTGCCAATCAGTCAATTGTACCGCGATAAAATTTACGACATTGACAAGAGATCGCGCCTGGATACAGTTTTAAGTCGATTCATTCAAACGCACAATCATTTATTTGTGGTGATGGACGATGAGGCGGAGCTGGGAATTATTACGCTAGAAGACGTAATTGAAGAGATTCTGGACCAAGAGATTGAAGATGAGTATGACGAGGAATAAGATTAAATTGAGGAGGTCATAAAATGTTTGAAGAATATAATAATGGAGTGCCTGATAGATTACGACAAGTTACAGCCGATACAATGTCTCCCGAAGCGCTATACACACTCGATACTTATTCGGACGTGTCGCCGCAGGATGTGATATATATTGATGAGTCTAGGGCGGAGGGAAGTGGTCGTCTAATTATCAGTAAAGGACAGTCCGTTAAGTTACTTGAGGAGGCTGATTTGTCTACTTCTGATCTGGTGATATTGATGAGCGTATGGCAGAGAAATGACCAAGGGGATTTGTGCCGTGGTATTGTCGCAGATTGTCGATTTTATAGCGGACGCTTTGACGCTGAATATGGCGACGAAGAGATTGATGATTACGATGGAATTGATGATGAAATCTACAATAAGGACGACGAGCAGGTTATCTCTGCAGTAGTTGATTACGGAGATGATGGAAAAGTCAAGATTTGGGGAGATCCGACGTTTTTTGATGCCGCTAGATATATGGCTGGTTTGGTGGATAATGAGTCGATAGAGAAGAACGAGGTTGTTGCGGGCGGTCGCGAGACTCAGGACAGTGTGAGTGACGGCGAGTCGCGGGAGCGTGTGAATACTGGCTCTTTTTATAAGCGCGCGCTTAATGGCTTGGCGAAGATAGTTAGAGCTAGGCGAAAATAGCGATCCCTAAGCTGGCAGAGTCTGCGATTTTTTGAATATTATTTTCAAAAATACCTTGACTATTTAAAGTACCTTGTATAACATAGTACTATGTATAGTAAATCAATAAGGAGCTTAATGTGAGAAGAATTGACATTATTAAACGCGCCGGTCGAAATTTGGGGCAATCAAAAGGTCGCACGATTTTAACCGCGCTGGCAATTTCAGTTGGAGCGTTTACGATTGGTCTGGCGCTGATGGCTGGAGAAGGCGGTCGGCTGTACACGAAACAGTATGGTCGACGCGGCTGGCGATAAAAAATCTGTTTCGGTCTATAAAAAAGTGACCTCGTCGGGACCTGATAGCAATCTTCCAGAATATAGCGACTCGGAAGATACGGAGAAGGATCAGTCTAAGGCGATAGAAAAATATTCGATGACTGATAACGATGTGAAAAAAATACAGAAAGTTCCGCACGTAGAAAAAGTGACGCCAGCTTATTCTATGTATGGAGTTTTATACGCCAAAAGTTCGGCAAGCGACAAAAAATTCGTGCCGAGTGTAACCGTGAAGTTTGATAAAACTCGAATGAAGTTTGCGGCTGGTGATTTGGACAATTTTATGCCGAAAAAGGGCGAGGTTGTTATTCCGGAATCTTACGTAAAAGAAATGGGATTTAGTGATGCAAAATCGGCAATTGGTCAAACGATTACGCTGGGATTGAAAAAAAGGAGATTCGTCGAGCAAGAACGCTGACAAAGAAATATCTCTGAAAGTTGCGGCAGTCGATAAACCTTCGGACACGATTCTATTTTACCAGCCAGCTGTGCGCGTTTCTGTGGATGACGCTAAGGAGATTTACTCCTTCAGTCACGCTAAAAATTTGCCTAATGAGTATTCTTACGTAATTGCGTCGGTTGATGATGAGAAAAAAACGTTGAGGCGGTGAAGAGTGAACTTGGTAAGGACTACGTGGCGTCTTCGGTTCAGGATGTGCGCAAGGCTATGCTGACTTTTGTGAATATGGCCCAAATGGCGCTGATTGGGTTTGGCGGCTTGGCGTTGCTTGCGAGCGTGTTTGGAATCGTTAATACGATGTACATTTCGGTTTTGGAGCGAACTAGCCAGATTGGGCTAATGAAAGCTTTGGGAATGCGAGGTCGTGATATCGGTAAAATGTTCAGGTACGAAGCGGCGTGGGTTGGACTTCTTGGTGGCTTGATTGGCGTTGGTTTGGCGAGTTTGATGTCGCTACTCAATCCTATGATTGCTAATTTCCTGAAGTTGGAGCAAGGCACGAATCTATTAGTCGTTAATCCTCTGCAGATGGGACTTTTGGTAATCGGGCTGATGATTATGGCGGTACTTTCTGGCTGGCTGCCGAGCCGCAAGGCAACAAAATTAGATCCAATTGAAGCGTTAAGGACGGAATAGGAGAATTGTTATGATTGAACTTAAAAATGTGACGAAAATTTACGGCAAAAAGAAGAACCAATTTGTGGCGCTAAATGATGTGAGTCTGCAAATTCCAACGGGCGTGAGTGTGGCGATTTTTGGGAAAATCTGGTTCGGGAAAAATCGACGCTGATGCACGCAATTTCTGGCCTGGATCGCCCGCAGCAAGGTCAAGTGATTATTGACGGTCAGGACATTCTGAAATTGAAACAAAAGCAAGTTGACGAGTTCCGCGCGAGAAAAATAGGTTTTATTTTCCAGAGTTTCTTTGTCCAGGGCAATGAAAGCGTGGCGGACAATGTGAGTTTGCCGCTGGAAATTGTGAAAATGCCAAGGGGCTTGAGGGAAAGTAAGATTAATGAGGCGCTGAAGGCGGTGGACTTGTATGAGAAGCGCAAGAATCGTGCGAAGGATTTGTCGGGTGGCCAGAAGCAGCGTTTGGCGATTGCGCGGGCAATTGTCGGTAGTCCTCAGATTATTTTTGCGGACGAACCTACGGGAAATTTGGATAGCGAAACTGGCGCGAAGGTGGAAGAATTGCTGTTCAATTACAACAAGCAAGAAGGCGCAACGCTGATTATCGTGACGCACGACGTTGACTTGGCTAAAAAATGCGATTATCAAATCCTGATCAAAGACGGCAAAATTAAGGGTTCTAATATACCGAAAGAAGGTAAAAGTGGACGTTGATAGCTATGCGGAAAGCTTGGCGGTCCAATTGCGAAAAGGATTTTTGGTTTACTGCGTTTTACTGGTTTGTTCTAATAAAGCGCAGTACGCCGGCGACATCGTTAAGCAATTGAACGATTCGAACTTAACGGTGGTCGAAGGTACGATTTATCCGCTGCTGAATAGGCTGCAGAAAGACGGATATTTGCAACACGAATGGCAGGAAAGCGAGCAAGGTCCGCCGCGAAAATATTATTCATTGACAGATCACGGTGATCAATTGATTCATGAACTTAAGGATCGCATAAATATGCTAAATAATTCGCTTGATAACTTAGAGAAAGGAATAAAAATAATGAAGGAAATAACTAGGATTCATCTGGCAAAAACGGCGTTTAGTGTGGAAATTGACGCTAAGAAATCGCTAGAAAAATATCTTAATTCGATTCAGAAAAATATGCACGCCGACGCGGAAGCGATGAAGGAAATTGAGGCGCGAATGGTTGAGATTTTAGCCGAGCGTGGCGTGATGAAAGAAGGCGTTATTGGCGACGATGACGTTTTGGCGATTAAAAAAATCAAATGGGCGAACCGCGCGATTTTTTTCGGATGATAGTGAGGATCGCAACTGATGAATTGACAGACGATAATGAGAAGCCAGAAAAGCAATTGATGCGCGACACGGACGGGGCTGTCATCGGTGGCGTGTGTGCGGGAATAGCGGCGTACTTTAATATCAATCCGTTGTGGGTGCGACTGATTGCAATTATCTCGTCGTTCGTGACATTCGGCACGATGGTGCTGGTTTACCTCGCGATGTGGGTGTCAATGCCGCCAGCAAAAACCGCGTCGGACAAATTACGGATGCGCGGGAAGCCGGTAACTTTGGCTGCGCTTAAGGAGGTTTCCGCTGATGGAAGTTCAACTGTGTCTGCCAGAAAAACTCCAATTGCGAAATTTTTCCAATATTTTGTCGGTGCTGTAGTGTTGTTTACGACACTAGCGATACTGTTTGGGCTGATTGTTGGCGGGGCGCTTGGTGCTTCCATGGTTAATATGCTCGGCGGTTTGGGTATGCAAATGTGGGCGTGGGGAGTGTGGACTTCCTTGGCAATTGGCGGAATCGCGACGGTTATATTTGGCGCAATTGTAACGCGTAGCATATTCGCTTGGAAGGTCAATCGAATGTCTGTAATCACAATGATCGTGGCGGCATCCGTTGTTTTTATGAGTTTGGCAAGCGCCGCAATATTTAGCGCGCACGCTGGCTTGGAATATGCACGTGAATCGCAGCAGCTCACGAAGAAAGTAAATATCGATATTCCAGATGCGGCAAACGCTAATTCAATTTTTATTGATATGCCAGTGGGGAATGTTTCGCGAATAAATTCTGACAAGTTCAAGGTGGAAGCGGAGTTTGTGGATTTACCAAAGGCGAATAAGCCAGAAATTAACGTGCGCCGCGATGGCGATAAAATCGTACTGTCCGTTTCTGAGAAGTGTAACGCGATATTCTTTGACGGTTGCTTGAAGTTTTATAAGCCGATAACTGGCTTGAAAATTTATGCTCCTGCGGGCGTGAATGTCAGCGGTTTGTTCTATCAAAATTCGATTGAAGCAGAAAATTCCGAATCTTAGGCCTATGCATTTGAATGATTTTACCGCTAATGCTACACTTGAAGGATGAAAGGTAATTTTTAAGCGTGGCTTGGTGGCAAGCAATTATTCTCGGCGTAATTGAGGGAATTACGGAATTCTTACCAATTTCTTCGACTGGGCATTTGACGATTGCCGAGAAGTTGCTGGGAATGCGAATTGACGATCCGAGTGTCGTGGCTTTTACGGCGATAATTCAGATCGGAGCAATTTTGGCGGCGGTGATTTATTTCTGGAGCGACATTTGGCGGATTTTACAGGCTTGGTGGCGTGGTTTATGGTGGAAGCGAGCGCGCCGAAAGTTTGACTATAAATATGGTTGGGCAATTATTATCGGCTCAATTCCTATTGCGATTGTCGGATTATTATTTAAGCACGAAGTTGAAACGGTTCTGCGCAGTTTGTGGTTTGTAGCGTTTGGGCTTATTGGTTTGGAGCGTTGTTATGTGGCTGGCTGACAATCGTGCGGTAAATAACAAGCGTGGCGAAACTGAGACGAGCTGGAAAGACACGCTGGCGATTGGCGCGGGGCAATGCTTGTCGCTCATTCCTGGAATTAGTCGCTCTGGCGCAACGATTTCAGTCGGTCTGTTTCGTGGATTTGACCGTGTGTCGGTTACGAAGTTGAGCTTCTTCTTGGGCATTCCAGCGCTAGTTGCGGCGGGGTTGTTGGAAGTTGCTACCAAATATAAACACATTTCTGGCGGCGTTGGCTGGACTCCAACTATAATCGCCACGGTAATTTCATTCGGCGTCGGTTATTTGTCCGTGTCGTGGTTATTAAAATTTATCCAGAGCAATAATTTCCGACCATTTCATAATTTATCGATTTGTCCTGGGGCTGTTTTTTTGCTGGTTATGCTTAGCGTGGGAATGATTTCTCACGTTTAATGTTTTAAGTGGAGCGAGAAAATACAAGAAAGCCTGCATCTAAAAAGCTTTTTAGTGCTAAAGTCTTTTTAGTAATTACAATAATACTCATAATATTATTGTTTTTTTGATTGAAGATTTACACCACGTAGGAGTAATTGCATCAAACGCAGTGTATTTGAGTCTGATTCAGCGAGATATCAATATTAAGTATGCTGATGGTCTATCTTTTTGGCAGATAGATGCAGTTTTGCAGCTTGTAGGATCTGTTGACAAGACTAAGGATAAATTCGGTACTCAATATCAGGCACGATAACAAGAAAAACGAATCTAGATGACTCTGCATAGTCGTCGAAATTGAGAGTTCAGAAGAACTCCCTTGTATATCCAGTGGCGATATGCTGGAGACTCAGAATGGAAGAATGTCATAGCATATTCTGACCTACTAAGGGGAAAGAATGGTCGAGACGGCAGGACGGTAAGGATGGGCTTGATGGTCAAAATGGCAGGAACGGTCAAGATGGCAAGGATGGTCTTAATGGTCAGAATGGTAGAGATGGTCAAAAGAGGCGACAAAGGTGACACTGGTGCGACAGGGTCCCAGCTAGAACTGGAGCCACAGGAGCTACTGGGTGCAACTGGTGCTACAGGGCAGCTGGCCGAAAATGCTACTATTTCCGTAACTAATAGCACTCAGCCTTGCTCAACTGGATTAACCGTATTACTGGTAATGGAACGAATAATCTGGGGTTGACAATTTCACTGGAAGTAATCTTCCCTGTCAGGGCGGTAAAACTAGTCAAATCTTAGCTAAGAAATCAGATAATGACTGTGATGCAGAATGGAAAGATACGTACGAAATTCGCGGGACTGGTATGCCTGAGGGTAATGTTAAGGCTAGTGTTGGTACGTACTATACCGATACAGCTGCTACAAACGGTGCTATTCGCTGGATTAAAACTCGTGGTAGTGATAAAACGGGCTGGAAGGTTGTATACGGCGACACTGGCTGGAGAAGTGTTCCTCAGATTCTCTCAACATCCATGAAAGCTAGCGTAGTCAAGGTTCGACGAATCAACAATACTGTTTATCTGTATGCGGCTCTTACGGGCTGGGCATATAACTGGAATGGCGGCGGTGCAGGTACATTGCCAGATGGACTACGTCCTAGTGGCCAAATGCAAGGTCCTTCTGCTGGACGACGGGGTAATTCGTACTTGACTTGGATCGTTCAAACTAGTGGGCAGATTAATGCTGAAGCGGCTAGCACTGAGAACCCAACGCCAACGCTTCCTCCGATCGTTAGCGTATCGTATGTGCCAAACGACAACGTTCCATGGCCAACAACGTTACCTGGCACAGCTATGTAAGTAAATTATTTACACTTATCTAAAAAGCCCCGTCTGTTAAGTCCGGCGGGGTTTATTTATATATAGTCTGTGTTGTTATATAATTGAGACATGTTAGACATTAAGTTCATCCGAGAAAATGCCGATTTGGTGCAAAAGTCGGCAAACGATAAAGGCTATAAAGTTGATATTGCGGCATTGTTGCAATTAGACGATGAGCGCCGCGATTTGCAGAAGCAGGTTGAAGCGCTACGCGAACAGCGCAATGTTATTTCAGCGAAAGATGAAAGGGCGGCCGACCAGACCAAGAACTGATTGATCAGGGCAAGCAATTGAAAGTTGAGTTGGCAGAGCGTGAGAATTATTTGAAATCGACTGAGGAAAAAGTTGCGGCAATTCTTAAAAACGTCCCGAATATCACTTTTGACGACGTGCCTCTGGGTGGCGAAGAAGATTCCGTTGAGGTAAAAGTTTATGGCGATTGCAAAACTGGCGCAAAGGACCATCTGGATTACGCTGTAAGTCGCGGCTGGGTGGACTTTGAGCGTGGCGCTAAGGTGGCTGGTGCGAAGTTTATTATTTGAAGGGCGATTTGGCTTTATTGGAAAATGCCGTAACTCAATTTGCCTTGGATTACGTAACAAAGAAAGGCTTCACATTTATGACCGTGCCTCATATGGTTAATTTACGAACAGCTGAGGGCGCAGGTTTTACTCCAAAGGGTGAGGGCAGTAACGAATATGTAGTTGACGGCGAAGATTTGACGCTAATTGGTACGGCGGAAATGCCATTAACCGGCTATCACGCGGATGAGATTTTGGACGAAAAAGATTTGCCATTGTTATACGCTGGGTATAGTCCTTGCTATCGAAAAGAGGCGGGAACATACGGCAAGCACACGCGTGGTCTGTTCCGAGTTCACCAATTTAATAAGTTGGAAATGTACGCATTTTGTTTGCCTGAGCAGTCTAAAGAGATTCATGAGAAAATTCTTAGCGTTGAAGAGGCACTTTGGCAGCAAATTGGGATTTCTTATCACGTGGTTAATATTGCGGCGGGCGATTTGGGTGCGCCGGCTGCAAAGAAGTACGACATTGAATATTGGTCGCCAGTTGACCAAACTTACCGTGAGCTGACGAGTTGTTCGAACTGTACTGATTATCAAGCTCGTGGTTTGAATATTCGAGTTCGTCGAGAAAACGGCACGATTGAATCTGTTCACACTTTGAACGGAACTGCGGTGTCGCTGGCTCGCTCATTGGTGGTGATTTTGGAGAATTTCCAGAATCCAGATGGAACTTTGACTGTCCCTGAAGTACTTCGTCCGTATATGAATGGTCGTGACGTGATATAATAGAGAGCATACTAGTTAGTAGGAGGAAAAATGATTAAGGATATTACAATTACTGGCGTTAAATATGAGCTGAACGCCACAACAAAAAAATACGTTGAGCGAAAAATTGGTTCTCTGGGAAAATACTTGCCACGCCACGCGCGAAAAAGTGCGTCTGCAGACGTTAAGATTAAGCAGATTGACAATCCTGGCGGCAACAAGTACGAAGTTGAAGTTATCATCAATGTGCCAGATAAGAAAATTATAGCTAAGGATTCAACCATGAACGTTTTGGCTGCAGTGGATATTGTTGAAGCTAGGTTGAATGGTCAAGTTCGTAAGTACAAAGACGATGTGCTGGCTCACGTTGGCGGAAGTCGTGGGAGTTTTGGCGAAGCTAAAGCAAACTTTCGGCCGAAAATAATTGATAGATGAAAATTAACAGGAAAGCGTTCAGATTCTGGGCGCTTTTTTTCTTTTCAAATTGCCCGAAAAAGTTATAATAAAAAGAAGTTTTTTTGAAAATGCCTGAAAGTGAGGGAGTTTTAAGGTTTATGGCAATTACACAACAAAAAAAGCGCTGAGTAAGATTTTTTTGGCGATCCACAGAAGAAGATTTTTGAAACGATTGCGTAAGCAAGTTGACGTTATTAACGGTCTGAATGACAAATATGAAAAAGATGTCCGATAAGGAGCTTCGGGCGCAAACTGATGAGCTGAAAAAAAGCGTTTGTCGAAGAAGAGCGTGACGCTTGATACGATTTTGCCAGATGCGTTTGCTGTGGCTAGGGAAGCCGCTAAGCGTGTGATTGGTGAACGTCCGTATGACGTGCAGTTGATTGGTGGTATGGTTCTTCATGAGGGTAACGTTGCCGAGATGAAAAACTGGTGAAGGTAAGACTCTTGTGGCGACGCTGCCGACTTATCTGAATGCTTTGGAGGGCAAGGGCGTTCACGTGGTGACGGTTAACGATTATTTGGCGCAGCGCGACGCTGGCTGGATGGGTCAAGTGTATGATTTCCTAGGCCTGACTACTGGTGTGATTATTAACGAAGCGTCATTTGTTTATGATAAAGATTACGACAATGAGCACCACGACGATCCTCGAATGCGAAAACTTCGTCCAGTTTCGCGTAAAGAGGCTTACGCTGCGGATATTACTTACGGCACGAATAACGAGTTTGGCTTTGACTATTTGCGCGACAACATGGTTAATGATGTCGATTTGCTCAGGCAGCGTGAATTGAACTTCGCAATCGTTGACGAGGTTGACTCAATTCTGATTGACGAGGCTCGTACGCCACTTATTATCTCTGCTCCAGCGGCTGAAAATCCTGACAACTATTACACGTTTGCTAAAATCGCCGCGAAGTTGGTTCCGGAAGATTACGTTTTGGATGAGAAGCGTCGAAGTGTTGCTTTGACTGATGAAGGTGTTGAAAAAGTCCAGAAATTGCTGGGAATAAAAAACTTGTACACACCAGATCACGTGCGCAGTGTTTATCACATGGATCAGGCTTTACGAGCACAGACATTATTCAAGCGCGACAAGGATTACGTTGTAACCAATGACGGCGAGGTGATCATCGTTGACGAACATACTGGTCGTTTGATGCAGGGTCGTCGCTATAATGAAGGCTTACACCAGGCAATTGAGGCAAAAGAAGGTGTTCCTGTGCTGGAAGAGAGCATGACCTTGGCGACAATTTCATTCCAGAATTATTTCCGTTTGTATAATAAATTGAGCGGTATGACTGGTACGGCATTTACTGAAGCTGAGGAGTTCCAGCAAATTTATTCACTTGACGTTATCCAAATTCCACCGAACAAACCAGTTATTCGCGAGGATAAGGAAGATCTGATTTTCAAGACTGAAAAGGCCAAACTTAAAGCTGTCGCTGAGGCGATTAAGGATTACCACAAGCAAGGTCGTCCTGTTTTGGTTGGTTCTGGTTCTATTGAGAAGAATGAGCAAATTGCTAAATATTTGGAAAAAGAAGGTATTAAATTTGAGATTCTGAACGCTAAGAACAATGAGCGTGAGGCTGCTATTGTTGCGAAAGCCGGCGAAAAAGGCGCGATTACTTTGGCTACAAATATTGCTGGTCGTGGTACCGACATTAAGTTGGGTGAGGGCGTCAAGGAATTGGGCGGATTGGTTGTTATCGGTTCAGAGCGGCACGAATCACGTCGAATTGATAATCAGTTGCGCGGTCGCGGTGGACGTCAGGGCGACCCGGGCGAGACTCAATTTTACGTTTCGACCGAAGATGATTTGATGCGAATTTTCCAGGGTGAGCGAATTGCGTCGTTAATGGACAGATTGGGCGTTGATGATGATACGCCAATCAGAACTCGCGCTGTATCGAAAACATTGGAAGCGGCACAGAAGAGAGTTGAAGGGTATAACTTTGATACGCGCAAAAATGTTGTTCAATACGACAATGTGATTAACCGTCATCGTCGCGTCGTTTATGTTATGCGACGTAGGATTTTGGAAGGCGACAATATCAAGCCAGAAATTGAGCGATTATTGCGAGCTAAAGTTCATGAATTGACAACTCTTCCATCAAAGAATAATCCAAAGTTTGTCGAGGATTTTTCGGTTATTTTCCCAGTTGATAAGGAGAAAATTGAAAAGGTTGGCAAGGAGAAGAAAGATCGTTTGCGCTATGAGAAGGCGCTGGAGTTGGCTGAAGAAGCTTACGCAGAGAAAGAGCGTGAGATTGGCGCTGATGATTTGCGTGGGGTTGAGCGCGAAGTTTACATGGCGGTGTTGGATACGTTGTGGATGCAGCATTTGGAAAATATGCAACATTTGCGCGAGGGAATTCACTGGCGAAGTGTTGGACAGCGTGATCCCTTTGGTGGAATATCGATCAGAATCTCAGAAGTTGTTTGAGAGTTTGCAAGCTAATCTCCGCGATGAAGTTTTGGCAACGATATTTAATATCCATAAAGCCGACGCTACGGTTCGTCAATCTCAAGACGACGAATATGACACCGAGCTAACTAGGTTGGCGGAAAATGCCGTTGAGCGTGGCGTAAATGAAATTGGTTCGGGCGAGGAAAATCGCGACGATGACTTCTCTGTGAAAAAGGGCAAGACTAGCGCGGAATCAAATCGTGCGAAGAATCAAGCTCGAAAGAAGAAAAAAAGGCTCAGCGACAGAACCGTAAGAAAAAAATCGTAAATAATCAGAGAATTAGACAATGAAACATACAGTTGAGGAAATTAGACTGAAAAATGGTGCGCGCGGCTTGTTGATTGACGTTCCAGATGCTACGGTAATGAGTTTTCAGGTGCAATTCAGGGCGGGTAATCGCTACGTTCTGAATAAAGATATTTACGAAACGGCTCACATTATGGAGCATATGGCGTTCGGTGCGAATGAAAAGTTTCGTTCGGAGCATAATTACGAGCAGGAATTTACCAAAAACGGCGCTTATCACAACGCTTACACTTCTGACTATTCAATGGTTTATGAAGCGATTTGTGCGGATTTTGAATGGGATAGGATTTTGGAACTTCAGAGGTTGGCTATTACGACGCCGCGATTCAACGCCGATGAGCTTGAGGCGGAAAAGGGCAATGTTCGCTCTGAATTGACTGGTTATCTCAACAATCACAATCGCGTGATGTGGCCGCGCATTCAGCAGGCGCTGGGTGAAGATATTTTGACGTATAATCAGCGCTGAAAACAATTGCTAATATTGAACTGAAAGACATTAAAAATCATCACAAGCGAACGCATACTTTGAAGAATATGCGGTTTGTGGTGGCTGGAAAAATGGCTGGACGAAAAGCGGCTATTAAAGAACACCTTGAGGGATGGCAATTAGAGACGGGCGAGCGATTCGTTATTCCGCGTGATGAACCACGCAGGGCTAATCCGGTCTTAGTCAAGCGAAAAGAGGCGACGAATTTGACGTTTGGTTGGTCGATGATGATTCCGCGCGAGTTAAGCGATGAAGAAGTCACGGCCATGAACGCATTGAATCACATTCTGACCGGCACGATGAGCTCGAGGATTTTTGGCGCGGCTCGTAAAAAAGGCTTGGCGTATGGTATTTTTAGTGATACGTCGATTGGTTTTTACGATTCGGCTTGGGATTTTGGTGGACAAGTAAATGTTGAAACTGCAGAAAAGCTCTTTGATATTATCGTGAGAGAATTAAAGAAAGTTTTGGCTGGATCTATTTCTGATGAAGATTTGGAAAGTGTGAAGTCGTATTCGTTGGGTCGTTATCAGATGGGTGCTCAAACTGTTGGGCAAGTAAGCAATTTCTACGTAGGACGATATTTTGCTGATGATTTCGTGAGAGATTATGCCGCCGTTCCAGATTCTATTTTTGGCGGTAACTCCCTGATCAGTTGATTGAAACGGCTCGTCAATTTTTTTGCATCCAACACGTGGACGTTGGCGGCAGTTACTTCGGAAGAAAAAGAGCTATTAACAAAGCTGTACGATAAGCTCGACAAGCTGTTTTAGGGTGTAATCGTAAATTGCCCGTGATATAATCAGGTTATGAAAATTGTCATTGCTGGTTTTGGTGTTGAAGGTCAATCTAATTTGCGTTATTTTCGAGAGAAGTTTCCGGAAGCTAATTTTTTGGTGGCGGACGAGCGTGAAAAAGTAGATAATTTGCCGGAAAATGTGGCTTATCAGGCGGGATTTTCGGGGCTGGAGAACGCAGATTTAATCGTTAGGTCGCCAAGTCTTCCGCCAAAAAAGATAAAGACTAGCGGTCAAATTTGGTCGGCGACTAATGAAGTTTTTGCCAATTGCCCAGCGACTATAATTGGCGTGACTGGCACAAAAGGCAAGGGGAACGACGTGCAGTTTTATCTCGTCGATTTTGCGTGCGGCAGGTAAAACCGTTCATTTAGTGGGCAATATTGGCGTGCCAGCTTTGGATATTTTGCCGAAAATTGAGAAAAATGACATTGTTGTTTACGAATTATCCAGTTTTCAATTGTGGGATTTGCAGAAATCTCCGCACGTTGCTGTGGCGCTGATGATTGAGCCTGACCACTTGAACATCCACGCTGATTTTAATGATTATTTGGCGGCAAAAGCGAATATTGCCAAGTTCCAAACCACGGACGATTATGTTGTCTATAATTCTCAAAATGAGTTTAGTTCGTCGATTGCAGATACGAGCTCGGCGCACAAAAAGGAATATCCATTTGTTCTTTCGGACGATATAACTTTCTGCGATTCGCTTGCCGGGGAAGCATAATGTCGACAATGCTTGCGCGGCGATAGTGGCGGTGAAGTCGATTTTGCCAAACGTGTCGGATGATGAAATAAAGAAGGGGATTAGCGAGTTTACAGGGTTACCGCATCGACTGAAGTTTGTTGCTGAAAAATACGGCGTGAAATATTACGATGACAGTATTTCGACAACTCCGGGCAGTGCGATTGCGGCATTAAAAGCTTTTGTAGGGCCGAAAATTTTGATTTTGGGCGGCTCAGATAAAGGCGCAGACTACTCTGAATTAGCGAAAGAAATTGCCCGACAAAACGTACGATTGATAATTATCAATGGCGCTAACGCTGATGAAATTAGGGAAGTTTTAAGGGGAGAAAAAGTTGATTGCGAAATTGTCCAATTGAATATGGCAGGAATGAAAGAAGTTGCCAAATCAGCCAAGAATAAAGCGCAATCTGGCGACGTGGTGATTCTTAGCCCAGCGGCTGCCAGCTTTGATATGTTTAAGAGCTATTCTGATCGCGGCGAGCAATTTGTCGCCGCCGTAGAAGAACTTTAATCTTGATAGACTTCTGGTTTTAAGACGCCGATGTATGGCAAGTTGCGATATTGCTGGCGAAAATCCAGACCATAGCCAACGACAAATTCATTCGGCGTATCGATGCCGACATGATCGGCTTCTGTGTCAACTTCGCGCCGAGCTGGTTTGTCTAATAGCGAGCATATTTTTACCGACGCAGCATTTTTTGCGGCAAATAATTCTCTCAACGCCTGAGCGGTTCGACCACTGTCAATTATGTCCTCAACTATTAACACGTGCCTATTCGTCACGTCGGTATCCAAATCTTTGATGATTTTTACAGATCCAGAAGATTTTGTGTCGTCGCCGTAGCTGGAAACCGCCATGAAGTCAATTTCCATATAGCAATCCATCGCCTGTATCAAGTCGATCATAAACGGCGCTGCGCCGCGTAAAATACCCACGACAACAGGATTTTTATCGTGATAATCCTCGGTCAATTTTTTTCCCAAGTTTTTTTGAACTGCCGTTTTTTTATTTCTTCGTTTCGTAAATAAAATTTTTCTCAATATCTTTATCCATCTTTTTATTTTAACAGAGAATTGAGCGCTGAAAAATGGTGCGGTAGAATATGCTATTGACTTATGTCTATATATAGTGTATAATATAAAGTATGTCATTTGAATCATCAGAACCTATGAATCAAGACTCTTCCTATATCACGAAGATGAACCTGTGATTGGGGTCAGACGATCGACCCTAGTCAGCATAATCCCGATAACTTTCGTTATTTAGTACATGCTTTTTAATCCTTTTTCTCTTTTTAACGCGATTTATATATCAAAAGAAAACAGGTGCTTCTAATGATGAGGTACGGCGTCAATCTATTGACTTACAAATTAGGCCAGAGGAGATTGATGAGCGAGTGTCTGTAAGTATGTCATTGATTGAAAATGGTCACACTGCTACATATGGTAGCAGTGGAATTATTGTGCAGGCTCCTGAATCGAGTATCGTGTTTACTTCACCAACTGAGGCTGGTGTGATAAATAGCAATAAGGGGCGTCTTGTGGCTCGAGGCCAATCTGAGGACTATTCTCGCTGGACCAATTGCTTGAACGCGGTTCACCGCATACTTATAATGAAGTTGTAGCGCTTGGTCGTAGTGGATTAAGGGCTGTTGGGCTTTTCTATAAGGTAGACTCTCGAAAAAAACCTGTTGATTCTGATCAGGCGGCGAATATGCTCGGTCTTGGGCGTAGAACTGGTCTGCCGGTTGTTGAGATCCCTAAAGAGAATATTTATACTGAGAACAAAGTTGTTCGATATACATACATGGACTCTAGCCGGAGAGAGGAGCTAAGAATATTCTTAGGTGGTATGTGTTATTGCGCACCGAAATCGAAGGGAGATTTGGGGTTTCGTGTTGTCGAGGGCGATACATTGAAACGGCACTTTCCTTCGCCAGAAAAATTTGAAGCTGCTATAGGTTTTGCCTTTAAGGACAGGAGAGATAGGCGAAGATGAAGCGAACCAAATTTTAGAGGATTATAGAACGGCGGATATTGAACGTCAGACGCCAACTGCTTATTTTGATAAAGACGGCGAGATTGATAGGGTAGAGTGTTTACAAGGTTACGGCGAGCGTGAAGTTAAACTCAATATAAATCGACATGGTATTGCTAATAAAATTCAAAAAGGTGCAGCTAGGCTTAGAGGGAAGGGTGCTAAAAGTCTTAGTCAATATGCTACAGATCGTATGATTGAGGCTGCGGTGAAAAATCTTAGCCCAGAGGAGGCAGAATCTATTAGGTCGTGGTATGAGAAAGTACGACCTTCTATCGCAGATACATGGTCGCAGCAAGATCGGGCGAGATCTCGTATGGGTTATCGTATTATTCGGTGACCCTTCGTCGTGATACAATAAAATATATGCAACCGCTAAAAAGAAAATTGGTGAGTTAGAAAAAGAAATTGAACAGGCTAAAAAGCGCTGAAGTTTTCTGGTTTGGAGCAGAAATTGGCGGAGCTGGATGATCAATTGAACCAGCCGGAAATTTGGAATAATCCTGATTACGCCCAGGAACTAACAAAGCAAGCCGCCAGTCTTCGTCAGACTGTCGAGCCTTGCAGACTTTGACAGTGCAGGTTGGTGATATGGTGGAGCTGATGGAGCTTAGTGATGACGATTTGTTGCCAGAATTCCAAGCGCAAGTTGCGGCGATTGAGAAGAATTTTGATAGGCATAAAACCGATTTGCTATTCTCTGGCGAATATGACAACCGTTCGGCAATTATGCGCATTTCCGCTGGCGTGGGCGGGCTGGATGCACAGGATTTTGCGGCGATGTTGGAGCAGAATGTATTTGCGCTGGGCAGAAAAATCTGGAATGAAGGTCGATACGCTGGAACGCTCGACAAATGACGACGCTGGAATTAAAACGGTCGTTTTGGAGATTTCTGGCTCTTTTGCTTATGGAAAACTGCGGTCGGAAAATGGCGTGCATCGTTTGGTGAGATTAAGTCCGTTTAATGCGGACAACTTTGCGGCAGACTAGTTTTGCGCTTGTCGAGGTTTTGCCGAAAATTGACGCGCCCTGATGAAATATCAATTGACCCGAATGATTTAAGAATTGATGTCTATCGTTCGGGCGGCAAGGGCGGTCAAGGCGTGAATACGACGGATTCGGCGGTTCGAGTGACGCATGAGCCGACAGGGATTACGGTGGCTATTCAGAATGAGCGCTCACAGATTCAGAACAAAGAAACGGCATTGAAGATTTTGCGGTCAAAATTGCTAGCGATGAAATTAGAGCAACACGCCGAAACTCTGTCTGATCTTAGGGCTGGCGAATCGGCAAACTGGGGTAGCCAAATTAGAAATTACGTTTTGCATCCATACACGCTAGTTAAAGATACGCGCACAAAGCACGAAAATCGCAACGCTCAAGGCGTTTTGGACGGCGATATTGATGAATTTATCACGGCATATTTAGAACAAAATGCTAATTCTAAAAATATTTAGCTTATGGTATAATACTATTAATGATTCTGTTAGATAGGGTAACGAAGAACTACGGTAAAAATAATAAGCCGGCGCTGAATCGAGCAAGCATTCATGTTGACGCTGGTGAATTTGTGATTATTGTTGGTACGTCGGGTGCTGGCAAATCGACACTTTTGAAGCTTTTGACTAGGGAAGAAAAGCCAAGCTCTGGAAAAATTGTGGTTGGCGGAATTGACTATGACAATTTGAAGGACAAGCATATTCCGCTGTTGCGTCGTAAAATTGGCGTGGTTTTTCAGGATTTTAAGTTGCTTCCGAATCGAACGGTTTTTGAAAATGTGGCGTTTGCGCTGGAAATTGCTGGAATGACAAATCGGGAAATTAAGGCAACTGTGCCGAAGGTTATTGAGTTGGTTGGTCTTAAGGGGAAGGAAAAGCATTTTCCTCATCAGCTTTCTGGTGGTGAACGTCAGCGTGTAGCGATTGCGCGTGCGGTGGTTCGTCAGCCGAAGATTCTGATTGCAGATGAGCCGACTGGAAACTTGGATCCGAAGCACAGCTGGGATATTGTTCGCTTACTAGAAAAGATTAACAAGTATGGCACGACGGTTATTTTGACGACTCACAACGTGGAGATTGTTAACAAATTGAAGCGGCGCGTTATTACAATTGATCATGGTAAAATCACCTCTGATCAGGCGAGAGGGAGTTATAAACAGTAATGAAATCAGCTAGTAAATCCAACAGAACAAAGAAACTATCCGTATACGTCAGCGTCGACGAGGTTGGTTGACGTTTGTCAGAATGTGTCGATATGGCATCAATAACTTTAGTCGTAATGCCTGGCTGACAATTGCTGCGACTGCGGTGATGAGCGTCACGTTGATCATCGTGTTTATAACGTTATCAGCGCGTCAGGTTTTGGTTGATACTGTTTCAAACGTTTCCAAGCGTGCCGATATGTCAATTTACTTAAAGGGCGACACGCCAGAAAAAACGATTAAAACGATTAAATCTCGAATTGAAAAAAATTAGATAATGTCGATAGCGTTAAGTATATTTCCGCGGAAGAAGCGCGCGAAAAAGCAAGCTGAACAATATAAGGACAATCCAGACACGCTCGAGGCAATTCGTGAGTCTAGTAATGAGATGTCGGCGACGCTTCGTGTTTCCGTGAAAGAATTGAACAACCAGCAGTCATTAAATAATTTTGTTAAAACTGATGATTTGTATAAAAAATATAAAGATCCCTAACAGGGAGCCGTCAGTTCTCGGGTGAACGCCAGCAAGCTATTAAAACAGTTGGTAGTTGGGTGAGATTGGCGAGTATCGGCGGGTCAATCGCTACAGTTGTTTTCGTGGTGATTTCTTCGCTTGTGGTCTTTAATACCATTCGCATGGCAATCTTCAACCGCAAGGACGAGATTGAGATGATGAAGTTGATTGGCGCAGAACGCAGCTTCATCAGAGGTCCGTTTATCGTTGAGGCTATAATGTACGGATTTATCGCGGCAATTATCGCAACGGTGGTTAGGTATGGACTGTTAATTCTTGCACATGATCCGATGGTGAAAATACGGAATTCCTATTGATAATCTTTTGAGTCATCTAAAAATGTACGGCGTGCTGGTTTTCTTGAGTATGATTCTGGTTGGCGCGGCAATTGGCGTGGCGTCATCTTGGGTGGCAACTCGCAAATACCTTAAGCTGTAAAAGTCCTTGACATACTGATTACGCTTATGCTAACATAGACGTATGAAACTACGGTCCACCACACCAGTTTCGGCATCATTAGTCAGCAGAGCGTCTCTGGTGGCGATGTCTGCATTGCTCGCTGGATCGGGCATTTTTGGCTTGGCATCACACGTATTGGCTCGCGACTATAACGCCGAAATTCAGGCAAAACAACAAGAAGCAGATAACTATAATTCTGAGGCTTCACGCTTGGGTGAGATGGCTGATAGTTTACAGGCGGAACTTGATAAGATAAACGGACAAATATCAGCTATTCAGAGCGCAGATTTCTGATAGCCAAAAAGAAGATTAATGACCTTAATGATCAGATAAAAAAGAACGAAGAGTTAATTAAGCACAATCGTAAAGCGATGGGGCGAATTTTGGCAGATTTGTATGTTGATGATCAGATTTCGCCGCTGGAGATGCTTGCTAGCTCAAAAAATATTAGCGATTACATCGATAAGCAAGAGCAGCGTAATTCTCTGAAAACTTCATTGAATGATAAGATTAAAGAGATTAAGTCTTTGCAGAAAAAGCTGGAAGAGAATAAGAAGTCTGTCGAGAATACACTTCGTGACCAAGAATTGCAGCGCAATGCGATGGCAGCTAAACAGTCTGAGAAGGCAAAATTGATTACTGACACGAAGAATGACCAAAATAACTATGCGGCTCTGGCTCAGAAACGTAATTCTGAGGTAGCGAAGCTCCGAGAAGAGCAGGCTGCGGCCAACCGACGAGCTCTTGGTGGCAGTAATGTTTCCATTCCAGGCGGCGTACCTGGCGGCGGCGGTTATCCTGGCGCCTGGGCGAGCGCTCCACTTGATGCCTATATCGATCCATGGGGACTATACACGCGTGAATGTGTGAGCTACGTGGCTTGGAAAATTCATAGCACTGGACGATATGTTCCACATTTTGGTGGCGCAGGTAACGCGAATCAGTGGCCGTCAACTGCAGCGCGCTATGGTATTTCTAGCGGCTCAACACCAAAAGCTGGTGCAGCAGCTGTGATGAATATTGGATATTACGGACACGTTATGTATGTTGAATCTGTCAATGGCGATGGAACCATTACCGTCAGCGACTACAACTTTGCCTGGGATGGCTTATATAGACACTACACACGTTCGGCTTCAGGATTGACATACGTTTACTTCTAATCAGCATAGTGATACACAAAAACGCTCGTGTTAAACGGGCGTTTTGTAGTATAATAAGCATATGGTTACGGGAGAGAAAAGACAGCAATTAAGTTGGTTTTTGACGCTTGTTATTGTGGCTATTGTTAGCTTTGTGGCGGGAGCTCGCTCTGATGCGCTGTTTGCTAACGTGGCGTCGGTATTTGGCGTTAGAACTTCAAATAAGACGATTGACTTATCTAGCGTTCAAAAAACATATCAAGAACTGGTTGCTAATTATGACGGAAAATTGGATACCCAAAAGTTAATTTATGGCGCCAATCGTGGGCTAGTTGAAGCGGCTGGCGATCCTCATACGGCGTATATGGATCCTGATGAGACGAAAGAGTTTGATAAATCATTAAGTGGTCAAATTGGTGGTGGAATTGGTGCGGAGATTGGTCTTAGAAATAATAAGCCGACTATCATAAAACCCCTGGAAAATAGTCCAGCTCAGAAGGCGGGAATTAAGGCTGGCGAGGCGATTGTTAAGGTGAATGACGAGGCTTCTTCTGATTGGTCAGTGGAAAAAGTTGTGAGTAAAATCCGCGGAGAAGTTGGTACGTCCGTTAAATTGACATTATTAAGCGATGGTCAAACGCGTGAGGTGTCGGTTGTGCGTCAGAATATAGTTTCTCCGGCAGTAGAGTCAGAAATTGATGGAGAAATTGGTATTTTGAAAGTTAATCGATTTGGTGACGATACGGTAAGCTTGTCCAGAAAATACGCTTCGGAATTTGTTGAAAAAGGCGTTAAGAAGGTGATTTTGGATCTGCGAAACAACCCGGGCGGAACGGTTGGAGCTGCTCAAGGGCTATTAGGCATCTGGCTGGACAATCAAATAGCTATGACCGAGCGACGGGGCTCTGAAATTGTTAAAACGCTGCGTACAACTGGAACGCCAATTCTGGGCAACATGAAGACGGTGGTACTTATTAATGGCAATAGCGCCAGTGCTAGCGAAATTACGGCTGGGGCGCTTCGTGAATACGGAAAAGCCACGCTGGTTGGGCAGAAGAGTTATGGTAAGGGAAGTGTGCAGATTGTGCTTGGATTACCTGGCGGGTCGCAAATGAAAGTTACTGAAGCCAGATGGTATACACCAAAGGGTAAAAATATAGATAAAACTGGTATAGAACCTGATGCAAAAAGTTGATCTTTCGTCGGACGATGTCAATAATAACGTAGATCCGCAGATGGATAAGGCGAAGTCGTTATAAAGCTTGTGTTTTTGGGCTGGACAACATAAAATGGAGATAGTATGAACGGACAAAAAAAGAAGATTTTACTAGTTGAGGATGATATGGCTCTGTCTGCGGTTTATAGGTCGCGGCTGGAGATTGAGGGGTTTGACGTTAGAGAGGCAAATAATGGTGAAGACGCCTTGTCTGCCACTGTTGAATATCGTCCAGATTTGATCTTTTAGATGTGATGATGCCAAAGATTAGTGGTTTTGATGTTTTGGATATTCTTCGCAATACGCCAGAAACTGCTAACGTGAGGATTATCATGTTAACGGCACTCAGTCAGCCAAAGGACAAGGAACGTGCTGAGAGCTTGGGTGTTGATGATTATTTAGTGAAATCTCAGGTTGTAATTGGTGATGTTGTGGCTCGCGTAAAACATCATTTGGGTATTCAATAGAGAAGTAAATCGAGCGGAAAAGTCAGCCTCTTGGGGGTTGACTTTTTGTTTGTTTTTTAGTATAATAGCTCTGCATATGGTAGAGAAAAAACCAATACAAAATCCAGAAAAAGACAGAATTATCGGAAAGTCGTATAGTTGAAGTTTTCATCCATAGATAAAGACGCTACGCTGCCGAGATTAAAGGTTATGCGTAGTCCTGAGGAGAAAATGGTGCTAGGTGGCTGGATGACGGTTGGTTTCCTGGAAATATTTTTGTATATATGCGACATCAATTCTAGAAGAAGGTATTGGCGATAACGTTTTACTAGTGCAGACGCACAAACTTTTTAGAAAGATGAACGGAGAATATACTACTGCCACTGAGTGCTTGACTCTAAAGCGATTATAAATGGCATTAGAGCTAGCCACCTTACGCGTTACCGCTTGTTTGAATATTTAACCTCCAGTCTTGATAGGCTGGCGACCGTTAATCCAGGCGCTTTGGCAGACAGAGTTCTTCGTAACTCAGAGGGTAATCTAAAAGCTCCTAACGGAGGTAATTATTGTGCGGTTAAAATGCGTAGTCGTGAATATACTGTAGTGCTGGCAATTGCTATGATGGATGGCTCATTTAATGTAGATAGGCAAGACGAAACGGTTACTCATTACAGGGACGGCAGGGAGAGAAGCGGTATGCATAGGGATTCTGCAAGGGCACTTCTCGAATATGTAAGAAATAATTATTAATAATAAAATAACTCCGTATTGACCGGAGCTATTTTAATAAAAAGTTTTTACCAATTAAAGAACAACAACTTGCGTTCGGCGTTCTGATTTGCCGGTAAACTTGGTTTTCTTAACTGATTTGAAAGCCAACTACGCCATCTTTTGCAGCGTGGATGGTGAAATTGCGGCTAACATATGTGCCGTCACCAGCGATCTTTGTGGCACCAGTTTGACGAACTAGAACTTCTCCAGCGGAAACTTTTTGACCGCCAAATCGCTTAACGCCAAGACGTTGACCAGCATTGTTGTGGATGTTCTTACTAGAACCACCAGCTTTAACCTTTGACATTCTTTACTCCTTATAGTTTCTATAAAACAATCTGTTCTAGTTTATCGAAAATAAAGCCAGTTGTCAAGCGGTTTTGGCTATATCTGCCGGTTTTAACACTAATATTTCTCTGGCAACAACTTGATCTACACGGTAATATAAGAGGTTTTTATCGATAATTTGTTGATATCCAAGTCTTTTTAAGATTTTTTTATCAGAGGCAGAGTGAGTGAATTTACCTTCGTGATTTTGCCACGCTGGAACAGCTATGCAAAGCGTCGTGTCTGGGCGAATTTGCGAGCGGATATTTTGCAGAAAACCGCTAATTATGTGATTACAATTTCCGACTACTTCGTGAAGTTTTTCTGGGCTAGGTGGTGCGGAAAACGGCTGACCTAAATATGTTTCGCAAACAATTCGAGAAATCCGTCTCTTCTGCTCATTTGTCAATTTTACAGAGGTGGCGTCGGCCTGATGCGCTTGCCAGAAAGTGTTTGTCGAAAAAGTTTTTCCACCCAGTTCATATTTTTCAGTCGTGTAAGATATCATCTTATCGCTCAAATCGCTGCCATAAGCATTCACGCCGATAAGCACAGCTTCTTGTAATACCGTTCCTGTGCCACAAAACGGATCCCAGAGGTAATCGTTAGGTTTTGCGCCAGACAGGTTGATCATAATCTGTGCAAGCTTGGGCGGAAGCATTCCCACGAAGGCATCGCGCTTTTGGTCGTCCATGGTCGCGCTGGGTGTATGAATTGATATTTTGAGCGCCACGACTTTCGGCAATTATCAAATCTCCGTATATGTTCTTAGCTATAATAATTTCAATTTTCGCCTCAGACCTGCCGAGCTTATTGTTATGAGAAGTTGCGGTGGACAATGCGGCGGTTTTATTAGGAATTAGACGCAAACTAACACCAGATTTTTTCAAGTTGTTTTTAAGATAATTCCCTGATTTTTTTGGACGTTCCTCGGATTTCGTTTTTATTACCATAAAAAAACTTATTCCAAAGCGTTATTTTTCTGACTATTCGAAAGTTTTTCGTGTATTTTTTTCAACAATAATTTTTTGAGGCTTGGAACAGGGTGTTGTGGTCCGATTTTTTTGAGATTTTATCTTCGTGATGACTTGTCCATATTTAATTGTTCCGCCGAGATTGTCAATTGATAAATTGTCGCAATTAACCGTGGCGGCTTGGTTGGAGATTTTTTGGACATTTTTAGCACCGTAAACCGCCTCTAATTCAGCGATAGAGATTTCTGGTTGACGGCCAAGAATAGCTATAAACATGTCGTAATTATAACATTTATCGTGGTATAATGAAGGTTATGTTACCAAAGGTGTTGCAATTGTTAAAATCGCCACGAGCCATTATGAGCGTTTTGACGTTGGCGGTTTTGGCAATAATAATTTTTCTATCTCGGCATGAGCTCGTGAAGGCATGGAATCTGTTTTTGCACGCGGATTTATGGCTATTATTCTTATTGTTGCCGTTTCAGATTATCGTGTATTTCGCTGGCGGCGAAATGATTTTTTCGTATTTAAGAGAGAAGAATCTGATTCATCATATTTCCAGGCTGGAGCAGACGAGGATTGCGCTGGAGCTCAATTTGGTCAATCATATTTTTCCGTCGGGCGGAGTTAGCGGGATTTCGTATACGACGTGGCGAATGCATAAAGCTTGGTGTGAGCTCGGCACGTTCGACATTTGCGCAGGTGATTCGTTACGTTACGGGATTTTTTTGTCGCTTTTGGTTTTGTTGGTGATTGCCGTGTTGGCGCTGGCTATCGACGGCAAGGTTAATCGTTATATCGTTGCCGCTAGCTTCTTACTGATTATCGTGGTTTTGGCGCTGACGTTTGGTCTGATTTTTCGTATTTTCGTCAAAGCGGCGTATGCAAATGACTGCCGCTAAATTGTCTAAATTCATCAATACATTGGTAAAAATTGCAACCTTGGGCAAGAAGCGACGAGTGATGAAATCGAAGAAAGTCGAAGAGTTTTTTGTTGACATGCAGGACGATTTTTCAAGATTTGTCCAATCATCCGAAGCTTCTGATAAAAACCGATGATTTGGGGAACTGTCTACACTGTTTTTGACGTGGCGATGTTTGCTGTGGCGTTTCTATCGCTGGGTGTTTTTCGTCAATCCGGCGATTCTGATGGTTGGATATGGCGTGGCGGGATTGGCAGCAATTGTCGTGTTTACGCCTGGAGGGACGGGTGTTTATGAGACCATTATGATTATTTTTCTTAAGCATGGCAGGCACTCCGCCAGATTTGGCGATTGCTGGAATAATTTTGACGCGAGCAATTTTACTTACTGGCACGATTATCTTTGGCTATATTTTCTATCAACACGCACTGATTAAATACGGCAAGCCAGATGATTCCCAGATTTAGCGTTAGCAATTTCATAGCAGTTGTCAATCAAACCTTTGACGTGGCTTTTGCTGGAATGGTTGAAGTTGAGGGCGAGGTTTCTAGTTTTAAGTCTTATCCTCCGAAATACGCTTTTTTTCGATCTGAAAGATGATGATGGGCTGGTTCGGTGTTTTGTTGGTTTTAGCAATTTACGCACGCCAATTGAAGATGGAATGAAAGTTGTCGTTCGAGCGATGCCGGCGCTTAGGGATAAAGGTACCTTTAGTTTAAATGTTCAAGAGATTCGCCCATTAGGCAAGGGAAGCTTGAAGCGAAGTTTTGAGCTTTTGAAACAAAAATTGACAGTTGAGGGTTTGTTTAACTCTGAAAGAAAGCGTCCATTACCGCAATATCCTCAGAGGGTGGCTGTTATTTCCAGCACGAAAGCGGCGGGATATGCTGACTTTATGAAGATTTCCGGTGAGCGTTGGGGTGGTGTGAAATTTGTAGTTGCCAACGTTAATGTGCAGGGTGCGAATGCTGCAGATCAAGCCGTGCGAGCAATATCATATTTTAATCAAATGTCAGAATCTCCAGATGTGATTGTTTTGATTCGTGGCGGTGGCAGTGCGGAAGATTTGGCGAGTTTTAACGATGAAAAACTAGTACGGGCGGTGGCGAGTAGCCGCATTCCGACAATGACTGGAATTGGTCATGAAATTGATGAGAGTTTATGCGATTTGGCGGCGGACGTTCGCGCAGCCACGCCGAGTAACGCCGCGCAATTGCTGTTTCCTGATAAGCGAGAAGTGATTCGGCATTTGCATTACAGACTAATTGACGCAAAAGATTCAATTTGTAGAGCCATCGAAGAACAGTCGCTTAATGCAACAATGTTGCAAAAAAAGAAGCGCTAAAACAGTGGTCAGGTCGTGTGGATGCGGCCGTAAATGCAACATTGTCGCAACAAAAAGTAATCGCTGAGTATGATCCGGAAATGGCGCTTCGTCGCGGTTATGCAATGATCAAGGGTGATTTACAGATTGGTAATATTGTAGAGATTACAACAAAAGATATAATTATGAAAGCGAGGATTGAGAATAGTGAACAACGATATGACAATTGAGCAAATGATGGCTGAATTGAACGAGCGAATTGCGTGGTTTTCAAGGCGATGATTTTAATCTGGATGAGGCGAAAACAGAAAGATTTATTGAGGCGAGAGAGTTATCAAAAAAAATTACTGCCACGCTGGAAGATATGCGACATGATATCGAGGTTCTTGGCGAGGATTTTAACGCTGAGTAGGATCTTTACATCAATTAAAGCATAAGCTATACTTTACAGTATGATGACGAGAGATAAGAGTGAGCGTGGCTCAGTTAATGGCTGGATGGTCGGCACGATCGGCTGTCTGATATTGTTTTTGATCGCTGGATCTTTGGCGATTTGGGCGTATATGCAATACTCCCGAGAAAAAAGCAGAGTTGAGAGTAAAGTTGCGTTTGAAGTCGCTAAAGGCAGGAAAGAGCAGGCTGAGTCTGACTGGAGGCAGTGTTCAGAACAAACTAATAGTCAACGTATTGAATTTGTTGGTCCTGCTGAATACGGTCGAGTGTCGTTTCTGTATCCAAAAGCTTGGAGTGTATATATAGCGAATGACGGCAGCGACAGAGGTGATTACAAAGCTTATTTTCATCCAGTTTCAGTTCCTTCGACAACTAATAAGAACAGTCGGTTTGCGCTGAGGCTAGAGATTATCAATAAGAATATGGATGCGGTGCTGAGTGATTATCAATCACGACTAAAGAAGGGTGAATTGACCTCAAGCAGTACTGAGTTTAATGGAATTTCAGCAACTCGGATTGACGGTACGTTTGAGAAAGAATTGCGCGGCTCTGTGGTTTTAATGAAAGTTCGCGATAAAACTATTCGTTTTTCAACCGACGCAGATACGTTTAAGCCAGATTTTCAGACTATATTGAGCACTGTAAAAATCTCTGAATAGAAAAACTCGATACATATTTGCTATACTAGAATTGTATGGCAGGTAAAGAGTGGAGTGATGCTGATTTTGGGGGATTGCCGAGCGTTCTGGTGGCGGCACACGAGCTGAAAACGCCGCTGGCTTTGATTAGACAACTGGCGCTATTGTTGGACGACGATTTAACCAGTTCTGCCGATAAAACTCAGATTCAGCAACGAATTATTAGGACTTCTGAGCAGGCGTTGCAGCTTACGATCGATTTGGCAAATTCAGCCAATTTAACGCCGTCGTTATTTCCGCTTGAGCCGGTCAACCCGTTGGCTTTATGTCAGCAAGTAGCGATGGAAACGAAGTTCAACGCAATGCTTTTATGGACGAAAAGTTAGCTGGCCTAAGAGCGGCAGAAATAGTCAATTGATATTAGCGAACCGAACACTTTTAGGGCGAATTTTAGCGAATTTCTTAAATAACGCGTTGGCGTATACGGAGGACGGATCGGAGGTTAAGGTTTCGGTTAAGGCGACAAAAGATGCCGTGAGAATGAGCGTGCGGGATTTTTGGGCCGATGATGAGTTTGAAGGAATATCGGCTTTTGCTTGATGAAATGGAAACGCGAAAAACTGTACGAACAAGGCCGGAAAGTAGCGGGCTGGGGATTTACGTGGCGAATCAATTTGCGCGGGCGATGAACGGGCGGATTGGTCTGATTCGTCACCGTGATGGATTGACTTTTTATGTAGAAATGCCAATTAGTCGGCAGTTGAGCTTGATATGAAAAAGTTGTTAATTGTTGAGGACGATAAGAATTGGGCGGATATTCTGGGCAGGTTTGCTGCGGATGTTGGCGCGGAATATCGAGTGGTGGTTTCTGGTGGCCAGGCGATTGAAATTATTGATGATTGGAGACCTGATGCTTTAATTTTGGATATGTTGTTGGCTGGCGAAACGGCGATCGCTTTGCTTGACGAGCTACGATCGTACGCAGATTTGGCGAGTTTGCCGATTGTGGTTTGTACGAATATCGACGTTAAAATGGACGATTTGCGTCCGCTTGGCGTGAAGGCGATTTTTGGATAAAACATCGATGCGTCCGAATGAGGCGCGGGCGGTTTTTCGCGAGGTTCTAAATGATGGGGCAGAGTGAACGAGTAAAAAGCAATTGTTTCTGAGGGCGAACGAATTACGCCGAAGCTGACCGAGTTTTTGCAATTATTAACGCCCAAAAGGTCGACGCAGCGTAATCGCAAAAGGTGTGCGACGCGAACGCAGTAAATTGGCGGGCGGAATCGAATTATTCGCGATTTGCGACGTGGTTATTCGTTCTGGTCGGGGCGATTTGGGGACTATTAACTTCCGCTCGATTGTCGGCTTTTTTTATCGGCATATTTTTGGAAGATTACGATCGTATGCAGTTTGCGTATTCAGTAATGAAATTGGTTTCTGCGGCGAGTGAAAACATTGACGAACCAGAGTGGTATTATGTGCTGAGTCAAGTTTTAGAGCAATTGAATAATCCTGCAATAAACCAAAAATTGATTGAAACGTGGTTTTATTTTGCAATACGCGAGTTTGCTGGGAGATGAGCTGAATCTTCGTACGGACGTAACGACTGCGGCGCTACTACCCTGATAAAAAAATATGTACGATAACTGCAGAAAAAAAGGCTTGAGGTTGGCGGAGCAGGGCGATTTGGGCGCAGACGCCATCAAATTGTTAAGGTTAATCCAGGCTAAGCCGCTCGCGAATGTGGCGCAAATCGGCGGAATAACTGAGGTTATAAACGATTGTTGGTTGACCGCCAGACAACACGCCGCGGTGTAAAATTGTCAGTAAAATGGTATAATTTGGGTAATAATGTGAATCGCCATGTTGCCAACATGGAGAAAGGTTTTTGATGAGTCAAGCAAAAATGGAAGATATTATTAGCCTGTGTAAGCGCCGTGGTTTTATTTATCAGGGTTCGGATGTTTATGGTGGTTTGTCTGGAACGTGGGATTACGGTCCGCTGGGCGTTCAATTGAAGCGAAATATCATGAATTTATGGTGGCGAATGTTTGTTGACGAGCGCGATGATATATATGGAGTCGATGCGGCGATTTTGATGAATCCGAAAGTCTGGAAGGCGAGTGGACATGTTGATACATTCGTTGACCCATTGTGTGAAGATACGGTTAATCATCGGCGTTATCGTACGGATCATATCCTTAAAGACAATGGAGTTGATGCGGACGGTTTGACGATGGAGCAAATGGATGAAGTGATTGCGGAACATGGAATTAAAAGCCCAGACGGAAATCCACTGAGTAAATCGCGAACGTTTCAATATGATGTTTAAGACGAGCGTCGGCGCCACTGAAAGTGAAGACAGCGTTGCATATCTTCGTCCAGAAACTGCTCAGGGAATTTTTACCAATTTTAAGAACGTTGTTGATAGTTTTTATCCAGACTTGCCGTTTGGAATTGCTCAGCAGGGCAAGGCGTTTCGTAATGAAATTGCACCGCGAGATTTTATTTTCCGTAGTCGGGAGTTTGAGCAAATGGAGATTGAGTATTTTGTCAATCCAGAGAATTGGCAGGAAGCGTTTGATGAATTGCTGAAAGTCGACGCACGAGTTTTTTTGGAAGCGTTAGGGATTAAACCCTGAGAATATTCACGAGTTGGATGTTCCGGCGGAAGACAGGGCACATTACAGTAAGAAAAACGATTGACATTGAATACGATTTTTCCAATTGGCAAAGGAAGAGCTGATGGGGAATCGCGTATCGGACTGATTTTGACCTGATGAATATTCAGCGCGTCAGCGGAAAGAGTATGGAATATACGATCAAGGGGACGAAATGAAAAGTTTGTGCCGCACGTGATTGAGCCGAGTTTTGGTGTTGAGCGAGCGCTGATGGCGGTCTTGTCGAGCGCGTATCGCGAGGACGAACAGAACGGCAGCACGCGTGTTTATTTGGCGCTTCCAGAACATTTGGCGCCGGTTAAATTTGCTGTTTCACCGCTGCTCAAAGAATAAGCCAGAATTGGTGGAGAAGGCGCGTGAAATTTACGCCAGCCTATCTCAGAAAAAAATCCTGGACGTGTTATGTGGGATGACAATGGAAACATTGGTAAGCGCTATCGCCGTCAGGATGAAATTGGTACACCGCACTGCGTGGTCATCGACTTCCAAACGCTGGAAGATGACACTGTTACCGTTCGTGAGCGGGATACGACGGAACAGAGGCGAGTTAATATAAAAGATCTCGTATAGGAAGGTGCAATGACGAAAATACTTGCAATTATTTCTACTCATGGCAATGAATTATTAGGTCCGAATGTACTTTCGTATATGTTAAATAAACGTTCGGAGCTATTGGAATACGTTGATTTTATGGTGGCTAATCCCAGAGCTTATTCGCAGAATGTTCGATACGTTGAGTCTGATTTGAATAGGAGTTATGGGCTTGATTTGGATACGTATGAAACACGACGATCGAAAGCCATAGAGGATCGAATTAAGTCGTTGCAGCCAGAATTGGTGCTAGATTTTCATACGACCACCGCTAAGCAGCCAGATTTGCTAATTACCGCGAACATAGAAGATAAAGACTCTCGTGATTTTATTAATGCTAGTGCGATTAAAGATGTGCTAGTTGTTGAACCGCTTAATGATATCACGACTGTAGCTCCGCATTTTGTGGCTTATGAGGTGCCAAATGCTCATTTGAATGCCGATTTATATGAACGGATCTGTACGGATATTCGGAAATATCTAGACGGAAAAGTGTCAGATCAAGATCATACTTTTTTTATAAGATGATAGGAAAATTTTGCCCGAAGAAGTGCAGGCGGGATTCTGGTCTTGAGAATTTTTGTATATAGTGATGCGCTTGGGGCAATTCCGTCGTTCCTCGGAGAGGAAGCATATCGGCAGGACGGTACGTATGCTGGTTTTAAGTTAGAAAAGTTCATGAAATAATATACGTATGAGTCTAAGTAGAAAAGCACAAAAAGAGCTAGCGCGTCACATAGCTGAGATAGACAAACTTTCGGATGACCCTAAAGTAACAAAAGAACTTTATTTAATTTCTGCAGAGGTGCTACGGTTAGCTGGTTTTAAAGATAATGGTATAGCGCTTGACGTGTCTGAATATTTGCATGAGAAAGTAGAACGTCTGAGCAACGGTATTGTATCTGATGGCTGGGAAGAGTATGCTCACAAATCACTTATGCAGCAGTTGGATCTTTCATGACAAAAATCACCAACGGACATATCATTACGCAAAATTTAGACGGCACAGATCATTTTGGATTGTCTGTATCGCGTTTCCATAAAAGGCTCTGATTTATAATGATGCTGGGCAGATTTTTGGTTGTTAAAGAGGATGGGCGGCCGCTGTTGGGATCTTCCTGGGCGGCGGAATGGATTATGGTGAAACTTTTGAGTCGGCTTTGAAGCGGGAATTATACGAAGAAGTTGGCTATAAGGCAATCTGCGCTATCAGCTTTTTGACGCGTCGGACGAGATTTATATTGAGCGAATTGATGCTAACCAAATTTGTTTTTTTCTTGTCGTGTGTGGACGGGAAAACTTTGATTTTTTTCAGCGGGCGTCGATGCGGACGAAGTGATGTTTATAGATCCTGAAGAGTTGCGGCTCCAAGAGAGCGAGTCGGGTGCGCCGCTTCGATATAAAGTGCATTTGAAGTGGCAGAAATTGTGTGGCGCAAATAGTTTGCCGACAGAATAGTATTGACTTTTTTTCCATAAAAAATAGTATAGAATATCAGGCATGGAAAAAAGTACAGGCGGTGTATCTTTTGATATTAGATTTATTGACTCTGGTAATGGCTCGGAGAAGTATTCCTCTGTCGAAAGTCGGCGCTTGATTGGAATCTATGGTGGCGATTGGTCTTTGGAAAAAGATGGGGCTGTGAACGCGTCCACGGTGTTTGCCAGTAAAGAGTCGGGTGATATTCGTAGTCATGGGAATTTAATAGAGAAGGTTCGCGGAATCGGTGAGAGAGATGCACGAGTATCTATTTCAGAGTGCCTTGGAGTTGAGTGTAAAAAGGTGAAGCTGGACGGCAGGTTACTGAATGATCCTATGTCATACGGTGGAATTTCTTTCTTGCGCAAAGTAATACCAACTAAGCTTATTGTTCCTGATTCTTTTGAAGATAGTCAAAAGATTGAAGTTGTTAAGATTGCTCTGCGTGTTGGAGCTGTGGCTTTGCATGATGCAGGATTGTCGTCAGATAGAGCTTAAGAGTCGCCTACTGAGAGTTTCTCTCCGGATAAAGTGGATGAGCTTTGTTTCGATCACGTTTTTGGCAAGAGCTGGGTTCTGTCAAGGAGTTTAAGCTGAGAACTAGCAGAAGCGTGGCCTAGGCTTAGATACGGAATTTACATTTAATATTACCATTGCTATAATAACCATATGCATATTATTCTTGGTGGGACGAGTGGGCTCGGTTTGGAAATGGCGAAGCAACTGCGAGAACGTGGCGAGCGTGTGCTGGTTCTAGGTAAGACTCATAATCCGCAGAGGCATGGCGAAGGTTTTCCTCTGGATGTGTATTATTCAGATCAAGTGGAAGCGGCGTCGGCGCGAATTGAGCAGATTTTAAACGGCGATGATATTGATCAATTTGTGTGGGCGGCTGGATATGGCTGGCGTGGCAATTTTGAAGATCAGCCGAGTGTTCACAGTATGGCGGAAGTTAATTTTTCAGGCGCGTTGCCACTGGTTCAATGGGCTTGGCGTAAGATGTCAACACAGAATCGCAAGTCTGTACTGACGATTATCGGATCGACAAGTAGCGTTAAAGCGCGCTCAGATGAAGCTGTGTACGTTGCCACGAAGCACGCTCAAGCGGGTTTGGCGCGAAGTTTGGGAATGCAGGCGGATGAGCAAAAACTTCCAGTCAGAGTCGCACTATTTTTGCCTGGTGCTATGAAAACTCCGTTTTGGAACGGGCGCGATCTTCCAGCTGACTATATGTTTTTTAATGATCCAGCAAAAATCGCTACTCATATTATTAATGCGATTGATTGTCAGCAGCAACCGTTTTTGGAATGGGCGTTGCCAAAAGGTACGTTGGTTTAGGCTTTCCAAGGTGCTATAATTCAAGCATGACAGATAGTTCGAATAATGATCATTTTGGGGTAAAAGTTGTAGTTATTGGTGGCGGAACGGGAAGTTTCACGCTGCTTTCTGGATTGAAAAAATATACACACAGCATTACAGCGTTGGTCAATATGGTCGACGACGGTGGCTCAACTGGCGTGTTGCGCGATGAATTGGGCGTGTTGCCGGCGGGCGACGTTAGGCAATGCTTGGTGGCTCTGAGTACTTCGCCGAAAGTTCGCGATTTGTTCAATTATCGGTTCGGCGAGGGCAGTATGAAGGGTCACGCGTTTGGCAATTTATTCATGGCGGCGCTGGAAAAGATGACAGGAAGTTTTGCTGATGCGGTGGAGCTAGCTAGCGAAGTTTTGGGCGTCAATGGTCGAGTTTATCCGATTACTCTGGACGATACAACGATGTCGATTAAGCTGAAAGACGGCATGGTTGTTGATGGTCAGCACGCGGCTGAGTCGCTAAAGATTCCGCGCGGCGAGCGTCCGTGGCTAGAGCTTAAGCCGCCAGCTACGATTAACCCGCGAGCCTCGTCAAGCGATTTTGGATGCCGATTTGGTGGTGATTGCGCCGGGGCTTTTTATATGGCAGTTTGGCGCCAGCGTTGTTGGTTCGAGGCGTTACTCGAGCGCTTGCTGAAACGAAGGCGAAGAAAGTCTATGTTTGCAATTTGGTTACAAAACCAACGCAGACTGATGGATTTACCGTGGCGGATTTTGCGGATGAAATTGAGCGATTTTCAGGGGTGAATATGGATTATGTGCTTACAATAATCATCGCCCGCCAGAGGAATTGATAAAGAAATATGCTCATGACGGCGAATATTTGGTCGAGTGGGATAAGGAATTGCTGAAGAAAAAGCATTATTATGCGTCGGGCAAGCGTTTGATTGCTGATGACGTGTGGGTCAACACGAACTCCAGTAGCGATCCGTTAGCGGCTCAGCGTAGCCTGATCCGTCACGACGCCGACAGGGTGGCGCGCGAATTGATGCGGATTTATTTTGCGTAGATTCCAGGGCTTGATAATTTCCCGTTACTATGATATAATACAAAGGTTGTGTCAAGTGAAAATTGTATTTCGAACGAAAAAGAGATTGTACCCGCAGAAGAGGTTTTTCATGAGTCATGCTGTAAGGTTTTAGATAGCTATATTAGTTGTACTGAAGGTGAGCGCGAAGATTTTAAGGATCATGCTTACCGAGTGCATAAGATCGTAAAAGCATATACGGGTGATGATTTACCTCCAGAGGCGGCTTCGTTGTCATTGATTCACGACGTTGCTGATAGGATGTTTAATAAAGAGAGCACAAAATATAACGATGTGTGGGCCAGGAATGCCGCAGATGCACTTTATGAGTTTATGGATGATGAAAAGATTAGCCATGATCAGTTGGAATATTCCGCAAGTTTACTGGCTGATATGGCTAAAATTGAACAAAGTGCGGCTCATCATCGCAGGCAGATGGCTAGAATTGCCAAAGAAGAGTCTAATGAAGATTATCAAGAAATATACCCCTTGGTTGCCGAGCGAAGTATGGACGAAGTTTCTCCTGAGCAGTGGGTGATTGCTCAGCCATTATTAGATTTCAACCATATGGGAATGGAGATGGATAAGGTTAATATCGAGTCGTTTATAATAAAAGGCGCCGAGATAATGGATAATTTGCAGCATCCGTCGTCAGAGAGGGAGTCTGCAGTTTTACAGGATGTGTTGGAAGCTGAGTCATTCTATGCTCCAATTCTTGAGGCGATGGGATATGAGGCTTTTGCTGCAGAACTACGTAGTGTGGCTAAAGTAAGACGACTAATTGGTCAAGGTAAGGAAGAACTTATTGAAAGTGCTAAAGAGACACAAGATAGGGTTCTACAGGTCGGCATGGACGAAATTGCAGACAAGATATTTGGTGTGAATGACGGTACTATCAATTATGCTATTCGTAAAGATGAGGATTCTGGCGAATATTCTACTCACATGGGGGAATTTGCGGCTGATACCGAATATGGCAATATGGTTGCTGGAAACTGGCGCATTAAAACTGTAGGATCGCTTGCGGATAAACTTAAGGGCGGTGACGGAATTATGGATATTGTAGGTATGATGGTGATATCTAGAGACCGTAAAACGATAGCTCGTGATTTTGCGCATTTTATTGCTGATAGGTTGAAGGAGTTTAGACCAGTATGTGCTCGGAGTAAAAACAGACCGGTATATATCCAGGGAACTAAAGAATATGTTGATATTGTGGAGCGTAATCTTCGTGAATTGGGCGTTAGTTCGGATGAGTATTTGGTAAAAAAATTGATACCGATGAAAAGTGCGAAAAAAACGAGGATATCTCTATCTATGAAGTATCCAAAGTAACATTTGCTGTGGATATTGACGGTGTTGAGACTCCAGTTGAAATACAGTTTGTCACAAAAGACGAGCGACGTAGTTCGAGAGTGGAAGAAAAATCTCATCTTATTTATAAATATCTACAATCTCTGGGTTTTGGTAAAGACTATCTAGAAAAAGAAACGGCTCGCCAGCGTTACGATAGAATGACGATAATCAATCTTGCGAAAAAGGTCTTGGGGGATCTACATAAGCGACGCTACGATATGATAGATAGCAAAAACACTGGTAACCTTGGACTTAATCCGAAGTCTCTGTCTAATGAAGATGAGTTTATTGAGAACCTGATTGCTCTACGGGCTGACAATTAATGACTTGCGCGTGATATAATCATACTAATGACAACTTACTATACTGACGGCTCTGCTTCGCCAAATCCCGGTCCGGGCGGGTTTGCGGTTATTCGTGATCTTCAACCTTATATTTTGGGGTCAGAAGATGGTGATACCACTAATATTCGCATGGAGGGCAAAGCTTTAATTGCAGCACTGAAGGATGCTAATGGTACGCCGTGTGTGATTTATTCTGATAGTGAATTTTGGATTAACGTAGTTACCAAGTGGGCGCCGGGCTGGGAAAAGCGCGGCTGGACGAAGAAGGGCGGCGAGATTAAAAATCTGGATATTGTGCGCGAACTGTACGAATTATACTCAAACTCTCAGGCGGATTTGCGTTGGGTGCGTGGCCATGAAGGCGATGAAGGAAACGAATTGGCTGATGAATGGGCTAATCGGGCGCGTGAAGGCGAGAGATTAGCTAAATAACTGCTAGCGACATCTGGTAAAAATTGCTATACTAGAAAAATGGAAGAAGTGAGGGAAACGACTGATATTTTTTTGTGGGCAAATCAAAAATGACGCAAAAAAGAATGATTTACAGATAGAGCTGTTCTTATTTAGCAAAAATTACACGCCGTATTTTATGCCGATAAAAGGCGATGTTGAGCAGCAGCTCAGACCGTTGTTTTTGTTTGATTATATCAATCAGGTCAATTTGGGTGCGGGTACTGGACTGAGTGTTCGCGATTATGAATTGAGCGAATCAGAAGATAATGTTCTGTTGAGGACTGACCTGGAAAAGGTTGGGCGAGCTGAAACGTTGATTCATTTGATTGAACATGAGCGTCATGACATCGTGGAGTTTTCAGAAACTGAACACGAGTTCAAGCGTATGAAGGGAATTGTGGCGCGATTTACCGATCCGAACAACCCTGATGCGACATTCTACACGGTTAAGTTGATTCAGCAAGGTCAGACGCTGAAGAGTGCGTTGGCTTGGGAATTTTCTGATGGCAAATTTGGTTCGTTTAATGCAGAGGTCGGTTTTTAAGGTTCCAGATGATAATCAAGTTTTGATTGTCGGTAAAGATATTTTTTTGCGTTTAATCCTGGAAAATTTGAGCGAATGTTTGGCTATGAATATAAAAAAAGCAGGTGATTGCTGATAAAAAAAGTAGCGGAAATTGAGAAGGAATATAAGCTAAGTTTTCCGGAGGGAATGGATCTTAATCGCGTTGGTGAAAGGAGCGCAAAAAGACGATCAATAAATTGCAGAAATTGGAAATCGGCGCGGTTAAACAGGAAGATGTTTTGGACTATGCCGATGAGATGCAATTGGAATTGATGAGCGATGATAACGGCGCGATTATTATCATGGACGGCAATGATTTGGATATGTTCGTAAATCTCATCAACGAGGATTATATCGAGAGTAAAATCACGGGCAAGCGTTACGAAATTAAGTCGAAGAAGTTGCTCGGTGAGCCAGAAGGCGAGCCGCCACGGGGCTAAAATGGATCAAGAATTAGCGCTGGCTATTCTGCTGAGCGGTCGGTCGGCATTGCTGACTGGTGCGGCTGGAACAGGCAAAACTTACCTGTTGAATAATTTTATTGCGCAGGCGCGAAAACGAGGTAAAAAGGTGTCGGTAACAGCGACAACTGGTCTGGCGGCGACGCATCTTGGTGGTAATACGATTCACAGCTGGAGTGGCATTGGTGTGAGTGATCATTTGCCGAACAATTTTTTTGAACGATTGTCAAAAACGCGGCGTGATGTGATTTTCAAAACTGACGTGTTGATTATTGACGAGATTTCAATGCTTCACGATTTTCGGCTGGATATGATTGATAAGGTTTTAAGAACCGTCAGGGAAAATTATCAGCCGTTTGGTGGCATTCAGTTGGTGATGAGTGGCGATTTTTTCCAATTGCCGCCAGTGAATCGCCCAAATGAGCAGGGCGGCGGTTTTGTGGTTTATTCTGATGCTTGGCAAGAACTTCAGCCGGCGGTTTTATATTTGGAGCGACAATATCGTCAGAACGATGAGCAGCTTTTGGAGATTCTGACCGCTCTAAGAACTGGCGATGTTAGGCGACGTCACGTCGAGGCGTTGCTGGCGCGCACTGAAATTGAGCCGCCAGATGGTGATATCACAGAACTACACACCGTAAACGTCGACGTTGATGATATTAATATTCAAAAATTGGCGGAATTGCCAGGAGAAGAGCGTTCGTATCAGCAAACGACGACGGGCTCAAAGATTTATGTAGAGAATCTGCAAAGGTCGGTCCTGGCTCCAGAAAATCTGGCGATTAAGCTGGGCGCGTTGGTGATGGCGGTTAAAAATTCGCCGCAAAAATTATATGCCAATGGAAGTATCGGCACGGTGGTTGATTTTGAGCCATTGACGGAATATCCAGTTGTTGAGTTTCGAGATGGTCGTCGGGTGACGATGGTACCGGATGCTTGGGAGTTGCGGGACGGAGAGCGTAAACGAGCGAGCATTTCTCAGGTTCCGCTGCGTTTGGCGTGGGCGATAACAGTTCACAAAAGTCAGGGAATGACGCTGGATGCGGCTAAGATTGACCTGAGGAAAGCGTTTGTTGAGGGTATGGGTTATGTGGCTTTGAGTCGCGTGCGAGATCTGGACAATTTGTATCTATATGGAATTAACCGTAGGGCGTTGGAAGTTTCTCCTGACGCGCTGGCGATTGACGAGGTTTTGAGGCGGGCGAGTAGGGAGTCTGCTGAGAGATATAGGAGTGTGGTCTTTAGATCTCATTAGTAGTTTATTGAAGAGAGCGCTGGAGCTTATCACTATTGATTTCTTGAGGATTATTTACTATACTAACGCTAAGAACCACCGGAACTAAATCGCCTTACTTGAGCGGTTCGCCGGTGTTCTTTTTATTGTTAAAAGCGTATACTAGTTTGCCTTTCAACTGTAGGCTGGTCTGAAATAACTTTAAGTACTAATCCATTGCCCAAAACTATTAAATAGCGTCGGCTCATACTAACCCAACACTAGGCTTTTCCACAAAAATGTGGAAAAGTTTTTATTTGATGCAAAAATGGGTAAAAAGTCATAAAAAGGGCTTGCAAGTGGGTAGCTGTGGGTAGTATAGTGGAGTCAGTGGAACGAAAGTTGATGGAAAATCACCAACAAAAACAAACATCCACTACAAAAAACAACTAATCTACCACGAAGGAAGGGACGACGTGCAGACAGATTACTTTGAGCGTAAGTTGGACGACAAGCGACGCTTGACGATTCCGGCTGAACTCAGAGCAGAATTTGCATCAGGCGTCGTGCTAACTCGCGGGTTTGGCAAATATCTCCACTTGTATCCACAGCAAATCTGGGATCGGGAAGTGGAAAGCGCTCTAACTGGAAGTATTCTGGATGAGCGAGTTGCCGACCTGAACGTTAAATTCCGACGAGGTAAAAACCGCATCGGCGCTCGACCAAAAACAAGGACGAGTGACGATTGAGCAGCATTTGCTCGACTACGCTGGAATTGACAGAGAAGTCGTTGCTGTGCGAGCGGGGGAATATTTTCGGCTAATAGCGGCTGAGAATGCAGAATAGTAGATTAGCTAAGCACTTTAACAATTAAAACCTCTCGAGATCAACTATCTGGGTGTTTGAAAATGGCATGTGGCAATTTGCTCCACATTAAAAAGGCAACGCACCTTCCTCAAACACCTCCCAAAAAAACTCCACCTCACACATAAGTCTCTTTGGAAAACATGGTTGTTACTGACAATCAACAAATTTCCACTCTAAGACAACAAAAACAAACAAAACACAAATACAAAAAAGCCAGAATTAAATATCCAGTTAGGTGATCTCGAGCATTATTTCTGTATAATGGAATAATGATGAGTATTAAAGAACATCCACCACAGTCGGAAGAACTCCAAGCGAGCGAACCGATTCATGTTCCCGTACTTTTGGAGATAACCCTTAGCAAGCTGCAGCCAGTCGAAGGCGAGTCGTATCTTGACCTGACGGCTGGCTATGGCGGCCATGCCAGGGCATTCTTAAATAGGACGGATAATTGCTTGAACTCAGTGCTGGTAGATCGTGATGAAAACGCGATTAAAACATTGGGTGATTTGGCTGAAAAAGGCGTAACTTTAATTCACAAAGATTTTGTGAGCGCAGCGCAAGATTTGGTCAAGCAGGGGCGTAAGTTTGACGTGATTTTGGCTGATTTGGGGGTGTCGTCACCGCAGCTTGACAGAGCAGAGAGAGGTTTTTCGTTCAGATTTGACGGTCCGCTAGACATGCGGATGGATAATCGGACGGAAATTACAGCGGCAAATATCGTCAATTCGTATTCGGTTGATGATTTGACGCAGCTGATTATTCGTTACGGCGAAGAAAAATCCCGGGCGAGCAAGGCGAATTGCGCAGGCAATTGTCAAGGCTCGACCAATTCAGGGAACGACTGAGTTGGCTGATCTGATCAAGCAAACCGTTGGTCGCGGTAGTATGAAGCATCATCCTGCGACTCGTACTTTTCAGGCACTGCGCATTGAAGTCAATCGCGAGCTTAAGCTGATTGAAGAACTATTGCCACTTTTGCCACGCTTACTTAATAAGGGCGGGCGAGTAGGAATAATTAGTTTTCATAGCTTGGAAGACAGATTGATCAAGCGTTATTTTTTTCGGAGCAAGCGGCGGCTGGCTATGAGGCCGAGTTGATTGTCCCAGAGAAAAAAACCGGTGTCTGGAGCTGAAGATGTTCACAATCCGCGTAGTCGAAGTGCAAAGTTTCGATACGCCGTGAAAAAATAAAACAAAAAAGAAGGAGGCTATTATGCCAATCCACATCAAAGTAGAATTCCAGAATACAGACAAGCCAGAGGCTGTTTCAGTACGCCGCGGCTAGACTAAAGCGTATTCCGGAATATACCTTAGAAAGACCAGCCTGTCTTTAACGGGCGGGCTGGTTTGTTATGCTAAATACAAAATATAAACATAAAAGATAGAGACAAATGACAAACACCACCACATTTACTTCACGACGTTCACACGGTCAATTGCGCCGAAATCAGAATTCTACACGTTTTCAGTCTCAGGTCAAACTTGGTCCTGTTGCTCATACAGTGCTAGTTGCATTGATGATTACAGTACTGGGCTTGATTTATCTTACTCAGGCAACCAGACTTACAGCTTACGGCTATGAAGCTCAGAGCCTGGATACAAAAATCACCGAACTAAGCGCAAAAAAGTCAGAATTGGAAGTGCAGAATGCACGCTTGACAGCGTTAGAGAAGGTGAAGAATAGCAATGTCGCTTCAGCTATGACGACAACTGAAACGCATTACGCTCAATAGTGATATAATAAGATAAGCAATATGCAGCGGCTTATTCGTTCAAGAACTGGTTGGTTAGCCATCGCTTTACTAGTAGTGATGGCGGCTTTTGTGTTGCGATTATTTCAATTGCAGATTTTGCAATATGGCAAATATACGGAGTTGGCGCGGGCGAGTCAGCAGCGTCAATTTATCATTCCTGCGGAGCGCGGGAAAATTTACATGATGGACGGGAAAACGCCAGTTCCTGTGGTGCTCAATCAGGCAGTTTATACGGTTATTGCGGACCCGCAGTCGATTGATGATAAAGAGCGGAGTCAGCTTGTTGATAGTCTGAGGGAAATTGCTGGCGGTGAAATGACGGAAAATGTATCTGAAAGACTTAATAATAAAAAGTCGCGCTATGAAGTTTTGGCGAAAAATATCACCAGGACTCAAGCGGAAAAATTGAAAAAGAAAAACTTTGCAGGGCGTGTTGTATCAGCAAAGTTCTATTCGAAATTATCCTGAGGGCGAACTGGGCGCGCACGTGCTTGGATTTGTGAATGCGGCTGGCGAAGGTCAATATGGTGTCGAAGGCTCTTTGAATAAGCAACTTAAAGGTCGGGACGGGCTATTGCAATCTGTAACTGACGTGAGGAATATACCTTTGACGGTTGGAAAAAATAATATGCGAATCGAGGCGAAATCTGGCGACAATTTGGCGCTGACGGTGGATAGGAATATTCAAAGCCAGACCGAATTGGCGCTGAAAAAGGGAATTGAGGCAGCTGGCGCCACTGAAGGAAGCGTGATTGTTATGGATCCGAAAAACGGTCAGGTTTTGGCAATGGCGAATTATCCGACTTACAGTCCGGCGGATTTTGCTAAACAGAAAAATGGGTCGGTGTTTGTGGATAGCGCGTCGATGGTGCCATTTGAGCCGGGATCGATTATAAAATCATTTAGTTTTGCCACGGCAATTGACAAGGGCGTTATTACGCCGTCCAGCACTTATAATAATACCGATTGTATTAAAGTCGCTGACCGCACGATGTGTAACGCCTTGAGAGGTTTGGGCGGCACGATGACGATTCAAGGTGCGTTTAACAATTCGCTCAACGTCGGTACAATTACCGCGATTCGAAAATTAGGAAATGGCTCGCAGATTAATTTGCCGGCTCGTCAGACTTTGTATGAATATTATCACGATAAATTTGGCTTTTGGCGCCAAAACGGGAATTGAGCTGGGTGAGGCTTCGGGCTATATTTATCCACCGGATAGTGCTGAAGGAAATGAGGTTCGTTATTCGGCCATGACTTACGGGCAGAGTATGAACTTGACTATGGTTCAAGTCGCGGCTGGATTTTCGTCGCTAGTTAACGGCGGTCAATATTACAAACCAACCATTCTCGTTGGTACAATTGACGAATCTGGCAATCTGAAATCGTCGGAAAATAAAGTCATTCGCCAAACCGTAAGTGGCGGCACGTCATCGCAGATGCGAACAATGTTAACGACAGCGCGCCGATCTTTATTCTTATCAAAAAGCGACAAATCTGGCTATGAAATCGTGGAAAAACTGGTACTTCTGAAACAGTGGTTAATGGTGCTTACACTCAAAAAGAAACGATTGCTACATATATTGGTTATGGTGGTGGAAAAAATGGCGCCGAATATGTCATAATGGTACGTGTAGCGGCTCCGGGAAGAGGGATTAACTTGCAAGGAAATCTTCACGCTGGACCAATTTTTACAGATATATCCAACTGGATGATTGATTATATGAAAATAGCACCAAAGGAATAAATATGGGAATAGCTTTACAAACAATGACCAATGAATTGACGCACGTATTTTTTTACTCAGCGTCGGCGCGTTTTTACTAGCGATGTTTTTAACGCCAATTTATACGTTTTTCGCTTATCGATATCGCTTCTGGAAGCGCCAAAGGTCGGAAAGTACTGATGGGAAAAAGCTGAAGATTTTCGCCAAATTCCAAGCGGCAAAATTGCGGCGAAACATTCCGACGATGGCTGGAGTGATTGGCGTAATTTCAATCTTTGTGGTGACGATTTTCTTCAATTTAGACCGAGCTCAGACCTGGCTTCCTCTGGCGGCGTTGGTTGGTGGCGGAATTGTCGGGCTGATTGACGATATCATCAATCTGCGTGGTTTGGGCGGCGGCGCGGCTGGGCTTCGTAGTCCAGTGAAGTTTGCGCTGATCACGTTGATTGGCGTGGTGCTTGGTTGGTTTTTCTTTGCCAAACTGGGCGTGGCGAGTTTCCACGTGCCGTTTGTGGGTGAAGTGAATATTGGCTGGTTGATAGTTCCGTTGTTTGCATTTGCGGTGGTGGCTACCGGTAACGCTGTTAATATTTCCGACGGAATGGACGGGTTGGCAGGCGGGCTACTTGGTATTAGCTTTGGGGCGTTTGGTGTAATTGCTTTATTGCAGCAGCATGTCATATTGGCGGGATTCTGCTTTACGGTTGTTGGTGTGCTTTTGAGCTATTTGTGGTTCAATATTTATCCAGCTCGATTTTTCATGGGCGACGTTGGAAGTTTTGCTTACGGCGCGTGTTTGGGCGTTGTGGCAATGTTGACCGACTCTTTGCTACTACTTCCTGTGATTGGCTTGCTATTTGTGATCGAGGCGGGATCAAGCTTAACTCAAATCGTTAGCAAGAAGCTGTTTAAGAGAAAAATTTTCTTATCCGCGCCGATTCATCATCACTTGGAGGCGATTGGTTGGCCGGAAACTAAGGTGACGATGCGCTTTTGGGTTATTGGTTGCGTGATGGCGTTTATCGGCGTGATGCTGGCGCTCGCTGGAGGTCATATTGCGTAACTCGATCACCAAAAATCGTCAATCTATCGCTCAGCCGGTTCGAAGTCATCGGCCGATGTATCAGATTGTACTTTATATGGGGCTTTTGTTGCTACTTGGGCTGATTGTTATGTATGCGCTGGGGCCGCAACGCGCCAATGTGATGAACTATGCTTATGGCACGAATTATAGCGATACGTATTTCTTTGGCAAGCAGCTGACGAGTGTGCTTATTGCTGTCGTGGCTTTTTCTGCGTTTTATTTTACACCGTACAAATGGTTTACTGGCGAGAGATCAAAATACATTCTCTACGCTGGATTTGCGCTATGCATTTTTATTATTTCTCTCAGGGCGCAGTACTTCATTTGTCGTTTGCGCAAGAAACCAACGGTGCGTATCGATGGTTTTCAATCTGGGAGGATTAGGGAAGCTTTCAACCGTCAGAGTGCTCAAATATGGCGTGTTATTGTTTTTGGCGGGATTTTTTTAGGGCGTCGCTCGCAACAGGGAAAAATTGAACGACATCCAAGAAACTATCATTCCGCTGGGCATTATTTCCGGATTATCGCTGCTGATGATTGTGTTTTTTACAAAAAGACTTGGGAACGGGAATTTCGTTGATAGCGATTATCTTATCAATGATTTTTAGTGGCTGGAATTGATTGGAAGATTTTTCAAGAAGATTCTGGCGATTGTTGCACTTTTGTGGTTTGGTGATGATTTTTACATCGCCGCACCGAATTGAGCGTGTGATGACTTTTGTGCAGGGCGACAGTCACAAAGGGGCGAGTAGTCAGGAGAATAAGAATTATCACATCCAGCAGGCCAGAATTGCGATTGGTTCTGGCGGGCTTCTGGGGCTTGGGAATTGGCAAGAGCGTTCAGGCGACAGGATATCTTCCCAGAGGCGACTAATGACTCAATTTTTTTGCCGTCATGGGAGAAACGTTTGGCTTTGTTGGACTTAATGGCTATATTAGCGCTATTTACAGCATTATTATTGTCGATTTTGCACGTAGCCGCGAGACTTCCGAACGTGACGTTGCGGCTAATTGTGGCGGGAATTTTTGGCTGGATTGCTTCTCACGTGATACTGAATATTGCCGCAATGACAGGGTTGGCGCCGCTTACTGGAATCCCGTTGCCATTATTAAGTTATGGCGGTACAAGTATGTTGTTTATCGCGGCAGCACTCGGGTTTAGTTTTTCCAAATTTCCAAATATACGTCACATAAAGCATTAGAGGAGGGTGAAAGTGGCCAAGATCTTAGCGGTCGGCGGCGGCTCAGGCGGACACGTTACGCCAGTGGTAGCCGTATTTAGAGAATTACAGAAAACTGGTGATCACGAGCTTCGTTTTTGGTGTGATAAAAAATTTGGCGCCAGCGCACGCGGGATTTTTGCTAAGTTCGATGAGCATACTCCGGTCGATTTGATTATTGCTGGAAAAATTACGCCGATATCACGGAAAAAAAGCATCTCATTTCATCTACATCCGTCAATTTCTATTCCCAAATTTGCGCGACGGTTTTTAAGGTGATGATTGGATTTTTTTCAGAGCTTGTTTAAGCTTATGAAGTGGCGTCCAGATGTTATTTTCATTAAGGGCGGATATGTTTGTCTGCCGGTTGGCTATGCGGCTCGACTATTAAGAATTCCGTTGGTTTTGCATGATTCTGACGCACATCCAGGTTTGACGAATCGTTTACTGAGTCCCTTCGCAAAAGCTATCGGCACGGGCGCGCCGCTTGAATATTACAATTATCCACCAGAGAAAGCTTCATATGTTGGCATTCCAGTTGCGCCAGAATTCCATCCATATTCTGAGGCTGAGAGGAAAGAATTTAAGGAAAAAAATTGGGCTTTAACGTCAATAAGCCGTTGGTTGTTATCACTGGCGGTGGACTCGGAGCAGGCCGAATTAATTCCGCGATTGTAGCAATTAGGGAAAACCTGCTTGCTGAAGCTTCGGTGTTTTTGATATCGGGAAATCAGCAATATGAAGAAATTCTCGAGCAAACCGACGAGCGAGAAGGCTGGCGATTGCAGGCGTTTGTTCACAACGGAATGGCGGAAGTTTTGGCGGCGGCGGATATAGTCGTGACTAGGGCAGGGGCGACTACTCTTCTGGAATTGGCGGCGCTACATAAACCGACAATCATCATCCCTAACGGTCATTTGACGGGCGGACATCAATTGAAAAACGCTAAAGTTTACCAGGACGCATTAGCGGCGTTGATAGTTTCCGAAGATGAGTTGGATAAGGACAATCAAATCTTGGCACGAAAAATAATTGGCGTATTAAAATCTCAGAAAATTCTTAAAGGTCTGGGCGACAACTTCGGTAAATTTGCCAAGCCAAACGCGGCTAAAGATATGGCGAAGATTATTCTTACTACAGTGCGAAGGCAGGGTAGGCGAAAGTGAAATTCCCCTTCTCTAAGAAAAAATCGGACGAGAATCTAAGTCGTCGAGAAATCGCAGCGCGTCGTCGAACTGAGAATTACGATGATTTGCCCGCCCAATCGTATCGTCGGAACAGGACGCTTAATAGCCGCCAAACATCCTCTCCTTTGGAGACTTCTGAGAGACTCGAGACGCACGAATTGGTGAAAAAACGTCGCCGTGTAATGCGGAAAATGTTTGCGACTGCGATAAGCCTGCTTGTTGTGATATTTCTTTTGTTCCAATTGACAATTAATATTTCAATCCAAACTCCCGACGCAAAAAGCTCCAGTAACGCTAATAAATACGTGAGCGTTCTTAATGAATATTACAGCGCCCATCCAGCGGAGAGGTTTCGATTCTTCCTCAATAATAATGACCTAAAGCAATTCTTTTTACAGAAAGCTCCTGAAGTAAAAAACATTCGCGTGGAGGGAGATTTTCTAGCGCGATCAGCTGTTAAGTTGACGTTTAGGCAGCCAGTGGCTCAGTGGTCTTCCGGGGATAAGATTTATTTTGTTGATGATAGCGGCGTTACTTTTGAGCGGAATTATTTTGCTGCGCCTACGGTTGCTGTTCGTGATGAAAGTGGCCTACCGACTAGAGGCGGTCAAGAAGTTATCAATCGTCAATTCTTGAGCTTCCTTGGTCAAGCCGTGTCTGAATTTTCGCAACATAAAATGAATGTTTCAGAGGTTATTCTGCCGGCTAATACTGTGCGTCAAGTCTGGTTTAAGGTTGAGGGCAGGGAAACCCAGATTCGTATGACGGTGGATAGGTCTGCTCAGGCTCAGGTTAAACAGGCGATAGCTACTTTGAGTTATTTGGACAACAATGGCACGAAGCCAGGGTATATAGACGTTAGGGTAGATCAAAGGTCGTTCTATAAGTAGGGGCGGTCAACTTCTCTTCTGGATAGAATAAGTTCTCTTTTTGTTCTATTTCTGTATGGTGTAGAAAATATATATAACAATATAAAAATATGCAAAAGTCAAATAATCGCAAAACGATAAGTTAGGGGAGTAGGGCAATAAAAATATAAAAAAATGTCAAATAATATAAAATGCAATTGTGGAAAACTTAACGAGCTTTACGGCGCGCATACTCAGAGTCTATATTGATGTAAAAATATCAATGTAGCACTCCGGCGTATGTAGTGCTGGAATTAAAAAAATATTTTTTTAAGTTCGTATTTTGTTGGTGTATTTTTTTATAAAAGACAGTATGTTTTATGAGGTTGTATATAGTAGAGATTCCCCTAGCCGAATTATCAGAAAAAGTTCGTTTTTATAAGGTGTTAGCGAATATATGCAGACATATGCATATTCATCTTTGTATGGTATTTATTATTGCGTAAAAAGGTACATTGTGCGACATTAAAACTATATCTAAAACACGACTATTCCATCGTCTTTATTCGTGATAAATTTATCTCATTTTCACCAAATCAACCTACTTATCGTTTACTATTTTATAAACCGCCCTATTTGTACTAGCTTGGTGCGTTTTTATGTTGTATATTGGTTTATCTGCATTGGCTCGGATTTATAATTTATATTTGTATTGCGCAAAAATTTATCAATATAAATACTCAGCCGGATTCGGCTTTATGTACACTTAAAAATTAACTCATAATTAGTTCGTATTTTGTTCTATTGTTTTTTAATCGCTAATTTTGCGAAAGAGCTTGGGTGATTCTGTGCTTAATTATTTCACTATTCCATTCGCCTGCCTTAAATCGCAGTAGGGGCATGTTAGTATTGGCCATGATCGAATTGACAAAATCGTCGCGCGTTTTTCGATCGGGCTGGTTGTGAGTACTATCATCAAGCTCAATAGCTATGAGAGGTTTCATATCATTGGTGCAAATTAGAAAATCTACAGACTTACCGTTTATTCTCGCGAAAGCCGCTTTCCAACTTTGCCCTTTTATCTCGTGATCCAAAAACATGCTTAAATGAGCCTGAGGTATAATTACACATCCGTTTACCGCTTCGTGTAGTGTTTTGTAAAACGATAATTAACTTGGCGTCATTGCGCAAGATTTTTTGATGTATACATATTCTTTCTTTATTGGGGTTTTAATTGGGCTTGTGTCGCCGTCAGTCCCCTGCCTTACTTTGATTACCAGAAAAATAATTACGGCGGCTACTATAACTATAAATATAAGCGTCTCCATGAGATTAGTTTATCATATGTTGATAATAAATGCTTACGATTTTTAGGCTTTATCGTTGCGGTGATATAATAAGAGTGATAATTTTATCGGAGATATTTATGGCTTTTTTAAATTATAATAAAGATGAAAAGTTGGAATTCAATTATAAGAGAGCGTGTGGATTGTGGCTAATTGTAATAGCGGCGATTATCTCAATAGCTACTTTAATAGGAGGAAAACAAATAATAAATATGCAGATATTTAGCATTGGATATGTTATTAGTTTTTTTCTCAATCAACATGAATAAAAAAAGGTGTTGAAATAGGCTGTCTGATGGCTCTTCAAGTGAATTTCAAAAAGAAAGTATCTTTATATGCCGTTATTTTATTATTTATCCTAATGGTTTTGCTGGGTGGACCATTCTTTGCGACTGAAAAATTGGAGATTGATTTGGCTGGGAGTTCTGATGGCAACCGCACTGCATCTTTTTACCCGTATTATTTTGTGCATGGAAAATCAATGATATATTTAGGTATTATTTGTGTTATCAATATTTTTTTGTAGGGTATATTTTTTTACTTATATCCCATTAGAGGTGATAGCATATATTGACTCGGCAATTAAGCTTGTATTTGGAGTATATTTATTATTTTTCGAAGCCGTCAAAAAGACATCTCGTTTTTGAGGTGCCTTCATGCAATGACAGCTGCAAATCACAACAACTGCCCAGCCATCATACTACTTTTTTTAAGCGACTGCTCAGCTCCAGTTTATCTCACCAGTTACGCTACGGCCATTTTTCAGGAGGCGGAGTAGGTCTCAACATGGATGCTCAAACCATGTGATGCAGTTTGTCGCTATTTGCTAGATTCCGCAATACATATATAAATGAGAGCATAAAATGAACACGTTATTTTTATGCTAAAATGAGGACAGGAGGATAATATGGCAAACGGAACTAAAAATACTTGATAATGGAATTATTTTTTTCACTCATTTTACGATGGGGCGAATTGTTAATATCAGTATTGCTACTGATAATCATAATAATTTTTGCTGGTCAATATCAATAAAAAGACTAAGCAAAAATAGAAAAGTCGCGCTTTTCGGGCTTTTTAAATATTCATTCATCATAGGCGACGCGGACACACAACGAGTTATAGTTCCCTAACAATTTAGATATTGATATAATTTCAACTTCTTCATCGATTGAGAAAACTACGTTATAGTTCCCTAACAATTTAGATATTGATATAATTTCAACTTCTTCATCGATTGAGAAAAACTACGTTATAGTTCCCCAACAATTTAGATATTGATATAATTTCAACTTCTTCATCGATTGAGAAAACTACGTTATAGTTCCCTAACAATTTAGATATTGATATAATTTAGTCTCGATAGTTTCGCAGACAAACACAGTTATAGTTCCCTAACAATTTAGATATTGATATAATTCATCTCTATTAAAGAATAAAAGAGTACCGGTTATAGTTCCCTAACAATTTAGATATTGATATAATCAACATCAGCCGTCGCCGCGGATTATTCTAGTTATAGTTCCCTAACAATTTAGATATTGATATAATAAATCTACGGCGTGAGCCAGAAGAACCTGGGTTATAGTTCCCTAACAATTTAGATATTGATATAATCAAGTGATTGTCTGTTTGTCTAACTTATAGGTTATAGTTCCCTAACAATTTAGATATTGATATAATACACACTGAATCACCTGGAAGATAATTCTTGTTATAGTTCCCTAACAATTTAGATATTGATATAATAATTTGGATTATTGGCTTATAGATATTGAGGTTATAGTTCCCTAACAATTTAGATATTGATATAATGATGACCTGCGCGAAGCGATCATTGAGTGGGTTATAGTTCCCTAACAATTTAGATATTGATATAATCTGTATTCCAGCCAGCATTCTTCGCCATCAGTTATAGTTCCCTAACAATTTAGATTTAGATATTGATATAATTAGCGGTTGGCTATATTGTAGCGGCTGTGGGTTATAGTTCCCTAACAATTTAGATATTGATATAATCTCAAAGTACAAAAGATTACTATGTTATCATGTTATAGTTCCCTAACAATTTAGATATTGATATAATAGGTATAAGGAGGAACGTGAAACAGGAGCAGTTATAGTTCCCTAACAATTTAGATATTGATATAATATTTTTTTCCTCCAGGTATTGGATCATCTCAGGGTTATAGTTCCCTAACAATTTAGATATTGATATAATTATGCATTTTTACAGGTATGTAGGCAAACCAGTTATAGTTCCCTAACAATTTAGATATTGATATAATGGATGGCGAGATGGCGCGACTTAAAGTTGGTTATAGTTCCCTAACAATTTAGATATTGATATAATCCTGTCTGGCTTTTTGAAACTTTTAATTTGCGGTTATAGTTCCCTAACAATTTAGATATTGATATAATACTTCCTTAAATCCCCCTCTGCTACGAGGGGGATTTTTGGTTAGAAAAATGCTAATTGCCCAGCTGGAACGGACTTTTCTTGAGTAGTTTTTTCGCCAACAATAACATGCATGTGTGTAAATTGATGCTCTGTTAAATAAAAGCAATCGCACTGAACCGCTGTCCGGAGCGTGTCTCTTAATCTCGCATCATATGTTTTTTTCTGCAACGTCACGATTTGGACATAGCCGCGTATATATGCTGTATTGGAGCATATCAAAACCATCGTCCAATAAGAATTTACGAAACTGTGTTGCGGCCTTACGCTCTGTTTTAGTATTGGTCGGCAAATCGAAAAATACCGCGACCCTCATGATTTTATATGACATCCCTTCCCTGTTAGGGGGCGATTTTTGGCAAAAGAAGCTTACGCGCCTCCCTTACCTCGATACATTCGATAAAGCTTTCAACCGTCCGCTCAACCGCATGTTTTATAGTAAACTTCTTATCTTTGATTATAACATAATAATTTAATATGTCAATAATAAGTTCGCGATCATGCTTGGTAAGGCTGGCGTCGCGGTCGCCGACATGAAGTGGTGCAACTTTTTTTCGAAGATATATAAATCGACAGCGGCACGGTACGGCTCAATCAAATCGTCGGCTAGATTAAAACTATTGAGACTCATTGTGATGAAAAAAACTCCCTGTGAGGCAACGAGTCACGAGCGGCGACATGCCGAGCTATATGACTGCGCACTATCGCGTAACCATAATTGAGCGCGGCATTATGCCAAATAGGCTTACGTCGCGTGGCATCATCGAGTAGCTGGTCAAAATATATGCGAGCAGCGATTGACTCGCGATTGCTGGTGTCGCCCGATTTAACATCGTTAGTCAAAGACCGCAAAGTGGAGTCGTCTAGCCCGCGAGATCGCAAGACGTCTGCTTGATTTGTGATTTTACTGATAATAATTTGTTGCCATAGTTGCTTTTTTAAGGGTTGACTCATGGACAATTGTTGACGCGAGACTTTGGCTTGACGTGAATGCTGTGAATATGGCAAAAGTACACTGGCGGGTAAATGCTTTTCATCGCATATTATAGTCGTCGTACCATTGGTCGCTAGTGCTGTGAGTAGATTTGTGGTTGTGATGATACCATAGCCGTCCAGAATGAGCGAGTCGATATCCTCGATTGGTAAGGTTGCTTCGACATCTTGCGCAATTACTAGCTGGTTGTCGCGCAAGCTAAGTCTTGCAGGATTCTCGATAGCTATAACACGCCAGGCCATTTATAGCCACCTGTAGTTATCGCCGAGGACGGCAATGTCGTAACGTTCAATGAGGGTGGCGGTTTTAGCTACTTTACTGATTAAGTCGCTATCGTTTTTACTCGTGTCACTGTGTTTTATAAGTTTTAAACTACTGTCGTTAGTGTTGTATTTTACGTAGTATCCTTCAACGATCTCGTTATCAAAATATATTCGCACGTAGTCATTTGGATATATGGAGAATTGCTTTATAAATCCATTCTCTAGTGTCGCATATATCTTATTACCCTCTGTTCGGATAGTATCAAAATCTGCCTTTTCGTTCTTACTCCGGCCAGTAGGTGTTGGCAAAACCTCAATCCTTTGAGTGTTTATCAAATGAGTGTAGACTGGAGTAAAAATAATATTCGTATATATCTTTATAGTTTTTACGTTTATAAACATCAAGACGAATAGTCTTACCATTATTCACAAAGGCTCTTTGCTTGTTAACTAAGAATCCACTTCTTGAATCTCGTGTGTTATATTTTTTTATACTGCGTACAATATTGCCACGCTTACCGTCTTTTGTTGGTTTGTAAACGCTCTCGGCAAATGCTTTTTTTGGATCACCATTAAAATCCTTGAGTCGCTGTTCCAGAATTTTGTACAGTTTAGGATCTGTTTCACGAATTGGTGAATCGTATAATTTTTTAAGATCTACAGAATGGAGCGACACTCGATGTTTGCGTGCAATGGCGGGTTTTCCTTTTTCGTCAATGTAACCTGCTACGATTTTAGGCGATCGGAAAGTCGCATCATTTGCCGAGCCTTTTCCGGAGCGTTTAGGCATGCGTGAAACAAATATAGGCAGTGTGCTCAAACGAAATTCTTCGTCGTAGTTTTTTAGACCAGTTAGTTCATTATGGAGTTCGCTTGGTGTATTATACGGTTTACTGCGTTTTCGCACCTCCTTACCAAAATCATTCCAGGGCTCAAGATCTGCTATATGCTGTTCAAATTGATTACGATCAAGAACCTCTCCTGTTAGTTTATCGACAATCTCGTTTTTTTATCAGTATATTTGAATAATTCGTAGTATTTATTAAGACTTGATATTTTTTGAATAATGCTTGGACTTGTCGCGGCAATAATACAGGCGTCAGCCGCATGGTGCAAATTATTATCATCGCGATTTTTATTGCCAACATGCCACACCCTTCTTAAATATGAAGTGATTGATCCACTTGGTGAGAAGACTCTCTGCGCACCAGTCTCGCCTTCGATTTTAGGAAAATCTAAATTGTCACGAATGTATTGACGTAAAAAACGTGAAATATATCGAGTGTCGTTGAGTGCGCGGACATTCCAATCTTCAACTGGTTTACTTTTTGACAGAAGGCGGTCTCTTTTAGCGGTTGGCAATCCAGCGGTTGCTCTTACGCGCGCTTCAAATTGTGTCCATTTTTTATCATCTCCACCCCACGCCTCGTATGGTGTCAGATTTCCTTTCTCTTGATTTTCGTCTGCAAAAACCAAAACTTTATTGTTTAATCCATCGTTGCCGCAGCGTGAAAATGGTATAATGTGATCTATCTCGCCATAATGTTCATCGGCGAAAAGATTTTCAAGATTTATTTCTTTGCCTGAGTAAAGGCTAACACCGTTTTGCTGCTCACGTAATTTAAACTTAGTAATTTGTAGTCCTGTTGGTGTTGGTATATTAAATTCAGTGATAAGTTTCTGCTTAATTTTTTCGTTATATTCAGCATTCTCGTCTTGAATATTTTTTATCTTATTACGTTCTTGGGCATTTTTTGCCAGCTCACTTGCTGTTTCTATTTTTACACTGTATGGCATGCCATACTTCCTGATAATTGCATTAACTACTTTAATAGTCTGAGACACTGCACGCTTGACAACAGGGTTAGTAATTTGTGCTGCTTGTTTCTCTGACAATGGCGGTAATTTCTTCTTGTTGCCAGAAAGACTTTGAGAAAAGCTGTAGCCAGCCTTTTCAACCGCTTCGCTATAGTTTAATCCTCTTAGTAGCCATGGGGTTATTCTATGGAGAGAGTCAAATGACAAATGGACAAAGCCGCTAACGTTGATTGGTAAAAGTGCTTCAACGGCATAGGTGCTTATATTTAATTTGGATAGTTCTGTACGCAGACTTGAGTCGTCTTTATTTACCGTCAGCATTAACCCTGCTGTATCTAATAGCTCAAAATTATTGGTAGCTAGTATGTCCCAATCTTTTGGATGTTGTTCGAGAGCTTTTTTGACAGTATGGTAAAATATCATTGAGTCGAATTTATTACTTTCACCGTTCTTTTTGTCGTCATTTTTAATTTTGCCACGTATCATACCCTGAGCAAAACTAAAGCTTTGGTCGTCCTTATATCCAAGTATGTCACGAATATGCTCATATTTTAGTACTTTGACGTTCTTTGCTTTCTCGATTATTTTTGCGATCTCATCCTCAGACAACTGTCGAGTCTCTCGATCGACTACAATGCGAAGATGGGATAGATTTTGGGCGAGACGAAATAGCTCAAAGCTATAGCTAGCCTTTGGTGCGCGAGGCTTTTCTGGCTCGAATTCACAATAACCACGCATCTTTTTAATCAGTTCACTTGTCATGAATGGTCGCTGTGAAAATATACCATTGTAGTTGCCATTTTTTTATATCACCGTACAACAAGGTTTGTATCTTTTTCATATGGTAGTTTAAGGCCAAAATTTTTTTCTGAGAATCAAGAAGCAGCATCACTTCATCTTCAAAATTCTTACGAACAAATGAATTTTTTTATATGTGTTTATTTTTATTGCGTTTATTGTTCTTGAATTTTTTTCATCAAGCGTAAGTACTTTGGCTACCGATTTTGTCTTATACTTTTCCAAAAGTAGTTTGTTTTCAGAAATAGCTGATAACACTTGAGATCCTTCAATATCCTGCTCTTCTACAGATATACGATTACTCTTATATCCACGTCTCTTTGCTATATGATAAAGAGCTACGAATAGCTCTTCTGGCGAGAGTCTTTCATTCAAACCCTTGATACGTAGAGCGTAGGGATCATAGATTGGCCTCCACTTTTTGGGGTGAGTTGGGCTAAGCATATCACCTATGCGACTCTCTGATATCAAATTGTTATCAATAAAGAACCGCTTGAGATAATTAAGCCTTTGTCGACGTCTCCTTAGTCGATGTCTATTGGATCTATCAATCCTGCGCGGTTCGGCAAGACTCTTGCCGGTTTTTGGTACTTCTGGTCGCTCAAAAATGCGCACCCCTAAATCATGGATGCGCTCTTTATCTAAGTCCAATACCGCCCAGCCGATTGAAGATGTCCCGATATCTAGTCCTAGTGAATATGAATATTTTTGAGTCATGATGGTCCTTTTTTGAGATAATTTAATGCAATTATACAACCAAAATAGAATATTTGAAAGCGTAAATACTTTTACTCATAAAAAGATAATCCGCCCAACAAGTGAGCGGATTAGTGCTTTGCTCCAGTATTTCATATACTTTACAGCGGATTTTTACCGCCAGATTATTATAGAAACCTAGAACAATTTAGATATTGATACAATCCTTACTTAAGGGACTGTAACTACAGTGTATCTCACTTAATAGTATTGTGCAAGTATTATTTTGGCCATATTCTGGCAACTGAGCAGCACTGGCATGGTTACCATCGCCGTTGACATTCTGGTTGGTAAATCTAGTGTCATTGCATTGAATACCTTTTATTTAGAGATATTATTTTCTATTTCTTCAGGGTGTATGGGTTCGTCTCTGCTGGCTCCATGAGGATGTAATGTGGTTGTTTTCGTCATTGACATCTTGAGGATTGTTTGGTATACTGGAGTTGTCAATCGACTGGTCAAGCGCATCTGCGCTAATAGCGGAACCATCGAGTCCGCGCCCAGTCGATTTTCTTATGCCTGAAATATCATAAGCTAACACATTGCCTTCATTGACATTCCTGACTTTGGCACCATCAGAGCTCCGACCGGCGGAAACTGGCGCGCCGCCGACATAGCTATCGCTATTGGTGGATGATGGAACAACATTTGCGCCTCCATCCGAAGCTTTCGAAATCTCTTCTCGTTGTTGGGAGAGATTTTTTATTTCTCCTTCTCTTCTTTGTGAAATGTTCTTTAAGCTTATATTCCCATTAAAATCAGCTATTGTAGCCGTATTGTATCTGCCAGTCTCGGCTGGGCTAGCTACTATATTTATATGATCACGATTGTATCCGCCTCTGCTGGTAGCTCCTCCATATGCCTGAGATTCAGGGATTTTTTCTGTATTATTTGGTTATAATTCCCCAACAATCTAAATACCGATACCCCTAAGAGTCGCGTTTCATCTTTACTCCTGACGCTCCAGAGGTGATATAATTACTATAATATGCATGCGTCTGCGGTCCAATCTATAACTATAAAAGTGAGCGAAGTTGATCCTGCCTTGCTTAATGATGCGGATGAGCTGCAGAAAATGTTAAGAAATGTTACGGAATTGGCGGACTTGCACTCTTTGGAATCGGTAACGCATCAATTTTCCCCGCAAGGAATCAGCGCTGCTCTGCTTTTGTCGGAGTCGCACATCGCGATTCATACGTGGCCGGAAAGCGGCGTGGCGTATATAGCGATGACAACTTGTAAAATGCTGGATGACGATAAATTGCAACAAATAAAAGAGTTGGTTGCGCGGGTGTTGGGTGCGAAAAATATAATTATGAAAGAGATGGCATTGTAATATGAAACGAACCAAGGCGCGACTTAAAATTAACCAGATTTTGACCGGCAAGAAGACAAATTTGCGAGTTGTTGGCTGTTTGCTTTTTCGCGAATGGGATAAGAAAGATAAGCGATTTTACTACTGGGAAGAGTGGGAGATTACCGGGCTGGCTGATTATGATAGCTGGGTGGAATATGATCACAGCGATCAAACCGTTTCTCTGTATGAGCCGATTCGTTTTACTCAGGCAATTGATCCAACGCAATTGAAAAAAGGTCAATCATTCACCGTTTCTGAACAGGACGGCAAGGACCACGTTGTAGTGGTTGACGAGGTTGGAATTGGTGAAATTATGAACATCAAGGGCAAAAACACGTATCAAGTTTTCCCGAAAGAACTGATGGCGTACGCTACTTTGAGGGACACTAGCGCGCCGAAAAACCGTCAGCTGATAACAATTGAGAAGTATAACAATCGCGAGTACGACGCTTATCGTAAGATTCAATTAAGCGACAAAGAACAGAAGGAAATGTTCGGCAGAACCATTAAACCGATTGACTGGACGACGATTATATTTATTGTCATATTTATCGCTATTATTTTGTTTGCATTCATCTTTGACAACAATTCCGACAATAGTAATGGCGGAGGTCACGGCGGATCGCGCAGTGTTTACGGCGGCAGTAGCGGCGGACTTGGTAAATAAAAGGAGTTATAATGCCACGATCAAGTACGAAAAAACGGGAGCAAATTGCTTTATTTGCGGCGGCAATTTTGGTAGCAATTGGCGGAATTATTTACGAGCTAATTTTTAGGCGCAGCTGCGTCATATCTGGTGGGCGATTCGATTTTGAGCTTCAGCTTGGCGACGGGTGTGACGCTGTTTGGCATGGGAATTGGCTCGCTGCTGGTCAATTACATCAAGCTCCATCCAGCGACCAGCTTCGCGACAAACGAAATTATTCTGGGATGATTGGCGGAAATTCGGTGATGCTGATGTATTTGGGCTTCGTTTTTACGCGTTCGCATTGGCTGATTTTTGCCGTCATAAGTCTGGCAATTGGTATTTGTATCGGGCTGGAAATTCCGCTTTTAATGAAAATGTTTCAGGAGTTCGGGCGCAAGTCTTCGGTGAAATTATTTAGCAAGATTTTAGCACTCGATTATTTTTGGGGCGCTAATTGCGTCGCTATTATTCCCGCTCGTTATGCTTCCGTATCTTGGTTTGATGCGCAGTGCGTATCTGGTGGCGGCTTTGAATATTGGCGTTGCGGTTCTGATTCTTAAGCAAATGAAAGCGTCGAAAATTGTGATGACAATTAGCGTTATTGCGACAATGTTGCTGGTGGGATTCTTTATTTTCGCGACAGAAATTGAGCACGGAATCGACAAGCGAACGTATAAAGATCCGGTGATGTGGCAGCAGCAGACGCCGTATCAGAAAATTGTCCTGACTAGATATAAGAATGACACGAGGTTGTTTTTGAATCGCAATCTGCAGTTTTCCAGCCTTGACGAAGCGCGTTATCACGAAACTCTGTCCGCTTCTGCTCTGTCTTCGGTCGCCAATCCGAAGCGTGTGCTGATTATGGGCGGCGGCGATGGCTTGTTGGCTCGGGACGTTTTGAAATATCCCAGTGTTGAGCATATTACGTTGGTTGATATTGATGAGGTGATGACTAATCTGGCGAAAACTAATCATCTTCTCACCGATGTAAATCAGCGCTCGTTGCATGATCCGCGCGTTTCTATTGTCAATCAAGACGCTTTCCAATTCGCCTTCTCTACCAAGGATAAATATGATGTCGTGCTGATTGATCTGGTGGATCCGTCGAATGAAAAATTAGCCAAGTTGTATTCCGAGCAATTATATCGTCAAATTGGCAATATTTTAACGGAGCGCGGAGTTATGGTGACACAGGCGACGTCTTCATTTTTCTCTCCGCACGCTTTTTATATGGTGGCAAACACCGTCAAATCGTCTCATCCAGAGCGATATGTGACGGCGTTTTCGATCAATGTGCCATCATTTGGTGAGTGGGGTTTTGTGATGTCTACGCCGCGAGCCGAGGTTGTGGCTAGTCAGCCATTACCGAAAAACCTACGATATCAAAACCAGAAACTACTCACCTTTCTGACTAAACAAAACGCCGTATCGGTGCCATCTGGACCGACTTCTACGTTGGTTTCTCCGCGAATTACCGATGTTTACAATTCCGATATGCGCCAGTGGCGATACGAATAGTTTTTAGGCGGCGGTAGTGCTCTTTTTCCGTCGGCGGCGTCGTCTTTTTGGCGTGGCTGAAGCTAGCGGTGTAACTGTGTTGATTGCAGTTTCCGTAGGTGTATTATCGTTGCCGCGAATTTGCAAAACAACTTCGCCGTCGTTTGCTGCGGGTTGCGACTTTTTCGGTTGGCTATTGACCGCTGGAGCGTTGTTTACGGGCTGCGACTGAGGTTTGGCGGGTTGCTTTTTTGATTGCGGAACAGGCTTTATTGCGGCGTCAATTTCTTTCTCAACATCTTCCCTGTTTCGCGAATACATGCGACGCGAGTCGTTTCAATAATGTGTGGCGTGTTGTCAGCTTGGCTTGGTGGAAGTTCCAATGTGCGGGCAGAAAACGCGGGAGTTTTTTTCGCCGCCGATAACCATATTGACAACGAAATTACGATTGTGCATCTGGAGTAGATCGATTGACTCAAAGTTCGGCTCGAGATTGGCTTGGCAAGAATCGGTGCATCGTCAGCAGAAACTCGGAAAGAAATCATAGTGCCGACGTTGCCGAAAACCGCATCGCGAACCGTATCGCTCATCTGGGAAATGTACTGGTTGGCAACGGTCAAATTAAGGCCATATTTTTCGAGCCTCGGATAGAATAGTTGCAAACGAATCAGTGGCGAAGTTCTGGAACTCGTCGACATAAAGATAGAATGGGCGGCGGTCGCGCGCGTCAGGAATGTCGCTTCGAGACATGGCGGCAAGCTGAATTTTCGTGACCAAAAACGAACCGAGGATGGCGGCATTATCTTCACCGATAAGACCTTTGGACAGATTGACAATTAGAATCTTTCCTTCGTCCATAATTTGGCGAATATTGAACGTGGATTTCGGCTGCCCGATGATATTGCGAATGATTGGATTGGCGGTGAAAGCCCCGACTTTATTTAAGACTGGCGCAATTGCCTCGGCGACAAACTTGTCATTCCAGCTGGCAAATTCGACATTCCAGAATTGCAGAACCACGGTGTCTTGGCAATAAGTCAGCGTTTCTTTTCGGAATTCCTTATCTGTTAGCATACGAGTAATATCAAGCATCGTCGCTTCTGGTCGGTCCAGTAAAGCCAGAATTGTATACCGCAAAATATACTCAAGCCGTGGTCCCCACGAATCGCCGAAAATACGCTTCAAAACGCCAATGATTTCTGATGAAATGTTGGTTTTTTGGTTCAGGGTTTGTGACCTCGAGCGGGTTGAATCCCAGAGGATACGCGGTGTCGGCTGGGTTGAAATAGATCACGTCGTTCAATCGGCTGCCAGGGATAAATTTCATGTTGTTGATTGCGAAGTCGCCGTGCGGGTCGATGATGGCATATCCTTGATTATGGAAAATGTCGCTTAAGGCGAAGAGACCTAATAGTCCACTCTTTCCGGCGCCCGTTTGCCCGATTATATAAACGTGGCGTGAGCGGTCATAGCGCAACATGCCAAATTGGTGGCTGATGCCGCGGAAGTTGGTGACTCCAAAGGCAGAAATTTGGTCATCGTTGACATCTTCGCCGGTTAGCACTGGCAATTTGGACGGCGGTTCTGCGGTTTTGGAGCTTGCCCAAACTATATTTGGCGTTTCAACATTGGTGTGCGGCAAGTGAAAAACTGACGCCAATTCTTCTATATTTAAGATAAAACCGTCGCCGATGAACGAACGCTTGCGATATTTATCAATAAATTCTTTGCCAAACGCGCCCTTGACGGCGTGGAATCCGTTGAGATTTGTCGAATTGAACTGCTTAAACGTACCGACGAGTGCCTGCATACGAAGCTTAGCGTTTGTCTGACTTTCGCCCATATAAACCAGACGAATCTTTACTTCGTAGCCGAGCTTGGTTGCTTTTTTCTCTGCCTCAGAAATGCGAGTTTTATCGCGGTCTGACAGCTCAATTTTTGTTGATTGCCCGACTCCCTGCTCTGGTGGTTGCCATAACGCGCCAAGTACACCGATTAGCCACTGCATGCTGCCGCCGAATCCTGGCAAGGAGAACATTCGTCCGTTTTTTATACTATTGATATATCGATCTGCGGCGTTTTGCCAGTCGTCTGGGATTGGTCTGACTAGCACCTGAATCCACAATTCTTCACCGGTGGTTTCCAATTTTGCCAACGTGCCCGTAATGCCCGCCAGCGGGTCGACTTCGAAGTTTTGGAAGGTGCGAATCGGGAGAAATTCATCTGTAGTTAATGTCAATTCTGTCGAGTAAAGCAACTTCGTGGTTGCGCTCGTCGCTCGGTGTAATCTTCGTCGGCTTGGTGAATTTGAACGGTTGGATATTGAGAATAAATCTGTCCTTCGACAAAGCTCTGCAAGGTTTTTGGCACCCAAACGTAAAAGCGAATTTGCCCATTGACTGAGGCGATTTCAAAGCTGATGTGCTCCTGGTGTCCGCCAGATAATCGCAATTCTTTATTGTCACGAAGAATTCCGTGCAGTGAAGCGAATAACTGCTCGGCGGCAAGCTCTTGCTTATCGTTAGTGCGTGGAATTTCCAGAATCAAAAAGTACACTCTCAACTGGGGTAAAATCTTCTATCTTTCGATAATTCCGCCACGTCAAAAACATCAGGACTGCCACAATTGGCATCCAAACGTACCATTGCAATAATGTGCTGATGATCCAAGAAATAATCTGCATTATGTGTAAATTATCTCACCTCTGAAAGAAGTTTGCAACTTAGCTTAAGCGGCTTCTTCAAAAACGTACGTGGCTTTAGCGACGCGTTTGAATTGCGGTTTTGATTGAAGGTTTAATAGAATAGTAGTTTCCTTGACTTGTCGTTTGTCGAGGACTTGACGGACGATTTCATCGCGGTGAAGCGGAGTTTCGGAATTCTTCAAAATATCGGTAATGATATCTGCTACAGTTCCGCGGCTGTAGCCCCAGCTGGCAAGCGCGTAAATCCCGCGGCCGATTAGAACAAAGCGCTTATCTTTAATAAGTTCATTGTGAATTGCCTGCGTCGTGACGCTTCGGCGGTTAAATTCGCTATCCCGAATTCCCTTGGCGATGTCGGAAAAATGCATCGGTGAGCCATTCGTGTCCAAAACAACGTAGATTTTATCGCGAATGTTCTTTGGGTTGACCGCTGGCCATTTGGCTAGTCCCCACTGATCGTTTAAGCTGGCCAATTTTTTACTAACGGTAGCCAAGGCTGCAATGTTTGAAGGATGTTCGTAGTCCAATTTTTTGTGCAATTCTTCCGCGGTAACGGGCTCGCCGTGTTTTTTGATCGTTTTGACAACCTCTTCGACTCGTGCTCTAATTTGCTTTTCATTGCCGAGAGTGTCAATTGCTGCCGCTTGATAGTAATCGTCATTCTCTGTAACAATCGTGATATTTTCTGCTAGCTCAGAAATGAACGCCACACGAGCGCGGTCAATTGCAGTAGCTTCTTTACTGAGAAAATGTGACGCCAAATCCTGCATGCGTGCAACTCGTCCCATCTCAGACAAACTCGAAGTAATTTCTTTTTCCATAGCAATAACCGAAGGAAGTTCTCCCTCGGCGACAGCTGCACGTAGACGCGTTAAGATTGCTTTTTCTAGCTGACGAACGCGCTCGCGAGTAATGCCGAACATATCGCCAATTAACTCTAACGTTTCTTTTCGGTCGTACAAACCAAATCGTCGAGAAATAATTTCCTTTTCGCGCTCTTGCGGAATCTTAGAAATAATAGTATCGACGACAGAATTTAATTTGGCGCTTTGCTCGGTTTTTGCTGTCTCGCTCATGCTACTAGAAACATCCTCTCTGCCTCACCACAGTTTATATTGATTGAAAATATGTTTTTAATTATACAATTGCATTTGACAAAAGTCAATAGATAAATGCCATAATTGCTGATATAAATTATAGCATTTATTTTACGTTTTTTTGCAATAGATTATATGAAGAGTTTTTTTATTATCCGGAATTATTGGATAGTATGAAAACGCTATTTCTTTTTAGCGGATGTTTTGGCAGCTTTTTTAACTACGCGTTTGCGAGTTGGCTTTGCTGTTGTGGCGCTTAATAACTCCAGAGCTTTTTCGTGAGTAATAGTTTTCGGATCCGTGTCTTTAGGGATTTTGACATTTTTGGTGCCATTGGTTATGTATGGACCGAATCGACCATTGAGAACCTTAATTCCATCTGGAAATTCGGCAATATTCTTAGCAGCTTCGGCTTCTAATTTGGCGGCGTAAAGTTCACGCGCCTTTTCTAAAGTAATGCTGTGCGGGTCTTCTGGCTTAATGGAAACGAACAATTTGCCGACTTGAATATACGGACCGAATCGTCCAATATTTGCCTTAATGTCTTGCCCGTCTTCTGTTTGACCAACGATGCGTGGCAACTTGAACATTTCCAGTGCTTGCTCTAAGGTTACCGTTTCAATCTTCGCGCCTTTGGCAGCGGCGCAAAACGTGGCTTTTCGTCGCCGTCGGTTTCGCCAAGTTGCAACATTGGACCGAATCGCCCAAATCGCGCGATAATCGGTTTATTCGTCTTCGGGTCAATTCCCACTTCGCGATTAGCACCGACTTTACTTCGGTCGATCCCGCCAGATTGCTCGATTAATTTATGGAAAGGTGTGTAAAATCCGTGCAACATTGTGCTTTTTTCCAGATTAGCACCGGCAATTTTGTCAAATTCCGTCTCAACGTTGGCGGTGAAATCGTAATCGACAATTTGCGTAAAATGGTCCGTCAGGAAATCGGCAATCAGTTCGCCGCTTGGCGTTGGAATAAGCTTGCCGCGAGTCGAGCCAGTCTTTTCCTGGACAATACTTCGACTAACTTCCTCGCCGTTATAGTTCAGAACAATCACATCACGTGGCTGACCTTCGCTGTCGCCTTTTTCAACGTAGCCGCGAGTTTGAATAGTGTCAATAATCGTAGCGTAAGTTGACGGACGGCCGATTCCAAGCTCCTCCAGTTTCTTGACTAGCGAACCTTCGGTGTAGCGAGCTGGCGGTCGTGTAAATGTTTGACGAGCCGTAATGTCGTGAGAATTGACTTTATCGCCAGACTGTAACTTCGGTAGAAGCTCATCTTTATTGCCACCGTAAACGCGCAAAAATCCGTCAAACGTAATGACTTCGCCCTTCGCTTCAAACTGAGCGGGCTTTTTGCTTTTTGGTAAATTATCGCCTTTGATATCAATTGTGATAGTCGTTTTTTTCTAGCTTCGCTGGCGACATTTGCGACGCTAAAGTTCGGCGTCAGAATCAGGTCGTACAATTTCTGGTCATAGCTATTATTAGACGCGGTTTCCAGAGTGATATCCGTCGGGCAGAATAGCTTTCGTGGGCTTCTTGGGCGGACGCGGATTTGGTCTTAAATTTGCGAACCGTTGAGTAATCTGGACCGTAAAGACGCTTGATAAAATCGGTAGCCGCCGCGATGGCTTGACCGCTCAAATTTACGGAGTCGGTACGCATATAGGTGATTTTTCCGTCTTGGTATAATTTTTGCGCCGAAGCCATGGTTGCTTTGGAGCTGAAGCCAAGCTTAGAGTTGGCTTCCTGCTGCAAGGTTGACGTGGTAAATGGCGCCGCTGGATTGCGCGTTCCGGGGGTTTTTGAGATATCGCTAACAACAAATTCGGCGGGTTTCAGACTATTTAAGAACTCGTTCGCCGCTTCTTCTGTGTCGAATTTTTGATTAAGCTCGGCCTTGAATTCTTGATTGTCGTGAATAAAAATGGCGGTAACTTTGAACTGAGAATTGCCCTCAAACTTCATAATTTCTCGTTCGCGCTCGACTAGTAATCGCACTGCCGGGCTCTGAACGCGACCAGCCGACTTTCCGCCAGGAACTTTTTGCCAGACGACTGGACTGAGTTCAAAGCCAACCAGTCGGTCAAGAATTTGTCGGGCTTGTTGCGCCTGAACCAAATTCATATCCACGGTTCGCGGATTCTTAATTGCATTAGTTATGGCATCTTTGGTGATCTCGTGAAAGACAATTCGCTTAGTCGTCTCAATAGGAAGATCCAGCACCTTGCACAAATGCCAAGCAATGGCCTCTCCTTCGCGGTCTTCATCGGTTTGCGAGCCAAACATTTTTCCTTGCCAACTGCCTTGACATTTCTCTTTAGTTCGGTGATAACTTTCTTTTTCTCAGGATCAACTTCATAAATTGCAAAAATCGTTAGCCACGTCAATCGGCGGCGTTCCATCCTTCGTCTTTTTAACAATCGAGCGAATATGCCCCACGCTGGACAGGACGTGAAAATCCTTGCCGAGATATTTCTCGATGGTTTTTAGCTTTGGCTGGTGACTCGACGATAACGAGATTTTTTTCATAACTTTATATTATAACAAATCACTATGTAGCTACAATAACAATCTCTATTGACGGCTAGGTTCTCCAATGCGACCAAGTAGTGCCGCTATTCCAAGACTGCGATTAACTGCCGTATTTTGGTGCTTTTCTGGGTTGTGGTTATTGCCGCTTGCTCGTCTGATATAGCTTGCTGTCGATAGTGTTGCAGGAATTATAGCAGTTGCTGCTGCCAGCCCACCTAGTGCCCTGGCTGTGTTGCTAGTTTTTCTTAAGCCGTGCAGCTCAGCAAATTTACCGGCAGAATATAATATTAGAGATACAACCTCCATGGCCATGGCTATCTTGCCACTTTTTTCAGGCGCCTGTGACATGTCGGGGTTGTCTATATGAGTTTTTATTGAACACGCTGCATTGATAGCGTTAAATGCGGCAATGCCACCAAGTATCGATCTTGGGGCTGTGTCTGCTTCATACATCTTCCATATCGTATAGAATACTTTGATTTTATCTCCAGTATGGTCAACAATTTTACCTAGTTTAGTTTCTCCTCCAGTTGCTCTGGCTAGTTTGCCGTCTAGCGCATCCATCACACTGCCAATAACGAAAGCGGCAAATCCTTTAAATGTAGTGGGGTCCTTTATTCCAATGCACGCAGCGGCAGTTCCGATGAGGCTAAGTAGTGTTGGGGGTATGCCTTCTATGCTAAAAAATGGCTCTTCTCTTTTTTTGTCTGTAATGTCATTTTCTGGATGTAAATTGTCGGGGCTTCTCATAAATTAGCATTATATAATAAAACTATCGTAATGTCCAGTTGTTCGCCCCGAGAGGCTTGATAACACCGTTGATTTCCAGCATAGTTAACGCCGTGGCGAAATCTGATGCGGATAATCCTGATTTTTGTTGAATTTCATCGCCGTCACGAAGTCCTTCTGAGATGAGTTTTATGATAATCGCTTCTTCAATTGTTGCGCTGGCTGCTAACTCTTGATCGTTGTTTTTTTGTAATTTTTCTGGCGCGATGATTGACAAAACATCGTCGGCGTCCGTCACCAAATACGCCCCTTGTTTTAATAAAGTATTACAACCCGCCGACAGTGGGCTGGTTATGTTTCCGGGAACTACAAACAAATCTCTTCCCTGGTTCAGTGCGTGAGAGGCGGTGTTTAGTGTGCCGCTTCGCTCGGCGGCTTCGGTGATAATAATTCCGTCAGCTAGCCCGCTAACCAGCCGATTGCGCTCCAAAAAACTCCAACGATTGACTATTTTATTATCGCCCTTCATCCATTCTGAAACGACCGCGCCGCCCCGCTCTATGATGCTCATGGCTAGTTGATAATTGGTCCGCGGTGAAATATCAGGAAGCTCGTTTGGGACGACCGCCACGACCGTTCCGCCAGCTTCAATCGCAGCTTTTTGGGCAATGCAATCCACGCCTAGCGCCAACCCACTCACGATTACACATCCGGCTTTTGCCAGATCTGTTGCCAATCGCTCGGTGATTTCTTTTCCGTAGGCAGACGGCTTGCGAGATCCGACGATTGATACGACGGGTGCGCTTGCTTCTGGCAATTTTCCCATATAACATAAGCTTTTTGGTGGATTGGCAATATGCGCTAATCTCTGGGAGAAAATATGTTCATCTGGTGTAATTCTATTGATTTCCATAAAAAATGTGGTAAAAAGTATTGACACTTTGTCAAATGTTTGCTATAATCAAGGATGATTGGTTAAGTAATCATTAACCAAACGCACCTTATACCCCCTATTCTAACTATATGTTAGGTTGCGCGCAATGGCATTAAGTATTCTTACCCTCCACTTTTTGCGGTTCAACGTTACGCGCATACTAACCCCTTTAACTGCCCTTTTTCAAAGGCGACATCCGTTAAGGCGAGCACTAGTTGGTGTTGATAATAGTCAGGCGCGGACTTTTGGAGTTTTAGTCGCGACGCTTCGCTGATACGGTAGCTCGGGTGGGTTGAAGGGTAAAAAAAGCGTCAGGTGATGCCCACCCTTACCTGGCGCTTTTTTTGTTGGGAAAAAAATTATTTACTTTCTATAATATGTCGGCACTTTTTGCAAATACCTTCCAGCTCAAAGTGGTGTTTTGTGACTATGAAATTATGTTTTTTACCGATGAGATCTATGAGTTTTTCGAGTTCTTGCGATTGTATAGGCTCGGCATTTTGACAATTTATGCAGTATAGATGGTGATGATGTGGTATAAAAGGTTCTGCCAACTCGTAATAGCTCTTCCAGCCAATAGTTATGGTATTTATAATGCTCAGATTATCGAACATTAGCAGCGTACGGTAAATGCTGGCACGGTTAATGTTTTTTTGCAGTTTTTCGCAATATCGCCCACCGTAAGAGGTATGTCTGAATTTCGCAGGATATCGAATACTTGCTGGCGAGGTTTTGTCAGGCGAAGATTGTGGCGTTCAAATATTTCATTTAGCATAGTGCTACGAATAGTTTATAACTTATTGCAACAAGTGTGCAATAGGCTTACAGCCCGAGTAATTCATAAGGATATTTAGGTTGGTTAATTTTTGTGATGTGTGCGTCGGTTATGACGTATTCGGCTTGGCTATTAACGATTTTTTGCGACAATTTACCCTTGACGATTAGCCATGTTCCATCTGGGTAATCTGTCGAAAAGTTTTTCTCGACCAGGATTTTCATAGGCACGCTGTCAACAGTACAGCAACTTATAACGTATCTGGCAATATTGAAGTAATTATAGCCGTAGTTTTTTAACAGGTCATTTGAAACGAAGCCAGTAACGGTGATATCTTTGCCGTTAAAATAAGCGGCCTCTTTGCAAGAATTTATAGCGGTTTTCCAGCGATTTATTGAGATTGTAGAAGAGTTCTCTTTCGGCTGAGGTGTTTCGCAACGACTTTCGGGTTCAATAATCGCAGGGCTTTCTTTTTGCGCGAGACTGCTTGGAGAGAGTGACTTTGGTGGTAACATATATCCAACTAATAATATAATTATTGCAAAAATAAGATATTGGGGTAATTTTTTTCAAGCTAATTCTAGATTTGTCTTTTTGCGGGTTTATTTTTTTAATTGCAACATTATATCAATAAGCAAAAAGTATAACGCCGATTATGCTAATTATAACCGCAAATGTGTGATAGCGTGGATGAACATAAAAAGCCAAGTTGGTCGCGCCAAGCTAATAACAAAATATATGCGCAAACGACAATTCCGCCAATTGATTTTTGCAAGATTAGCGTACATATAAGTTGACCCCCAGCCCGACAATTAGTGATAAGAAGAATACAGTTAAGGTAATTGTTGCGATAAATTTCCAGCGAAAAGTTGTTTTTAATAGCGTAATCATTTTTATGTCTATCATCGGTCCGAATAGTAAGAAAGATAAAAATTGAGCCTGTCGTGAAATTTCGCACGTAAGCCAGTGTGAAGAATGCGTCGATGCTGGAGCATATCGAAATGATGAAACTTAGCGTGATCATGGATATGACTGATAGGAAAATGTCGCCGCCGACGGCGTTTATGATGAATCGCGGAACGAAGATTTGTGTGGCGGATGCGATGCTAGCACCTAAGACCAACATAGTAAATAATTGCCAGAATTCATTACGTGATGAGCTGAATATGTTTGACAATTTTGAACTGTGATTATGAGAGTCACAAAGTTTCTCGAACTCTGGATTAATAACGGAATCTTCCTTTAAAAAGCTGACGATAAAAGCGGTTATTTGTACGATAATTAGCGCAAAAATAATTCGCCACCAAACCATTCGGGTGTCAAAACTGAAGGCGGTCATGGTTGAGATTATGGTTATCGGGTTTAAGATTGGCGCGGCGAAAAGAAAGCTAATAACGTCGGCGGGTTTCAGTCCATTTGCTATTAAGCTGCGTGCAATTGGCACGTTGCCGCATTCACATACGGGTAAAATTAGCCCGATCATAGAGAGTGTAACTCGTCGAAGAAAGGCGTTTTTTGGCAATATTTTGAAGACATCTTTTGATGATAAAAAGTACCTGATAAGCGCGGATATGATAATTCCTAAAATTAAAAACGGGGCCGCCTCGACAATTACGCTTAACGTCAGTGTGATGAAATCTTGTAATGACGGAAGTAATTTATTGCACCATTCTGCAAATTCTCCGTTTAATAACATAACGCCGAATCGCGAGCTGAATTGATAAATAGAAATTATAAGGACGCCAAAAACTACCCAACCGATCAATTCGCTATTGGCTGATAAAAACTTTTTTATGCGACCATCTGGCGATTTTTGTGCCATATATAAAATTATACTCCATGCTTATGCTATACTAAATCAATATGAAACATCTTTTACATTCACATCATCCGTTTCGGATTTTCTGGTTTTCAGTCCTATTAACCTTAGGTTTGGGTAGCTTGATTTTTAGCCATATGGGTGTTAGCGGTCTTTGGCTATTTACTATTTTTGGTAGTTCTGGAAGTTACGTTTAGCTTCGACAACGCGGTGATAAATAGCAAGGTTTTGGCGGGAATGAGCCAAGTTTGGCAGAAAGTCTTCCTGACGGCTGGCATATTTGTGGCGGTGTTTGTTGTTCGATTTATATTGCCAATTGCTATCGTGATGATTGCGAGCGGCCACGGATTTATGGATGTTGTCAATCTGGCGCTACATAAACCTGTCGAGTACGGCAAGATCCTGCACGAGGCGTCGCCGATGATTGACGCGTTTGGTGGTGCGTTTTTGATTATGATTGGGCTTAGCTATTTCATCGATTACAACAAGCGTGTCCACTGGATGCGACATGTTGAGCCGATTTTGGCGAAGGCTGGGCGATTTGAGAATTTTAAGGTGTGCATAATGCTTAGCGTGGCGGCTGTTTTGTATTTTACGGTCGAGGCGCCGCATAAATCTCTGGTGTTGATTTCAGCAGTGCTTGGAATTGTGCTGCATATCGGATTGGAACTATTTGGATCATTTTTCCATGAAGATGACGCGAAATCCGTTAAGATTAAAACTGGCTGGGCGGCGTTCGCTAGCTTGTTATATTTGGAAGTTCTGGATGCCAGCTTTAGCTTTGACGGCGTGATTGGTGCGTTTGCTATTACCAACAGTGTGTTATTAATCGTGGCCGGACTGGGCGCTGGAGCGATTTGGGTCCGATCGCTAACCGTATATTTGTTACGAACAGGCGCGCTTAGCAAATATAAATATTTGGAAAATGGCGCTCACTGGGCAATTATGGCACTCGGCATGATAATGATTGCCAAATTATTCCACTTGGAATTGCCGGAATGGGCGACGGGTGGCTTGGGCTTATTGTTCGTGAGTTTGGCGGTCGGTAGTAGCATATTGGAAGCCCGATCGATCAATCTTCAAGAAGCTGCTGCAGCGAAGTTGCATCAAGCCGAAGAGCAATTGAAGAGCGGCGCTTCAAAAAAATTGTGCCGCGAAAAACGACGCTAGAATCTGGTTTAATATTTTTATACTGAACGGCTCGATAGTCCCGTTAATAAACTTCTCGATCAAATTAATTGATTCGGGCAATATCCAGCTTTGGAGAATCTTTTGCTCGCCTGAGTTGAACTTGCCTAGGACAAAATCTACGTCACCAACTTGGCGCCTAAGTAAATTATCTGCGCCAATACGAATATGCCAAAAGTCTGATCCGACGTGAGCGTGAAGGGATTTTAATCCGTTGCTGCCCGCGTCTCGTCCGCCTTTGCGGGTTCGAATTTTGCCGAAGTCCAGCGCTGTGTCGTCGTGAATAATTAGTAAATCGTCCAATGTCAATTTGTAAAAATCTAAGATTACTCGGGCGGAAATTCCGACCTCGTTGTAAAAAAAGTAGTTGGCTTAACCAGCAGGATTTTTTCTCCAGAAATATTGAGTTCGGCGATATCCGCGGAAAACTTTGGCTTGTTCGAAAAGGTTTTCCCCTGCTCTGACGCAAATTTATCAATAGCCAAAAATCCAGCATTATGCCTCGTGTTTGTGTATTTTTCGCCTGGATTTCCCAACGCTAAGATGACTTTCATAGACTTAGTATATCACCTTGTGAAAATGGCGTATAATAAGCATATGGCAAAGCGTGACGATGATTTGGAATTTAGCATTAATGCGCCGTTTGATGATGGGCGAGCGATTATCGATAAAGTTCCGTTGTATTTGGTGAACGGCTCGTTGGGCGCTGGGAAAACTAGTGTTCTTGAGTTCTTATTGCAACAAAGTGACTATAAGGGTTCTCGGGTGATTGAGAATGAATATGCTAATGAAAACGTTGACGGTTATCGATTGGAAAAGCTGGCGGATATTGTGACGACTTTGGCGGGCGACTGCGTTTGCTGTTCGTCGAAGCACGCATTGACGCGAATGTTACTTGACTTTTGTCGCAATTCTCCCGCCCCAGTGTTTATTGAGGCGACTGGTGTGGCGCGAACGATGAATTTAGTTGAGAAATTGATTAATGCACAAATATTCAATAAGTACGAGTTGGCGCAGAGTTTTTATGTTATTGATGCACATGAGATTTTGCGCGGAATTGAGCCGGCGCATGAAATTGAGTTGCAGGCGGCTGATATGATTTTAGTGACCAAAGAAGATTTGCTAAGTGACGATGAGCGACTACGATATGAATCTAAGCTAAGTTCTCTGCCTTACGGAAAAATACTGAGTGCGCCACGAGGTAAATTTGATATCAATAAAATGACGACGCCGTCGGGACTACTAACGTTTTTCGATAAGTATGACGGCGAGTTGGTCGTGCCAGACAATCCGACGTATGCAGTGCTGGATGTTTCTGGTATGAAAATTGCTGCGGCGACTCTGGAAAAAATTTGGCCGGAACTTTTTGACGCTTATAAACTCAGGCGAATGAAGGGCTGTTTTATTGATGATAATGGCGCGCGGCATCATTTGGAGGCAACGGAAAATCAGATTCAAATAGCTAATTCTGCGGCGGAAGAGCCAGCAAAAATTGTGCTAATTGGTGAACGTGCGGACGAAATTACGCGTGAAGTTTTGTCGGCACAATTGATGATGTTTGAATAAAAGTTCGCTTTCGTCGTTTCCGACTCATCAGCATAGACGCGCATCTATGAAGCGAATACAGCTAAGATTCGTTATAAAGAAAATAGCCCGCTCGAAAACGTGCTCGAGCCGAAAACTGGATTCAATATTGAGTCTATTTTCGAGCGAGCTATTTTCGAGCAGGCTTACGCCTGACTATCAGTAGGAGGGTTGTCCCTCTTGCCTCCGTACCAGATGCGCCGGTACGCGGCGGTACCAGTCGCTGCAGCCCCGAGAGCTGCTCCGATTGGAGCAGTTATGACAACGGGAACTCCCGTTGCCTTACCTACGACCGCTCCTGCGAGGCCTCCCGCGAGACCTCCCGCGAGGCCAGCTCCAGCGACCATCCCAAGCGCGATGATCATCATTGCTTTGAGCATCTGCTCTCCCATGATAACTCCTCTTCTGGAGTCGGGCGGAGAAATAAACTCTCCGCAGAACTGTGCGTCGATTTGACGCAAGCTAACACACATTGTGAAAGCTAGTGTATATACCATCACTAATAGTTCAAAATGTCAAGAGAATTTGTCAAAAAATGTGGTTTTATAGCTGTTTTTCGGCGTTTTTGGCCTGCTTGTAGGCTTTGGTGACTGGCGCCAGACCGCGCGCAACGCGTTCACGATTGGCTTTTAATTGCTTTTCATCGCGGAAAGATATTTTAATTGGCGTTCCTGCAAAATTGAAAGCTTCACGCAGAGTTCGCTCCAGATAACGCTTGTAGCTCCAGTGGACAAATTTCAGATTGCTGCCATATATAACAAACCATGGCGGAGCAACGTCAGTCTGGACGATATAGCGCAGCTTCGGGTGCGAGTTTTTCAGACCAGCTGGCGGATGTGCGGCGATGGCTTTCTGTAAAATGTCGTTTAAGGCACGAGTTTTACATTCTTGGCGACGACGCTTATAAATATCAAGCGCCAGGTCGAATAACTTAGCGACATTCTGCCCTGTGACGGAAGAAGTGAATACTAACGGCGCGTACGGCGTGAACTTGAAGTTATAGCTGATTTGTGGTGCGATTTCATCGTGTGTGTAAGCATCTTTACCTTCGACGGAATCCCATTTGCTGACGACCAGAACAAGCCCCTTGCCCGCCTCGTCAATAATTCCAGCTAGGCGCTGATCCAATTGAACGTTAAGCTCATTGACGTCCATAAGAAGCAGACAAACGTCGGCTTCGTTTATGGCTTGCATTGTGCGAAGAACTGAGAACTTTTCAATTCCCGTTTCTTGCTTTCCTTGGCGGCGAACTCCAGCGGTATCGAGCAGCTCAATTGTCTGACCGTGATAACGAACTTGAACGCGGTTTACATCGCGAGTTGTGCCGGCGACGTTGGCGACGATGGCTTGCTGCTTGCCCGCCAAAGTATTGAATAGATTACTTTTGCCGACGTTTGGTCGACCAATTAGCGCGACGCGAATGATATCGTCAGGCGCGGTTTCGATGGCTGGCGGAATAAGTTCGGCAATGCTGTCAAGAAGCTCCGAAATGCCAATGCTGCGCTCGGCGGAAGTTTTTATGATGTTTTTAATGCCGAGTCGCTTGAATTCGTCGATAGAAAGAGAGCCTTTTAAGTCTGCTTTATTGGCAATTAGAATGACTGGCTTGCCGCTTTTTAGGGCTTTTTTGGCCAATTGTCGATCAGCGTCGGAAGGATATGCGGTGGAGTCGACAGTTACGAGGATTACATCAGCGGCGGCGGAAGCATCAGCAATTTGGTCCTGAATGGTCGCCTCGAATTCGTCCTCGGCAGTTTTAAGTCCGGCTGTGTCGATGAGCCAAAATTGAGAATAGTCATCTGACGGCGCAGAATCTACGTTGCGTCGTTTGTATGAGACTTTACCAACAATATTGTCGCGAGTTGTTCCAGCTTCCCTGGCGACGATGGCCGTGCGAGAGCGCGTCAAGCGATTAAATAATGAGCTTTTGCCGACGTTGGCTTGCCCGATGATGGCGACTGTTGGTAATTTAGACATGATTGTATATTATAGCAGTTTTAAGACATTTTGGCGAGCACACTGTTTATATAAGCCTCGCATGGGCGAACTATTTTCAGGAAATCCTCAAAACATCTCAGGCCGCTTTTTGCTATGAATTTCTCGGTCTCTACGACTCGCCTATATCCCTCGTTATCGCTATTATATTTGTGGATGTAGGCCTTTGGAGATTCTTCGTTAATTGGATTTGGGTAAAGTGTTATGTAGTAATTTTCTTTAGGGTTATTTATGCAGTAGTAAACGTTATTGTCGTCATCTTCGAACGCTACGGATATAGGATATTTAAATTTCTTAGTACGTTTCTCAACCTCTTTAATGAGTTCGATGTAAGCGTAGATTTGGTTTTCTAGGAATTTTGGTAAAATGTCGGACTTATCCTTCTCGTAGAACAATCTTTCTATGGTATCCGATCTTTCTTCCTTAAGGTTGCATACGACTGCTCTTAGTTTTTCTGAGGACAAAGGCTTAGATTCGCGCCCTAGCGTTTCCATTTTACAATTATACTTTCTATCAAACTTAGCATAAAAAGCTATATTACAATATTTACCGTAAAATGTAAAGAGCTGCGGAGTAAATTATGAATTCGTGAATTTCTCTTCTCGCCATTCGCCTCTCTTGAGGTCGCCGAGCGAATAATTGCCGAAGTTTGTTCGGTGGAGTTTTTTAACAGTGTAGCCTAACGCATCGAAAGTTCGCCGAATTTGACGATTCCTTCCCTCGCTCATTTCGACTATCCAGCGATAATCATCACCTTCGTGTTGTCTTCCTAATGTCAATTGACTGCGTCCGTCAGGAAGCTGCACGCCAAAATCATTGATCATTTGTCGGTGAAGTGGCTGTAGTGGCTGGTCAATCGTGACGAGGTATCGCTTAATTTTTATAAAACGACGGATGTGTCATACTGTGAGCAAAATCGCCGTCGTTCGTCATGAGAATCAACCCAGAGCTGTCTTTATCCAGGCGACCAACGGGTTTTAAGTGGTGAAGATTCTTCGGTAGCAATTTGTAGATTGTCGGAACGCCGCCCTGAGAGGCGCGCGAACATAAGTATCCTGTTGGTTTATGTAGGATAATGAGCTGTTTGGACTGTAGTTCTAGCAATTTGCCGTTATAGGAAATTTTATTTGCGTCAGAAATTTGTTGACCCAATCTGGCGGGCTGACCGTCAACGATAATCTTTCCCTTCTCTATCAATTCGTCGGCTTTTCGGCGAGAAATACCCAAGCACAGCGCCACAAATTTATTGAGGCGCCAAGATTCTTGCTTTGTGTCTGGGTTTATCATTGTTGCGGATTTATCGATGGAAATTGTGTCGACTGAGAAGTTTCTGATGGTTGATGCGGGATGCTTTGCTCTTGAGGCTGCACTTGGACTGGAGGTATTGCGCTAGCTTGCTCAATAGGGTTCGGTGTTGGCTGCGGCGTTGGAATTGGTTGCGGCGCTGGAGCTTGCGCTGGCTGAGGTGCTGGAGTTGGTTGAGAAATAGTCTGCGTATTGTCCAATTCTTGCGCCATAAGCTTGGAAATATCTACAGAATTCTGAGAGTCGTCAGCTGGCAAAGGTTGAATTACACGATCACCAAGCCCTGACGGTCGTGGTGCGGGCGATGAAATGGCGCCATAGGCTGCGGCAGAGTTGTCGGCTGAGGCTGCGGCGCTGGAATTGATTGTGGCGCTGGAGCGAATACTTGTTGCGGATGTTGTTGTATGAGCGGATTCACTGCAGGAGTCGTTGGCGTTGCAGCGGGGGCGGCTGGTTGCGGCGACAATGAAGAAATATCAGGTCTAGTAACTGGCTGCGGCGCTGCTGGAGTTGGCTGAGGTGTTGGAGTGGCTGGCTCATATGCATGAGCTGGCTGTGAAACCGGTACTGGATTTGTGCCGACTCCCGGAAGATCTCCCAAAGGTTTCGTGAACTGCCCTCACGACGTCTTCTATTCCTACCTGAGATTTCACCAGGTATTTATCAGCACCAAGCTGCTCGCCACGCTTTCTCTGATCCTCTGAGGATAGCGCGGTCATGATAATCACCTTAACGTCTTTTGTTTCTGTCGTTGAGCGTAAAATGTCCAACATATCAAAGCCAGAGATTTTTGGCATCATCACGTCGCTTAGGATTAATCGCGGACGTTCTTTAATTGCCATGGCCAGAGCTTCTTCGCCGTCGCCCGCCGAAACGATATCGTAGCCCTCCGCCAAAAGTCGTACACCGTAAATTTCGCGTAAACTTTTGTCGTCCTCAACCAATAAAATTTTTGTCATATATTTATACTATACTGAAGTTTTGACAAAAATCCATAGCCCTTATGGTTATTATTCGCGGCCAGGTATGGACAATTGCTGGCGCTTTTTGCGTAACTCTTCTTCAATTTCAGCCAGCGTTGGCTCGGAAGAATTTCTGGCTGGCTGTGGAATTTCTGGCTGGACTACTGGAGTGGTCGGTGTGGCTGGATCTGGATTTTCTGGAGTTGCGATTGCGACTGGATTTGAATCGACAATTTCGCTATTATTTTCAGTTGCGGCATTTTCCGTCTTCTCTTCTGCAGCAATTTCAATTTTTTCTGAAGCCAAAGAGTCTGGCGTTGAGTCTTCAGGCTTTTCAATTTCTGCAGATTCCAAACGTTGTTTTGCGTCCGAACTATTCATACGAGGAATTTCCAGATAGAAAGTACTTCCCTCTTTATATTTGCTTTCAACTCGCAAGTTTCCAGACATGGCCTCGGCTAAGCGGCGGCTCAAATATAGCCCCAAGCCAGTTCCGCCAATTTCTCGCGTGTCAGAATTGTCCACCCGATAAAATTTCTGGAATAAATGCGGAATATCTTCGGCGGGAATGCCAATGCCGCTATCTTTTACGCTTACGGAAATCTGCTTATCGTCGCCGGTAATATTGACGACAACTTCGCCCGACGGCGTGTACTTGATGGCATTTTCAATCAGATTGCTAACAACTTCCCTAAAATGGTCAGGGTCAATATTGGCATAAAAAATCGGCTGCAATGACTTCTCCTTACCCTCATCAATTATGTCTGGCATGAAGATATAATTGAGCTGCTTTTCATTAGCTTTTGTTGCTAGACCATCAAAAATATTCTTCAAAAATTCGTTTACGTTGATGATCTTCGGGTTATTTTTTTCATTCGCCCGTCTTCAACTTTGCTGATATCAAGAAGATCTTGGAACAATCGTCCCAGATGTTGTGCCGATTCGTGGGCTTTGGTGATGAAGTCGCGGGCTTTCTCGTCGATGTGAGCGGTGGCTGGATTTAACGCCAGACCCAAATAGCCCTCAATTGACGCAACTGGCGTGCGCATCTCGTGGCTGGCGGTGGAAATAAACTCGGCTTGCTCACGCTCCTCGGCTTTTTTTCTTTAGTGATATCGCGGAAAAACTACGATGATCCCTTCGCCATCTGTGCCGACTGGAGAGCTGACGATTGACACTAAAAATGCGTTTTTTTCAGAGCTAGTCAATAGGAATAATTTATCGTTGTGTGTTGGCTGGTTTTTTTGATAAAGGATTGGACTATTGGATTTTTCGAGGTCTTCTACGTCTTTTTCCGTCTGAAGTAACGAGTTTTAAGACGCTTTTTCCAGTTAAGTCCCGAGCGCATCGCCTTGGTCCCAGCCGATGATTTGTTGGGCAGATGGATTGATTAATTCTATATTGCCATCTTTGGAGATCGCCAGAACGCCGTCGTCGATGGCATTAATCACTACATCAGACTTACTTTCAACGGCGGAAAGTTTATTCTCCAAGCTGGATGTGTTGTCGTCGGTTTTTGGCGGCGAATCCATAAAAACAAGGCTGAAAAATCAAAGGTAAAAATCCGAAGAAGAGGTAGCCGATGATGAATTGTATGTTTATTCCCTGTTGAACGCTGGTGGCTATAATCTGTAAAATAACCAAAAGTCCCATTATTCCTGAGATTATTGCGCCGAAAAATCCTGCAAAAATTGCCACGATAATCCACATAACTAGGAATGGTGAAACGACTCCGCCGCTGGTAATTATGGTGACTGTAGCGACGGCGACAGTTAACAAATATACAAAAAAATTCCGATTTCAGTTTCGTATTTTTCTGGGAAGCCAAAAACATAAAATCAGTACAATTAAGCTGCCAATTCCCTGCTACTCCAGCCGCCAAATCTGAGACAGATAATCCGATTGGCAATTGATAGCCGGTCGGTATAAATCGCGCCCACGCATATAAAAGAATAATTGTAAAACAGCTCAGTAATGCCACTTCACACAATCTCCTTAGCCAAAATCTGGAAATTGCGTGAGGCTTAAAGTAAATCCCGCCCTTTTTCATGCTTTTATTATGGCGAATTTTCGGAAAAATCTCAAGTGATAAATATGACGTAGAGGTCGTATGGATGCGAAAAAGTAGACAAGCCCTCCCTTTCCATGGTATAATCCATGGAGTTATGGCCCTATCGTCTAGCGGTTAGGACACCAGGTTCTCATCCTGGCAACCCGGGTTCGATTCCCGGTGGGGTCACCAATAATGCTATTTTAGAGTCTGTAAGGGGCTCTTTTTTATTATCTTGAATCATTTACAGTTCAGACATTCTGTGTGAATATCCTAAACCTCATTTTTCATTGCGTCAAAATATTTTTAGTCGTCACTACTCATTTGCTTGACGACATCTATCAAATTCCGCGGTGTAATGTCAGCCTTAATTAGATATCCGTCAACACGACTCATGACAGACCTACGCGAAGCTTCGTCCTGCTCAAAATTGGTCATAATCAAAATCTTACTATTCGGAACCAAATCGACATTGTTGTTTCTCAGTGCGTCTAAAATCTGGTCGCCGCGTTGCTCTGGTAACATCAAATCTAAGATTATCAAGTCAAAGTTCTGGTTGCGCGCCGCCACTAGCCCGTCATTTCCCGTCGACCACCCACGTCACGTCATATCCCGCTTTTTTTGCAGACTTCTGACGTACATTTCGCCAATAAATCGGTCATCTTCCACGCATAAAATTGTCTTTATCATAATTCCTCCTAGCCCTTATACATAGCGTGATTTTTTATCCAGCCGCCGCCTTTTCGTATCAATTGATTATTTAGCTGCCCGTCTTCTAGCAATTTATCTTTAACTGTAGCATAAATTGGCAAAGTGAATGAGAAGATCGAGCCTTCGTTTTCGCGGGATCGAGCGATTATCGAGCCGCCGTGAGATTCGACAAAAGGCTTTGCAAATATAAAGCCCAATTCCCGTCCCAGCCACGGCCTCGCGTGATCTGTGCGATCGATAGAATTTATGGAACAAATTGTCCACGACGTTCGCCGGCATCCCAATTCCATTATCGGCGACGGACACTTCCACGAAGTCGCCTTTTTTCTCTGCGGAAACGGTTACGGACCCGCCCTCAAAACTGTATTTGATGGCATTGTCAATTAGATTACCAATCACTTCCCCCGATGCTTCCGTGGTCAGCGGCTACGGTTGGGAGGTCGTCTGGAATATTGACGCTGAGCATTCTGTGTTGAGTCGAGGCGCGAAGCTGCATATCATCAGCAATCGAGGCGTAAATATTAGCGACAGTGTCTTCCAACAGATAAACCTTCAAGTGGTGCCTATCATATCTAGCAACGTTAAGAATATTATCTATATAGCTAGACAAGCGGTTGGATGAAACGACTAGTCTGTCAAGGAGTTGCCTTTCGTCGCCCTGCAATCGTCCAGCAAACTCTTCGTTGATAATATCCAGATATCCACGAATAACTGTAATCGGTCCGCGAAGCTCATGGGCGGCAAATGAGATGAAATTGAGATCCTCTTCTTCTGGCAAATATCCTTTAGACTTGTCGATGAGAAAAATGACGGTTTCGGCGGCGGCGCCTTTCTCAAATGAAGCCACGATATCAAAGATCCGCGTTTTTTGGATGATGTCGGGGTTGGTGCTAATGCGTTGCCAGCGATGTTCGGCTTTAATTTTCTCATTGGCGATTTCGTGAAGCCAATCGGAAATGCTCAGTTCGTTTAGAAAATCAAGCGCCAGAAAATCCTCGCCTTTTGCGTTCCTGGAAATCGGAGCGGCGGAATTGGCGAAGATAATTTTCTGATTGGAATTAAGAATTACTACGCCAGTACTGGCTTGATTCAGGGCTTGAGTGAGCGGAATTTTTGGTTTGTCGTTGTCGTTAGCTGGTTTTTGCTCTGGCTGATAATCGCCATAAATTGCCTGAAGTGCCGTCTTAAATCCGGTTTTTTCGTAGCATTTATCGTTGGGGTTTGGTGGAGTGTCAGTGGTTAGTTCGCCAATTTTGTGAGACAGTGCCGCCAGAATTTTATTAAGCGGCGCAGCGATGATTTTAACGATAGAAATTGAAAATAGGATTTGCAAGATAGCGGTAATTAAAATGATAATCCAGAAATTTAGCTGAAATATGGAAATTGCCGTGAAATGGAGCGCGATTCCCAGCCCTAATATGATGCAGGCACTCGCTGATAATAGGACTAATATGACTTTTCGGTAATAATATTGTTTGTACTCGCGCAGGGTTTTAGACGACGGATCTATTGCCATGAAACACTTCCCCTTCCTGGCGTGAAGGCTGCAATCCATGTTTGTCCGCGATTTAAGGCGATGTCTTTTCCGGATTCATCGGTCAATTTAAGCGGCGAATTCATGTCCGCTTTTGACCAAGTGGCGGTGGCGACTGTGCCGTTTTGGAAAATGTAAGCTTTGCCGGATCCTGTCGTTTTGACGTCTTCGTAGCCATCGTAATTTTGAGCCCGAGCTTCAACGCCAACTTCCATAACTACAACGGTGTTTGGAGCAATTTGCCCCTCTTCCCTATCGGTATGTGGCGCGCCAGCCATGCCCCTGAGGTAAGAATTCGACGCCTTGTTGTAAGCGTATGAGGTGTTGTAGAGTGAGCCGCTGAGGGTTTATGTTTACAGATGTGGCGTTTGGCGATTCGACGGGCTTGCTGTCTGCTCGCGCGAAGCTGGTGAATTCGGAATTGTTATAGCCTTTTGCGCTGTTCAATTGGTCAAGCTTCTCTCCTGAAGTATAGACGTTGTGCGGCGCGTAGCGGTCGCGAGATCGCCAATACGATCCGTCGTTAAAGAACTGGTCGATGTCGCGATAATTGCCGTTTCTGACTTGAGATAAAGCGTTGGGGCTTCCGCCAACGTGCGCGATTGACGCCTGATACGGCGCCGCCCAGCTCAAATAGTACAATCTTAAGCTTCGCACTGGACCGATTAGCGCAGGTTTCTCCCCTTGATACAGAGCCAAAAACCTAGTGATTCCGCCTTCCGCTACAGCTTCATAAACTACACCGGCTTTTTTCAGTCCTGACTGCGGTCTGGCGGATGGACTATTCTCAATCATCACGCCAGTTACAGGTAGCTTCGCGGCGGCTTCATTCGCGATTTCCATTCCGGTCAATGGCGAATAAAACTTCTTCGGTGTGGGTTTTTTGGCTGGCAGTTTCAGTTCCACACTAGCGGTCTGCTCGTATTTTATGGAGTGAATTGCAATTATGAAAACTCCAGCGATAACCATCGCGCTCACCACGAGTACAATCGCCAGAATGTGCTTTTTTACCCATTCTTTGAACGACTCCCAACGGGCGTTCTTTTTTTGTCCTGATTTATCTATTTTTTCAACATTCATGCTTATGCTTAGTATAGCATTTTCGGCGCACGAATAAACTATTTTTTTGTAGATAATTATCGATTCTTTGCAGAGTTTTTTTCCTTGCCAATTAGCGCCAGCGTGTCGTTAGCTGCGGACTAAACGGCGCCCACGTCGTCACAATTCTCACCAGACTAAACAAAATCCCCGGCTTCTGCCCCGTCGTTTCCAGCAATTGATTAAGGCAATTCTGAATTGTTTCTGACGTCCAATCTGTAATTTTTCTCGAATTCTTGGCGCGCAATTGTCAATAAACCCTCGTCGTTCGTCGTCGGTCAATTTGCGAAGTTGCTTATTTCCGTCAATTAATTCCGTGTCAATTTCAGGCTCGACGAAGAAATAACTTGTTAATTTTTGGCAAATCTTGCAATGTCTTCAAGCGATCTTGCGCCAATTCCAGAACGCGCTTTTTATACGATTCGTCGGCGTTTTTGGCTTCTTCGCCCCAGAACGGTTGGCAGCGAGAATAAAGATCGTCCAAGCTAAGCGAGCGAATCCATTGACCGTTCAGCCAGATAAGTCGTTGTTCGTCAAATCGCGCGCCAGATTTTTGAACACGGTCAAGTGAGAACTTTTCAATCAGTTCGGCTTTGCTGAAAATTTCCTGCTCCGTGCCGTCATTCCAGCCAAGTTGCGCTAAGAAATTAAGCATCGCTTCTGGCAAAATTCCCTCTGATCGATACTCAGTTACGCTTTTAGCGCCGTCCCGTTTGCCAAGTTTTTTATTTCCCGATGGCGCCATAATATGTGGCACGTGCGCCAAAAATCGGCGGCGTAATTTTAAGAGCTTCGTAAAGCGACAGGTATTTAGGCGTACTGGCAATATATTCCGAGCCGCGAATCACGTGCGTGACTTGCATCTCGAAATCGTCAATGATGTGCGCAAAATTGTAGGTTGGCAGACCGTCTGCTTTGATCAGAATGAAATCGTCCAAAGCTTCTGGGCCGGCCGACAACTCGCCCATAACGGCGTCCGTCCAAGAATATCGCTTAATTTCCGGAACTTTGAAGCGCAGCGGCATTCCAAGTTGCCACTCTGGCGGATTTTCCGGGCGATGGTCGCGATATAAAAATGCTCGTTTTTCAGCCTTGGCTTTGTCGCGGAAAACTTGCACTTCTTCAGGCGTGTATGGGTCAGCGTAAGCTAGCCCTTCGCTAATCATTTTCTTCGCCCATTTTATATAAATATCGCGGCGATCTGTCTGGTGATATGGGCCAAAATTGCCAGACTCTTCTTTTGGATTGTTAAGAGTTGGCCCCTCATCCCAATTTAATCCTAACCAATTTAAGGTTTCCAAAATCATTTCTTCCGCGCCTTCAACGAACCGAGCTTGGTCTGTGTCTTCAATGCGTAAGATGAAATCTCCCTGATGTGCTCTGGCGACAAGGTATGTGTATAACGCCGTACGAACGTTGCCTAAGTGAATATAGCCAGTCGGACTTGGCGCAAAACGAGTTCTAATAGTCATGAGTAAATTATAGCACGTTATCTGATGAGTTACAGACTAGTGGCAATTTTTTCAATTTGGCTGCTTGAGAGGTTTGCGTCGCCGCTGATTTGATATAGGATCCCGCCGTTCACCCAAGCCGCTTCTTTTTCCGCCGCTGTAAATTGTCAATCCGTCGATCATCGTGATGTTTGGATTCTTGTGCTTTTCAGAGAAGAATTCTTTCACTGCTGACGAATTCCAACCGCTTTTTTGCTGGGTTATGGTGTACCCTGAACTTCCGTCGGCGTAGGCATATTTCATAGAGACCTCTCCCGATTTGAATTTGATAGGGCCATTTAAGGCGTAGCCGTCTGGCTTGTAGCCTGGATATTTGGCATCAATTCCCGACTGAACGGCTGCCATTTTTATGGAGATATTTGGCATACTCAGATATGTTAAATAGCCACCGAGTAGCATCACTGCAAAACCAACAGAAAACGTATTCAACCAACGCAAGGCGCCGCCCTTTTTCTGGCGTCGACGTGCTTTTTTATTGCTGATAACCTCATTCGACAAAGCTTTTTCAATTGCTTCGTTTTTCAATTGATGAGCGGTTTTTGCGACTGGCTTTTCTATTTTTTGCGGAGCGACGGCGACAATCGGATTGTTATTCATGGCCAGAGACTGGCGTTCTTTTCGCAATTTAGTGTTCACGCTAAGAGGTCTTTGCTGAGCGCGACGAGTAACGGGGTGAGTTTCGGCCGGGCGGTTAATAGCGATTTTCTGAGGAGCTGGCTTGCTGACAATTGGCGTAGAAAACTTCTTCACAGCGACATGTTGCTTCACGTCGACGCGAGCCTTCTGGGGTTTGGCAGCCAATGGCGTACGCTGTGGCATTTTAACGTGCCGACGATTCAATGTGCTGGATTTCTGAACGTGTGCGGCGTGAATATTTGATACAGATGTACCACGCTTACTGATTGATTGTTCTTTTTTTATCTCAGTTTCTTTCACGTCAATATTATCCATCACCATTCCAGTGACAGTATTGTAAGCTCGTCCATTGATAATCACGTAGTTTTTACTTGCCATTAATCCCCCTAATGTTTATTCCTGTATATTATATTACAAATCGCCTAAGGTTTTTTCAAGTGTAAAAATATGTTATAATTTCCGTAATTATGTACCAGAAAAAGAATCGCACTAAAGAGCTCGCGCGGCGGACCTTTGTGTACACGCTGATGACATTATCACTTATAATTCTTCTTACGTTTTTGACGTTTAGAATGCTCGGCTATACGTTTGATCCAAATACGAAAGAATTGCAACAGACTGGACTTGTTCAATATGAATCACATCCTGGCGGGGCGCTGGTTTATGTTGACGATATGGAGCTGCGTCGCACTCCGACGAAAAGCACCGTTCTTCCTGGCAAACACACTTTTTCAATGAAATTGGATAAATACGAACCGTGGCAAAAAACGCTGAGCATCAAGTCTGATACTGTTACAAATTTGAATTACGCCAGACTGATTCCGACAAAACGCGAAACTACCGAAGTAAAAACGTTCGACTCATTACAATCCGTTTCTCTGTCGCCAGCTGGCAATTTCTTGATAGGATTTGGTGTTAAAGATAAAACTCCGATTTTGACAATTGGTGACATTCGCGACACGAACAAAGATAAAGAAAAGTTCACGGAGCATGCATTAAGCACGAGTGTTTTGGCTGGCTATTCCCTGTCTTCTGATAATCATACGTTTACCGTGTCGGAGTGGGACCGCGATTCTCGTTACGCGCTAGTGAAGCATTCGTATCCAGCGGAAAATAATACTACTGGTGTGCAGTGGTTGGTTTTTGATAGAGAAAATCCAGAGAAAATTACCGACGTAACAGCTATGACTGGTTTTGCAATTAAGCAAATCAGCTTTGCGGGGACTGGCGCGCACACGGTTTACGCTTTGCAGGAAACTGGCGAATTGAGGCGAGTTGATCTTGATAGCTCGACAATTTCCAGCCCAATTTTAGTTGGTGTCGAATCTTTCAAGCTTTACGGCGACGATCGTTTGTCCTACCTGGCTGTTATTGACGGTAAAAAAGTGGCGGGAATTTGGAAGCGAGATTGGAAAGAGCCGTTTGTGATTGGTACTTTTGCTACTAATTCTACCCCAGTAATTCGAACTTCTCGCTATTTCAATAAAGACACCGTGGTCTTGACTGATGGCAAAAATATGACAATTTACAGAGGTGAAATTTCAGATTCTAAGGACCGCCAAAAAGAGTTCTTAAAAACGGCAAAGACCATTAAAATTGACAATGCGACTGCGAACGTGATGATGGACAATGCTGGGCGATTTATCGTGGCGCAAAACGGCGCGGTACTGCAGACTTATGATTTGGAGCGTAAAGAATTGTCGAGCGTGTTTAATATTGGTGTGGCGCAGGAAGTGAAGTGGCTTGACAACTTCTATATTCGTAGCGTTTCTGCGTCGGGAAAAATGGAGATTCGCGAGTTTGACGGTACGAACGCTCATACGTTGATAGACGTTAAGCCTGGTTTGGATTCTGTTTTGTCCTCGAATCAGCGATACGTTTACGGATTGACGACCAACGCTTCTGGAAAAATTGTCCTGAGTAAAATGAATATGGACAATGGATCTGTTGGGCTATTTAATTAAATAGCTAGTTTATCGACCGCCGAATAATTTCTCAAGCAAAGTCGGCTCGGGTTTTCCTGGGATATTTGAGTTGTTGCTTTGCTGCTGATTTGAGCTGGATTCTGAAGTCGCGGTAGCTTTGCTTGGATCTGGGCTGATTTGTTCTGCGAAGATAAGAAGTCGCTTTTCTGCGGTTCCTAAAGGCACGCAACTTACAAGTGTCAGTATTGGCTTGTCTGTGTTAATCTGAACTTTTGAAACTTCGGTTGGCATAACAACTTCTGTTGATGTTACCTTGTAAGTGTAACGCTTTCCATTATAGTTCATGTAGATAATGTCGCCCTTGACCAACTTTTCATTCTGAGCAAAGACGAATTTATAATCGCCACCAGCAAAAGCGTCGTTACTGGAGTGTGCGGCAAATACGGCATTTCCGACTTCGCCTGGCACGGCGCTGGCGCCAGGAATTGAAAAGTGAGCCACTCCCTTCTCCATGGCTTTTGATTGTGATTTCGTGTCGCTGGCGGCGCCGTAAATAACTGGCGCGTCAACGTTAATCTTTGGAATGATAATCCTAGGTTCTGGTCCGACAGTTACATCAGTAGAGGCGTCAACAATGATGTTTTGCGGGTTAATTGCACCGGGTGTTGTGTAGGCTGCGACCGCGCCGAAAATAATGCGGTTATATTGCAAAAACATGAAGACTAATAGCACCGATAATCCAGCAATCGCCGGAACGAAATGCCGAGATTTTTTCACTTTATTTGCGGAGTCGCGAACCTTTTGCTGAATTTGACTGCGAAGTTCTTTTATGGCTGCTTTTTGTGGGTCCAGAGGCTCGTCTTCGCTGATTACTGGCGTGATATTCTGATTTTCCTTCGTCAATCGAGAAATTTCACGGTTTTTTGCCGCAATGTCGCCAGCGTAGTAACGCTCGTAATACATCTGATAATATTTCTGCCAAGCACTGTGATACTGTTTCCATTGGTCGGCTGAAACTTGAGTGTGGATGGTTGAATTTTGAGTTTGAGCGGTTTGGTTTGCGGGAGCAGAATTGCTAATTTGTGGCTTTGGCTGAATCTGGGTTTGGGCAATTGGCGTCGTCCGCATAGCGTGATTAGCAGAGTCTTTTTTTAGCTCTGGCTGTGGCGTTGTTGAGATTTGCTGAGGTTTGGCTATTTGTGTCTTAGGCTGTTCTGATAGGACTTCGGGCTTTGATTGTAATTGAGCGGAAAATGACTGCGGCTGAGCTTTTTCTGGCGCAGAATTCTGTTCTTCTGTTCTGGAATAAATAGCGTCAAGTTGCCCACGAATAACATCGGCAGCGGCATTTCGTGAGGCTGCTGAGTCGCGAGTTGGCGGCGTGAGAGATCGGCGCTGATCTGATACCGGCATGCCCACTCGACCGTTTGATTGATCATCCGTCGGATACATAACTTCTTTCATTATACGTCAAATTGATATCAAATAAAAGTCGTGCTTGTGAGAAATTGTTAGTTGTGTTACAATCATACGGTAGCTTGGAGCGTTCTCTTGTGCCGCGGTGGCGGAATTGGTAGACGCGCTAGACTCAAAATCTGGTGAGCAATAGCTCGTGCCGGTTCAAGTCCGGCCCGCGGTACCAGAGGCAGCTTCAGGTGATAATCGTCCATTTTGGGCGATTTTTTTATGCAAAGAAAACAGCCCGCAGAAAGGCGCTACCGAGGCTTTATAGCCTTCCAGGCAAGCTGTTTCCTTTCTGCGGGCTTTACAGCCCCTTTCCTCCCTCATTCATTCCTGCGTTCAGCAGGAACATGAAGCTGGTGAAGCCTCCGCCTAGTGCCCCAATGGGGGCCGCGGAGGACATGTCTGCGGCAAGCAGGAATGCGATTAGCATCCCAAGCAGTGCCCCGATTGCGGCGGAAGCGGCGACGACCGCCGCTAATGCTGTAACCATGATGAAGAGAGGTCCAATCTTCATGACACTCACTTCCTTTCGAGAAGTGCTTTACTCATGACCAAGGGCTACTTTCACCCTTTGACAAGTCATGGGTGAAAGCTTGATAGTATGATACAACTAATTGTACGTAATGTCAAGCGGATATTTATAAGAAGCTACATTTTGCAAATAGCGGTACTGATTGCTGCTAGTGGCGCTTTCGGCGACCAAATCAAGTAGCTTGCGGCGCGGGCGCCGACGGTTCCTCGCCAAATTGCCATTGGTGCGTCCCATTTTTGGGTGACGACTTCTCCGCTGTGGGCGATTATTAAATTGTCGGCATGAAAAACGCAAATTGTTACGGGATATGTGATGGTGAATTTATGAAGCGCTTCGACGAGTTGCGACAATTGAATGCTGAACGTAATCATTTTTGGATAAAAAATTGCGCGGAATATTTTCTGAACTTGCGCCAGACTTGCTATGAAAACCACGTGCGGATTGTCCAGAATTTCCTGAAAACTATTTTGCACGAGGTCAATCGCATCTCGCGTCAGAACGACGGGAATTTCTGATTTTTTGATCAATTCTTCGTAGACAATTGCCGTTTGACTATTTCGCCCAGCGTCGCCGCATAATAGCAATACGTCCGCCCATCTTTCTAGCGCCAAAGTTTCAGTGAGCGCTTCGTTTGCCAGACTGCCCGATTGGTTTGTTGGCGCGAATAAAACGTCGGTCATATTCGCGGGAACATTTTTTTTCAAGGCGTCAGGCAGTAAAACGCGAGCCTCGCCTACGCCAGCCCTGAGCGCCTCTTGATAACTTTCTGCCACCGCCAAAAAGCCTAATTTGTTGCCACCGATGATTCCTAATTTTCCCGCTTGGTCGCGTCGTTCTGGCTTGTTCCATTCGACGTCTGGAAAAAGTGGTTTCCCTGGTTCTTGTTTTTGCCAAAATTTCATATCCATTACAGATCTACCTCAATACTCACCGGGCAATGGTCGCTGCCCATTTGTTCTGGATGAATTTGCGGATTAGTAACGCGATTTGCGATTTCACGCGACGCTAGCCAATAGTCAATCCGCCAACCAACATTTCGCGCTCTGGCATTCGCCCAGTGTGTCCACCAGCTATACGCGCCAGTTTTTTCGGGGAAAGCTGCTCGGAAAGTGTCCGTAAATCCAGCGTCCAAATAGTTCTGAAAACCTTCCCTTTCTTCGTCGGTGAAGCCGTGCTTGCCGACGTTGGGTTTTGGATTTGCCAAGTCAATTTCCTGATGTGCCACGTTCATATCGCCACAATAAAGGACCGGCTTTGACAATTCCAGTTCTTCCAGATAAGCCAACACCGCCTTGTCCCATTTTTTATATCGCAAATCCAATCGGCTCAAATCCCCCTTTGAGTTCGGAGTGTAGCAATTGACAACCCAAAAATCGTCAAACTCAGCGGTGATAATTCGTCCTTCGTCGGCTGGATTGCCGTATTCATCGCCCGTTAAATCAAACCTTTCAATGATGTTCGGCGGAAATCCGTCACGCCAATTTAGGGGTGGGATTTTAGAGAAAATTGCTGTGCCAGAATAGCCTTTTTTGGCGGCGGAATAGAAATGTTCGTGATAATTCGGTAGGTCAATTTCAACTTGATCTCTGGCGGCCTTGGTTTCCTGTAGACACAGAATATCTGGATTGTACGTGTCGATGAACTTCGCAAATTCACCCTTATTTATAACTGCACGAATACCGTTTACGTTCCAAGAGAAAAGCTTCATAATTTTATTATACCGTGATGATATAATTTAATGAATATGCTACCAATGTACGATAAGTTTTTGGGCGAAATATCAAGCGATTTCATGGACGTGGGAGGCGTGAAAACTGCTTATTATTTTTATCAAGGCGACTCGAATAAAACTATTTTTGCTAATTCACGGCATTGGTGGCGATTTTCACGGGATGATTTCGCTGGCTTACCGCCCTGAAAAATGACGCGAATTTGGTGTTTGTTGACTTGCCTTCTCACGGCAGAAGTCAATTGATAAAAGATATGAAAATGAGGGATGTTGAAAATTGGGCGATGAATTTGATGTCGGCTTTTGACGGTAAAGGCGTGTCAATTGACGAGGTTGTCGCCCATTCGCTTGGATGTTTGGCGGCAAATAAAATGCGATGCCGGAAAATTTGGTACATCAGTCCTCCGATGAAAACTTCGGTTATGTCGAGAATTTCCTCGTCGTTCTTTTACCGCACTCGTCGGGTGAATCAATATATTTATTTGAACTATTATTTTTCGGTGTTTCGTGGGCTGTGCTTGGTGAATAATAGACGGAAAAATGTCGTGGATTTGATACGGTGGCTGACGAAAAATACGCGAGTAACGCGGCGGCAATATTTGGAGCAATCGAAAATTGCGCGAGACATTTCGCGGGGTGAAAAAATCATTATTTCTGAGCGTGAATTTACGGGATTGATAGTTGGGCGACGGGACAAGATTTCGCTTCCTGTGAACGCCGCCGATGGCGTAAAAATTGATAAATTTTTGGAGCTTGATACGGGGCATTTGTCGGTGTTGGACAGTCCAGAACTGGTTGCCGAATTGATATTGGCGGAATAATTATTTGCTATACTGTAGGTATGAGTAAGAAAGACGATAAAAAACTAATTGTTAATATGATTTCTGAGAGTGAATTCACCGTTCAGGGTCATGGTGTGCATACGGCTTATAAGGAGATTACGGACGCGCTGCGTAAAAGAAAAGATATTGATATTGAAGTGAATTCTGATCGTCCTGCTGACATTATTCATATTCAGACTATGGGTTTGTATTCGTTTCGGCATTTGATGAAAAAAAGTGGCAAAAAAGTTGTTTCTGCTCACATTGTGCCGGATAGTTTTATCGGTTCAATTAAAGGTGCGAAATATTGGAAGTCTTTAGGTCGAGCGTGGCTGAAATTCTTTTACAAAAAGGCTGATTTGGTTTTGGCCTGCTCTGGTATGGTTGCTAATGAGTTGATAAACGATATGCACGTGCCAAAGACGAAAGTTCTTTACAATACGATAAATATGTCGAGATATAAGCATTCTGCTGCGGAGAAAAAGTCGGCTCGGAAGAAGCTTGGCTTGAAGGATGATGATTTTGTGGTTATGGGAAATGGTCAAGTCCAGCCGCGAAAACGTTTGGATATTTTAATAAAAGCTGCCAAAGAAATGCCAGATGTAAAGTTTTTCTGGGTGGGAGGAATTCCGTTTAAGAATTTGGGTGCAGATTATAACGCCATGCAAAATATGATAAAAAATGCGCCGGACAATCTCACTGTAACTGGTGTGATACCTCTGGAGAATGTTCGTGACTATTATGTCGCTGCCGACGTTTTTGTTTTGCCAGCTATGCAGGAAAATCATCCTATGTGCGTCTTGGAGGCGGCTGGCGCTGGCTTGCCGATCATTCTACGCGACATTCCGCAATATAATGACACATTTAAGGGCGACGCTGTTATGGCGAAAACGGACGATGAATTTTTAGAATTGATCAGTAAATTGCGCAAAGATAAGAAAGCCTATAAGAAAGCACAACTTGGTGCTGAGAAAATTGCTGAGCGTTTTGACAGTAGTGCTGGCGCCGAGCGCTTAGTCGAATTTTATCGATCGCTGATATAAATGGTATAATGGGGCTATTATGAGGATAGGACTTTTTACGGACAGCTACAGGCCGTCCATTAACGGTATCGTTTACGTTGTCGAATCATTAAAGCGCGAGTTGGAAGCTTTGGGGCATGAGGTTTATGTTTTTTGTCCAGCAAAGTCTATTAGTCCGTCCAAGCAAGCCGAACTTCTTCACGAAGATGAGAATAGTCGAATAATTCGTTTCCGTTCAATTACGGGCGCGTTCTTTGATGATTACGACACGTCGGTGTTCTTCCCTCCTGTGGTGCAGCGTCAAATTGCCAATATGCATCTGGACGTCGTTCATATTTTTACGCCGTCGCAAATTGGTCTATTGGGCGTGAAGGCGGCGAAGAAAAATAATATTCCTTTGATTATCCAGCATTGTACGGATCTATACGAATTCGTCGATCACTACCCTGCGGTTTTGCCGGGAGTTTTGGCGTTGGCGGGAGTGGTTTTTCCATTGTCGGTAAAATTGAATGGACAGGATTTGTTGGAGGTTGCCAAATTATATCGTCCGCGTAATGGCGTAACGAAATGGAATAAAGATATTATTGAGCGCGTCATAACTATTTTATACAGCAAGGCGGATGCGGTGATTGCCCTGTCGCGTAAAAGCCGCGATCAATTGGAATCTTGGCAGACTGAAGATTATACGTACGATGTTACTTTAATGCCAAACGGCGTGAATGCTCTTCCGCGGGCGAGCGCGAAACGAGTCGCAGAGTTCCGCGAGCAATGGAATCTTGATGAAAAAGATGAAGTGTTTGGATTTGTGGGGCGTTTGGGCGAGGAAAAGAATTTGCCAATTTTGATTCAGGCGTTTAGCGAGTTTATTGCCGAAGCTCGTCCGAAATCGAAGCTATTGTTTGTTGGCGATTTTGAATATCGAAAGACTTTGGAAAAAATGGCAGCCGAGACGGATTTTGCGGATAGGATTATCTTTACTGGCGCTATGCCACGAGAAGATTTGGGCGTGGCCTATAAAGTGATGAATGTATTTACGTTCCCTTCCTTAAAAGATACGCAGGGCTGGGTTCTTCACGAAGCCGCTCACGCCGGAAAGCCGATTGTTATTATTGACAAGGAAGTTTCAGAGGTTGTGAAGGACGGAGTTAATGGCTATTTTGCAGAGAATAATCCGGAAAGTGTCGCGGAAAAAGTAATTGCAATTCTAAAAAAAGCCCGAAGAAACAAGCGGAGTTTAGCGCTGAAAGTAAGAAGCTGGCTAATAAATTCACAGAGCGCAGTCAAGTGAAGAAACTTGAAAAGCTTTATGAAAATCTAATTAAAGCGCGCGAAAATCAATAAATTCTGAGTCGAGTTCGTAGTCAATGCGATTATCTATTAGAGATAAGTCGCCTTGTTTCTCGGTCTTGGTCGCGGCGTTTGATGGTTTGGCGCTTGTCGTAATTTTTTTCTTACCTTTTCCAAGCGCAATTACAACTTTTAATAAATTTTTCCGTTGGTCAACAATTTGGTCGGGACAATTGTCATTCCCTGTTTTTTTGCTTCTGTAAAATTGGACAATTGTTTTTTTACTTACCAATAATTTCCGCGCTGAAGTGTCGACTGAGCGGCTATTTGCTTCTCCGCGAACGTTTAATCGCAGTGAAAAGCTGGCGTTATTTAGCCACAATTCGCCGTTTCTTAAGCTAACAAATGAGCCTTTAAGCTGGACGTGTCCTTCTCTGGCGGCTCGCACTTCCATTCCAGTTAGAACCAAACCAGCTACAATTTCTTCGCCAAGTTCATAATCAAACCGTGCGCGACGATTGACAATATTCTGTGTGGCTGGTTTTTTAGCTTTTGGCTTTGACATGGATTATATTATAGCAAAACTTAACGCGACAGTATATTTAAGCTATTTGGTGTGGCTGAAATATGACTTATGTTACAATATCTCAAGCATGATAGCCGACATTCACATTACTGAAAAAAGTTTTGGCGATAAGACGTTAATGAAAGACGTCAAGTTTAGTGTGGACGACGGCGAGAAAGTCGGCGTGGTTGGTCGTAACGGTGTTGGCAAGTCGACGCTGTTTGGAATATTGAGCGGAAAAGACACTGATTATACGGGCGAGGTTATTTTTCGGCGCGGCATTACGATTGCGACTACCGCTCAGGAGCATCACGGCTTGGGCGAGCAAACGGTCATGTCGTATATTCTTGACGGACTTCCAGAATATTCCAAGCTAAAGAAAATCATCGATGAATATCCGCTGACTATGGGCGACAATATGCGAAAAAAATTGAGGAATATACGCAAGCTTTGGAGCGATTTGACCAAAAAGGATTTTATCAAGTTGAAGAAAAAAATTGAGCGAGAGCTGAGCAATTTTCAATTAGACGGTTATGGCAATCGGCGGATTTCTTCCCTGTCTGGCGGCCAAAAAAGGCTGGTGGAAATTGTTAAAATTATGCACTCGGAGGCGCATTTGGCACTGATTGACGAGCCGACAAACCACATGGATTATGTTGCGAAACAGCAGTTTATTGACTGGATGAATTCGCAGCCACATCAAGCGATGCTAATCATTACGCATGATCGTGATGTACTTGGGCAAGTTGACCGAATAGTTGAGATTAAGGACGGTCAAGCCGTGAGCTACCGCGGAAATTACGACGCGTATTTGAAGCAGAACGCTCAAGCGACGACGGCTGGAATGAACAATTTTGAGCAGATTGAGAAGCGAATTGTTAACCTGAAGCAAAAAAAGTTTTTGGACTATCAAAGACTTAAGGAAAAAGTCGCGTAATCCTGGCACGATCCAGAAGTTTAAGCGCTTGGAAAATGAGGCGCGAGCGGAGCTGGAGGAATTGTCGGAAATGGAAAAGCCGACGTTTTTGGATCGACAAAGAATCTGTTGGTCAATTGGATTATAAATCGGCCGAGCGTTACGGAAAAGTTCAAGTCGCGTAATATTCGCCTGAGTATGAAAGACGCATCCAGTCGCAGTCAACACGTGTTGGTTCGCGCGGAAAATGTGGCGGTTGGGATTGGTGAGCGGATATTGTTTGAGGACGTGAATATTGATTTGCGCGAAGGTGAAGCGATTGAAATTAGAGGTCGCAATGGCGCTGGTAAGACTACATTGATTCGGATGATTCTGGCGTCGGGCAAGAGTTTTGACGGCGGTCCTGTTCTTTATTCTGGCGATATTTTCCTTGATCCGCAGGTTCGAATTGGCGTTTATGAGCAAGAAATTGACGAGCGATATCTGTCTGATCCGCTAGAAAAAAAGCAATTGAAAAAGTTATACATGAGTCGCGATTTGTCGATTTCTGATACGAAAATTCGGCAACTTTTGGCTGACTATTTGTTCACGGACGCTGATCGGATGACGCCGCTGGCTCGCTTGTCTGGCGGTCAAAAAGCTCGCTTTCAGATTATTGCTATGCTGGCGAACGACCCGCAACTGTTAGTTCTGGACGAGCCGACGAATCATTTGGATTTGCCGAGTATTGAAGAATTGGAAACGGCGTTGGCTAAGTATTCCGGCGCGATTCTTTACGTCAGTCACGATAATTATTTCCGCGAAAAAAACTTGGCGGAAAAAGTTGTGCAAATTGGCGCAGAATAAAAAAATTTTTCCGCCAGAATTTGACGGAAAAATCTTGAATTGTTTTTTAAGAAAATTAGTCGGATAATAAGCCGTTTTTTCGTAGCAAAATCTTGTAGTTTTTGGTCGATCAAAACCAAGCACTAATTCCCCGTTGATGTCTGTTACTGGCACGCCTTGGAAATTGCCGCCATTTTTATTTAGCAATTCCTCTTTTGCGCCAGGATCAGCCTCGATATCTTTGGAAACAAAGTCAATTCCCAGCTTCTTCAGCCATTCCATTTCCGTGTGGCAAAACGCGCACCAGCTAGTGTTGTACACGACAACTTTTGTGTCTTGATGGTTGTTCGTTGTGTCTTCGCTCATATATTCCCCTATTTAATAACACTTCCAATTATAACATAACGGTTACGCCTATTTAGAATTCTTCGACGTCAAATGCCAATTTTTGCACCATTCGCAGTGATATATATCAATCGACAAATTCGGGTTTGCTAATTCTTGGATTTCTGCTGCTTGGCGGGCTTTTATCTCTGTTGAGAAGCGACGTTTTTTCTGGCAATTAGCCAACCCTGAAATTGACATCAATGATGTTTTTGGACTTTTCTGGCTATTTTTTGAATAATTTCGCCGCGGCATCTTGCAAAATAGTATAACAGATTGATATAGTGGAAAGTAATGGTAAAAGAAACTGACATTTCGGCTAATGATACAGGCGATTCTGGTGCGATGATGATTTTGGCAAGGACGATGATTGGTACAATGTGGCGAATGTTTTTGCCAACAATCGGCTTAACTTTGTTGGGATTGTGGCTGGATAATGTCAGCGGAATGAAGATGAGATGGTTGTTTGCTGGGATTATTTCTGGCGCGATTATCTCAGTGATTCTCGTAGCTTTGCAAATTGCTAAAAATTAAACAGCAGGAGTTGAAAAAATGATCGATTATATGGCAAGCGCTGGTCCGCATATTTCAGTAAAGGTTGACGAAGTTCTCAATATTGCTGGCGTATCTATTACGAATTCACACTTGATGGGATTCTTGGGATTGATCGTACTGGTGTGGGCAATGTTCCGTACTCGTGCGGCGGTTTTAGGTAAAAAGAAACATAATTTTATCACAAGGCTAATTCAGTGGACGTTCGACGGACTTTATAATACGGTTTGCCAAGTTATTCCAGACCAAAAATGGGCGCGTAAAGTTGCTCCGCTTTGTATTACGTTGTTTTTCTTTATCGTTGCGCAGTACTGGCTGGGGCTTCTGCCGATCGTTGGTCCAATTACAATTGGCGAGCATCACACTCCGCTATTCCGCGGTGGCGTGGCTGATCTTAATATGACTTTTGGTTTGGCAATTGTGACGATTGTTGCAGCTCAGGTTTACGCGTTTAAATATTTGGGCTTTAAGGGCAATTTGGGGCGATATTTCGTCAACCCGCTACGCGATCCAATTATGTCATTTGTCGGCATTTTGGAGTTGGTGGCTGAGTTTTCGCGAATGCTGGGACTGAGTTTCCGTCTGTTTGGTAACGTTTTGGCTGGCGAAATTCTCTTGGCAATTATCGCTTACATGACGAAGTTTTTGTCGCCCGTAGCTCTGCAGCCGTTCTATTTCTTTTGAACTGTTTATTGGCGGTATTCAGGCATATATTTTCTTCATGCTATCAACTGTGTTTATTTCCTTGGGGCTGGCTCACCATGATTCGCACGAGCCAATTGATGAAGTTCACTCCTCTGTTGAAACTAGTAAATTAGCAACATCAGAGAGTGATTAAATTAGGTAATAATTAATTAAAAAGGAGAATATTAACAATGGAAGCATTATCATTTGCACTTACCTACGCAATCCCAGCAGCATTTGCAGCAATCGGTGCCGCAATCGTTGGTGCAGCAGCTATGAACGCAGCTGGTCGTAACCCAGAAAAAATCAACGACCTACGCACAATGATGATCTTGGGTATTTCATTCATCGACGCTATTGCTATTATCGGTTTCGTCGCAGCAATCGTCGGCAAAGTTATGTAGTTTTCGGGAGTAAATTGTGGAGAAAAATATTAACACAATTTGCCAATTCTGGCGCATCGGAAAAAGCTGGTTTGTTTGATTCGCTGGGTATTGATTGGGCGCTGTTGGCGTTTCAGACGGTAGCATTTTTTTAATCTTGCTATTTGTTCTTCGCAAGTTTGTTTATCCGCCAATGATGGAAATGCTCGTCAAGCGAGAAAAGGACCTGAAAGCGGCTGATGCGGCGGCAAAATCTGCCAAGGAAAATGCTGACCGAGCCGAAGAAATGACCGCTGAAATGATGCGAAAAGCGCGAGCGCAAGCTAGCGACATCGTGGCGTCTGCTCGAGAAGAAGCGACCGAAGTTGTTGAAGAAGCGGCTAAAAAGCGACTGCCAAATCTGAAGCTTTGATTAAAGAAACACACAATACGATTGCTCAAGAAATTGAAAACGCTAAGAAAGATCTGCACAATTCGACATTAGAGTTGGTGGCTGAAGCGACTGGCAAGGTTTTGGGCGAGAAAATTGATGCGAAGAAAGATACAAAGCTGATTTCGGAAGCGCTTGAGGAGGCTGAATAGATGAGATTAGTGTCCAGAAGAAAGTTGGCAAAGTACGCAGCTGAACAAATTTTAGCTGGCAATGACGCGGTGTTGGAAGAAATTGCTGGTCTTTTGATTTACGAAAAAGCACGAACGTGAAGTTGATTTGTTGGTGCGAGATATTGAGGCAGAATTGGCTGAGAACGGTGAGATTGTAGCGTCGGTCGAGAGTGCGAGAGCGCTTGATGACAACACGAGGCGCAAGATAGAGCAATTTCTGGCGACTGCGGCGAGCAGTAAAAATAGCAAGCCAAAAGTGTCGCTAAGAGAATCAATTGACCCGACGTTGATTGGCGGATTTAGCTACAAACGCCGACCGCAACACTGGACGCAACGGTTTCGAAGAAGTTAAACGACTTGCGGGCGAAGAAAAATCTAGGAGGAAAAATGAGCAAGATTGATGTGACAGAATTAGCCAAAAGCCTGCGGGAAAAAATCGCGCAGCTGGAGGCGACAGAAGGTTTGGAAGATGCTGGCGTGGTTATTCGCGTTGGTGACGGCGTGGCTTGGGTGCACGGCTTAAAGTAGTGCTGGCTATAGTGAAGTGCTGGAAATTGAAACCGATGGCGACACGGTTGAGGCGTTTGCCCTGAACTTGATGGAAGATGAAATTGGCGCGGTGATTCTTGGCGGTGAAGATAAGGTTAAGGCTGGCGCTAGCGTTCGCCGCAAAGGTTCGGTGCTAGACGTTCCTGTCGGCGAAGAATTATTAGGTCGAGTGGTCGATCCGCTAGGTCGACCTCTTGACGACGGTCCAGCGATTAAAACGAAAAAACGTGGTTTAATTGAGCGTCCCGCTATTGGCGTGATGGGTCGTAAATCGGTCCACGAACCTCTGATGACTGGTATTATGTCGATTGACGCGATGTTCCCAATCGGTCGTGGTCAGCGTGAGCTTATCATTGGCGACCGTCAAACTGGTAAGACGGCAATTGCTATCGATACGATGATTAATCAGGCTCGTCAAAAAACTGGCGTGGTAAACGTTTATGTGGCGATTGGTCAGAAATTGTCGAAGATTGCCAGGTTGGTCGACCGACTGAAAGAAGAAGGCGTGATGGATCAGACGATTATCGTTGCAACCAGCCCGTCCGACGCGGCCTCCCTGCTTTACTTGGCGCCTTACGCTGGTACAGCCATGGGTGAATATTTCCGCGATAACGGTGGTCACGCATTGATGATTTATGACGATTTGACAAAGCACGCGGTGGCTTATCGACAGATGTCACTATTGTTGCGCCGCCCACCAGGACGCGAAGCTTACCCAGGTGACGTCTTCTATTTGCACTCACGACTATTGGAGCGCTCGGCTAAATTGTCAGATGAACTTGGCGCAGGAAGCTGACAGCTCTACCGATCATCGAAACGCAGGCTGGCGATATTTCCGCCACATTCCGACCAACGTGATCTCTATTACTGACGGTCAGATTTTTCCTGGAAACCGACTTGTTCTATCAAGGCATTCGCCCAGCCATCTCAGCCGGTCTATCAGTTTCTCGCGTTGGTGGCGCAGCTCAGACGAAAGCCGTTAAATCTGTCGGCGGAAACTTGAAGCTTGGTCTTTCTCAGTTCCGCGAATTGGCGTCATTTGCTCAATTCGGCTCAGATCTTGACGATGCAACAAAGGCTCAAATTGACCGCGGTCAGCGACTCACTGAGCTTCTGAAGCAGCCACAATATCAACCAATGAGCGTTTGGGAGCAATTTGTCAGCATTCACGCGGTGACTAGCGGTATGTTTGACGAAGTTCCAGTTATAAAGATTAAAGACGCGCAGTCTGCTTTTATTGACTTGTCTCTGGAAAAAAATTCTAAAGATGCTATGCGTGAGTTGAACAAGGGCGACAAGCCTTCGGATGAGCAATTGAAATTGATCGACGAAGCTACGAAAGAAATAGCGAAAGGATTTGAGGAGTAATTCATGCCGAGCACTCGCGCGCTGAAAAAAATCGCATTCGTTCGGTGGACTCAACTAAGCAGATCACCAAGGCTATGCAATTGGTGGCGGCTAGTAAAATGCGTCGCGCTCAAGAGGCGGACAAAGCTTCTGCGCCGTACACAATGGCGGCGGAAGAATTGCTGTCCTATTTGGCTAGCCAAGGCGCAACCGACAATCACCCGCTGTTCGTTAGGCGAAAGATAAATAAGCGATTGATTATCGTGGTGGCCAGCGACAAAGGTCTGGCTGGCGCATACAACACCAACGTTTTGAAGAAGTATTTGGAGCTGTTAAAGCGTGATGACGAACGCGGAATTGAGAACTTGACTTTGACGATTGGTCGGCGAGCTTCGCAATTCGCAACGCGCCTTAAAGATACGAAAATCATCGGTACTTACGAAGATTTGCCAGACCAGCCGTCTGGATTGACGTTCCATACGATTTTGAATACGGCAGTAAATATGTTTGAAAATGGCGAAGTTGACGCCGTTACGCTTGTCTATACGCGTTTTGTGAATAGCATGGTTCAGACTGCTGAATTGGACAGATTATTGCCAGCGGGAACAAAAATCTTGGTTGATCCGAGCGAAGTTTCTAACACGATTTCTGACGCCAAATATGAACCGAGCATTCCAGAGGTTTTTGGATGCGGTGGCGTATCGCTTGGTTGGTGCGCGACTGTTGCAGGCGTTGCTTGACGCTCGAGCCAGTGAGCATTCTATGCGCATGATGGCGATGAAGAATGCTACGGATAATGCCAGCGATTTGGTTGACGATTTGACGCTAGCTATGAACAAAGCCCGTCAGAGCGCGATCACCCAGGAATTGGCAGAAATTTCCGGCGGTGTGGAGGCGATGGAACAATGATAAAGGAGAAAAAGATGGCAAAAGATTTAGGTAAAATTATTCAAATCGTTGGCGTGGTTGTTGACGTGGAATTTCCGCGAGACGTTGAACTTCCAGCGATTTATGACGCGCTGCATGTTAAAAACGGCGATGAGAATTTGGTGTTGGAGGTAGCTCAGCACTTGGACGAGCACACTGTTCGAGCAATTGCCCTGTCTTCGACAGATGGATTGAGTCGTGGTGCAGAGGTTGTTGCAACTGGCGCTCCAATTTCCGTTCCAGTCGGCGCGGAAACTCAAGGGCGAATGTTTAATGTTGTTGGTGAAGCGATTGACGAAAAAGCCGCAACCAAAAGGTAAAACCGCCCCAATTCACCGCCCTGCTCCAGCACTTTCTGAGCAGTCAAATAAGACTGAGATTTTGGAAACCGGCATTAAGGTCGTCGACTTGATTGCGCCACTTGCTAAAGGTGGAAAAGCTGGCTTGTTTGCCGGTGCTGGTGTTGGTAAGACAGTTCTTATCACTGAGTTGATTAACAATATCGCTAAGTTCCACTCTGGAAACTCTGTTTTCGCTGGTGTTGGTGAGCGAACGCGTGAAGGTAACGACCTTTACTATGAAATGGAAGAAGCTGGTGTTTTGGACAAGACTTCGCTAGTCTTTGGGCAAATGAACGAGCCGCCTGGAGCACGTTTGCGCGTGGCATTGTCGGGTCTGGCGATGGCTGAAGCTTTCCGTGACGAAGGTAAAGACGTCTTGCTATTTATCGACAATATTTATCGTTATACTCAGGCTGGTGCTGAGGTGTCGGCATTGCTTGGTCGTCTGCCGAGTGCGGTTGGTTATCAGCCAAACCTCCAGCAGGAAATGGGTGCCTTGCAAGAGCGAATTACTTCAACGAAGAAAGGCTCTATTACTTCTGTTCAGGCTGTCTATGTGCCAGCTGACGACTTGACCGACCCGGCTCCTGCGACGACCTTTGCTCACCTTGACGCTACAATTGTGATGAACCGTGCTTTGACGGAAATCGGTATTTATCCAGCGGTTGACGTTTTGGATTCGAGTTCAAACTCGCTTGATCCAGAAATTGTTGGCGAAGAGCATTATCGCGTGGCGCGTGAGGTTCAGCGAATTTTGCAGCAATATAAAGAGCTTCAGGATATCATCGCTATTCTTGGTATGGAAGAATTGTCAGATGATCAGAAGCAGATTGTTGCCCGCGCTCGTCGTATTCAGCGATTCTTGGCACAGCCGTTCCACGTGGCTGAGAAGTTTACCGGAAATCCAGGCGTTTACGTTAAATTGGAAGATACTATTCGCGACGCTTCCGACATTTTGGCTGGAAAATACGATGATAAACCTGAAAACTGGTTCTATATGGTTCAGGGTACTTTAGCCGATCAGGTTGCTCGCGACGCTGAAGCTGAATCTGCCGAGGCTAAAAAACATTCTGAGAAGAAAGCTAAATAGTCATGAAATTGTCATTAGTCACACTTGTCGGTACGAAGGTTGACGAAGAAGTTTATTCGGTGTCAATTCCGACCACTGACGGAGAGATTTCCGTTTTTCCCAAGCCACGAGCCGCTAGTGACGATTGCACGGGACGGCGTGATTACCGTGCGTCGACATAAAGAGGACTCTGATAATCAGTTGGAATATTTCGCAATCTCTGGTGGCGTGGTAAAAATTGACTATTCGTCGGTGCAAATTTTGGTTGATGAAGCTGATCACGGCGATGACATCATCGAGGCAGAAACTCAGAAGGCTCTGGAGCGCGCTATTAAAGCTCGCGATGAAGCTGGTGATCAAGTTGAGCGCGAGAAAGCTAGGCAGCTTATCGACCGTCATATGGTGCGATTGAAGGTTGCTGATCTTCATAGGCGTAAGCGACGACGCTAATTATATATCGGCAATGCTACGAAGGAGTCTGATTATTAGGCTCCTTGTGCTATATCTTGCTTGAGGCCTTCGATTGACGCTTGCACGATATCGACAGTGCCATAGGAATATAGATTAGGAATGTCCTCTTCGTATGGCTTAATAAAATGCTCGATAATAAGTTCTGGGTCTAGCATCCGCTGACCGTCGTAATTGTATTGGCCGCTCATTGAATAGGCGCAACTCCCAACGTCTCGCACGAACCTAGCGATTTTTGCCGAGTCTTTGTTGGTTTGCTGAAATGTTTCGGTATCAATGCACCACGGTTCAGTGTTGATAGTAAATGCAAAGTTTTTTATTTGCGCATCATTCATTGTATACGGTTTTTCTAGGCTATGAAAATAATGCATAGTAGCGAATGCAGTACGGGCGATAAGCCGTGCTTTTTCTTCAGGTAGTATAGTCTCGCCGCGGTATTCGTCGATTAGGCTGTCGCAGCTCCGTACGCCTTGTATAAAATCGGTAATCACTGCCACTTCTTTCTCGAGGCGGATAACGCCCTTCGGTTCGAAGGTGTGAATTGCTTGAGTATGTTCTAGACTATTGATATGTCGCATTGTATCAATATCTTTCAATGCCGCGCGCGGTGTAAGATATGGCTTGATTGCCCAAGGTTGGGTTGTGAGAGGCACACCCGAGCAGTATGATGTTGCATCATAAAACCCAACTTCATTGATACTATTGCGGCGACCTTCTGAATAATCGTCGCGAGGATCTAATCCTATATAAAGATAATCTAGCGGCACACCTAACCGGTCAGTGCTAAATAATGCAATATTTCCTGGAGATAGTTGATCTACTTGTCCCCGTAAATCGCTCGTATCATCAATAGCGATTGGTGTTATAGATAAATATCCTTCGAGTTGGCGCATAAATTATTTTATATCATAAATCACTTATATTTGCAATAGCTAGGCGGACTTCATCGGTCGTCGTGGTGTGCATCAATTTTTCTCGAAGTTCCTTTGCACCATCAAAATCGCGAATATAAATCTTGAAAAAACGTTTTAGAGTTTCAAAAGGTCGCCCTAAAATTGGTTGGTAAGAATCGAACAAATCCAAGTGATAATTAAGAAGCGCCAACAGTTCTTCTTTGTGATTATCTGCGTTAGTTTTTCGATTCACGGAAGCAGAATGGATCGCTGAAAACGCCTCGCCCAATCATAATTCCATTCACGCCAGGATGCTTTCTGGCAATTTCAGCCCATGCTCTCGATCTCGAATGTCGCCGTTGATAGTCAGGAGTGTTTGTGGGGCAATTTCATCGCGCAGTTTAACAATCTCATCGATCAATTCATAATGCGCCGCAACTTTGCTCATCTCTTTTTGTCGCGCAGATGAATTGTCAAGTTCACGATGTCTTGTTTGAGAATTGTCGTCAGCCACTCGCGCCACTCATTGACGTAAGTATATCCCAGCCGAGTTTTTACGCTAACAGGCAATCCAGATTTTTTGGCGGCATCAATTGCAGCTATCGCTATGTCGGGTCGACGAATTAGAGCCGCGCCACCGCTTTTAATGGCAGATTTGGCGGGACAACCCATATTGATATCAATTCCGTTAAAACCAAGTTCCGCGCAGTGCTTAGCGAAAGCTTCCATATCCCCTGGCTCGCCACCCCAGATTTGCGCAATCAGCGGCTGCTCATCGTCGGTTTTAATTAATCGCCCAGCTATGGCTTTGTCGCCAGCGTGGACCCAGCCGGTAGCATTTGCGAACTCGGTGAAAAATATATCTGGTGCGCCAGCCTGTTTCACGACATGACGAAACACGACGTCGGTGACGGCTTCCATTGGTGCCAATATGAAAAATGGCTGCGGTAAATTATTCCAAAACGATGTCATCTCTGTTATTTTATCACAAAAAGGAGAAAACCCCTCACTCGCCTTTGAGAATGAGGGGTGGCGAAACTCGAGCGGTTCTGCTCGGAATTGTCCTCTGCGTTGAGGATGACTCTACGAGTGAATCTCGCGAACCCGAAAGTTGGAAAACATCAATACTTCCACGTGCCGGCTCACGTTGCTAGACGTCATTGTCTAGCGGGAAATATTGATGAACCTGAACGCTGCCGTTGAGGCGCTCGACAACGTTAGGTTTTTCGATTGCCGGATGGCGGACATGGAGGGAGTCGAACCCTCATCCTCTCTCTCGTACGAGAGAGGGGACCTCGCGGGTCACACGTCCTTTGATTCTTTTTCTGGTCTACCAGCTGGGCGAACCTGACCCAGGGACGGACGGACGCTCTTTTGTTAACACTGGGTTAACTTTTTCATAGATGGATTAAAATCCATGACCAGTCAGTTAGGAGGTCCCAAAAATCTAGTTAGAAGACTTGAGACTCTCCCTTCTGTGCAGCCCGGGCATCGTCGCCCATCTTGCCGACATACTTGGCGGCTCGGTCATTCATGGCCTTCTGGGCGCTGTCTGCCGTTCCATTCTGGACGGCTTCAGCAGCCTTACGGTATGCCTCCCCGGAGAACGGTCTTCAAAAAAACACCGCCTTCACCTCTTTCCTAAAAAGAAAAGAGCTGACCTCATCTGCGTCTCCTGGAGAGCGACGATATAGAATCAGCTCTACCAACAAAAGCGTTTATTATAATAACACTAATTATAAAAAAATGCAACAATATATTAGAATAATTTTTATATTTCGCCCGCCAGCAGGTCTTTTTCGAATTGTAGCATCCCCTTATAATCCGCCGAATAGTCAGAAATATCCGGCAGATCTAACGTGGTAATTTTTTTCGCCAAATAATCTCAATCAGTTGCGTAAATTCAGACAATTCTTCTCTGGAGAATGTATCTTCCAGGCTGATAATATCGCCGGTCTTCATGTCTGGCTCGACAAATTGTAATCGACCGCCAGTAAACGTGAAATTGCTATAATCGCGTGAATGCTCGGCCAGCAGCTGATAGAACATCAATTGCTGACGATATTTATGAAGTTTGATTTTTCTCGTAATCAGCCGAACCTTTCCAATAACGCGACGGCTTGCCAGTTTTATAATCCGTTACGAAGATGGTTTTATTTTTGCTTGTCGATGTCGACAACGTCAAGCTTACCAGTCAATCTGGCGTTATTTATAATTACGCCTTGGTTTGAAAAGTCTAATTCCGCCAAGTCCGTGTTGTGAAAATCTGAAGATTTGGCGTTTAAGAACGCAGCCAAAGCCGACTTCCCTTTGTCTAAATACAATTGAAAATCGTCCGCTGACAAATGTTGGCTCTCGAGGGATTTTTGGAAAAAAATTGGAGGATTTGTTCGGTGCTTGGCAATTGGTGATCGGCGCTGAATGAGCAATGTGCTTGCTGGAGGCTGCTGTGAATCGCGGTTCCGTAAGCTGCGGCGGAATTTTTTTGGCGGATGGAAAATGCAGTAAATTGTTCAATAGGAAATTCTGCGGTCCGCCACGTGAAAACGTCGAGGAAGTTGTTCAAATGCGTCGCAGAAAGCTTGTACGTTTCCAGCGCTGGCGCTAATAAATCCTTTAATTCTGGAACAATCGGTGAAGTTAGCCGCGTCGTCCAATCGGTTTCAGCGAGTTCAATTTGTTCAGCTGGATCATCGCTGGTCGGAATGATGGTCGGCGTGCAATTCGTCAAGAAACTGGCGATTATCGTGTCGCTGCCAGAATCGTTGGTTTGAGAATAAGTCATGATCAATGTGGTTTTGGCGCGAGTCATCGCCACAAAGAATAATCGAAGTCGTTCGTCGTAAGTGGCGCCCGCTGGCTGAAGTTGGAGGTTTGCGGGATATCGGATAGCTCGGCTGCGTGAACGAACCTTCTCGCCCCAAGCGCTGTCAATTGCCCCAATCACAAAAACGTGCGGAAATTCCAGGCCTTTGGATTTGTGCGCGGTCATTAAGTTTATAGCGCCGCTGAGTGAACTTGCGTGCGTGCGAATTTGCGTTAAGCGAGTTTTTGTCGAAATGTGCAGGTCAATAAATTCCAAAAAATCTTCCAGAGTTGGGTTTTTATCGGTAATTCGATCGCGAAGTTTTTGGCGTAAAGTACGCAAACTTTCCAGGATTGTCAGATACGCTTCTGGGTTTTTTTATCTAGCTTTTCTGGCGAGAAATAGAAATTGGCGAGAGAATTGACCTGAAGGTCGCCGCTTTCATCATTAGTTAAGCCTAATAAATTGTCCAATTGTTCTTCCAGCGGCAAATTCGGCACGTCCTTAGCGCGCTCCAAAAGCCACTCCGCAAATTCCTTAAATACGCTATTCGCCAACATACTTTCCAGCCACAATTGCCGATTTTTGTAAGCTTGAAGGCTCAATTTCCAGATGTCCAGCGCAGAAAATCCAAACGCGGGATGAGCCGTAATTTCCGGTAGTAGGCTATTGGCAACGTCCAAATTATTCTGGCTAATCGCCACGACAGTTCGCGCTAATTTGTCCAGAATCTGAATTATATCTTGCTCCAAAATGTCGTCGTGACGCTCGTAATTGACAAAAAGATTTTCCTTATAAAGATGCGGAAGAATTTCAATGAGTTCCTTATGGTGGCGCGCAATAATCGTGATGTTTTCTGGCTTTTCGCCGTTTTTTATTAGCTCGGCAATTTGTTTGGCAATTCCCGCTCGCTCTTCGCTAACAGATGAGAATTCTTGGATTTCGACTTTTGAGCCTTCGCTATTTGCGTGTGCGGTCAATTGTTTTGATAGTCCGTCAATCGTGTTTTCTAGTCGATCTGCGCCCTGAGGTGATGACGTCCCGTGCCGATGATAAAATGTTTTTCTGCGGAACGATAATTGTCGGTCAAAACGATGATTTTTGGGTCGTGATAATGCTGGCGGAAACGCTGGATGTTGCCCACGTCTGCGCCTTGGAAGCTGAAGATTGCTTGGTCGTCATCGCCGACCGCCATGATGTTTGGATTATCGTCGTTCTCGCTGGTCAAATTGAACAGTAATCGAAGTTGCGCCAAGTTTGTGTCCTGGAACTCGTCGACCATGATGAATTGGAATTGCTCTTGGAGATTTGCGCGCAGTTCTGAGTGAGATTCGCAGGCTTGAATAACGGATAAAATCATGTCGTCGTAGTCAAATAACGAGCGCTCGGATAAAATATTTACGTATTTTTCGTAAACGTCAATTGCGGCGGATAATTTTTTTCTGCGGCGGCAAAATCTTTCAGGACAAATTCGCCATTGGCATTTTTTTCGCACCATTTATTTTTTTCCAAGCAGTCAGCGGCTTGGTTGAGTTTTTCGTCAATTGCTTCTTGAGTGGCATGCACAATACTCAGCGCCAAAACGTTGGCGTATGGCGTGATTGAGGCTGGCAATTTTGAGTTTTTCTCGTCAGGATTTTTGGCGGCTAAATTAGCAATTTTTTCAGCTATCGGCGCAAACATTTCGATTGTTTTTTTCGATATTTTGGCGGAAAATACTTGCTGAATATCTGGCGTGATTTCGGCGATTGTACTTTGATTGCCCCTCAATAATTGCCCGTAATTCTGACGGCGTTAAGCCGCTTTGCTTGAACTCGGAAATAATACGGATGAGGTCTTTGATGTAAACAAATTCCCCGTTGTTTTTTGTGCTTAATGGATTTCGCCAATCAAGTCCTTCGAGTATTCCAGAAATAATTTGATATTGTGTCAATTCGTCAACCGGCTGAGCGTCGGCACCACGGAAAAATACTCGCGATGTTGATTGATGATTTCTGTGCCGAAGCTGTGAAATGTGTGAATAGCAATTTTATACGCGTCCTCACCGATAATCTGGCGAAGTCGTTGGCGCATATTTGTGGCACCACTTTCAGTAAACGTCAAGCATAAAATACTATTCGGCAAAGTGTCGGTTTGTCTCAGGATTTGGGCGGTGCGCATACTCAGAAGCTCGGTTTTCCCTGTTCCTGGCCCAGCAATTACCAAAAGCGATCCGTGAATGTAGTCGACTGCTTGTCGTTGATTATCGTTTAATTTAGCGTAACGAGTATTGAAATCCATAGTTTTATTTTTATCATGTCGGCGGTCTTCAGAACGCGATATCAAAATTGCTATTTACAAAAATTCGTCCAAGGCTGTAAATTTAGCATAAGGAGGATTAAATGAAAAACTTAAAAAAAGATAAGATTTAGTCATATATATATGTTTGTACTGACGATTGCGTTGATCTTTCTGAGTTATCAAGTCTACTGGCTGAATGAAAAAGAATATCGAATATCAGTCCAGTCCTCCATCAATTACCTTGAAAATGACCAAAGCATTAAGCGACTTGAGTTTTTGTGTTAATCATGCCATTAAAGATTGTACTGAAGAAAAATGTCGCTGATTGGAATGAAAAACATCCAGAAGACGCGTTTAAGGGTAAAAGCCACTTGGATATTTCCCGTCAAGCAGTCAAATCGACCATACAGGCTGGCTATTAGATTTCATATCTTTGCCATCTCGCGCACCTCATAAAAAAATGGTAAAATATTATCTATGAATAAGGCGACGTACGACGAGCTGGCGCTGGAGCGAATTGCTAAGGAAAAATTTGGTTTTCCAATTGATGTTCAATCGATAATTTTGTGGCACGCCGATGTTAGTCGCACGGCTAAGGCGTCGGTGTTTTTGACGAATAAAAAGCAGTTGATGATGTATTTGGAAGCGACTTCGCCGTTGATTTTTATCTGATGTTAAAAAGATAATTTCACGAATGGGTATGCGTGCGGAATTATTTCTTCCGCCAAAAGGTCAGCCGCGATATTTTGAAGATATCGGCAAGCGCAAATTCCGCGAAGTTTTTCCTGGAAGAAAGCATGTTACGGATGAAGATTTGCATTTTTATAAAACTTTGGCGCCGTATAATCCTGCCTTGGTTTTGATTTCTGAAGTGAAAAATGGTGAGATATATCAATCTGATTCTGACGCGTACGGAAATTGGCGAGTTGGCGCAAGGTTCAGTTACAGAAGGATTCGGGCAATTTAATGCGTGACTATTTGGACATTATCAAGCGGAATCTGCTTTCCCCTATCGTCGTGGTGATTTTTTTCTGTTGGCTGGCGCACTGGTTTTGATGTTCGCGAATATCGTGATGCGTGGTTTATTTCGGTGGTGATTGTCGTAAATTCGACGATTGGCATTATTCAGGAGCTAAGGGCTAAGCGAGTTTTGCGGCAATTGAGTTGATGAGCGCGCCGAAAGCCTCGATTGTTAAAAGACGGAAATGTTGTCGAGGTTGGTTATGATGAGCTTAAGATTGGCGATGAGATTCTTATTCAGGCTGGCGACGAACTACCGGCGGACGCGAAAGTTATCGAGTCGAAAGGCTTGGAGCTGAATGAAAGTATGTTGACTGGCGAGTCCGCGTCGATTGAGAAAAAGGACGGCGATGTCGTGCTGGCGGCAACGACGGTTTTGGCTGGTGAGGGTACGGCGCGAGTAATTGCGATTGGTGACGACACAAAAGCTGGCGCGATTAGTCAAGTTTTGAAGCGTTACAAGCCAGAACTTACGCCTCTGCAATTAGCGATTTGGCGCGCAATTTACTTCTTGACTTACGGTGCAATTGTTCTGTCGCTACTTATTGCTATCGTCTATTATTTCTCTGGCGATAACGTCGTCGTCATCTTAAAAACCATCACTTCGGCAGCGGTTACAGTTGTGCCGGAAGGTTTATTGTTGGCGAGTTCTCTGCTTTTTGGCGTTCGGCTCACTGCGATTAGCCCAGGCGAAAGTCTTGCCGCAAAAATTGTCAGCAATTGAAGCTATGGCGCTTTTGAATTTGCTGGCTGTAGATAAAACAGGCACCTTGACTAGCGATGAAGTTACGCTTGAAAAAGTCGTGGCGTTCAGTGATAAGATTGGCTATTCAGAAACTGACATTGCCAGTTTTTGCGGCGTTAATTGCTCACGAAACCAGCGGCGGAAATATCACTGGTCGTGCAATTTTGGCGGAAGCTACGTCGCCAAAAAAATGCGAAAGTTCTGGAAGTGATGGCGTTTTCGTCGGCACGTAAAATGGCGGGCGTGAGGGCTGATATTGACGGTGAAATTCGGACTTTGATGATGGGTGCGCCAGAGTTTTGTGTCGAAGTTGGCGCCAGTAGATGAGGAGACCCAGAAAAAGCTGAATGATTGGGCTGACAATGGTTTGCGCGTGTTGATGCTGGCTGAATTTTTGGATGATAAAACCAAATTGAAAGACTTGAAAAACGGCTCTGGAACGGCAATTGGCGCGGTTGTTCTGCGCAATTCCCTGCGTCATGGCGTTGTTGAAACGGTGGATTTTTTGCAGCGCCAAGGCGTAACTATTCGCGTAATCTCTGGTGATAATCCGCGCACAGTTCAATACATCGCTAAGGAGGCTGGAATTAAACATCCAGAAAAGGCGATTTTAGGCGAAGATTTGGCGGCGCTTAGCGAAGATGAATTTAACAATACGGCCGACACTTACACGATTTTTGCCAGAGTTCTGCCGGATCAAAAAGAGCGATTGATAAATCGATTCCAGCAATCGGGAAAATTCACTGGTATGGTTGGCGACGGCGTAAACGACGCTCTGGCTCTGAAAAAGGCGGACCTCGGCGTGGCGATGTACGCTGGTGCGCCGGCTTCTCGTCGAGTTTCCGACATTATATTGCTCAACAATTCGTTCACTTCCCTTCCGATGGGAATGAAATTGGGCAATCAAATTATGCAAGCAATCGAAGTCATCGCTGTTCTATTTTTCCATAAAATTATTTACGGCGTGACGCTTCTTCTTGCGACGATTCTTATCGATATGAATTATCCGTATTCGCCGCGCCATATTACATTTATGAATATTTTTCTGGTGACTATGCCGACTCTCATGTGGACGCTGTTTCCTCCCACGCCGAAGCATCGAATAAATCCGAAGAGATTCTGGCATGATACTTTGCTGGCTGTTACGCCGATTGCCTTGATTACTGGCGCGACTGTCGCGTTCACCTATTGGATTACCTCTGTTATGTTCCCTGGTCACGCTGCAGAAGTCGCAACGATGACGGTGCTTACCGCGACTTTGTTTGGCGTATATCTGGTGTTCTTGGTGGGGATTATGCTGGACGTAACCATCGATAAATCCGCCAAGCGCGCTCGTCTGCTTTATCTTCTGTCGGTGACTATTGTGGCGGCCGGAAGCTTTAGCTTTGGTTTCCTACGCGATTTCTTCGACTTCACCGTGCCGAATTTGTTCATAATGTGGCCAGCTGCTGGCGCAATTATCATAGCAATGTTAGCCCAGTTATTCATTGCTCGCTGGGCTGGTCGACGAATTGTTCGGTAAATGTAAATACTAGAATATGCACCTAGCTGTACCGTAGATAAGCGCGACTTATAGGAGCTAGTGAATATTTTAATTTGGGTATTTTCTAGATATTATTGAGCCTACTAGTGCATTTTTATTCGATTACCAGTGTTTGAATCGGTAAAATACCTTCCGCTTTCGTCAAAATGGAACGTTAGGTCTGTTACCTATGGGCATGTCGTATACTGCTAAAACCGCAGGCTCAATATTTGCAAGGGTATTGAAATCTACAATGATGAGATTCTTTGGGTTATCTATATATTCTTGAGTATCAGTGTCTCCTATTGCTCGCCATCCACAATCGGCTGGATTGGCTCCTTCCTCTCTAAAAAGCCATTTCAGCTTAGATTTTCCTTCATAAATCGACTTAGTTATAATAGCACCTCCAGCGTTTTGTATAAGAGGAGCTTCTTTTTTATTAAATAATTTCATAAAACCTCCGCGACTCTATGTTTATATATTTCTATCCAAAACCACAAGGTGCTCAATGTGCGGCGTCCTCGGGAAGAAATTGTAGCCTTGATGATGCACGATTTCGTATTTTTCCTGAAGCAGGCTGACGTCTCGCGCTTGCGTGACTGGATTACAGCTCAGATAAATATCTCGAGGTGGCGCTGTTTCCAGCAGTCGATTAGCAACGTCCGCGTGAAGCCCAGCGCGCGGCGGATCAACGATGACAATTTGCTCGCCCGTTATATATTCCAGAGATTTTTCGCTCGGCGCCAAAATCGCCTTGGCATTCGGTCGATTCAGCTTGGCAATATTCCTCTGCATTTCCGCGACGGCATGCTCGTTAATTTCCACGAGCGTCACGTTATCGCCTCCAATTGTCAAACCGATTGTCCCAACACCAGAGTAAAGGTCGAGTGTCGGCATTTTTTCATTGCAATTAATCCACGCTTTCATGTCGCTCAGGGCTTTTTCGTAAACGGGAATGTTGACTTGGAAAAATCCTTCGCAAGCGTAGTTGAAGGCGACGCCTAAAATCGTGTCGCTCAGTGTCGTGTCGCTGAATTTGTTTAAGCGCTCGGTGATTCGGCTGGCTGGGCTTTTGGGGTCGGAATAGATTATTTCGCCGCCCGCGGCTGATAGCAACTTGGCTTCATCGTCGGAAATCAGATTTTCTATCTTATCCTTTACGTACAATTGCCAAACGGCGTTTCCCTGTTGGTCTGAGCGAATCAATAGTGTTTTTTTAATTGGCGCGCGACAATCGGTTTTTCTCGTAATAGGTCGCGGATTTCAATTGCCAATTTATTTATGCTCGGGTGTGCCAAGCTGGTTCCGTCGACGATGACTTTCCCCTTACCGCCACGCTTGAAAAACGCCAAGTCCAGAGTTTCTTTTTCGTCGTCGTTCGTTTTGTCGCCGAACCAACTGAACTCGACTTTATTGCGATAATTAAATTCTACGCCGTCAGAAAATACCTTGATTTTTTCAGGCAATGTGATATCGTGAAGTAAAAAAGCTTCTTCGATTAGCGACGCTTTGTACGATTGCTCGCTGGACATCGGCATTATTTGCCAAGGGCTGGTGCTTAAATAGCTATTTTCATCCTTCGGCGTAATTCGCTCTGGACTCTCCTCAGTAATTTCCGTTACTATTCCTTCAACGAAGTGCGATTTTTTCTTTGTCACGCGAATCGTTACAAGCTCTTTCGGCAGCCCTCCCCAGACGAACGCTTTGCGGCCGTCGTCAAGTGTCCCGATAGCTTGCCCGCCGCCAACGATTTTTTCTAATCTTAAAGTCTCAAAAATTTGTTTTCTCATTAGGTTATATTATATCAGGATGTGTGGATTTTTTCTGTCTGGCGTGCTATAATCGTCATTGTCCTGGCAATAGTGGGACGTCGCCAAGTGGTAAGGCACTGGGTTTTGGTCCCAGCATTCGCAGGTTCGAATCCTGCCGTCCCAGCCAAGCTGTATAACAGAGTGAGTGACAAGGTTCCGTGACCTTTAGCTACCATGAATAACTACCTCTGTTGTAAAAGCTTGGTTAAATAGGAATTATTGTCCAGTCCGGAATGGCTGGACGGCTTGTAAGGTAATTGCTGCGCTTGATGAATTTATCGAAAGAAAGGAAAAAGATGAAAATCAATAAACTTGCTTTACAGGCATTTTATGAATCACACAGAGACGAGTACTTGCGGCGACGATTTTCTGGTGACAAAGTCTTATGGGATGAATCATATAAATGGGATATATTGCCGCGCCTTAATAAAGAGCTGGCGGCGTACGACTCGGTTAATGGTGACTCGATTGCAGAGATCGCGCATATTGTAACGCACCATACAAATACTAGCAATTTTGCTAACTGGCGTGATATTGAAGACCTAAAAGCTCTTCTATCACGCAAAAATGCCCATTCGGTCCTGAGTGAATTATGGATTGCAAAACCTGAAACGGCTGCGGAATGCATTCAGACGGCTAGTCAACTTGCACAATTGTTTATGTCAGACAGAAGCTTTGCTCCGTCTACCTGGGCGTACCTGCTGGCAGTATTCGATTGTAATTCATTTGCACTGTATCGTGAAGTGATTATGAAACAAGTTGCTGAGATATGTGGTGTTGATAGCCCTACTGCTGCATCTCAGGGAGAAAAATACACGTTACTCAACGACGCCGCATTGTATCTGGGTGAGCTAATGCGAGATGATATCAACGACGTGCCGTATATGCAGGCACTGAATGGGCAGGATTTTTTGTGGGTTACGCTAGAATATTCTGATTCTTAAAAGTCTGAGTGTCTCATCTTTGTTACTCCCTGTATGTGTTTTATTTCGTCGCCATAGGTTTTAATGAGCGATCACAAAAAGCGTAGTTTAAAACTACGTCTCGTCTCCGTTGTTACGCATATCGCGACGGGGATTCTTCAATTTATAGGATAAAATCCTTGTAACTTGCCAAAGTCGCCTGTGTAATAGTCTGACTAGTTTGATGTAGGTGTTGCTTCACAAAGTAATACCCAAGTTTATACCCCGCCCAGCGCGGTAAAACATCATCGCCGGTGAAAAATATTTTGGTATAATCGTAAACCTTGTCTTCAAAATTGTCTTGTAGTGCGGCAATTATCTTATCAATTTCAGCTTGAGAAGTTTTCTGCATTTCTCTCAAGAAAAAAATTGTTGGTTTCGCCGTCCGAGTTTAATCATCGCTTCCTCTTCTAGCGCGACCGCCAAGCCCTCCAAAAATCATCCCATCAAACATAGTTTCGGCATATTCAGGCAGTTTTTTTCCCAACGCAGCGAATGCGACATTTCGTGGCAAATCGTTTCGAAAAATAAAATCCTCGCTAACCCCGTGCTGGCTTTTTATCAACAGAAATCATAATCAAGCGCGAATGAAGCGTTTTGCCAGCGATTCCGTCCTCGGCGATAGTTGGCAGCATAAACGAAGGTGTAGTGATAATTACATCAACTTCGTAATCAAACTGCGCAAACTCGCTCGAAACAAAAGTCTCGGCTTGTTGCGCTGTATTTTTTTGAATATGGCAATTTCGGCATCGGTGAAAGTTTGGTTGGCGTTAGCGATGTGTAGGTGGAGTTTACTCATGGTTTTACTATACTGCAATAACATAAGTATTGCTATAGGGGCAACGCTATTTATTAAGTGCAATATTTAAATGGAAATCACTAAAATTTCAGCAGCGACCTTCCGCTCTTTTGGGCGATTTTTTGTTTCTAGGCAATCAAGCCGTTCTGATCTAATAGGTTCACAAATTCGTCAATAAACAGATCAGTCCTCTCGACAATTTCTTTTTCTCCGAATTTTTTATAAACGTTGCTTATATTCTTGAGCTCAAGATTTTCTGTTCCGCCTATGCGCTGTCCTCTACTATTGTCAAAACCCTGGTAATATTTAATTTTATCTTCGAATCTATAGTCGGATGCGCGAATATTGATCCGTTTTTCTAAAAGAGATTTATTGCCAAGGAGGTCGATTTGTCGATTATTAGACAATCCTTTCTCATTTTCCTGTCGCTTTCTGGGATAAATATGTTCAATATCAAACTGCTGAGAGAGTTTTGGATATGATTGCTCTTTATTAAGCATCATACGAAGCGCCAGCATGGATTTGGTGATTGGTCTACCATTCTTGAAATCATAAATAAGGATCGCACTGCGTGTTTGCTCTTTATCAAATTTGAAGTCTGAGAATGTAACTTCATTTAGATTAACTATATTCAGCATCTCGGCGAAAATAGGCGTTCTTAATGCGTTCACTCCGGGATGTATTATTGCGTATCCCCATATGAATGCAATTGTACGATCGAGAAACATCTTAAAATCTTCATCATCCAATTTTCCGTCTTCGGTGCGATTTGCTAAATAGTAAACAGATATGAAATAATTCCACATGCTATTTGGAGCATAGTTTAATATGAATAATTTCTTTAAAACCTCTTCGCTGAAACGTTCACGATTTTGATCGGTAATATCTTCCCAGAATTGAGCAAGATCTTTAAGATTTTCAAAAGTGTCATCTTGTTTAAGTACGGAATATTTATCACGCTCATAGAATCTTCTAAGTGACTCGGTCGTGGAAGACTTGTTATTGTCTCGCTTGGCGCGAATGAAATACATGTATCTCGTAAACAAATCGTCCATTGGTGTGCCGGTGATTGGGTGAAAGATTTTTTCACATGTCTCCTCGAGTTTTTTCCAGTCTTTAATAAACTCATCCCTGTCGTCTTCACTTTTCTGTTTGTAATATTGATAGAATTGAGCCTTAAAAATATCAGAATCTGAAAGTGGAAGACCTCTATCGTTTAATGTTGAGAATATGCGAAGAGCGGTATCTTGAGATTCGGCTTCGATTGGCATTAAGATGCAGTTATTAAGAATTCTTGCTGGCAAGTTCTTTGCAAAAGTTGGGAAGCTATTGATGAATTCATCGACTTTTTTAAGGAAAAATCTAAAGTTATTGGCGTATCGGCTAGTTTGGTTGTCGGTAACGATGCCTGTTCTTAGAATTGAAAGGAATTCCTCCTTGTCTTTATCGGTGGCGACAACAGAATCTATTTTTAGGTGATCTTTATCTGGCTTGCCCATTTCATCTGTTTTCCATATACAGCTGGCGATGCGTTCGGAAAAGTCTTTTGAGCCTTGGTCTTGCATTTTGGTGAAGCGATCGTAAAAGGCTCGAAGGAGAAGCATGAATGTGGTTAGGCGCTGCTGACCGTCGATCACTTCTTGTTGTTTTTTTGTCGTTTTCAAAAGTCACAATTGAACCGAGAAAATACTCGTCGTTCCCATCGAACTTCGTAGCATCATTGTCTGGTATTGCAAAAGAAAATATATCATCCCAGAGAGTCTGACAACTATCCTCATCCCACGCATATGGACGCTGGTAATCTGGTATGATGTAGTCTGCCTTTCTGTCCGATAAGAGTGCATAGATACTTTTTTGGTCTACGTTTAGCTTTGACATATATCCCCCGTTTATTTTTTGTCGCTAAATTTGTGAATATTCTTGATGTAATTATAGCATGCCGCAGCGTCGGCTTATTGCTTTATATAAAAAAGCTCTCACTCGCTAGTGAGAGCTAGACTGTCGTGGTGGACAATTGAGATTAACTAATGTTGATAACCTGTAGCTGCTTGGTCACCAAGCCATTTTTCCAGGAAACAGTTTCGGATTTCTTGTGGTTCAGTAGACTTTTCCCCAGTGGACTATCCACGGAAATTCGCCCGTCCAGAGGGTTTGCTTCCAGGCTATGAACCAGTGTGTAGCGGAAAATCTTTCCCTGTTGATCCACTAAATCCACGACTGAGCCGATAGCAATTTTCAATCGATCGCGCTTCCTTGGCAGCGGCTTAGCGTGACGTAAAATATCTTTCTTCGTAAAGATTTTTGATTGGATATTTTCTAGTTGCGTAATTACATCGTTGCGGCGTAATTTGTCATCACGCGATTTGGCGCGCCCAATTTCCTTCAATTCCAACGTAAGCGCTTTCTCTGAAATCTCTAGTCCAGAAATTTCTTTCTGAAGCTCTTTTAAATCCTTTTTTTGCTTAAAAAAATGTTGTACTCATACTTCCCCTTTCGGATCGACAATCTGCCAATCAACAATCCCTATTACAACATCTAATTCTGAAAAATAGCTGAAAATTTACAGAATCGGCAAGGAAATTGTGAAAATGGTTGAGTTTTTCGAGGTGCTAACAGAGATTTGTCCGCCTAGCGCTTTTGTCAATTGCTCCGCTAATGGCAATCCTAATCCGTAGCCTTTCGTCTGTTGGTTGCCGCGAAAAATCGCTCAAATACATGCGGTAAGGTTTGTTGTGAAATCGTGCCGTCGTTGATGAAGTTGACGGTGATGTTTTGTTTTGATGGAATGATGCAAATTTTTACTACAGAATTTTTTTCGGGCTATGTTTCAATGAATTATCGAGTAAAATCGCGCACAATTCTCGCGTGGCGGTGTGATGGAGTGGAATGTTTGCATGTTCTGGACAATTTATTTTTAACTCGCGCTTCGGCTTTCCGTTCACGGATGAGTTCGGATATTAATTCCGTCAAATTAAAACTTTTTATCTTCCAGCGCCAACTTATTTTCCGTCCGCGACAGTTCCAGAAGCATAGCTGTAAGCTCTGTCAATTTATTTATTTCCTCCAAATTGCTTTCCAGAGTTTCTGTAAGTTCCGCCTTCTCTGCCTTTCTATTTTTTTCAATGCAAATTCAGTTTCAGCCTTCATAATTGCCAAAGGAGTTCGGAGCTGATGGCTGGCATTAGCAACAAATCGTGATTGAGCTTTGTGGGCGGTTTCTATTGGTCGCAAAAGTGATTTTTCGCCAATAAATATGAACACCAACCGCCAGCGAGCAGAACGATAAGATTTATATAGCCCAAACTAATCAAAAGATTTCGAGTTGAATTATCTATTCTCTCTGACAAATTAATCGCAGGAAAATCGCCCTTCCTTTGAACGATAATTTTATGGATTTGCGCATCAACTTCCGAGCGCGCCACCTGAAAAATAATGCTACTAAACAGCAAACTGACGATCATCAAAATCATCAGATACCAGCCCGCCAACTTAATTGTTGCTGAAGTAAAAATTTTCATGATCCAATCCTATAACCGAAGCCGCGCATGGTTTTTATCAATTGTTTTTTGAACGGTTTGTCGATTTTTTGGCGTAGATTTTTTATGTATGCCTCGACATTATTCGGCAAAAATATCAGCGTCAAAATCCCAAACGTGATCAATCAGCGTTTCTTTACTGAGAATCTGATTCGGATGTTGCATCAAATATTCCAGCAGCGCATATTCTTTGTTTGTGAGGTCGATAATTTTTCCTGCGCGAGTTACTGTATGTTGTTGCTTGTCAATTTTCAAATCGTCAATTTTCAAGATGTCTGGCTGACTAATCGGTGGACGACGAAGCAAGGCTCGCACGCGCGCCAACAATTCATCAATTGCAAAAGGCTTAGTCAAATAATCATCAGCTCCCGCGTCTAGCCCGAGCGTTTTATCTTCGGTCGTGCTCAGCGCCGTTAGAAACAGAATTGGCATATTTTTCCCATTCTCGCGTAATTTTTTAACAATCTCCGCGCCTTCTAATCCCGGCAGCATTCGATCAACAATCAACAAATCATACGGCTGACTGTCCGCCAAATTAAAGCCCTCTTCCCCGTCGTACGCCGCATCAACCGCGTATTTCTCGCGCTTCAAAGATTCTGGTTATGACCCTCGCAATTTTTCGTTCGTCTTCAATAACCAACAGTCGCATATTTATATTATATCTTTTTTGGCTAAGTGTTATAATTTTACTTAAAGAAAAGGAGGCTTATGCCAGATAATAAAAATGGTTGAGATTTGTCATTTTAAGATGAGTTTCGGCGATAAAACTGTTATTAAAGATCTGAGTTTTGATGTTTTTCGTGGCGAAGTTTTTGGTTTTTTGGGAAGCAATGGCTCGGGAAAAACTACGACGTTGCGCGCATTGTTGGGACTATACCAGCCGACTGCGGGCGATTTATTGATAAACGGCAAGCCGTATTCGGTGGAAAGCCAGATTCGCCTCGGATACCTTCCTGAGGAGCGCGGTTTGTATAAAAAAGAAAAAGTCTTAGACGTGATGCTTTACTTTGGTCAATTGAAGGGCTTGAGTCGCAAAGAAGCTAAGGATTTTTCCCTGAAGTTTTTGGAGCGCGTCAATTTGAGCGACAAAGCTAACACGCAACTTGATAAATTGTCTGGCGGACAACAGCAGAAGATTCAGCTCGGCGTAACGATTATGGGTGATCCAGAACTACTGATTATGGACGAGCCAGCCAAAGGTTTTGATCCAGTGAATCGTCGTTTGTTGATGAATATAATTGAGGAGCAACGAAAAGCTGGCGCGACAATTATTTACGTTACACACCAGATGGAGGAAGTTGAAAGATTGTGCGATCGTTTGATTTTATTGAAGGACGGTCAAGCTGCGGCATACGGCACATTGGAAGAAGTAAAAAGTCAATTTGGCGGCGCTTCAATGGACGACATTTTTGTCCAAGTTTACGGCGGCGAAGCGAAGGAGTTGAGCGATGAGTAAAATGCATAATTTGGGGACGGTTTTCAAATTCGAGACGCTTAGAACGCTGAAAAAACCGACATTTTGGTTGACGGCTTTAGGGTTTCCTTTGTTGATTGGCGTGCTGTATGGCATTATGTTTTGGTCGCAAAGCACGACTATTGAAGCGTCAAAAAATCTGGAAAAGCAAGAATTTTCACTGGAAGTCACGGACGATTCGAAGTTGGTGAAGCCAGAATTACTGACGGCAATTAAAGCCAAAACCGCCAAATCAAAAGAATCTGGAATTGACGACGTAAAAAATAATAAGGTTGATGCGTATATTTATTTTTCCAAAAGGATTTGAGCAAGCAAAAAGGTTGAAGTTTACGGTAAAGATGTTGGGTTATTCCAAAATGGAAAATACGGTGCGGTGGCACAGAGCTTATTGAGTCAATCGGTAGCAAGCGGCGTCAGCCCGGCGCAAGTTGCAATTTTACGCGACAAAGTCCAATTGTCATCAACCACATATCTGGACGGAAAAGAGCATGGCGGCATTAATGAGATGATCGTGCCTGGAATGTTTTTGGTTGTTCTGTTCATTCTCATCAGTATTTTTTTGGCAATCAAATGCTCATTAGCACCACCGAGGAAAAAGAAAATCGCACGGTGGAAATGCTGCTTACGACCGTTAAAACCGACACTTTGATTACGGGTAAAATTCTGTCTTTGATGGTGTTGGCTTTGATTCAGATTTTTGGTAATTGTTTTGCCAGTTTTGGCGGGCTATTTGGCGTTTGGCTCAAAGTTGCAATTGCCTAATCTAGACTTGAGCACGCTCGTGTTTGATCCCGTGAGAATTGGTCTAGCGATCATAATTTTCTCAGCCAGCTTCACTCTATTTACGGGAATGTTGGTGACTTTGGGCGCGATGATGCCGACCGCCAAAGAAGCCAGCCAGTGGTTCGGAATTGTAATTATGCTATTCATTGGTCCATTTTACGGAATCACGGCGTTCGTTTCCTTCCCTGATTATTTCTTTGTTAAGTTCTTATCGCTATTTCCATTCACCGCGCCGATTCCATTGTTATTACGAAACGCAATAGGCAATTTGCCAATTTGGGAAGCTTTGCTCGGCACAGCAATTTTGGTCGCTACAGCAGTGTTTGTTATGTGGCTATCGGTGTGCGTTTTCCGTTACGGCGCGATGTCTTATGATAGTAAATTATCTCTGTCGGCGTTGCGGACACGCCGAAAAGCTGGTAAAGTTTAATTATGAAAGTACGTATAGAGATAGACACGAAAACATTTGTGCGATTTTGGCTGGTCGTGATGGGCTTTGGTCTGGCTGGTTTGGCAATTTATTCCGCAAAGGACGCGCTGGTTTTATTGGGGATTTCCCTGTTCTTGGCGTTGGCGTTGAACCGTCCAGTTGCGGCAATTGCTAAAAAAATTGCCTGGAAAAAGCCGATTGGGCGGCACGGCGCTGGCGTATACGACGCTGGTTCTGCTTTTGGGTTGTGTGATTTGGTTTGTGATTCCGCCAATTGTCCAACAATCTGCCAAATTTGTCGAGAGCATTCCGAGTATAATCGACCAAGCCAGCTCACAGTGGCGTGGCGTCAATGATTTTATTGATAAGAATAATTTGCGCCCACAGGTCGATTCGATGATGGAAAATATCAAGCAACAATCTTCGTCTTGGGCGACGAGCGTTGGCACGAATCTGTTGTCCAGCGTTGGCTCTTTAGCGTCGTTCTTAGGCTCGCTATTCTTGGTGCTGGTGCTGTCATTCCTGATGCTTCTCGAGGGTCCGACTTGGGTGAAGCGTTTGTGGGGACTATACAACGACGAAGAAAAAATGGAGCGCCATAAGAAGCTGGTTGGCCGAATGTATAACGTGATTACGGGATATGTTTCTGGGCAATTGACAGTTTCTGGAATCGATGCGATATTATCAGGTTTCGTGGTGTTTGTGCTGAGCTTGACATTCCCTGTTATAAATTCCAATTTAGCAATGCTCACCGTTATGGCGACGTTTGTGTTGACGCTAATTCCGATGTTTGGCGCAACGATTGCTGGCGCGTTGATATCACTGTTATTATTCTTCAATAATATGACAGCGGGCGTTATTTACGCGATTTATTTCGTGATTTATCAACAGATTGAGAACAACTTTGTCTCCCCGTCCATCCAATCAAAGAAGGTTGAGTTGTCAGCTTTGACTGTCTTGGTCGCGGTGACAATTGGTTTATATGTTGGCGGTCTATTGGGCGGTTTGGTTGCTATTCCAGCCGCTGGCGTCGTGAAGGTTTTGCTGGACAATTACTTGGAGCAGGTCAAGTCTAAGCGTGTTGAAAACGAAAAGCCGCTTAATAAATTAGTTAAGAAATTGAAACGAAGATTAGTTGACGCAGAAAAAATATAGCCCGTTGAATCCAGCGGGCTATTTCCATGTCCAAACGCTGCCGCTTGGTGTGTCGCGAACGGCAACGCCAGTCTGAAGAAGTTCATCGCGAATTCTGTCGGATTCTTCCCAATTTTTCTCTGCGCGTGCTTGACGTCGCTGGATAATTAGCCTCTTCAAATCGTCAGTAATATCAGGCGTGGACTTAGCCAAATCCAGCCCTAAAATCTCGTCAATCTCATCAATAAATTGCACCAAACTCTGTCGATGAATTTTATCGAGTGGCGTATGATCCAACTTTGAAAATACTTCATCAATCAACGCCAGCGCGCCTGGAGTATCCAAATCATCGTTCAATTTCTCGACTAGCGCCTGACGTCCCGCTAATAATGAAACCGAATCGTCCTGCTCGTCCTTATCGTCATCATCTTCCAGTGTGTCGTGAGTCTGATGTATCAGAGCCGCGTAATCCCGCCAATGGTTCAGCCGCGCCTGCGCTGCTTCCAGAATTTCCCAAGTAAAATTACCTTCCGTCTGATAATGCTTACTGAGAATCGCCAGCTTAAACGCCATCGGACTAAACCCTCGCGAAATAATATCTTCCAGCGTAATAATATTTCCCAGAGATTTACTCATCTTTCGACCGTCGACTTTTATGTGATTATTATGTAGCCAAATCTGAGAAAATTGTTTTCCAGTCAGACTTTCGCTCTGGGCAATTTCATTCGTGTGATGAACTGGAATGTGATCAATTCCGCCTGCGTGAATATCAATAGAATCCCCAAGTGTTTCACGGGCAATTGTCGAACATTCCAGATGCCAGCCAGGAAAACCGATTCCCCACGGGCTATCCCACTCCATATCGCGCTTGGCATCTTTTGGCGAAAACTTCCATACGGCGAAGTCAGTAATATTGCGCTTTCCTTCAACGCTCACTCTGGCGCCAGCTTCCAGGCCCGCCACGTCCAGCCGCGCTAATTTACCGTAATCCTTCAAAAGCGACGTGTCAAAATACATGCCGTCGCCGTCGATTTTATATAAAAATCCCTTTTCGTCCAGTCCTTTTGCGAAGTCAATCTGCTGCTGAATATAATCCGTCGCCCGCACCAAGTAATCTGGTTTTATCAATTTCAGTACGTCGTAGGCTTCATGATTTGCAACGGAAATATATCTTTCCGCCACATCCCAGGCAGTCTTCCCTTCGCGGCGCGCACCTTTTTCCATCTTATCTTCACCATTGTCGTCATCACTTGTCAAATGACCAACGTCGGTGATGTTTTGTGTTCGAATTACTGGAATATCTTGCCAGCGTAGCAATCGCACCAACACATCCCAGTAAATATAACCAACCCAGTTGCCGATGTGCGGCTGCGAATAAACTGTTAGGCCACAGGTGTAAAACTTGACCGTTTCCCCGTCAAGCGGTTTCAGTTCATCTTTTTTTCTGGTAAGCGTATTGTAGAGTTTTATCATTAGTTCTATTGTACGGCACTCTGACTAGTTTTTCAAAATTGACATAAAAAACAGCCCCAGTTGGGACTTGATAATTCCAAGGGAAAGTGACAAACAGCTACTAAAATAAAATACTACAGAAGCGTAGTCTGCCACTTTTCCTGATGAGTGAGATTAAAGTATCTCCTGGATTTTTTTTTACACAGGTCCTGAATCTCCTTGAGCGTATCTTGCATGGCCTTGCGCTCCGCTACAAGCGCTTGGATCTCGTCAATCTGCCTCTCAAGAAGCTCTGCTAACTTATACGGGTCATTAGCGTACTCAGAGGGAACGCTGGTGGAATCGACATGTGATATGATCTCTTTCCGATCTCCTCGCCCCCTATGGATGGTTAGTGGCAGTTTACCACAAGACGAGATCTTGCCCTTTTTAAATCTTGTAAAAGGAGCAAAAACTCGCCTTGTATGTAGCTGTTTGTCAAAGTTCACTTTCGGATAAGGATTTACTCAACTTATCAACGAAAGCTGATATTATTTATATCACACTTATATTAAAAAGTCAACTCTAACCTGGTCTTATTAGGGTCTAAGACGTTGTAGCTATATCGCCAGATTAGACCTTATGTTTGACAGAATAGACTATTTAACACATAATAAAGAACTTATGGGAGAAGTGTATTTTATGCATACGCCTGTGTCTGGATATGACAAACCTCTTTCATTGGACTATTTGAAGCTCATGAAAGAGGGGCTAATCGCTGCTTTGGAAAAAAACCTTGCGTAATTAACGACTTAGGACAGTTGGCGCTAGATTTATATGATACGGCTCAAATGTTGGAACCTATGGAATATGTTGAAGGCGAAGAGCTGGGAGACAGTCATCCTGACTCAGACTGGACAGATAAATATAATACCGCTTGTTAGTAGCGATAAGTTTGTTGTTTCTGGAAGGCAGATATCTCCTATGCCAGCGCAAAAAGATAGAATAAGCGATACTTTTGCTAGTGAAAGTTCTGCTAGAATGTGTATTGATGATATATATCGCGCCTTAGATAGCTATCCGCCCACAAAAATAGAAAGAACAGATGTTGGCGGTTTTTGTAGTAATAGCATCTACAATATGGGCAATTCAAGAGTATATCTTCGCCCTATTGTTAGTGTAGCTCGTAATGTATTGATGTGTATTAATATTACTGCATTAGCACACGAGACGTCTCATGCTCATGATTGCGTCACGAATCCAGTTTTGGAAGTATGTTCTAATGATAGTAAAGAGATTCTTTGTTTTGAGTTGCGAGCCTATGCTGTAAGCAAGGTACTTCAGGACTATCTGAAACGCGATCAAGGAATAAGGTTTATCTATCCTAGTATATCGGACCGAGTAGAAAAGGTACGAAGAAAGGTCAACGGTTCTCTACGGTCTGAGGGCGCATTTGACGTGAATGATGATTTGATAAAGCAACTAGATAGAGCGGGCCTGAGAGATATATATTGATAGCGTAGTGGATTAGTATTCTGTTTGTAGAGCTTGATCTGTCGCCGTAACTAGTTCCCGTACGATTTCGTCATAATTTTCATATACACGGAATCCTGCCGCGTACGGATGACCGCCGCCACCAAAGTATCCAGCCACGGTGTCGGCAATTGGTAAATTACCCTCGTAGGCGCGCAGTCAATTTGCCGTCAGGGTAAGTTTTAATAACGCAACTAAGCGCCACGCCTTCAACCAGCCTCAACTCGTCGCCAATCAACGCGCCGGGGTTATAGGCGTCGCTGTAGGCTTGGATTTCTTCAAATGGTACGTGCACCAGTGCCAATTGTCCGTCTAATAAATATTCGATTCGCTCTATCAATTTCCCCTTGTACGCCAAAATTTCTGGCGATTTTTTCATAAATTCGCGTCGTCGCTCTTCAATTTCCGCATTGGAAGCGCCCAGTTCTGTCAATTCGCCAGCGACGTGAAAGGTCGCTGCGGTGGCATGGCGTAGTAAGCCCCAGGCTATCGCTCATAATAGCTATCAATAAATCTTCGGCAGCCTGAGGATTTATCTTCCAGTCGGAATATTTGAACAGTTTATACAGCAATTCTCCGGTCGCCACGACGGTTTCTGATAACATAATATGATCAAAACTAAGTGTTGATTCGGCTGTGTGATGATCGATAACCAGAGTCGGGTGCGTTTCCAGAAAATGTCGCGCTCCAGGAGTTTCTAATACCTTGCTGAGAAGCACATCTGCGCTTGTATCGACAATTATAGCGGCGTCGGCTTGAAACGGAAAGTTGTTCTGCACTCGATCCCAACCGCAGAATATAATGAAGATATTTCGGTATATCTACTGGACAATATAAAGTAACAGTTTTTCCCTAGGTCGCTTAAGGCTTCTTCTAGCGCCAAGCTTGAACCCAGGCTGTCGCCGTCAGGGATTTTTCGGCTTGAATAATAACTATATTGTTTGCAGATTGAATGAATTGTTTAGCTGTATCTAGCATATTATTTATTATAACAAATGATTTTTACTCTAATATAATATATATTGTTTTTAATTACATAAGTGGTATAATATGTGATGGACTATTAAAAATACTGCGCAATCGAAAAAAACATAAACATTTTTATAAATTATTATTGACAAAATATAAAAGATTGTGCTAGTATGAGGACATAAAGCCCTGAAGATAGGGCTGGAAAAGAGGAGTTTTTATGAACAAATTTAAGAAAAATCGGCATTGCTATCTCTTTGGGATTTGCTATGCTCGGTGGAATCTGGTTGGCATCACCTTCACAGGCTGCCGGCTGTAACAGTTTTAACGTTGTATACTGTGGTACACATTCTATGTCAGAATTGCAAACAGCATACAGTCGTACAGAAATTAAAGAACTATACAAAAGAGTGGTACGTTACTGAAACTATGGTTCAGGGGCGGATCAAATATGCGCGAAAGGTGTAGTTGACGCAAATGGTAATATTACAGTTGACGGTCGTGTTGTAGCTACAAACGCTATAACCGTACAGTCTAAAAGCTGGTACTCGTCAGCCTCAGCCACAACGTAGCTACAAGACTTCAAACGGATATACTTACTATCAATACACAACTGGTCAGAGCTTTGTTGACGGACCTAAGAGCTATAATATTTACGCGTGGTTTGACAATAACGGTTCATTTTATCACTGGTGTGATTAAAGACTGTGGTAACCCAGTTTTGGGGTAACCCAACAACACCTCCAGCAAAGCCTGCTTTAACATGTGACGCTTTGCAAGTAACTGAAATTTCTCGTAACACCTTCAAGTTCAGCGTTAAGGCAACTGCCAAGGGTGGCGCATCTATCACCAGCTACACATACAACTTCGGTGATAACAACATCAAGACAACTAACTCATCAGAAATTCAATACACTTACGCAAAAGAAGGCAACTACACAGTTACTATTACTGTAAACGGTAAAAGAAACTGGTGAAGTTAGAAGGCAAAACCCTAACTGTCAAAAACTGTTACGGTTAAGCCAGAGCCAAAAATAATCGTTTGTGTAATTGAAGAAGGTGGCAAGAAGTACACTAAGGAGATTAAAAAGGAAGAGTTTAACGAAAAAGATTCACAAGACCAACTTGGACGAATGTAGGAAACTCCTACTAAGATCACAGTTTGTGTAATTGAAGAAGGTGGCAAGAAGTACACTAAGGAGATTAAAAAGGAAGAGTTTAACGAAAAGATTCACAAGACCAACTTGGACGAATGTAAGGAAACTCCTACTCCCTACACCAAACACTCCTTCAACGCCAACACCCTAGCCCAGAATTGCCAAAGACTGGTGCAAGTGACGCGATCATGTCAGCACTAGGCCCTAGGTGGACTAACTACAGCTACTATCGCTTACATCGCTAGCCGCCGCCAAATGTAATCAGCTAAGCTAGCAACGAAATACCCGCCGAGATGGCGGGTATTTTTTATTGGCAATGAAGCCGTTGAGCCTATAATTGTTTTCGACCTTCTAGTGCGTGCGTCAGTGTGATTTGGTCTGCGTACTCAAGGTCAACGCCGACTGGAATACCTCTAGCTAAGCGTGTGATGGTCGTATTTAATCAGCTTCTTGGATGTAGCGCTGTAGGAATAGCGCGGTCGACTCGCCCTCAACTGAAGCGTTCGTAGCGATGATAATCTCTTGAACGTCATCTGTTTTTATACGCTCAATTAGTTCTGGGATATGCAATTGCTCTGGTCCAATATTGTCAATTGGTGAAATAACGCCTCCCAGCACGTGGTATGTACCTAGGAATTGTCCTGTTCTTTCTATAGCAACGATGTCTAGCGGCTCCTCGACTACACAAACGACTTTCTTATTCCTGTTCGAATCTGCGTATAAAGGCGACACGTCGTCATCTGAGTCGATCAACGCAAACGTCTTCGGGCAGGTTTTTACTCGGTCGTGCAATTGGTCTAATGAATGCGCTAATTGCTTTGCGGATTTGGGATGCGGCGTAAAAACCGCGTAGGCATATCTTTCAGCCGTACGCGGTCCAACTCCAGGTGAGATTACCAAAATCATCAATTAAAAGCAGTTAGAGCTTTTTGGTAAAATGTCGATTGACATGACTTTAGAATGGCAAGTTGCCTGAGGCCGCCCATCAATGGCTTCATAGTTTCAGCAGCGACTTCCTGAGCCTTTTGTCATACCGTCGCGAACTGCGATTTTCGATCCAGTGCTCCAACTCTTCGATATTCTCCAAGTCAACCATTTCTGGGTCAATCTTTACAGACTTAATCTTTAATTCGCCAGTGATTTGTACGATCACAGCGCCATCGCCAACCTCAACTTCGATGATTTCTTTTACCTAATTGTTTCTGTGCTTTGCGTAATTGTTGCAGCATTTTTTACCTGATCAAACGCCATATTCCTCCTTATTTAACACTTACAATTATACCCTATTTGCGGTCGGATGTGTAGATGTAGAAGCGGTCGCCGTCTTTATGATCATTGACAATTACTGACGACAGGTGTCCAGAGTAAGTCTGCGGAATTTGAGACTTTGCGCTGTGGCTAACGTATAAAGTCTGTCCGACGTTTGCTGGGGCTGCGTGGATAATTGATATCTGGTGATAATTGTGTTTTTAAGCGCTTCGTAAATCGGCGATTCTTCTTTACTGACCAATAACGAGAATGAGATCGGTTGGCGCAGTATTCTTACGGAGTAGAGACAAATCTTTATTGAAGCGTGAGGGCTGCTTCTGGGAAATAGCGATAACTATCGATATAGCGGAAGCTGCCGCCTGCTACCATAACGATGATTAGCATTGATATAAGAACCAGTCCGGTACCGCGAGCGTATGGATTGCGCGGGAAAAGTCCGTACCACATGTTCATTAGGTATTCCAATCCGACCGCCAAGAGAATGAATAGCGGGATGATGATTATCGGGGTGAGGCTTGGCTGGAAGATGAGTAGCACCAATGCTAAGATTAGCCACGACCAAATCATAAACGAGCGGGCGCTGGAGATTTTTGAAAGCTGCGGAATAGCCCCTAGTCCGATCAACACCATTGCGTTGACGTCCATGAGTTGGTGTGATCTGATTACCTACGACTGATGGGAAAATGCGGATGTATGTGTAGTATAAAGTCCTGAGGTTTGCAACGATGTCAAAACTTAGGCCGTTGATGCCGATGATGTTGTAAAATAGCGCGTGGGATTTATAGCAAAGAAAACCAATCGCACAACCAATTGTGAATAAAATAGCGGACGGCACAATCCAAGATTTACGATGTTTTCGGGAGATAAGAAAATATCGCGGATGTGGATGTAAAAAGGCGATGATCGAAGTCCCAGATTGATATACCAAAAAAATACGGAGTGAAGAGACTGAGTGCCGTGGTGATGGCTAAGCTGATTCGCCAAATGGAAGCGTTCTGGGCTTTTGGAGAATTAACGTGGCAAAAAAAGCAAAAGTTAGCGCGGTGTAGAAAATGTATAAAATGCCGACAGTTGCGCTTTGACCGATGAATAAGAATTGTCCAGTTGTTGCCATAATTAATAGCGATAGAATCGTTGTGGATGGCTTAAACCAGCGCTTTAAGAGGAAGAAAATTGCGACGGAGCTGGCGATTGAAAAGGATTACGGCGGGCGCTTTAATTGTTAATAAACTGACGCCGAATAGCTTAAAGAATAGTAATTGAAGAAGGTGAAATGGAAGATTTGTGACGGCGATTCCCTCGACGCTAAAATTCAAGTGATTTGTCGTATTGACCATGTTGATTTCTGCTTGCGACAAACCTCCCGGCACGTGCAACGCGGAAATTATAATAGCTCCCTACATACAACAGCGCCAGCAACGTATAGCCGAAAACGTAGCGCCATCGGTAAAGGAATATATCGGTAACTTTTTGCTTTTTCATTGGTATGATTATAACACAATTCTATTCATGCTTGCGATCCAGACTCATAAAGCGTAGGCGCTCTGGGTGGAAGTATAATTGGACTTTCACCGACTGGGCCGTTACGGTGCTTAGCGATGATCAAGTCTGTAATATTCTGGACCTCTGGGTTGTCCGGCTCATAATATCCAGGGCGATAAATACAGCTCACGATGTCGGCGTCCTGCTCAATGGAACCGGATTCACGCAGGTCGGCTAGTTGCGGAATTGGCGGCGTGCGAGATTCGACAGAACGGCTCAACTGACTCAGGGCAATTAGCGGCACATTCAATTCGCGAGCAATAAGCTTCAGTCCACGGGAAATTTCCGAAACTTCCTGAACGCGGTTTCCGTTGTGGTTTCCGTTGGCCTGCATAAGCTGCAAATAGTCGACGATGATTAATCTAATGGATTCTCGTGGGCAATTCTTCGAGCTTTCGTGCGCATTTCCAAAACCGATAATCCTGGCGTGTCATCGATGTAAATCGGTGCCTCGGCCATTTCACCCATAGCTTCAGACAATTTAGCAAAATCTTCGTCGCTCAGATTTCCGGTGCGAATATTCCAGCTATCAACTCCCCGATGCATCCGCCAGCATACGGTCGACCAGCTGCTCCTTACTCATCTCTAGGCTGAAAAATAGGACGGGATTTTTCTCAATCGTTGCCACGTTATAAGCCAAATTTGTCACCAGAGTCGTCTTACCCATAGCTGGACGCGCCGCCAGAATAATCAAGTCCGATTTTTGCAAGCCAGCGGTCATATTATCCAGATCGCGATAGCCAGTGCGGACTCTCTGAGAGAGCCTTTTATTTTACTGAGGCTCTTAATTCGATCAAAAGCTATCCGTCAGAATGCTTTTCCAGACTGACTAAATCTTGCTTGGTTGATTGGTCTGATACGCTGAAAAGTTCAGCTTCGGCCTTCTCTAATAATTCCTGCGTGGTCGTCGATTCGTCGTATCAAGTTCGGAAATATCACCGCTCGCTTTTATTAAACGCCTGCGAACCGCTGCTTGTGCAATCATTTCCGCGTAAGCCGATGCGTGCGCTGCCGTTGGGACGTAGTTCGTTAGCTCTGTCAGATATGCCGAGCCGCCAACCAATTCCAGCTCATCCTTACGTTTCAACTCGTCGGTTAAGGTCAGAAGGTCGACAGGCTTTGTGTTTTCAAATAGCGCATCATTTCCAGCAAAAATCAATCCGTGATTCTTATCATAAAAATCGCTAGGGTGAGTAATTTCTGCGGCGTCCGCCAAAACTTCCTCGTCAATTAAAAACCGCCCCAAGCAAACTCTTTTCCGCGTCCAAATTTTGTGGCGGTATCTTTCCTTTTACTTCTTCACTTCTATCTGCCATTAAATATCCTCCAGCTTAACTTCTTCGCCGCCACCCATTAATTCTGCAATTTCCGCCAATTTTTCGTCCTCTGGCGGTTTCTTCTCTCCAATTATATCAATTTCCAAATCCATCGCGGTTTCTTCTGAGATAATTTCTGAAATTAACGGTTTGTTTTTCGCGTCGTCCAGCTTTTTCTTGTAAAACGCGGAACCTGCGTAAAGTGTCAATTTTTCACCGTCAAACGACCACTGGCTTTTCTGCAACAATGACGCTAGCCCGAGGGATTTTCCTTCGTTCTTTCAATGACTTTTTCCCAATTTAGCTCTAGCGGCGCGTCGGTTTTCTTTGGTTTTGCGGCGGGTTTTTCGCTGGCTCGACTGGTTTTTCTTCTTTTTCAATCGGCTTTTCTGTCGGTTTGGTTGGTTCAGCGGACTTAATTGGCGTTGGTTTTTCGGCAGGTTTTTGAGTCGTAGCTGGGCTATATTTTTCTTTGTCGCGACTGGCTTTTTCTGTCTGCTGAGAATTGCTATTCATAAATATCGTCAATAATTTCAAGTCTGGGTGCGGGTGCCGATCAACCTCGATCAATTGCTGAACCAACCCAATAAGATTCGGATTTTTTCGTAACCTATTACGAGCAATCGACAATAATTGATGCGACACAACAACTGAATTCGCGCCGCTATTTTTCTAATTCCTGGAAGATGTTTAAGACTTTCTCGTTGTCGTCGGATGGATATGAATCCAGTAAATTGCCGAGCATTGTCGCGTCGCTCAGTCCCAAATATTCGGTAACCATATTCGCCGTCAGTGGCTGGTCTGATGTTGCTAAAATCGACAATTGGTCAAGCGTACTAATGCCGTCACGGAATCCGCCACGGGAACGTTCAGCGATTAACCTGGCAGCATCCTCTTCAATTGCAAACCCTTCCTTTTTCGCTATATTCATTAACTGGCGCGTCATAATTTCCGTCGGAATTGGGCGGAAGAAAAATTGCTGGACACGGCTAAGAATGGTGGCTGGAAGTTTGTCGGCGTCAGTTGTAGCTAAGATAAACACCACGTGTTCTGGCGGTTCTTCAAGGTTTTTTAATAGCGCGTTAAATGCCGATTTTTGACAGCATGTGAACTTCGTCGATGATATAAACTTTTTTCGGCGCAGAAACAGGCGCGACTTGGGCTTTTTCTCTTAAGGCACGAATGTCATCAACGCCGTTATTACTGGCTGCGTCAATTTCAATAATATCCAAGTTTGAAGAATCGTCATCATATGGCAAGTGGTTAATCTCGTGCGCCAGAATTCGTGCCACCCGATGTTTTCCCGCCACGCGGTCCGGTCAATAAGTACGCATGAGCAATTTTTCCCTGCTCTAACGCTCGACGTAAAAATACTAGTCACGTGATCTTGACCTAAAACTTCATCCAAACTACGACTGCGATATTTACGATATAGCGCCTGACTCATCCCTCATGCTCCTCATGAGATAATTATAGCAGAAAACGGCATTTTTTATGGATAACGCAGATCGATTTTGTGTTTTGTTTCGGCGACATAAAAACGGTAGTAACTATTAGGGTCTGACACGGTTGGATCTTCAAGTATCTCGTCATTTTCTTTTATCCCAATATATTCATCGTTACTATACGGTTTGATGAGCTTAGTAAACTCAAACGCATATTCACCAGAAATATTCTTTAGTTCTCGACTCTGATCTATTGGGTCGGCATAGTCGGTCGTAACTAATATTAGAAACCGTCCGCTATCGTCGGTAAATAGATGAAAAGTGGTGTCGGGATATAATGGTGCTAGCGGTGCGAATTGTCGAACATACCCCAATTTTTTCAGAATTGGAAATGCTTCAAAAACTACAGCCGGAAATACAAAATTTGAGTAATTGTTCATAATGAAATTATACCAGGTAAGATGGATAGTTTTCAGACATATCCAGGTCTTATGACTCAGAAGTCAGTGAGGTGATCGCGCAAGTCGTTGCCGTTCATGATTCCCCATGAGTTGTCTACGATAACCTGACCGCCCTCGCTCTCAGGCAGCCTCCAATAGACGATATTTTCGCCGAGCGGACCGCCAGTGGCTCTGACATGACCATGACTATCACCGGGGATGTTACTAAACCTGCCGCCGCAGTAGAAGTCAACAAATGTGATTTCCGAGTATTCGAGATCGCATAAATACGATTATTATTGTGATAATGGCAGTAATTATGCAAGTTAATAACAGAGCCTTAGACTTCTTGCTAATTTTTTCTTTCTTAAGGATGAATATTGATGTAATTAGAGTCACCGTTCCTAAGACATATGGCAAGTATCGCGCCAGTACTATTGAAGTATTTAATAATATTGTAGTTAAGCTCATTGGTAGCCTCCTTTACTGTGAAAGTTTGATTTATATATATCACTGAAAAATATTACATGATAGAGCAAACCGCTCAACCATGAATCTTGTTTTTCCAGTGATGTTAAAGGCCGTTGATGGCGGTGATTGCCGCTCATCTGAACTGTCCTCAGTATAGCAAAACGCAAGCGTTCTGTCAATACGCTTGCGTTATAAAATTAGACAAAATGGTGCGGAAACTGTGGAAAACTCCGCATTATTACCCCTGTTGTTATGCTACGCCGCCAAACTTCAATCTTTCAAAGCATGCTGCCATTTGTCCGTCCAATCCATGCAAATATCGCTGCGTAATTACCGCGTTGGAATGACCGAGCATCTCCTGCGATTCCATCAGCGTCGCCCCGTTTCGCTGGATATCCGTTGCGAACGAGTGTCTGAGCGAGTGCAGGTGGAAATTGCGAAAACCCGCCAACGAAAACGGCTGCCGCATTAAATGGCGCAACTCCTCGACACTGAGGCAATGTGCCGCTCGACTTCTGCCACAGATGAGTCATCAATACGCCGACTAACGATCCACTGTGTCAAGCGTTCGCGGGATTCTCGGCTCATATGTACCTCACGCCGCCTGCCGCCCTTGCCAGTAAATACAATCATCCTGTCGCTGATATTCATTAGTCTTAAGTTTCGTAGCTCAGTGATCCGTAAGCCGCAGTCAAACGATAGTTTAATCAGTAGCCACTGTATCTGATTGCAATAACTCAACACCTGCTCGATTTGCTCCCTCGTGTAGAAAACTCGGCGGATTGGCTCGGTCTCCTTTTGTTTGACAATGTGGCGGATTTTCAGCTCAGGCATCTCCACGCCCATATCTCTAAAATAGCGAAACATTGCCACCACATGGCAAATCCGCGTATTGATAGTGCGACTGTTCAAACCGCGCCGTGCTTGAGCGGCTATCCAATCATTGACCTGCTGTGTCGTGATCTCGCTCAGGCTACTGGCTGGCACGCTAGCTCTGAAATCTCGCATCACCCAGCGTTTAGCGCTCAATGTTTGGCGGCTCATCCGGCGCGTAAACTCGCAGTACTCCAGATATTCGTCAAAAGCTCGCTCGATTGGCATAATTGTATTTTTCGTCATGATATTTTAACTCCACTTAAAAAACCAGTTCTATATAGAATTGCTTATAACGAACCTTAAAAGCTCAATTGTATATAGAACCCTCACGTTAATATTTTTGGTCAAAATGTTATCAAAGTGAGGCGGTGGCGGGCGGATTTGCGCTAATTTGAATAAAAAATACGGCCAGACGGCCGCTTTCATTACGCAAAACTCCCAAATACTCGCATATATCTAGGAATATTGCATAATATTTGCATACAGGCAAACGCAAACAAGCCGCTACGCGAGCGACGTCAAAATGTCAGCAGTGATTGCTACGTTATCAGGTTGTAGCTGTGCTTCATCTGCGCTAGCTTATTTAATCCGTCAATACTGATCGATAAGGCTGCCTGCTCTTGCATTTTCTGCTTATGGCGCTCCTCTGCCGCCTTGGCTTTCGCCTGAGCAATCAATTTGCGCAACCAATCCACCGTCTTTGCCAGATTCGCACTCGACCAAATAAACGCAAAATATTTACGTGGGTTTCGTTTACGATTTGCCAGCTTAATCGAATAATCAAACTCTTTTGCGTAGTTGATCTGGCGATTCCTGAACATCGGCAAATAGTTGTCGTCAGTGATTAGCTTTGTCGCCTTACCCAATCTCTGCTGCATTTTCTGAATTCGTCGCTCGTCTATGGTTATATTCCCCATTTTACCCTCAAAATGCTATTTTTGCTCTTGACAAACAAAAATAGCCTCTAAAAATTGATAACAATTTTTTTGAGGCTAGATACAGACAGCCCACCCTGATTTGCATCTGGGCGGGCTGAAAATCCTGTACGTTCATCGCCGATTATAGCAAACTGATTTTGCTTTGTCAACAAAAACCCGCCCCCATTTTCAGAGGGCGGAATAGGTACATGGATGTTCAAACCATGCGTTTGCAGTTTATCACTATTTATTAGATTCCGCAATAGCAACGTCAGCAACGACCAGTCGTCGTATATATTCGCTAACTGTCATGTTCAACTCGGCGGCACGCTTGACGATCATCTCGTGATCACCTCTGAAACTTTTATATGTATGTGCTTATTTTTTTCATATTCTACCTTTCTACCCGATACGATGCCTCGGGCGGGGCTGTTAATATTTAATAAATAGCATTGACGGTAAAATATTTCAATCCGTCGTAGCGAATTTCAGCTTCTTCTGTACAGTTCTGTAGCATATAGTCGATAGCTTCCCGTAAAGCTTCGCTAGAGACGAATATCTCAGCCTCTTCATCGTCATCATCGTAAAAATGAATAGTACCGTCATCATCAACTACTGCTTCATAATCTTTATATCTGTCTAAATTCTTTACAGTATCGATAATCTGATCTAGCATAGCTTCTTCATCGAATTCAATAGAGATATCTTCAACGGTTAAGTTTTTCACTTTTGCTAAATCTTTTACGAAGTTCAGCGCGCATTATCTGCTCTAGTTCTTCTTTGTCGTTTCGCAAATCAGCGCTTGCTTCAAATTGTATTTCTTGAGTTGGTTGGTTATCTCGATAGAACCATCCTGTGTATGTTGCCATTTTCTTATCCTTTCTTGGCGGCGGCGGTTGAGGGGCTGTTTATTTTTAGTGTTTGTGTTTTTCTAGGTTTTTATTTTTCTAGTTTTGATTTTTCGTTTATTTTACAATCTCCAATTTTACAGTGATTTTTAATTCTGAAAAACTGAAAGGTTGATTTGAACATTTTTTTATACCTACTTTCTTTTTGCCGCCGAATTGTTAATTGTTGCTTGGTTGCCCCTCAACCATGTCTTAAGTATAGCAAACGTGTTGCCGTATGTCAACACTTTTTTTATGAAAAAAAGTCAGAGATTTTTCAATATTTTTCATCACATCTATTAACCCTGTGGAAAACTCACAATGTTACACGGTATAGTCCTACCACGGCACTTGTCTTCAGTAGCCCGCGGCGACCGCAGCACGTCAGAAGTCGATACCGGAATGAAGTGGATTGACGGCCGCACAATCTACCAGAAGACATTCGTGATGGGCGGACTGAAGATCGCCGGCAAAACAACCGTGCCGCACGGTATCACAAATCTTGGCATGGTCATCAATATTCGCGGCATTGCAAAGGAAGAAAGTATCGGTGCGACAATTAACCTGCCACACGCTGCCGACCAGCAAGCGTATACAGTGACAGTTTACGCCGATAACAGTAACATCAATATCCAAACATACGCGGACCAATCAGGTTATAGGACCTCATTCGTGACAATTCAATACGTCAAGAAGTCTTAAACAGTACCGACGGCAATCCAGCTTATGCCGTGATGTGCACCACCAAAAATGCCTGAAGTCGAGGCGGTAATAGTAGTGCCTGTCTGATTAAACGATCCGCATTCAATATTAGTACCAGCACCGATTTTCTGATCAAAACTAGCTGGAGATGTTGGTGTATTTCTTGTATATCCGATTAGGGTTGGAATAACTGCATATACTTCCTTAAACTTTAGGAAATGTAACCTGTACGGGTTGTTGTTTACTCCCGTTCCCATAAAATGACACCCACCCAGATTGGATTATTAAATTGCCAGAAATAGCTTGTGCTGAATTATTAGCACTGAAAGATAATAGGTCTGATGATTTCAAATGTCGTGGTAGGACTATATCATTAGCAAGTGCGTCCGATTTAATCACGCCGTTCTTGAACATTTCACCTCTGTTTATACGACCGTCAGGCAGTGTGGCTGGATTGCGTCTGTCAGTGATGACAGAGTCGAGAATCGTTGTCGTGCCAGCGTTTACACGTATCTCAGCGATGACTTCATATGGATTAGATGCGCCAATCTTCGCCTTGATCTGCGATGGCGTTGGTGCGCTTGGGTTGGTTGCTGGTGTGCCAGGTACAACTATCGCTTTCGTACGGTTCTCGTTGTTAGCTACAGTCTGTGAGGCGGCCACGTTTGTGTCGATGTAAATCACCACTGCGTCAATTCGCGGATTGGCGCTGTTTGCCCGTGGTAACGCTCGCCTGAACAGGCTGTGTACTTAGATTGCTCACAGGAAACGTTGCCGACATAGCATCACGTACTAATAAATCATCAGGTGTACCACTCTCACCGCCGATCAGCACATTCATGCCGACAGGGCTGGCTTGACGCACTCTAAAACCGCTAATCCACGAGCCAACAAAAGCATTGCCGAGCGCGTGGAATAGTGCGCTATCAGTAGTACGACCACCATTACTATTAGGAAAACCTAGTGCCATAGTTATTTTTCATCAGTGCTTTCAGCATCAGCCTCGGTAGTGTCGGACGCCTCGGACTCAGCATTATCATTGATATTTTCAACCTCTGGCTCGACAACCTCGTCGACAGACTCTACTGCTGATGTCTCAGCCTCAGCCTCGGTAGTGTCGGCCGTGCCTTTGGCTGCCGAAATGCTCACGTACGGACCGCTGTCCGCATCGCCTTTGACGAAAACATAATAGCCGTCAACTGTTCGGCGAATCTCGCCGCCCTTATAATTCTGTACTTTTTCAGTGTTTTCCATATGAATCCTCCTGATTATAAATGTACAGATTAGGAGACATTGACGTTATTTGCCGTGGAAAATATAGCGATATTCTTTATATGGGCGAATAACGATTCGTTTGAGTATCATAAACATATTTCTATTATAGTATAGTCCTACCACGGCACTTAAAATGGTCAGATTTCATTCAGGCAAAACGAGATAGCACTAACCAACCAGTTGAGTCTGTCATTTTTCAGTACGGTCGGGCAAGAGTAATAGTCCCAACTGAAGCAATAGAAGCTACGACAGCCGTTGCGTTTCCGAAGATATTTAAGAGCGGAACGGTGCCGACTATTATTTGTACCTACAACGGCTACGGCAACGCTAGCGACCCGTGGTCAGACACGCCAAATCCGTCTTGGGCTGGTGCGACATTTGGGGCGGTTAGTGTTACTAATTCAGGGTTTACGGCAAGATGTAGGCGTTTTGACGGTGCTATGCTGAGAGGCTCATATTACTTTAGCTGGATTGCGATTGGCGCAACCTAAATATAAAGGATTTCTTTCCAGTTCAAAAACCGCCTCCGAGCTTTCGAGGCGGTTTTCAGTTGTTCGGTAATTCCGAACTACTCGACAGCTTGTTGCATCTGACGCACTAACTCAACAATTATCGTCTTGGCGGCCGACAGCCCAGCAGCGATCGCAGAGAGTGTAGTCGCTAATGCCAGTCGTCCCATAGCTCACGCCAGCTTGCCGAGAACAGCAAATTCACGAGATTGACGCCCGCCAGCAAGAATGTTGCGATAAACGTCTGTACAAATGTCCACAATGCACGAACGATTACGTCTTTGTAGTTGATGTTTTTAAGTGCTTCTAGTGATTTCATGCTATAGTTCTCCTTGAAGTTTACATTTACTTTACATGTTGTTTGCAGATGTCAAGTAAAACGCTTTTTAGTTTACATCTCTCCGACAGATGTCAAGCGAAACTGCTTCCAATTAGACATCTTTCGGTGTTTTGAATTTTAGCGTCCACTGTTCGCTGGATAACAGCTCCTCGCGGATCTTTCAGCGGCTCGCCCGTTTTTGGATCGTGCCACCTACTCAAGCCTGGGACGCTGTGTGCGTCCACCAGGCACTGCAAGCAATCATTATATGTCGAGCCTGGCGTCATCTGTGGCGTAGATTTGCCGATGTGCAGCGTCACGCAGCTGCAAGCCTTGCATTCGCGGAAGTACAGACTTGACTTTGTGATGGTGATTTTTGATAAATCTGGCGCCATTATGGTAACCTCAAAACGTCGCCTGGGTGGATTAGATCCGGGTTTGGCAAATTGTTGATTCGAGCCAGCGTCTGCCAATCCGTGCCGTGCGCAGCCGCAATGGTGCTGAGGTTGTCGCCCCACTGAACCGTCACGGTCTCGCTCGGCCGGCGCGCTTCCGCCTGGCACTCGCAATACTTGGCCTGCATAAATCAGGTTTGGATTTTGAATGCCGTTGATGGCCGCCAGATAGTGATAGTCAGTGCCATACTTCGCGGCGATTTCACTCAGCGTATCGTTTGGCTGAACTGTGTATGTCGGCTGCGGCTCTGGTGCTGGTTGTGCGTCGGCAATTTGCCCAGCATGTCCAGCTGGCGCTGGCGCACCACCGGCGTACTTATCCCAAGCCTCAGCGTCGCCATAAAACTCATTACAGTCGAGATTGCCGCCCCAGCCGTCAAGTCGGCCGCTTGATGTCCATTGCCACATTGCATAGCCGTCCCAGTATTTGACGCTTGGCAGCGTTCCGGCCTGGCTCATATCATAGTTGAAGTCGACCGCCATATCGCGGTACTTCGCCACCCAGAGGCCATAGTCAGCGCCAGCGACGCTACTCCAATCGTGGCTGTTTACCACGCTCTCTGACATATAGATGAGCGGCTTCACGCCAGTTCGCTCTTGTACTCGATCGAGCCAGCGGCGCGCCCACGCTACATCGCCAACATTGCCGCCGTCTTCCCAGTCAAGAATAAGCATAGCGTGCTTGATGTAGCCTTGGATATTGTCGACGAAAAAGTCAGCCTCAGCGATCGCGTCATTACTGCCATTTTCTCGCAAAATGGTAAACACCGAGCTTTTTGCCAGCCGCCGCTGCTTGCTGATAGTGCGGATCGCAGCTTGGGTTGACGTAGTTCGTCCCTCCGTTGCCTTTACTATTACGAAATCTGCCGGGATTTTACCGGCGTCCAATCTAGCCTGCCAGCTTGATATGTCGATGCCTTTCATCGGTTTTGACCTCCTATTAAATTAATCATTACGGTTTATTCACTACTCTCACAATTAAATCGACCATAAAGCCAATCACGGTAATTACTGCTGTCATTACGCCAGCACCAATCTTAGCTTCACTCTTGGACAGATAATTGCCCTGCATCAGTTCCACAGGGCTATCAGGGCTTTCAGTTCCTCGGCATCGGCTTTCGATTCAGCCAGCTGTTTGACCGACTCCGCCAACCGCGACACGTTGTCGTTTTATAGAAGATAGTCGCTCATTCAGCACATCATCGCGTGCTGTTATTATGATACCCAATTCCCGCACCGTTTTAGGTGTTTGATTCATTGATTCTTTGTCTCGTATATTATTCATTCTCACTTACTACATTACAGATTAGGTATACTCAACCCTCAGCTCGCCATCAGACGTAGCGAACGCGTAGATTTTGAACGTGTTGCTGCCAAGGTCGACCAAGAAGTCTAATGTATTTAGCCACGTCTGTACACCGCCATTGCTTCGCTGGCGCTGGAAATAGAGAGTGACATCCTCTAGCCCTCGAGCCGTGGCTGCTGCGCCTACCGACCATCAGCTTAAAAACCATGCCCGACTGATACGTGCTGGATTTCGGCGTAAATACGATTTTGAACCGCCTCAGAAACGTTGCGTCATGCGTTTGTCAATCGCCGCTTCTAACTTGACGCGAAATACCTGCACGCCATCAGCGCCAACACGCTGCGCGGCTTTCCATCTCTGTAATTTCACGCTCACATCTCGTGATAATCTTTGCCATCGTTTCGCCATCTATGTCTTTAATTCTCAGCATCCTGCTTTCGACAGTTAAATTAATATCGGTGTTTGCTACCACCGCACATTTTCATCTGCGCCAACACGCCTCGTTAGCCCCTTGTTTACGATCACATACGCGAACCAGCGACGGACATGGCGAGACTCGCTTGATATTGGTATGGTATCAATATGTATTGGCGACGCACTATTTATCAACACCTTGTCAATAATCAAATCAGCTAGCAAGAATGTTTTATCTTTTTTTGCTGTCGCCGTAATAACAAACGGCACACCCGACGCCTGCTGTTGTCCACCAACCACATTAGCCACTTGGTTAAAGTCCCAGTCGCTACTGCTGGCACTTTCGTAGAACACCAGCCCGCTCGATGCCATCACCTGGCCAGTTTTAAGATCGCGAATATTACGGTCAAGTGACGCTAGGATGTCCGCTAGTTGATTTTCAGGCAGCATGCTCAGCCGATTCATAGCAGTCTCGCTTTCATGCTGAACGACCCCTTGTCGGTCCCCAGAAAAACGCATTTAGCGTACACATACTTCGTCTGCCCCTGCGGCGGATTGTCGATAGTGGCGCTGGCACTAAACGCCAGTTGATATGGCACCTCTAACTTATTAATGTCTGGTGCGCTCTGATCGATAATACTGCCGCCAATTATTTGCGCACCCGCCAGCGTGTCAGGGTTGTCACCGACATAAAACTGCGGCAAAAACAGCACGTACGGCCACTGTTGTTTGCGTGCGGTAAATGTCGTCTCAATCTTGATTATTCTGCCACCGAGAAAAGCAGGATCATATGTGACAGGTATCATTGCATCGTACTCCTGTGCACTTTTCGTTTCGTAATAAATAATGCCAGAGTTGTTGCTGGTTCTCTGTGTCGCTTTCATCTGCTCACTAGCGCGCAGAAGTGCCCGCAGTCTGCCGATAGCGCGTCGCTCCTCCACTAGGTTCAACCGCTCGCTCATAGATCATAATTATCCAGCGTTAAAGTTATTTCTTCACTCATATTCTCGTCGACTTTCACCGACAGCTGCTCGATACGATAGTAGCCGCTCAGCGGGCAGGATGAATATTTACTTTGCTTAACAACAATCTCGATCACCGACGCCGATACTATTCAAATCAAACTGGGTACCACGCACTGTGACTCGCGGCAAATCGACCAAACGGCTCATCATCGCCACATCAGCCTCGCAGTGCCCCGCTAATGTCGACAGATTTTTAATACTGTTGTACAGCTGTACTTTTTCGCGCAAGATAAACTCCTGCTGGCTCAAAACGTCCTCAGCACTATAACGGATTGTCTCTTCGCCCATACCAGAGGCTTTGCCGATAATATTGTTGTACAAATTCGCCCCAGACTGCGGCAGCTCCATCCTGATAGCACCAATACCCAGCCCGTCATCAGGGTAGTGTACTGTCACGTCTGGCCGCTCATTACCGAGCGTCTGAAACGTCTCAAACTTGCGATCATAGGTGAAACGAAAATCGAACTTGCCGTCTTGCAAATTGGTTAGCGACACCAACGCATCTTTAGCGTTGATGTCTTCCCCGAGTCGTCCATTCTGTCACGTCGTACGCCGGTGCGGTACTGCCTCACTACTCCTGGTAATACCAACATCTCCGTTAGGTCGATTCTGTACCTCCTGAATAATATCCCCAAGCAATATCCGTCGCCTCAATTCCTTTCCAGCGACCGTTCAAGTATCGTGCGTCAATCAGATTCAAATAACCGTCGCATTGCACCAGTACTCGTGCGTTGTCGGCGTTAAGGTTGCGGTTCGCCTCTACCACCACTGCACCGAATAAATACTCACCGTTACGCTTGACTCTGATATCGCTCACCCATGGCTTCAAGATAGTGTTTGGGTTCTCGCCAATCCGACGACACTTCTCCTCCCAGTCTGGCATTGACATATTAAAATCTAGCGACTCAACGCCGTTGCGAGTCATGCTCCAGTCGATATCTTGGCAAAGCCTCGTAATATCTGCCACCTTGGTCTTTCCGCGGTGCCATAGCTCGATGGTGTAGCGTGGTGGTACGTACTCGTCCATTACGCTACTCCCGTGTAGCCGTTGTACCACTCAACGATAGCTGTACCAGTATCAGTGCTGTTTGACGTGTTGAAGATCAGTTCGTTCAGCCCTGGCACTAAACGCCAGTATTGGCTGCTTGTGAGGTTGTTATCGATACCTACGCCATTCAGAGTCACCTCTCGGTTGTATGTATCAAATACGATTGTGTCGCTGTCTGTTGTGCTGATATTCAGCGCCAGAACCTCGCCAGTTGTCTGATTGGATATGGTCGGATTGGTCACCTTGCCGGTAATTGTGATTGTCGGCCAAACATACGTGTTGCCATCATTTGTGGCGTGATTCAATCCCCCGCCAGCTACCCAGTGCAATCCATCACGCTCCCAAAGTAGCCCTGTAGGGCTCCACAATAAACCACCGTCACGTGGACGCTCTAGCGTGATTCGCTGTGCTGCGCCGTCGGTATAGTCATACATTCGCGGATCGCCCGCTACTAGCTCGATGTCATAGTCGGCAATGAGCGGCCACTCAATTTTTGGATCGAGAGGCTGTGTCAATTTTGTAATAGTCTGATAGACGCGTCCAGTTGGCGTGAATAGCTGCACTCGCAATTTATCGCAGGATTTTGATGGTTCTGGCAATTTTCGCCATCTCAGCGTGCATCTCAGCAAGTCTTCCGTCGTGCTCCACTGCCACAAAAACTCAGCGGTATTTGCCGCACACCATAGAACTGCTCATCCACGCTTCCGCCGTCGGCACCAGAAAACACATACTGGCTGTTGCGAACATCAGGATCGCCAAAGCCTTTCAGTGGCGGCGTCAGATGTGATAGCCCCTGTTTGCTGCCTGCCAGAAACACACTCTCATTAGTGCGCATATTGGTGATTTGCACGTCGTATGTTCTCATGTCTATCCTCTCCTCATTTGTTGCACTAGGCTGCGGTTGTATTGATCAACATCGATGCCGTTTGTCAGGTTGACGGTTTGGTTGATTTGCGGTGTATTGCCGCCAGATGATGCACCAGCGCCTTTCTCGTCCATAGAGTTCTTCAGGAACTGGCTCAGCTTACTCAGTGGGATAACGGCCTCCGGCTCACTACCCTCACCAATCATGGCTAGGGTTGCTTTTGTGGCGATACCACCCTCTGCGAGCTGCGGAATATTGAGGTTCGGTATTTTTGGAATATGGACGCCAGGAATAGCGTTGATAATACCTGTCGCCCAGTTTATCGAGTTGATAAATCCGTTAATCATTCCAGAAACAAAGCCTAGCACACCATTTATGGCACCTCTGAACGCCCCGCCGATAGCATTGCCTATAGACACACCTACGCTACCAAAAATACCAACCACACCGTTCCAGATACCTCTGAACCAGCCCGCTAATCCTCCAAATACACTAACTATAGCATTCCAAGCTCCTCTGAATACTCCACCAAACCAACCGGCTACGACGCTAAATACGCCGACTATACCGCCCCATATGCTGCCGAACCATCCGACAGCCGCTCCCCATACGCCCGCAATAAGATTCCAGGCGCCAGTAAATATTCCGCCGAAGAACTGCACTACTGGAGTGAACGTCGCTACGATGAAATCCCAGACGGCTTGGAACACAGCAAATATTTGATCCTTAAACGTAAAGAACAGCCCGATGATCAGCGCCACTGGCGCAAATATCACCGCCAAAATTGTAAGCCCCCATTGCTGCAAGAAAGCTACAACGTTATTAAATACGGTTGTGATACCCTATCCAAATACTACTAAAAAGCCGACTACACCACTAACAAACCCGCTAACAACCTGACCAATAGCTCCGAACACTCCGCTGAACCAGCCAACTGCTGCGCCCCATACTGCCGTAATAGCGTTTCCATGCCTGTCAAAGATATTGAACTTTACCTGTAGAAATACCAGTGCACCAACGACCGCGGCAATTGCCACGGCTATGATTGTAAACGGATTCATACTAGCTACAACATCGAAAGCGGCCATTACCGTTTTCCCTTTATTCAAAGCATCAATAAATGCTTTCAGTCCTATGGCACTTTTCGCCATCGTCGCTGCGAATTGACCGACTTTCATGGCTGGGAAAAGCCGCCCCAATGCTGTAATAGCAGGACAGCATTGTCCATAATGAAGTTGGCAAAACCGACGATCGTTTGCTTGTTTTCTTTTAGAAAGGCGGTGAGCTTTGTGACGCCGTCACTAAACCTGGCAAATAGTCCATTTTGATCAACTATTAGCCCCTTTTCAGAATCCACTCGCACACCGATAATTTCTAGCCCTAGTGACCGAATTGAGCCCTGCAAGCTAATCATTCTGTTCTGAAACGTGTTTGAGAACTTGCTAATATCAAGACTTTGTGCGTATTCTGCCATGGCCGCCGTGAACTCCTCGGCGCTCACCTTGCCACCATTGATTCTACCGGCAGCTTCCTCCATAGAAATACCAAATTTCTTGGCCAAGATTGTAGTTAGCGGGATATTATTGTTGATCAGCTGTAAAGCATCTTGTCCAAACAACGCACCACGGCTCGTAACCTGTCCAAAAACTAGTGCCAAATTCTGCAAATTTGCACCAGAAACGATAGACAGTCTGCCTAAGGTGTCCATGTCTGGTATGACTTGTTGTGCTGTGCGTCCATACCCTAGCAAAGTAGAGGCTGCCTTTGAGGCGTCTGGAAAGGCTATCGGCTTACCAAGCACCTGGTTGTACAGCTGCCCGAACACCCTATTCGCAGCTTCGGTCGATCCAGTAAGTGACGCCATTTGGGCCTGTGTCGTTTGTAATCCTCCAGCCAGGTCAATAAAATACTTTGCGCCAAATGTACCGCCGCCAATAACGCCAGCAGCGACGATACCAAATTTTTTTATCGTATTAGCAACGCCACCAAAGCCCTGATTTAGCCTGTCAAAAACTTGCCATATTTTTGATTGAGTCGAGTTGAGATTTCTCTCGCTCTCGTGCATCTTTTTTTGGACATTGCTTATAGCGGTGATTGCACCACTCGAATCAACACGATATGTGATAATAATCTCGCCTTGGTTCATGACGTTATTACCCTGTCTATGCTATGATTGTGGTATAAGACGAAAGGAATTCTTAAATGAATAAACAATATCATCTGTCTAAAAAGTGGCTCATAAAAAAGCTGGTTTTTTGGTTTTGGCTGCACATGATTACATTTGGTGTCAACCGCTTGGCGCCTATAGAAAATACCGCAACGTTTCTTTTGAGCTGACAGATACCGCCATCAAGTTCAGAAATGGCAGGCTCACTCGTACAATCAATTATCAGAACGATAGAGGGCTTTGTGCGAAATGGCAATACCATCAGGGATACGACGATTGGCGAAAAATCATTGGTGGTTCGCTTGTCATCTCCGAGATTGAAAATATTGACGGTTTGAGTCTCGTCTGGAAAATACTGTGAATCTGCCAAATAACCCTACCATTTTGCCTGCTTCTCCAACAAACTAATCAACTATTAGCTTTCTTACCGCCAATCGCAGCGGTTATTATTGCCATTTGCTGTAACGCTTCTTGTGCCTTGAATACTTGAGCCGCTCTGACTAACACTTGTGCGTCGCCATACGGCATATCGACCGCTTCGTCAAAGGTATCTGATAGTAATAAGCTAGGGCAGCAGCAGTGACCTTAGAGTTCTTCAAAAATATCCTTGGTCTGTTTTTCAATCAGCAAAGGCTAGTTTTTCTGGATCATACTGCTGCTCGTGGTCTTCCATTACTACAGTACCTCTACCCCCTCAGCACGAAGTGTTGCGTAATCTTCGGTAGCGAGCCTAAACAGCTCAGTCATGAACGCCTCGAGATTTTCATCTCCGATTAACTCGACGAGTTTATCTACTTCTAGCGCGCCATCAATTGGCTCTAGATTAGAAAGCAACTCACCACTTAGCGAATTAGAAACGATCGCCTGTAGCTGTCGCTGCCCACACCCTTGACTACGCCTAGCATCATATTGAGCTGCAACCACTTTTGTACGGCTTAGACGCGGAACGACGTATTTCAGGGTGCTCACGTTGCCGTTGTCGCTCATTTCAAGTGCCATGACAACACGCGGCGCATTAGTCTGGCTTTGAGTTTTATTAAACTTAAACGCCATCTCATTCTCCATTCCATAGTTGTAAAAACTACATTACTTTTTGTTAAATTACCTATTGACACGTTGTTTTTAGCACCGTGCCACCCCTGTTACGCAAATGTCAGGTCGCCCTTGATCAATTTGCCGGTTACGCTGATTTCAAACTCAGTCAAGCCGTCTTCCTGACTGATATCGCTCAGGGTTGCCGTAGCGTCAAGCATATACAACGTATGGCCCTGCTTGAGCTGTTAATTTTGGTACTAACCGAACACACCAGACACTTGTGTCGAGCTACCTTTTTGCAAGCCAACCTGCTAGCAGCGCCCTTTGTGCCGACAGTAATGCCAGTAGTGCCGTCAATTGTCTCGCCACTGTTATATACATAACCAGGCACGATGTTCTTGAGGTTGTCTTGCCCAATATCCGTCACCTTAAACTTGATGGTAGATTTGAACGATTTGATAAGCTTGAGGTTCGTACCGTCGATAAAATCACGTGTCACCTCATCCTTGTCGTTGTCAAAGTCTAGGTCGTTCACACCCAAGACTTGCTTGAAGTTCTTACCAGTCTTGTCCCCAAAATATAGATCGTGGTTCAAGCCGGCGTAATCGATTGCTGCCATTTAATTACTCCTTTACTTAATCTTTCAAAACTAATGTTACAGATTGGGCACTCCACACCCCCATCCGTAATTCAGAGGCTTCATAGGCGCTGTCTTGCATCGGAAATACGCTCACGCGAATAAATCTCGCGTCAGTGTATGGCAACTGCATTAGTGCCGTACGTAGCTTGCTGTCAAGCTCGTACAGCTCGGCCGCATCAGCTTTTACTACAGTGATCGTTAGCTCGGTGGTCAACTTGGTATTACCTAAATTGCCGCCGCTATATTCACCACCGCTAGCTGCAACCGCTACCATACCGTCTTGGCTCTTGCTGCTGGCGGTCGCCCGACAAACACATCTTTGCCAAGCTCCCCACCAATTGTGGTAGCCACTACTTTTTGCGATCTCCAATGCTACATTCATCTAAAAAACCTCTTGTAATCTTTCATGGTGCTTCTCACACCCTCGTCAACGAAACCTTTGCCAGTGCCGGCTGTAGTGTACTTGCGCACCACATGAGTGCCATTCGCACGCCTGCCGCGGTTCTGGTACTGCGAGTAGACTGGCTTCCATGTCAATCTGATGGCATCCCTGCCAATTCTGCCGTACCTCGACATTGCGGGACTTGAGCGACCCTCTACGTCTGAACGGTGCGGTGAGGTTGGATACTGTCAAGGTGTGATTCGCCATAGCGTTCAATCCTGTCGCTGCCTGATTCTGAAAGAATCGTTTGACGGCGACTGTATTGTCGACCACTGGAACGATTACACTCTCTGTCGAGCCTTTCCAGCTCAATCTCAATATGCTGTACTGTGCCGCTTGTTATAACCGCCCTGCCGACTGCTACATTGGCAACGCGGTACACCCGCTTAACGCCAAACAGCGTCACCTCGGCGAAATATCCCTCAATCAGGTAGCCAGTGGCGACAACCAGCTATCTCGGCCGTCCAGATATGCTCTAGCATCACCCGTCATAGCGTCGTAGCTACCGCCGCGAGTCAAGCCACTTGTCTGCTCAACTACACACTTCACGTTGTGTCGCTCGCCGCCAGTTTGGCGATATGTGCCGTTGACAGGCGCAACCAGCGTGATGCTATCGCGGAATATCATGACGATGAACTCCACGCTGGCTCAGCGGCGTATCAGTGTAGCCAGACACCACGCAACTGCTGATTGGCTTTACAAACTTTGCCAGTAGATCAACGTTCGCTTCAGCAAACTGGTCAATAACTTGCTTGGTGTTGTCATACGTCACTGAATGACTCAGCACTGTTTCAGATTTTACGTTATTGTAAAAACTACCTTGATTAGCTATTGACAGCGTGTCAAATAGCCTTGCTATGAGGATTTTCAAGCCATGTGGCAACGGCGTTCCATATCCCCACGTCGCCTTGACGATGCACCGTCCAGTACTCAGCGGATCAACCATCTCGATGATATTGAACCAGCTAGCGTTCAGCTCGTCGCCTTGACTGACCGACTTGACCGCCAGCGGCATACCGCTTTCTGCTGTCACCTCTGGCAACAGACTGGTGAACGGATCGACAACTAGGAAACGTGAGTCGCAAGTTGCCTCATATCGACGCGGCGTGTTTGTCTCGCCCTGTATCTTGACATCCAGCAACGCCTCCAATGTCTCTGTCACTTGCTGCAATAACTGCTCAAAGTACTTATTCTCGGTATCAGAAAGGGGGCGTAAAAGTACGCCCTCGATATCTTCTTTAGTTACCAATGCTGTCATCTCTTACGCCCCTCTCTGTTAGGCTACGTGTTTAATAGCCACTGCTGCTGCGATGCCGCTCAAGCCGCCACCTGCGAAGATCTCCTGCAAGTATTCGTGCTTATTCTGCTTCAACGCAAAGTTTGTGTAGCTCTCAATTGACTGATCGCCAACCACCTTGTATTTGTTGAATACAACCAAGTAGGCATCGTTTTCGGCGTCGTTAGTGTCGTTGAACCACTGTGGCGTAAGCTTGCCAGCAAGCTCCAAGTCTTCAAGATGTTAACGCCTGGGTGTATAGCATATGCTTGTCAGTACCTCGCTCATCTTTCAGGGCAGTGAGGTAGCCACGCTTTGCGATAATGTAGCGATCGCCCTCAGCCTCGATTGGGTCGCGTGCATTCAAGATAGCAGTACGGCGACTTTCCCTGATTTCGGCGTATAGGTTTTGCTAAACACGTTGCCAGCCTTAGCGTCAGCTTTGACAGATATAAACGACTTGATCTTGTCGTCGCTGGCGTCAGCTAGGCCGTCACCGATAACAATCGCACGCTCGATACTTGCGATGATTCGCTTTTGGCAACTCTTGCAATACGTAACGCAACAGTGAGCCAGTACTCTTGTTCTTGCAGAATAGTTTCCTTGTCAAGAGTGAGAGTGCTTGTAGATGTACTGACCTTCAGCGCACGGTTCTCGATAGCAATCGTAGCCTCTTTCTTGTCTTTACCAGCCTGGTGTCCCAATGCACCGTCGGTATTGGTGTCCCCAAAGCGGTGTTGTGAGCGTCAAGTCCAGTTTTTATCGACTAGGTTTCCAAATTGGTCCGCCAGCCTTAAATGCACTCTCAACTGCCTCAACAACTGGGGCTGGGAATAATTTGTCAGCACCAGTAACAGCCATCTGTACGCCGTTAGCTTCAAGCTTGTCCATCCATGCTTCGCGAACAGCGGCCGCACCAGCACCTGCCTGTGCTACCAACACATCAGCAAAGTCCTCTAGCGCCTTTGGTGTGTCCAGGTAATTACGACAGTACCTTTGTCGACAGCTGCTGGATCAGCTGGTTCTTTAACTTGCATCTTTGCAATGTCTTTTGGTTCCATTTCCGTATCCTCCTCAGGATTGTTATCAGTTGATTCTTCCGGCTCTGATTGTTCAGCTTCGTCAGCAGGCTCTGCCTCTGGCACGGCTTCCGGTGCCGCTGGTTCGTCAGTTTTCGTTTCAGGTTCAGTCGTCGTTTCCTCGGCTGGCTCTGCCGCCTTGGCTGCCTCCGCCTCTGCTTTCGCCTTGATCTGTTCAACCAGGCTCTGCATTGGCTTGGCGTCTGCCTGCTTGACCGCCGACATACTGAATGCAAAGTTCATACCAAACGCATTCTGTACGCCCTCGTCTTGCTTTTGCTTCTCTGGTGCCTCAGACACCTCATCGGCAAAACCGAGCTCGACAGCCTTATCGGCAAGCATCCACGTTTCCGCTTCCAACAGCTCAGCAATCTTTTCATCGCTCAGCCCTGTTCGCTTGAGCGTAGATGAGGCGTGATGCCCTCCTCGATCTTCAGCAACACATCTTTTGGCTTTCTCCATGTCGTCCACCGTGCCAGCCGCGTAAACGGACGGGCGGTGAATCATGATCATTGAGCCTGGCGACATGATAATCTTGTCGCCTGCCATTGCAATCACTGATGCAATCGACGCCGCTAAACCATCAACTCTGACAGTGACATTTCCGTTATGATTCACAAGTGCGTTATAAATCGCCAAGCCTGCAGAACACGTCGCCGCCGGGGCTGTTAATAACAACTGTCAAATCGCCCGCGTGCTGCTTGAGTTCTTCGCGAAATAGGTCAGGTGTGACTTCGTCGCCCCACCAGGTATCGCTCGCGATAGGCCCGTCAAGTATAAGCTCTTGATTATTCGATGAAACGGAATTGCTCCACTTCCAGAACTTCATGCTTTATTTCCTTGTTAAAGTTTACTTTCGACTCCTGCTTGCCCGTCCAATTTGAGCGTCTTGCTCTCGTCTTATTTCTAAGACTACAGATTACGATTTATCGAACTCATAACGCACCTGGTCGTCTGTCGAAGTGGCATTCACAATCTTGATATTGTTGACGTGTTTACACTTCGCATTGCTGCAACGTACTTGTGCAATCATCTGCGTAACGCCCTTGATATTCAGGTGGCGTTCGCACTCCTCGCACCGCAAGTCCAGATCAGCCATCTCATTATCGATAATTCGTCGCTCAGCATTGAGATACGCCTTGACAACGCGGTACTTTGGGTGGCAATGACCGTTCGGGTGTACATCGTAGCCATCGTTCTGTGCAAAGTTGTTTATGAATATGCCACCGTCTCTGCCAATAATTGCCTCATTCAGGTTCAGGATTGGCTCATCGACTGCTACCCATTTATCGATTAACGTGGCACAAAACTCACACGGTTTGCCAGTCTCGCTCTCCATCGCTTTCTCGATCAGCGTTCCTGTTTGGTTTTGCACCTGCTTCATGGCTTCAACGCTTGACAGTGCGTCAGCTCGTGATATCTCAGTGCGAGCCATTCGCTGCACTCGCCATTCGTCGGTCTTCATAATGCCTCGCAGCTTCTCCTCCAGTTCGGACTGTCTTCAGCCATGAGATGCCGCATGATCAAGCACGCGGCGGATTGAGGCGGCCGTATCATCAGCGTATGAGCGAGCCACATTTAGCAGAATACGCTCGGTATGCTTCCTGTGTCGAGGCTGCCACCACAAAGCCAATCTTTGAGCCGTTTGGGAACTTAATTTCATAATCTTGGCCGTTGTATGTGTAGTCCTCGCCCTCCTTGAAATTCTTACGATCAAGCATCGTCAGATACGACGGAATCACCGACCGCTTCGCCGTGCTGATATTCTTGCGAAAGACCGTCCAGTATGTCTTCTCAGATGTGTCGCAAATATCTATGCCGATGTGTGCTGCAATATCTGTTTTGCCTGTCTCACTGCACCGATCAAATAGATAGTATCGACTTCGGGGCAATCGTTAATAATATCGACAACGCTCTGCTGCTTTGGCTTCAATTCTAGCGACATGAACTACTCGCCTTTCGTTTTACGCGGCTTGATGGTCGAGACAATCTTTGGCGGCTGTTTCTCGCGAACGTTGACATCCAGGTCGACATGGTCAACTGGCTTGCCAAACGCTCGGTCTAGCATATCCTGATCGCCTTATTATCAGGCTTCTGCGTAGCAATGAAATAATACTCGTCATCCACACCATCAAGCTCACCGTCAAGAAATGCCGCGATAGTCTCAGGGTCGGTAACTTGCTCTGCCGGCAAACGATTGCCCTTGCGGTCAGTCTTGATAACAAACAGCAGCTGCACGCCAGTAGCCAGCCGAAACTGTGCTTCGTATGGTTTGTCAGCATTCCTGGTAATTCGGTCTAAGATCCGTTGCTTCTCTTTCATTCGATCTAGCACTTTTTGGGTCTTTTTGCCTTTGACTCCCCCGCTGCCTTTCCTGGCTCCGCCATGAGTTGACGGTGACGTACGTTTACAACCAGCTACATGGATATCGTAATTGTCCTGCCGCTTATACTTTCGGCCACATTTAGGACATGATTTGAAATCATCTTTCATGATTATAATTCTGAGAGATTGACGCGTAGCTCTTTTTGGTATTGACTGTTCGGAAACAGCTGAGATGTGCGCGCCGTAACTATTTGCGATGAGCTGTGCCTGCATGAGAGTCAGGTCTTTAGTGCTTTGTAGCTTACGCAGCATGTTTGATACGGTTTCTTGTTTCCCGGTCTTGCCAAGACTGCAAAAGAATGTAGTGCGACAACAGCTTGCATTTTTCGCTCGTCGCCAATAATAATTGCCTGTTTCGAAATATAATAAATGGCGACCTGCCCGATCTCCTGACGGCGTCGCTCTCGTCTTATCTTGTTTGTCAATTTTTAGCCACTTAACCATGTTTGTTATCCCTCCTCTACCTCTGAAATATACAGATTAGGGCGCTGACAATCGCGGCCTCCCAACCACTCAATCTCACCAGCGCCTAGCTATAAAATGCTTTGACTGTTTTATCAAGCAGTCAAGCGTTCCACTTCAGTCATAAACCTCTCAAGTTATTGACTCAATAAACTCAATCGCTGCATTACAGCCCTTACAAACAACAGTCTGAATACCAGCCTCATTGAGCGTTTTAATCCACTGTTTTTGATTTGCTGACGTTACACCTCCTTTCTTGCGTTTCATCTCGATGAATACCAAACGATTTGCGTATGTATTGGTATATGATGATAGATCCTCTCGAGGCACATTGTCGCCGTATCCATACCAGACATCCGGCACGACTACGGCCAAGTCAGGCACGCCAGAACTCACGCCGAGTTTCTTATTTTTCGCTTTCTGGCTCCAACTTCGGGTGTAGGTCTCGTTTGGCACACGAAAGTGTGGGTAGCCTTTAGCCCGCAACCACTGTACAAATGCTTCTTGCTCCTGATCCTCGGTTGGATTATCTATATTTGCGAGATTAGGCATTTTCAATTCCCTTCACAAAAAACAGCCACCGTGTCATTCCAGATTTATCTCCGAAAGCTGGTTTTTGAGGTAATGTCTTTAGTAATTCAGTAGTTTTAATATCGTCTTCGCTCCACTTCATAGCGACGACGCAGCCAGGCTTTACGACGCGTAGACATTCACTCAAGCCTTTGCTTAGGGTCTCTCGCCAGGTGTCTTTGTCCAACTTGCCGTATTTCTTGGCAAGCCAGCTGTTCTTGCCGCAATTGATGAGGTGAGGCGGATCGAAGACGACGAAATTAAAACACTCATCGGGGAACTTCATGTCTGTAAAGTCCATGACTAGGTCTGGGTTGATTTCTAGTGTTCTAATCTTGTCTCTGTCTTTCATCTCGACAGTTTCACGGCGGCGGTCAATATACAATACGTTTGGATGGTTTTTGTCAAAATAAAATATACGTCCACCACAACAAGCGTCAAGTATGGTTGTCGGGATAGTTCTCATTTCCACTCCTTAATTCCAAAATAAATCTTCCAATCTCGCTCATTTTCTTTCTCTATGTCCATAAATTAGTGGTTTAGTTAACATCTGCTATTTTGTCTTTTTTTTCTTCAATTGTGTAGCCCTCATCGCTACTAATTACATCTTTACTGAAATAGTTAGCTATATTTCCAAAAATCAATACATAACATGCTTTAATGTCGCTCATAAATAATGGACGATACTCTGCACGAAGACAAAACTTTTTGCAATTCTCTCAATATCTTCTTTAGGGTAGTATTCTCTCGATATCATGCTTATTAAATCTAAGATTATGTTCTATTGCAAATTCTAACTCTTCAACTGTCTCTTTGTATGTCATTGTATTATGCTTGCCCATAAATATTCCTCCTTATCTACACGAAATCATGTGGTTTTATTCAATCGCAGAACTGGGGCAAGGCGACACCAGAGTGTATATCATTAAGTGAGTTAATTACTTTAAGATTTGATGTCGCCAGTTGATAGCACCAAATGATAGTTGTTTTTCATTTTAGGTAGGTAAAAATAGTTTTCCATGAAAAATAAAAGGTGCGTTGGTGCTACCAGTTGAACAGACGACCCGGGTGGGCAAAATGGTCATCTGTCCAGTTGACAGCATAATTACAGAGCAAAGGATTTCTCACCTTTCGGCTTACTCCCGTTCGGGAACCCAGCTTTATTCCTCAGATTATGCTGCCAGTTCTGCGGTTGATGTTAATGTTCATCCAGTTTATTGACATGTGATAGGTCATTAGTTAATGGCGTTTATATATTCATGTTCATCTGCGAGTCGCCATCGATCCGCTTTTTACTAGTTGCGAGATAGTGTGATCCAGTCAGATTGCTATCGACGTAATTGTCGGCCAGAATATTGACAAACATCATTGCGTCACGGTTATCCATGATGATAATACCGTCATTATTGTCTGTCATGAGCGCTAAGTTCATCTCATCAGCGTGATCGATGACTCTTTGTTGGTCTGGTAGATGTTCAACGTCTAGCTTTTAGCAATGTGTCGGTCAATGACCTGCTGTTGTCAGCTAGTTCACCTAGCGACAACCCCTCTGGGAATGACAACGCAAACTTCTCCGTTAGGTACTTGGCAATTTGCTTGGCTGCGATACCACTTGATGGATCTTGTTTGAACAAATTGACAAACTTCTTTGGATTAAACGCAAACACTTTCCCGCCAGCGATCAATACCTGATTGTTGGCTGGTATCTTAAATGCTGCGTCGGCATTAAAGCTCGCCAAAGTCACTGCCGCTAACTTGCCACGTGAGACTTCCGCTCAACATCTGCGACCGTTGCAGCTGTTTGGCGATGTAAAAAGGTCTTGTCTGGATCTTTTGGGTCGCTAAACCGCGCTACAATACCGTGCATACGCTTCATCTCGTGTTCTTTCTCGTTGAACTCAGCAATATTGTCATCGCCAAGAAGATAGATGAGCGTGTCGGCACGCTGAATGCTCTCAAGCTCGCTGTATAGCAAAACATTTTTCCATTTGATCGTTTGTCGCATAGTCTCTGACGAGACAGTCCAACTGCTGCTCCAGTCTCCACAAAATTGATCATGTCGTAGAGAAACAGTGTTCGCATTTGGTCTTCTATGGTCGATGTTTTTCAGTGGTAACACGTATGGCGTAAAGTTTTTATTGAAAATGAACAGGTCGATGAGCAGATCTTTCTTATTAGCATCAGCCCAGTTCGCCCACTGGAATATGTCGAATTGATTGTCGTCAATCACTTCTCCCACCAAAATCCTTTCTGCTCAGCGTCAGTCTCAGACGGCTTGTCGTCTTTCAGGCTGCCAGCTGGCTTATTATTTATCTTGACCGCGATGTCTACGCTCCGAACGCCGTCGTCCCAGCAACCATTTCTTGGCTCGCTTGGCATCAGATTCGGTAGCGTAGGTTTTCGCGATGCGGCTTCATTCTTGTCGTCGCTCCAGCGAACCGTGAATGTGCAATTCATTAGGGACATTACGTAGCCTCCAGTTTCTTGCGTTTACGGCGCTGCTTTTTACGAAGTGCTTTTTTAGTCACGACTCCTCAATCTCCAAACCTCTCATACATACAGTTTTCGTGCATGTCTGGATAGTCTTTTCGCTCAGCGTCAGATTTAATGAGTGCTAAATTGCACATGCTACACTCTGCCGTACGGTGCGGTTTTTCAAATTCAGCCAGCTCGTCATTTTTGTTTTGGGTCTGCGTTTGCTGATCCGGCCGCAAATCCGAGCTGCTTCCCGATTGAGTGCAAAGCCCGTTTTGCTGCCTTGACCTCGATCCGCCCTTTCTGCCGATTTCACGGTAGAAGTTTGGGTTTTCGCGAGATTGTTGCGGCAGCTTTTTCTGCCGCCGGCTTCCGTTCCTGCCATGGTTCTCCTTTCGTTAAAATGGTATTTCACTTAAATCAATCGGCTCGCCAAGGTCAATGTCCTCGCTTGCTTTCGCCGCTTGATTAGTCGTTGTATTTGCCGCTTTAGCGTCGTCTTCAGCATATCACTCAGTCGCCGGTGCGGCGTTGTTGTTACCCTTGGCGTCGCTCAAAAGCTGGAACTGATCGATGATGACTTCGGTGGCTTTACGCTTGATGTCATCTTTCTCCCAGATTCGTGTTTGCAGGGCGACCAGTGATGCCAATCTGCTTGCCTTTCGGCGCGTACTCTGCCAGCAGTTCAGCTGCCTTATTCCAAGCAACGCAATCGATAAAACTGGCGTCGGCATCTTTGCCGTAGCCGTCAACCGCTAGTGCAGAATGAGGGCTGCGGACTTGCCGCTATTCGTCGTTTTGACTTCGATGTCTCCGGACAACGCGACCGATTAGAGTTACGTTATTGATTGCTGCCATATTTAGAAACTCTTTTTCCTCGCGAATCTCCACACCTGGGATTTCGCGTAATCCATTGGCGATGGCTTCGCGGATTAATTTGTCGCTTGGCTCGCACAAGTAGCGTGGCACTAATTCAGGGTTGGTGACCGTGAACACCGTCTTGGTTTTTAATGCCGGACTTGACGGCTGGCTTCTGCGATTTAGCGGCTTTAGCCGCCTCAGCTTCAACAATCTCTTGTTCGCGTTTACGTTGTGCTGCCAGTTTGGCCGCTTCGGCTTCGTCGCGTTCAGCGGTCGTCAATTCGTCTTTACGTGTCAACAATTCGTTGATGGCTTTAGTGAATGCCAGCTTGATTTCAGCGTGATTCTGATCAGCTTCAGGTAGCTCAGCGAATACCCTGCTTCAGTTCAGCGCCTTTTTCATCACAAGCCTTTTGGCTACGCAATGATTTAGCATTGGTGTCAAACTTGGCACAGATAGCGTCAACGCGCGCCACTTCCTGTTTTTGCCAGTCGCTCCTGCTCTTCCTGATAAGCCAGAATCTTTTGGCTGATGTTCTCCAGGGGCTTCTTCGGCTGGCGCGAGTACATCTTTTTCAGCGTCGATGAATTGCGATTTGACGCTGTCAAAGTTACGAGTTATCGCCAGTCGTGCGTTTTTAACTTCGGTGCGGTGCGAGGTGATCAGTTTGCGGATAGCAACTGCTTCTTTGGCGGTGGTGTCGTCGGTTATCTCTTTAGCTTTGGCTTGCTCCAAAAGCTCTTGAGATTTCACCTTGAACGGTGATATTGTTTGCGACTTGTGAATCGACGTATTCTTGTAGTTGTGACATATTCCTCCTTTACTTCCTGTCTGCTTCAGATTTATCAAGGCGAGCGTCAGTCATTTCGACGCGTGAGCTTGGAATGGTTGGTTTGGCAGCCGCTTCAATCTGCTCTCGGCTTGCCAATGTCGGCGCCGGTGCAATCCACGCGTACTCAGCGTCGCCTCTTACTCCATCGACGATTTTCGTGAAGTCTGGCTCGATGTAGCGGCCTAGCCGGCCAGTGCGGTCTTTGGCGACGTACTTGTCGCTGGCTGGGTCAACGATAATCAGGCGCTTAGTGTCGCCAGTCTCGGTGTCATTTATCGTCGTCATGTAACCGACGATATCCACCAGGTTGACCAGTTCCTCAGATAGCCTTGTGGCTACCATCGGTCGTTTAATGACGCGGCCGTCATCGTCTTTTTCCTGAACGTGAGCCACGATGACAATATGCTTGCCGCTGTCGCGCATGGTTTTCAGAAAGTTTCGCATGGTTGATTTTAGCCAGCCCCAGCCAGCCATGGTCGGGTTGCCGTCACGCTGGACCAGTTTGCTGTCGGCTCTATTTCGCATGTAGGCGATCAACTTCTCCATCAGCTCGCCAATCGGGTCGATGATTACCGTGTCGTAGTCTTCAGTGAGTGCAATTTGCATGAACTCCTGCATATCGTCCCATTTTTTTCAATCAGCGCCACGTCGGCCGCGATGCCGCGAAGTCCGAAGTATTTACTACCGTTTTCGCAGTCAGCGATAATCGGTCGTGGTGCGGTGGCTGCAAACGTTGTTTTACCAACGCCGCCTTCACCATACACAACCATCAGAATTGATGGTTTTTCGGTCGGATCTAAACTATTAAAGACTTTCATATTCTCCTTTCTTTTACAGGCTCCAGTCACCCAGCTCCCTCACCTCCTCGATGAGGAAATTCGGTTCGCTGTCGCCAAACTTTATGATTTCGTCAACACACGTACGCAGCTTGCGTTCGCCGGCTTCAACAAAGTCGATGCCGGCAATCATGAATTGCACGCGGTATGGTGCGACGGACTCAACCACACAATAGGCAAACTTGACTAGCGCCGGATCTAGTTCTAGGGCTTGACGCCGTCACCAGCGTGTAAACTGCTGATTGTAAATCGTAGTGCATTGACTGTGCGGTTTTTGAAAAACCTGTCGGAACTTTTGCGGTAGTTTTTCAGGTCGGTTATCATGGCCCGATTCATTAGTGCGAATCAGTACGTCCGCTTTGCCTTTCATGTCTACGCCATCGGCGGTGCGAGCATACATCTCATGCTCGAATGTCGCACCCTTAGCAAAAATGTATTGCTTCGCTAGCGGGTGGTTCTCGATATTCTTCAAAATCTGATCAGCGGCTTTGAACATGCCCTAGAGTGATAATGTGTTTGCCGACGGCTTTCTGCTCGTCACGCCAGGCCTTGGATTCTTTCGAGTAGAAGTTTTCAAACGGGCTAATAGCGAACTGATCTTCGCCGCCGAGCACCAACATATGAACCAACTGCCCTAAGTCGATAGCCTTACTGTCTAGATCTGGCAGGGTCTCCACGTTTAGCGGCAACTGCATAATCGATGCCGTGGTCGAGAATCAACTTCATTGACAGAATATGACCACTCTGGTCGGCTATAGTAAGCGTCTGCCACTTACGCCTCCCCCGTCAAAGCTCGATCTAGAAACGTCGGATCGATTAGGTTTTCCAATTTTTCAAACAAACTATTTTCGTCCATAAAACTTTCCCTCAATCCACTTCATACCTTTATCAAAAATCCGCAGCCACTTCGCTGCTTTGACCGACTTGTCGAAGTCATGGTCATTCAACTCGCGTAGCTTGTCAATCACCTTGTCGAGAGGCTCGCGCTTATGCACCGGCACCAGCTGAACTGGTGACGGCATCACGTTTACGTGTATCTTCATCGCCAAATCTCCTTTCGCGATTTTTAATTCTTGGATAGTTTCGTCGAACACGCCGTTGGCGATCAATACGACCGCCAGCACCGCGATTGCCGCAGAACTGCACCCACCAGAGGCGCAAGTCTGTTGGCTCGCTCATTGCGATTATTGCGGCTGGTAGTCCAACTACCCAGCTAATGATTTTTGATCTGTTTGTTTTTCACTGCCATTTTTCAGCTCCCTTTCGTTTTGCGTACAAAGAGTGCTTCGCAGTCACTCTCGTACTGTTAGATATCTCGTCCCTGTCGTGTTTTAAGCGGTTTGTGGTCCGCCGTCTCTAATCTTTGACCAGCTGTTACTCAAATCTCTAAAAACCCGCTCTGACGTTTCAATGAAGCTACAAACGCTGAACGTACAGGATTTCTAGCCTCATTTTTTTACGTCAAATAAAAAAAGAATCGACGCGAAGTCGATTCATGGTTGATAGATTTGACTAACAGAGGTAGTCGCTGTTTTATATCATGTAAGAATATTTCGTGATTTATATATATCAGTAATAGAGTGAAATTTCAAGCTATTTCATCAAAAATATATTGTAAAAATAAGGTTTTTAAAATAACGTTAATTGCTCGGTTGGTAAATCCAGCTCAATTTCTCCGTCAACTTTTTGCGCCTGATAGCCAATAAAGCTTTTTGATGTTGTAAGCCAGCAGCTGACCGTCGTAATCAGTAATGACAATTGAGCCGATGAGACACTGCGTACGCGTCCGACCAATTGACTGCAATCCTTCATTAAAACGACACGCGACAAATCGACGCCAGCGGTTTTGAAAATAATCTTCGCAAAGGAATTAGCTCGGTTTCGGAAACGACACGCCAATTTTCTGCTCAATTTCAAGTAATTTTTTGCCGCAATTCCCTTTCGCCGGCTGCACGGTCAAAGGGTAGTTTTATCAATTCCATCTTTTTGTGAACTGGTAGAGTTTCAGCTATTCTGTCCAACTTGGAAATTTTTCGCCTCGTACTGCCTGGCGATCAATGCCGAAGAAAACGTTTCTAATTTTACAGCCAATCGCTGACTCCTTGCTCTAATAATCTCCAGATTCCATGACTCTTCTTGCGAGATTCCAACTTTTATGACGTTCGGCGCGAAGTACGCCAAGTAAACAAAGTGCGGATTTTGATTGATTTTTTCTTGTTGGATGGAAACCGAGACGGCGTTATAAAATGCTGGATTAAAGCCGGTTTTTGTCGCGGCATTTTAGACAATTTTTCATACTTTTCATCAACCGCGGCGTGGTCTGGGCAAATTTGACTACAGCGATTCTCAAAATCCACCCAACCTGTGCAATGTTTGGCGGAAAAAAATCAAACTCAAAGAGACAAATTTTGCTCGAACAATTCATGACGCTCAATTTTACCGTCAACTTGACATTCAGCAGATAGCTTATTGTCAGCGTTAAAACTGGCGTAACTGAGCAGAAACTCGCTCGGTATCATAAGATTTTCCTTACAATGCAGCTTCGACAGCAGCCCAAGTTGCGTCAGGGTTGTCTTCAGGGATGATGATTGTAACTGGTCGCCGACGTTAATTCGGAGTAAGTTACGCTGGCAAGCAAAAATACGATATTCGCGGCCGGAAGCCTCGACATAGTAAATTCCGTCGTGCTGGACGAGTGTTCCGATAACTTGTTTTCGTGGCACAGGACCGATTTGCTTGTAGATAAAGCTGCCATCTTCAGCGATTGTCAATTTCATCAAGTCGCCCTCAACCAGCTTCGATTTTGAAGCGTAGTTAGCTGGGATTGGGTAATTTTTGCCGTCAGGACTGAGCATCATCTGGCCGTCAAATACGCCTTCGATAATCTTTCCTGTTACGTTATCTGATGAGGTTTTTGGTGTAACAACTTGACCATCGTCGCCAATAATACTAATCAATAATTCTTTTGCGGCAGCTAAATTAGTTTCCGCCTCTTGAATAAGTGTCCTCAGACGCTTAATTTGCTTTTCTGGTAATTCAGACATGGTTCTCGCAATTCCCTTTGTCTATTTTTTTATAATACTTAACTAATATATAGCATATCCTTACATTTTATATCAAGTCGCGTTATCTATTTTTATCCAATTTTTCCACAGCGCTATAAGATATGAATAAAAAAAGTGTTGCAAATTTTACTCTTGAAATTGACTCGTGGTTCGTGATATTAAGATTGGCGACATAAAAATCACCGCCCAGAGCGGACGGTGATTAAACGAAACAAATTGGCGTTATATAACAAATTATGAAAGCTCGACAGTAGCGCCAGCGTCTTCAAAGTTTTCTTTGCAGCTTCAGCTTCGTCCTTAGAAACCTTTTTCCTTGACTGGTGCTGGGCGCCGTCAACGATAGCTTTTGCTTCACCTAGACCTAGGCCAGTGATTTTCCTTAACAGCCTTGATGACTGCAACTTTCTGGGAACCAGCGTCTTTCAAAGTAACTGTGAACTCAGTTTTTCGTCAGCAGCGGCAGCGTCACGCACCAGCAGCTGGACCAGCAACAGCGACAGCTGCAGCAGCTGGCTCGATGCCGTATTCTTCTTTAAGATGATTTTTTTCAATTCGTTAACTTCTAGAACTGTCAATTTTACAAGTTCTTCAGCCAATTTCTTAATATCAGCCATTGATATTCTCCTTTTTATTATTATATTGTTGCGATTGTTGCAACGTTACTAGTGTTGATTGCTAAACTTAAGCAGTAGCTTTGGCTTCGATGCCGTCCAAAAGTCCGTGCAAATTGCCGCCAAGTGCGTTGACCGTGTCGTGTACTGGTGATAGCAATTGTGATACCACTTGAGCAACGAGCTGGTCTTTGCTTGGTAGGCCTGCCAATGCTTTAACGTCAGCTTCGCTAATCGCCAAGCCTTCGCCTGAGAAGCCACCTGCAAGTTGTAATGCTGGATGTGTTTTTGCAAACGTGTCCAATACCTTTGCTGGCATAACTTCATCTTCGGTACTTACAGCGTAAACCAATTGACCAACCAATAAGCTGGTGTCGGTTTCTTTGTAAGTGTCGATTTCCTGAAGAGCTACGCGTACCAGTCGGTTTTTAACAACCTTGATGGTAACGCCCGCTTCGCGAGCTGCCTTGCGTAGTTCTTGTAGGTCGGCAACGGTAAGGGTTTGATATCGGGCAAAAGCCGTACCCTTAGCGTCTTTTAATAGCTCTGTCAGTTCAGCAACCAAAGTTTGTTTTTTATCGCGTGAAATTGCCATAAAAATCCTTTCTTTGATTGAGTTAATTTGTTATGTGCCAATTTGTTAACGTGCGGTAATGGAGAATCAAAAAACGTCTTTGATTCTCGCACTACCAAAGACGTCAAATAAAACTGTTAGTTTCATCCCTCGGTGGCATTTTTACACTTGTTTTACGTCAAGTCGCCACTGTCTTTGGTAATGTTCCTTAGAATTGTAGCAGAAATGACAACGAAAAACAAAGGGTTATGGCGATTATTTTTCCAGCCTACTACTTTACAATAATAACGTAATAAAATCAATAGGTGTCTATGTCTAATCAAAGAGAAAACCCGCTCCGTAGAGCGGGTGTGTGAAACCTCCTTCTGTATCTGAGTTCTCCGCTGAGGGGCGCTAGTCGATTAAACTAACGCCCCTCAGCGCGAGAGGTTGGTTATCCTTCTGGGTGTGTCGTCTGGCGACGACGCATCAGAAGGGTAACGACTCCGGCAGTCAGAAGCGCGACCGCTCCGGCGATCGCGGCTCCCGGTAACACCAGTGACCGCCAGCTTCTTGTGCTGGGGTGCTGGTGTGGGGATAACCGAGGGCGTAGGCTCCTTATGCCGTTCAATAACGGGGTGGGGGCGGTACAGGCCTACAGTAGGCGTTGTCTTTCCGGACTCGAGGTCAGGGTCACCGACGGGGTCGAGAACTCGGTGTCGGGCTTGGTGCCGACGGACTCGGTTCAGGAGTCGTCGATGAGACCGGACTCAGGGGTCGGTTTCCGGTGTCACACTAGGTGTCGACGGTGTCGGCTCCGGGGTCAGAGTCGCGGTTGGAGTCGGACTCGGTGCGGGTGTCACGCTAGGGCGTCGGACTCGAGGTTGTCGACAGTGTCGGCTCCGGGATCGTCGTGCCGTCACCGTCTGTGCCACCAGACGCTTTAATTTCAACGGAAGACTCGTACTTGGTGCCGTTCACAGACGCCGTGTTCGTTACCGTCTTTGCGCCGGCGGAGGCACCATCTTTTTCCGGTGTGTATGTGACACACACCTTGGCATCGGAAGGTGCCGTCAGCTTGATGGTGCTATCGTCGACCTTAGCGGCCTTGACCTTGATGGTCGTGTTCGGGTTCCAAGTGTTACCCTTAGCACAGTCAACGTCAGAAGACAGACGGGTGTTGAAGTCGTGAATGGTGTATTCTGCTCCTGGCTCTACGAGGCCAGCTGATCATCCACGACGTTGAGCCATCGGCGTTAAAGCCAGCCGGCCTTGAAGTTGTCCGCCGTGACGTAGCTGTAGTGGACAGGACCGCAGTCCCTATCGCATGTACCATCACCGTTGCTATCACCGGAACAGTGACAGACGTCGTCTTTCCGTTCAGGGTGAGTTCGGTAACGGTCCGACCAACGGAAGACTCCTGAACCCTAGCGGTAGCCACCAATGACCGGAAATATCGGTCTTGTTGGCCACCGAAGCAGGGGATGGTGTTGACGGTACAAGTGAGGGGCACTCACTGACCGTGCAGTCACCGATCTGCTCCCCTGAATCTAGGACAAAGGGAAACTGCTGGCCCACTTGAGGTAAGCGCCAGCATCTACCGTGAATGACTGTCCCGTTTCGAGTTTGGCTACAGCCCACGTTCCGCTTGCGGAAACACTCGAAAGTGATGTGGGTTCCCGCGGAAGTTACGCGGGTGATTTCGGCAGTCATCTGGTGACCGGTAGTGGCGGTAGACGCCACTTCGATACCAGACGAGGACTGTGCCTCGTCGGCGGCGGCGTGCGTTACTCCTCCGAAGAGGGAGCGTCGTTGCGACAAAGCATGGCGAGCCGCCACGACTGACACCCACAAGGGCGTCCTGTAGTGTCTGTGATGCATTTCGCATCCTTCCTTTTTCGTGAGACGATCTAGATACAGATGTTAAGATGTTGAGGTCCTTATCCAGCTGGGCTGGAAATCAGAACTTACTCAGAACATCAGTACCCTGAGCGGACTTTACTATTCTATCATAAAAATGAAAAATGCAATAGTAACACAAAAATCCCGCCAGAATCGACGGGATTTGGTACCTGAAAATATAAAGATTACAGAGAGTTCTCTACTTTAATGCCAGGTACATGGTTTGTGGTAATTACGCATCTTAACGTAAACACCCTTTAAGCTGGATGGCTTTTGGGGAGTTCAAACTGGTTAAGAATGCGCGTGCGTTTTCTGACAATTTTTCAGCGCCGAATGACACCTTGCCGATTGACAAGTGAACAATGGCTTGCTTATCAACGCGGTATTCAACTTTTCCGGCTTTTGCTTCAGAAACGGCTTTAGCGACGTCAGTAGCGACAGTGCCAGACTTTGGATTTGGCATCAAACCGCGTGGGCCAAGCAAACGTGCGTACTTACCAAGCTTTGGCATGTACTGCGAGTTACAGCAAAATGTCGAAGTTCAATTCTTCCTTGTCCAATTGGCTTGAAAATTCTTCGTCACCAATAATGTCGGCGCCAGCTTTTTAGCGGCAGCGTGCTCTGATTCTGGTGCGAAAACAGCAACTCGAACGTCCTTACCTGTACCGTGTGGCAATGCTACGGTTGAGCGAATGTTTTGGTCGGCTTGGCGTGGGTCAACGCCTAGGCGGATGTGATTTCAACGCTGGCATCGAACTTGACTGGGCTGGTTTCGGTAGCCAATTTCAAAGCTTCGTCTAAGCTGTACAATTTGTTCTTTTCAACGTTTTTGCAGCGTCTTGATATTTCTTACCGCGACGCTCCAAGCGTGGACGAGTAACTGGCTTTGGACCCTTCTTTACGTGAGCTCTCGACGTCGTCTGATTGTGGAGTAGTGTCGCCAGCTTCGCTTGCGAGCTTCCTTCTCTGCTTTTCAGCGGCTTCGTCTAGAGCTTTTTGGCTGCGTTTGCCAGATTTAGCGACGGTAGCTTCACGACTCAGCAACAACGTCTTTGTCTTTGTTGTCGTGAGATTTTGCTTGCGTCTGTAGCTTCTGCAATTGCTGCTTCGATTTCAGCGATTGTATTTTTCGCTGACTGATAGTTTTTAATTCTGCTGCTTTTTCTAGCAACTCGGCTTTCTTTGCCATAAAAATCCTTTCTGTGGTACGAGACAGCAATTTGTCATTTTAACAAATCAGCCTCCCAACATTGATTGATAATGTTGAAATTATACCATATTTTTAGAGATTGGGGCAAATGTTTGATAAAATAGTAATTATGGATATAACAATTACAAACATACAAGCAAGGCAAATTTTAGATTCGCGTGGAAATCCGACGGTTGAGGCGGACGTAACTTTGAGTGATGGTTCGTTTGGGCGGGCGGCTGTTCCGTCTGGCGCAAGCACTGGCTCTTTCGAGGCTGTTGAGCTCGGGACGGCGAGTTGGCGTTCGGCGGTAAAGGCGTCTTCCGTGCGGTCGAAAATGTCAATGGTGAAAGTGCCGCAGGCTTTGGAGGGGACCTAATCCGTTCGACCAGGCCGCAATTGATGATGAAGAGTCTGGACGGTACGCCGAGATAAGGCGCGTTTGGGTGCAGATCGCTATTTTTGGCGGTGTCGCTGGCTGCTAGCGAAAGCTGGCTGCTAAGTCGCGTGGCGTGGGTTGTATCAACACGTCAATAGCTTGGCTGGAAATCCTGCAATGTGCTTGCCGATGCCGATGATCAACGTGATGAACGGCGGTCAGCATGCGTTGGGTGCGACTGATTTTCAGGATATATGATTATTCCAACTAGCGCGGCAACTTTTGCGGACGCGGTTCAGATGAGTGCGGAAGTTTTTCATGCGTTGGCAAAAATCCTGAAAGACGAAGGCTATCCTACAACAGTTGGCGATGAGGGCGGCTATGCGCCTCATGTCAGGAATGGTAATATGGAGCCTATTTTGTTGCTATCTCGCGCCATCGAGCGAGGCTGGCTATAAATTAGGCGTGGACTTTTCGGTTTTGCGCTGGACGTTGCGGCGAGCGAGCTTTATAAGGACGGCAAATATAACAGCGACTGAACACCGGAATTCTGTCGGCTGACGAAATGATTCGCACGTATAAAGCTCTGTTGGAACGCGTCCCTGTTCTTTCGATTGAGGACGGATTGAACGAAGAAGCTTGGGAAGATTGGGAGAAAATGACGGCTGATTTGGGCAATTTTGCGCAATTGGTTGGCGACGATCTTTTTGGTGACGAATGTCGAGCGATTGAAGCGCGGAATCGGAAGAAAAGGCTGGCAATGCGATCTTAATCAAGCCAAATCAAATTGGCACGTTGACTGAGACGATTCAGGCTGTTTTGATGGCGAAGAATGCTGGCTGGAATACAGTGATGAGCCACCGATCTGGCGAGACGGAGGACGTAACGATTTCTCACTTGGCGGTCGGTTTGGGTACAGGTCAAATTAAGACTGGCTCGATGTCGCGTTCAGAGCGAGTGCTAAGTACAACGAGCTGCTGAGAATTGCGGAAAAAGCGCTTCCAGATTTGGAAATTGCGCATCCGTTTTGTGAAAGTAACTCACGCAAAAAGACTTCCCCGTAATTTAGAGAAGTCTTTTTTATTTAACAATTTTTCGAGGATTATCTTCTTAAAAACTCAATTTCCCCGCCCTCGTTGATTCGGACGATTTGCGACGGTTGAGCGTCGGCGACTTCTCCAGAATCGACATAAATCGGCACTAATTCGTGGAAGTAATTTATCGCTTCGGTGATGTTTTTGCCGGTTCTTCTCCCGATGGATTTCGCACTGGGCGCGACCAAAAGACCGACGATTCAGATTAACTCTGCTAATGGAGATTCTGGCACGACTCTGAATGCCAATGTTCCGCCGTTCCTCCGGAAGATGTGGCAGAAAATTAGACTCACTTTGGTGGCGATTGTTGTTGGTCTATTTTTGGAGATTTCTTGATATTTGTGTTTGATCGACGGCGTGAGATTAGGAATGTCGTCAATATCACGCAACAAAATAATGACCGGATTATTCAAAGAGGCGCAGCAACTTCGTATAATTTCTCGACGGCTTTTTCTGAATTGGCAGCGGCTAATATTCCGTAAATCGTGTCAGTTTTAGCAATTATCAATTGCTCATTTTTAAGCGCGGAGATTACACTGTTATCTAAAATATTCTTCACAATCATTTGTTTTACCATAAAATAACCCCGAGAAGTTCCGGGGCTGTTACTAAAAAGTTCTGTAGATTAGTCGACGACTTCAACGCCCATTGAGCGTGCTGATCCGGCGATAACTTTCATTGCGCCTTCAATGTCGATTGCGTTCAATTGATCTTTTTCGCCTCAGCGATTTCTTACAATTGTGCGCGGGTAATCTTACCGACCTTGTCTGAGTGTGGCTTGCCGCTACCCTTTTTGGATTCAGCTTTCTCACAGAATCATATCGTCAACTGGTTGACCAAGTGAGTTCAAGTAAATGTTCGGTCTTCGTAAACTTGAATGTGAACAATTACATCCTTACCCATCATGTCTTTTGTAGCGTCATTGAATGGATTAATGAAGTCCATCATGTTTAGTCCCCACTGACCAAGCGTTGATCCCACTGGAGGACCTGCTGTTGCTCGACCGGCTGGAATGCGTAATTTCAAATTACCAATAATTTTTCTTTGCCGATAGTTCTTTCCTTATAGTTTGTAGTGCGTAACTCGAATATTATATCGAAAAATGCTTAAAAAGTGCAAGCTAAACTTTTTAACCTGCAGGGCGTCCAACTCGACTGGAGTGTCGCGACCAAACATGCTAACCACAACCTTCAGAGTGTAGAGTGCATCAATTTCGCTCACAGCGCCATCAAAGCCCTTGAATGGACCGTCGATAATTGAAACAACTTCGCCCTCTGAGAAATCAATCTGGTGCTTTGGCTCTTCAACGCCCATTCGCTGTAATCTTCGCAAATTTCTTTTTCCAGAAACTGGAGTTGGCGTAGATATCAGCGCCCACAAATCCTGTAACGCCTGGCGTGTTGCGGATAATGTAGCAAGTCTCGTCGGTCAGTTTCATCTCAACCAGACATAGCCTTGGAAGATCTTAGCTTCAACAATTTTACGCTTACCGTTGCGAATCTGGATCTGCTTTTCCTTTGGCACGATAACGTCAAAAATCTTATCAGCCATATCGACGCCGTTGATTCGTTGGCGGATTGATTCGGCAACTTTTCTTCATGGCCAGAATAAGTGTGAATTGCATACCATTGCTTGCTATCGTCATATCGTTTTGAACTCATAATCTCTCCCTTACTTCAAAATTTGGTTAAAGACCCAGTTAAATGCGGCGTCAAGTAATAAAATCAGAACGACAAACACAAAGGTGAAGATAAGCACTGCCGCTGTCATTGCCCAAGTGGCTGAGCGGGTTGGCCAACAGACAGCTTCAGCTCTTCCCAGGCGCCCTTAAAATATCCAATCAATCCACCTTTTTCGCCAGACTTTTTAGGTGTTTTTGTGGTGATTTTTGTTGGTTTTATTGATCGCTACAGTTTTTCTTTTTGGCGCGTCGTCAGTAGCTTTAATGCGACAGAACCGTAGTTTTTGCTGCTTGCCTTGCCTTTCTGTGCCTATTTTCTCCCAATTTAAAAAGTCTGTTTTTCACAGACTGTCAGATAGTCATTGTAATTCATCCGAGTCACAAGTTGACCGAATATTATTTGTCATTATTCTTGAACTCTTTCAGCTGAACCCGAACGTCGAGCCGTGGTTTAATCGACTTTCACCTCAATTTTACAGCCCAATTTCTTCGCCAACTTAGCGGAAACATATAGACCTAATCCCGTACCTTTCGTCTCGCGAGGTTCTATAATCTTCTGCGCGGTAAAACTTGTCGAAAATTTTCGCTATGTCGGCTTTGCTAATGCCAATTCCGTGTCAATAACCTTGAAGGTGATTTCGCCAGATTTATTTTTCTTGATTGATAAAGTTATGGAGCCTTTTTGTGTGTATCAGATGGCGTTGGTGATGAAGTTTTGGAGAATTTCCTCCAGATATAGACGAGAAACCGTAACCACGCCAAGTCGCCCGCCGATATCAAATTGAAAAGCTAAGCCTTTTTCGCCCGCCTGAGGTGAATATTCCGGAATTTATCTGAGCCGCCAACTCTGTCACGTCAATTATTTCCGTTTCATCAGCTACTCCTCGCTCGGCGCGTGATAGCGTACTGAGGTCGTTGATCATTCGCGCTAAGAATAAAATTTGCTTATGGGATTAGCTCAATGGCTTCGGGGAATTTTACTGGTCATTTTACGCTCGACCAGTAATTTGGCGTTGCTCAGCGAACCTTCAGCACAGCAATTGGCGTCGCGCAATTCGTGACTAACTACGCTAATAAATTCATCGCGGCTCCTCCTCGAGGCTTTTCGTCTTCGTGATGTCGCGCAAGATAAGCACGTATCCGTCCGGCGTCATCTTGTCGCCGCCCTGAACTGGCGCAAGCGTAACTTCCAGACGAGATATAATCGTCATCTTCGATTTTCATCAGAACGTCGTCACGCTGGCGGATGCGGAAGACTTGGTGAGTTCATAAAAATGTCAATCGGCTTTTATCTGTCGTTTCAAGGTTCCAGCACCTGACTGATATGTTCGCCGTTAATTCCGCTGTTCGTATCAATCAAATTAGAGTGTCGCCAGAATTGTACGTATTGATAATTCCGTGTTCGTCCGTACTGAGAATCGCGCGTCGGTAATATTGATTGATAAGCGTGATCATTCTTTGATGTTCACTAAGGCTTTTTATCATTTTTGCAATCGGATTTATCGCTAATTTCCGACAATATTTTATGTAAAACAATAGCTATAACACCTAAAACAACACTCAGGTGATCAATAGAAAAATTAGCATCCACATAGCTAAAGTATAGCATAAGCATATGCGTTTCTATATGTATAGCGGAATATTTTTCCAATTCATTTCAGTGCATTTTATAATGCGGGTCAGAATTTGGCAACTTCATCCCAGAATTTCGTCAGGTGATTCATATGCCTGGTGTGACATAATTCGTGGATAATTACGTAATCAATCCAGCTCAAACGGCAAGTTCATCATCCCGATGTTCAAAGCTAATCGTCCCAGATGAGCAGCTCCCCAGCGACTTGATGAGGTGTGATTTTACTCCGAGCAAAGAAAAAGCCGTGTTCTTTTCGCTAAAAATGATAATCGCCTTGGTAAATATGACTTGGCTTCTTTTCTGAGCGCAACCAGAATTTTACTGCGGATAAGTTGTTGGTTTGCGGCCGATTCTACGGATTCCGCCTCGTTGATTTCTGCCAATATTTGCGTCCCGACGATTTTTACGCTTGAAGGTTTCGTGGTCGTTTGTATCAATAAATGATGACTTTTGCCAGTTGCTGATTTTTCGTGTGAAAGTTTTTCTCGGTGATTGAGAAACTAATTCGCGGATTTGCTTTCGGGAGGTTTTTAATCAATGCCTTTGCGGCCAACATCGGTGCATATGGCGGCATTGTGATTTGTATTCGTCCATCTGGCGCAATTTTCAAACTAACAGTCTTCGCTAGGCTGCGTTTTTTAACGACAATTTCTCCGAATTCTTCGTCGGTAATAATTGTCATAGCTAACCTATATTGATTCGATTTCCAGCAATTGGGCGGCGTGGAGCTTCTGGGCGACTGGCACCAATTTGCTAAGAACAGTGCGAGCCTGACTGCTTGCGGTGGCGACCGCTAATCACGACGTAGGATTCGCTGCTGTGTGGCGCTGAAAAGCTGCTTCAATCGTCGCTCAAAAGATTCGTCATTTTCCGCCGTAAGCCTTTATCCAGCGATGCTTGGCGGTGGCAGGATCGGTTTGTACCCAAACAAATAGGACTTTATATCCGTATTCCTGGCAAGGCGATTGATACGCATACGATTCGTGCGCTGATCTGTTGATCCGTCCAAAATGACAGTTTGCTTAGTCTTCAAAAATTCTTCCAAAAAGCGACAATGTTGCGTCAGAAATGGTCTTTGTATTGTCCTAAAACTTCAAAATTGTCGAGAACTCACCACTGGAGGTGAAAATCTTCGCAAATTCTACGGCAGAGTGTGTCTTCCCTGAACCTGGCGCACCAACCATGGCGATAATATGCGGAGTGAAGGTGATAAAGGTTTCATATTGAAAAATTATAGCAGATTTTTGACTAATAAGATTCCCTTTCAAGCGAGAATCTTGGCAGGAGTGGAGGGACTCAGACCCCCGACACCTGGTTTTTGGAGACCAGTCTTTCTAGCCACCTGAGCTACACTCCTATAGCAACCATTTTATCACAGAATTAGCTTTGTCGCAAATGTTAAAATTGTGAAAAAAATACTCGTGAAAAGATCCCCAAAATCCCTTGAAAACATAAGCGTAGTTCTACAATTAACTCAGAGATGAAAATTTTTAATGCTTGGGTGGGAACTTCCTCCGCACAATAGTGGCGGACTTGGCGTTGCTTGCTATCAGATGTCGAAGGCGCTTGCTTCGGAGGGCGTTGATATCGACTTTATCATTCCCTACACCGCCGAGCATCCTGGAATTGACTATATGAATATCTATTCAGCCACTCCTTTGCCGCCAGATTATCACGATTTGGGTGCGTATAATAACGGTTCGGAGGAGGACCGTGAAAACGCTAAGGACGAATATGGTCTTTCGCCGATGCGCGCTGTACAGAGGCGTTACGGTAAATACGTTCGGAAGTTTGTGAAAAATCATCAGCCTGACGCGATTCACGCGCATGATTGGTTGACAATGGAAGCTGGAATAATTGCTAAGGAAATGACGGGCGCGCCGCTAATCGTGCATGTTCACGCGACGGAATTTGACCGTTCTGGCGAGCAGTCGGAAACCCTCTGGTTCACGAAATTGAGCAACAAAGGCTTGTTGATGGCTGATCGGATAATCGCCGTTAGTGAAATCACGAAGGAAATAATTGTTAGAATTATCACATCCCGCCAGAGAAAATTGAGGTGGTTTATAACGCGATTGATTTGGCTGGTTGCCGCCACACGAGTATGACGCCAGCACTTACAGATATTTGGAGGAGCTGAAAAAGGATGGCTATACGGTTTGTCGGCGCGTTGACGCGACTTTACGGTTCAGAAGGGTTTGACGTATTTGTGCGGGCCGCAGCGAAGGCGCCCTGATAAATATGAGAAAATTGTTTTTGTTTTATCTGGAAATGGCGAGCAAAGAGATGATCTGATTGAACTGGCGGCGAGTTTAGGGATTAGCGATAAGATGATTTTACAGGATTTGTGCGCTGGGAAAAACAGTGGCGAGATATTTACTATTTGATTGATGTTTTTGTGATGAGTTCGGTTTCTGATGACATTTGGTTTGACTGCTTGGGCGGCGCATCATGACACGGCGTTGCCCAGTAGTCGTCAATCTGGCGTTGGTGAGGTTCTGAATAATATTATGCGGTTTGACTATTGGGACGTGAATAAATTAGCGGATGAAATTGTTAATATCGCTGAATCACCTGCCCTACAGAAATCTTTGAAGAAAAATGTTAAGAATGAATACGCGAGAATTTCCTGGCAGAGACGCCGCTAGAAAATGTCTGAAACTGTACAAAGGAGCGCTGGCATGAATAAAAATAAAGGAATAGTTTTATATCTACACGTCACTCAACCGTGGCGAATACGCGAGTACAGTATATTTGACGTGGCTTGGAAGCATAATTATTTCTCTGGCGGTCAAAAATCCAGATCAGGACAATCATATTCCAAAAAGTTGCAGAAAAGTCGTATTTGCCGATGAATGCTTTGCTTGAAAAATTGCTGAAAAAATATCCTGATTTTAAGATCTCGCTGAGTTTTAGTGGAACGTTTTTAGAGCAAGCCGAAAGGTTTAATCCTGAGGTTTTGGAGAGTTTCAAGCGCCTGAGTGAAAACTGGTCAAGTGGAAATCTTATCAAGTCCGTATCATCACAGTCTGGCGTTTTTCTATTCGCGCAAAGGGTTCGAGCGTCAAGTTGAACTTCACCGCTGGAAGATTCGCGAGATTTTTGGTGCAGAAACGCGAGTTTTGGCAAATACAGAATTGGCATATAGCGACGACTTGGCGAAATGGGCTGAGCAGGACGGCTTTAAGGGCGTGTTGGCTGAGGCTGGGATCCGATTCTAAATTGGCGCAGTCCGAGATTATGTATATCGCCCAAGAGGCACGAAAGAAAATTGGATTGTTGCTTAGAATTATCGATTGGTGATGATTTAGCGTTTAGGTTCAGTGATCGAAAAATGGAACGAATGGCCGCTGACCGCGGATAAGTTTAATACTTGGGTGGAAGATTCTGTTCGTTACGCGCCACTGCTTAACCTGTTTATGGACTGATGAAACTTTCGGCTGAATATCAATGGGCGGAATCTGGGATTTTCGGCTTCTTTTGAGGAATTTGTTGATAAATGGCTGAGCGTTGAGTGGCAATACTTTCTATACCGTTAGCGAGGCGCTGGACGCGAATGCGCCTGCTGGTGAAATAAGTATGCCGTCGCCTGTAACGTGGGCGGACGCCGAGCGGGATTTGACGGCTTGGAATGGAAACAGCTTGCAGAAAGAAGCTTTGCGATATGTCTGAGCTTGAGGATGAGGTCTTGAATAGCAAAGACGAAGGTTTAATTAGCGATTGGCGGAAATTGCAAACTTCAGACCACTTCTATTACATGGGAACGAAGAATTTTACCGACGGCGATGTCCACGCTTATTTTTAGTCCGTATAATTCGCCATACGACGCTTTTCTTTACTATATGAATACCATTCGTGATATGAGATCTCGATTGAGGAAATAGTCAAATATCCTTGCCAAATAAAAACTCCCTCTGAATGCGAGGGGTTTCTGTAATCCTGTTAAATTAGCTTTTACGAGCTTTTAACTTCGTTACGACCAAGGTTCTTCTTAGTCTCGGTGTAAGTAGCGTGTTGCTTTGCAATTGGGTCGTACTTACGTAGTGTCAATTTACCCTGACCTTTGTGGTGCGGTTCTGGGTGTTAACAGTAGTATAGTAAGTTCGGTGGTTGCTCAGTTACTCACCAAACCAATCAACTTTCGTTCGTATTCTTCTTTGCCATCTCTTTACTCGTTAGATTTTTATAAAACGTCTTGACTAATTATAGCATGGGTGAAGTGAAAATGCTAGTACCATATCAGATTTTACTAATTTTTGATGCTTACTTCGTCGATTGATAAGACGCGTCGGACTCTAATCTTTCTTTTCAAGTATAAATATTTATTCAGCCATTCGTCTGTCGGCTCAAAGGTGTCTGTCGTCAATCTTTTTGAGCGGCATATTTTTGCCATATCATCTGAAAGCTCCAATATTACGTCCTTGAAACTCAATATTATCCTTAGTAATAATCCGGTATGTTTTTATAACCGACCCTCGCCCCAACAATATTTCCAGTTATTGCCGCTGTTGAATCTGAATCCCCGTCGTGATTTGCCGCCGCGATGATCGCCTCCTCGAAATCGTCTTGGTACTTGATCGAGCAATAAATAGCAATCGCAACCGACTCTTCGGCGACCCAACCCTCTCCGAGTTGATAAAAGAGCTTCTTGATCTTCAACGTCCAGATTTGGCTAGGCAGAACAGCGTTATTAAATAGTTTGGTCAGCTCAGCTTTTTCGCTATCACAACCAATCTCAAAAGGATCTTGATCTCCATAAACTTTCTCGGTAGTCCAATCGTTCATTTTCTGGATTGCGATTTGCACAGCTTCTTCTATCGATTTTCCGTCCAGTGCGTAATAAATTATATATCCCAGCGCATACGCAGAAAAAATTGCCAGGGATGTCCGTGAGTCAGCGCGCAAGATTTGTGAAATTTCACCGACAACGTCTTCTTTGCAATACAGGGCAATTGGCGCAATTCGCATAACCCCGCCGCAACCTTTACTGCCATTGAGACCGCTTTCTAATGTTCCCATCTCTCCCGAGGAAAGTGAATCAAGGCACGTCATTCCTGGACTTCGCACGGCGTTTAACTCTGGAATATTTTTTATCCAAGCTACTGGCGTGTGCTCGACCTGTCCAGCTTTTTGTTGCGTATCAAGCCAATCCAAATATGCCAAATATATCGCCCTCGACGGAAGCGGCGCTATGCCACGCGTTTGAAGTCGTGTAGATCGCCATAAAAGTCCGCAAGCTGTAAATAGCGTCATCTGCGTATCGTCCGAAATCATACCAATCCCATCCGTAAATCGAGTCGTTGACCTCGGTACTATGTCGCTGACTCAAACTCTATTTGATAGCCAGGCGCATCGCCAATTAACCCGCCCAGCATTGACCCGCCGCAGCTTTATCAATTCTCTGCTCTATCGATTGTTTCGTCATAACACCCCCTAGCCTTGTTAAGATTATATCATTAGCCAAACTTTTTGGTGGTCTTTTATAGTATAATTATCAGAAAGGTTACTCGCTTAGTGACTGCGGAGGATATTTATGAATGATGATAAGAAAATAATAAAAACCACAAAGAGGATTTATCCTCAAATATACTCTTATATTCTGCCAGATATTCCAGCAAATAAAGGTTGGCAAAAAGTCGGATATACAGAACGTAAAGACGTTGATTCGCGAATATTAGAACAGACTAAGACTGCAGCTGTAAAATTGCGATACGAGAAATTGTGGAGTGCTAGCTCTTTTTCTAACGCAACTCACGAATTTTTCAAGGACAAAGATCTTCATAAATATTACGTAAAGAATGGAATCGAGAAGAGTAAAAAGCAGGACGATGGCGGATTGGGTGAGGAATGGTTTTACTTCAATGGTACACCAGAAAAGTCTAAAGAATTAGTTGATGATTATGCTAGTGGCAATTTATTCAGTCGCTCTTCCGAGAAAAGCGCATATAAGCTAAGAAAGGAACAAGAACAGGCTGTTTCTCAAACCCTTGCTTATGCGCAATCTCACCAGACTACAGATTTTTCTTCGCCGAATAAAGAAGCAGAGTTCTTATGGAATGCCAAGCCGCGTTTTGGTAAAACTCTCTCTTCTTACGATTTTGCGAAAAAGTTCAATGCTAAGAATGTTTTGATAGTTACTAATCGCCCAGCAATTGCCAACTCATGGTTTGATGATTTTGAAAAGTTTATTGACGGGTATTATTTTATTTCGACAGCAGATTCTTTAAAAGAGCGCGAAACTTTGTCTAGGGAGGAGTTCCTTAATAAGGCTAATTCATCAAGTGAAGATAGGCAGATAACTTTCTTAAGTTTACAAGATTTAAAAGGCGGCAAAGCTTTTGGTGGCTCACATAATAAATTAAAATGGGTGGCAGATCTTAAGTGGGATTTGTTGATTATAGACGAGGCTCACGAAGGTGTTGATACGGAAAGAACTAATGAAGCTTTTGGAAAAATTAAACGCAGGTTCACGCTGCACTTATCTGGGACGCCATTTAAGGCAATAGCGGATGGACATTTTAAGGATAATCAGATATTCAACTGGACTTATATTGATGAGCAAAAAGCTAAGCAGGAAGAATTGAAAAATCTGGACGATTCGGGCGATCACGTTAATCTGCCGGATATGAGATTATTCACCTACAAGATATCCGACATGATCTCTGATCGGCTTGAAAAAGGCATGGAGATGGACGATGAAAATATCGATTTTGCTTTTGAGCTGAATGAGATGTTTGCAACAGACACAAGTGGCAAGTTCGTTCATGAGAATGATATTTCAACGTTCTTAAATCAGCTAACTTCAAATGAAAAATATCCGTTCTCAACACCTGAATTAAGAGATCAATTAAAACATACATTTTGGTTAGTGGGTAATCGTGTTGCTTCGGCGAAGGCTATGGAGAAAATGTTGCGCCATCACCCAGTATTTAGTGAATATAAAAATAGTGCTTGCTGCGGGCAATGGAAGATCTCAGTCTGATAGTAATTCATCTGAAGATGAAATGAAGGATACTGCAGCTAACGAGAAAGCTCTGAGTAGGGTTAAAAAGGCCATCAAGGAGAATGACCGCACCATAACCTTATCTGTGGGGCAATTGACAACTGGAGTTACTATTAAAGAGTGGTCTGCCGTGCTTATGCTGTCTGATATTAAATCTGAGTCGTTGTACATGCAGGCAATATTCCGTTCTCAGAACCCGTATGAATTTATAGATAATAACGGCAATCTCTGTCGTAAAAAGTCGGCTTACGTCTTTGATTTCTCGCCTGAATCGCGTACTTAAAGTTTATGACAAGTTTGCCAACAGTCTATTGGCGGACGTAGCCAGAGGTGGCTTCTACAGAAAATCAGAGAGCAAAACGTGGCAGAATTGCTGAACTACTTCCCTGTCTTAGCGGAAGATGAATCTGGTAAGATGATCAGATGGATGCAGACAAGTTTTGACTTTCCCTAAAAAGCCACTCGTCGCGAGGAGGTCGTGAACCGTGGTTTGTTACTAATTTGTTGTTGTAAACATTAACAACGTCTTCAATATTCCTTCTGAAGTGATTGCAGCATTAAATAAGGCTCCTTCAACTAGCGATACTGATAAGCAAACTAAAAGCGAAGAAGTTCAACACGACCCAGATCGTAAAAAGAATCGAGACCACAGAATATCTGTAAATAAGGATAAACTACTCGGTAATAAGGTTTACACTTCAAGAATGCAGGATATTGTGTTGTCTGCGGTTGATTCGGATATGGAGGCAGATGAGATCGTTGAAAAATTACCGCTGACTGCATGTCACGAAATATCTAGCCCTTTGAGAAATATAAAGATTCCTCCTATTCTCCTTCAAAGACAGAGCTTGACAATATTAAAAAGTGGACTCTACGAAAGGTTAAAGAAGCGGCAGAAGAGTTTGTGTCTGGCGATATAGCAGACAGAATAGCTCAGGATAAGTTAACGGATAGTCTGGCGGAATATAATTGAGAAGATCTCCCCTAACGATACCGTCATTCATAAAGAAGAGGATAAGTACGAAAAAGAAGAAAAATCTGAAATGGACCAAATTGGGAGGAAATTGCGTACATTTACTCGCGCTATTCCTTCATTTTATTATGGCTGCCAGTACAGATGTAGATAAAAATCACATTAGATAACATCGAGGATCACTGTTTTCTGACAAGGATTTTGAGGAATTATTCACAGAAAAAGACAGTGAGAGCCATTTACAAAAGACGATTTCCGTAAAATTCGCGGCCCATGGACGAATCCAGAAACTGGCGAAACGTTTGAAGGATTTTTCGATCGCTACACATTTAACGCTGCCATTCGAGAGTTTGAGGAGAAACGACAGGAAATTGCAGATTATCTCTCCCCTGGCGCCAAAGAAGACATCTTCTCCTACATTCGTCCGTTAAAAACAAATCGATTTTTACGCCAAGGAAAGTTGTAAATAAAATGCTTGATTTGTTGGGAAAATAACCCTGGCATATTTGAAGATCCAAATGCGACATTTGCGGATTTATATGTAAAAAGAGTGGCTGTATCTTACGGAAATAGCAAAGAGGTTAAACAGAGGACTTGAGAGTAAAATACCAGATAAGTCGGAAAAGAGTAAAGCACATCCTTGAGAGCAGCTTTATGGTTGCGCCAACAAATATTATCTACAATATCGCACGCAAATACATTTATGGGACATTTTCAGGTATTGATGATAGCAATCTTAAGCAATTAGATTTAACTGACGCGTTTAAAAAGGGAGAGACGTTAAACATGAAATTTACAGCAGTAGTTGGAAATCCGCCGTATCAGGGAGAATCGTCCAGCAGATTTATCCAGATTTCTGGACAGCATCCATAAAGATTGCTGATATATCTTGCATGATCTTCCCTGTTGGATGGCAGGAGCCCTAAGGATGCTAATAATCTGCGAAAGATGAATAAAGAAAGCGTAAAAGAGATGAGGCAGATAGTAAAAATAGATAATATAGAAGATGCGTTTCCTGGCGTTTCTGGGGCAAAGTGGACAAACATAATATTATGGAAAAAAGGATACAACAATGGTCTAGATGGAAGACAGTTGGTATTTGAAAATGGAGAAAATCCGATAAAAAGACTTCTTCCTATAAGTAAATTGGATATTAAAAACCTCAAGAAATTATAGACCTGGCTGAAAAATTCAATCATTTCTGGGTTTTTGTCAATACAAACGATAACGTCGGTGCTCCAAGCCGTATGGCTTGCCGCGCACGACGTTATCAAGGATTCTTCAAAAATATGGATTGCCTGATATACGATGATAAAAAGAATGAGCAAAACAGATATAAGATTATATTCATCCAAGGGAGGTATTTTATGTACCGCATGATTATCCGTTTCCTAGTTTAGATAATCAATTGTCAAAATATAAGGTATTCGTACCTTATGCATGGGGGAAATTGGTCTGCGAGTTCGCCATTTTTAGGTGGTGCCTATGCTAATGTTATCGTAGCTGGACCGAGATAAACCTGTACTGAAACTTTTCAAGAACAAGGAGGGTATGACGATGAGGCGTCTGCCTGGAATCTTGCAAAGTATATAAATACAAAATTTGTTAGGCGACTTTTATATCTAAATAAGCATAGTCAACATTCAACTACATCATGGGGTGCTGTGCCAGTTCAGGACTTTTCTGAAAATGGTGGTGTTTATCAATTGACGAAATAGACAGATGTTTGATGAAAAAAGTATGATATTCCCCAGAATATTCAAGATTTTGTTTTTAATAACATTCAACCCTAGCAGTGAATCAAATATTATAAATATTTCGCGCCAGTAGAGCAATAATGCAGTTGAAGCAAGTTGACATTCTTGAAAAACACCATTCGCCGCCACGGCGACTTGTTGGATGTTCTTTTTGCTGGACAGGACGCGGACGACGAAGCGAAAATCGCATAATATCTTGTGGGCTACCGACTCTTATGTCGGTCATAATCCAAAAGCAAGAAATATCGATTTTTAGACATCACGGGGTCAAATACGTATTTAATACAGCCCAGAATTGCCAAATCAAAGGAGGAACAGAAAAAGCCGCACAAGAGATAAGGCTGAGGTTTTTACGCCAAAGAATATTGTCAGTCAGATGAATAGACAGATAGACTGGAGTTCAGGAAATTGGCCTGCAGACGAGAGTAATTGGAAGGATTACGTCAAAGAACTTCGCCTGGAAAATAACCTGCGGTGAGGCGCCGTTTATAGTCGGCCGATACAATGCCGCCAGCGGAAAAAGTGTTGAAACTGTCTGACAGGTGGGATTTCCTAGACCGTAAACTTCAGATTGTCGGTTCATATTGTAATGATAAGAAAGAATGGCTGGAATGGGCGATTGTTGCTTTTCAATGCTCTTACGGATATGAATGGCAAGGTGATAATCTCCCTGCTGGCCAGAGAGCCTTTTATATACTTTTTATCGACTACTGGAATGACAAATTCCCTGAGGATAAGATAAATCTTGACAGGAAAATATCAAAAGAAAAATGGAAATGTTATTACGGATTGCGGAAATTATTTCTTGGAACATTTTCCAGATGGACGGAATTAAAAACGTAATACCAATGAGTTGTCGTCATGAAGTGATAGAAAGAAATCCCCCTATGTGGTCAAATTATGGGGCAGAATCTCCCAAAGGTTATTAAGAATGGGTGTGCTGGGTGCAAAAATAATGACCACTTTAAGCATAATGGTAAATATGTCTTTATCATGGATTGGGAAAAAGGAAAACCAGTTAAATTTATAAACTTAATGAAGGAAGAATGAAAAAGATCCGCATCTCTGCGAATCAGTGTTTCATATGGAGCCACGATCGGGGCTTGAACCCGAGACCTCATCCTTGCCATGGATGCGCTCTACCAACTGAGCTATCGCGGCGTAACAGGCTTAATTTTAGCATATTAAGCCGTGTTTAATCAACTGAGTTATTTTTTACGAGTAGATTTTTTGGCTGGCGTGCCGGCTTCTTTTGGCAGTTTTGGCGTGACAAACGCTTCTATTATTCCCCACGCTATGCTATTGACCAAGAACGTAACTGAACAATATTCCTGACGCTGATGCCGCCAGGTGTGCTGATGAAGCGTTAAATAATGTCAATAATCCCGCTACAGCCAGCCCGATTATGGCTAGCATAATATAAGCGTATTGTAAATTTCAATCGTTGGTTTTTCGCTATTCCATAATGCCAGAATGAGATTTTGTAAATTCAAACATATTCATATAATAGCACATATGCTTATAAAAGTCAATATTATACTCTTTTCTTGTCTAAAAATCGCCCGTAAAAGGCGATAATTCAATCTTAATTGCTGGAAGTAGGACTCGAGACCTACGAAGCCTTACGGCGGGAGATTTACAGTCTCCTGTGATTGCCACTACACGATTCCAGCGTGATGTGGAGCCGCTTCTCGAGGCTCGAACCGAGGACCTACGGTTTACAAAACCGTTGCTCTAGCCAACTGAGCTAAAGCGGCAACTGAATTTATTTTTATCAATTTTTCTCTCCGTGACAAGAGCCTACATAACTATTTTTCGTGGTTGATGTATTTTGCGCTGCTGGCGTGGGCGTGGTGCTTCAGTTTTACTGTTGTCGACGCCACAGGGCGATCATTTTTGTAGCTTTCTTACACGTAATTCTTCAGCTAATTCAGCCTGTCCGGCGTGTCGTAGCTTCACTTCTAGGATCTTCAGGGTTTGAGGAATCGGCTCCAGCTCAACAGCCTTTTTCCAGTGCATTAATAACCTTCTTCGTGTTCCCTATTTCCTGAACTTTGGCGTAAGCGATGTAGCGCGCAGCCAAATCATCTTCCATTTTCAATGCCTGCTCAAATGCTAGAGACGACTTTTCATAGTTCTCTGTTTCGTAATAAATTAAGCCGACGTTATGAAGGCTGGAAGCGCTTGGCTCGAGACTCTGAGCAATCTCAAAGCATTCGATAGCGTCATATACGCCTTCTGCTTAGCATATAAAATTCCCAAACGGTTATATGCAGTGGCATTTTTCCTCATCAACGCGTAAGATTGTTAGCAGAGCTTTTTCTGCGCGCAGGTACTTATTCTCACGAATCGATTCTTGGGCAATTTCGCATAATTGATCAAGTTTATTAGTAATCTTAGTTGGCAGATCGCCAGTTTCTTTAATTGACGGATGATAAAAATCGCCCAAATCATTAAAAATTAGAATGAGGAATAATCCAAACATATCTATACTATTATATCACAAAGTTGCGTCAGTGCCAGCCTGATGTTGGCGTTGGATTTTAATGCAGCTCGCAACAGGGTGATTTTCAAGTTGCTCTTCAAGCAACGGATTTTATTCCGCGCGATAAAGATTGAAAGCGAATCATATTTTACTGATGATGTCCGTCAGCAATATCGCTTTTTGGCGGTCAGAAAAGTATTTGACGAGATTCTTAAACGTGTCGTATTCTCGATTTGTGGCTAAAAATTTGCTTTGCGTCGGTGGCTGAGTGTCGATATTCGGCGTTACTGGATTTTTCCGCCAACTCTTTAATCAACAATGGTCTGCCAGCCGCCAAAAAGGATCTGTTGGCTGGAGGCTGTGTCTAGATTGTACTTTTCAAGCAGTTTTTATCTTGGGCGGATGTCGTTTTATGAAGCGTCAACGTCTGACAACGAGATCTAACAGTATCAAGCATCAGCTTCGGATTTTTCGCAACAAGGATAAAAATTGGTGTTTTTATTCGGTTCTTCCAGCGCTTTCAGGAATGCATTTTGCGACGGCTCCGGTCATTGAATCGGCTTCGTCAATGATAATAATTCGACGATTTATGGCGTAAGTTCGGAGCATAGAGATGAGATCTCGCTGATTTGATCAACGGATATGGTTTGCTTTTCTGGAAGCGGTTTCAGGTGAAAAGTATCGCTATTTTTGCTAACATTTTGAGCCACGCCCAGCCCATCAAGTCCGTAATCCGCAATCACCAAAAGCGCGTGAGGGACAATTGCGATGAAATCTGGCTGATTTTTGAGTATCTCGAGCGAGATATAATCACTTCGAGACATCTATAAATCCTCTGGGAAGAATCTCTTGAATTCGTCAGGAATTGCGGCTTCAAAAATTTTTTCTCTCACCAGACGGCAAAGTTATCTCTAGTTTTTGAGCATGCAACATCATACGACAATTCGAAGACTTTCCGTAAACTCGATCACCAAGAATCGGTGCATTCAAATGAGCCAAATGGACGCGCAATTGATGAGTTCGACCAGTGGTCGGCTTCAATTCCACAAGCGACTGAGTATCATTTTCCGCCAAAACATGGTAAGTCGTCTGAGCTGGTTTTCCCGTTCCGGATCTATACGAAAAGTCTTTCGGCGCTGAAGGATTGCGACCAATTGGCAGATCAATTTTGCGGCATTCAACTTTGGCTTGCCGTCGGTTATTGCTATGTAGGTTTTCTTGGCGGTTCGTTCGGCAAATTGCCTCTGTAGATGTGCGGCAGATTCTGGGTTTTTGGCGATAATCAGTAGTCCTGAGGTGTCGCGATCAAGCCTGTGAACAATTCCCGGACGATCCGTGTCCGTCGCAAACGAAGTCTTCGGACGGAGTATCTCCCGCAACCGTCGGCTCGTCGAAAGCCCACCCGCTTTGCGTGCGTCAATAGCCCGCTTGGCTTATTAACGACAATCACATCATCATCCTCGTATAAAATCGGCGAAATCAACGTCCGCCTGCTCTTTTTCTGGCAAATTAAGCGCAATCTCATCAGTTTCATCAACCTCAAACTTCCGGCGTCGTCGCGACTTTATTATTGACCGAAACATATCCAGCTTTTATGTATTTTTGCCAAAGGCTTCGAGAAATTGTCGTGTCAGGTTTGGTCGATAAATAAATATCCAAGCGCGCTGGTTGGCGAAATTTTTGAACATTATGACATATTTTTCCCTGGAACGGTGTTTCGATAAATTCTGGGTCTAGGAATTCGGTAAAAATCTCGACATTATCTGGTTTTTCCGTCCACAATTCGTCAATAGATTCTTCGTCGACAATCAGACGAAATAAAACAATGCAAAATGCTGCTTGTTCAAAATAAATTCCGCAAAAACATGAGATTTGTCGTTTGAATTTCCAATCGACGCAGTGATTTTTGACGGGCGTATTGTCGTCCGCTAATTTTGTACAATCTAGCTATTTTCAGCACTGTCCGAGGTAATATTTTTCACGCGATTTGCTCTATTTTCGAAGCCCTACAGCTTTTTGAACGCGATACAAAGTTTCATTAGCAACGACATTCATGTCTTTTTCACTGGAAGCCAATTTCTCTTCAATTGCTCGCTCATCAACCGCCGCAAGCTGATTCTGGAAATTCTCCAAAAATTCCGCGACTTCGTCAGCCACGATTCGCGAAATCGCCATAACGATCCATACCGAAGTACTCGTTGGCGGTCTGCTCCAGAGTAACTTCTCTGCCAGCGTCTTGCCAGACCAAAGTCAAAATCTCCAGCAAATTAGAAATTCCAGGCTGATTTTTCCTTGTCGTATTGAACTTTACAATTAATCTGTTGTTGCACTCATTATTTTCTTATGTGCTGATTTTTGGATCGTCAGAAAGGAAAATAATTCCCTTGCCGCTCTCGTCAGATTTTGCTCATTTTCTTCGCTGGATTCACGAGATCTTTAATCCTCAATCCTTGATCTTTTCCGAAGAATTGATGTTGCTGAATTACAGGTTTCGGCACGATAAATAGATCACCAAACTTACGATTCATTCGCTCAGCAATATCACGCGTGAACTCCAAATGCTGAGTTTGATCGTCGCCAACTGGCACGTAAGTCGCGCCGTAAAGCAGGATGTCGGCAGCCATCAGAACGGGATAGTTAAATGGTCCGACGGAAGCGTCGCCTTTGCTTCCCTTGTCCTTAAACTGCGTCATTCGGCTCATCTCGCCAAATCAGTGAAGCAATCCAGAATCCACGCCAGTTCGCTGTGTGCCGAAATGCGACTTTGGCGGTAAAGATAAATGGAAGAATTGTCCAGCGGCAATCCAGCGGCGGTATAAACTCGCGCGTTGTTCAGGGTGCTGTCGTATAACTTACTGTGGTCGATCGGCGTCGTAAAGCTGTGAAGGTCTGGGATGAGATAGATTGATATCATATTCGTCCGAGCGACGTTTCGCCATGTTGATAATCGGCAAAAATAGCCCCCAAAGTAATTACCTATGTGGATGCTGTTGTTGGCGCGCGCGCCAGTGAGAATGACAGGGTTTTGATGGTTTCATTGGGTATATTATAACATTATTCGATCGTTAGTAATGAGACGATATTTTTCTTTCTAGTTTAACAGCTATTGATCTATAATTTTTAAAGACTTTTTGTATACGGACTCTATGTCTTTTTCTATCTTTCGTGGGGCTGATACATCACTTTGGGATAGTTGCTATGCCATCAAAGTTACTTGCTAAATCATCCCAGTCAATTGTTGGATAGTCAACTTTATCGCAGTCAGTCAATCTCGCCATTGCAAAACATAATACATCAAGCGACATAGCCGTCCGATTTTGTCTATGTGAATCTCGGTAGGGATCAATGATTTCACGAGCAATGATAGTCTGTTGTATACGGTTATTATCAGCTTTCAGCATCTATTAAATAGTCCCTCAACATCGTGGTACGTCAACTTTCTCAATTATCGTCAGATATTCCCTGCCATTCTTCGTCGTTCAATTCTGCCAAACTGCGACCAGGAAAGCTCGGATGCCCATAAATATATAACAATTCCGTCCAGCCATGGAGATTATTGCCACGTGGCTCGTCAACGATAAATCCCTCTTCGTTGGCTACAAAAATGCGGTCTTTTTCGCCGTCAAAATAGCCAACCGCAAAAGAAAAATAGCTCGACGATCAGCCTCGCCTTTCATCAACTTGATAATACCGGGATAACTAAAGCTATTCAGTAGCAATTTAACAAACGGCCCCGGAAAACCTTTTCAGCGCCGGGATGAAGAAACCCGCGGTCATCGACGACCAGACGCTTGTCTGGGAAGGCTTTCTTAGCTTGAGATAATTTACTTTTGGCAATCGTTTGAATATCTAGTCCGCAGCCCTCGTCAAAATCATAATCAAGCTGCCTTAAATCAACACCAAGCGGCTGAAGGAGTTCTTGAAGGCTAGTGAATTTGCTGTGATTGGAAGTGATGAAATAAATTGGACTATTCTCTTGTTTTCATATTGATAAGTATACGCTAGCTAACGTTATTTTGCAGATTTCTAAGGCTTGTGTCATACGGAATTTTCCATAATTCGCCGCCAATATTCAGGTTTTTCAGAAAATTGTGCATTTGCTGCTGAATATTTTTTACGTCGGCACTATCTTCGGTCAAAACCTCCAGTTCAATAAATAACCCCAATCCAGCAACTTCATCAATGCAAATCGTGTAATCTTCAGTTTTCGATTCAAGGCGGACTTTATCAACCGTAACTATTTCTTGCCAGCCCAGCGCTGTGAGCATTTGGCGCGCCGCATTTCCGTCATCAACCGCAAATTCATATTCATCAGACACCAGCTTTGTCTGCCCCTCGACCTTCAGCGTCATCAAGCTTTGTTGCAGCTCACCAGTTTCCGGATTAAGAACATCGCGCGCTCGCATAATTTTTGAGCCAGGAATAATTGACGCGTCAACTTGCTCGGGCAATAAAAAAATACTGTGTCAATTTGGCGTTTGCTTGAGATTGACGTGATAAATTGGTTTTTAGTATGGCGATGAGATTATCGCGAGTAATATCAGACGCTAATTTGAATTTTGGATTCGATTTCAATCATAGACTTCCTCGTTTGGACTTTGCTATAAAGACGACTCGTTTTTGGTGAATATTCTCCCGACAAATACTCTTTCATAATTTCCGACAACTTCTTCGCGTATTTGTCGGTTATTTCATGCCGCTGAGTTGCCATTGACGTATGAGTGATATTGTTATGATCTTTTTGCTAATTTCTTTAGGTTTCTCTCGACAATCAGTGGGTCGAGTTTTCCAGACAAAAATAGCAATCGGAAGAGTGAGCTTAGCAATGTCATTCATTGTCGTCTGATTGATAATCGCGGTGTTCAGGAGCAGTAAAAACGACTCGGCGGTAACTTCATCAGCCTTAAATCCAGCGTCAGGGCCAAATATTGTGCCGATCAGCAGATGCAAAAAGCGTTTCGAGCTGCGCGGATGGCTATTGAAAAACTCATAAAGCCGCGCGCAAAATCTTCTCTGGAGTGATGATTTTTTCGTCGACCCTCCGGATAATATATCGGCGGACTACACAAAATCGAGCGACTTGCTTAACTTTGGATATTGCTAGTGAGCTCTACCGCGGCCAGCGACCCCATAGAATGACCGATGACAATATCAGCGTTGTTTATGAATTCCCTACGCAAAGTAGCGGCGATGCTTGCGGCTTGGTCGTGAACATTGTAGGGTTTTCCAATCAGGCTTGAGCGAGATGCAAATCGCAGCATATCAATTGCTATAACTCGCGTATCTTTCGGTAAATACGGCTCCAACGGCGTCCATGTTTGCCACGAAGCTCCCCAGACCGTGGATGAGTAAGATTGTCGCTTTCGGTTTTTCTGGACGAGAAAAATAATGCACGTTCAATGCATACGGAATCCGCAACCAGCGATGGATAATCTTGTCCAACATATTTTTAGTATACTGATGAAAATACTCCGCCTGCATGTGAAACGGGTATTTTTGTGATAGCCTTTTCTGTACTAACGCTTGAGAATTGTTCGCGCTTACGAGCAGAGCGAAGACCGTATTTCTTGCGTTCTTTCTCGCGTGGGTCGCGCTTCAATAGCTCAGCCTTCTTCAGAACTGGACGCAGGTCAGCGTGAGCAGCTGTCAAAGCTTTTGCGATGCCAAGCTTGATAGCGTCAACTTGACCAGCTAAGCCGCCACCTTTAACTGGGATAGTAACATCGAATTCTTTTGCTTGCTGACAATTGCAAGCGGGTCAGTTACTTCTGCTAGAAGGTTTTTGTTGCCATCCAGGTACTCAGCGCAGGCTTGCCATTGATTGTAATGGTACCTTTGCCGGGAAGTAGGCGAGACAGCTTGCTGAAGCACTTTTGCGTCGACCTAAGCCGTAGAAATAAGTATCAGCAGCCATATTGCTTTACCTCAACTTTCTCTGGTGTTTGTGCTGTGTGAGGCGTGGTCGCTGCCAGCAAAATGCGTGAGACGCTTTAGGCAGCTCTGCTTGCAATTTGTTCTTTGGCAACATACCTTTAACAGCTTCTTCAATAATTCGCTCTGGGTGGCGTTCGCGCATTTCTTTGAATTGCGTTTCCTTAATTCCACCTGGGAAACCACTGTGGCGGTAGTAATACTTATCAGTTTCCTTGTATCCAGTAACAACTGTCTGCGCAGCATTGATAACAACTACGTAGTCGCCACCGTCAATGTGAGGGTGTAAGTTGGCTTGTATTTACCAGTCAAATGCTTAGCAATTTCTGTAGCCAAACGTCCAAGTGGTAATTCGCTAGCGTCAAACAATACCCAACGGCGAGAAACTTCAGATGGTTTTTGTGAATAAGTCTTCATCTTATTTTCCTTCCTTTGGCATTGGTTTAATATCGTCAACAAACTCGATAATCGCCATTTGAGCGCCGTCGCCGACTCGCAAGCGTGTTCGCTCAACGCGGAACGATGTCACGCTGGTTCGACCACTTAGCTGTGGTGCGATTTCATCAACTGGTTTGTAAGCAGCAGCGCGTGTGCTTATGCTGCAATCACCTGACGTCGGCTAGCTAGGGTCGCCCTTTTTAGCCTTGGTGATGATTTTTCAATGTGACGCTTTGGTTCCTAGCCTTTGGCAAGGTGGTCTCGATTTTCCGTACTCAACCAAGCTGGTAGCCAGACCTTTGAGTAGAGAAATCCGTCGCTGATCACGCTCGCGGCCCGAGACTTGCGCCCTTGATATCCGTGTCTATGCATGGTTAAAACTCCAACTCCGCCATCTTGTCACGTACTTCGTCTAGTGCCTTTGAACCGAAGCCTTTCAATTCTCGCAAATCTTGCTCAGTCAAAGTTACCAAATCGCGAATATGTGCGGATTTCATTGTTAATTAAGCGCGTTCGTCGTGCGGGCGCTTAAGTTTAGCTCTTCGATTGGCATTGCTAGCTCTGACTCTTCGTCTTCCTTAGCTGCACCAAGTGCTGGCGCACCAGTTACCATCGTGTTGCCAGCCAAAGCTGTGTATTGATTGACAAGAATCGCTGCTGCTTCTTCGAACGCCTCACGAGGTGTGATTGTGCCGTTAGTTTCAATAGTGATTGCCAATTTGTCCAAGTTTGTCTCCTGGCCAACACGAGTTGAGTCGACTTTGCTAGCGAACGACGTAGAACTGGTGAATACATTGCATCAATAGCAATCATGTCGCTGTGCAAACGCTTTTTCGCTTGACTCTTCAATTGTCTGATAACCGCAACCTGCCTCAACTACCAAATCCATAACAAATGCTTGTTTGGATCGTCGATTGTAGCAATTACTTGCTCTGGGTTAACGACTTCAACATCGGCATTAGTTTTAATGTCGGCGGCAGTTACTTCGCCAGCGCCAGATTTCTCAATACGTAGCTCAACTGGATCGTCAGTAAATACGCGTAGGTGAACGTTTTTCAAGTTCAACATAATGTCGACAACATCTTCTTTGATGCCTTCAACAGTAGTAAACTCGTGAGTTGCGCCTTCAATCCTGAAAGCTACAACTGCGCCACCGCGAGACAGCTTGACAATAGAACGCGTCGCAATGAGTTACCAAAGAGTATTACCGTAGCCTGGGTGAAGTGGCTCGATTAGAAAAGTAGCACTGGTTGCTGAAATATCATCAACGCTCGCGAGTGCTGGATTGTAAATTGCTTTTGCCATAATTCTTCCCTAACCCTTCTTTTATCGTGAGTAATACTCAACAATTAATTGCTCGTTGATGTCAGCTTCTGCTTCCTCGCGCTTTGGCAAACCAGTTACTTCAATCTTCAGCTTCTTGCTATCAGCTTTTAGCCAGCTTAGTGGACCTTGGACTGAATTGTTGATTACATCGTCAATTCGTGTAAAGTACTCTGACTTGGTACTCTTTGGACGAACTGTGATGACATCGCCAGCTTTAACGCGAATCGATGGAATATCTACGCGTCGGCCGTTCAATTCAAAGTGTCCGTGGCTAACTAGTTGACGAGCTGCGCGGCGTGATACGGCAAATCCAGAACGATAAACAACGTTATCCAAACGGCGCTCTAATAGCTTCAACAAGTTTTCGCCCGCCAAACCTTCTTGAGCGCGTGTTGCTTCGTCCATCAAGCGAGCAAACTGCTTTTCGACTAGGCCGTACAAGCGACGAACCTTCTGCTTTTCACGAAGCTGTGTAGCGTATAGACTTGGCTTGTTCTGACGACCATGTGCGTGCTGACCTGGAATACCAGATTTTTTTCGCCAAAATTTTATGTGCTTTTTGGATGAAGCGCATAACCTTCGCGGCGGCTTTGCTTGACAATTGGTGAATTATCTCGTGCCATAATTATGCCCTCCGTGCCTTTCGTGGACGAACACCGCCGTGAGGCACGCCAGTTACGTCCTTAATGCTTTCTACTGAGATGTCGAATGCGCTGACCGCACGAATAGCGGCGTCACGACCCAAGCCGACACCTTTCACGAAAACGTCAGCAGACTTCAAGCCGTATTGAGTTTTCGCAGCTTCAGCAGCTTTTTCAGCAGCAACCTGTGAAGCATAGGGCTGTACCTTTTTACTTCCACGGAAACCACATGCCAGCTGATGAAGCGGTTAGTACGTTACCCTTCTTGTCGGAAAAAGTAACGATAGTATTGTTAAATGTTGCCTGAATGTGCAGCTGACCAGCTGGGACTGATCGGCGCTGCTTCTTCTTGGTAGATTTTGCGTCTGCCATTTCTTAGTCCTTTCTTTAGGTCTTACTTGCTGCTTTTGGTTGTGTACCGCCCACGGCGATGGCGCGACCCTTGCGAGTTCGTGCATTCGTACGAGTCCGCTGTCCGCGTGTTGGCAATCCTGCTTTGTGGCGAAGACCGCGATAGAGCGTTGATATCCTTCAAGCGCTTAATATTATTTGCTACCAAGCGCTGGAGATCACCTTCAACGATGTATTCGCTGTCAATAATTTCGCATGAATCTTGTTTTTCTTCAGCCTCGGTGAGATCTTTTCACCCGAGTGGTCGGCTCAATTTTAGCCGCCGCAAGGATGCTCGAAGCGTGCTTTGGCCCAATACCGTAAATATAGGGTGAGCGCAATTTGCACCTGCTTCTCTGTTGGGATAACTACCCCAGCAATTCGAGCCATGCTTAACCCTGCCTTTTGCTTGTTCTTAGGTTTTTCTTGTTGATGATATATAGTCGGCCTTTGCGGCGAACAGAACTTATCATCGGGACTGATTTTTTCACACCTGCACGGAACTTTCATAAAAGGTGCTTAAATCTCCCTTCGAGTAAACCCGAGATTACCGTTAATATTTAACTACCGACCTTGAGGTCGATCGTCGCGTAGGCGGAAGCTGATTCGTCCCTTTGTAAGATCGTGAGGGGTCATCTCAACCTCAACCTTATCACCAGGCACCAGACGAATATAATGCTTACGCATTCGTCCTGAAATGTGCGCGATGATACTATGACCATTCTCCAGTTCCACCTTAAATTGAGTATTAGGCGGTGCTTCCACTACCTTTCCTACCATTTTGATGACTTCCTCTTTGACTCGCCATAAGTTACAGTTGTCAATTATACAGTACTAAACACAGTTTGACAAGGGTTTTCGCCGTAAATTTAAGTGCTATAATTGTACTATCAAATTTAACATAAGGATTTTTATGGCAAGCAAGAAAAAAATCAGCAAACTTTAAGGTTACAAAAATCGAAGAATGAGATAATGACCGCAGTGCTAATCGGTCTGGTGACGGCTTTGATAGTGATAGTTATTGGCGTAATTTTATTACACGCCAACCAAACTTCCGACAAGACGTTTCAAACAGTCGAAAATGTTGACGGTGGATCCGTGAACTTGGGGCTCTCTAGGCTTCGAGATTGAAGGGGATAAATTAGTTATTCGTAACGATTCAGTTACGCAAGAGGTTCGCTATTTCCTGAAGGCAGAAACTAAAAATCAGGCTGCAAGGACAACAACGGCGTAACTACGGTAATTGCCCATTCCCAGGACGAGAAACAATTGTTATTGGGTTATGGTTGCGGCAATTCTGTGGCACGAATGTTTGCAGTTAAGAAAAGACGGCGGATGGAAAGCGATTTCCCCAACCAACCAATTTAACCTATTTGAAATTCCGAGCTGCAAGATGGTTGATGAAAATAATATTAGTAATGAAATTGCGCCAGTCTGCCAAAATGAGAAAAAGTTGGCGACAATTTATCTTACGATTACAAAAATACGATAATCCATTCACAAAAAGAATTCCCCGCTTTTCGGCGGGGATTTTTAATATCAATTATTTTTCTTAAACAAACGACGCTTCTTACTCTTCTTTTTGTCACTATCAAGTAGCTCGTCTGGATCAAAGTCGTCATACGTAACCATCAGCGCACGAGAGTTGACTTGTCGTAGTGTTTCAAGGGCAACTGATACGATAATCAAGATTCCAGTACCGCCGATTGACAAACGCAAACCTTGCAAAGCCTGTCAAATTGTACGTGAGATATTCCGCGACGAATAGCAAAAATAGCCACGATTCCCTAGGGACAATTGAGCCAAAACAAAAATCAAGCGATTGACGGTCCTCATAAGGTATTTTTCAGTCTGAGCGCCCGGACGCACGCCTTCAATAAATCCGCCCTGCTTCTGCAGATTTTTCGGCAATTTCATTAGCGTTAAAGACGATTCCAGTATAAAAATATGTAAAGGCGATAACCAGAATAAAGTATAGCGTTGGGTAAATAAACGCTTCAGCGGTGCTTCCTGTAAACGAGCCCGCGTTTGGAGCTTGGAACCAAGTGATCAATTTGTTGGCGGTCGGCAGTAGATTGGCGTTACCAGACGCTTTCATAACTTGACCAACGAATTGCGGCAAGCTTAGGAATGCAACCGCGAAGATGACCGGAATAACTCCCGCAGCAATCAATTTAACCGGCAAAATGCTTTTTACATCGCCGTAATTACTGTTTCCGTGAACGCGCTTTGCGTAGTTAATTGTAATGACGCGCTGAGCTTCGTTGATTTTAACTAGGAAGTAAAGGACGATGAGTCCGGCAATTGACATGATTAATATCGTCCAGAACATAACTGGGTTTACAGGGAGAGTGAACCAGTTGAAGACGTTTAAGCTGCCAGATGAGGTGTTGAACAATGATGAGATTAATGACGCAAAGCATTTTGTGGCAATTGGCTAATGATACCAGCGAAGATTACGATAGAAATACCGTTGCCGATCCCTTGCTCAGTGATCAGTTCGCCAAGCCACATCAGAAGGACAGAGCCTGCCGTCATTGAAGTGATTGAAACGATCCATTCCATCATCGTAGGGTCGGCTAATGTCGTGCTGCCGCCTTGAAGAACTGTTTGCCTTAAGATGAAGATGAAAGCGATTGACTGGACAATAGCAAGTGGCACAGTAATAACACGTGTCCATTGCTGAATTTTTCGACGTCCAGATTCACCATCTTTATGTAGCTCCTCAAGCCTTGGAATGGCTTTAGTTAGAAGCTGAATGATAATGCTGGCGGTAATGAATGGACTAAGTCCAACCAGCACCAGAGAAAAGCTCGACAACGCGCCACCAGATAGCAAGTTCAAAATTCCACCGAGGTCAGATTGCCCAAGCACCGACGAAATCGCGTTACGCAGTTGTGTTGGCTCCGCCAACGGCACTGGAATGTGCGCCAATAATCGATAAACAACGATTATTCCCACGACAATAAATAGTCGTTTTTGCATATCTTTATTTTTCAGTGAGCGAAAAATTATTCTCCAATTCATGTTTTAGCCCCTCATAGTCACTAACAATTCTTAACTCTGTTAATTATACATTACCTTAGCGGATATTTCCATACTAAAAACATAAAAGCGTATGCGCTATAATTGAGTCAATAACATAACGTAAACGAGGTATTATATGCAACAGCAGCCTGAAATCCCATCAACTCCACCAATTACGCCACCACCAAACCCAGAATTTCCCCAAAATTACCCACCAAAAGAAAAGTAAATTGTGGCTATGGGTTACACTGGCAATCGTGGGAGTACTGGCGACAATCGGAATAGTGGTGGCAATTGTTCTTGTGTCAAATAAAACCACTCCTTCAAAAGACACGACTATTTCGCGCAAAGAAGCAATCAAGCCTAAGGACGAGAAGAAAAGCGAAGACAAAAAGCAGAATTTAGCTAAATCAAATTCAAAATGTTTAACGTCTGCTGATTTTCGAAAAGCTGGCTATGACTACATGAAAGACGGCTATTTTACGCTTAATAACGGTAAATATAATTTTAAAAATGTTTTCTTCAATGCGGATTCGACGCAATATACATACGAGGGAATTGCCGTTGACGAACTGGCTAAACTGGGGTCGCTATATAAATCAAACAGCCAAAAGGAATTTTCAATTGAGATAGTCGGTCAGACATATGAAAGTTCGAAGACAAGTGCCGGCACAAAATTAGCCATGGAGCGCGCTGATAAAGTCAAAGCAAGGCTTAGTTTCGCAAGGTTTTCCTGAGAATAAGATTATTATCTCTGAACCGAAAAATTGCCAATCACGACAGTAGCGATGACACCGCCGACAGGAACGTGACTATTTATCTAGTCGTGCCACAAGAATGTAGCGAAAAATAGTCCAAAAATCAGAACAAAAGAAAATCCCCTTCTCTTTCGAGAGGATTTATCGTTACCGAGAAAAATTATTTCTCTTCAGCTTCTTTTGCACTTTGGCGTAGAGGTTAGCTACTTTCTCGAATAGAGCCACCGGCTTTTTCGATAGCGGCAACAACTGAAGCTGAGGCAGCTTGTACTTTCAAGTCAACCTTAGCCTTCAATTCACCACGAGCAATCACCTTAACCGTGTGGAAAGGAGTTGCAATGCTAGCCTTCAGTGAACAACAAAGCATTGTCAACGGTCTTACCGTCAAATGCGTTCAAGTGATCCATATACACAACTTGAGCTGGAGTTCGCAAGCTCTTGAATCCGCGAGCCTTTGGCACAGCTTGAGCTAGTGGACGCTGACCACCCTGGAACATTACGCGAAGCTTCTTACCTGTTCGGGCGTTCTGACCTTTAGTACCGCGACCAGCAGTTTTACCTTGACCAGCAGCAATACCGCGACCAACGCGCTTTTTATTCTTGTTTGCTGAAACTTGGAGATCATTGTACTTCATTATTTAGCCTCCTTTTTAGCAACCTTTTTACAGGCTGAAAGACGTAGCCATTGATCGCGTGGAACTAATGACTTTAGAGCTTCGATAGTTGCGTAAGCAATGTTAACCTTATTGGTTGAGCCTAGAGATTTAGTCAATAGGTTACGGACACCTGTTACGCCGATAATTTGGCGAACTACACCACCAGCGATAATACCGGTACCAGGGCGGCTGGTTTGATCAATACGCGTGCGCCAGAGAATTTAACTTCGCTGTCGTGTGGAATTGTCTCACCGTTTAATGGCAATGTAATTAGGTGCTTTTTAGCGACTGATGTAGCCTTAGCGACTGCAGCTTGAACGTCTGCACCCTTAGCAACACCGACGCCAACTTTATCTTTGCGGTTACCAACAACTACCAAAGCCTTAAATCGGAAACGGCGACCACCTTTAACCACGCGAGAAACACGGTCAATGTTGATTACCAACTCTTCAAACTCTTTTTGGTGCGTCATCGCGCGCATTTCGCCGGTCATCGCGGCGACCACCACGTAGTTTCGAGGTCGACGACCTTCTGCACGTGGGGTAGTATTTTGCAGCTTGCTCTGCCATACTAAAACTCCAATCCTTCTTGGCGCGCAGCGTCAGCCAAAGCCTTTAGGCGGCCAGCGTATTGACGACCATTTCGGTCAAACACTACTGCGCTAATCTTAATTTTCTTTGCTTTTTTAGCAATTTCAGTACCGATAGCAGCACTTTTTTCAGTCATCGTACCAGTCGCTTTTGTGCCAACTGTAGTTGCTGCAGCCAATGTTTTTACCAGCCACATCGTCAATCAATTGCGCGCTAACGTGCAAATTGCTAATAGTAACTGTCAAGCGTGGGCGCTCTGCTGTACCTGAAACCTTAGCGCGAACGCGGTTTTTGCGAAGAGCGCGGTTGAGTAGCTTCTTATTTTCAGCCATGATTACTTACCTGTCTTTCCTGCTTTACGCAAAATCTGCTCGTCGACGTACTTGATACCCTTACCCTTATATGGTTCAGGCTTCTTCAATGCGCGGATTTCCGCTGCAACTTGGCCGACTTGTTGTTTATTGATACCGCTAACAACGATAATCATTTTTTCGTTGGTAACAGCTACGCCTTCTGGGGCTTTGTATTTGACTGGATGTGAAAATCCAAGCGCCATTTCCAGCTCATTATTACTTGAGCTAACACGGAAACCGACACCATTAACCTCTAGGCGCTTTTCATAACCTTTGGTTACACCGATTACCATGTTGTTAATTAGCGCGCGCATCAGACCATGCTGACTGCGAGCCACTTTGGACTCGTCCTTAGGATGTACCGTGACTTGTCCGTCTTCGACTTTCACCTCAACTGCTGGTGTGATGAATTGCTTCAATTCACCCTTTGGTCCTTTAACGACCACATCACCAGAGTCAACCGTGATTGTCACACCGGCCGGAATAATCACCGGCAGTTTTCCGATTCGACTCAGACTCATTACTCACCTTTCGTGTGATTTGATATTAACCCTGGTATTTTAGCATAGATTAGGGGTGAAATGCAAGGTTTTTTGAGCGTTATACCTAGTTGCCGTACGGGATAAGCAGAATGACTGCCAAAATAGCGAAAGTGACGTAAGTTGATAATGCTGCTTTGGTCAAATACGGCTCTTTCATATCGTAGATTTTACGCACTTCGTAATAATCCCATAGCCGCCAACCAGAGATCATTAAAAGAATGCCAGCGAAGATGCTTAAATAGCCGCTGACATCGATATGCCAAAGAAAGTTTGATGCATCAATTAGAGCGATGAGCGTAACCACTCCCATTGTTGACCAAAAGCGTATTTGAGGTTCCCGCCCGACAGCGATAAAGCAGGCAGCGGCGACCATGATTAACTCAACGAGAGGATTTTCCGTGAACAGTACCTGAATGTAATAACTGGGGATTCCCTGCCTGGGGTCAGCACTGCCAATAAGCCAACCCACTCCATACAGTAGGGGTATCATAACAACAATAGACAACAAGAAGGGTAAAAAATCAACAATGAAGACATCTTTAACAGTTATTTCTGCTTGGTCTGATGTTTTTGCCATATGGAGGAAGCTACGCATATGTCTTACAGTATAGCAGATAAAAATAAACGCCCTGCAATGAGGACGTTTATTTGATTCGCGTGAGGCTTAGTAAACCTTCAACAACAATTCGCCGCCAAGTTTAGCCTTGGCTGCTTCGGCGCCAGTCATGACACCTTTTGATGTTGAGATAAGTACCAAACCGCGGCCACTCTTTACCTTTGGAATCTCGCTAGCGCCGACGTAAACGCGACGACCAGGTTTTGAGATGCGGGTAATTTCGTTGATGGTGCTGTTAGTTCCTTTTTCATTGATAGTAACTACCAACACGCCACGAGGTTTAGCATCTTCCAGCTTGACATCTGCCAAGTAGCCGTTTTTGACTAATTGCTCAGCGATGACTTTCTTCATCTTGCTAGACGGAACGCGAACTTCCGTTTTGCCAACCAATTTCGCATTGCGGATGCGAGTCAGAAGGTCGGCGATTGGGTCTGTAGTTTGCATAGACATATTCTAATCTCCTTTCCTTCTTACCAACTACTCTTTGTTATGCCTGGGATTTCACCCTTGGCTGCTTTTTCGCGGAAATTGATACGGCTCAAGCCGAATTGACGCATGTAGCCGCGTGGGCGACCAGAGATGCTATCACGGTTCTTGTGCCTGGTTGGGCTAGAATTGCGAGGCAATTTCTGCAAACCATCGAGGTCGCCAAGTTCTTTCAACTCAGCACGCTTGGCTGCAAACTTGGCAATCATCTTCATACGCTTCTTATCACGAGCGACCATTGATTTCTTAGCCATTACTTGACGCCTCCTTTCTTCTCAAACGGCATGCCGAATTTTTCTAGCAACGCCTTAGAAGCTTCCTTGTTGCCGTTCTTGATAACAAATGTAATCTGCAAACCGTGCAAAACCTGAGTTTCCTCAAATGTCAATTCTGGGAAAAATCGATTGCTCGGTGATGCCGAGATTGTAATTGCCACCTTTATCAAACTTCAAGCCAACGCCGTGGAAGTCGCGAACGCGAGGCAAAGCAACGTTAATCAAACGATCCATAAACTCGTACATACGAGCGCCGCGCAAAGTTACGCTAACACCAATTGGCGCGCCCATACCTTTACGAATGCTAAATGTCGCGATTGATTTTTTGGCTCGTCGAGCCACTGGTGCTTGACCTGTGATTTTCTCGACAGTGTTTTTAACAATTTCGAAATGACGCTTGTCATCTTTCTTTTTGCCGGTACCAACGCTCACGACGATCTTTTCCAAAGCTGGCACTTCATGCACATTCTTTAGATTCAATTCGGCTTGTAGTTCCTTAAGGTAAGTTCCTTGATACAAGGCTTTCAAGCGAGGAGCTGGCACGACAGTTTTCTTTTCTGCCATTATTTAATCTCCTTATTTTTTGCTTGACGAGCAACACGAGTTTTGCCGCCGTCAGCATTCTTTACTAAACCAACCCGACTGGTTTTGCCTGATTTCTCATCAACAACCAGAGCGACTTTGCTGATATCCATTGGTACGTGAATATCTTTTTTGCCGCCTTTTGGATTGTACTGGCTTGGCTTAACGTGGCGATGTCCAACGCCAACACCTTCGACCAAAACAGTTTGATCTTTTGTGTTAACTTTTAGAACTTTACCAGTTGTGCCTTTATTTTTACCAGCAATAATTTTTACGGTATCGTCTTTATGAATTCGAGCCATTAGAGTACCTCCGGAGCTAAGCTGACGATCTTCATGTAGCCCATATCGCGAAGTTCGCGTGGAACTGGACCGAAGACACGAGTAGCTTTTGGCTGCTTGTCATCGTTGATAATCACTACGGCGTTGTCGTCAAAGCAGATTGTTGATCCATCTTTGCGATGAATTTGATCGCGAGTACGAACAACTACAGCCTTAACAACAGATTTTTTCTTAACGTTACCGGTTGGGCTAGCGTCTTTTACCGAGCAGACGATTACGTCGCCAACGCGAGCGTAACGGCGTCGTGTACCGCCAAGAACGCGAATACACAAAACTTCCCTAGCACCTGAGTTGTCGGCTACCTTAAGGCGAGATTCTTGTTGGATCATTTGTCGTCCTCCTTAGCCTCTTCCTTAGTTTCGCCAGAAACTTCGTCCTTTAGTTTGATAGAACCGCGAGACTTTTCAATCACCTTAACTAGAGTGAAACTCTTAGTCTTGGAAATTGGGCGAGTCTCTTCGATCTGCACCTTGTCGCCTTCACCTGCTTCGTTGGTTTCATCGTGAGCAGTGTATTTGCGAGTCACGGTGTACTGCTTGCCGTATAGCGGATGCGTTTCGCGGCTAGTGACCGTCACAGTGATGGTCTTATCGCGCTTGGCACTCGTTACGACGCCAATCAATGTTCGTCGGGCCATTACTTGCTCTCCTTTGTGTTATTAATTTGTGTCAGCAGGCGTGCAATTTCCTTTCGGAGTGAACGCAACGCTTTTGGATTAACTAATTCGCCAGCAGCGTGAGAACGCTTTTGCCTGAAGTAGGTCGTTTCGCTTTTTCAGCCAATTCCTTCTTCAAATCGTCAATCGTCTTAACAACTGCCGCTTTAACAGATTTCTTCGTTTCAGCCATTATGCGTCCTCCCGCTTGATGAACTTACATTTGACTGGCAATTTGTGGCTAGCCAGACGCATTGCTTCGCGAGCAACTTCCTCTGAAACGCCCTGCATCTCAAACAGAACAGTACCAGCCTTTACCTTAGCAACGAAGAACTCTGGGTTACCTTTACCGCCACCCATCTTCAAACCAAGTGGCTTTTCGGGTAACTGGAGTGTGAGGGAAGATTCGAATCCAAATCTTACCACCACGCTTGATGTAACGAGTCATCGCCTGACGAGCGGACTCGATTTGGCGGGAGTTAATGCGCTCGTTTGATTGTGATTGCAATGCAAAGTCGCCGAACGCGATGTAATTGCCACGAGTTGCTTGACCGCGGTTTTTCCAATACGCACTTTTGCGGTGCTTAGTTTTCTTTGGTAACAGCATTTAGCGACTCCTTTCTCCCTTATAAATCCACACTTTCACGCCAATGATACCAGCTGGTGTCTGAGCGCGAGCACAGTGGAAGTCAATATCAGCACGCAAGGTATGTAGAGGCACTGAACCTTCAATTACCTTTTCGCGACGTGCCATTTCAGCGCCGTTCAAACGACCAGCCACCTCAATACGAATACCTTTAGCGCCGGCATTCATGGTGTTTTGTGCGGTCATTTTAGTTGCACGGCGGAAGTTGATTCGGCGCTCCAATTGGCGAGCGATGTTCTCAGCTACCAATTTGGCTGCCAATTCTGGACGGCGAACTTCTTCAATGTTGATACGAACTGGCTGTCCAGCAATCTTCTCAACTTGCTTCTTCAATTCGTTCACGCCAGCGCCACCGCGACCGATAACAACACCAGCTTTTGCCGTGTGAATTGTAATCGTAATCAAGTTAGCGCTACGCTCAATCTCAATGCGATTGATAGTTGGGCGTGAGGCAAATTTCTTTTCAATCAACTCGCGGATTTCGTGATCCTGACGAATCGCCTCTGCAAACTCTTTTTTATTGGCCGTAAACCAACGAGAGCTCCAGTTCTTATTGACCTGTAGGCGGAAGTTGATTGGATTCACTTTTTGACCCATTTACTTCTCCTCCTTTTTGCTGCCGGTTTAGCGGCTTTTTAGCTGCAGGCTTAGCGGTTTTTGCTTCTGCCTTAGCTTCGGCCTTTTTTGCAGGCGCTTTCTTTGGCTTCTCTACTCCAGTTACTTCAACCAAAATATTTGAAGTCTTTTTCTGGAATGGCAAAGCGCGGCCACGTGATGCAGGCTTAAAGCGGCGCAAACGTGTACCAGTAGTAACGCTCAAAGTAGTAATTACTAAGCTTTTCGCATCCAAGCCGTGGTTGTTGATGGCGTTTGCCTTAGCGCTTTCGATAGCCTTCTTAACTGGGCTAGCAGCGCGCTTTGGAACGTGCTCTAAGATAACTAGCGCATCAGCTACAGTACGACCTCGCACTAATGCTGCGACTAGACTAACCTTACGTGGTGCCTGATCGACACCTTTAGCGTAAGCACGGACAGTATAAGTTGTATCAGCCATGATTACTTCTTATCCTTTCCACCGTGTTTACGGAATTTACGAGTTGGACTAAACTCACCGAGCTTATGACCAACCATGTTTTCGGTAATCAGCACTGGTACGTGCACTCTACCGTTGTGAACAGCAATCGTTCGACCAACCATCTCTGGTGTGATAGTCGAAGCGCGCGCCCACGTTTTTGATAACGGTCTCGATCGTCAAGGCTAAGAGCAGCAATTTTCTTTGCTAGCTTTTACATCGACGAATGGACCTTTCTTTAATGAACGACTCATCGTGATTTACCTCTTCCTCTTCGCGTCGTGACGCGTGCGTACGATTAATTTATTCGAGCCTTTACGGCGACGAGTTCGATAACCTAATGTCAATTGACCCCAAGGAGTACGTGGTGCTTTACCAGTACCGTGGCGACCACCGTCACCACCACCATGTGGGTGGTCTGCGGCGTTCATAACGACACCACGAACGGTTGGGCGAATACCCTTGCGACGTTTGCGACCAGCTGAACCGATCTTAACATTTTGATGCTGGACGTTACCGACTACACCGATAGCAGCGGTAGCTTCCAAGCGAACTTTGCGAACTTCGCCAGATGGCAATTTGATAGTTGCATAGTTGCCTTCTTTTGCCATCAACTGAGCTTTAGCACCGGCAGCGCGTACCATTTGTGCGCCCTTACCAGCGGTCAACTCAATAGCGTAAATCATCGTACCAACAGGAATAACTGACAATGGCAAGCGGTTTGAAGTCTCAATTGGAGCTTCTTCGCCAGTTCGGATAGTTTTACCCTTAACCATTGAGGTGTCAGCTAGGATATAGTGGTACAAATTGTACTGATCCTTAACTCGAGCAATACGAGCTGAGCGGTTTGGATCGTATTCGATTTCTTCAATCGTCAAGGTCAAGCCTGCTGGCAAATTGTGGTTCACCAAGCGGTAGTGACGACGAACGCCGCCTCCGCGATGACGAACAGTAATTCTGACCTTGGTTGTTGCGACCGGCATTTTGCTTTTTAGCTTTAATCAGACTTTTAAGAGGTTTTCTTGTTGTAATGTCTGACAAATCCTGACTCGTCATGCCGCGACGAGCAGGAGTGGTTGGATTGTAAGCTTTCACTGGCATTACTTGGTCTCCTCCATCTGCTGCTCTACTGCGTCAAACACATCGAGCTTATCGCCTTCTTTCAGCGTCACGTAAGCCTTCTTCCAATCCTTGCGCGTTGTTGTGCCAGGATAACGATTCTTGCCTCGTGAGAAGCGTACAGCCTTGCCGTCTTGTACTAAGGTTTTAACCTTAACTACAGTAACGCCAAATTGTGCTTCTACAGCTGATTTGATTTCGTTCTTATTCAAGTTAAGTGGAACGCGTAGCACATATACACCATTGGCGCTCTGTGCGTAAGCCTTTTCACTAACGCGTGGGATAATAATCGTCTGTTTCATATTACGCTTCCTCCTTACTCAACCATGCAGTAATTACAGGTAGAGCTTTCGGTGTTATAACGATTGTATCCGCATTCAGAATGTGATAAACGCTTAGATAATTAGCGCGAACCACCAAAACGTTCTGAATATTGTTTGTAGCACACATAAGTTCTGGCGTCTTCTCATCTACAACGATCAGAACACGGCGCTCGAACTTATTGTCGGCTAGGAATGTTGCGACTTCCTTGGTCTTGCCAGTAGTCTTAACGTCTTTAACGACAATTTTCTTAGCTTCGTTAGCTACAGTCAAAGCTTGGCGAACTGCCACTTTCTTAGCAGTCTTTGACAATTTTTTAGTGTAGTTTTCGTTGCCGCGTGGGCCAAATACTACACCACCGCCGCGCCAGATTGGGTTACGGCTTGAGCCGAAACGTGCTCGACCAGTTCCCTTTTGCTTCCATGGTTTTTTACCACCACCAGAAACTTCACCGCGCTGCTTGGTTGTAGCGCTAGCTAGGCGTGCGTTTGCCAAGTAGCTGTCGTATGCCAATTTCAACAATTCGTGATTTGGCACTTCCACAGCAAAAATGTCTTTAGGAAGTTTGGTTGAATCTGCCATTACTTGTTACCTCCTAAAATAATCAGCCCCTTTCGTGGTCCAGGAACAGCGCCCTTAACCCCGATTAGATTGGTCTCTGGATCAACATATGCCACTTCCAAGTTCTTAACAGTAACACGTTCGTGACCCATGTGGCCAGCCATCGTCTTACCCTTTGAAAAACTTTTTGTGGATACATCGAGCCAATTGAACCTGGCTTACGAGTATTACCTTTACCACCGTGCGTCTTACGATGACGCTTAAAGTTGTGGCGTTTAATGGTTCCAGCGAAACCTTTACCTTTGCTGGTTCCGGTCGCATCGACAAAATCGCCGACTTCAAACGCGGAAACATTAATTTCACTGCCAACTTTCAGATCCTCTGGAATCTGGTCGACACGGAATTCCCGAATATGCTTCGGGGTCACTTGGGCTGACTTAACGTGTCCAGCCACGGCCTTGCTCAGGTTCTTACCCTCTCCAAAAGCTACCTGTACCGCATTGTAACCGTCGGTTTCGACAGTCTTCACCTGAGTAACGGTGACAGGGCCGGCTTGGATCAGCGTTACCGGAATGGCTTTGCCGTCTTCAGCCAAGAGCTGGGTCATACCAAGTTTGGTACCGAGAAGTGTTTTCACTTTTCCTCACTCCCACTTAAATACTCCTGATGACGTGCGGTTTCTGGATTCTGGGAGAACGTTAAATGTAAACATCCGCTCATAACCAGACCTGCTCATTCACCAAGGAGAACAGTTGATATTACGCGTAATAGAAATTACCTCGTAATTATAGCACATGAAGCTATAGACTGTCAACGAGTCCGACTAGGGTCAGCCCTCTGAGGAATCTGATTTTTTATAAATAGTTGCTAAGTTTGTATCAAGAGCGCATACTTTACCTGTTCCCATAACTTGAGCGCCAACCAACACTGCTATTTCTGTGTCTGTGTCTGCGAAATATTTTTCTGCTAAATAATCAAGCGCGTTTAGTCCGCTTGGGTAACATAAATCTGGAAAGGCTTGGCGCAGCTCTGCTAGACTTCCTTTAGTGAGCTCGGCCTTCTCTCTAATACGTGTAAGCTTTGCTGATAGATCTAGTAATGTATAGCCATCTTGTCGCAGTGATTCTGCGTCTCTCTCGATCCGCCGAGTAGCCTCTTCCAAGTCATCCCCGAACATTTTTCTTATAGGCGGCTTCCAGGGCAGCTTCTTGTTCGCGCTTTTTTTCTGTCTGCTCGCCGTTGCTTGATTACACGTTCGGATTGTTTAAGAAGCTTTTCTAATTTCTCTTCGCGCTCCTTATCAGTTAAGGCAAAAAACTCTTCACTTTTAGATTTCTTACTCTCGTAATCATCTATGCTCCCGCATGATATAGCTCCTCGGACGCTCGCTTTGCTAAAGCCAAGACACTCCAGTATAGCTAGCCTACCTAAGTTTGAAGCTCCAAGCTGAAGATATTCACAAAGAAGGCTGTCCTCATCTAGTTCGTCGTCGAGCACTTGACGGCGCAGAGTAAGGATCTATACATTTATCTACCACCTGTGTTGTTTTTTGCCTACTGAGGCGTCTTGCCTCTGCCTCTACTAACATACGAGATGTAGTCGTTATGATTTTATAGCCGGGATCTTCCCGTAAATTGTCAGCATTGCCGAAGACAGCCAAGGCTTCTCTCTGTTGAGGATTCAACTCCTCTTCTGGTGGAATTATAGACCAAGTATCTGGACGTAGTTTGTCAAAATACTCTACAACCTCTGGATCTGATGGCAGATCCGGCCCATAATTAACCTTTATATCAGCAGCTTTAATACCGTCTAAAATAGTTGGGATCGACGAAGAGTTAGATCTAGTGTTTTCCATGTTTTTATTATACTAAAAAATAGCTAAAATGTCAATCATAGTATTTACATTAATAGCAGAGATTATTAATATATCCCTTAATATTTCGTAAGCATAAGCTAAATCATCACGCCAACCGGCGTAAACGAGGTCAGAATTGCCATGAAAATTATCGTGACGTACCAAATTTTCCGGTTGAATTGATATTTCTCAATCTTTAATACCAGCAGCAACGCAATAAATAGCCCGACAGGAATAGCCTGGACAACCAAACCGCCAACTTCAACTGGATTTTTTTAGACGAAGCCACAGCGCACTTAATATCACAAAAACCACCAATTTCAAGAAAAAAATGAACCGTCATTGTCATAAATGCGTTCGCGCCCTTTGCGACTAAATAGCTCGCTAGACTTCGAGCGGTTGCGAGCATAAGTACGAGTTTTTTGTTTTGTCATAAGCTAAATGAAATTATAGCATAAAAAATCCGCCCCATTCAAGAGGCGGAAATTTTATATATCGTTAAATTACATACGAATTTCAGCATCAACGCCAGCTGGCAAATTCAAGTTCTGCAAGCTGTCAATCGTCTTTGGTGTAGCGTTTGTAATGTCAATTAGACGCTTATGAACGCGGCGCTCGTAAGATTCACCACCAGTTTTGTAAACGTGCGGACTCTTTACGACAGTGTAAGTGCTGCGTCGAGTTGGCAAAGGCACTGGACCAGCCACGTTAGCACCTGTGCGAATTGCGGTGTCGATAATTTGTTTTGCTGATTGGTCAATGACTTTGTGGTCATAAGCCTTCAGACGAATACGGATTTTAATTCCTGTATCTTGAGCCATAGCTCCTCCTCTTATGTGCGATCTCGTAACCTCTAATTGTCCTATTTATAGTCAATCGAGTTTTCGAGATAAATTATTATTAACTATGCGATTATATCAGCAATTTTTCGCTTTATCAAGATGAGAAATCATTTCCGCAATAATTCCAGCAGATTTATTCAGCGATTCTTTTTCTCGCTCGGTAAGCGGATAGCCCGCCAAAATCTCCACGCCGTCGCTACTGATTGTTGATGGCAATCCAAGTACAACATTATTCAAACCATATTCGCCTTCAGCCAAAGAGCAAACAGGATAAACCGTGTGCGTCGATTTTCGGAGCGCCGAAACAATCTTAGACACGACAAACCCAATCGCAAAATACGTCGATTTCTTTGTTTCAATCACCCGATAAGCTCGGTCGCGAACCTTCTGCTCAATTCCATCAATCATCTCCTCTGTAAAACCAGGATATTCCTTAATTGGCACTTCACCAATTTGCGCCGTTTCAATTGTCGAAAATGACGAATCGCCATGCTCACCCAAAATATAAGCGTCAACCGCTTTACTGTCGACATTGAATGCGTCCGCCAAATACGACTTCATTCGCGAAGTATCAAGCGTCGTGCCCGTCCCGAACACACGATTTTTCGGCAAACCAGATTCCTTAAGCGCCACGTAAGTCAAAACATCAACGGGATTACTGACAATTACCAAATACGGCTTCGCGCCATTCGCTATAATATTCTTCACGATATCACGCATAATTTTTGCATTAACGTCAATCAATTCCAATCGAGTCTGACCAGGAAGTTGCGGTGCACCCGCAGTAATCACAACGATGTCATCGTCATTGATGTCAGAATAATTTCCTGTATGAACCACGACGTTTCTGTCAATTCCCATCGCGTCATTAATGTCGGCTGCTTGACCCCAAGCTAAATCCTCATTACGGTCAATCAACACAATCTCTTCGATAACACTACGCAACGCGCACGCATAAGCCGCCGTCGCACCGACCATTCCGCCTCCGCCAACAATTAGCAATTTCTGTTTATTCACCAAAATCTCCTTTTTCTGTTTTTATATTAGATGTCTTTATTCTGCCATAAACATTACCGCTTTGTCAATTAACTCCTTCTTGCGGCAATCAAAAAATCCCCCGAAAGTTCGGGGGATTTAATTAGGCTTGTGTTATCAAGATTATTTGTTAATCTTTGTAACAACACCAGCACCAACTGTACGGCCACCTTCACGGATAGCAAAGTTCAAACCTTGCTCCATAGCGATTGGTGCAAGCAACTTAACCTTGAAGGTTACAGTGTCGCCTGGCATAACCATTTCTTTGTCAGCTGGCAATTCAACTTCACCAGTAACGTCAGTTGTGCGGAAGTAGAACTGTGGCTTGTAGCCCTTTGAGAATGGAGTGTGGCGACCGCCTTCTTCCTTCTTCAAGATGTAAACTTCAGCTTCAAACTCAGTATGTGGAGTAATTGTGCCTGGCTTTGCCAAAACTTGACCGCGCTCAATGTCGCTGCGCTCAATACCACGTAGCAAGACACCTGCGTTGTCACCTGCTTGACCTTGGTCAAGAGATTTCTTGAAGGCCTCAATACCAGTTACAACTGACTTCTGAGTTGGCTTCAAACCAACGATTTCAACTTCGTCGTTCAATTTAACAACACCCTGCTCGATACGACCAGTTGCTACTGTACCACGACCCTTAATTGAGAAGACGTCCTCAATTGGCATAATGAATGGTTTGTCCATGTCACGTGCTGGCTCTGGAATGTAGCTGTCCATTGCGTCAACCAATTCCATAATAGCGTCTTCGTATTTCTCGTCACCTTCAAGAGCCTTAAGAGCAGAACCCTTGATGATTGGAGCGTCTTTGTCGAAGCCGTTCTTTTCAAGAAGTTCGCGAACTTCTTCTTCGATCAGCTCAACCATTTCTTCGTCAGCCATGTCCATCTTGTTCAAGAAGACAACGATCTTTGGCACACCAACCTGCTTTGCAAGCAAAACGTGCTCACGAGTCTGAGGCATTGGGCCGTCAGTTGCAGCGATAACCAATACCGCACCGTCAACCTGAGCGGCACCGGTGATCATGTTCTTGACGTAGTCAGCGTGTCCTGGCATGTCAACGTGTGCATAGTGACGATTCTTTGATTCATACTCTTGGTGTGAAGACGCGATAGTAATACCACGTTGCTTCTCTTCTGGTGCGTTGTCGATCTGGTCGTACGCAACAGGTTTGTTAACTGCGCTTGGTAGGCGCTTTGCCAACACTGCAGTAATCGCAGCAGTCAGCGTAGTCTTACCGTGGTCAACGTGGCCCATTGTACCAACGTTAACGTGCGGTTTGCTTCGGTCAAATGCATCTGCCATTTGTAGAAGTTCTCCTTAATTTAATTATTATTTTTCACGCGGGTACAGTCCATAAAAAGACCTCACGGCGTATGAGTTTAATTATAACGATTTTTTCCAATCAGTTGTAAATAGCCTATTTCTTACTATAATACTTCGCCAAGAACGAATCACGAAACTCGTAAAAAGTCCCGTCCTCCAAGCTGGCACGAATATCATCAACCAACTTAACGATAAATCGCTCATTATGAATCGACAACAACGTTCCAGCCAACGACTCACGGGCGTGCAAAAGATGACAAAGATAAGCCGCCGTGTAATTCTTGCAAGTATAACAATCGCAATCGTCCATAATTGGCGCAAACATCTCGCGGTATTTTTCGGCCACGCACATTGACTCGACCAAACGGCGTATACGCGGCGCCATTCCTAGCCACTCGCGTCGGACTCACGCAGTCAAAAGTGTCAATCCCCTGCTCAATTGCCGCAAAAATATCATCAGGCTCGGAAATTCCCAGTAAATGTCGCGGTTTATTTTCAGGCAGAATTTGATTGACCCACTGAATCGTTTGCGCCATAGTTTCCTTTTCCAGCGCGCCACCGATTCCATAGCCATCAAAATCCATCGCGCCCAAAAACTCGGCAGTTTGTTTCCGCAAATCTCGTAATTCGCGCCTTGCAAAACGCCAAATAAAAGCTTGATACGGCTTATCTGGACGAGCCGCCCTTAGGCGCTTGACTTCCGCCAAACTTCGCTCCGCCCAGGCATGCGTCCTGGCTAGCGCCTCAACTTGATATTCGTACGGATCAATCAAAGAGGTCAATTCGTCAAACGCGAAAGTAATGTCAGCGCCAATTCCAGCCTGAATTTGCATGGACAATTCTGGCGTAAATTTATGATAAGAGCCGTCCAGATGCGACTTAAACATCACGCCGTTTTCGTCCACCCAAGCATGACGCGACGATTTTTTTAGCAATCGCAATTTCTTCATCAACATCAGCGCTCATTGCCAAAACTTTCTTAAAGCCAGGTTCAAACTCAAAACCTGAAAACCACCGCTATCCGTAAAAGTCGGACCATCCCAGTGCATAAATTTGCCAAGATATCCAGCCTTTTCAATCAACTCATGCCCCCGGCTGCAGATATAAATGATAAGCGTTCGCCAGCACCGCCTGCGCGCCGACATCTTTCACCATCTCCGGAATCATTGCCTTAACATTAGCCTTGGTTCCAACCACAATAAACGCCGGCGTTTTAATATCTCCATGTGGCGTGTGAATAATTCCCGTTCGCGCCAACGTGTCGTTAAATCGTGAAGTTATTTCAAAAGAAAAAGGTTTCATTTGATAGATTATATCAGTTTTTTCCGCTACACTAGAAACATGAGCAGTAAAACCCTCGTTGATTTGGACCAGTGGCTAGCCCCGCACAAATCCATAATTCAGGCGCGCGAGAAGTATATTTCTTCGAAACTGAAAAAGGTTTTAAGCGGCAAAACGCCAGCCGAATTCGCGATGGGTTTTTTACATTTCGGACTTCATAAAACAGATGCAGGCTGGGCATTTAGAGAATGGGCGCCGAATGCAACTCAGATATTTTTAGTTGGCGATTTTTCAGATTGGAAAGAGCGCGAGGAATTCGCATTAAGTCGCGATAAAAATGGTGAATGGAGCATAAATCTTCCTGAAAATTCGCTTCGCCACGGACAAAGATATAAATTGCGCGTCTATTGGTCTGACGGCGACGGCTGGCGGCTGCCTTCATACGCAAATTACGTCGTTCAGGACGAAAATTCTGTCGATTTTTCCCGCAGTCGTGTGGTCGCCAAAAACTCCCTACAATTGGCAATACAAAACCCCGCCCAAGCCAAAAGTTCCTTTAATTTACGAAGCGCACGTTGGCATGAGCAGCCAACAGGAAAAAGTCGCCAGTTTCAGCGAATTCACCGCGGATGTTTTGCCGCGAATTAAGGAATCCGATTATAACACTATTCAGCTTATGGCAATCGCCGAGCATCCATATTACGGCAGTTTCGGTTATCACGTCAGCAACTTTTTTGCGGTTTCGTCAAGATTTGGCACTCCCGACGATTTTTAAGAAATTGGTTGACACGGCGCACGGAATGGGACTGCGCGTCATCATTGACCTTGTTCACGCTCACGCCGCCAAAAACGAAGTCGAAGGTCTGGGCAATTTCGCTGGCGATCCGACACAATATTTCAAGCCAACAAATCATCCAGAATGGGATTCGCGATTATTCGATTACGGCAAGCCAGAAGTTTTGCATTTTTTGGCAAGCAATTGCCGTTGGTGGCTGGACGAATATCACATTGACGGTTTCAGGTTTGATGGTGTAACTAGCATGATTTACCACGATCACGGACTCGGAAAAAGTTTCACTAGTTATGACGATTATTTCCGCGACAACGTCGACAAAGACGCGCTCGCTTATTTAAGATTGGCAAATGAAACCATTCACGCCGTTCGCCCCGACGCCACGACAATTGCAGAGGAAATGAGCGGTTTTCCTGGGCTGGGCGCATCGACAAAAGACGGCGGGCTGGGATTTGATTATCGCTTGCAAATGGGCGCGCCGGATTTATGGATAAAAACTCTGAAAGAGAAAAATGATGAAGATTGGGATTTGGGACAATTAGCTTACACTTTGAGTTCGCATCGCCCAGAGGAAAAAGCCATCAATTACGCTGAAAGCCATGACCAAGCGCTCGTCGGTGATAAAACGCTGATTTTCCGATTGATTGATAAAAATATGTATTGGCATATGGATAAAATTGATCCAGATCTTAAGACCGAACGCGGAATAGCTCTGCATAAACTGATTCGTCTGATGACCGCGGGACTGCACGGCGGCGGTTATTTGAATTTTATGGGCAATGAATTCGGGCATCCGGAATGGATTGATTTTCCGCGCGAGGGTAATAATTGGTCGTTTAAGCACGCTCGTCGGCAATGGAATTTACGCGACAACGGTTTCTTAAAATATCAATGGTTGGGCGATTTTGACGCGGCGCTGATGAAGATTATTCGACAAATTGACAATTCTGACATTCAGCACCTAACAATTCGCCAATCTGATCACACGGTAAGTTTTATGCACGGCGACTTTTTATTTGTTATCAATTTTTCACCCGACAAATCCCACTCAGATTACGAAGTACCCGCAGAAGCTGGCTCTTATAAATTGGCGTTAAGTAGCGATGATAAGGACTTCGGCGGACAGAAACGAATAGACCATAATTCCCGTTTTTTCACTTCCCCAGCTGATAATAGCCACAATCTTAAAGTTTACTTGCCAGCCAGAACGGGCATTATTTTAGAGAAAGTTGATTAATGTTGACTTTTTTACACAAGTGTGGCATAAATTAATACAGACTTTTGTTGACAATCCCGTCAGCAAAAGTAGTCCTTGTATAGTTCGAGTGGAAAGGCAGCATATAATGCTGAAACTCAAGATTATGACGGCAGCCCTGGCCGTAGCCAGCTTAATACTCCTCCTTACGGGGAGTACGTACTTTACAGCCGCCTTGTCTGTTATCTGCACGGCGACGACACTACTACCTGCAGGCTATCTTATGTGGAGATGGCTTCTAGACGAGAAGCCATCATGGTTCCACTCCATTACCTGGGCAGCTCTGTCCGGATTGATAGCAGCACGAGCACTCAAAGATATCGGGATCATAGACATCCCGCTTGGCACTGTAATGAGCCCGGAGAAAGTAGCGGAATTGGGAAGCTTCGCATCGTTTATGAGTATCCTACCGATTTTTCTCGCGGTAGTCGTGCCAACGTCGCCTACGCGCGACGACGACGAGGACTAACCACGCCCGTCAAGAGAAATAGTTCGCTTAAGGCTTAAGCCTTGAGCTAGAGCTCTCTTGGCGGGCTATTTCTATTGGCATAAAATTTGTTACACTAGATATTGTGAAGAAAAAAGTACCAAAATTCATTGAGCAATCATTAGCCCGAGTCGCTAATCTTTACAGCTTTGAGCCAGAGCATCATCTGGAGAAAATTGATGAAAGTTTGACGCCGAATATGCGAGCTTTGCGCCTGGCTATGACGATTGCCGAGCAGCTTCTGAGTATGGGCGTAGTGGCGCGCGATGTGGTTCGTATGGCGCAAGGAATCACGCGGACGTATTGCCGCAGACCCGTTCATGTGGACGTGAGCTACACTTTGGTGACAATTTCTCAAGACCGCGGAGTCAGCCACGAGCCTTTGACGATGGCGCGAGTTATCGTTCCTGACGACCCTAATTATCAACTGATTCAAGCATTGCAATTATTAGCCCTAGACATTCGTCGCAAGCAACTTTCCCTGGAAGAAGCCGAAGAGAGATTACAACAAATACTCAAAAAAACCCACCGAACATTCCCGGCTAGTCGTTTACGCGGCGGGCGGATTAGTGAGTGCTGGTTCCGTCATTCTGTACGGCGGCAGTTTACTCATGGCGTCAATCGCATTTCTGCTCGGATTCCTAGCGACTGGATTACTGAGGTGGCTGGGACGTATTGGCGCACCGTTGTTTTATTCGCAAGCCCTTGTGGCGATTTTCGTAACATTGGTGGCGGCGGGCGCAGCTTGGTGTAGTAATTATCTGGGATTGAGCGTTAACGCAACATTATTGGTTATCAGTGGAATTGTCTTATTAGTCGCGGGACTGATGTTTGTTGGCGCATTTCAGGACGCAATCGATGAATATTACATGACTGCCAACGCCAGATTACTAAAAGTCGTAATGGCGACGGGCGGCGTAATTGCCGGCGTGATGGTCGGATTATACATTGCGACAAAATTTGGCATAACATTCCCAGCAACACCAGATCGATTGACATTAGCAGACAAGCACACTCAGTATTTAGGTGCTGGAATTATCGCGGCGGCGTTCGTTCTGAGGAATCATTCTCGATTTTTAGGAATGGTTATCTCTGGATTAATCGCAATTTTCGGCTGGTGGATTTCAAGATTAGCCATGAGTTTTGGCTTTGATATCGTAACAGCGAGCGGTATCGCGGCGGCGGTAATTGGGCTGGTTGCAGTTATGACTTCCAGATTATGGAAATTCCCTTCCCTGGCGATTATCGCGGCGGGAATCGTACCGCTAGTCCCAGGCTTGTCACTTTACAACGGATTAATGGGCGTCGTTCTATATCCACCAAACAGCGCAAACTTCCTACCAGCCTTGGCTATCTTAGCGCGAGCAATCCTCATCGGCGTAGCGGTGGCAATTGGCGCGTCATTCGGTAACGTTGTAGGCCGCCCAATTCGCCGACAACTCATCAATTTATTCCGCCGAAACACGCAAGCGTCATGAAAAATAGCACAAAATTCATTGGATTATCAGACTCGCGACTATTTCACATGCGCGGAGTGGCATACAAATCTTACAATCTGGCTCGCGAAGTCTTCAATATGGAAGAAGACGTGGCGCGTAGTTTATTTACAATGGGACTGATGCACGACTTTGCCTACGCTTTTTGTTGAAAAATCAGACGGATCACGAGCATGAAGGCGGCAGGGATATTAGAACTATCTGGCTTCAATTGGGCTAATTCTGTATTTAATCACGGAAATCCTGACGTAGAAAAATTGGACGGACGAATTACTGATCTTAAACTTGGCGGACATGACAACTAGTCCAGACGGCAAGCCGATAACTACAAATCAACGACTGGAAGATATCGAAAACAGATATGGCACAAATAGCATTCAGGCGACAAAAGCGCGCAAATTGACCAAACGAATCAAAGAAGAACTCACCAAACGAAACCTAACAATCCCAAACTTATAAACCTGAAATTTAGCCAAATAAAAATCCCCGGATTCTTCCGAGGATTTT